>Ga0209370_1000087_pt1 | contig 226149 bp, 196 predicted proteins | sample AgamicAtPrz_FD_187164 | JGI IMG/M metagenome (GOLD analysis project Ga0209370, IMG submission 187164) | Agave microbial communities from Guanajuato, Mexico - At.P.rz (SPAdes) (version 2) | ecosystem: Host-associated > Plants > Phyllosphere > Phylloplane/Leaf | place: Guanajuato, Mexico...
GACCATGGGCGCCGGCCTGCCATCGGCGATGGCCGCGCACCTGGTGCACCCGGACCGCCCGGTGATCTCGGTGTGTGGCGACGGCGGCTTCATGATGAACAGCCAGGAGCTGGAGACGGCAGTACGCCTGGGCATGCACATCACCGTGGTGATCCTGCGTGACGACGGCTACGGCATGATCCGCTGGAAACAGGCCAACATGGGCTTCACCGATTTCGGCCTGGACTACGGCAACCCGGACTTCGTCAAGTACGCCGAAGCCTACGGTGCCAACGGTCACCGCGTGGAAAGCGCCGACGGCCTGCTGCCGCTGCTCGAGCACTGCATCAAGACCCCGGGCGTGCACGTGATCGACTGCCCGGTCGACTACAGCGAGAACGACCGCATCCTCAACAGCGAGCTGCGTGAGCGCGCGCTGGCGGTGTAACGCCTGACAGGCCTGCGCCAATGCAGGCCCTCGTGCAGGGGCGGCCAGGGGCCGCTGCTGCACGAGGTTGCGTTTCAACCCTTGCGCCGATACCGGAGTCTTCTACGCTCTGAAGGGGGCAGGGGGAGCCGGTTGCATGGAGCGAAAGAGCGCGCAGTTGATTGGCATCCGCGGCCTGATGCTGGTGCTGTTGTCAGCCAGTGTCCTGGTCACCCTGGCCACGTGCCTGGTTGTGGCCCATGGGGTGTTGCGGGACGCGCTGATCCATTCGGCGCTGGAGTCGCACAAGGCCTACGCCTACAAAGTGGCGTCGGGCATCGATCAGTTCATCCATTCGGTGCACGAGCGCCTGCAATACAGCAGCCAGCTGATCGGCTCGGGTTTTACCGACCGTGCCCTGGCGCAAGCCGAAGTGAAACGCCTGCAGGTGCAGGATTCCGAGCTGCAGATCGTGATCACGGCCGATGCTTCGGGGAACATCCTTGACGGTTACCCGCGCCTGGACTTCGCCAAAGCCGTGAAACTCGCCAACGCCGTCAGGCGAGCGGCAAGCGCAGGGCGCCCGTTGGTCAGCCAGGCGTTCATTTCCCCAGCGGGCCATTTCAGTGTGCTCATCTCCAACCCGGTACGCGACGGCGCGGGCAACGTGCTCGGCTTGATTGGCGGGGTGGTCAACCTGCGTGAGGACGGGGTCATGAGCAACCTGCTGGGCGGGCATCAACTGGCTGATGCATTTGCCTTCGTCGTCGATGAAAACCTGCAGATCCTGTACCACCCGGATGCAACCAGGCTGGGGGCGGTGCTGAGCACCAGCGCGACGGCTCATGCCGCCTTGCGCGGCGGGCAGGAGGGGGAGCTGGAGGCGACAGATTACCGGGGTATCCCGATGCTGGCCGGGTATGCCGAGGTCAAGGGCGCGCACTGGGCAGTGGTCACCCAGCAGCCGCGAGACAACGCGTTGCATCCGTTGCGTAACCTGATGCATGACATGTTGTTCAAGCTGCTTCCGGTGAGCCTGCTCGGGCTGGCACTGATGCTGGTGGTGTCCACCTGGGTGACGCGTCCGCTGCGCCAGTTGGCCAACAGTGCGCAACATGTTCCCGAGCTTGCCGCCAGCCGCGAATTGCATGCGGTGAACGCCTGGTATGCCGAGGCCGCGGCGATTCGCAGCGCACTGGTGTCGGGGATCCAGTCGCTGGACCAGAAGATCAGCAGCCTCAACCACGCTGCAGAGAGTGACCCGCTGACCGGCCTGGTCAACCGCCGGGGCATGAACGCTGCGCTGGCTATCCTCGACACGCAGGCGCAGCCGTACTGCGCGCTGGCGCTGGATATCGACCACTTCAAGCGGGTGAACGATACCTGGGGGCACGATGTGGGCGATGTCGCCCTGCAGCATATCGCGGGCATTATCCAGTCCTGTTCCCGCGCAGGCGACCTGGCTTGCCGCGCCGGAGGAGAAGAGTTCTGCCTGTTGTTGCCGGATACTGGCCTGCAAATGGCCACCGAGATTGCCGAACGCATCCGCACGACGATCGCGACCAGCCCGCTGGACAAGGTCGGGGCCATGACGATTTCCATCGGGGTTGCCTGTCGCAGCTGCGCAGAGCAAACCTCCAGCGCCATCCTCAAATGCGCCGACGAGCGCTTGTACAAAGCCAAGGAAACAGGGCGCAACCGCGTGGTCAGTGCGGATTGGCCGCTTGTCGATGAACAGCCCGCCTGAGCGTCTGGCAGGGCTGGCGCAGTGCTTGGGGATACAGATGTTCTCCTGTCGGCTGCCCCTTGCAGCGATGCCGCTATCAATGCTCTCATCCCGCGCCCGGCCCGACTGGTACTGAACGATGACCCGCCCGCTGTTTGTTTCCATCGATGGGCCCAAGGGCACTGGCAAGACCACGCTGCTTGAGGCGGTTACCCAGGCCTTGAGGGTGGCCCGGCACAAAGTCATCCGGCTGAGCGAAAAGAACAGCGACCCCTGGCGGGGAGCAACCATGGCGCTGGTCAACCAACTGGCCAGGCAGCCCTGCCGGGAGCTTGAGTGGAGCGTGTGCGAGCGCCTCGCCGAAAGCCGTGCCTGGATTTCCCGGCAGATCCTGCCAGCGCAACCACCGGGCAGCATCATTCTGATCGATCGCTGGTACCCCTCGGATGCCGCATTCCGCCGCACAGTGCCGTTCGCCGAGATCCTGCGGCTGAACATTGCGCGCAAGGTGCAAGTGCCGGATCTGCACGTCGGGGTGGTCACGGCCCCGGTTACCTCATGGGCAAGGGCGGCGGCACGAACGCGCGGGCTGGGCAGTACGGTAATGCACAGCCTGGACGAGCAGGTGGCCTGTACCGAGGCGTTCGAGCGTGCGGTCGCGGAACACGGCTGGGTGCTGTGCCGTAATGAAGGGCCGATCGAGGACGCAACACGGCAGATCGTGGCGGAGATCGACAGCCTGCTGCGGTCGTCTCGCCGGCATTGACCGTATTTGTGGTTGCGGGCTATAGCCCGGCGGCACATGTATATTCCATATCGGTAGTTCAAATCGTTTTTATATTGCTATTTACTATTTAAAAACTTTTTGCCTACCGAGTAACCGCCGATGTCCGACCCCAAACCCCTATTGTTTGCGCTTTACGAACAGGCCAGTGTCGGCTGCGGTGGCGCACCGAGTCTCTGGACTCACCCGGCTGACGAACGCCTGGCGGCCAACACCTTCGCGTTCTGGGCCAACCAGGCCCGGATCGCCGACCAGGCCAACCTCGACATGTTGTTCTTCGCCGACGTACTGGGGTTCTACGACGTGTTCGGCGGTAATGCAGACGCGGCGGTGAAATGGGCCGTCGAGGCGCCTGCCAACGACCCGTTGATGATCATCCCGGGGCTGGCTGCGATTACCCGGAACCTGGCGTTCGGTGCCACCGTTACCACCAGCTACGAGCATCCGTTCACCCACGCCCGGCGGTTCAGCACGCTGGACCACATGACCAACGGCAGGATCGGCTGGAACATCGTCACGTCGTATCTGTCCAGCGCGGCGCGCAATTTCGGCCTGGAACAGATGATCAGGCATGGCGACCGCTACGAGCGTGCCGAGGAATTCATGGAAGTGGTCTACAAACTGTGGGAAGGCAGCTGGGCGGATGATGCGGTGGTTGCCGACAAGGCACGCCAGGTATATGCCCAGGGGCACCGGGTCAAGCCTGTCGACCACGTCGGTGAACGGTACCGGGTGGCCGGGCCGCACCTCTGTGCGCCGTCACCACAGCGCACGCCCTTGCTGATTCAGGCAGGCTGGTCGGGCCGGGGGCGCGAGTTCGCCGCCAAACATGCCGAGCTGATCTTCATCGCCAAGTCCGACCCCCACGAAATCCGCCAGGGCCTGGAAGAGATCTGGGCCATGGCCGAGGCGCGCGGCCGCGACCGCGGCGATGTGCAGTCATTGACGGTACTGCGCATTGTCACCGGCAAAACTGAGATCGAGGCGCAGCGCAAGTACGATCAGTTGCAAAGCAACTATCACCTGGAGGCCCAACTGGTCAGCTATGCCGGTGACACCGGCTTCGACCTGAGCCGCTATGCCGACAGTGATGCCCTGTCGAACCACACCGAAGGCCTGACCTCCTACATGATGCGCCCGGATGGCAGCGGCAAGCCGTTGACCGCGGGGGACGTCAGGAAGCGCTTTGCCAACGTCACGCGGGGCACCGACCTGATTCTGGTGGGTACGCCGCAGCAGGTGGCCGAGCGCATCGAGGAACATGCGCGCATTTCGGCTACCAGTGGCTACATGCTCAACCCGTTGACCAGCCCCGGGACGCTGGAGGATTTTGTCGAGTTGGTCGTACCGGAGCTGCAGAAGCGTGGGCTGTACCGGAGCCAACCACAGACCGGAACCTTCCGCTCCCGATTGAGAGCGGATGGTGCCAGCCGATTGCCGGCTAATGCCTATGGCGCGTCATTCCGTTCGGCCTGGTGACGGCCTGGCGGTAAATGCGTGCGGGCGGCCGACGGGGCCGATTCAGGCAACGGGGATCGGGTTTTCGACCAGCGCCTGGTTGAACTGGTTGATCAGCGCGTGCTCGTTGATCCCCTGGTTGGCGCGCAGCGCGACGACCCGGTCCACCAGCACCTCGGTTGTCGCGGTCTCGAGCTTGACCAGGGTTTCTTCGATGAACGCATCGAGCGGCATGGCGCGTTCATCACCGCTTTTGTGAACCAGGTCGGTATCGACCCATGGCGGGGCGATCTCCAGCACGTTCACGCTGGTGTCACGCAGGCTGAAGCGCTGCGACAGGGAATAGGAGTGCAGGGCAGCCTTGGTCGCCGAATACAGCGCGGTGGCCGCCAGCGGCAAGTAGGCCAGCACCGAGCTGTTGTTGATGATGTAGGCTTCAGGCTGGCGTTTCAGGTGTTCGACGAAAGCGGCGCTGACACGTACCGGGCCGAGCAGATTGGTCTGCAGCAGGCTCACCGCCTTGGCATCGTCATGGTCACCGGATGCCGGGTTGTCGAAGGGCATGATGCCAGCGTTGTTGATGATCACGTTCAGCGCAGGGTGGCGCCGGATGACCTCCTGGGCGACTTCCCTGATCTGCTGCGGGTCGTTGATGTCGAGCCGCACGGTATCGATACCGGGGTTGGCCTGGGCGATCTCGTCCAGCAGTGCCTGACGGCGGCCCGCCACGATCACCTGGTTGCCACGCTGATGGAAAGCTTCGGCGAGGGCACGACCAATGCCCGAGGTACCGCCGGTGATGAAAATGGTGTTGGCGCTGAGTTTCATGGTTCCGTTTCCTCTGCAGCTCAATTGGCGGTGTAACGCGGGGCAAGGCGGTTATTGGACAGCTGGCTGAACAGGGCCTGGCGGCTGGCTTCGTAGCGCTCGAACGCCTTGAGGTCATGCAGCGAGGGAATGGAGATCAGCACGCCGGCGTCGAAATCCTGCAGGGCGCCGTCCACCAGGTCCGCGGCCGACATCACGATGGCGGGGTCCAGGTTTTCGACCGGCAAGCCGCCGATCTGCCAGAAGTCGGTGGCGGTGGCGCCGGGCAGTACCGCCTGGATCTGGATGCCCTGGTCGGCAAGCTCCCTGTGCAAGGAATGGCTGAAGGCGGTGACATAGGCCTTGCTGCCGCCGTACACGCCATTGAGCCGCTCCGGGGCGAGGCTCACCACCGACGAGATGTTGATCACCGCGCCTTGCCGGCGAGCGACAAAGCCCGGCACGGCGGCGTAGGTCAGGCGGGTGAGGGCGGTGACGTTGAGGGTGATCATTTCGGCCATGCGCTCGACATCACTTTCCAGCAGGCTGGTATGGGTGCCGATGCCGGCGTTGTTCACCAGCAGGCTGATACTGGCGTCTTCGCGCAGCTTGCGCTCCACCTTGGCCAGGTCACCGGCATTGCCCAGGTCTGCCGGAAACACTTCCACATTCTGTCGGGTTTCGCTGGTAAGGCGGCTGGCCAGGTCGTTCAGGCGCTCGCGGTTGCGCGCCACCAGTACCAGGTCGTAGCCGCGACGGGCCAGGCGTTCGGCGTAGATCGAGCCGATTCCGGTGGAAGCGCCAGTGATGAGCGCGGTGCCTTTGTATTGCTGCGTCATGGTCATGCTCCAGGGTGAGTTGCGGTGGAGCCATGATGACAAGGGCCACGCTTGTCTCAAACGACGTATATGGTACGCTTTCGAGACATTGCAGCAGGAGTTTCGACGATGCACCGGGTTGGCTATCTGATGACCGAAGGCTTCCAGATCATGTCCCTGGCGACCCAGGCGGTGTTCGAGTTTGCCAATATCGTCACCGGCGAAGCGGTCTACAGGATTCAGAACTTCTCCATCCAGGGCGGCACCGTGCGCTCCTCCCTGGGCATGCATATCGACACGCTGGCTTTGGGCGCTGCAGGCCTGGCCGACACCTGGATGGTCACTGGCACCCTGACACCCTTGACGGCACCTGATGAGGCCGTGCTGGCCAGCGTGCGCGGCTTTGTCGAAGGCGCACGGCGCACCGCCGGGCTGTGCACCGGCACCTTCGTCCTGGCCCATGCGGGGGTGCTGGACGGGCGACGCGCGACAACGCACTGGGCCTATGCCAGGAAGCTGCGCGAGATGTACCCGCAGGTCGAGGTGGAGGAAGACCGCATCTTCATCGTGGAGGGTTCCGTATGGACCTCCGCCGGCATGACCGCAGCCCTGGACATGGCGCTGGGCATGGTGGAAAAAGACCTGGGCGCTGAAGTGGCCAGGTCGGTGGCGCACAAGCTGGTCATGCACCAGCGCCGTTCAGGCGGGCAATCCCAGCATTCCGAGCTGCTTGCCTTGTCGCCCCGCTCGGACCGTATCCAGGCCGCGCTGGATTATGCCCGCAAGCATCTGAGCCGTTCGTTGAGCGTCGAGGAGCTGGCCGGGGTGGTGCATCTGAGCCCGCGTCAGTTTACCCGCGTATTCACCGCCGAAACCGGGCAATCACCGGCCAAGGCCGTGGAAGGCCTGCGCCTGGAGGCCGCGCGGTTGATGATCGAGCAGAGCCGGCATAGCCTCGATGTGGTCGCCAGGGAGACCGGCTTCAGGGACCGGCGGCACATGCGCGAGGTGTTCATCCGCGGCTTTGGCGTGCCGCCGCAAGCAGTGCGGCGGGATGCCAGGCGGGTCGTTTCTGCATGAACAACAGGGCCTCAGAGGCCCTTCACATCGAACCAGGAGAGAGCACATGGCAGCTGTCGAGCAGAACAAGCTGTATTTCGAAGACCTTGCGGTGGGTGCGTCTTTCACCAGCGAGTCTTATGAAATGACCACCGAGCGCATTTTGCACTTCGCTGCCGAGTTCGATCCGCAGCCCTTTCATACCGATGCCGAAGCGGCGCAGGCGAGTTTCTTCAATGGCCTTGCGGCAAGCGGATGGCATACGGCGGCAGTGACGATGCGCTTGCTGGTTGCCAGCGTGCCGCTGGCTGGCGGGCTGATCGGTGCTGGCAGCGAGATCAGCTGGCCACAGGCCGTGCGCCCGGGCGACAGATTGCGCGTAACGACGACGGTGAAGGAGCTGACCGCTTCCAGGTCGCGACCTGAGCGGGGCATGGCGCTGCTGGAAAGCGAAACCTGCAATCAGGACGGCGCCGTGTGCCAGCGCAGCGTGGCCCGGGTGCTGGTGTTTCGCCGCGAGCCTGGCTAGGGCGCAACCGGCGTCGGGGCGATCGATGATCGCCCCGTTTGCGCTTCAGCGACGCTCCTTCAGGGTTTCGAAGCCCTGGACGCGCTGGATCAGGCTGTGCTTGCTGGCGGAGCTGGCACTGTTGAACAGGAACGAGAAGTCCGAGGCCAACGAGCTGCTGCCGGCAATCGTCGCGTACTGATGGCACTGGTTGCAGGCATCACCCTGTACATAGGTTTCCAGGGTGGTGTTGGCCACCGGCACGTTGCCCTGGCTGATGTACGCCCCGTACGACAACGGCACCGGCGCGTTGGCGCCTGGTTCCGGGCTGGGTGGGTTGGGCGCCAGGGTCCAGAGTACGTTGATCAGTTTGTAGTACTGGAACACCGACTTGCCCTGGCTGTGCTGCGCAAAGCTGGCCTGCACGGCGCCGTTCAGCGCTTGCAGGTCGCTCGGCACAGGATGTTCACGAGTGGTCTGCACTGGCTGGTCGCGCGGGAACAGATCGGTGCAGTCCCGGTCGGGATGGTGTTGCTTGCATTGGATACGGGGCACGTTCGGTTCACACTCAGGGCCGCTGCCGCAGGCCGGGTTGTTGAAGGCGAACCCGTTCGGCGGGGTTTGTTGCGGCGGTACCTGGCCCGGCTCAGGGACGTTGTCGACCTGCTCGAAGGTGGTCCAGATGAAGTTCGGCGATGCCTGGGTCTTGTTGATGATATGCAGGCCCACCAGCCCCACCACCTCCTGGGTACAGGTCAGCGTGTCGGGGCGCTTGAGCCAGGCGACGGTGGTCAGGTAGCGCCCGAACAGTTCGGGTTTGCCGGTCAGTATGCGCCAGGCGGCCTTGAGTTCGATCGCGCCAAGTTGTTCCTGCGGCACCGGCGACGGCGGCAGCGAGCGCATCGCCTCGCCGATCGGCAACGACAGCCCTTCGGGCGTAGTGCCGTCGGCGTTCTGCGCCACCTTCAGCTGGTTGGCGGCGTCGTAGAGCCCCTTGTCGACGATGTAGTCGAACTCGGCCTTGCCCACCTTGCGTTCAAAGAACACCAGGTTGCCCGCCTGATCCGTCAGCCAGCCGCCGGACGCTTCCATCACCGGGTCGGGAATGGACGCGAGTGTCCCGCTGGACAGGTGGAAACCGTGCACAGCGTTGATCGCCCCTTCGGAGGTGGCGTTCATGAACTTGCGGGCACCGACCTTGAGGGCCTGGAGGCTACCCTGGGTGCTGCAACCGGCTGGCACCAGGGTTTGCACGCCCCAGCCGCTGGGCTTGGGTGCGCCGGGCAGGAAGATGTCGTTGGCGTCCTTGTAGCTGGCCCACACCGGCGCCACGCTCATGGGTTGCCCCGGGTCGGAGGGCACACCGAACTGCGCCAGGCTACTGTTCATGTCGGGCTCGCCGGCCAGGCTGGCGGTGGCTGGCCAGCCGGGATTCACCGGCCAGTTCAGGGCAATGAACAACTGCCAGGCAAAACAGTTCATGAACGCCTGGTTGCTGGCATTGAAGTTGTTGACCGGGAGGAACCCGCCGCTGCCCGGGTTGAACACCAACTGCTGCTGCACACAGGCGTCGGCGTCCGACATTGGCGCCGCCGTGGCGGCTGGCAGGGTCGACAGGCACAGCAGCATGCCGCTTAGTAGCGACAGGAGACTCAAGCGTAACCTGGACATCATCGCGCTCCTTGCAAGCAGTGAAGCCGCACCCGCAGGTGCGGCGATAGAGGGCGTGCTTCAGGCGCCAGGCACCAGCGCCAGGCCGGATTCCCACGGGTGGTCCGCCGCGCTCACGTTCACGTCCTCGCCCGGGTTCAGGGCACGTACCGTTACCAGGCCGGGGGCGGCGCTGGGGCTGACCGTGATGCTGAGGATGTAGGCCTGGGTGCCGCCCGCATTGGTCTGCCCGGGAATGGCCGAGGCGTCAGGCAGGAACTGGGTGACCTGCGCGGTAATGCCTGGGTTGGAGAACTGCACCCTGGCACTCTGCGCCGTGGTGTTCGGGTCGGCGCCCTGTACCACCAGCACGAACTGGTTGCTGCTGCCCGGCGCAAGGCAGGCCGGCAGGTCAGTGGGCGACTGGCCATAGAACAGGTCCACCGGCAGCAATTGCACCGGCCAGGGCTGCAGGCCTGCCACCCGGTCCTGCACGCAGGGGAAGGAAGGCGGCGTGGTGGCAGGCGGGAGGGCACTGACGCTCAGGCCCACCAGCAGTTGTTCGGCGATCACCCACACATAGTCGACCGGTTGCTTGTTGATGGTGATCTGGTTGATCGAGAAGCCTGCGCTTTCCGGCACTTCGAACACGGCCTGGAGGATCTGGTCGGAACCGTTGGCGGCCGACTTGGCAGTGCCGCGCGTAACCCGCCAATACTGGCTCACGTCCTGGCCTTGCGGGCCTTTCCAGGCGCTGAAGTCGGTGGGTTGCTGCAGGTACAGGCCAATCGGGTTGGTCAGTGACAAGCGGTTGTTCACTGCCTTGGAGTTGGCGATGAAGCCGATGTGCGGGTCGGAGTTGCGATAGTTCTGCCCATACTGGGCGCAGCAGATCAGCGACTGGGCGTTCTGGCTGCTGGTCACCGGGCGCAGGATGGTGGCGGCGGCGGCCAGGTACACCTCGGCGCTGAGGGTGTTGGGGCCGGAGGTCAGGTGCATGGCCCCGCCATATTGGCCGGGCACACAGGCCGTGCCGGCATTCCACTTGTTGACCGTGTCATAGGCCGGCAGGCCGGTGGTGGGGTCGATGACCGGGTCGCCAGCCTTGCCGGTCGGGCAGTCGACGGTGTAGCGCAGGTACAGGTCTTCGAGCTGTACGTTGGGGTCGATGTATTCGCGGTACAGGCCCAGCACGGCGTTCGGGTCGATGCGCCACATGGCCAGGTAGTACGCCGGGTTTTCGCAGGTGAAGGTGATCTTGCGCATGTCGCCGTTGGCATCGCGCACGATCGACCACTCGCAGTATTCATCCAGCCAGCCGCGTGGGCCGGAGGGCGAGAACGCGGTGTACTTGCCGTTCCAGTCGATGCTGGGGCAGCGTTTGGCCGGCAGCTGCAGCAGGGTGCCCTTGTTGTCCGGGTCGTACAGCGTATAGAGGGTGTCGTTGAGGGTGATCTGACCGTAGTCGGCCAGCTCCATCACCTGTTGCAGGGTCATGGCTTTGCCGCCCAGCTGGGGAACGATTGCGGCTCCGTTGTTGTAAAAGAACGTCCATAGCCGGTTGGGGAAGGGCGCCCAGGTGATCGCCGGCACCACCACATCACCGAAACCTTCCACCAGCGGGTTGTAGTAGCCCGAGCGCGGCGCGTCGTACAGGCTCGACCACGGGTTGCCGATGATGGACGATTCGGTCCAGCCGGTGAGGTAGTTGTTCCAGTCGCGTTCGAACGTCGGCAGCTGGTCTTCCAGGCCCAGCTTGTTGTAGTCCTTGGGCGCTTGTTCGGCGGGAGAAGTGAACTGGTTGAAGGGCGTGCTCATGTCGGTTCTCCAGGTGTGGGGGTGGAAACGGAGCAGCAGCCGGCGACCGGGGGCGGGCCGGCGAGGGTCTGGCGTGGGTCGTCCCACACCAGTTGGGCGATGAAACCGGGCAGGTGGATGTATTCATCAGGCGTCAGCACGCGGCCACTGTCGGGATGGGTCACCAGCAGCGACACCTGCACCGCATCGGCGGGGCCAAGGCCCAGCGCAGTGGCGTTGCGGGCCGCATTCAATGCGCGCGACACGCCATGGCTGATACAGCGGCCCTTGTCGTCCTCCAGGCCCATGCCGATGCGGCTGAAGCGCCCCACGTAGTGAGGGTTGTCGGCGCTGACGTGCTGTGCGGTGGCGTCGGGCTGGTCGAGAAACACGTCGATCAGATAGGTGTCGTGGGTGCAGCGCACATGATCGAACACCACCCACGGGCCTGGCCCTGCAGTGCCATTTTCCACGGTGGCGGCCACTGCGCCGTGCTCGCAACAGGCGTGGCGAGTCGGCTTGCGCGTGCCAAATTGCGGCGCCACCGGCACACCGTAGTCGTAGCCGATATGCCGGCTGTCCTGGGCCATGTCGCCGAGCGTGGTGTAGCGCCAGGCGTCGGCGCTGGTAAAGGTGACCTGCGTGGCGTCGCGGCCTGAAAATGGCTGCAACAGGCATTGGGTGGTGAACTGCGCCCCCGGGTTGGCCCTGATCCAGACCTCGAGCATGCGGTCGATGTTGGCGTGGTAGGAGCAGAATACCGGGTCGAAGGCGGTGTAGGCGTTGTCGGCCATGTCGCCGCCGATCCAGCCGTGATAATTGTCGTGCGGTTGCTCGTACAGGCCGTCGAAATTGAGCGCACGATTTGGGTACAGGCGGTCTTCCTGGGGCGGGTCGAACGCCGGAATGTTGGCCCAGGGATAGCCGGGTACGCCCTGTGGCTGGCTGAACGTGGTGAACTTCAGGGCGTCCAGCACCTGTTGCTGGAAAATCCGGCTCATGCCGTACAAGCGGGTGCGGTCCAAGCGCGATTCTTCACCACGGGTGTAGAACAGCGGATTGCGCTGCACATAGCGGCAGTCCGGTTCATTGGCCGCGCCACTGGCGCAAGCCTTGGACCGTCCGTCTTTGGCCGCTGCGTAACGCAGCGGGTTGCGCCGGGTCTCGCCGCTGTGCGGATGCACGTAGGTTTCGTCGAGAAAGGCCTGGGGCAGGCCAGCCTGTGGGCTGCCGTCGACGCTGGCATCTTCGGCCATCCAGTCCCAGTAGGGAATGGCGCAGTCGATCAGTTGTTCCAGGTACAGCAGGTACGCCCGGTGCCACAGGGCGAACGCCTCCTGGTAATGCAGGCACCAGTTGGTATGGATGTAGGCGTAGCGTTGCCACGGCGAACCGCTGTCGGGGTCGCCCACCTGCATCACGTCATCCAGGCGGGCGCGGTACAGGTTGAGTTCCTCGAGGCTCAGCGCGCGGATGTCCTGCCGTACCCGCTTGACCGGGTGCGGCAGCTCTGGCGGCGGAATGCGCTCGGCCACATCGAAGGGCGAGCTGGCGTCGAGACGCCAGCCCTGGTTGACCCACAAGCGGAAGGTTTCCAGCGCATCGATGGGCCAGAACTGCTGCTGGTCGAGGGTCAGCGGCATGTTGCGCGAGGCCAGGTGCTGGTAGATGGTTTCTGACCAGGCCTTGACCGACGCCGGGTCGTCCAGGTACACGAAATAGCCGTTCATGCAGCCGATCCAGGAGGCTGACACGGCCGCCCGCTGCGCGGCAGGAATCCAGTACGGGGCGGTAAAAAGGTTGTAGATGTCCGCCGTCCACGTCGGTTTGGCAATGATCATGAGGTCCCTCTCCTGCGCCCTGGAGGCCAGATCTGGCCGGGCTGCTAAGCTGAGTTGATGTTAGAGGGCCAGCGCGCAGGGAATCGTGCAACTTGGCGCGTCCGTGCGGCGGATTCATTGCATTTTTTCAAGGAAGACACGGGAAAAATGACAGACGCCATGGATCTGAAGATTCTGGGAAAACTGCAAAAGGATTGCTGCCAGAATCTGGAGTTGCTCAGTGACAGCGTCGGGCTGTCTTCCACCAGTTGCTACCGGCGGATCCGGCGCCTGGAAAGCGCCGGTATCATCAAGGCCAAGGTCGCGATACTGGACGAGCGCAAGCTGGGCATTCAGGTGACGGCCTTTTTTCTGGTCAAGCTGGATCGCGACAGCAACGACATCGACCGCAAGATGCAGCACATCCTGGCCAGCCACCCGGAGATCCAGGACTGCTACCTGATGACCGGCGAGTTCGATTTCGTCATGGTGGCCAAGTTTCGTGACGCCACCGAATACACCGACTACATCTACCGGTTTCTCGACACCTACCGGGAAATTCCGATTCGTACCTATTCATCGACCTTGGTGGTGCGGACGGTGAAGAAGTCCTATGAGTTGCCGTTGGCGGGAGGGTTGCAGCACGCCGTCGATATCTGAAACTCAAGTGGGTGCGACAAACACCCCAGGCCAATGTCGAGGAGCCTGCTGGCTCCTCGCGCGCAGCGGTACATCCTTGTATGTCCGAGGCGCTTGGCCACTGTCAGCCCAGCCGCTCGTTCCAGATCTGCGTGAGCCCTTGACGGTAACTCGTGACCTTGAAATCGGGAAACCGCTGCTTGTATTTCGAGGAGTCGAACAGGTTGTCATGTGCGTACCGTGGCAGCAGCTCCCGCAGTTCACGCACCTGCCGGGATACCAGGCCTGCAGCTGTCAGCGCCAATTTGCCCAGCACTTTATAAGTAGCCTCGCTGCCACAGATCTGGGCCGCCAGGCTGACAAATTGCTGGTAGGTCAGCCGCTCATCATCACACGGCAGGTGCCAGGTTTGCCCGAATGCGTCTGGTGTATTCCCCAGCGCCGCCAGTGCCCGGCTTGCATCCGGCGTCCAGATAAGTGTGCGCAGGGTATCGTCCCGCACCGGGACGCGGGGTGTCCTGCCGGCCTTCATGTTGTCGATGATCAAGGTATTGGTGATGCTTTGCGTCTTGCCGGGCCCATAGAACTCCGGAGCGCGGCCGATGACGACAGGAATGTCGCCGCGTTGCATCTCCTGCAATACCATTGACGCCATGCGCGCACGAACCCGGCCTTTGCGCCCGACCGGTGCGAAGGGCGTGTCCTCGGTCAGCAGGCGATCATCTTGCGGATACATATACGTGTTATCGAAATAGACGAAGCTGGCAGCCGCTGCGCGAGCTGCATCAAGAGCGTTTTGCAGCATCGTGGGGAACTGCGTTTCCCAGCGTCGTGTATCTGGCGGGAGACCTGCGGTGAAATAAACGATGCTGCTACCCTCAATGGCCTTGGTCGCCTGGCTGGCGTCGAGCAAGTCAGCCGCGACCAGCGTGTCGGAATCGCTGACTTTGCGCGGATTGCGGCTGACCAGCCGGATATCCTCGGTAAAGGTCCGGTTCAGTTCCCGTGCCAACTCCATGGCTATCTGGCCAGTTGCGCCTAGAACGGTTTGCATTGGATCTCCTGGAAACCTGATTGGAAGGCGCCTACCTTAAGATTGAAGTGAACTTTAAGGTCAAGCCTGCGTTGCCTCGATTTCAAGACAAGATCAGCGTAGACCCGGAAGGCTGAGCTGGGTCGCTCTGCCCAAGCGTATGATTTGCATCCGTAACCGAGGTTGGTGCTTTGGCACTGGCGGGATTAAAGTGAGCTTCAAGCTCAAGACGTGCGTACAGGTGTGGAATGAGGATAGGGGAACTGGCGAAAATCACCGGCCTTGCCGCTTCGCGAATCCGTTTCTACGAGGCAAGCGGGCTAATTCAATCCGTTGAACGCAAGGCCAATGGTTACCGTGACTATTCGGCTGATGCGGTCTGGATACTGGAAGTGATCACCAGCGCCCAGGCAGCAGGCTTCACCCTGGATGAAATCCGCCATCTGTTGCCGGTGAGTGCACAAGGTTGGCGTCATGACCAACTGCTGTCCGGATTGAAGCGCAAGGTCGAGGAGATCGAACTGTTGCAGCAGCGCCTGGCTCGCAACAAGGAGCAGTTGCTGACGGTGATCGATGGTATTGAAAGCAAGCCGGACGGCATGCCGTGCGTAGACAACACCCAACGTGTCCTTGGCCGTCTGCGCGAAGAGATCGCCTTGGGCAAGGCAGGCGCTTCACCTGCCAAATGAAGGGTTGGTGCGCCGGCTCGAGGGCCGGCGCTGATACGGCATTCAGTCAGCGGTATTCAAACTTGCGAGCGGCTTCGGCGCATAGAGGGCGCTCTGGAATTCAGGTACGTATTCGTATTTGACCATCTTGCCCAACTTCAAGGAACGGATGTAGGTCGACAGGCTCCCGTCGCCGAGCTCCAGGTGTGCCGAGCCTGCGCTCATGCTTGACCCGTGGCGGGTCTGCCGGGACGTTGCATAGCCATAGCTCAGCCGGCCCGCGTGGTCGAGGTTGGTAAAGCTGTTGGTTACCAGGCCGGCTTCAGTGGATACGTCGTCAAGTTTTTTGGCCTTGAAGATGACGTCGATCTTGCCCGTCTGGGCATCGGCGATGTCATAGGCCACGGTCGCTGCATCCTCTCGGCGGTTGATCTGCGTCAGCCACTTCGGCAGGTTGTAGCCGACCACACCACGGACACGGGCAAGCTCGGTATTTACCGGCAACTTGAGCACATAACCCCAGAAGTCCTTGGACAGGGACTGGCCGATCAAGCTGAACGGCCCGAGATTGGACTTGCCTGGCTTGTTGGTGATGATCGACAAGGCAATCTCGTTGTAGCTGTCGTTGTCGCAGTAGTCGTAGGTGTAGGCGGTGAACGCTACCAGGCCGCGGCCAGGCCAGACCTGCAGGGGTTGCACCTGGTCGAGCACTTCGGCGGGCATCAACGCGCGCAGGCGATCAAGGTCTGCCGTGTATACGGCGGTAACCCTGCTGCTCTTGTAATAGAAGTTAGGCGAGTAGGATTCGAAACCCATGTCGACCTTGGTCTTTTCCAGGCCCTTGAACCAACTGAGGTCCATGCCTGAGGCTTCGGCCTGGATCACCGACAGCGGCGGGTTGGAGCGGTAGCGGTCGTACAAGCCACCTTTGACCACGGGTACCGGGTGGCCTGCGATATCAATGACCGTGGTTTCGACAGGCCCGGGGATGCCGCCAGGGTCGGCCAGGGTGGGGTTGGCAACGGGCGTCATTAGGGCACCTGCCACAGCAGCGACGGTTCCGAGTTTCACGTTTCAGTCTCTCCGGTGAATTGCATCACGCATTGATGAATGCGCCCAGGCATCGCGCTTGGCGCCGAACTGGATGTACCTTGCACTGGCACCTTAACGTTGAACTTAACTTTAATGTCAAGGCGCCAATGGGCCGGCTTTTCTGCCACCGGGCATGCCGTTACGGACGTGGCCGCAGGGTAAAGGCGAGGGCCAACTCGACCAGCTTGCCGAAAGGTGCGCGCAGCAGCCTCGGCAGGTTCCAGCGCCCCTGGACGAACACGCCCTTGGCATGGCTCATGGCGCGAAAACCCTCGATGCCGTGGTAGGCGCCCATGCCACTGGGGCCTACGCCGCCGAACGGCAGGTCGTCCACAGCGACGTGCATCAGGGTGTTGTTGATGCCGACGTTGCCGGAGGTGGTGCACTTGAGTAGCGCTTCGCTGTCGGCCCCCACCTTGCCGAAGTAGTAGAGCGCCAGGGGGCGTGGCCTGGCGTTGATGTAGCCGATCGCTTGGTCGAGCGAGCGATAGGTGCGCACGGGTAGCAGAGACCCGAAGATTTCCTCGCGCATGACCGCCGTATCGTCACCAGCGCCCACGATGAGTACCGGTGCCAGTGTCCGCGGTCGCTGCGCCGCGCGCTCTGGCATCACGCCCGCCTCGATGATCTGGGCACCGCTGGTACGCGCGTCTTCGATCAGCGCCTGCAAGCGGGTGTAATGCCTGTCACTGACGATGGAGGTGTAGTCCGGGCTGGTCGGGCCTTGCGGGTAACCACGGGCGACAGCCGCGCGGTACTGGGAAATGAATGCTTCCAGGTCATCTTCATGGACCAGGGCATAGTCAGGTGCCACGCAGGTCTGGCCAGCGTTGGCCAGCTTGCCGAAGACAATGCTCTCGACGGTGCTGCGAACGGCATGCCCCGGGGCCACGACCACAGGGCTCTTGCCGCCCAGTTCGAGGGTAAGTGGCACCAGATGGTCACTGGCAGCGCGCATCACCTTCCGGCCAACCTGGGTACTACCGGTGAACAACAGGTGGTCGAAGGGAAGGGCGCTGAAGCGTGCACCTACCTCAGGGCCGCCGAGTATCACCGCCACCTCATCGACGCCAAAACTGGCCGCCAGTATGCGCTGAATCAGCTCGCTGGTGCGTGGCGTCAGCTCGGAGGGCTTGATCATCACCCGATTGCCAGCCGCCAGGGCGGTAGCCAAGGGGATGAAGGTCAACGCGATCGGGTAGTTCCACGGCGCCATGACGCCGATCACGCCTTTTGGCTGGTACTCCACATAGGCGCGACCGGTACGGTGAAACGCCGCGACGTGACGACGCTCGGGCTTCATGAAGCGACGCAGGTGCCGTAACAGATAATCGATGGACTGGACCACGCCAAGCAGTTCCATGATGTCGGTTTCGTGCCTTGAGCGGTTGCCGAAATCGGCGTTGATTGCTTCCTCCACATCGCGACGATGGGCTAGCACTGCCGCACGTAACTTGCACAAGCTGGCCTTGCGTCGCGCAATGCCGGGTGACCCGTCGTCGAGAAACGCGCGGCGCTGCTGTTCAAGGATGGTTGCGGCATCGATCGCAGGGTTGGGTGCTGCGGCAATGGTCATCTTGCACCTCTCAGGGTTTTGCAATGTAGACACTGTAAACTTGATTCGCGGCGATCTTAGGAAGACAATGTGTTCACTGTCAACATGAGGTGAGAGCCGTATGTCATCCGATGAAATCTGCGAGGCAAAGCCCTACCACCACGGCGACTTGCGTCGGACCATCATCGACACCGCGCTGGCGACCCTGAAAGAACAGCAGGGTTGGCAATTCACCCTGCGCGAAATAGCCCGGCGAGCCCAGGTGAGCCACTCGGCCCCGTATCGGCATTTTCCAGACAAGGGCGCGCTGCTGCATGAGCTGGCGTTATTGGGTTTCGAGCGACTGAACGCGGCGATGCAGGACGCGATGCTGCCGACGATGTCAGCCCCGCAGCGTTTGCAGGCCATGGCCTATGCCTACCTGGCGTTTGGCCAGGACAATCCGGACTTGTACCGGTTGATGTTCTCGACCCAGGCCGGAGACCCGGCGCAGATCCATGTCGATCCGCGAGCACAGGCGCCGTTCTATCTGGTGATCGAGGTACTCGAGCGCGGGCAGGCGGAAGGCACCATCCGCGCCCGCTCCGCCTTGGGACAGGCGACCGCAAGCTGGGCGCACCTGCATGGCTTGACCCTGCTTGCGATCGATGGCCGGTTGCTGCCGGCGAAGGTCGGCGAGCATGCCATCGAGGATGCCTTGACCACCTTGCTTGACGGTTTGCTGCGTGATCAACCGACCTGATGGCTTGTCGCCCGTGTTCAACGCTTATGACGGGGCACTGTTCGCCCTTACGAGGGCGATGCTTGGCCCCATCCCTCAACGATCAGGTATCTAGGCATGACCAAACGCATCCTGCACGTCGTCACCAATGTTGCCCATTACAGTGACCCGAGCCATCCCACGGGGTTGTGGCTGAGTGAATTGACGCATGCCTGGCATGTGTTCGCTGACAGCGGCTACGAACAGCAGCTGGTGAGCCCGCTGGGTGGCAAGTCGCCACTCGAGCCTCGCTCGCTCAAGTGGCCTTTGCTCGATAGCACGGGCAAAGCGTGGTTGAACAACCCGGCGGCAATGGCACGGCTTGCCAACACCTCGAGCCCGCAGATGCTGGTGGCAGCAGACTTCGACGCCATCTACTTTACCGGTGGCCATGCGGTGATGTGGGACTTCCCCGAAGACGAGGGCCTGCAGCGGCTGACGCGCGAGATCTATGAGCGTGGTGGCGTCGTCTCCTCGGTTTGCCATGGGTATTGTGGGTTGTTGAATACCCGGCTGTCTGACGGTCGTCTTCTGGTGGAGGGGCGTCGGCTGACTGGCTATGCCTGGATCGAAGAGGTGCTGGCGGGCGTTGCGGGCAAGGTCCCCTACAACGCCGAGCAAGAGATGAAGCGTCGAGGGGCGCGCTACGAAAAGGCATTCCTGCCATTCATTTCCAATGTGGTTGTCGATGGCCGCTTGGTGACGGGCCAGAATCCACAATCTGCCAAGGCCACTGCGGAGCAGGTCGTGGCATTGCTTCAGAAGAACGGATCGATGGGCAACTGACGAAACGGGTTGCGTTCGCAGGGACGCTGTTCTGTTGTGACAGGCGAGGAGAGCGCTTGTCCATCATGATATGCCCGCAGCACCATCAATGGCCAAGCGACTGCAAAGGCTTCAACTGTCGAGATTTCCGTTGCCTTTGCAGCTCCTTGTTCAACCAGATATTTGCCGGTTCTACACCTTCTGGGCATCGCACCTCGTAGGCACGGCCACTCATGCTGCTTTTGGTGGCAGCACGCTCAATGAAGTCTTCCGCGCTGTTCACCCTGTTCTGGCTTTCGAGGTAATGCAGCTTCTGCTCCAGATGCGCCCGCGCTCGAGGGCCCGCGTATTCGGTTCCGTTACGCACAAAGGTGCAGCGACTGTGCTCGACAAAGTCCAACAAGCGCTTGATCTCTTGATTGGCTTGAGGTGTGGCTGATACCTGGCAACCGAGCAGCAGGGTGATCAGGGCGATAGCCACTTTTACCAGCGATTGACCAATAGGACGCGCGGGGGCCTTCATCCACTTTTGCATGTTTTGCATGTTTCATCTCGCGCCTGAAAGCTGAATGCCCCGCCGCCTGCAGCGACCTTCGGTACAACCCTCCTATAACAACTTTTCCAACCCGATCGTGCTGCTGAGCCATGAGTTGAATCGTCGCCACCAGCCCCCCGGTTCCTTGGGCAACGTATGGCGTTTGCCATTGTCTTCGGTGACCCACACCAGGTGGTCATTTGCCAGTTGGACGTGATAACTCAGAGCCGGTGCCATGCCTTCGATGGCCAGTCCGCGCACCTGCCCGGCGAGTGCTGGATCATCGACCAGAACGCCTACCTCGGTGTTCCACAGCAACGAGCGTGAGTCGAAGTTGAACGAACCGATAAACGCTTTCTGCTGGTCGAAAACCATCGCCTTGGTGTGCAGGCTGGAGTCGGAACTACTGGCGGAACCCTTATGCCAGAGGCGCGGCCTTTCCTGGTCCGTATCACCCGATTGGCGGCGTAATTCGAACAACTGCACGCCATGCTCGAGCAAGGTTTTGCGATAAGGGGCGTAAGCACCCTGCGTGACGGGCACATCGTTGGCTTCCAGTGAATTGGTGAGCAAGCTGATCGACACCCCAGCGTCGGCACGGCCGGTCAAGTACAGCACCCCCGGTTGGCCGGGCACCATGTAGGCCGAAACCAGGATCAGCTCCTTGGTGACCCCGTTAAGCTCGGGTTCCAGCTGGGTGGCCAATAACAAGTACGGGGCGGGTTCGCCACTCGACAGGACTTTGCTCGGGGCATCCCACATCGCTTTGTTCCAGGCCCAGATCAACCCCCGTCGCCAGTTGTTCAGGCGTGGCTGCGTGATATAGCTCATCAGTTTGCTGTACAGCGCTGGGTTTTGTTTGCGCGTTTCCTCGAGCGATTCGTCAAGCCGGGCCCGAAGCTTGGTCAGGTCCGTGGCCGTCGGTTTGATCGAAGTAAACTGCTCGATGGGCTTGCTCAGGACACTGTTCCAGTACTGGTCAAAGCACTGTCCCAACTGTTGTGCAACTGGGCCGACACTGAGCATGTCGATGTCAGTGAAGTTCCTGTTGGGCTCGGCATCGAAGTACTCGTCGCCCAGATTGCGTCCTCCGACGATGGCCACGCTGTTGTCCACCAGCCACAGCTTATTGTGCATACGCCGGTGCTGCTGCGACAGGTTGAACAGCCGGCCCAGTGTACGTGTCACCACGGTACTGCGGCCCAGGTGCAGGGGATTGAACACACGGATCTGTATCTGCTGATGCGCCGCCATTGTTGCGATAATGCGCCCCAGGTCATCGCTAGCGGTGTCATCAAGCAAGATTCTCACGCGGACGCCGCGATCGGCGGCGACGAGCAACTCGCGCATCAGTATCCGTGTGGTGAAACCGTCGTGGACGATGTAGTACTGCAAGTCGATGCTGCTTTGCGCGTTGCGAATCAGCTCGGCGCGGGCAGTGAAAGCCTCGGCACTATCGGGAAACAAGCGAAAGCCCGACTGACCTTGATGGGGCGCAACCTGGGCCTGGATCGAACGACCGAACGCCGAATCGTTCGCCGGCAAGGCCTGACTCGGTTCGAGAGCGACTTCGGGTGTCGTACAGCCCCCAGACAGCAGTATGAGCAACAGTAGGGCAAGCAGGGGCTGATTGGTTATCACGGAGCGTACCCGGCTGATGGTGATGAAGGTATCGGATTCCGAAGAATGGCCATTCCCTTACCATCAGCATTGGGCCGTCACGACCGTGTGCAATGGTTCTTCGATCTGCGCTGTTGTTTGAAAAGCGTAGTTCAATCCGTGCGGTGCTGGCGCTGAAAAATGAGCCAGGCCATCCTGGCGTCTACCGGTCTGGCGTCTGGTTTGGGGACGATGGCGGCCCGCGTTCAATGTCGGCACCTGATCACGTTTCCCGGCGCGGCATGCTGGCAAGTCAAGGCTGGGCGGGACTCTGCAATATCGCTACCCTTGGGCCCTCACGCCCACGTCAAGAATTGTCCACTGTGAAGAAAATAGTTCGGGTTGATGACCTTCAGGTCTTTGTTACCACAGCGGCTGCGGGGAGTTTCTCGGCAGCGGCCAGGTTGCTGGATATCTCGCCGGCGCTGGCCAGTGGGGCCGTCCAGCGTCTGGAGGGCAGCCTGGGCGCCAGGCTGTTCGTGCGCTCCACGCGGCGTTTGCGCCTGTCGGACGATGGCGAGCGCTACCTGGCCCATGCTCGCCAGGCCCTGGAGGCACTCGGTAATGGTGAGGTTGCCCTGACCGAAGGGCGCGATGAAATCGCCGGCGTGCTGCGCTTGTCGATGCCTTCGGATATCGGCAGAAATGTGCTCTTGCCCTGGCTTGACGCGTTCCAGCAATTGCACCCCAGGTTGCTGTTGCAACTGCGGGTCAGCGATCAGGTGGCTGACCTTGTCGGCCAGCAGCTGGATGCGAGTATCCGCTACGGCCAGCTTGCCGATTCCAGCCTTGTCGCGCTGATGCTTGCTGCGGAAAATCGCCGAACGGCTTGCGCTTCACCCGCCTATATCGCTCGACATGGCGCGCCAGCCACTCTGGAAGATCTGGCCAGGCACAACTGCCTGCGCTATGTGATGGGCGAACAGACCTACGAGCGATGGAGCTTCGATACGCACGACGGACTCAGGACCATCCCCGTGACCGGTGATCGCGTCAGCGACGACGCCGATATCGTAAGGCGCTGGGGCGTTGCAGGATTTGGCATCGTCTACAAATCCAGGCTGGACGTTCTGGCGGACCTGCGCGCAGGGCGCCTGATCGAGCTGTTCCCTGGTGATTACGGTCAACCCGCGCCCTTGCAGCTGGTGTGCGCTCACCGAACCTCGCTCACGCCCGCTGTCCAGGCGCTGAGGGCGTTCCTGGCAGAACGTTTCGAGCAACTCCTGGCGGGTAACGGAGGAGGATGACGGGGCTGGTGGCCCCGTTACGCCATGGCGCCGTGTCAATACGTCCGGGCGGGCCCGGCGTCGATCTTCACACGCATCAGGCTATAGGGCTTCACGCGTTTGTCCTGTCCGTCGTTGAAGCCTGCCGACCGATGCAGTTGGTTGGCGGTGAAGTAAAGGTATCCATCCGGGCCGATGGACAAGGTATCCGGCCAAAGCACCCGGGAATCCTCGACCAGGGTCTGCCAACTGCCATCGGCGTGGCGTTTGCGAATAGCGTTATGTTCGTAATCGCCAGCATAGACAGCGCCATTGGCATCGGCTTCAAGTCCGTCCGAAGCACCTTTCTCACCCAGGTCGACAACCGCTTGTTCAAGCTCGGCGTCGCTTATTGATGGATCGCGCAGCAACTGCGTGGGCACTGAGTAAAGATGTCGGCTCGACAACGGGCAGAAATACAGAGTCTGGCCGTCGCTGGAAAGTGCGATACCGTCGGAAGCCACGGTCAACAGACCAGCCTCACCTCTGGCGTTACGCGTGACCAGTGCCGGTTTGCCTTCCACGACCGGAGCGAATGCAGGGTCCGCCGAAGTGGACTTGGCGCCGCTCAGGCGCCGTACGGCATTGCCGCTGGCAAGATCGACGACAATGATCCCGCCCGGGCCGCTGACCGAAGAGTCCGTGACATAGGCCGTACCTTCACCACCCACCCGAAAATCGAAGCGGACATCGTTCACATAGGTGCTCGGCAGGATGACCGACTCGGGGAATACCACCGTTTTCACAGGCTTGTTGGTGGCCAGGTCGATGGCGACCAGTTTCGCGCCACCCCGTGTGGGTTGGGCGAACTTCGGCGCAGCCGTGTCGAGAACCCAGACACGGCCTTTGCCGTCGGCGACCACGCTTTGCACACTGATGAAGTTTTTTGCCGGATGCGCAAGATCAGCCACATTGGTCTGCAGGTCAGGGTAGGGCACCAGTCGCCCTTGAGCGATTTCTGCCACTGTATACGGAACGTCATCACCCCACCTCGGGAAGTTCACGAATATCCGCCCCGTTTCGCTCACCGTCACGCCGGTCGGCATCGCCCCGTTGAAGGCGTAGACGCGTTCGAGGCGTGCCCCGGTGCCGCTGGCACTGTCGGCGAGCGCCACACCATTGAGAGTGACGGCCAGTGCCAGGCCAGCCATCTTGAACCATGCGTTCATTGTCCAGTCCTTGTGTGGATGAATGATCAGAAGCCTTCCAGGACAATCTTGCCTTTCGCCTTGCCGCTTTCGATCAGCGCGTGGGCCCGTTTGAGGTTGCTGGCACTGATGCTGCCGAAATGTTCGCCAACGGTAGTGCGGATAACCCCGTCGTCGATCAGTGACGATATCTTTTCCAGCAGTTGGTGCTGCTTGATCATGTCTTCGGTCTGGTACAGCGAGCGGGTGAACATCAGCTCCCAATGCACCGACAGCGACTTGCGCTTGAACGGCACCACATCCAGCTGCGCCGGGTCGTCGATCAGCGCGAGCTTGCCTTGCGGGCGCAATACTTCGACGATCTGCGCCAGGTAGCTGTCGGTGTGGGTCAGGCTTATCACGTAGTCCACCGGGTGCAGCCCGAGTTGCTGCAGTTGCGGAGCGATGGCTGCCGAATGGTCGATGACGTGATGCGCGCCGAGCTCAGTGACCCATGCCTGGGTTTCAGGGCGCGAAGCGCTGCCGATCACCTGGAGCCGGGTGAGCTTGCGGGCGAGCTGCAGCAGGATCGAGCCGACACCGCCGCTGGCGCCGATGATCAGCAGGCTCTGACCGGCACCGCCATTTTCCTCTACACCCAGGCGGTCGAACAGCAGCTCCCAGGCCGTGATGGAGGTCAGTGGCAAGGCGGCGGCGCTGGCGTTGTCCAGCGTACGCGGCTTGTGCCCGACGATGCGCTCGTCGACCAGGTGAAACTCGCTGTAGGTACCAGGGCGATCGATTGCGCCGGCATAGAACACTTCGTCGCCAGGCTGGAACAACGATACCTCGGCGCCGACTTCGCGAACGATACCGACTGCATCCCAACCCAACACTTGAGGGCGGTCGCCGCCACGGCTGGCTCTGACCTTGGTGTCGACCGGGTTGACCGCGATGGCCTTGACTTCGACCAGCAGATCCCTGGCGCCCGGCGTCGGCTTGGGCAGTTCGTGCTCGAACAGCGACTGCGAGTCTTCAATCGGAAGGCCTGGGGTGTCGTAGACGATGGCTTTCATTCGGAGGTGTCCTTGCAGGTGAGAAGTGGTGACAGGCTAGCCGTTGGGGGTTTTCTGAAAAACAAGGCGATTGCCGGAAGACTTTCCGCGTTTTGCTGAAAATCTGAATGCTGGCGCCCGCGTTGATTTGCAGCGTCCAGGCCTCTGGTTCGGGCTCGCTGTGCTGCTGAGGACATGTGAGGCGGCATCCGGTTGATCCTGTCGCCAGCCGCGTGCGTTATCACCTTTCGGGATGGTAGCCACCGATGGCCATCGCAGCTCTTAGGGCCGCCAGGTGAGTCAAGCCCTGCGGAAGGTTGCCCAGATACTGCCCCGTCTGCGGATCGACCATCTCCGAGTAGATGCCTACCCCGTGGGCTAGCCCTTTCAAAGCGTCTGAATAGGCGGCCACCGCGCGCTCCTGGTCACCCAGAATGGCCCAGGCTTCGATCAACCAGAATGTGCAGGCCAGGAAGCAACCTTCCTCTCCCTGTGCATCGGTGTAGCGATAGTGGAAAGCGCCGGCTTTGAGCTCATGGTCGAGGGCGTCCAGCGTGCTGCGTAGACGTTTCCTGCTGGGGTAGCCGAACCTGACGGCCAATGCCAGCGAGGCATCCAGCCGCGCGCTGTGTGGATGGAAAACATAGGCCTGGCGTTCCTCATTCCAGCAGTGCACCTCAATCCATTCCTGGATACGCTGCCGCTCGCGATCCCAGCGTTCCCGGCAGGTGGTGGGAAGATGGCCTCCATCTGCCAGTTCGATGGCTCGGCTCAAGGCTTGCCAGCAACTGATCTTGGACATCGTGTAGTGCTGCTTTTCCGGCAATTCCCAGATACCGGCGTCCTGCTGGCGCCAACCGTCGGCGCACTGGTCGGCAAGGCCTGCGAGGAGCATGGCGCTCGGGGCATCGAGAATGTTGCCGCTGTCGATGAAGCAGCGCGCTGTTTCGAAGATGTCACCGAACACCCCGTGTTGAAATTGGTCGCGGGCGTCGTTGCCGACAACGGGTGGCGAGTTCTTGTAGCCAGGCAGAGCGACCGGGCGCAGGCAATCACCGATCGCACCGTCGAGGGTATAGAACACCCGCGGCCCATGTTCATCCAGCCGGCGCAATAGCCAGGTAAAAGCAGCCTTGGCTTCTGGCTGAGCGCCGATGCCCAGAAACGCTTCGATGGTGTAGCCGGCATCGCGTATCCAGGCGAAGCGGTAGTCGTAGTTCTTGCCGCCGCCAATCCGTTCGGGAAGGGACGAGGTCGCTGCCGCCATGATCGAACCACTCGGAGAGGACAGCAGCAGTTTGAGGGCCAGCGCATTTCGGATGACCTGGGCCTGATACGGGCCGTCGTAGAGCAGCCCCCTTGACCATTGGCACCACTCCCGATGCGAGCCGTCGATGCGTTCATCGATCAGGGCCAATGGCGGTACCACCAGCGGCTCATCACGCCCCGCGATGATTGCGACCACCGAGCGTTGCCCCGCAGCAAGGCGAAGTACAGCACGGACGCCCATGTCGTCCTTGCGTTGGATGTGCACATGATGGTCGTGCAGGAACATGCCGAGTATTCGGCCCGCATGAAAAACGCAGGCATTGTCATTCGGCGCCACGTAGGGGCTTACCGTGTCGGCTTGGGTTCCGAAGTCGATGGCGATCTCGAAGTCGATCCTACCCTCGATACCTTCGATGCGCCTGGCAAGTTCGGCCCAGGGCAAACGCCCGGCAGGGCCACTGTTCAAGGACTCGGTCAGCCGCGCACGACCGTCGTCGGTCTTGAAGAGAGTCTCGAGGACGTTGCTGCCTGGCAGGTAGCGCCGCTCAGCAACGAACGGCTGGTTGGGGGTAATGGAAAAGTAGCCTCCTGTTTGCGGAGCCAGCAGCTTGTCGAACAGGGGGGGTGAGTCCATGTGCGGCACACACCACCAGTCGATGGAACCGTCCAGGCCAGTCAGTGCCACAGAGCGCCCATCGCCGAGCGCAGCATACTGCTCCAGGGGCAACCATCCACCCTCATCTCGCTGAGGTGCACCCTGTTGAGCCTCTACCGGTTCTCTTTCCATCGGTGTGCCTTCGATATCACCTGTTCTGATTCCGACACGGCTATCCGGCGTCTGGTTCGCCTTGTGTGAGCGCTGCGCAAATAGAGGAAAATGAACTTTGTCCGCGCTTGGGCTTCCCTTGTTCGAAGGCTGAAATTCGGAGCGCAAGATGAAGAAAGAGAGGGACAGGCAGAAGGCAGGCGCGCAGACGAAGCCGCATGGGGAAGAGGAACGAGACAACGATGCCCATCGTCCGGATGGATCCACGGGTACAGCCCATGATTCGACAGCGCAGAAAACGGCCCGTGATCACGTTCAGCACAAACGCTGATACTGCCATGCAAATAGCGAAAGGCTCGCCAGCACGGCGAGCCTTTCGCCAAGGATCGTCGCTAAAGGATCGGTTTGCCGCCAGTCACTGCGTAACGTGAGCCACTGATGTAACTGGCCTCGTCGGAGCCCAGCAGCACGTAGATCGGCGCGACTTCGACCGGCTGCCCCGGTCGCCCCATCGGATAGCTGGAGCCAAAGTTCCTGACGGCCTCGTCCGGCATGGTTGCCGGAATCAAAGGCGTCCAGATAGGGCCTGGCGCGACGCTGTTGACCCGAATGCCTTTCTTGCCAAGCAGCTGAGCCAGGCCAGCAGTGAAGTTGGCAATGGCCCCTTTGGTCGCGGCATAGGCCAGCAGGCTGGGGGACGGATCGTCGGAATTGACCGAGCTCGTATTGATGATCGAACTGCCCTTGGGCATGGAAGGCAGTGCCGCCTGGCAGATACGGAAGATGGCGGTGATATTGGTATCGAAGGTCTTCACCCATTCATCATCGTCAATCTCTTCCAGGGACTCATGGGCCATCTGAAACGCCGCGTTGTTGACCAGGATGTCGATACGCCCGAACTGGCTCACTGTCTTTTCGACGATGTCGTAGCAGTGCTGTTTCTGCGCCAGGTCTCCGGGTAAAAGCAGGCATTGACGGCCTGCGGCTTCGACCCAGCGTGCGGTTTCTTGCGCGTCTTCATGTTCATTCAGATAAGCGATGGCGACGTCGGCACCTTCACGGGCATAGGCAATCGCTACGGCCCGTCCGATGCCGCTGTCTGCTCCGGTAATCAGTGCAATCTTGCCTTCGAGGCGATTGTGGCCGGTGTACGACTGCTCACCACAATCCGGGTGGGGCTCCATCTTGCGCTGTGAGCCAGGGACACTCTGAGGCTGAGAAGGAAACGGCGGGGTAGGGAAGTCTCGCATGGTAGAAGCTCCTGCAGTGAGAACATTCATACCGGTTCGAGAGGCCTGGCCCCGGCGTGTTGGTTTCAATCTGCAGTTGGTACGACGAGCGGTGCGGGACATCATTGCAACTGAATTCCACGCCCCATCGCCTGTTCTACCTCACCCAGGTCCAAACTCATCCTGTAACTCGGAGGCCAATTCTCATAAGCCTGGATGTTCAGCATGGGCACAACACGCTTCACACGCTTCGCCTTACGAGACTGCAGGCACGTCGTACATGCCTGTCGCTGCCGCCATCAGCGTATCCGCGCGGGGTCAGGCATCAGCGCCAGGCGAGCGCTGCGATCGCCATGCTGATTCAAAGAATCTTGTGTTGTGCTATGGGACAGCGACAAAGGCGGCGATAATGGGGCGATTCCCAGGGGCCATGCCATGCTGATCATCTCCAATAACGTACATGTGCCAGATGCCGAAATCGAACTGAGCTACATTCGCGCGCAGGGCGCGGGTGGGCAGAATGTCAACAAGGTGTCCAGCGCTGTGCACCTGCGCTTCGACATCCCGGCCTCATCCTTGCCCGAGTTCTACAAGGAGCGGCTGCTGGCGCTGCGTGACAGTCGCATCACTGGCGACGGCGTGTTGATCATCAAGGCGCAGCAGTACCGCACCCAGGAGCAGAACCGGGCCGACGCATTGGCGCGTCTTGCCGAGTTGATCATCGCTGCCGGCAAGACCGAGAAGAAACGCCGCCCCACCAAACCGACCCTCGGCTCGAAGACCCGCCGCCTCGAGGGGAAAGCCAGGCGCAGCACGGTCAAGGCGGGGCGGGGGAAGGTGGATTTCTAGTGCTTATGAAAGCGGGCCTGTAGGCGCGCAGACACCCGCGCCGTTGCTTGACCGGGTACATGGCTTCATCAGCGCATTCAGCCACGTTTCAGTGGTGCTCGCGTGATCAGGCGCAATCGCAAAGCCAATGTTCGGCAAGAATGATGGCCTTTTGCAATCAACGAAATCTCTCTAGAATCCGCATCGACTTCATGTGAAGCAACTTATTGATCTTGCAAGGAAGATGAAATGCGATTTGTAAAATTCCTGGGGCTTGCCTTGGCTGTCAGCCTCGGTGGATGCGCGAGCTTCACCAAGGATGAGGTAGCGCCTGTGGAACTGCCGTCGATGGCCAGCTACGCGAACAAGCCGAACGTCTATGTGGATTTTGACTTTTTTCAGGGCGATCCCAGTAGCGCCAATGAAGTACCGCAAGCTCGAGACATGTTGAAACCAGAGCTCAAGCGTGCGTTCAACGAATCAGGCCTTTTTGGCCATGTGACCTTTGATGAGTTCGAGAAGCAACCTGGCGATTACAACCTTCGACTCAAGGTCTACAACCATGCGCCTGGTGGTGGGCAGATGGTGCTCGCCTTCATCAGTGGTTTCACGTTCACGATCATCCCGGCATTGGCAACAGATCAATACACCATGAGCCTGGAAACCTTGGACGACCGTGGTCAGTCGCTTGGCAAGAGCAGCAACCATGACGCGATCAATACGTGGATGGGAATCTGGTTCCTGCCACTCGTAGGTAACACCCCGAAAGCAGCGGTTACCGATACTTTCAATCGGCAGGTGAATGCACTGCTGAAGGACTGGTTCGAGAGCAATCGCCTGAAGTACTCCGCTGTCGAAACACCTGTCCCACGCAGCTGAGGCGGTGAGAAATGAGCCGCGACTGCGGCTCTATTTCCGTGTTTATTTCAAGGCCTGGATGAACTGCGGGTCGGTATAAAGGGTCTTGAGCAGGTTTTGCAGCATCGGGTTGTAGTTGTTCGCTGCAGCGGGTATGGCGATCGGGCCGAAAAAGCTGCTGTTCCAGTCCTGCTGCACCTGTTTCGTGGTTTCATACAACACCACATCACCCTTGCGCACAGTGAAGTGAGCGGCCAGCTCACCATGGCCGTTGGCTACACCAGAATTGAGTTGACTCTTGATCAACTGGATTTGTAGCTGTCGATCGGCGCGCGGATCAAGCAGGCCGGCATGACGGAGTTCGTCATTGATCGCGGCTTGAATGTGCAGGGGAACGCTACCTTCGGGTGAAGATATCGGGTTCAGACGAACCATGAGCGAGTCCTGGCCGGCGTCAGCTGCAACCTGGGCCTCTTGCACCGGCTGCAGTGGCGCATTCTGCTTGAGCTGTTGAACGTTCTGGAAGTTGGGCTCATAACGGGCCATGGTCACACCACACCCCTGCAGTAACAGAGCACAGAGGGGGAGGGTCAGGTAGCGCTTCTTCACGGCAGGTCCTTGCGTGAGGGAGAGAAAGCACGATTATCAATTGATGGCCTTGTGCTATCAAGTCTTGACAGGCAAATGACTGCACGGAACGGCCGGAACGATACACGTCAGTAAAACCCGGCTGCCCTCACGAGCGGTTTCAAGTAGATAAAATGCGCCGTAGAGCGGACGGTTGCGCATGACAGCTTTCGACCCCTAGCGGGCTGTCCTAGTGTTTGGCTCAAGATCTTCGTTGCCGATGAGATCGAGCGCCGCCCGCGCGGCGCTCGGTCTCACAGGCGCTACATCCCCCCAGGTGAACACTTGTCCAGGCTCACAGCACCTTGAACCCATGGGTGCCGTCACGCTCGAGTTGGGCAATCAACCCAAACTCCCAATTCAGATACCCCTGCATCGCCTCGCGGGGATTGTCCGTGCCCTCGTACGGGCGCCGGTAGCGATCGCTGCGTGGAACGGCAAGCCGCGTTTCGCCGGTTTCCAGCGGTTGCCCGGCCGCGATCCAGCGTGCGGTGCCACCTTCGAGCACGTACACCGGGGTTCGCGTCAGGGCCTGCAGATCGCGCGCGGCAAAGCGCGCCAGCAGGCTGCTGCCACAGGTCAGTACGAAGCGGCTGGCCTGGGGCAGGCGTTCCAGCACTTGCCCCAACTGGGCGCGGATTGCCCAGTGGGCACCGGGGATATGGCGCTTGACGTAGTTGGCGCTGGTGGTGAAATCGAGCAGCACGGTGCCGTCCTCCTGCAGCCAGCTGGCCAGTTGTTCGACACTCACCGCGCTGACTGCGGGCAATTCCGGCAGCGCTGGCTGCCATTCGCCAGTCGCGCTGAAGTCCGCCGCGACCAGACCATCGAGCACCGCCACTTGCCAGCCCATCTGTGCCAGCCACGAGGCGCTCATGTTGGCGCGTACACCGTCGTCATCCACCAGCACGATGCGCGCCCCGCGCACGCTTGCCACATGGTCGGTTTCCTGCACCAGCTGACCACCCGGTACCGAGCGGCTGCCAGGCAGGTGCCCGGTACTGTATTCCTCGGGCGTGCGCACGTCGAACAGGTAGGTGGTGCGCCCGGCTTCGGCCTGCCATTGCGCCAGCCCGGCGCGGTCCAGGCGCAGGACCCCGGCACGGTCGGCCACTGTTCGGGCCTGGCGCGCCGCATTGGCACGGGTGCCGGCGCCGACTTCGCTGAAGCGCCGCTGCTGACCGTGGGCCAGTTGCTGGCCGGCCAGGGTCCAGCCGATGGTGCCGTTGCGCAGGGCCGCCACCGGGTTGGGGATGCCGGCGTTGACCAGGGACTGGGTACCGATGATGCTGCGGGTACGCCCGGCACAGTTGACGATTACCTGGGTGTTAGGGTCCGGCGCCAGTTCGGCCACGCGCAGCACCAGTTCAGCACCGGGCACGCTGATGCCGCCCGGAATGCTCATGGTCTGGTATTCGTCGAAACGGCGGGCATCCAGCACTACCACGTCAGCCTTTTCATCCAGCAGCGCCTGCACCTGCTCGGCGGCCAGCGACGGCGTGTGGCGCACGCTCTCTACCAGTTCGCCAAAGGCCTTGCTGGGCACGTTGACGTCGCGGAACAGCTCGCCACCGGCGGCGCGCCAGCCGGCAAGGCCGCCTTCGAGTATGGCGACGTTGCTGTAGCCCAGCGCCAACAGGCGTTGCGCGGCCACGGCGGCGAGGCCTTCGCCATTGTCGTAGACGGTGATGGCGGTATCTGCCCGCGGCACCCGGGCGAGCACCTCCAGCTCCAGTTTCGACAGCGGAATGTTGGCGGCGAAGAGTGGGTGGTCCTGGGCGAACGGGTCTTCTTCGCGCACGTCGATCAGGGCCAGTTCCTCCCGGGCCAGCAGGGCGTGGCGGATGTCGTGGTAGTGGCGGGTGGTGACGGTGCTCATCGGGCAGGGTTCTCGCTGGACAGGTCCCAGATGTTGGGCAGGTGGGTGTTGGAGTAGCCGGAAATGAACGGTTTCTCGCTGCCGTCCACGGCGTATACGGCGCGCTTGACCGCGCCGATGTTGCCGCCGTAGACGTGGATGCTGATCGAAACCTGGTCGCTGAAGGCATTGCTGACTTGATGAATGTCGCCGATACGCGGCGACACCGCTTCCACCTGGCCCGGCGCCAGGCGCACCGCCGCGCCCTCGGGCCGCAGCGCGCCCTGCGCGTCGCGGGCGAAGCCCTGGGCGAGCTCGGCGCCGCGCAGCATGCCGATCAGGCCCCAGACCCGGTGGTCGTGGATGGGGGTCTGTTGCCCAGGGCCCCAGACGAAGCTCACCACTGAAAAGCGTTGGCGCGAGTCGCAATGCAACAGGTACTGCTGGTAGCGCTGCGGATCGGGCTGGGCAAGCTCGCCCGGCAACCAGTCGTCCTCGGCGACCAGTTCGGCCAGCAGTTGCTGGCCATGGTCGAGCAGGGTGGCCTCGTCAGGTTGCTGGTCGAGCAACGCGGCGAAGCGGTCGATGAAATGACGCAAGCGCTCCGGGCGCAGGTTCTGGGTCATGGGGCAGGCTCGGCTTTCGGGTTTGAAGTCACCCTAGCAAACCTCCTTTCTATTCTCAAAATGCAAAATGATAATAAGCTAATATGCGAAAAACGCATTTACACAGACGCTGTTCTGTTTTGAAATGGTGCCGGTCGCAAGCATGAGGTTATGCCTAATGCGCATTTCACAGGCCGGCAAACACGCTTTAAATTATAAAAAACGCTAAATCAATGCCTTCAGGCTATAAATAAACCCTGGACGAGACCGCACGCGCGGATCGCCTCACATACCCCAGGCGGGTATCCGGAGACGAACGTGCGCTACATCAAACATCTGGCCGCCACGCTGCTGGCCACCACCTTCAGCCTTGCCGCCGCAGCCCAGAGCCTGGTAGTCGGTGACCAGAGCTACAATGCCCGTGCGGTGATGGAAGCGGCCGGCGTGCTCGACAACCTGCCCTATACCCTGGAGTGGAAGCAGTTCACCGCAGGTTCGCCGGTGGCCGAGGCACTCAACGTCGGCAGCCTCGACATCGGCCTGCTCGGTGATGCGCCGCCGCTATTCCTCGGGGCCCTGGGGGCGCCGATCAAGGTGATCGCGGTCAGCCGGCAGAACCTCGAAGGCGTGGCCATCCTGGCGCGCAAGGATTCGTCGATCCACAGCCTGCAGGACCTGCGCGGCAAGCGCGCGGCGATCTGGAAAGGCTCGTGGAGCCAGCAACTGCTGTTCAGCGCCCTGGACAAGGCGGGTGTGCCGCGCGATGACCTTGAGCTGCGCTACCTCAGTGCGCTGGATGCTTCCCACGCCCTGGATGGCGGTGCGGTGGACGTGATCGCCACCTGGGAGCCTTATGTCACCCAGCAGGAGCGCCAGGGCGCCCGGGTGCTGGCCACCGCCGAAGGGGTGATCCCGGCGCAGAGTTTCGTGGTGGCCAACAGCAAGGCCGTGCAGAACAAGCGTGCCCAGATCGCCGACTTCCTGCAGCGCCTGAAAAAGGCCCGCGACTGGGCCCTCGACAACCCGGCCAATACCGAGGCCTACGCCGATGCCTGGGCCCAGCGCACCCGCGCCGACCGCGACATCGCCCGTGCCTGGTTCGCCCGCGCCCGCACCGACCTGGCGCCGTTGAACCCGCAGGTGATCGTCGACGCGCAGAAGACCGTGGACTTCTTCGCCGGGCTCGGCCTGATCAAGGCCTACCCAGCCGCAGAGCTGTTCGACAACTCGTTTGGCGCGGCCTTCCAGGCGACCGATTCCAGCAGCCATTGAAAGGATTTCCCGTGAGCAAACGACAGATCAAACTCGGCGCCCTGACCATGGGCTGCGGCGGCCCGGGCCGGCATAACCTGTGGCTTGATCCCGAGCTGCCAGCCGACGCCAGCGTCAACATCGACTGGTACATCGACATCGCTCGCCAGGCAGAGGCGGCACTGTTCGACCTGATATTCATCGTCGACAGCCAGTTCATCACCCCGGGCTCACCGTCGCACTACCTCAACCGCCTGGAGCCGCTGACCCTGCTCTCGGCGCTGGCGGTCAGTACCCGTCACCTGGGCCTGGTCGGTACGCTTACCACCTCCTACAACGCACCGTTCAACGTCGCCCGCCGGCTGGCCTCGCTGGACCTGATCAGCAAGGGCCGCGCGGGCTGGAACGTGGTCACCAGCGGCGATGCCGGCACCGCCGGCAACTACGGGCTGGACGAACATTACGACTACGACACCCGCTACGCCCGGGCCGAGGAACATGTGCAGGTCGTGCAAGGCCTGTGGAATTCCTATGAAGACGATGCCTTCCCTCGTGACCGGGCCAGCGGTCGCTTCCTCGACCCGGCGAAGCTGCACGCCCTCGACCACAAGGGGCCGCACTTCTCGGTGGTCGGCCCGTTGAACATCCAGCGTTCGCCCCAGGGGCAGCCGGTGATTTTCCAGGCCGGCGATTCCGAGCAGGGCCGCGACCTCGGCGCCGCCACTGCCGACGTGGTGTTCACCCATGCCGCCAGTATCGAGCAGGGTCAGGCCTTCTACCGCGACATCAAGGCCCGCGCCGCGCGCCTGGGGCGCGATCCGGAGCAACTGCTGGTGCTGCCGGGGGCGGAGATCTATGTGGGTGATAACGACGAGCATGCCCGTGAGATCGAACGCCACTACCACCAGGTCGACCACAGCTTCGCACTGGCGCTGAAGGAGTTCGGGCGCAATTTTGGCTGGCATGATTTCAGCCAGTACGACCTGGACGCGCCGTTCCCCCAGCAAAGCCTGGAATATGCGCGCAGCAGTTTCTTCACCAACGCCAAGCGTATCGCCGACCAGGCGCTGGCCAAGGGCTTCAGCTTGCGCCAAGCGGTCGAGTTCGGCCGTCAGTTGCGACCGGGCGCTTTCGTGGGCTCGGCTGAAACGGTGGCGGCGAAGATGACTGAGTGGTTCGAGGCGCGGGCGCTGGATGGTTTCAATATCTACATTGGCCATCCGGGACAGTTCCGCCGGTTTACCCAGGAGGTGGTGCCGCTGTTGCAGGCGCGCGGGGTCTATCGTACTGCCTATGAGGGGACTACCTTGCGTGACAGCCTGGGGCTGCCGATCCCGCGCTTCAGCCGCTAGGTCGTCGGGGCTGCACCAGCAGCCCCGACTGCCTCAGAAGGTGTAGGTCAGCCGCCCGAAGTAGTACCCCCCGGTGAAGCCATACGGCGAATACACGCCGTACCCCTTGACCATGGTCTTGCTGCTTGGCGCCTGGCGCTCGGGGTACACGTCGAACAGGTTGCGCGCCCCGATCGCCAGCTCCAGGTCCTTGGTCAGCTGGTAGCCCACATCCACGTCAGTGATCCAGCGCGCCTTGTACTCGCGGTCCAGCGAGCGGTCGTTGGCCGCATTCACCTCGCGCCACGAGCCGTAGCGGGTCAGCCCCAGGTTGACCCGGTAGCGGTCCAGGCGCCAGTTGCCGCCGAGGATCAGCTTGGTGTGCGGCTGCACCTCGGTCAGCAGGTTGCGCGCCTGGCGGTTCATCAGCTCGTATGAGGTCCCGAGGATGCTCACGCTGTCCTTGTAGGCGAGGATCTCGGTGTCGTTCCAGTTGAAGGCCGCCGTCCACTTCACGCTCCCGGCACTGCCCAGGTCCTGGTCATAACTGCCCACCAGGTCCAGGCCTTTGGTGCGGGTGCTGGCGCCGTTGGTGAAGTATTGGCCGCCCGAGGTCGAGTCGATGCCGTTGGCCAGCAGGGCCTGGGTCACTTCCGGGCCGAGCAGGGTGCCGGTCAGGGTGATGCGGTCGCGCACGTTGATCAGGTAGGCATCGGCGGTGAAGGCAAGGCGCTCGCTCGGCTGCCAGGCCAGGCCAAGGCTGTAGTTGGTGGATTTTTCCGGTTTCAGCGGCTCGGCGCCCAAGGCCTGGGCCGCGGCAGAGTCCACCGGCAGCACGCCGTAGTTGATCGACTGGTATACGCCGTCGACCACGCCGTAGGTGGTGGAGCGCGCGCTGAACAGGCTGTTGGCCAACGACGGGGCGCGGAAGCCGTTACTCACAGTGGCCCGCACGGCCAGCTCGGGGGTCAACGCGTAGCGCGTGGTCAGCTTGCCGCTGCGGGTGGCGCCGATGCCGCGGTCATAGTGCTCGTAGCGCAGGGCCGCGCCCCAGTACCACTGGGGTAGCGGGTTGAAACCGACATCCAGGTAGCCGGCGTAGCTGTTGCGGCTGGCACTGCTGGCTTCGGCAGGCGAGATGCCGTTGGTGACCTGGGCGCCTGAAGCTGCGCAGTTGCCAGGCGCCACACAGTATCCGCCGTCGGCCCAGCTGGCCCAGTCGCCGGCCTGGACCTGGTAGGTATCGCGGCGCTGCTCGAGGCCCCAGGAGACGTCTAGGGGCCTGGCCAGGCCGACCTCGAAGCTGCGCCGCAGGTCGAGGTTGCTGGTCAGCTGCGAACTGACCCAGGTGCCGGACTCGAAATGGTCGGGCGTGGCCTCGCCCAGGGACGGGTTCTGGTTGTTCCAGGTGCCTTGTTCGGCCTGGTTGCGCCCGTAGGTACTGGACAGGTCCCAGTCCCACTCACCGGCCAGGCCCCTGGCGCCGAACGCCGCCTGGTAGTCGTACTCTTCGATGTACCAGGTAGGCGTATAGCCGGAAGGGCGGCCGTTGGGCCCGGTGGTGATGGTGTTGACGATGGTCGGCAGGCGGAAGTTCTGGCCTTGCTCGGCCTTGCGGTAGGACCAGGTGCTGAACGAGTAGAGGGTGAGGTCGTCCTGCAGCGGCAGTTCGGCGTTGTAGCCCAGGGTCAGCAGGTTGATCTTCGGCGTGCCATAGCCGCCGTAGGTGACCTTGCCGGCCCGGTCCAGGGCTTCGGCCTGGCTGTAGCCGTTGGCGCTGGCCTTGTTGTCGTCGTTCTGGCTGCGGGCGTCGAGGGCCAGCTGGACGACACCGTCGCGGCCGATCTCGAAGCCTTTGTTCAGGTTCTGCTGCACGGTCTGTTTCTTGCCGTCGTAGCCTTGGCCGACGCTACTCACCGCCGTGCCACTGGTGTCGGCCTTGAGGATCACGTTGATCACCCCGGCGATGGCGTCGGAGCCGTACTGGGCAGCTGCGCCGTCACGCAGCACTTCGACATGGTCGATGGCCGCGATGGGGATGAGGTCGAGGTCGCTGGGGGCCGCGCCGGCGTTGATGCCGCTGATGTTCAGGGTGGCGCTGGTGTGGCGGCGCTTGCCGTTGACCAGCACCAGCACCTGGGCGGCATTGAGCCCGCGCAGGTTCGGTGCACGGGCCATGCCGCTGGCGTCCCAGCCGGTCTTCTCCGGCAGGGTCAGCGACGGCACGCTGGCACTGAGGGCTTCCATCAGGCCGGGCTTGCCGGTTTCCTGTAGTTGCCTGGCGCTGATCACGTCGATCGGTACCGGGCTGCTGGTGACGGTGCGTTTCTCGCTACCCCGGTTGCCGGTGACGATCACCGTGCCGAGGGCCTGGGCGGCGGGTTCCTCGGCCAGGCCGGGAGCGCTGTGCAGCCCGGCGGCCAGGGCCACGCTGAACAGCGGGGCCGTTTTCAAAGCTTGCTTCATGCACGCATTTCCTTGTCTGGCAGGGCGGGCGCGCTCACGGCGCCTTGGCCGCGATCGCGTCGATTTCCACCAGCGCGCCCGGCAGCGGCAGGGCCACCACCTGGATGGCCGTGCGGGTCGGGGTGCGGGGTTGTTCGGCAGTGGCGAAGAACTCAGTGTAGGCCGCCTGCAGCCCGGCGAAGTCGAGTGCGCCGCCGTTGGCCGGGTCGCCTACCAGGAACACCCGCAACTGGACGATGTCGCCCAGGTCCAGGCCTTGGCGCTGCAGCGCCGTGCGCAGCTTGTGCAGCACCGAGCGGGTCTGGGTTTCGGTGTTGCCCAGTGCGGCCGTGCTGCCCTTGGGCGCGTTGGGGGCGACGACATCCGGCAGGGTGCCACTGACGAACGTCAGCTGGCTGCCGGCCGGTACCGTGACCAGTTGCGAGATGGGAAAATTCGAGCCGGGCGGCGCGATCCGTGTGATGGGGTCGGCGTGGGCGTTGAGGCTGAGCGACATGAGCACTCCGGCAAGCAGGAGAAGACGAGGCATGGGCAAGGTTCCTTGCAGGTCAGGCGGCGACGCCGCGGGTGGGCTGGCTGGCATGGCGGGCGATCAGGGCCACCACCCGGCGGGCGGATTCGGCTGCGCTGTTCTGCCAGATGCCCACGCCACCATGGGCCAAGGCATCGCTGGCCAGCCAGGTGCGGCCCTGGGGCTGGTTGAGCAGGTCGTAGCCCGGCTGTGCGACTTCGTCATGGACGATCCACGGGGCTTCGCTGAACGGGATCTTCGACCAGTTCACCACCACCGGCCGGCCAAGCTTCTGGCTGTGGCCGGGGTGCAGCGACTCCACGGCCTGGCGCGACGAGGCCACCTGCGCCTGCAGCGACTTGGCGGCAAACTGCCGGGCCACCTCGCCGGTGTTGTAGGTTGCGACCAGTACACCCTGGGCGCTGTTGAGGTGATCGCTGGGGTACCACAAGGTGCGCGCCTCATGGTTGATGTAGCTGAGCCCGCCGTAGATCTGGAAATCGGTTTCCCAGAAGCGCGGTGATTGCCAGGCGACCTTGTTGGCCTTGTCGCCTTCGGCGCTGGCAATGGCTTGCCTGAAGGCCTGGTCGAAATTGTTCGGCAGCTTGGCCAGCAACGGCAGCGGCAAGGTGACGATGGCGTAGTCGGCGTGCTCGACATGCTGCTGGCCACTCTTGCGGTCGCGCCAGGTCACCCTGGCGCCGGTGGTGCCGGTGTCCAGCGCCAGCACTTCAGCGCCCAGGCGTACGCTGTCCTTGACCTGGCGGTAGAACGCCTTGGGGATCTGGTCCATGCCGCCAACGGGCTGGAACATGGTCGAGGAGAACTCGGGGATCTCGTCGAATACCAGGGGCAGCAGCAGGTTGCTGTCCAGCAATTGCTCCAGCGGCACCGGCTGGCGCTGGATTGGCGTCTGGTCGCCGGCACCGGCAAAGCGTGTGTAGCCAGCGCGCACCGAACCGCGGTACTGCTGCTGGCTGTCGAGGTCGCCATAGACCTTGAGGAACGCCAGCAAGGCCTTGCGCTGGCTGCTGTTGAGGTCGGCATCGAGGCTGTTGCGGTTGATGCTGCGCGCCAGCAGCTCGCTGAAGTGCCCGCGGGTGTCGTTGACCGCCTGGCGCAGCAGCAGCGGCGGGCGGGCCAGGTCCGGCTGGGCCAGGGCATTGCGGCTGCTGTTGACCAGCACCTGCAACTCCACGCCCAGCTCACGGCAGTAGCCCAGGATGGTCAGGTGATGGCTGGGCAGGCGTGCCGCGCCGGCGTTGAAGAAGTGCCCCGGGTCGAACTCGACGGTTTGCGAGCTGCCGTCGTTGTGTTCGATGCGGTCGCCCTGGCGCAGGGTCCAGACCCGGCCGCCAACGCGTTCGCGTGCTTCCAGCACGGTGACGGCAAAGCCGGCCTTGCGCAGTTCGTAGGCGGATACCAAGCCGGAGATGCCGGCACCGACTATCACTACGCGCTTGCCATTGCCGCCATTGGCAGCCAGTTGCAGGGGTTGGAAGGTGGCGGCCAGGGCATTGTGCCCCAGCGCGCCGAGGGCTGCCGAATAGCCGCCAATGGCGGCGAGGCGGGTGATCAGGTCTCTACGGGACAATCCCATGTCGCATGCTCCGAAAAGGTTGGGTCCGGATGTGCGCAACGGTTGGGCTGCCCTGGTGAAAGGCTCGACGGTGGCTGGCACAAATCCATTTGCCTCCGCCATGTCGGGGTCGGTATGTAGAACCTAATGGACTTTCAGATTGATGTGAAAGTCTTTTTGGTTCTAACTTAATTATGTATATATCTGATAAATAGCATCGTTAAAAATGCGTAACACTGATTTTGATGCCGTTGGGTAATCATGCTGAAACATGAAGCGAGCGCCGCCTGGGCGACGCTCGGACGGGCGCTGGCGTTCTAGCCCGTGCGGCTCGCGCGCTGCGCCTCGAACTGCTCGACCCGCTGGCGAATCCGCGGAATCAGCTCCTGCCCGTACTCTACGGCGTCGCGCAATTGTTCGAACCCGCGGAACAGGAAGGTGCTCACGCCCAGTTCGTAGTAAGCCAGCGCGGCCTCGGCCACCTGTTCGGGCGTGCCCACCAGCGAGGTGGAGTTGCCGGCGCCGCCGCCCAGCGCGGCGATCTCGGTCCACAGCCGGGTGTCATGCACCTTGCGCTGGCTGGCCAGTTGCACCAGGCGCTCGGAACCGGCGTTGCTCTTGCCGAAGTTCTTCTCGCGGCGGTTGCCCTGGCGAATGCCGATGCGTTGCCGGGCCTCGGCCAGGATGCGCTCGGCCCGCGCCCAGGCTTGTTCTTCCGTTGCACCGAGGATCGGCCGCAGCGACAGGCTGAAGCGGATATGGTTCTCCCGCCCGTAGCGGGCAGCGGCCTTGCGTACCTGGGCAATGCGCTCGCGCACTTGCGCCAGCGGCTCACCCCACATCATGTAGACATCGGCGTGCCTGGCCGCGACTTCCACTGCCGCGTCCGAGGCGCCGGAAAAGTACACGGGCAGCTTGCCCACGGGTTTGACCAGGGTCAGGTTGTCTTCCACCCGGTAATGCGTTCCGTGGTGGTCGAACGGCGTGGTCTGCGTCCAGGTATTGTGCAGCACCTCCAGGTATTCGTCGGTGCGGGCGTAGCGGGCATCCTTGTCGAGGAAGTCGCCGTCGCGTTGCAGGTCGCCGCTGTCGCCGCCGGTGATCACGTTGATCGAGGCTCGGCCACGGCTGAGCTGGTCGAGCGTGGCGAACTGGCGGGCGGCGAAAGTCGGGGCCTGGAAGCCGGGGCGGTGTGCCACCAGCAGGCCGATGCGCTCGGTCAGTGCAGCGACGTAGCTGGCCAGGATCATCGAGTCCGGCGCACTGGTGTTGACCGCCAGCAGGGCCTTGTCGAACCCGGCGTATTCCTGGGCCTGGGCGAACGCCTTGATGAAATCCAGGTCAACCAGCGGGCCCCGCGGAGCCTGGGATTCACTGCTTTCCTGGGGGCCGATGAGGCCAATGAATTCGAGGGTCATGCGGTGGAACTCCTTTTCAAGGGGCGGCGGTCAGGCGACGGCGGCCTGGAGGCGACGTTGGGTATTGCGGTTGCTCGGTACGCCTAGGCCGAAGCTGTCGCGCAACGTGCTGCCGGTGTACTCGCTGCGCACCAGGCCGCGCGCCTGCAGCAGGGGGACCACCAGCTCGGTGAAGTACTGCAGGCCATCGGGCAGCAACGCGTTGATGATGAAACCATCGGCGGCGCCGCCCTCGAACCAGCCTTGCAAGGCATCGGCAACTTGCTCTGGGGTCCCTGTGAAGTCCCGTCGCGGGCGCGAGAAGCGCAAGGCAATCTCGCGCAGGCTCAGGCCCTCGTCGCGGGCCAGCTGTTTCAGCTGGTCGGCGGTGCCCTTGTGGCTGTTGTCGCCGAGGCTGCCCAGGTCGGGGAACGGTGCATCCAGCTCATGCCGGCTGAAGTCATAGTCGTTGAACGGCCGGCCCAGGGCGACCAGCGCGTCTTCGATGCTCACCAGGTCTACGGCCTGCTGGTAGCGGCGCTCGACCTCGGCTTCATCGCGGCCGACGATGGGGCGGATACCCGGCAGGATGAACAGTTGTTCCGGGTCGCGGCCATGGCCCGCGGCGCGTTGTTTCAGGTCCTGGTAATAAGCGCGGGCATCACTGAACGACTCGGGGTTGACGAAGATCGCGTCGGCTTTCTGCGCGGCGAAGTTGCGCCCGTCCTCCGACACCCCGGCCTGGAAGATCAGCGGTTGGCCCTGGGGTGAGCGCTGGATGTTCAGCGGGCCCTTGACCTTGAAGAACTCGCCTTGGTGGCCCAGGGTGTGCAGCTTGGCCGGGTCGAAGAACTCGCCGGTCTGTTTGTCGCGGGTGAAGGCGTCGTCTTCCCACGAGTCCCACAGGCCCTGGACGACTTCGACATGTTCACGAGCGATGCGGTAGCGCACGGCATGCGGAGGGTGTTGATCCTTGCCGAAGTTGTCAGCGGTGCCCGAGAGCCATGAGGTGACCACGTTCCAGCCGGCACGACCGCCGCTGATCAGGTCCAGCGAGGCGAACTGCCGGGCGACCTGGAAAGGCTCGGTGTAGCTGACCGTGACCGTGGCCACCAGGCCGATGCGGGAGGTCACAGCTGCCAGTGCCGAGAGAATGGTTAGCGGCTCGAAGCGGTTGAGGTAATGCGGGCTGGAGCGGGCGTGGATGTGCAGGCTGTCGGCGATGAAGGCAAAATCGAACTTCGCAGCCTCCGCCAGTTGTGCCTGTTGCTTGTAGTAAGCGAAATTGACGCTGGCGTCGGCCAGTGCCTCGGGGTGCCGCCACTCGCCCCAGCCGTGGCCGACACCATGGATCATCGCGCCGAGATGGATCTGTCGTTTGCTCACGTTCAATACCTCTGGCCAGATAGGCCTCAATGTCTGATCCACGCGGCACGCCCGTGCCGCGTGGTACAACGGTCAAACCGCCACGGGCAGTACGCTGCGCGAATGCCCAGGGATGGCCTCGATCAGCGCTCGGGTATAGGCGCTGGCCGGCTGGCCGAACACCTGCAGCGCCGGCCCTTGCTCGACCACCCGCCCGCGCCGCAGCACCAGCACCTGGTCGGCCATGCTTGCCACCACCGCCAGGTCATGAGAGACCAGTACGTAAGCCATGCCCGATTCGCGCTGCAGCTCATCCAGCAGGGCGAGGATCTGTGCCTGCACCGATACGTCCAGTGCGCTGACCGGTTCGTCGAGCAGCAACACGTCCGGTTGCAGTGCCAGGGCCCGGGCAATGGCCACCCGCTGGCGCTGGCCACCGGACAATTCCCGCGGCAGGCGGTCGAGGAAGGGCAGCGGCAGGTGCACCCTGGCAATCAGTTCGCGGGCCTTGCGTTCCAGTGCCTGGCCCTTGAGCAGGCCGAACGACACCAGCGGCTCGACGATGCTGTCGAACACGGTGAAGCGCGGGTCGAGTGCGGCAAACGGGTTCTGCTGCACCAGCTGGATGCGCCGACGCAGGGGGCGGAACTGCCGCCAGCTGAGCGTGCTGACCGCTTCGCCGGCGAACTCGACCTGCCCCTGGCTGGGCTTTTCCAGCCCCAGGGCAATACGCAGCGCTGTACTTTTGCCCGAGCCCGACTCGCCCACGATGGCCAGGGTCTGCCCGGCGTGCACTTCAAGGTTCAGGTCATCCAGGGCGGTGAAGGGGGCAGGCTGCCCCGGCAGCGCAAAGCGTTTGCCGACGTTGCTCAGGCGCAGCAGCGGCGCCTGGCCCGGCACCACGCCCGGCCTGCGCCGCGGCACGAAGGCCGGCGCTGCATCGAGCAGAGCATGGGTATAGGGATGCTGTGCACCCCAGAGTATCCGCCTGGGGGAGGCGTGCTCGATGAGCTTGCCCTGCTTCATCACCAGCAGGCGGTCGGCGCGGTCGCATGCCATGCCCAGGTCATGGGTGATGATCAGCAACGAGATGCCGCGCTCGGCCACCAGTTGTTGCAAGTGGTCGAGAATGCGCCGCTGCACCGTTACATCCAGTGCGCTGGTGGGCTCGTCGGCAATGATCAGCCGCGGCGCGCCAGCCAGGGCGATGGCGATCAGTACCCGCTGGCGCATGCCGCCGGACAATTCGTGGGGGTACTGGCGCGCCCGCAGCGCTGGCTCGTCCAGGCCAACCTGGGCCAGCAACGCCAGGACTTCGCTGTGCACCTCGCGGTAGCGCCGGCCGCGGGCCAGCACCAGCGCCTCGGCGATCTGCCGGCCAATGCGCAAGGTAGGGTTGAGGCTGACCATCGGGTCCTGTGGCACCAGCCCGACGGTACGCCCGCGCAACTGGCGCTGGGTGCGCTCGTCGGCCTTGGCCACATCGACGCCGTCGACCCACAGCTGGCCCTGGTCGATTTGGGCATTGCCGGGCAGCAGGCCGAGCAAGGCGTTGGCCAGGGTCGACTTGCCCGAACCGGACTCGCCGACGATGGCCAAGGTTTCCCCCTGGGCCAGGCTGAACGACAGCTGGCTCACGGCCTGGGTGCGTTGCCCGGCGAAGGCGTAGCTGACACTCAGGTCGCGTACCTCGATCAACGGCGACGGGCTCATCGGGCATGCTCCTCGGCGCTGCGCGCCAGGTGGTTGAGGCTGAACACCACGGCCACCACGAACAGCCCCGGCAGCAGGGATACCCAAGGCGCAGTGATGAGGAAGTGGCGGCCGTTGGCGATCAGCGTGCCCCATTCCGCCGCTGGCGGAGCGGCGCCGAAGCCGAGGAAGCTGAGCCCGGCGGTCGCCAGGATGGCGGCGCCGAAGTCCAGGGTGGCGAGCACCGCCACCGGGCCCCAGGCGTTGGGCAGCACGTGGCGCAGCAGCGTGCGCGCCCAACTGGCGCCGCCCAGGCGCGCGGCTTCGACGTAGGGCAGGGTCTTGATCCGCAGCACTTCGGCGCGGGTGGTGCGGGCGAAACCCGGAATGATCCCGACCCCCACGGCGACGGCCACTGGTATCGTGCCGAAGCCGATGGCCGTGACGATGGCCAGCGCCAGCAGCAGGCCGGGCAGGGCCAGCAACACATCGATCAGGCGCATCAGCGCCGCGTCGATGCGCCCGCCGGCAAAACCAGCCAGTACACCTAGACCCAGGCCACCGAACAGGGCGATGACCACCGCCAGCAGGGCGGCCATCACCGACAGGCGTGCGCCGTACACCACCCGGGTGTAAAGGTCACGGCCCAGCTCGTCAGTTCCGAACCAGTGCGCCAGGCCGGGGGCGCTGAGCTTGTCGGCAGGCGACGTGGCATAAGGGTCGTAGCTGGTCAGCAGGTGGGGTGCCAGCGCCGCGCACAGGGCAAACAGCACGACCAGCAGCGCCAGACTGAAGCCGGGTCGGCGCAGCAACGGGAGCAAGGTTTGCCATATGCGCTGCCAGCGTGTGCGACGCTTCCAGGTAACCGCAGGGCGGGCCTCGTCGCTGGCGGGTGCGGTGCCAATCGGAGTCAGGGAGATATCGAGGGTCATTTCAGTTCACCTTGGCCGTATGGGTGATGCGCGGGTCGAGGCAGGGGTAAAGCAAGTCGACGAGCAGGTTGACCACCACGAACGCGGTCGCCGATACCGCGACGATCGCCAGCACTACCGGGATGTCCTGGCGCAGCACGGCCTCCTGTGCCAGGCGGCCGACGCCGTTACGCGAGAAGATGGTCTCCACCAGCACGGCGCCAGACACCGTATTGCCGACCTGCAGGCCGACCAGGGTCAGCAACGGCAAGGCGGCGTTGCGCAGGCCGTGACGGGCCTGCACCTGGGCCCGGCTGAGGCCTTTGGCGAAGGCAGTGGTGATGTACGGTTCCTGCCACACCCCCTGGAAGCCGCGTTGCAATACCTGGGCGTAGACGGCGGCGCTGGGTATCGCCAAGGTGATCGCCGGCAGCACCAGGCTGGCAAGGCCCTGGCTACCGGTGGCCGGGAACCAGCCGAGGGCGAAGGCGAACACCTGGATCAGCAGCAGGCCCATCCAGAACACCGGCACCGAAAAGCCCAGCGAAGGCAGGCGGGCCAATGCGGTCTTCAGCGGTCGCCATTGCAGGTAGGCGGTCAGGTAGGCCAGACCGACCCCGGCCAGCAGCGACAGCACGATGGCAGAGCCCGCCAGCGCCAGAGTCTGTGGCAGGCGCTCGGCCAGCAGCGCGGTGACCGGACGCCCCAGGGACAGCGACTGCCCAAGGTCGCCGTGCAACGCGCGCCACAGCAGGTCGAAGTACTGCTCGAACAGCCCTTTGTCCAGCCCGTAGTAGGCGCGGGCCTTGGCCAGGTCCTCGGGTGACAGGCCGTCGGCCTCCAGGCCCGAGGCACTGAGCATGATCGCCAGGGTATCGCCGGGCAGCAGGTAGAGAATGAAATAAGTGATCGTGTAGGCACCCCACAGCACCAGCAGCGCCTGGCCGATACGGCCGGTCAGGTAGCGCTTCATGGCTGGCCGACCTGGATGTCGCTGAACAGGGCGAAGCCTTCTGCGGTCCAGCGGAAGTCCTTGACCCGCGGCGCGGTGGCGGCCTGCCAGACCCGCTCGTACAGCGGGAACGCCGAGGCTTCGTCGATCAGCAGGTCCTGCAGCTGGCCATAGGCCTGAGCCCGTTGCGGATCGGCGGTGGCAGTGATGCCGCGGTCAAACAGTTCCTGGGCCTTGGCCAGTGTGTGTGGCTCGTAAGTGTTGGTGGCCAGCGTGGCGCTGTTGGCCGAGCGGGGGTCGAGGATGGTCTGCAGGATGATCGGGTCGGCGCGGGTCATGTAGGTGGAGGTCAGGTCATAGTTACCAGCTGCGTTGCCGGCAACCCATTCGGCACGGGTCAGCACATTCAGCTTGAGATCGATACCCACCTTGCGCAGTTGGTCCTGCACCAGCACGTCACCGGCGCTTTCGGCCGGAGTGAGGTTGTAGCGCAGGGTCAAACGCTGGCCGTTCTTGTGCCGGTAGCCATCCTCGCCCTTGCGCCAGCCAGCGGCATCCAGCAGTTGCCCGGCGCCTTCGGGGTCATAGGCAAGCTTGCTGGCCTGTGGCTTGAAATACGGCGTGGTGACGTCATACACGCCGCTCACCACCGGGAACGCTGCGTTGTACACGGTGTGCGCGTAGCTGCTACGGTCGATGGCTTTCTGCAGCGCCAGGCGCACCCGGCGGTCGGCCAGCAGGCGGTCGTTGCGGGTGTTGGGGTAGAGGTTCAGCGCCGGGCCTGGCAACGAGCGGCTCTGGATGGTCGCGCCCTTGGACTGGAACAGCTTGAGGTCGACTTCCGAGAACGGGTTGCGTGGCCACAGGATGTCGGCCTTGCCCTGCAGGAACAGGCCATTGCGCACGCTTTCCTCGGGGATGTAACTGATCTCCACGGCCTCCACGTGGGCCGGGCCCTGGTTGCGCATGTTGGCCGACGGCCAGGCGTAGTCGGGGCGCTTGACCAGGCGTGCGCCGACCTCGGGGGTGTAGTGCTCGAGGATGAACGGGCCGGTACCGATGATCTTGCCTAGCGAACGTTCCTGCGCGGTCAGCTGGTACGAGGCCGGCGCGAGGATCGCCAGGTTGGTGGTGGAAGTCGCCTGCAGGAAGCCGGCATTGGGCCGTGACAGCACCAGCCGCACGGTGAAGTCGTCGATGACCTCAGCGTGGTCGTAGCCGGCGAGGTAGGTGGCACCAAAGGTGGCGGGCAACTGGCTGGCGAAGGCTTTGTTGCTGTCGAAGGCAGCTTTCACGGCGTGCGCATCGAAGCGCTCGCCATTGCTGAAGGTGACGTCCTGGCGCAGGTGGAAGGTGTAGTTCAGGGCGTCGGCACTGATCTCCCAGCTTTTTGCCAGCCACGGGATGATGCGCCCGCTGTCCAGGTCCTGGTCGGTGAGCGATTCAGCGACGTTGCGCAGCAACACGCGGTGTTCCAGCCAGTAGACCTGGAAAGGGTCGACGCTGACCAGGGTGGTGTTGTCGCCCCAGAAGGCAACGCTGAGGGTTTTGCTGGTGGTGCTGTCGTCGGCGGGCGAGCAGGCAGCGAGGGCCAGGGCCAGGCCGCCGGTGGCGAACAGGCGATGCAGTGGGGGCATGGGATGTCCTTCGATGAGAGAGGGTTATCTGTACCCGCGAAGAGGCCGGCACAGACGACGGTTGCCTTGCAATCAGTCCTGGTAATCGCGGCCCTCGCGATCCAGCTGCCGGATCAACGCATCCCAATGCCGCTGGATACCTTCGCCCTTGCCATCGGCAAACCGCTTCGATTGCTCATGCACCTTGGCAATCGCCGCTTGCGGTGCATGCAACAGCTGGTCATTGCCCCCGGCCTGGGCCGCCACCTGGATGTTGCACGCCCGCTCCAGCCCATGCAGTTCGCGGAACGCATGCTCCACGCTGATGCCGCCGGTGAGCAGCCCGTGGTTGCGCAGGATGAGGATGTTGCTGTCGCCCAGGTTGGCCACCAGCCGCTGCTGCTCGTCCAGGTCCAGGGCCACGCCCTCGTAATCGTGGTAAACCACCCGGCTGTAATAGGCCAGGGCGTGCTGGGATATCGGCAGCAGGCCGTCGCGTTGGGCCGACACCGCCGCACCGTCGCGGGTGTGGGTGTGCAGCACCGCCTTGAGGTCGGGCCTGGCGCGGTGAATGGCGCTGTGGATCACATAGCCGGCCTGGTTGATACCCAGGCCCAGTGGGTCGTCGATGATCGTGCCGTCGACGTCCACCTTGACCAGGTTGGAAGCGCTGATTTCGTCGAACAGCAAGCCAAAGGCGTTGATCAGGAAGTGTTCGTCCGGCCCCGGCACGCGGGCGGAGAAGTGCGTGTAGATATGGTCGGTCCAGCGGAACAGCGCCGCCAGGCGGTAGGCTGCGGCCAGCTTGACGCGTACCTCCCATTCTTCGGCGCTGACCCGCTCGCGCACATTGGCGGAACGGGGCGTGATGGCAGACAGTGAACTCATGGTGTGCTCTCCGGTAATCAGTAGCCGCGTGTGGTGTCGACCAAGTTGGCCAGGGGCGCCTGCGCGCGGTAGCGGTGGAAGTTGGCGAGGAAGGCTTCGAGGAAGGCGGGGTAACCCTCCTCGGAAATGGCCGAGGTATGGGGTGACAGGAACACCCGTGGGTGGTGATACAGCGGGTGGCCGACGGGCAGCGGCTCGGGGTCGCTGACATCCAGGCTGGCACGGCCGATCAAACCGCTGTCCAAGGCCTCCAGCAGGGCCTGCTGGTCGAGCAGCCCACCCCGGGCGATGTTGACCAGATGCAAGCCAGGGCGGGCGTCGCTCAGCACCTGGCGGTCGATCAGGCCGCGGGTGGCAGGGGTGAGCGGGGCGGCCAGCACCAGATGGTCGCTGCCAGCGAACAACTGACGCAGGTCGTCGGCACGTTCCACACCAGGTATTTCGGCAATTGGCTGGCCAGGGCGGCTCAGGGCCAGCACCCGCATACCCAGTGCCACGGCCTTGCGCGCCAGACGCTGGCCGATGCTGCCGAAACCGAGAATACCCAGGGTGCGGCCACGCAGCGGCGCCAGCGGGGTCAGGCGCCAGTCGGCATCCTTGACCCAAAGCCCTGGCAGGTGCTTGGCAGCGGCGAACACCAGGGCCAGCGCGAACTCGGCCACCTGCTCGGCGTTGCCGCCCTTGCCGCTGGTCACCGGCGCGCCTTTGAAGACCCAGTCGGGGTAGAAGTCGATGCCCGAAGACACCAGCTGCACCCATTTCAAACCCCAGGGCCAACCTGGCGGCGGGCTGTCGACGCGCTGCCCGCGCACATTGACCGGGCGCAGGATGAACACATCGGCGGGCGCTTCGAGGGCCAACTGGCCGGGGGCGATGTCGAGCACTTCATGGTCTGGCAACTGCTCGCGCAGTTGCTGGTTGGCCTGGGCGTCGAGCTGGCTGGCAATGATCGAATGGCTCATGGGCGAACCTCCGTCAGCGCGGCGCGGCCGACCTGGCCGAATACCACGTCATCCTGCGGGGTGTGAATGCGGCTGCAGAGTACGTCGCGGTAGTGCCGCTCCAGCGGGTTGCGTCTCGAAAGCCCGGGGTTGCCGGCGGCCTCGACGGCGAGGGCCACGGCCTGGATGGCATTGCTGCTCACCAGGTGCTTGAGCTGGCCGGCGTGCTGCGCCGCCGTTTGCCCGGCGACGGCGGCATCGAGCAGGCTCTGGTTGGCGAACAGCAGCGTGTCGATGCGCCCCAGCACATCCTGGAACCGCGCCAGGCTGGCCAGCGGTGCACCCAGGTTCGACGGCGTGCGCTGTTTGAGGAAGCCCGCCAGCCAGTCGCGGGCGGCGCGGGCCACGCCGTCATACACCGCTGGCAGCAGCACGGCCATCCACAGCAGGCCGTGGCCATCGAGTTCGGCCCTCGCGGCACTGGCAGGGCTGGCGCTGACGGCGTGGTCGAGAGGGATCAGCACGTCATCGAATCGCACCTCATGGCTGCAGGTGGCACGCATGCCCAGGTGGTCCCAGTCGTCGATGATGGTGATCCCGGGCGTGTCGCGGTGCACCAGGAAGCCGCCCACCAGCGGGTCGGCATCGTCGCTGCGCGCCCAGACCAGATACCAGGTCAGGCCGTGGCTACCGGTGGAATAGATCTTGCGCCCGCTCAGGCGCCAGCCTTCGACGGTACGCCGGGCGACGGTGGCCGGCAAGCCGCCGCGGGCGGGGCTGCCAAGCTCGGGTTCGACGCGCAGCGCGTTGATCAGTGCGCCCTGTTGCACGGCTTCACGGGCCACGCGCTGGCGCAGGTGCTCGGGCCAGCGCGCTTCGTCCTGCAGGCGGAAATGCTGCAGGTACTGCATCACCAGGATCAACGCGGTGGCCGGGTCGCCCTTGCCGACCGCGCCGATCACCCGGCGAGCGCTGGCAAGGTCAGCACCGCCGCCGCCGAGGGCCTGGGGCACGGTGAAGCCGAGCAGGCCGTGACGTTGCAGCAGGTCGAAGTTGTCCTGCGGAAACTGGCCGCTGCGATCATAGCGCCCGGCATTGGCGGCGAGGGCCTGCGTCAGCTCGGCGAGGGCGCTGTCGGAGGGGTGACTCATGGGGTTTCATCCCTGAATGACGGTAAGTGCTTAAGACCGTATTCGTATGGATGAAGGCTGTAAAAGTCTTTTTTGTTCTATGCTAATTATTTGTTTTAAGAATCTATGCAGCATCATGTTATGCGAAAAATGCATTTAGTGACGCTGCGCACGCTGGTCCTCGGCACGCTCAGCCCAGCAGTCTATGCCCGGCTACTTCACCAAACAGTTCCACTGGCTCCTGCAAATTGCCCAGGTAGCGCGGATGGAACAGCCACAGGTCTACCTGCGGTTTGAAATCGGTGACATTGAGCACGTCCAGGGCATCCCGATGCCGGCTTGCTTGCAGCAACGGTTCCGGGACCAGCCCCAGGCCCTGGCCATTGGCGACCAGCCCCAGTTGCAACTCGGTGCCGAAGGTCTCCAGGTTGATGGACAGGCTCAGCCCCTGTTCGCTCAGCGCTCGCTGCAGCCCTGCGCGGAAACCGCAGCCGTCAGGGTTGAGCACCCAGCCGCGGGTATAGCAGTCCTTGAGCTTGTAGCTGCGCTTGCCTGCACTACCCTTGGCCGCCACCACTTTCAGCGGCATGCGTGCGATGGACTGGCTGGCGATGCCCTCGGGGAAGATCTTGCCTGGCGGGAACAATGCGGCAGCAGCGTCCAGTTCGCCGTTTTCCATGCGCGCGATCAAGCTGCTGCCCCAGCCACTGCTGACCTGGGTGCGTAGCTGTGGATAGGCCTCGCGGATCTGGGCCAGGGCGTCAAGCAGTACCACATCGCCCAGGGTCTGCGGCACGCCCAGGCGCAGCGTGCCCGACGGGGCGCCATCGTTGGCCACCAGTTCGCGCAGCGAGTCGATCTCGCGCAGGATCGCCTTGCACTGCTCGTATACCCGCAGCCCCATGGGCGTCGGCTTGAGCGGTTTGGTGTTGCGGTCGAGAAGGGTGGCGCCAAGGTCTTCCTCGAAGTTCTGCACCCGGCGGGTAATGGCCGGTTGCGTCAGTTGCAAGGCTTCGGCGGCAAGGTTGGTCGACTGGCAACGAATGACTGCGACGAAGGCGTCCATATCATCGATTTTCATAATCGGCGCTCACGGAATCGAACGGGAAAAATAAGGCATCAGCATAATCGCACCGGCGGGTAATGACATCTGCAGGGTTTGCTTTGATTAAAACGCATATTAGGTTATTCCTAAAATCAATTTAGTTTATTTGACGGTTGTCGCTAGAGTCGCCTGACCGGGCTGCATGACGCCGCCCGCCCAGGCAGCGAGGAGCGCCATGTCCATTCGAACGAAATTGTTGACCCTTGCCGCGGCCCTGTTGCTGACAGGCCAGGCGATTGCCGCAGAGCGCCTGACCCTGCGCATCGGTGACCAGAAGGGCAACATGCGCGCCCAGCTGGAGGCAGCCGACGCCTTGCGCGATCTGCCCTACGACATCCATTGGGCCGAATTCCCCGCTGCCGCGCCGCTGGCCGAGGCGCTGAATGCCGGGGCGATCGATGCCGGCATCATTGGTGATGCGCCGCTGTTGTTCGTGCTGGCTTCGGGGGCGCCGGTCAAAGCCGTCGCCGTGGACAAGTCAGACCCTTACGGTACCGCGCTGCTGGTCCGGCCTGATGCGCCGCTGCAAGGCGCAGCGGACCTCAAGGGCAAGCGCATTGCCACTGGCCGAGGTTCGATCGGGCACCATCTGGCGCTCAAGGCTCTGGACCAGGCCGGGCTCGGTGAGAAGGACGTGGAGTTCCGTTTTCTCGGGCCGGTGGACGCCAAGATCGCCCTGGCCAATGGCGCGGTGGACGCCTGGGCGACCTGGGAGCCTTACACCGCGCTGGCCGAGCTGAGCGGGCAGGGCCGGGTGCTGGTCAACGGCCGCGGTCTGTCCAGCGGCAACAGCTTCCTTGCCGCCACCGACAAGGCGCTGGGCGAGCCTGCGCGGCGTGCGGCACTGCAAGACTACCTCAACCGCCTGGCCGAGGCGCAGGTGTGGGCCAACCAGCACCTGGACAGCTACTCGAAAACCCTGGCCGCAATCATCGGCTTCCCCGAGGATGCCGCCCGCCTGCAGTTCGAACGCCGCCATCTGCGCTGGCAGGTGATCGACCCACAGACCGTGGCAACGCAGCAGGACACCGCCGATTTCTATCATGCCCACGGCCTGATGAACGAACGCCTCGATGTGGCACCGACCTTCGCCAGCGGGTTCAGCATTCCTGCGACCGCCAAGCTGGCCGCACAACCCTGACTCAGGAGATTCCTTCATGCCATTCAAAGCTCTACGCCAGCTGGGTCTGGCGCTACTGGCCAGCGCCCTGCTGCCAAGCCTGGCCAGCGCCGACCAGACCCTGCGCATCGGTTACCAGAAGTCCTCGACCCTGCTGACCCTGCTCAAGGCCCGCGGCAGCCTCGAGCAACGCCTGCAGGCCGAGGGCATCCGGGTCAGCTGGCATGAGTTTCCCAGCGGGCTGCCGCTGCTGGAGGCACTGAACCTGGGCAATGTCGACCTGTCGGCGGACGTCGCCGACACCGTGCCGGTGTTCATCCAGGCGGCGGGGGCCGAGCTGACCTACTTCGCCCGCGAAACACCATCGCCAACGGCCCAGGCGATCCTGGTGCCGGCGGATTCGCCGCTCAAGACCCTGGCCGACCTCAAAGGCAAACGCGTGGCGGTGACCAAGGCGGCCGGCAGCCATTACCTGCTGATCCAGGCCCTGGCCAAGGCCGGGCTGACGTTCAAGGACATCACCCCGGCCTACCTGATTCCCGCCGACGGCAGAGCCGCCTTCGAGAACCACAAGGTCGATGCCTGGGTGACCTGGGACCCTTACGTGGCCAGTGCCCAGCGCCAGCAGAACGCGCGCATCCTGGCCGATGGCAGCGAGTTGGCCAGCTACCAGCGCTATTACCTGGCCAGCAGCGACTACGCCAAGGCCCACCCCGAGGTGCTCCAGCAGGTCTACCTGGCCTTGCGCGAGGTCGGGGCCTGGACCAAGGCCAACCCGGCCCAGGCCGCGCGGATCCTCGGCCCGCTGTGGGGCAACCTGGACAGCACCACGGTGCAGCAGGCCAACGCCCGGCGTAGTTATGACGTGCAGCCAGTGAAGCTGGAGAACCTGGCCGAGCAGCAGCGCATCGCCGATGCGTTCTATCGCGAGGGGCTACTGCCAAAAGCGGTGGATGCTCGCGCGGTAAGCCTTTATGAGCCGGCCCAGGATTAGTCAGCGCACGGATGTAGCAGGGCGCGGGAACCAGGACGTCAGCCAAGCTGCAGGAGCGAATTCTCCCGCTCCTCCTGCGGCGGCCGTCATCAAGGTTCAGGGAATGGCAAAGGTGCGGTTGTAGGGCGCCGGACAGCGAAGACGTTAAGCGTCATGGCCACCAAGGCGTAGTACCCGAAAATCGCAACCAGCTCGACTACGGCTGGCTCGCCGAAAGCATCCACCGCTTCCTGGTAGCGCTCATCGCTGACTCGGCGCGTACGGTAGAGCTCTTCACCCAAGTGGTAGACGATGGCCTCATCTTTCTGGATGAAAGTGGGCGTACGTTGTACCCGCAGCGCCTCGATGATTTCATCGCTGAGCCCGCTGCTGCGAGCAATAGGCTCATGGATCTGCCACTCTGCCTGGGACTGCCACCATGCTGCGGTGAGCAGGATCGCCAGCTCGCTCAAACGCAGGTCCAGCCGCGTGTGGTATCTGCAGAAAGCGCCAAGCCGTTGTGCGTGATCAGCCAGTGCAGGGCTATGGATCCAGGCGAGGAAGGGGCCGTCAAGATTTCCCCTTGGCCCCTGAAGGATGTCACTCAGCACCTTGCGCTGATCCTGGCTCATCTCCTCTTCATGGAGTGAGGTCAATCGGGATCGAATGTTCATAAGCGTCCTCTCAAACCCCCGCGATTGCGCTGTCTATTGCCAACGCGAGCTTGTCCACGATCGCGTCGATATGACTTGAGTCGATGATGAAGGGCGGTGCCAGCAGAATGTGATCGCCTCGTTGCCCATCCACAGTACCGCCCATGGGGTAGCACATGAGGCCGTGTGCCATGGCGGCTTTCTTCACCCGTGCGTGCAGTTTGATCGATGGATCAAAAGGCGTTTTCGTGGCGCGATCATTGACCAGTTCGATGCCACGGAATAGCCCGCGCCCGCGGACATCACCCACATGAGGATGCTCGCCGAACCGCTCGGTCAAGCGTGCTTGCAGGGTGTCTCCCAGCGTCACGACCCGGTTCAGAAGCCCGCGCTTGTCGATGGTTTTCTGCACGGCCAATGCCGCGGCACAGGCGGTCGCGTGGCCTATGTAGGTGTGGCCATGCTGAAAGAAGCCTGAACCGTTGGCGATAGCGTCACGGATCTTCGCGCTGACCATCGTTGCGCCAATCGGCTGGTAGCCGGCGCCCAACCCTTTGGCGACAGTGATCAGGTCGGCCGTGATTCCCTCCTGTTCGGCCGCGAACAATGAACCCGTGCGGCCCATGCCACACATGACTTCGTCGAGAATGAGCAGCACGCCATGGCGATCGCAGATTTCACGCACGCGTTTGAAGTAGCCCGCGACAGCTGGAACGGCACCCAAGGTGGCCCCTACGACAGGCTCAGCGATGAAAGCCATGACGTTTGTCGGGCCCAGGCGGCAGATTTCCGATTCCAGCTCTGCGCCCAGGCGCTGAGCATATTGCTCGACGGTCTCAGTCGGTAACTGATCACGGTAGGCATAGCTCGGGCTTACGTGGCTGACGTTGATCAGCAACGGCTCGAATTGCCGCCGTCGCCATTCGTTACCACCTGCCGCCAGGGCGCCCAACGTGTTTCCGTGATAGCTCTGACGACGCGCAATCACATGCTTGCGGCTGGGCTGGCCGATTTCCACGAAGTATTGCCGCGCCAGCTTGAGTGCGGTTTCCACCGCTTCAGAACCTCCGGACACGAAATAGACAGACTCCAGACCCTTCGGGGCGCGAGCGACGAGAAAATCTGCCAGCTCTTCCATGACGTCAGTGGTGAAGAAAGAGCTGTGGGCGTAGGCCAATTGGCCAATCTGATGGCGTACCGCCTCGATGACCTCGGGGTCGCTGTGGCCAAGGCAGGAAACTGCTGCGCCGCCACTGGCATCCAGGTAGCGCTTGCCGGCGCTATCAATCAGATAGGGCCCGTCACCGGCTACGGCTGTGGGGTAGGTATGGTTGAAGCTTCGATGCAAGACGTGGCTCATGATCACCTCCAAGGGGTGTGCAAATAATACTTGCATATAGATCATAAGCAACGGATATTTGCATCTAGCCGCAGGGAGTGCGGCTCGCCTTGCGCTGGTGGACGCACACCACTGGCATGGAATTGCCGCCAATAACAATCAGGGGCCTGCCCCATATCTTGCTACTGCCGCTTTCCCTCGGGCCGCCAACGGCAACCGAGCCTCACCCTTACAGAGGAAAGACGATGAAAAAATTTCTTAAGGTATCGCTTGCAGCTTTTGCTCTGGCCATTTCAGGCACCTCAATGGCTGCCGGGAAAGAGCTGCTGATCGCAACAGACACGGCGTTCGTGCCTTTCGAATTCAAGCAGGGCAATGAGTATGTGGGCTTCGACATCGATCTGTGGGCGGCCATCGCCAAAGAGCTGGGGGTGACCTACCAGCTCAAGCCGATGGATTTCAACGGCATCATTCCGGCGTTGCAAACCCATAACGTGGACGCGGCGCTGGCGGGGATCACGATCAAGGAAGAGCGCAAACAGGCCATCGATTTCTCCGACGGCTACTACGACAGCGGCTTTCTGCTGATGGTCAAAAGTGACAACGAGACCATCAAGGGTGAAGCAGACATTGCCGGTAAAAGCCTGGCGGTGAAGAGCGGAACGTCGGCCGCCGACTACGCCAAGGCCAATCTCAAGGCCAAGGATCTGCGTCAGTTCCCCAACATCGACAACGCCTACCTGGAGCTGCGCACGGGGCGCGTCGACGCCGCCATGCACGATACGCCGAACGTGCTTTATTACATCAAGACCGCCGGCGAAGGTCAGGTCAAAGCCGTGGGCGCGCAGATGATGGCACAGCAATACGGCATCGGCTTCCCCAAAGGCAGCGAATTGCGTGAGCCAGTCAATGCAGCCCTGAAGAAACTTCGGGAGGATGGCACCTACGCCAAAATCTATGAAAAGTGGTTTGGCACCCAACCACAGTAAATCTTCCCAAGTTTTCTGAGAGTTCACCGTCATGCATTTTCAATGGAGCGCCATCTGGGATGCGCTCCCGGTTCTGCTGGAAGGCGCCAAACTCACGCTCTGGATCTCGATCCTGGGCCTGATCGGCGGCGCCATCATCGGCGTGATCGCGGGCTTCGCCCGCGCTTACGGCGGTTTCTTCAGCAGTCGGGTAGCGTTGGTATTCATCGAGCTGATTCGCGGCACCCCCATCATGGTGCAGGTGATGTTCATCTACTTCGCCTTGCCCCTGATGATTCCCGTGCGCATCGATCCGTTCGGGGCCGCTGTGTTCACCATCATGATCAACTCGGGCGCCTACATCGGCGAGATTACCCGAGGCGCTGTGCTGTCGATCAACAAGGGCTTTCGTGAAGCTGGACTGGCGCTGGGTCTCTCTGGCCGCGACACCCTTCGCTATGTCATCACGCCGCTGGCGTTTCGTCGGATGATCCCGGCCCTGGGCAACCAGTGGATCGTCAGTATCAAGGACACGTCGTTGTTCATCGTCATCGGTGTGGCCGAACTGACTCGCCAGGGCCAGGAAGTCATCGCCGGCAATTTCCGTGCGATGGAGGTCTGGTCTGCCGTGGCCGTGATCTACCTGATCATTACCCTGGTGCTCAGCTACATCCTGCGCCGTATGGAAGCGAGGTTGAAAATCCTGTGATCGAATTCAAGAACGTTTCCAAACACTTCGGCAGCACCCAGGTGCTCCATAACATCGACCTGAGCATTGCCAGCGGTGAGGTGGTGGTCATCATCGGGCCGTCGGGCTCTGGCAAATCCACCTTGCTGCGCTGCATCAACAAGCTGGAAGAAGTCACCGAGGGCGAGCTGATCGTCGACGGTTTGAAGGTCAACGACCCCAAGGTCGATGAGCGCCTCATTCGCCAGGAAGCCGGCATGGTGTTCCAGCAGTTCCACCTGTTCCCACAGATGACGGCTCTGGAAAACGTGGCGTTCGGGCCGATCCGGGTGCGCGGGGCAAGCAAGGCCGAAGCGCATGCGCTAGGTCGTGAGCTGCTGGCCAAGGTAGGCCTGGCTGAACGCGCTGACCATTACCCGTCGCAGCTGTCCGGCGGCCAACAGCAGCGAGTGGCCATTGCCCGGGCACTGGCGGTCAAGCCCAAGATGATGCTGTTCGACGAGCCGACCTCGGCGCTGGACCCTGAGCTGCGTCATGAGGTGCTGACGGTGATGAAGGCGCTGGCAGAGGAGGGCATGACCATGGTCATCGTCACCCATGAAGTGGATTTCGCGCGCAAGGTAGCCAGCCGACTGATCTTCATCGACAAGGGGCGCATCGCCGAAGACGGCAAGCCACAAGAGCTGATCGCCAACCCACCCAGCCCGCGCTTGCGCGAGTTCCTCCAGCACGTTTCATAAGGGGCAATGCGATGCTCACTCAACTTCACATCGCCGGCGATGCGTTCGAGCTCGGACGGCGCCTGGGTGAATTCGGTCGTCAATCCGTACATGGCAAACTGCGCAGGTTGCCGCTCTGGCAACACCTCGTTTCGTTGGCCGATACGGACAAGGCGCGGCAAATGAAAACGCTGGTGGGTGAACGCTATCCGCGCTACTGGCAGGAGATCGAAGGCCTGGCCGCCGGGCTTGAATTGCCCGTCGATGAAGTCTTCATGTGGAACTGCAGGGGCGATTTTCCTGGGTTGGTCAGTGTGGATGGCTGTACCACGGTATTGGGTCAGGCAGAGCAGGGGACCCTGATCGCCCACAATGAAGACGGGCTGCCGCAATTGCGCGGTGATTGTGCGATTGTCCACGCCAAGCCGGAGGACGGCGCGGCCTTCATCAGCTTCGTCTATCCCGGCTCGATTGCGGGCCATACCTTTGCAGTCAACGAGTTCGGCGTCGTTGCGACGGTCAACAATATTCGCCCGGTTGATATCCCCGTGGGCGTGCCTCGGATGATTCTGGGGCGTGCTGCGCTGGATGCCCGAACGGTGGATGAGGCCATTGCGGCGATCTCCCCGACGCCTCGCGCCGGGGCGTTCCACCACGCGTTCGGGCAAGCGGGTAGCGCTCGTGTCGTCAGCGTCGAAGCAACGTCAGACGGCGTTGTCGTGCGTGAGGTTGAAGCATCCACTGGCCACTCGAACCATCTGGTCGATGCGTCGTTCCGGGATTTCAAGCAGATCGTGACAGGTAGTTCTGGTGCTCGTCAGCAGCGCGTCGATCATCTGTTGGCCGGCGCAAGCCGTAAGCTCGATCTCACGCTGGCGCTGCAGATCCTGCGCGACGAGCAGAGCGCAACGTTGCCAGTCTATCGCTGTGCCGGAGATGATCCTGATGACGAAAATACGCTTGCCACGGCGATCTTCACGCTGACGTCCAGCGCTGTAGAATGGCGGGTTTATGCGCGCCGAGTGACAGATCATCCTGACGCCCGGGGCGCCGTTGTGTTAGACCAATAACGGATAGCTCCGATGACGCAGTTCAATGAATACCTACCCGAAACAGTGGCTGAACTGAAACAGCTGCTGGCTGCCATCGATAGACAAGAGGTGGATATCGCTTTAGGCGGCAGTTCGACGCGAGTGCTGACCCAGATGATTGAATCGCCGCAACACGCGGCGGTGTCTTCAATCACTGAGTTGGCCGCGCAGTTCGGGGTCAACGCCTCGACACTGTCCAGGCTCGCCAGACGGCTTGGGTATTCAGGGTTCAGCAAATTGCAGGATGTCTTCCGACGAGAGCTGACAGAGGGCAAAAGCTTCTACAGCGACCAGGCCTCGCGGTTGGTGGTCAATACGGAAGGCGCTGGAGCGATTAGCCAGTTGGCGCGACTGGGGCGCCAGGAAAGCGCCAACATCGCCAGTCTGGTCGAGCAGGTCGATCCCGCTGCGTTTGACGAGGTTGTCGACCTGCTGTGCAGCGCCAAGCGCGTGCGCATCCATGGCATGAGGCAATTCAATTCGCTGGCGCTGTTCATGTCTTACGGGCTTGGAATGCTTCGGCCTGATGTCAGCGCCTTGGATTCCAGTCGCCAAGGCGTTGCTGATGCGCTTGCTCAACTGGATGCCGGAGACCTGTTGGTTGTCGCCAGCTGCTTCCCGTATACCCCGAGCGTGCTGGCGACTGCCGAGGTGGCCCAACGACACGGGGTAAAGGTTGTTGCTTTGACCGACTCTGCCAGTTCGCCTTTGGCCAAGACCGCGCTGCACAGCTTTTATGTGCCCAACCACAGCCTGTTCTTCAGCAACAGCATGTGCGCGTTCATGCTCCTGGCGCAGGGACTGCTTAGCGCGGTCGCCAGCGCCCTGGGCGAGTCCGCAGTCGCCGCGCTCAAGTATCGGGAAGAGCTTATTTCCGAGTTGAATTCTTCGCTGTAGCAGATTGAGGTAGTGGACCAGGTTGCTGTTCGGGAGGGTGACTAGCATCAGTACGGCCATCTGTCGCCCACAGGCACCCGATGTCAGCTATTGGTAGTCCACTGCTTACTTACAGACTGCGAGAAGCCCGAAGTGAGCACCCATGGAATCCCCCCTGAATATGGTAGTACTGACCGCGCCGCAGCGAACCTGGACGGTCAATATGATTTCGAATGCCTTGTCATCGGGGCTGGCCCTGCCGGATTGACCGCTGCAATCTATCTCAGCCGTTTCCATAGGCGAGTGCTGGTCGCCGACGGCGGCCATAGCCGTGCAAGGATGATTCCTCGCTCGCATAACTATCCCGGATTCCCGCCGGGCATTTCTGGAGATGAGTTGCTTGCGCGTTTGACGGAGCAGGCCACTCAATATGGCGCATTGATCGAGGCTGGTTGTGTCGAGGGGTTAGCCCACGAGCGATCTGGGTTTGTCGCCACGCTCAACGGCCGTGCGGTCACCGCGCGAACGGTAATCATGGCCACTGGCATGAAGGATGTGCTTCCTCCTGTTGAGGCCGCTTACGACGCGGTTGCGCAATCGAGGATTCGCCTATGCGCCATTTGTGATGGCTACGAAGTGAACGGAGACAATGTCGCTGTCTACGGTGAAGCGGAGTGCGCAATCCGCCACGCTCTGTTCCTGCGCAACTTCACTGACCGATTGACAGTGCTTATGAAGGCCAGTGCTGCAGAATGCCAGGGAATTGCCGGAGAAGCGCTTGAAGCTGGAATCCAGCTAGTGGAAGACGCGACAGTGGACGTTATCCGGTTGGCCGGAGATCAGGTCGAGGTACAAACCCTGAAGGGCGGTTCATTTCACTTCGATATCGTCTATCCGTGCCTAGGGTCGGATTTGTGCTCAGGTCTGGCTTCGGCGCTGGGCGCTGAAGTCGATGAGCAAGGTGCCCTGGTTGTCGATTCCCATCAATGCACCAACGTGAAGGGGCTTTATGCGGTGGGAGATGTGGTTGGCTCGCTCAAACAAATCAGCGTCGTCACAGGCCAAGCGACTATTTGCGCCACTGCGGTGCATGGTCAATTGGATCGGCGACTGTGGGAACCACGCGACTGGTTCGGCTAGGGCCATCACCAGTCCACAGCTATTTAGGCTGAACGGAGGTTGAGTAGTAAACCTCATGATAAAGGGCGAAGCTGTGTCCATGGAGTACAAATGTACTCCTGCTTTTAAGTAACCCTTACACGCTTGTGATTGGCAGTTTATCCAGCGTCCCAAGTACGCTAAGATCCTCCGCAATGATGGCAATATGGAATCTTTGTGACAGCCTCGCCCTCGCATGGATTCCGCGTGCACGCATACAGAGGTTCCACCGAGCGTTACCTTATGTACAGCCGGTGCGAGCTCTAACAGCAGATCAGGGATGAATTAATGTGATTGGCTCGGAATCAAACCCAGTACCAACTCAGGCCCCTCAACTAAAGTCCAGCCGGCCGGGATCTTTCTTGGGATTCTCCCTGCAGTCCACCCGGATGTGTCTGCACCTCTGCGACGCCCCACTGGGCTCGTACGTCGCATTGGAGGTCTTTGATGATACGGATGTCCACCATGCCGACGGCTCTGGCTTACTTGAGCAGGCCAAAAGCGGCTTGGTTACCAACCCCATCAGCAATTTTTCTGTCGACTTATGGAAGACCTTTGCCAATTGGATCGATGTCATTGAGGCAGGCCTAGTCGACTTGAGCAAAACCCGCTTCCGTCTGTACGTCCTGCAGAAAAAAGACGGTGAGTTTGCCAACCACCTCCACTTTGCCCACACGAGGTTGCTGGTTGATCGAGTCGTGCGGGAAATACGTGAAGCCTATGAGGCGGAAAAGCCCGAGCAGTGCAAACCCTACATTGAAAAATTTCTCGACTACGACGAGACGAAGCGGGCTGACCTTGTCATGGCCTTCGAGCTGGAAACAGGAAATGACGATCTGATCGGCAGGATTTCGAATTATTTCGCGCTGACCGTTCCAGATGACAGGCTCGAAGACGCCTGTAACGTTGCCATTGGTTGGGTAAAAAACAACTCCGATGCATTGATCGCTGCAAGGCAGTACCCTGCGCTATCGCGCAACGCTTTCAAAGACTACATGTCGACGTTCGTTAGTCGAAGCACCCTGAACCTCCTCAAGACCTATACCGTACCTGCGCCCTCCGAAGTCGAAATCGAGGAGTGCCGCCCCTTGGTTTTGACATTGCTTCGCCAGCTAGAGCTCATTGACAAGGCAGGGGATGGGTTTGAAGCGGTATCAGATTTCTTGCAGTCCAAAACTAACAAGGTTCGATGGGGCGAGAAAGGCCTGGTGTGCGACCAGGATTTTGAGGCGTTCCGCAAGACGCTATTCAACAAATGGCAGCTTCTCAATAAGAAGACAAACATGACCTATCCCAACGCTTCCGAACTGGATAAAGGACAGCTGTTGAAAATGGAGTGCATGGATATATCCGAGCCTCTGGATGGTACAGAGTCCCCGAGATTTTTCGTGCGCGGAACCTATCAGGAGTTCGCCAACGTGAAGAAGATTGGCTGGCATCCTCGTTACCTGGATCTGCTCGAAGATTGATGAAAGCCTCTGAATCCCGTCAGTAAATACAATAACCGCTGGCTGCACGGCTCCATCTGGAGCCATGCGGCTTGGCTTTGAAACAGGTTGGCTAGGATGGAAACCCCTGAATTCAAAATGTCTACTCGACTCAACGACGAGATTTACTTGGTGCAAAATCCTGCTCTTGGGGCAGTTCTTATGTGGGAGTTCGTCAAAGGGTATAAGCGGCAATGCCCTGGCGCGGGCCCATCGCTGCCGTTCCTATTTCTCGTACTACCGATCATTTTCAGTGAGCCCCTACGGACGATCATAGGCAAGACCAATTCAACTTCAGGGTTACGGCTCTTCGCTGCCAAATTTTCCAAGAAGCAGGAGCTATTGTTATCTATCCAGCGCCGGATGCTGGCGCTGAGACAGACGTCGCTTAGCAGCGTGAGCATCGCACTCGACAGTGGCCTGTTAACTCTCGACTGCACCACTGCAGTCGTCAATTACAGCACCAAGCGATACCCGCCCAACATCCCTGACACGGTAAGAGAGTTAGGCAAACACGCAGACAAGCTTGGTGGTTGGTGTGGCGCGCTTTCCATCCAGGAAGTCCAGACTGCCCTACGGATAGGTTTTTGATGAAACTGCAAATTGAAAAACTGATTTTGTGGCCAAAAAATGGTCGCCAGTACCGCGAAGTGAAATTTACACCAGGTGCTGTGAACGTAATCAGCGGCTCGTCTAAGGCGGGCAAGTCAGCGGTCATTCCTATTATCGACTACTGCCTCGCTTCAGAGAAATGTGCGATTCCTGTGGGCACGATCAGGAACACTTGTGCATGGTTCGGACTGCTGGTGGACACGGATGAGGGCATGAAGCTGTTCGCAAGATCCGAGCCGGGCCGCCAGCGCTCCACCGATGATATGTTCGTGCTAGAGGGACAGAGCATTGCTATCCCAGCCAGGATCGAACGAAAAAACTCCAACCGCAACATCGTTAAAGAGATCCTGAATCGACTGTCAGGCCTGCCCAACATCGGTTTCGGTGAAGATGTCAAATTCGGATTCAAGAACCGGCCCAGCTTCCGAGACCTGATGGCGTTCACCTTTCAGCCGCAGAACATCGTCGCCAATCCCGATGTCCTTTTCTATAAGGCAGACACGACTGGCCACCGGGAAAAACTGAAGGACATCTTTCCCTTCATCCTAGGTGCCGTCACGCCCCAGACACTGCTGGCGTCTTGGGAAATGAAGGATCTGGAGCGCAAACAAAAACAGCTTCGGTCAGAAATCAAGACATTGTCGGATGCGTCAGCGCGGCTGCGGGGAGAAGCTAATAGCTGGTACTTCCGAGCGCGAGAGTATGGTCTGGTTGGTATCGACTCGGTGCTTTCGGACGAGTGGCCTGTCGCAGTCGAACAGCTAGCCGCAATTTTGATGAAAAGCTCAAGGGATGCTCAACCGAAACTAGAGACCATCCAAGCCTCGATCACCACTATTGGAGAGCTCAAGGCCAGGGAAGAAATTATCGCCGCCAATCTATTTGCAGGTCGCCAGAAGCTAAATCAGCTGAGCGGATTGCAGAAAGATGCTGATGCCTACGTTTCCGCCCTAGAAACCATGAAGGATCGCCTGTCTCTCTCGACATGGCTCAAGGGCTTGGTGAAAAAAGAAAATGTGACGCCTATCGGTGCGTTCGTCTCCCCAACCCTGTCGGCATCGGTTGAGCTGGACGCGCTATGCGAGGCCCTCAGCAGCATCGAAGACAGTGCACGTGTCGCACCGGTAGTTCCCGTGTCGATCGAAAGTGAAATGCTACGACTCCGAAACGCGATGAACGAGGACTCAGATGAACTTGACGCCATCCGCAAAGAAATTAGAGCGATTGAGTTGGTCGACGCGCAAGCCAAAGGACAAGCGTTACGCGAAGCAGACATTGATCGATACCTGGGAAGACTTGAAGAGGCAGTCAAAAATTACAAAGAGGCTCAATTCGATAGCACCTTAGCCGGCGAGTTGGAGAAGGTGGACAAGCGGATGGCGGAGCTTGCACCACTCGTATCCGTGGAGTTGATCAGAGCGAACACCCGTAAAATCCTAGATTCCTTGAGTGCTTATTGCGCGAAAATCACTCCGTCTCTTGATGCTGAGTGGAAGGACGCGAGGATTGGGCTGTCGATCACGGACTTGGCCATCAAGGTACGCCATGATGGCCGTGATGACTTCCTTTGGGAAATTGGTAGTGGTGCGAACTGGCTCGCCTACCATGTGGCCATGCTCCTCGCGTTGCAGAAGCTGTTCATGGCCAAGAAAACGGTCGAGCACCCAGTGCCGCATTTCCTAGTATTCGACCAGCCCAGCCAGGTCTACTTCCCGGTAAAACGTGCCGCGCAGGTCGAAGAAGAGCATGAGCTCAATGATGAAGACCGGATCGCGGTTCGTAAGGTTTTCAAAGCTTTCGCAGATGCTGTCAACTCTTCCGAAGGACGGTTGCAAATCATTGTGCTTGACCATGCTGACGATGGTGTTTGGGGCAAAATTCCAGGAGTAGTCCCGACCGAAGAATGGCGAGACACCAAACTGGTGCCTGACTGGTTCAGTCTTCCGTCTGAGTAAAACCTCGGACGCTACCCGCGACGCCTTGCAGACGGACAGAGGTTCATCTCGACGCTGATATAAACGCTACAGAATGAACTGAATTTTATCCAAGGCCTATTTTTATGCGTACGATTAGAGAATTAAAACTGGCGATCTGAATGACCAAGGCTCATGGCGTCGACGTTGAAGCATACCTAAGAGGGGAAATGGTACTGCATTTCCGCAGTATCACCTTGACTCAACGGCACGCTGCCAACCCCATCGTTTTCAAAGGGTCTGGTCATGTCCAACTTAATAAGGGCCATCTAAGGTACGTTGTCTACCACACCTGTATCGGTGATGAAGCAAACCGACACATGGCCATGAGCTTCTCGGGCCAGGCGGGGGAGCTGATCAACCTGGACTCTCTTTTCAATTTTGAAGGGCAGGATTTGAATGGCAAGATCTGGACGGCCGAGGGGGTTGATACCTCTGGCGGCAACTACCGTTCTGAATTCTGCGTGGTCGAAGGCTCTATAGAGTTCCTCAGCTCTCAACACCCGTTTAGCGGAAGCTCCCCGAATACACTTCACCAGATCTATTTTCACGACCATCACTTCCCAGCCCCCCAGTTGCATGTTGCGCCAGGACTGGAATTCCTCTGCGGGCAATCTACGGTCACTATCACCAGGGGTGAGTCAGGATGCGATGTGTCGGTGCTGGACGGCCATCTGAGTGACGAGTTTTGCCGAGCAATCAGCAAGGCACTGAACGTGTTGAGCGGCGTTCGCCTGCAGCTAGGCGTTACCGAGAAGATCTATCAGGGCGTCTCCACCGTTCAGCTGTATTCACGGGACATCCAGTTGAGCAACCAACAGCTTCCTCCACCGGTTGAAATTCCCTTCAGATGCGCCTCGGACTTTTTCGGGCAGATCTTCAATCTCCTTGTCGAGTTTCTTGAACAAGACGGGGTGGTGTACTACGACAACTGGAACAAGCTGAATAGGGCTTGGCAAGCAGGCATCGAGTCGGCTGCGCTCAACGTGAGCGTTTGTATCGAGGGTGTCCTCAAGACCTATTTCGGAGCGCTTGGGACGGACAAAGGTTTTGCCGAGCTGACCAAGCTCGCCACCCCTGCGGTCATGGAGCTAGGAATAGATAAACGGGTAAGAGACCTACTCCGTTCCTGCCTTGGCGGCGCCGGCAACTTCAAGCCCAAAAACGCCCTTCGTGCGCTGACAGAGTCCAGCAAAATCAGCCCTGAGCTTGGAGGAAAGTGGAACAAGCTCAGAAGCGAGACGGCCCATGCGGTGGTTGCAGGCGAAGCGCGTGAGGATTGGCAACGAATGGCAGATCTCACTTTCGCCAACATAAAATTGTTCTACGAAATTCTTTTCGCAATCACTGGCTACACAGGTGAACGGATCGACTACGAGAGCCGCGGATTCCCATCTGCTTTGCCTTCGACAAGGCTTCACGAGACGCCCAGTGCGGAGGAAGGCATCAGACCCAGTTGATCATTCCTCGGTGGGCTAAGATCATTCAGCCCATGGCCAAGTGAAGGGAGGTTGGTTATGGCAGTCGTGTTCTTTCTGCCTTGGGTAGCGGCTGTTGAAGAGCTGCGGATCGCTGACATGTGCTTGATGCCTTACGAACGTGGGCGGCTGCCTGGCGAGCTTCTGGGCATCCCGCAGGCAGCTTTCGACGGTGTCCTCGGCAACTACGGCGACCGGGGATTCGGTTCTCAGCCCTCACATCCAGTTCATCAGGCAGCGCTTGTCATCTGGGACGATGACACACCTGGCATGGAGGTTTCGGACGTCCAGATCCAGCAGCGCTTGGTGCAGAGTTCCTATCTTGCCTTCTCAGCTTTGGCAGGCCGATCGCTATGCTCAGCGTTCGAGTACTACAACGCCGACACACTCCAGGTCGTCGCGCAGCGATTTGATATCGCCTCACCGGCTCACTCCTGTATGACCACCCGCCGGCGTGACGGTGGAACGCAAAACATGCTGGCGGGGAGTGGAGGGCTCAAGTTCATTCGGCCGTACCACGTCGACAATCGCGCGCGGATCTCGATCGACACGCCACTGCTCGAAGCACTGCTCAAGCTCCCTGACGGGGAACTAAAGGAACGCATAGACGAGGCGATAGTGTCCTTTCTCAGGGCCAACACCGATGCCCCATCCATGGATGAGCGATCCGAGCTCATCCTGATGAGGGTTGCCATAGACACGCTGCTCAACGTCCCACATGACAAAGCTGCCTTCCGCAGGGCCATCAACGAACACTTCGATGAGCTACCGAATCAGCCCATCTGGCATACAGGGAGTCTGGACGAATCTTGGTGGCGCGAGCACTGGGACAAAAACGTAAATCGCCCGCTCGACGCCTGGGTTCATGATTTCTGTGCCGCTCGCAACGCTGCAGCTCATGGCCCCGCAAATGGTGAGAAGGGAAGCATCTGGCCTCGCCATAACCACCTCATTTTCTCCACTTGGTTATTGCCCCTGCTCGTCAAAAAGCTGCTTGTCCAAGCGGGGCTTTACGAGTTTAGCGCCGAGGACAAAGTCGCCCGGGCGGGGTTTGAAGTCTTTCTGGCCCACGATCTGCTGGCAGCCACCGACGAGCATGAAAACAAGGTCTGGTGGCAGGTAGCTGAATCCGCGCTTTTCCTGCCACTCTTCGCAGAGCGATTACGCCAAGCCTGTGAATGAGGGCTACTGCCTCAGCAGCGATCGCAATTCTGAAACAATTGCTACTCCAGTTCACACGTCAATAGAGACCGACATGTCCTTCACTCATGCGCATCAGACAGCAATGGCGCAGCAGCGCAACAGGGGGCGGTGCCTCCACTACGAAAATGGGGCCCGCTGCGACGTCATCATCTCCGCGCACTCGATTCAGAAGGGTGGCCAGCTCAACCTGATCGTAGAGCAAGGTCATGTCTACCAGCTGTCCGCCGATCTCACCACGTTGAAATCCACCGGGGGTACGCCTCAACTGAAGAAAGTGGGCATCAACAAGGTGTCCACCTTCCGTGGCATGTGCAAGCACCACGACAATAGGTTGTTCGCACCAATCGATGACAGACCACTGGCATTCGATCACGAACAGATAGCTCTCTATGCCTACCGCAGCATTTGTCGTGAGTATTTCGTCAAAGAAAACGCTGCACGCTCTCTAGCAGCGATGATCGACCACCCTGACGTACCTCAGGCAAACCGCCAATTGCTGGTGGACTCAGCTCAAGGGCAGGCATTTGGTTTTCAACACCTCCACCGACACAAGCTCATCTACGATGCGGCGATCTCACAAGGCAATTTCGCGGAGTTTCGATTCATCGTTTTTCGGTCGAGCTCCCCTTGCTCGGTGCAGGCCTCAGGGCTGCTTTTCCCTGATTATGACTTTCTTGGTCGCAAGCTTCAGGATCTCGGGCCAGAGACCAAGGCGCTCGACTTACTGACATTCTTTACCGCCCCCACGCAGGACGGATGGGCGTATGTGCTAGCCTGGCATGAGTCGAGCGACCAATCCTGTCAGTGGGTGCGCGAGTCCATGCAGGAAGGGTTTATCCAGGGGGCAAAGCTTGAGGATATGCTAATGCGGCTTTCATTGGCCTGTGAGAATCATGCTATCCGAATCTCCTGGTGGGACGGTTTACCCCCATCGGCCCAGAGTGCAGGCCTTACCGCACTCTCAGTAGGGACTGATTCAAGAGTAGTAATACCATCAGACTACCTGGCTCATGGCTGTGAAGGCCTTGCTGACTGGACGTTTGAATATGTCCATGACGGTGCAGCGTAAACCACTCGATCTTCCAGATAGGGCATGGATGCCCTCACTTGAGCTTTAGGAAAACGCGATGAGATTGAACAAAGAATTGGTTCGAGAAATTTCGCTAGCAGTCGAGGCAAGCGACACATCACCACGCTCTTGGATAAACCTTTCTAGTGAAGGGCACGGAGAGGAAGTGATCGCATACCACGTGATGCTACTTGATAAAGCCGGCCTGCTTGTAGCCCAGGATCTCAGCTCCATGAGCAGGTTCGACTGGAGACCCAAACGTCTAACTATCAGTGGTCACGAATACCTCGACACGATAAGGGACAACGAGGTCTTGCGTCTTACCAAGGCTGGGGCTGAGAAAGCCGGAGGACCGAGCCTGGCAATCATGCTTGAACTCGGAAAAGCCTATGGTAAGCAGGTGCTCAAGGATCGCCTAGGAATAGAACACGCCACCGCTATGCAGTGCTAACGGTGGACAACGGTTCAGAACCGCACGGGTAATCGGGCTTAAAAACTGAGCCTGACATCCGCGAGGTTACCGATCATAGGTGGTACCACCAGTACTGATCTCGTAGATGGTTTCGGAATAGGGCAGACGCGCAATGATGGTGGTAGCGTTCACCACAGCCCCCATCGTCATGCCGCGACAAAGCAGGTTCACATAGCCTTGGATACGAACGCAAATCGCATCAGCGCTATCGATGAAATTCGTCTTGTTCAGCCGAAGCATAATTACTGTCCTTCCCTCAGGTACAGCTCCAATTGGCGGTACCGCGAAGATCGTAATCTGAGTGTAGATGACCAAGCAGAGCAGGGCGATACCCCCTGCGATTTATGCCTTTTTCATTGGATGAGAGTCCTATCTCAGAATCAATCGATGCGCTTAACGATGCCAAACCGCCCTTCTTTGAAATCACTAGCCCGGAGCACAGCTGGAGCAGCTTGGTCGCAGCTGTAGGTCGAGTAGCTCACCGGCGGATTACCGAATCGATCCGAGCTACGATCAGCGCAACCTGAAGAGGAGGCTACGATGTACAGCGGCTTAGTGATCGCTTCATTTGGGACTTGAAGTCCCATAGAGAAACGGATGCTTGCTCTGTGAGCAAAATCGTTAGCGTCGTCGTGGTAGTTACCCAGGAAGGTCGCATAGCTGCTCCAGCTAACGAACTCAAAGCCCATGACACCAAGCCGCTTAAGCTCACCACCGTTTGATGCGTAAACGATCAAAGGGGCCAGCCGGGGATCTTTGCTCTTGGACGAGTAGGTCACCTTCGCAGTGATGTACCGGGAGCCGCGCTCAGCTGATCGGTATTCGTACTCATCCCCGTGGTCGTTGAAGCTCCATTGGCCGGCCACTTGAGCAGACTGAAGTGAGACGGCGCTATCGTCCGCGGTGAACGAGCCTTTGACCGGGATCGCTTTCATGCCAAGAGCCGCCAGTCGGCGCTCTTCTTGTTCCTTAGCTTCGCGATCCTTGACCATTTTTTGCAAAAGGCCATTTCCGATTCCAGCTTCAGCGGAGTCGGCGTAGCGGGAGGTTAACGATGCCAAGGCTGCTTTCGCGGTTGTCTCGTCCCCGGCATCCACAGCTTTTCTTACCTGGGCTAAGAACACTGCCGGTGTCTCTTTGAGAGTCTTATTTTCCTGTTCGAGCTGGGTGATCCTAGTTTTCGCAGCTGCAATCTGTGCTTGCAGAGAGCTGACGTCCCCGCGAAGACTCTCCGTCTGCTTTCTGTAGGCTTCGCCACCATCTCCACATCCCGTGAGGGAAAGAGCCATACAAGAAACCAGCAAACCATTCCTCATGAAACACTCCTTGGGCATTCCTCGCTTCAGAGATGGCAATTTAACATCGTTCCGCAGCCGCCGAAACAAATGGTAATCCCAGAGAGTAACCCCAGTTAATCATCTACTTGCGTCGGTACCGTCTACGCCATAAAGGGGCTTGCCGTCTAGCACCGATTGCCATGCTGCGCGCGCTGGATAGGCCAGTGTTTGATCTGCGAGTCGCTTGGAAGCATGCTGACGCAGGGTCTTCAGTGGGCAAAATGCTTTAGTCACTCCCTCATCACTTGGCAAGGCGTAGGCCTGGCCGTTGCTTGAATCCCAACTGTTACGTAAGAAGTGGAGAGCGAACTGATCAAGAGACTTTTCGGACGTCTCTACGATACGGAAGATTTTCCTGCATGCTTGAGAATCAAGGCGCGCAAGTGTCCAGAGAACGCGACTTGGAAGGTTGGCCTCAAACAATCGCTTCTCCTCTGTCGCATTCAGCACATTTTGAGCAAAGGCTTGAATCACAGCGTCCTTGTTGTCCTGCTCAAGCAAAAGATCGCTGTCGTACCTCCTTTGATTCGGTACGTAGCTCACTCGAAGCAACTCGGCTGCGCAGCTCAGGGCGTATGGGTCAATGGCCACTTGGGTGTAGATTACTGAAGCGCTCATGGAGTCAGAGGAAGCTGTAAGCAACTTAATCTGTCGCAAGGCGAGGTCGTCAGGACTCATTCCAAAAGCACCATCACGGTGTCTTCCACGCTTTACAAAAACGGAAGAATCAACAAGCCGAGCGAGCGATATACAAACGCTTGAAATATCGTCGAGTTGATCGCTCGGCAAAGAGGAACCGATTTGGCCGAGCATGTCCATAAATTCATGGCACACGTCAGGAGTGAGAGCAGCAGTTATATGCTCCCGCTGGGCGGGATTTTCTAGATACTGCCGAGCTGTCTTGATGCTCACATCACCATCTGTTATACCCAACTGCAGCGCGACGAGTAGCCGTGAAGGATCTGAAATCACTCCATCAGTGTACTTACCGGCGCCCATTGAGAAGCCTTCTTCTGCCGCTGCCACCTCGGGAAACAGGAAATGAACGACTTTACGAATTGCGTCAGCGCGTCCGTGTGTATATGCAGTTGTTCGCTCAGATGAGCCTTCAGCGACAAGCTTTGTAGAATCACCAAGCCCAATCTCACTTGGCAGACGGCCCACGAACAGCTGTGGCTTAGCCCTCAACAGGTCATACACCTGCGGGGCTTTCACCGACAATGCTGCTAGCCCAAGGATGTCAGCAAACACAATCTCACCCCGTAGAAGGGGCTCAATCATTCGCACAGCATTGAAGACCCGGGCAAGATCACGGGGCTGCTCCAACAAGTCGCGTAACCCAAGTTGATACAGGAAGCCCAGCCGCTTGGTTTGCCCCTCGAAATACGTTTGAATCGCCTTCGGATCAAGACTCCCGACAGCCGAGTCAAACAGCTTTGCTCGGGCGCTCAAGGATAGGTTTGGCAGCGGCATCCTGACTTGAACGATCTTGTCCAGGTAAGAGCTCGATTGAGGAACCTTAACGCTTGAGAGAGCTGCAGTAACGTACGCGGAATCCCAAGCCACGACATATCCGACCCTTGGCAGTCCCCCGACTGCTTTGATGATTCTGATCATCTCAAATACTTCAGCAGGGAAAAGGCGGTCGACATCATCGATGAATACTATGACAGGGCGATCAAAGCTCCTAAGCGCAGCCTCGACTCGCTCCTTTTGCTCCTCAAGGTCAGGCGATTTGTACTCTGCAACGGCTTCACTGGCATCGCCTGCAGCATCCATTACCGACTTAACTAGGGACGCCCACGGTTCCACGCCTGGTATGAGTTTTAGGACATCAAAAACCTTTGAGTAAGCTTTGAGCTCTTTGGCTACCTTACGGCCATCCTTGCTGTGATCGCACAATTTAACGGCCTTAGCTATGCTGGCGAGAAACTGGCGGAGCAGGGCATCCTTGTCGCCAACCAGCCAGGGGTTAAAATGCACAATCACTGGCTGACGCTTCTTGTCCTCACGGTTGAGCAGGGCCTGAATCATCGCGAGAACTGAGCTTTTTCCGCTTCCCCATGGGCCTTCGATTGACAACACGAAGCCCGACGTCGAAGGCACTTTACGAAGCGAGGAGGTAGCGATTTCAGCAAACCCGACTCGGGATAGCTGATCGGTGTCGATAGCAGATTCGGGTAGGAGAGGGATGTCGAAATCAATTCCCTCAACGTGCTGCCTGCCCATATTTGCTCCTTTCAGGATCGTGAAGGCCCATGCGCGAAATCAAAAGGCCAGCATAGGGTATTTGGGAAGCAGTCGAAAGTAGAGGAGACATACCTTACAACGAATTTTCTCCGATGCACCTGAGATCTCGGGGTCTTTCGAGCGAGCCGCACTGTCCGCCAACCTCTCTCTGATGGAAACAAGGATACGTCTGAGCGTTTGGGAGTTGTGAGAGCTCCTGTCATTTTTCGAGAAAATTGGGATCGATGGGAGAGGATGGAGTGGATCAATATTTAGGTAACGCAAGTAGTAATCAAAAACTTTATCAAGATGGGGTGACAGCGACCGCCAGCCATTATTCGCTGAGTGAAGCTCAGCCCAACGCCCGTCCGATCCACGATTGAACTGGTCGAGATTACCGGATGTTCTTGCAACGGAAACATTCTCGCGCGTGGCTGACGTAATTTGACGATAAAAAGCCAAAAAATGGTTCGCGCAGCGAATCTCTCGACTCCAGCCGCTATGCTGGATTTCACCGTCATCACCAATTGATCTGGAAGTGAGGAATGGCCGCCAGGCGGGATTTATCGACCATTCATCGAATCCAACGGCGGCTTGCTGCTCTGACGTAGGATGTTATTTAACATAATACTCATTATGCGCAGTTTCATGTCTCCCACACAGGGCACTACTCAGATACATTTGAACCCTAGAGCCCATCACGGATGTTGCCCACCCGTAAAAATGACGCTTTAAGTGCCGCCTACCGTCCCCAGTCCGAAAGCCTTGCAAACCGGGCTTTTGCGGCTAATCGACCCTTCACGAATCGCCATTTCAGCGTTTTTTAATTCTGGCAGCAGCGATCATTCTGTCAGATCGTGACGCCTTGAGCTTCGTAGAACGACCTCCACAATAGACCTCTTGGATGCGAGAGCTCTTTTAAAAATGACCGAATCCTTTAAAAGTGACTGTTTCCGCAACCCAATGAACGGCGTTTTGCAATTTGCAGAGAGCTCAGGCGCACTGGAAACCTCAGTCAGGCCTCGTTGGCCCAGCTACACGGCGTCTGTGTCTAGCTTGGATAGGCGTTGGAGCGAGGGGTTATATGGCAGTTTAGAGGCTTTTGTAGCGCCATGAGCAGTGCTAAACAAGCAGAGAGAGACTCTCTAAAAGAGGATTCAAGACTGAAGCTTCGAAGAAGCTTCATTATAAATCACTAATGGCTTTGAATTTCAATAGCCTTTTGATGGGCTGATAAATCAAATTCCCTAACTTTTAAAAATGTTTGAAACTTTTAAAAGTGATCGTATCCCCAAATTCTGGCTTTTCACCCCTGAGCCCCTGTATTTGCGGGGCGTGGCGGTTGCTGACTTTTAAAAGTGACTGAATCTTTTAAAAGTGACTGAATCTTTTAAAAGTGACTGAATCTTTTAAAAGTGCCCCTGCGTCGCGGCATGCTTGAAGCGCAGTTGCCGATTCAAAGCAGCAGTACCATCGGGCTGGACTGGGGCAATTTGAGGCAGCGTCCACGGATCCTGGGGTCTCCGGCCATCCGGCTGCCATTTCCTGATTCGGCGCTAAACACAGCTATCAATATACGACTAAGTCGTCTTTAGTTTCTTGGATAGCAACAAAAGTCTACTAGGTGGTGCTTGCAAAGCGTGGGTTGCTGTGTATAACCTAGTCGGCATCGATTCATTGGTTAGGGCTAGGTGATGAGTGATTCATCCAAGCAAACGGGCGCGCTCGCCTCGAAGAAACAAAAGGGTAAGCCCCCTACTTCCGATAACTCCCAGAATCGGAAGTCTGAAATACAGCTCCCGAAGAAGTATAATGGCGCGCAGAGCCCGCATCCGCTGTTCAATACCTATAAGGAATTCATCAACCACACTCACGATGAGCCTGACCCGTGCCTGCCGCTTGTGATGAACTATCTGGCCAACTTTGATACTCAACTGAAACCCATGGACGGGTTCGAAGCTGTCAGCGGATTTCTGCGTTCGTACTCCAACGTCGAGGCGACATTCGTTTCGTACCGCACCCATTCCGAGCGTCTGCTGCTCTGGGCGTTGTTGATAAGAAAGAAGCCCCTGATGGAACTTCGTCGCGCAGACGCAGAAGCGTACTTGGCATTCTGCATGAGTCCACCGGTGGACTGGTTTGGCCCGGTGACCCGCAGCAGGTTTCTGAGCGTGGCGTCCGGCAGAGATTCGACGCTGCGTCCAAATCCACGTTGGCACCCATTCTCCGCAAAGATAGAGAGTTGTGAGTCCGCCATCTCCAATGACTATGGCGCTGGTACCGGAGTTACGTACCACCCATCTCGAGGAAGCATTTCTCAGGCTTTCTCGGTGTGCAGCAGCTTGTACGAGTATGCTCTCGATGAGGGCTTAACCTCCGCGAATCCCTTCAGAGCGATCAAACAGAAATCGCGGTTCAAAGCATCGCGCGTTATGGAGCAAACCGGACGCGCCCTTACGCCTCTTCAATGGGACTACGCGTTGACTACCGCTGAAAAAATGGCCGACACGGAGCCCGAGCGTCATGAACGCACGTTGTTCATCGCCGCAACGTTGTTCTCAATGTACCTACGCGTTTCAGATGTCTGTGGGCGGGTCAATTGGCAGCCCACGATGGATTCGTTCAAGGCGGATCACGATGGGAACTGGTGGTTCCACCTCGTTGGTAAAGGCGACAAGGCCGCCAAGGTCGCAGTCAGGCCGGAATATGTTGATAGGTATCTGAAGCGCTATCGGCGGTTCCTAGGGCTTCCTGAATTGCCAGTATCTAATGAAAAGACTCCTCTGATTGCGACCTTGAATGGTCGACCAGGTTTATCCACTCGAATGGTTCAGTCAATCGTTCAGGAACTGTTCGACCGAGCAGTTGATGATATGAAGAGCGAGGGTCGCCAGCCGGGTGAAATCGAATCACTGCAGATGGCCTCCACACATTGGTTAAGGCATACGGCGGCGACGCTTGATGCCCCTTGGCGAGACCCCAAGGACTTGCAGATGGATCTACGTCACAACAATTTGTCCACTACACAGGATATCTACTACAGCAGCTACGAAGAGAAACGCTCCTACTCGCTTAAGAAATTGGGTTTGAAAAACCGCGACTAAAGTTCAAAGGCTACCGTTAGTACGCTCGCCCTGCACTTTCCTAGGTCTATCTCAACGCGGCCACTTAGCTCAACTAAATGAATATTTAGTTGAGCTAAATCTGAATATTAGGCATTCATCCTGAATGTGACGCTGCAAGCTCCAGAATCGACCAGCCAGCTTTCTCAAGCGCAGCCCTGCGTTTTACACCAGTAGCGCCCTCCCCCAGTGAACTCTGGCGTATGGCCAAGCACAGCATGTGCGACGGACGGGTCATCCCGACGTACATCAGCATCATGTCTTTCTTCGCTGTATCCTGAGGCCGCTTGGTAGCTGCTTTTTTGCCCTCAAGACATGGCATGAGTTTCTGGATGAAGTGACTGCCCCTGAAGGTTTCCAAGATTATCGTCGCTGCGTGTGTCTTGCCCTTTTCCGAGTGAATGGATGACATCCGGATATCGACGCCGGCGGAGACATCCTGGAACCGGTAGGTGTTTACAAGGGAGCCCCCTGTCTCTCCGGCTTCGGTGGCAACCGGAGCTGGCTCATAGGCAAGGTATTGGCGGCCCAGGATTTCAGCTGCCACACCCTCAGAATCATAGAGCGCGGCAGCCAGCGCCATGAGTTTCGGTGCGATGACCTTGACCCAGTCCTGCTGAGTGATTGCGGACGGCACAAACAGCATCTGCTGGAGGCACTCGCGGTACTGAGCGAAGGCTTCGGGCTTGGTCGTGAATTTCTCATGTACAGCGGCTTGGTGCCGACCTCGTATCTGAACCAGGCTACGAGGGAAAGCCAACTCACCGAGGTTGATCAGACACGAGGCCAGCAGCTCGACGGCGGAATTGGCCGTGGGCTCCTTCATCGCATAGCGACGTGCGACATGTGCGCCCTCGGCGAATGTGCGGGGCTTGAACGACGTCTTGGTCGTGTCAGAGCGATAGGATGGCCAATAATGCTCCAAGGCCTTCGGGTACTGGTTGGGTTTGAAATTCTCAAGCCGATGCACGGCGCCGACGGCGAACACCCCCTTCTCGCGGATATCTTCCGGTAGGTGTTTCAGCACCAGCTTGCCGAATTCGTCCAGCACTCCAGTTGCATCCTTGTCCGGAAAGACGATGATCGTGTTCGGGATGGTGCTGGGTTCCCCTTCAGCCCGCAGCCCTTTCAAGCCATCTGAGATCGGGACATAGGCAAACGGGTTGGCAATCGACGCAATGGCCTGATCAAAGCGGAAGCTACTGGCGATCTCCAGCTGACGCTTTGGGTCAGGGAACGGATCTGACAGTGGTGTCTTCTTCTCGAAGATTTCCTGGTTTGGGTCGCCGACGCGAATGACCCGAACATCTGGATCATCGTGAGGAAAGACGCGTTGCAGTATGCCTGCCTGGTCGGGTTGGGTGTCCTGCATCTCATCGATCAACACGCACGGGAAGCGCAGACGCAATGCGCCGCCCACAGCCGGTTCTTGGTCTAGTAAGGCGTGGCCCAGCACGAACACTTCATCGAAGCAGAAATAACCCGCCTTGGCAGCGCCGCTCAGCGATTTCACCACACTTTTGTAGGTGGCGGTGTGTGGCGCAAAACCGATGTCTTCATCCCCGAGCGGATGATCGAAATCGGCAGACCGGACTCGCAAGCTGTGGAGGCTTTTGTGCTTCCTCTCAAACGCCGTCTTTGCACCGAAATGCTCGCTATCCGTCAGCTTTCTCCGGCGCGCCTTATGCGTGAGGTCATCGTCAATGGCCTGCAGCGCAATCCCTTTTGATCGCAACCAGGGCGAAGCCAAGAATCGTCCGGTGAAACCATGGATGGTGTCGATATAGTGAGGGAAGCGCAGCAGCCGTTGCCCTACTTCCGTACCGCCGAGGCGTTTCTCGATCTCTTCCCTGGCCGCGTTGGTGTGTGAAAGCACGCAGATACCCTGCATACGGCTCTTCCAATGGCGAGCCAGGATGGCCAATTTCGCCACGACCAGGGTCGTTTTACCGCTCCCCGGGCAAGCCGCTACATCGATGGTATCCATGGATTTCAAGAAATTACGACGTGGCTCGTCCAGCGTTTCTAGCCCCATGAGCTTGATGACCCAATCCACATCGGCATCAGTGATGGGGGCAACCAGTTGGCTAAGCGTCATTCGGCGACCTCTTCCAGCGGATCAGCTGAGCCTGCCGGTGCTGCCGGCACCACGAGGGCGTGCGCCGGGCTGGAGGTTGTGGTCAGTGCGGCACCTCCGGTTGCGTACTCGATCGCGTGGACAACATAAGTGGGCAGCAGCCCCCGCAGAGTCGAGGCGTCCAAGGTTTTGTTTTCAAACCGCTGGTCGATCAGATCGATCAGGTGCTGGGCTGCGATCGCTTTAGAGGCCCTTTTGAACAGTTTGTAGATCGCGGAACACCTTGCATCCTCGGTGGCATAGGTGGCCTGGATCTTGTCGAAAGCTGTCTGCGCCTTCTTCAGCAGCGTGACCTTGGTCTCCTTGCTTTCGTCGATCTTTTCCTCATTGATAGCCAGGTATGCGGCGTGGTGGATTTCCTTCGAAAGCCCCTTGAACGCCAGGTCGTACTCGAGCGTCCAGTGATCCGCAACGAATGTGCGCACGCATTGCCCGTCACTTTCTGCTCGCTTCTCGCGGTGATCCTTGAGTCCTTTTTCAAGGTCAAGCGGTGTGGCACCGAAGTCTTTCTTCGCGCGCCAGCGTCGATCGGCTTTGTCTGGCCATACAGCCCCTTTGACTCCCTTCAGGCCCAAAATCTCGGGGGCACAGTCCGGCATCACGTCCATGTCAGTAATGCAGGCGGTAGGTACGGATATCTCGCCCTTGGAAGTGTCTTGTCGCTGCAGGATTTTCGAGTACCGCCGCAAACCAACACCGCCCACGTTGATGATCGATACGCCATGCTTGGTGAGATCTTTGCCAAGTCGCCGAGCAAGTGAAGGCAGCAGAATGGCTTCGGCATCGCCTTCTACGACCAGCAACCCCTTGGCGAAGAAAAGCCCCGCTTTGGTCACATCTAGGAAACGGCTGAGGAAGCGATAGTCGTCGGGAGCAAGGCAGGTTTGCTCTTCGGCAAGGGAGAACGCCTGCTGCCGCTGCATCAGAACCAGGTTCTGCAACGGAATCTTCGAACTCAGGTTGGGGCTGTGCGTGGTCAATATGACTTGAACCGGCCTCAAGCCTGTAGCTGGCTGAGCCGCAGCCTCAAGAAACTCCATCAACTGGAGCTGGCGCTGAGGATGTAGGTGCGCCTCTGGCTCTTCGATAAGGAGCAACGGAAGTCCGTCGGGCTCTTTACCGAGCAGCAGTAGCTCACAGGCCATGAACAGGACGTTGTTTGAGCCCAGACCATAAACGCCGCGGGCTTCACCTGTGGCGTGATCCAACAGCCCCAGCTCCAAACGCTCCAGGATCTGTTTGAGTTTGGCGGGATCCGTTCCCGCCTCCCCGAAACCAATGCGACTTGTCAGTGGCTGGCCAGCAAGGGAGAGCGGACGCAGGTAGGTGTCGTTGATTTCCTTCTGCGCGGAGACGATGGCCCCGTGGCTGTTCACCAGGTGGCGAAGATAGTCACCCATGCCTGCAATGCTGAGGGCTTCCGCGTCAGCGAGGTCAGCTGGAAGCGCCGCAGGATCGAAGGCACTGCCGGCATCAATATTCGGGAAACTACTCAGTACTTGAGACAGGCGGGAATTTCTGCCCGGCGACATCTCTCGTTCGGCATCGCGCAGCGGTTTCAAGTACGCGGTGGCCAGTAGTTGTCGTACACCCACGTCCAAAGATGGGCCTTCTCCGTTTTCACCCGAGCGAACCGAGATGTCGACCCATTTACGGGTGGAGGCAGAGGCAACGATTCGGCGAGCCGACCAGTGAACGTATAGCCTCCCAACGCCACCCTTGTAGGTCACGTACTCTGCGAAAGCGCCGAGCTCCGCGGGGCTCAGTCCTTCCAGCGTACACCTGAGGGTGATGGCTTCCGCCTGGGTGCCATCGTTGGCGATGTGAAAGTCCTCGATCTGTAGCCTGAGATACTCAGCATCACGTGTCTGCAGAACGTAGCGAATCGCATCGATGACTGCGGTTTTACCCGCATCGTTTTCACCTACGAGGGCAGTCACCCCTTCGTTGAACTGGATGTTCAACGCATGACCGCCTTGGCCGAACTGGCGGAAGTTTTCGATTTTCAAAGCCGAAAGATACACAGCGCTGCCCTCACCTGGTTCAGTGGCAGGGAGAGGGTTGCTGAGCGTCAACTTGGCCGACACCATCCCTCCCTGGATGTGCTAGCTATATGCCATGAAAAATCCACTGGGGCTAGACGATTCGGCCGGTTCCTACCGGGGGGCCTGGTCATTCGGCACACCCGTGTGGTCGTGTAGCCGTCGCGGGTATCAATTCAGCTCAAATTGATGGACGCGTAGCCCGCCCAAGACGCCAAGTTTCATTTACCATGCTGTCGGCCCAGGCCGGGCGCGAACAGGCCGAAAGCCCCAGTATGCACAGGTATTTTCGTTTGGCAGCAAACCCATTAACAGCCCGCGAGACCTATCAAATCCTGCGAGATATTGCGCTAGGGGTTCGCACGATGCGCCGGATTGGCAAGCAGTCGTGGCCTGAGATCTACTGTGGCTTGATGACTGTCGAGGCCGATGGCTGGGTGCTCACGTTCTACAACGATTGCGACGCCCTCGATTACTGCGACAGCTGCTACAGCCCTGATGGCCGCGCGTACGTTTTCAATTCGTCGCAGTCGTACAGCACTGACCCGGTAGAATTATTGAGCACTTGGGAGCATGCGCAGCTTGAAAAGCTGTTGAGTGCTTCGTAGCCGGCCATGAGAGTATGACAGGGGTTTGGCTTAGTGGGCGGTCGGCTAAGGCAGCTAAGATAATCAGCTCCTCATCGCGATGATTGCTCATGGACGATTTCGCCAGCCGTTTTTCTCAACAGGGTTACGAACCCCACGCCGACGACCGCTTTCACCTTCTGAGGGCATTGAATGAACAGCTCGGCAGCCCAGGGGACGCTCCTCGTCTTCGACTCCTCTATGACTCATTGATCGATGCTGCAGGTGATGGCGCCGATGAAGGCATCTTGCGGCATGCGACGCAGATAGCGGACTTAGTGGCTTCGCGCGTCGAACCGGAGAACGGATGCCTCGTTTATTACTCATGTTCCAATGCATGGGCCGAGCTGAGAAAGCTGGAGGTGCAGTCATGGGAAGACGATACCCTAGACCACCCTGCTCTGCTCAAACAGCTTTATTTCCTGCGCGCCTCTGTACAGCACTCAGGCTTTAAAGAGCTGGCACCAATGCTTCGCTCGAGAATCCATTGCAATCTAGGCAATGCGCTCAGGGCGTGTGGGTGTTGGATTGAGGCGCTCGGGGAATGGCGAAACGCCTTGGAAGACAATCCGATCCTGGGTATGGCGCTGGGCAACCTTGGCATCGGCTTGGCTCAATACGGCAGTGCGCTTTATGACCCTAATCACACCTATTGGCTCCTTGTGCATGCCCGACGCAAGCTGGCATCAGCCATCGAGGGTGGCGTGGGCCGTGATGGCGCAACCTATCCTGAAGCGATAAAATTTTTCAAATGGCATCACGACAGGCTGGCCGAGTCCGTCGACGACGATGGTGACGCGGAGCTGCTAGAGCACAGCCTTGGCTCCTCGATGGAGGAAAGACGTTACCGGCGATGGTGCCTTGAGGAAGAGTTGTTCCTGAACCCGATGAACGACCTGGGAGCGTTCCCCGGCGCCGCTCAAGACGTCCTGAGGTTACCGGGTCATGACGCCAAGGCCGGAATCACGTACCTTGGCTTCTACAACCAGCTGAAGCAGGAGTACGGGTTCGCCCGATATTGTCTGTACCTAGGGGATCACGCCAAACCCGGTCATGTGGCAGACCGGGGCATGTCACTCGCCTTCAATTGCGATTACGCGCTCTATGGCATGGGTCTAGAGCAGATCAAGACTGCCTATCGCAGCGCCTATTCGTTGCTGGACAAGCTTGCCTACTTTATCAACGCCTACTGGAAGCTGGGCATACCCGAGAAAGCGGTAGGCTTTCGGACTGTATGGTTCAAGTCGGACAAAAATGGCCGTCTACTCCAGCCGCGGGTTGTGCGTGATGAATTCATATCTACCCGGAATCTTCCGCTTCGCGCGCTGTATTGGGTATCCCAGGACATCTACTCCAAGGAGCTAAAGGATGTGGCTCGACCTGATGCTCAGGCGCTTGATGAATTGAGAAACCACCTTGAGCACAAATACGCCAAAATCGTGGATTCTTGCCATTGGATTGGCGGGCATTCTGGGCTCTGGAGTGATCACTTGGCATTTGTGCTCGATAGGGATGACCTCTACGCGAAGAGCCTGTTGATGCTGAAGCTGTCCAGGGCGGCGCTTATCTATCTGTGCCTGGCAATGCATTTTGAGGAATCGCAGCAAAGGCCTGAGGGCCCGGTTGGGGGGGTGCCAGTCGAGGACTACCCGGACGACCTCAAAACCTGAGGCTGGCGGCGACTGCACCGTCATCTAATTTGGCTGAACCAGCCGACAGAGAGAAATTTTGAGTTTGCTGGCCGCGGGCTTACCTCATCGATTAGGTCGCAGGGTATTAGGGATGCGTCCCGTCGCACGCAGCGGAGATTGTTCACCTTGTGAGTCGTCCTTCTCCGTCGCGGGTTGACCTATGAAAAGACGTTAAGCTTGGACATGACCTGCTCGACAAACTCCAATACCTAATATCCATTCAGCCGATTACACCATACCAAAAAGCGATTTGAGCTCAGCCACCAACTCTGTCGGCAACTCAATCGCTTGTGCAGTGGTAGCTGAATGGGAAGGCTTCGTGGATCGTCAACCCAATAGTAACGGCGCCGCGCATGAAATTGCGTAGTCTGAATTGGCCAAGGTGACAGGTCGCCCCGTCATTCCTTATACGGTTGCTATTCGGTAGCATACAGCCAAATCGCCATCATTCGCTGGCCATCGCATTTCGCCACAGAGCAGGGAAGTCATGAGCATAAGCTTCATTAAGGTTCAGCACCGAGGCAAGCTTCAGCAGGGTGTAAGAAACTCCAAGGTTTTGTACGCAGATAACTGGGACGACTATGGCTACAAAACCTCATTCCATCTCGTTGTCGTTGATGGGGCTGGCGTTGAGCTGAGAATTGGTAATGTTAAAATCGGTTATCAGGGACTATCTGAGGGCTGGGCAGAAAATGCAATGCCTGATGAGTTCTCCTCACTCGAACCGACATTTTTTAGCCTCGGGCAGGATGTTGAGTACTATCGAAACTTGGTTGAGTTCCTGCCGCCCGAAGAGGTTCACGCGATCCTTGAGGCGCTAGGAGATGTAGCATTTTCCAAGGAGCGTCGAAATGCTGCATCGGCAGAACCGGCATTTATCAACTCTCTGTTAAGAGCCGTGAACCCAACGACCATTGACCACCAATTCAAGCGGATCCTCGAGGGACACGCGCCCTTGACTTCATACGATTTTTATTACGAAAAAACGGGGAGTGACGGCACTGCACCACTTTCACTCCAGTTCAGTGTCGATCCAGACGTTAGGCCTTCCAGTAACGTTCACATCCTGATTGGCCGAAATGGGGTAGGCAAAACGACGATCTTGAACGGGATGGTAGCGTCGCTTGTAACACCAAGCGACGAGGTATATTCCAAGGGCTGCTTTTTCGATAAGAGCAAGTGGCGAGCCAAGTCTCCTCTCACTGATGACGACTTTGCAGGCGTGGTATCGGTTTCGTTCAGTGCATTCGATCCATTTGAGCCTCCGCCCAACCAAGACGATCCAGGCCAAGGGATGAGGTATCGGTATGTAGGGCTGAAGCACAAAGTGGTATCTAGCGATGGTGAAAATATTTGGGGACTAAAAACCAAGCCGAACCTCTGTGAAGATCTGGCCAATAGCCTCAAGGTATGCCTCAGCCTTGAAGCGAAGAAGGCGAGATGGATCAATGCCATTCGCACACTCGAATCCGATTTCAACTTTGAAGAGATGAGTCTCCTTCAGCTGATTGACGTTTATGAGGACGATCCATCGGAAACCAAACACGAATTCGTCCTACGTAGCGCGTCAATGCTCGAAGACATGAGCTCTGGCCATGCTGTTGTTCTGCTCACCATAACTCAGCTCGTTGAAACGGTTGACGAGAAGACACTGGTGTTGATCGATGAGCCAGAAAGTCACCTGCACCCTCCTCTGCTATCTGCGTTTACCCGAGCGTTGTCTGATTTGCTCACAGCTCGAAACGCTGTAGCGATCATTGCTACACATTCACCGGTTGTCTTACAAGAAGTTCCAAAATCGTGCGTATCCATCATAAATAGAATAGGCGAGACGGCAACCGTAGACCGTCCAGAAGCTGAGACTTTCGCCGAGAACGTTGGCATCCTGACGCGCCACGTTTTTGGCTTGGAGGTGAACAAATCAGGCTTTCACGCGGTGCTGGATGCCGATGTCCAGAAAGGCGATAGCTTTGAGGAGATTCGAGCGCATTATGCTGGCCAGATTGGCAGCGAAGGCCAGGCATTGCTGCGCTCTCTCACAGTATCCCGTGACAAGGGTTGGGAGCTGGATCAATGAGAGCGATAGTAACCCCCATGGACAATCCGCGTGAAGTCTATGCCCTGTGCATCAACAGCATTTCTAATGAGCAACTGAAGCTTCGCATGCAGGCAATCGCGACAGAGGTTGCTGCTGCAGCTCTGGAGTACCATGAGAAAGTTCAGGCAAAGAACCTGTTTGAAATACCGGAAGTTGACTGCCGTGACGAAGATGTTGTGATTGGCGAAGTTACCAAAAAAGAGCTGAGTGACACCTATTCTAAACACATGCGTGGCCCTACCAAGCCTGCCAGGCAAGTCTACAACCAGCTTCTGGCATCAGCCCCGCGCAGAAAGTGCCCATACTGTGGATTCGGGCACGCTAGTACGCTTGATCACTATCTGCCCAAGGCAAAATTCCCAATTTTGTCCGTCTTGCCCTGGAACTTGGTACCTGCCTGCAAGGACTGCAATACCGGCAAAAATGCCGCCACCGCCACGGAGCAAGACCAGCAAACCCTTCACCCCTACTTCGAGCATCCACGGATAATCACTGATCAGTGGCTGTACGCCCGGGTACTTACTGAAAACCCTCCAGTAATAGAATTTTTCGTGGATCCCCCGGAAGCGTGGCATCCGGTTGAGAAGTCCCGGGTGCTGGCGCACTTTAGAGACTACAAGCTCGCTTCGCGGTTCTCTATCGAAGCGAGTAACGAACTGGCTAGCCTCAAGGACACTCTGGGTCGGGTATGGTTGGCCTCGGCATTGGCAGGGGTACAAGACCATCTTCGGTTCACTGCGGAGGGTAAAAGCGCTGTCCATGTTAATGCTTGGGACACCGCTATGTACCAAGCCTTGGTCGAGTGTGAGTGGTACTGCGATGGGGGATTCCGGGACTTCATGTGAGTGCTGAGCGTCCTCTACACCAATATAAACGCGACCTTTACCAGACTACGTTCGGATCGGAGTCGTCGGCTGCAAACAGGTCTTGGGTGCCAGCTGGCCGCGCGGCCGTCCCCGGCTCGTCCTCCTCCTCATCGCCCTGGTCAGCGGTGTCAAAGTACTCTTCATCCATGTCATCGAAGTCAAACTCGTCTTCGATGGCATCGTCGGAGTCGAAATCGAAGTCGTTGAGCGCTGATTGCTTAAGCTGGAAGATAGGTGGAAGCTGAGCCGCTTCACTGTAAAAGCCTACGCCAGCCGCCAGCATCGCGGCGAAGCATGGTTCTCCCTGGATGAATTCAAGGTTCGGGTTGGAAAGCCAACGCCGGCGCCCGCCTTCATAAGCCAGCATCCAATTGTTGCCTACAAGCGCCTGCCCCGTTGCCAACGGCTCGAGATCGGCAAGATTGAGCTCGCCGGCCACCAAGTCTGACTGATTCAGATCCAGCGCGATGAGTGAGCAAACGGAGCTCTCCATCTGGAGCACTTGCTGTACCAGTGGCGCCCCTAGGGAGATCCTGAGCTCCTTGCACAGCCATAGCAGCCAGGCCGTTTCACTGTGATGGTTCGCCGCCGAGGCTGACCCGAGTAGGTTTCTGCAGAAATCGCCCAGCGCTTCCAGGTTCAATTCATACTGATGGCGATGGTAGGTCACCAGGATCTGGGTGATCACTTGAAGTGTGTTGGGAAATCCATACCCGCATTTGAGCAGGTAGGCTTCGGCGATGGGCCAGTTGGATTTTTTGATAATCGTGGACGAAAGCTGCTTCAAGCCATACTTGACCAAACTTTCGTCCTTGAACCGCGCCTCCAGCGAGAACAGCACCTCAAAATAGTGGTGGATGTCGTCTTTTTGCTGACGGCGCTTCGGTGAGACTTTCAGTTTTTTGAGGGTGTATTTCCAGGACTCCTGGACGAGCTCGCGGACTTCAACAATCTTCGTTTTGGATGCATTGATCTGCAGTTCAAAGGCGCTGACGCACTTGATGATGACAGCCAGCGCGCGCTCAGCCTCTTCCCTGGTGTTGAAGAAGAACGTGAAATCATCGACATAGCGGAAGCCTTTGGGCCAGCCTCCCAGCGCTTCTCGAATGGAATCGTCAATTGCGACGCCTATCATCTCGGCAATGATGTGCGATGTATCCGGGCCGATAGGCAACCCTATGGTCTGCCCATCCTGCGTGCCCATGCATCGGAGGTCTAGGATGTTGCCAAAGAACTCGGGAACTTTGTCCCTTTTCACCTTGGCTACTGCTTTTGTATGCAAGGCCCACGGAATCGTATGGGTGTAGATGGTGGGAAAATAGCTCGAGATATCGGTGACCAGCGCATAGCGTGCGCCCGCCGAGCGGCGCACGCGCTCCTCGTACAGGTCAGTGAATTTCGTCAGCTCAATCGCCCGCAGCGATCCTCCAGCCCCGGGAATGCTTCGAGAGATTTCACTCTTGTTGAAATGCTCTTGGATTTGCGGCCAGTACCGGCAGATGTCCTTGGCCAATCCATAGAAATTGACGGGGTTGGGTATAGAGGTGGTACGCCTGCTGTATGACGACCTCGCCACCGAAAATCGTTCTGACTGGGAAAGGATGCGCCCTCTTCCGTCCAGAGCCTCATCCCAGGAAGCTTGGAGCGCCCCGATGTTTTCCGCCAATTGCGTGGTACTGAACCCGACCGGAAGCTGGATCGGGAAATACCCTCTAGAAAGTAAGTCCTGTAGCTGCATGGCTCTCCCTGGCAATCAGGTGTTGGTGAGTGAAAGGCCTCAGCTTTGCAGGCTCAGTCTTTCCAGAATGCATTCATCCCCCGATGGCAACACGTTTCAATTACATGGATGACGGCGGTGGTGATAGCCCGGTAGCTATATGCCATGAAAGTTTGGTGAAGGCTACTCGAAGCCGCCGCTCAGCGAATCTTGCCCCTGCTGCACTCATGCCGCTTATCGGATCCCGGCTCCACGTCACGAAGGCTGATGAGGCAGTGCGCCAGGTTACATGGGGCTTTCACCAGTGAGCGGCGCCATCGTGCAAACCTCGACCCGACCAGTTGTCTTGCGATAACCCATAAATTGAACCAGCCTCCTTGATCCGGTGGTACGACGTGCAGAGCACGATGCTCCGCAGAGACACATGCTTCCAATTCAAGGGGGGCTTATGGACTCAGTGGATAGCAACGCCCAACACTTGCTTGGCCTGATCGTGAAGGCCGCACAGCTCGATGCCCATCAACAAGCCGAGCGACACGACCTGTTGCGCCAGGCCAGCGCCTTGCTGTGGTGGCTAGAGCCAAGATCCCCTCCCCGCACGATCGCCAACCTCCTCTACTGCCTAAGCCTGCCGCTTGAGCAGTGGCTGGACAGCCGCCTCAGGCAAGGCTACGAGGGTACCCTGCAGTTTGCCGACGAACCCACCATGCTGTGCCATGCCATCGCGCTGGAAACCAATCCTCGCGCTGGATGGGAGCGTGTGCAGCAGATCGTGAAAAACGTCCGCGACCTCTGCAAGACTCGCCCTAGTGGTGATGATGAATACCGGCTGTTCAGAATGTTCTTGATCGAGCATGGTGTCGTCGACGCTGATCGAAGCCTCGATTTCCTGATCCCGCTGCAAGTCAGCTTTAACTCCCTGTACGAGCCGATACCACAGCACTTGATCCGTTTGGGTCAGGTTTACCTGTGCCCGGGCTGTGGTTGGCCGATGGAGATTCACCGCCGCGCGGTGTCATGTGGCGCGCACTGGTGTGAACAAACAGTTGGCATATTCCAGTGGATGGGAGACGACCTGGTAAGCGTAAAAACCGGCAAAGTGATCCAGCCGCATCCCGCCGAGAACAAGTACCGGCTCATCCCGGCTTTGTGGACATTTACCTTGATCCCGGGGCTGCTGGAACTGCGCCTACGTGACGGGATAGGTCGATTGGGCCTCATTGCCGAGTTGTGGCCCGATGTTGATCAGGCTGATCTGCGCTTTACGATCCATGATCGAGCCTATTCGCTCGATGCCAAGGTGTGGCATTCGCCCAAGAATCTGGGTCTACACCTAGCCAGCACACCGTTTACTGAGACGTTCATCGTCATCCCTGACTATCAGGCGAAGTTCCTCGAAACGCTGAATGAGCAGTGCTTCCCGAAGGAGATCATGTCTGAGTCACAGTGCCTGCGATGGGTGAAAAAATTATGCCAACGCTAACTGAGAATGCGACCGCCCTCGCGCTTGGTTTGGCCGTCAAGTACATCAGCAAAGAGCCTACCCTTGCAGATGCAGAAGTCTTTCTGGTGGGGCGCCCCCACCTCTGGAGCGGCTGGGAAAGTGCTTCCGAGAGCGTGCGAGACCAGATCATCACGCTGATCAAGTACCGGCCCGTCGACCTGAACCAGACTGGACGATTTCTTGAAGAGGCTGGACGAATCATCTTCGAGGCTGGCGCTCCTTTCAGGTTGGCCGGGGCAGATCTGTTGCCTGACCAGATAACCCAGCCGTCCCTGAAGGAGACGGATGTCTACTACTTCCAGGCGGGGTTCGACCTGGACGGCCTGATCGACGAGAAGCTGTGCGCCATTCGAACGGAGCCCACTACAGCATCGTCTACCAAGTGGCCCAGTGAGGGCCAAATTCTGCTTAGAGAGACCCAAGCGGATGGATACCGCACGTTTGTGATCTCGGAGGCCCAGCGTTCCCGCCTGGTGCTTGATGATACCGCCTTGCCCCTGTTGGACGCTCCGCACACTCCGGTGTTTTCCTGGGCGAAGGCATCGCTGTACGAGATAGCCTGCGCGCTGGATGAGGCGGGTTCTGACCCCGCCAACCATCTGCATCAAAGCCATCGCAGCTCCTTGAACTCAATCGTGCGAAACGATGGTTGTGTGGTGGCACATGCTGGGACGTTCTATCGGGTCAATGCCCCGACGGGGACGGGGAAAACCGTTGTGATGCAGTTGATGGGTGTTCAATCGGCCTTGCAGGGGCATCGAGTAGTGATCGCAGTACCTAACCTCACTGATGTGCGCAACATGGTGGAAGCGCTGAAGCGCGCGATGAGCATCGTTGCCCCTCACCTGAAGGTCGCCCCGCTGCACTCCCAGCGCCGGATCGCCAAGGCGGGCGATTACTACCTGGCACGTGGACGGGAGGATCATCCATACGACTATCGATGCCTACTCGATCCTTGTGCCACTGACGGGAGCGTGAGCTCCCGCGACGAGGAGCCTTGTTTCAATCTGCAACTACCCGGCGAGCGTCGCGGCAGGGAGACATTCAAGCGCATTCGCAGTTGCCCGTTTCTGACCCAATGCGGTAAGCGAACCATGCTCGAGCAGGCTTTGGCCGCCGACATCGTTGTGGTTAACCACCATGCCCTGATTTCCGGTACCACCCGCATCGCCGTCGAGGGTGGCGGTGGCGAGTCGAGAAGCCTGCTGGAGCTGCTGCTGCGTTCGGCCTCGCTGTTCATGGTCGATGAGATCGACGGGCTGCTGCTGAGTGCAATCGATACCAGCGTCTTCGAACTCCCGCTGAGCAATCATATCGAGCACAGCAGCCTTGCCGAGCTGCATATGGAAATCTTTGGGCGGGACACCATTGCAGATGTCGATGCTTCTACCCTGTATCGTGCTCAGCGCGCTTGCAATGCAGTGATCCTCCATACGACTCGATTGCTCCAGTTGGCCCTCAAGCACCTGACCTGGCCAGAGCGTGAGACGGTGTGGGAACGCGCTGAAGACCAGATGATCGCCGAATGTCTGGGTGTCGACCCCTCGGTGCTCGACGGTATCTGCGGCTATGGCAATCAGCCCATTCCTCCACACTTGGCTCCCCTGCGGGAGCTCCTGCAAGCGTTTGAACACAACGACCCACTGCCGAGCCCGACTGAGGTAGTGGTCAGTATCGGCAAGCTGCTCGAGACCCTGGCGAAGCAAAGGAAGCTGGGGCTGCGGCTCAACGATAAGAAGAATGAGAAAAACGAGAAAAGGCTGGAAAAGCTCAAGTCTTCTCTGGTCATCAGGACGAGTTTGCACTTTATTGAGGACAGCCTTCGCACCCTTTATGCCGATGTGCCCATCCTGGCTCGAGCCAAGGTCGCTGCAGCGCTGAAGGTGCAGCAAGACCTCTCGGGCTCCGCGCCCTTCAGTCCGACTCCGCTCGGCCCGCTTCAGCGCGTCGTATACGGGTTCAAGCGCAAGCAGGAGGGAATAGGCACCTGGTCGCTCCAGGTTGTCGCAATGTCCGGCGACCCTCACCGGACGCTTCAATACTTGCCCAACCTCACCTCGAAGATTCACGCCGGCGTGAACCGAACCTTTATCGGCTTCAGTGCCACGGCGTTCTTCCCCGGCGCCAGCTGCTTCGACCTGAACGCCAAGACCCTCATTGACGTACCGGATGCCAAGGGAAATATTCGCTTCGAAAACGTCAATGTATCTGTCCATGTTTCGGGGGCGCCGCTTGATTCTCGGCTGTTGCATGTCAGGGATCTGGCCTATGAGTTATGGCCTTGGCTTACGAGCCGCCTGGCAGCGCTGGAGCAAGACGAGATGACCCGGCCCCGAGCGCGCTTGCTGCTGGTGACGGGCAGTGATACGGAGGCAGAGCAACTTGCCTCGACGCTGTATGAAGTGTCAGGTGGGCAGCGCAAGGTGGCCTGGATTCGTGGAGGAAAGAAAGCGGATCGACAGGCGCGCTTGCCCCTGGCAAACAAGCTCACCTATGACGATTTGGTGGAATTCGCCGACGGCCCGAATGCGGATGTTCAATTGCTGGTTAGCTCCATCTATCCGATGGCGCGAGGTCACAACATAGTTACCTCAGATGGGCTGTCGGCGCTGGGTGGCGTGGTTGTGTGCGTCCGGCCATTACCCTCTTCTGATCAGACCGGAAACAACCTAGCACACCTGTGCTATAGCGTTGGTGAAAGCATTGAGCCATCTGCAACCCCGGGACTGGCGCTGCTAAAAGAAAGGGCCATGGCGAACCGAATACTCAATGGCATCCGCCTGGCTCCGCCGTACTTTTACAGCCAGCCCAAAGCCATACGGTTCTACACCATCATGAACGTCCTGGTCACCCTCACCCAACTGGTCGGGCGTGCCAGGCGCGGCGGCACCCCAGTCACCTGCTACCTCGCTGACGCTGCGTTCTTCGACAGCCGCTACACTTGGGCGATGCTTTTGGATAGGACGATCCAAAAGCTCAAGCTGGATGGCCACTGGCGCGAATTTTCAACGCACCATGCGGGCCTGGTGGAAGCCATGACGCTGTATATCGAAGCGGCTGGCCCGCAAGCTACAGCGGGCACTCAAGAGACTGAGGGACTACCCGATGACAATTTCCCTGAGGACTAACCTGTTCCGGTTTGATCCGGACGAGCTCCCGCCCGTAATGCAGTACCAAGCTTCACAGGACTTCGTGAACGGATGGCAATTGCTCTCTAACCATTTCGGTAAAGACTACCTGCCTACCGAATCACTCGAGGAAATGCTCAGCCATTTGTCCGGTGGCCCGGTGTGGGTGAACGCGCAACTGCTCAAGAGCAAGCAGGCGCCAGCCATCTCTTCGCTCAAACCGATCGACCCGGACAAACTGAACCGGGCGATCAACGTATGGGCGCAGCACATCCTGCGCAAAGCAGCGCCTGGCCAGCAGGGATTCATTGAGCTGCTCGTGCCTGAGCCCCCAGTGCTCATCCATGCCTCTGAAGTCATGCACGATCCGAGGCAATCAACAGTGGCGTACAAGGTCGTGCCCTGGATGCTCGCGCAGCAATTATCGACCAAACCGATGGAGTCCTCCGTCCCGTTGAACCTCACTGTCTGCACCGACGGCTCCTTGCTTGCCTGGGAAAATCCGCTGTTTTATGAGCGTGGTGAGCGCCGCGCCGTAGCCATGCACACCGTGACAATGAGTTTGCTGTTGCTGCACAAGGTGCCGAGTCAGTACGCCTCTGTCACGGTTCACTTGAGCCATATTCTGCCCGAGTGGCGCCATACGACACATTCGGCGTGGATCAAAACCGGTAACGGAATCTCGAAATTCCAGATCCGGACGGTGCGAACCGACGACGGCAGCTTCCAGACGATCTATACCAGTCCAGCTGCGGAGCTTCTTCAACACATGGGGGAAGGTGCTCTGCCGCCACTGGGGGGCGATGAGGTCTCTATGGCAGGGGCCGTCCGACCGGTTTACGCCCGCACACCGATCGGTTCCCCCATTGGCAGCGGTGTCGGTACGGTCATCCTTGACCAGGCGAGCTTTCACGTCCAGAAAACTCTGACCTCGGCGAAGCCCATGCTGACCCGCTATGTGGGGCGGCTCGTTGGCCAGCGAGACAAAACGCCAGAAGAACCCGCGCGGCCCATTCGGATCGCGGTGGTCACCGCGCACACAGACATCATGATGCGCATCAGCAAGGCTTACGAAGATCTGGAATCTGTTTCTCCGGTATTCAGGAAAAAACCCAAGCCTGAAGTCCTGCTTCAGCAGATCCAGTGTAAGGATGCCCAGCGGGTGCTCACCTCCCAGACAACGTCAACCGACATCCAGAGCTGGTTTACCCTTGAATTGCTGCCAAGGCTGAGTGCGTTGGCGCCGGATGCGGCGATAATCGAGACAGCCCCTGAGGTTGCTAGCAAAGACAGTGACGATCCGAAGCATATCTTGCGAGCACTCTGTGCCAAACAGGGTATCTCTACCCAGTTCATCTTCCATATTCCGCCTCAAGCCGAGGGTACGGCCCCACCGAAGAGCATGGCCGCCGGACTCAAAGGGCGACTTCGGAAGGCTAAGGCTCAGGAGGAGCCTCCTGAAGATTACCCTGCCATCAACGGCCTCATAGATGCGCTCCGAGGTACCGGCTACATACCCATGCCGTTGGAACGCACCGGAGGCATACCTACCGGAACGACCGTCGTTTCCATTTACGTTGACTACCTCAGCAAGCTGAGCGTCTATCTGCCAGTGATCACGCGTGCCGTGGTCAATACGCGTGACCTGCAGGTCTACGTGGGGGGCGCAGATGCCCAGCCGGGGAAGTGGATAAGCTACCGGGAAGGTCTCTGTGCCATTCATTCAAGCCCGAAATTGCTGGATCAGGACGCTGCAAAACTGCTCATAACGCAAGCGCTGCTGGCGCCTACAGCTGTGGCCGACAGCCCGTTGATTGTGTACATCAACGCCGGTGCGAAGCGACTGTATCCGGGCATGAACGACGGCGCCGGTCATGGGCTGCCGCCTATCCCGAAAGGCGCGTGGTTGATACGTACACGCTCTGATCAACAGACGGCTCAGATGACCGGTGTGCACTCGGTTTCACCCTTGGCGCCGATGTTCATTGGTAATCGGATTGGTGTGCATCAGGCTGAGCACCAGGAGTTGGTGTACTACTTCACTTCCTACTCCAAAACGTTCAACAAAACGCGGTCTCATCGCTATCACACGCGCTACGACGTCAATCAGGCGCAGCTCAAGGATTCCTGGCAGCAACTGGGCGTGACGGAATTCGTGATGATCCAGGAAGGGAATTTTGCGACCAAGGATCAGCTGGCGCTGCAGGCCGGATACTGGTGCAAGAATGCCCCCTTGTGGGATGGGTTCCTGCGACTTCCCTACCCGCTTCACGCCGCCCGCCAGATCGCCGAGGATCATCCGGTTGCCGAGAAGCTTAGGAAAGGCCGTTTTTGATAACGGCTATGCGGGATCTGCTATAAGGGCTGAATGGCCTCTTCAACTAAGCCGGGTCAACGCCGCAGGCATGCCACGCCCGTTTCCAGTCCATTGCGGCTGCCTCCACGGGCGCGTCTGCCGGCTCGCATTCCAATTGACGGCATTGACGCCCGGCAAGGCCCTGGCCAGAGAGTGTCCAGGCCTGACCGAAGCGAATACGGTCTCCGATTAAGACGTGGCTCAGGAAAGTAGCGGCGGCCATTCATGCGGCTGCTGGCGACTTCCCCTCTAACCAGCTACACAAACAGTCATGCTGATGGTGCTTGTCGTGACAGCGGCTAAACACCGACAATCACGCCCTTTCGCCAAAAGGAGCGGATTGTGTACGAAGAACGTTTCATCGCATTCGTCGACATTTTGGGGTTTGGTAAGCTCGTTGAGTCCAGCGCCGTCGCCTCAGATCTCGTCCAAAAAATCTTGGATGCCCTGATGTCCATCCATCCCGACAAGATTCGCGATGAGATGCCGTTCACCATCAACCATGACAAGGTGCCTGCGGAGGAGATGGAGCAGCTCCTTAGCGATCTGCGTAGAGCGGCAGCAGCCATGAGGCATCTGGCCCCGGTTGCAGTGCACTATTTCTCGGACAGCCTGGTGATTTCCGCGCCGGCGAACAATGTCATGGCGTCCCAAATGGTGCTGGACTTGCTGACAAAGCTCAGCACCATGATGTGGATGAGCCACAAGCTTCTGCTGCGTGGCGGCGTCACAGTCGGGCCACTGGTTCATGTCGAAAACGGCCCTATGTTCGGCCCGGCGATGAATCGTGCTTACTACCTGGAATCGAAGCTCGCAAGCGCTCCTCGCTTCCTGATTGACCGCCACTGCATCGAGCGCTACCGCGAAGTCGAAACTTTTGGGCTTTTCGAGTCCTTCATCCAGGAGCAGGATGACGACTTCTTCTACGCATCCTTGGCCACAGCGTTCCGGCACATCATCAACGACTCCGCTCAAAGCACACTGGGCGAAGAATTTCTGGAGCAATACAGGTCAGCGATGCTGTCTGCGCCGGAGGAAATTGAGCGCCTGATCGCCCAATTCAAAGACGAAGCTAATATTTCGAAGAAATACGTATGGTTGGCGGAGGAGTTTTCAGCGCGTATTCCCGAAGTTAGAGCAGCCTACACATCAGAAGAATGACCATCGCTGCGTGCGCTAAGTCGTCAGCATCGCCGGCGCGGTGGGCCAAGGCCTGCACGCGGCGGCTGTTCCCGCAGGATTGTTTCTTGGGCCAATGCTCGTCGCCATTGTGTTCGGCGTGTGCGGTGCGCAGATGCACTTGAATCGGCACATTTTCCGATTCGGCCAAGGCTGCGTGGGGTTTGTGGTCGCCCATTCCGTGACTTGGTCAGTTCTGATTGCGTTGGCGCAGTCATGGCACATCATGCTGTTCGCCACATTTCTGACCGTAGCCCTAAGTGCCATCGTCGGGCTCGGAACCGTTCGATACGGTGGTATTCCTGGTAGCACTGCCGCATGGGGTACAGCACCCGGAGCAGCGTCTGCCATGGTTTCCATGGCAGAAGAAAACGGTGCCGACTCTCGAGTCGTGGCAACCATGCAATACGTCCGGGTGGTCTGCGTTGTCATGATCGGTTCGCTGGTGAGCCACCTGCTCGGAGCGACGAACATTTCCATGGAGGTAGCGCCATCCAATCTCCCCCTACCCGGCACCGACCTGCCCAACCTTTTGCTAAGCCTGGCAGTCATCTTTTTTGGTGTGTCAGCTGGCACAAAAATGCCTGCTGGAGCTCTGCTGATGCCGCTTCTGATCGGAGGCACCCTGCACTGACTGGAATCCTGGACATCACGATGCCGGCCTGGTTGCTTGCGACCGCCTGATCATCAGCTACACCATCCCTTTGCTGTGACTGCGAGGCTCCGGACAGTCGCATACCACTATCAGTAATCCGCACAGGGCTCGCCACGCAAAGCGGTGACGCCCTGACCTATCATCTCCCCTCGCAGCGCCAGCAACCAAGATGCTGGGTACAGCTCGCCTCCTGGTTCCAGCCGCGTTGCTCCGGCCGAGCAGCAGCACGTTGGCGAACTGCCTGGAAGATCTCATCGCCAACCGAGTTGGCTGACATCGAATCCGGAGACCCAGTTATCTCCTCATAGAACGTGGCCTCTATGTACAAGCGTATGAGTGGCTTGGATGTAAGGAATGAGGGACAATTGACGCCCTACTCAGGGAGAAAGCGCGTGCATTCACAGCCACTCACACCGAGAGAGGTGTACCAGGTTCTGCGTGATATTGCGCTGGGACAGCAAGCGATGCGACGCCTGGGTGATTTGGGCTGGACTCAAACGCAGACCGGGCTCATGACGGTCGAGGTCGATGGCTGGGTTCTGACCTTCTCCAACGACAGTAACAAGCTGGACTATTGCAATAGCTGCTACAGCCCCGATGGTCGCGAGTACATCTTCGACTCCTCTCAGCGTTTCGGTACCGATCCTCTGGAGTTGCTCAGCACCTGGGAGCACGGTCAGCTCCAGACGCTGCTGTCGTCACTGTAAGCCTGCAATGATCAACCCTGCTGAGGCTCTGACCCTGCCTGCCCATGAGCGCTGAAATTGCCACAGGGGCCGATAACTCGATAGCCTGAAGACAACCGACCGCTTGAGCACCGTGCCCATGTCCAACCAGCAGCTTCAGACTATTCAGCTCAATCTCAGCCAGTACCGTTATCTCTATTGCGTTGACCTTGAAGCGACCTGCGATGAGCTGATGCCGGGTGAGCCCTCGCGAGGGCTTGTTGTTACTCCAGGGGAGATGGAAACCATCGAGCTCGGATTGGTCGTGATTGATCAACGAGAGCGGCGCGTTGCGGGCAGTTTCCAGAGTTTCGTTCGCCCTCGCCTACACCCGCAGATCACGTCATTCTGCAGACAGCTCACGACCATTGAACAATCCGATATCGATTCTGCTCCCGGGTTTGTCGACGCCATGCAACGGCTCAGTGATTTCGCGAGCGCCTATGCCGGTGCTGCTTGGTTGTCTTGGGGTAAATACGATGCTACGCAGATACGCCGCGATGGGGCCATCAATCAAACCAGCTGCCTCCTCGAAAAGATCCCCCACTTCAATGTGAAGGACTGGTTTGAGCAGGTATTTGGAGAGCGGCCCGGTGCCCTGAAGCCTACTGTTGAGCAGCTCGGGCTAGCATGGGCCGGAACCTATCATCGCGGGATCGATGATGCGAACAACGTGGCAGCGGTAGTGCTTCACCTTCTCGGTCAACCAGCGGTTTGAATTAATCCATCGGCCTTGGGCCATTCAGGAACTTTTCCCACAAGGTGATGCATTCGCAGGCAAGCTCTCGAACGTCGAATGACTTGCCATTGCTCTCGACGCGGTAGCTGCACTGCAGTACCTCTCCACCACCGTCGCCTACAAACCACGTGGAATAAAGTTTCTGTGGTTGTGAGATTGTTGGCTGGTGGCCGGAGCGCGGTGTGCGCATGAGCTTGCAGTGCTTGGAGCCATTCGCAAGATCTGCACAAATCCTGAGCGGCTCGTTCAGGTCGATGAACGCGTCGATCTCCCGAGCTCGCACAACTGCCCCGTCTTGGTGGATTGACCAGTCCCTGACGTGATAGCAGTGGATGAAGAACGATAGGACATCGTCAAAGTATTCTTCCTCATCATGTCCCATCGATGAAAATACCCCTGCATACAGCCTCTCGATCCTTCTGAGGTAACGTTTGGCTCGGTTCAGTTGCTCCATGCATCCATCCTCAATTCACCGCCCACTTGGCTGACCTGTAAGGACTTTCTGGCCCGCGCCATCCAGGTCGAGAACCCCCTCTCCTGGCTAAGCGAGCGACTCTTCGGGAGACAATGAAAGCAAGGCAGGCAGTACGACCTTGCATGTGATTAACGCTATGCCAGGCTGCCCGAAGAACAAAGACAACACCACTTTAGGTTCTAGGGCTCCTTCGAGATGAAACTCATGCATCGCCAGCGCGATAACCTTCATCGATTCCTGCAAGGCCTGCCAGGCCTCAGGCGCTAGGCCATTGTGCTGGGTTTCATCCTTCGCGACCATCTTTTTGAGGGCTCGTTGCACGTGGTCGTACTTTGTGAATTCTTGGGCGACCCCGGTCACGACCACACCCAGCAAATTCAGCAAGGGTTGGCCGTTTTCTCGAGCAATTTCTGAAAACCTTTCAAGCCCCTCTGATGACGGCTGTTTCGGTACTCGAGGCATGATGGCGTCGACGATTTTCCACGCGTTGCGCAGGTGCAACTTCTGTTGAAACCGGCCGACCGCCTGCACAGCTCCCCCGGAATGCATCATGTCGTGGAGACAGATGCCGGGTTTACCGATTTCGGTATTGAAGGCGTCTTCCTGGGCAACTGTAACGGAATCCTCAGCCCTTTCAGCTAGCGGGTTGATGAAGGTGCACACGGTACGCAGTTCGCCGTCGTACTCCACTGGCCCTAGATCAACGCCAAAGCTCAAGCATGAGAAGAACGAAACGTAGGCATAAGCGCGCGCCGTAGTGCCACAGATCCCCACCGCCAAGACGTGGCCAAAGTCATGAGGATTGGCGCCGACAACCGACGAAGTCTCCCTGCCATCCCACCAGACAAGCTCGTCCTGCCAGTTTGCTTTGTCGTTTTTCAGCTCACGCTGGAGCATCGCCTTGAAGGGCTTCAAGCCCTCCTGTCGAGCAGCGCCGGGAAACGAGTGTGCAAAGAACGTCAGTGCCAAGTAACCCACAGCCTGCAAAAAATCACACCCGCCGAACTCCAAACGAATGCGATTGCCCTCTGTCCGGTAGTGCGTGCGAGCCGCCCCTGCCTGTTTGATCTCGATTCTGATCTTATCGGACTGGTTCTCCTCCACCCAGCGTTGGGCCACGTCCAGGCTCGGCACGGCTAGCTGAATCTCCATGCCCGACTTGAGTTGCGCCTTATCCAGCGGCGGTGGCATATCGATCTGAATGTCTGCCCCGATAAGCCGGTACCGAGTGTCGCCGTCCGTGAAAATGTAAGGTTTGGCTTTGTCCTTCCGATCCGGCCTGACTTCCAGCGCCCCGTTCATCATCGCCAGCTGGGTTTCAAGTCGTGTTACCAGCCTGCCAAAGCCGATATTGTGCTCATGGCAATAGATCCCCCGGTTGGTTCTACGACCTCCCAGGGCTGCCGGGAAGATGTGCTCGTTTGATTTGGCGGGAGCGCCACAGATGATGCATGTGCGATGTGAAGCCATATCCTTTCCTTGGCGAACCGAACAGTGAACCGCAGGTATACCTGCAGGCTCTGAATGTTGCGACAGTGAGTAGCGCCACATTACCGGAGTATGCCTCTGCGAGTGATCCGTGATGCTCAAAAAGCATTTGAGTACAAATGTACTCATGTGTGCGCGCACCTTATGATGCCGATAGAATCCAACGGATGACCTTGGCCGGAAATATCATTTCAGGAAGGATTGATGTCACTTAAATCGTCATTTGCGAGTGTGTTGCGGGCAGTACGAAGCACGCGCAATCTCAGCCAGCGTGGGTTTGGTGATGTAACGAGTCGCACCTACCTGTCCAAGCTCGAAACCGGAAAATCAAGCATTACCCTGGACAAGCTCGATCAGCTAAGCCAGCGCCTTGAGCTAAGCCCACTCACCCTCTCACACTGACGCTGAGCGAGAGCACCGGTCAGCCGGTGCAAGAGCTGATCGGCAAGTTAAGGTCAGAGTTGGAAGACCTCCACCATGGTGGTGGGCTGTCCAAGTTACGTGTCCCTGCGTGGGGGAGTTCGCTAGCCAGGCCTGATTCATTGCCTGCTCGCAAGCTGCGCAGGGCCCAGAGCCCTCCCTCCTCGCCTCGACCCTGCAAGCTGAGTTGGCGTTCACGGATTGATGCGCCACATAAGCGCATGTTCTGAGAGTGGCTCGGGGGTACAGCTCACCCCCCTAAGGGCTGTACCCCTGGTACCTGGTGCGACTCAGTAAGCGCTGTAGTCGAGGCTACCCTTGTTTCTCAATGTGCTCAGCCCTCCAGAGCTGCGTTCCATCGTGCACCCACACACCCAGCCCTTTGGGGAATGGCGAGTAACCGATAATAACGAAAATCAGCCCGGTGAAGTCATCTCCGCTGGCAACGGCCTGCTCTGCTGCCATGGCAAGGTCTGCATGCGAAGGGCTGGGACAAGCTTCAGGGTGGGAGTGCCAGAATCCCAAGCAATGCAGCCCTTCTCGAAACAGGCGATCACGCTCTTTCTGGATGGCCTTGAGATCCAATCGTACGCCGGTATAGCGAGCCCATCGAGATACGGGGTTCGTGACCTTATCAACTCGCACCACGGGGCCATTGATATCCCGAGTAAACAGCTGTCCTGCTGCCTCGGCGGTGTTAAAACCATGCTGTACATGCTGCTCCAGCGCGCGCAACGACTCCCCGCAGAACTCGATCTGCCACTGAGCACCCGGAATGCGGAACCTAAGGCCCTGTTCAGGCATGGTGGAATGTCTCCAAGAAATCACGGGAGACCTGAATCGAATGGAATGGATCATCTGACTGAGGGACAAGATCACCCAGGCTGGCGACGGCGCCCGTACGCTCGAAGTAGACGGATGCCCTTACCCAACTCCAGATCTGAGAGGTGCAGCTCTGATCATCCAGGATCGAAAGGACTCGCTCCGTCACGAAGCCTGCAGCTTGCCAGGCATCGGCCGCGCCGTACGGGCTAAAGCCTGAGCCACACGCGGGCAGCGGAACGCGGCCATTGCGCTCCCAGCTCCCCACGTTCACCTTCTCCACGGGATCATCCGAGGGCCAGGCGTCGTGAGCGTTGATGTGCACCACGTGCGCTGCAGCACAGAAAGGCTCCATCCAAGCCAGGACGATCGCCCCTCTGCCCAGCACCGATTGACGCACGTGAGTCAGCAATGTGCGTGTCGTGCTTTCGCCGGTACAGTCAATCACAAGATCGTAGACGTCTGCTTCGCACTCCTCCGCCAGCCAACGTGAAACCGTGGCATGGTGCGCATTGACCTTTACCTCAGGTACCAGAGCAGTGAGTCTCAGTTTTACCAGTTCGGCTTTGGACTGTCCGATGTGGTTAGCCCCTAACAGGTGGCGCGCACAATTGGCTGCTTCCAGCGTCTCCCTGTCGACGATATCGATCGTGCCAACACCCGCCCGTGCCAGCAGCTCGGCCACTGGCGATCCCAGTGAACCACAGCCCAAGAGCAGTACTCGTTTGCCACGTCGTTGATGCAGACTCGCCAGCCCGACATCCCGGGCCAGCGCCCAATCGGCGTCTACCCTTTCTGTCTTGATCGGCGTAACTCTGGGAGGCAACAGCCCTTCCATCACAGAGGGCGTGATCAGGTAGCCGTAGCACACCGACGGTTCGGCGAAGATGATCGTTAGTGACTGCTGCTTGTTTTTTTCGCCGCGTACCTTGGTGACCCAATCCGTGAATCGCCCAGGTTTACCGGCCAGGTAGTCAACCAATGCGGCCAACGCAACAATGTCCCTAGGCCAGACATCAGGAGTCCACTGGGTACCTTCAGCTATCTGGATGTACAGTGCGCTGCCGCGCGTCAGCATGCCGATATCCCAGCGGTGCCTCTGGGCCAGCAAATGAGGGTCTTGATCGCTAGGCGTGACCACCAGCACCGATGTCCCTCCGCCTTGTCCCTTTGGGACGTAACCGGCCACAGCGCCCTCGGTGACTTGGGTGAGTGGCGGTATCACAATGCGGACAGCCGCAGGGGCTTGAACACCCAATGCCTTGTGACGCGTCCAGCAGAAACGTAGCCAGTAGGATTGGCGCTCAGCCTGGAACTCCGAGATAAGCCACGCCTGGTTCTGGGTGTTGACCCAGAATCGGCTCAGCCGCTCGAGAACTTCCTCCACAATCTGGACGGGAGAACTGTAATCTCCGGGCGCAGGCTCCACCCCATGGCAGAATTTTCCGTCCTCTTCCACGTGCGGCCACACCAGGCAAAGTGAGGGGTCGAAGTGAATCTGTGGAGGCGTAACCGGAAAATCAGGCAAGAGAGACAGCTGTACAACCTGCCGGCCCTCTGTCGGGTGATCCAGTTCAATGTCCCAGGCGTCCATCTTGATGCGGCGATTGGGTTTGCGGGATCGGGTGGCGAACGCGGCCCCGTCGCCGTCGAGCCACTGCCTGACGACCAATGCAGCGGCTTCGAAAGGCGTTACGACAACAGTTCCATCAAGCAAGGGTGTCCCTCGATCCGACTTTTCGCGGTTGTTGAGGTTGGCCAGAGGCAGAGGACGGGGACGATCCCTTCAGGCCGGCAAGAATTGCGGGTGCGCCAATAGTAGCGGCGGCTGCCTCCTGGCTGCCTTTCCAGGCACGAACGCCTGCTTCGCCAAAGATTGCCCGTACTCGCTCTTCCGCTGCCGTGCTCTGCCCGACCGAGAACAGCGCTTCAAGGTCTTGGCTTAGACGGTCATGCCACTCGTTGAAGCTCTTGTTCCGAGCCCCGCCATCAGTGTTCCAGCGATCCGCGAAGTTCTCTTTTACCAGGCCAGGCATGGCCGGGTTGTTAACCCGAATTCCCTGGCGGCGATCAATGAAGTCGGGCATCCGGGCGATGATTTCCATCACTACCTCAATGGAGGAACGCAGGCCATACGGATGATTCTGCAGGAGATCGTCGTAAGCCTGACCCGCCAGTGTCACCAGGATAATCGAGATCGGGCTGGTTTCGCGGATGTGAGCCGGCTGACGTTTGAAATGATAGTCGCGGTGCAACTTCATGAGCTGGACGAGGCGGCGCAGGATGTCGTCCAGTGCCACCGGTGCGCTGGGAATCGGATCAACCTGGGTACGCATATTGATCGCTTCGTCCATCGCGACCATCTGGAACGGGAAGCGCTTCGCCGCGATTGCGCAGAACCAGTTTGCGAAGTCTTCTGGGTTGGACGGACTCCACACCGTGTTTTTGTCGCGTACACGAAGGTCGGTACCGGTGATGTGCGCGGACAATGGGATCGCCGGCGTCACGTCAAAGTAGAACGGCTCCCCCGGATACGGCAAGCGCCAGCAGCGGTTTTTAGGCTCAGGCTCCCCCGCCCCATCGATGCCCTGCAGCGCTCCACCGAACAACTGAAAGAAGTCCTCGGACTCGGTCAGGTTGGTGAACCGGGAGCCACTGAGCTTCACAACCACATCCAAATCGAAGTTTTCACGCCCATCGCCAGCGATGGTGGTCTGCGTGCGCATCGAGCCTTGCACCACTACGTGGACGTCATCAGTGGACATGCCGAGCTTGTGGGCAATGTGCAGACCAAACCGCTTGTAGCTGCGCTCTGCTGCCTGCCGTTTGGCTTCAGGAAGCTCCAGCTTCTTCAGCATCGATACGATGAAGCTTTCCCACTGTTTGGCCTCGCTTATGTCCCGCAAACCTGGGAGCACCTTCGAACGCCGTTGCGACTGAATAGCCATGTTCACCTCACTTGGTGGCATTTAATTCGGGAAGGGAGTGTTGTACGTACTTGCCAGGCTGCTCAGGCGCGGTAGGCATCTCTACGGCCCAGGGGTATGGGTTCTGTTCGGCGCGCTGCCACTGGTAGCAGCGAAGCGGCGGCATGTTGTGCGGATCGTACCGACGGCCAAAATTGATACAGATGCTGGCGGGAGCCGCCAGGATCAGATGCACCATGGAAACTTTAAGTCCTTCCAGCTGGCCAAGGGTCTCGAGGAATTGCTGCTGCAACGCGGCGTTTTCGCCCGCGTACCACAGGCGATTAGGTACTGGTTTGGGGTGGCGCAAATGCACCAGTGGCATGCCTGGGAATGTTTTCTCGATATCGGGCAGTGACGCCACATAGCTCGCCGACACGGCCAGCACGACCTCGCTACCCGGTGGGACGGTATCCAGGCCAGTGATGGTAAAGCGGTCGCCTGAGTCGGCCTCAGCAAGCTCGCCCCAGCGCGAGTGGATGCGATCCCATTCCATGACAAGGATATTGCCTTCGTCCTCTAGGACGACGCCTGCGAAGAACAGCAGCGGTACCTGCATGATGCCACCGGCGACCACCTGAACGTCTGCTCGAGCGTTGTCGTCCCGGATACGGCGCAGGTCGCGCGGCATCAGATAGATCTCATCCAGTACCTGTGCCACCTGGGGTGGGTTGGATGACAACTTCTGCCTGGCATCCAGCAGCAGGCTGTGGCGCTGACCGACCAGACTCTCGGGGACAGCCTCCAGCAATGGGTGGTCAGAGGTGTCAACCAGACCCCGCAACTCCACCACGGCAACACGCTTGCGCTGGCGTTCCTGACGTTCATGGCGCCAGTCGCTGATCGCCATGCAGATGCCCAGGGCAATGATGACAAGGGCGCCATAGGCGCAGAGGGTGGTGAGGTGATCACTCAGCCCCCCTTCATTTGAGAATTTGAAGGCTTCGATAATTCCGAAGAACTGGCGCATCTCGAAGTTGAGGCTACCGGCCCCAACGATCGCGATAATCCCCACACCCACCGTTGCAACGCCCAAGCCAATATTGCGCTTACGGGTAGCGAAATTGACAATCTTGGTGGCGATCCACATCAAGTAAGACAGTAGTGCCCGCATGAAGAAACGCTCCTCCAGCACGACAGGTAATTGCGTGCTTGGCTGGTGAGAACAGCTTTCACTGAATTTCCTGCCAGCCAGCGTCCTGCAGGGCATTGGCGGTGGTTCTACGAGGCCATTACTGTACGTTTAGCCAGATAAAAATACAAGAATTGGATCCATGATTTCCGGATCGAGGACAGGGTGCTCGAGAGGGTGCAGCGCTGGGCTGCTGGAACGCAGTAGGGCGGGAACAATCCCTTGCAGGCGCCATGGGCAGATATCAGCAAGACGTTCGATCAAGATCGAGTAGGCCATCGAGCCGGCCAGCCAGTACGGCTTGTGGGCGATGATCGCCGCTCGTCATGGCTGGAGAACATAGGTCAGCTTAGCTGCACTGCAGTACCTCTCCACCGCCATCGCCTACAAACCATGTGCAGTAAAGTTCTGTGGTTGTGGGATGGTTGGCTGGTGGCCGGAGCGCGGTGTGCGCATGAGCTTGCAGTGCTTGGAGCCATTTGCGAGATCTGCCAACTTCTAAGCGGCTCGTTCAGGTCGATGACGCGTCGATCTCTCGAGCTCGCATGACTGCCCCGGCTTGGTGGAGTGCCCAGTCCCTGACGTGATAGCAGTGGATGAAAACGATAGGACATCGTCAAAGTATTCTTCACCCTGCATGCATAATGCGCGTTATGTCAGCGGAGGACTCGATGCTTCGTGAGATCGTTCATCGACCGCACCCCCAAAGAGAAGCCGTAGAGCAGGCGTTCTTGGAGCTCGCACAGAACGGCTATGTGGCCATTGCACCAGACCCGCCGACAAGGCGTTTGAGGTAGCCGATACGTTCAAGCGTCAGGCTAATAAAATTCGAGCAGCTGAAGCCCAGCATCTGATCCAGAGTGCACCTGATCCCCTGCGCCGAAAACGATCCAACTGAAACCACAACCCATCTTAGCCCCTTACAAGACGTCGAGAACTAAACATGATCACTTTCGATTTGAACACAAACGACGCCGAGGCCCTACTCCGCCATTGCGAGCAATTCATCCCTCAATCGGACGACGCTCGGGAAGACCGTCGTTTGGAGAATGCCCTCCTCACCTTGGCGGAAGCGCTGAGAGCTCACCTCGAGCCTGAGTAATTTCTCAAGTCAGGCCCTCGCGCCTAGATTACCCCCGTCAACTTTCCTAGTTTTTTGGTCGACTCAGGGAATAGCCTGGTTGGTAGCGCACTGCTGGAGATACCACGTTGGCAGCGGATGACGATGCATCCTGGCGGAGATAGCGACCAGCACATCCCATGGCGTGTTGTTCCACTCAAACTCATTCGCCGCCGCGCTGTGTGTTGGCAGGTGCAACGATGCGATCACCTCCTCCTCCGGCGTTTCGCGAAAATCCGAAATGGCCCTGGATACGCCAACCGTATTCAGTACCGTTCTCGAGCCCGTGAGTGTTTGCAACCCGGTACGGGGGTACCAGCGCTCCATGGTCACCCCTTTGAGCTGGGGCACGATGCGGTTCGATAGCTTGTGAAGGGTTTCCCGGTCGCCCAGCATTGCTGCGACGGTGCCCAAAAGCGGTATCCAGGTCGTGGTTTTAAAGAAGCGACCGTGACGCCCTTCCTTGCCAGTGTGGAGCGCCATTGCGTCTTCCATATCGTCTGTGTCCACGGGCATGTAGTGATTATTTCGGAGCGCCGTGCTGAATCGGTCGACGCACTCGCCCAAGATCGTCCTTGTGTTGGCTGTATCGCCTTCTGCGAACAAGGCGGCCATCGCGAGGGACATGTCGATAGCTTGACCGTCGTAGACAGGCAATTGGCACGATGGATGTAGGCTCATGAAGCTGATCAGCTGTACATGGAGTAATGCACGCTCCGATTCGTCGGCATCGATTGCCTGGGCCAGGAGTAAGGCTGTACTCAAACGTCCAAGCTCCTCGCACGCCAAGTCCATATACAGCACATGATCAGGGCGGTACCGAAGAACCTTCCGAAGGTTAAGGAGTGAGGAGAATATCCGTTCGTAATACCGGTTTAGCGCGCTTAAGTGAAGCCTCGCCAGGGTCTCAAAGCGCTTGAGAAACTGTTTATCCTGCTGGACGCCGAGCGTTATCGCTTCGCTCCACAGTCTTAACAGCAGGTATTCGCCGGCGAGCACACCAGGCTTCTGATTATTTTCGGACTGGCCCCACACCAAAAGCACAGCCCAACCCATTGCCGCTGCGGCAGCACGTTTGAGAAAGCGTTTTTTTCTGGTGTTCACGGAACCGTCAGCGGCTCCTTCAGGTGCTGCTACACAGTCCTCCACAAACCTGATGAAGCGACTGAAGGACGCTTGCGTATCTTCCAGGCCCGCCAAGGCAGCTCTGAGATCCGATTTGCCCTTCTCTAGGAGTAAGGCATCATCAAACAAATGCTGCTCTATGAGCGGACTTAGTCGATCCATGCCCCCAAAAATCCAGCGAGCACAGCGGGTTGATCTCCGAAACCTCTTTGGTGAGCGCGGCATAATCTGACTGTGCGTCTTGCTTAAGCTCACCGTTTGAAACCACGACGATCGTTTTCTTGCACCTGCGCAGGTTCGCCGGCAATCGATTCTGAATGTATTCCGAGGCAGCCTGGCGAACGCTGGGCTGGATAGCCTGCTGCCCACTGTAAAAGTCATTCCGGCTTACGTTGCCAAATTTGATCACGTACAGGAATGCTTCCACTGTTCCGTCAGCGTCGGTAAGTGTAGACAGAACGTCTACGCCGCCTTGATTGACGCCCACCTGTGGGCGGCTTTCCACCGCGTGCCCCATGGCCAGCAGTAGATCGGGCAGAAGCGCGTCCAGTTCTTCTCGTTCGCGTAGGCCTGATAGGTAATGAGAGAGGACTAGCTGGATGCTCATTCGTCAGATCCGTTCCAGAGTGAGTTCATCATCAGCGCGTAGCGCAGTGGGTCGGCGATCCAGGTTTGCGGCAACTCAAGACTCATCTCATGAGTGAACATGGGGACTGTCATGTCAGTAGCCTCGCCATTCGCCACGCACTCCATGGCGATGCTGGATGCGTATTTGAAGTGCTGAGCAGTGACCGTACCGAACAACGAATGCTCATGCGCATGGTCTGTCACCGTGCGGCTTTCGTTGCGGCGTAAATATCGGAAGCTGCGCTCCATCGCAGGGGGCATCTCAAGCTCGGTTAGATAAGGAAGGTCTTCCAGTGCGGTACCGGCAGCGACAAGTCGCTTCAACGCGTCCTGCGCGATCTGTGAATGAGCGAACGGTGAGTTTTCCGACTTAAGAAGGCGCATGCATGTGCCTGGATACTCCGTAGTCAGGAGACCGACAATCTTTGCGGTTGTGCTTGTGAGCCGCGAGCTAGTGGGTAGATCTTCATTCAGACTGAGAATCCAGCCGAGCGACACAGGCACCGGCACATTCATTACGCACATGCGGCTGGCTGCACTTAAGGCGGATAGCTCCAGCCCCTTAGGCAACTGAAACCTCAGCAATTCTGGGTGCTGCAGGTAGCGGACACTGACATGATGCAGCAATTGCCTACTGATCTCCACGCGCCCCAGCTCCCCGATCCATCTACAAGCTGCCAGAGGAAAGAGCCTCGTCTCGGCGATGCGATGGAAGCAGTTGTCGGCCTCTTCATTGAGGGTGTCGAGGTCAATCCCGCTCTCCTCTGCTTCGCCCCAGAGGGCAAGGAACTGGTCTAACAATTCCTCGCCTTTAGCCTGAAGGTCTTCGGTGTACAGACGCAGATAAAGGTCGTGAAACCTCATCATATCCATGTACCTTCATCTCCTGTTATAAGAGCACAAATAGGCCCTGTAGGTTGCCCGGAATTGATCGGCGCGCTGATCCAGGACGACTCCCCAAAACTGTCTGACTACGGCCTCTAATGGTGGCCAAGCGCCTCATTGAACGACACACGCTACCTTGGAATGCCCAGCTACGCCAATGCTCCACGGAACAGGATATCAACAGTGCTTCCAGATGCATTAAATCGTAACGAGGAGCCCGTCTGGGCTGGCGAATTCAGCCATGAGGAATGGGAAGGCCTGAAAGCCCGGAGCCTTGCTGACCCTTTTGCTTTCAAGATGGCCTGCTGCAGCGCCAGAGCGGTGCTCAAAACCAGCATCAATGGTCTCCAGTTCTTCGCACACTATTCTGACGAGTGCGCCACCGCCCCCGAAACGGTCTGGCACATTGAAGGCAAGGATTTAGTTTTCGGCGCCCTGAGGTTTTTTGGGGTGAACCCAAGAAGTGAGGTGCCTGGCGGTACAGCTAAAGATCGATGGAGGGCAGACATCTATTTTGAGGTTGGGGAGCGAAAGATAGCGATTGAGCTTCAGCGATCGTACCAACACCTGCGCGATTATGTCCGTCGGCAAGAGCGCTACGCTCGGTATGGGGTGGAATGCTATTGGCTGGTTCGTCCGGAAGCAGCTAGATCGCTGATGAAGTCGATCATGAACAAGCGATGGAAAGAGGAATTTGAGCGCAAGATGCCGCCATTTGGTCATATGATCAATACAACATCCGCCTTCTACTTCGGGATCCTCACGCCAGATAAAGAAATGAGTATTGTCTCCCCGGGGCTGGCCCTAAATCACCTCGAGTTCTTGGCACATGTCATCAATAACGATGTGCATTGGAATGGTCTGCAATGGTCGGTTTGACTGCCATAGTGGATCCATTAGCCTGAAAGAAATGCGCCGGATAATTGCGCCCCCAACTTCATCCGCTCCACGCAGGCTTTCGACTGGAGCGCAATCAACTCAGTCAGACTTGCTACTTCAAGAATGAGAAATTGGCGACACTCGTTAGGTCGACGCAGAACCCAAAGCATGTCCAGATCAGCTGCAGTAACGCGTGTCAGCAGGTGCATCGAGCAAACTCACCGGGCAAGAAATCTAACCTCGCCCAAAAGCCCCTGCTCTCAGGGGCTTTTGATGGCCAGCCTTGATCTTACTTGGCTACCCAGCCTTCAACCTCATCGGCGCCGTACTGGGCTTTCCACTCTTTCAGCAGTTTATGGTTGCCACCCTTGGTCTCGATGATTTCCCCGTTGTGTGGGTTTTTGTACTGCTTCACTTGACGGGCACGACGCGGCGCCTTTTCTACAGCCGCAGGAGCAGCGGCGCGGCGACCAGATTGCGGATCCAGTAGGTTGATGATGTCACGCAAGCTGAAGCCGTACTTGGCCAGCAGGTCGCGCAGTTTTGTCTCAAACTCGATTTCTTTCTGAAGCTCACTGCTGCCCTTCATAGCCTCCAGCTCAGCCAACTGGGCTGCCAATTTTTGCTCAAGCTGACGAAACTCTGCCAAACGCGACATGTGCATACTCCGTAATGTGTAGATAGTCTTAAGAGAAGACTAGCGCAGTTGAAGTTCAAAACCAAATGAAAAATTCATGGCCACCAGTCCTCGACCTGCTTGCTGCTGCTCCAATATCCATATTCTGAGTTCGGCAAGTCCACGGACAGGTCAATAACTTTCGGGATATCTACTTTTAATGGATCAAGGAGCTCAACTTGTTGTCTAGCCCAGCTAACCCACATCGCCAATGTCATTTGAGTTGCTTCATCCTTAGACGAAGCTTCGACCGTCGCCTGGATGAATGCTTGCAGCCGCTGAGCGCGCTCCCAGCTTTCTAGATTTTTCGTCAAATTCTGACGCAGCTTGTCCAGACGACGCTGCTGGTCAATCCTCTCTTTGCGCACTCGCTCCTCTTCTGCGCGTCGAAGGCGACTAGCTTCATCTGATGATCGTTGGGCTTTCACGGAAGCGGCAATGCGACCGAGACCTGGCAGAATCTGACCGAGTTTCGACTCAAGCTTCCCTGTCTTGCTATCCGTCCAAGTTTTTTGAATGAGAACCTCGGATCGTGCATCGACGATTAGCGATAATACGCCAGTGGGCTCCCACCCAAAACGAGCGGCCCTCATCGCTGTGAAATCAGGTTTCCATCCCTGCCCAGGCTTGAATGATTTGGGAGGGGGCGGTGGAATATCGAAGCGTTTTATCCGCTCCTGGATCGTGATCAGTAGCTCCTCCCCGTCAACTTGCACGAAGCTACCGTTACTACCAATACCCCAGGTGTACCCCGACGACTCACTGGCTTTGATCAAGCTGTCGTAGAGAAGCGCGCAGCGATCTACCTCAGTCCGGGATATGTGCGAGTTCAATACCTTTGTTTTGTCGAATACCAGTGCACTGTTGAGCTCCTTGGCCTTCCTCGCTGCACTTAGCCATTTTTTTACCAACGGATGGGGGTCAGATAACTCCGTTGGCACGATCAACATCGTAGGGTCTTTGATTACATTTTCTGGCCTCAGCCTGGTAGCCTTCTCGGCATTCAGAACGTGAAACGTGACAGGCTTGGTAGAGGCTGGAGGCTTTGGACGACGCGGGCGCTTCGAGACCGGCTTGGCCCAGTGGCCCCGGGCAGGCAGCGTGATTCCCGCTTTGCGGCAGGCTTTCGACAAGCCCACATCCGAGACACCTATTTCCTTTGCGATGATGAGAACAGGTCGCTCCCACACCATTTCAAATAGCTGTTGAGGTGTGAAGGTCTTTTCGACGTACATTACTCACCCTTTGTGGCATCCAAAGTGTTGTACCAATCAGCGTAGGGCGAATGTGCTACCCGACAACGATTGTAGTCAGGGCTGTCGTCGTCCCACCAAACGGGCCCTCGCTCGCCCAGTCCCACTTTGGCGGCATTCACTCGCGCACGCGCAGTTTTGAGCATTATCGAATCGTCAGCGCGCTTGGCCCTTTTGACGTCTCGTCGAGCATCCATCAGGTCATGCACAAGGTGTTGCCGCTCGCTTTCACTAAGTGACGGGTTCGTGCAGCGCCAGAGCTGACCTTTGACAACAAAATAACGGCCGTCTGGTGTCGTTGGATGCATAGCGCAGATCTCTTGAGTGATACACCAAGGACACCAAAGATGACTCATTGGCTGCATGCTAAGGGGAGATAGATCGCCACTTGACCTGAACTGTCCTTCGTGAAGGCAGCGCAACCTGCCGGCTGAATACACGAGATGGAGCAAGTCAGCCTTCGCTAGCGACATGGAGCACATTTGTACTCCGACCTCTTCCTGTCACTGCATCCACCAGACGCCGCTACCCTGCGTGTTTTCCGGAGCACCTTTGATACAAAATATCTTCGATGGCTAATCACTGAGAGGCTCAGGCAGCGTATGACTGAACATGACCAGCACGACGTCCCGTCAGGCGCTTTGACGGCGCGGGACGTCTGTCATGTGTTGCGAGAGGCGGTGTTCGGGCGCCGGGCAATGACCAAAATTGGTAGCCAGTCTTGGGAGCAAGTGTACGCTTGCCATTTTGAAGTGGATGTAGATGGATGGCGGATCACGATCTACAACGACTGTGACGAACTGGATTACTGCGAGCGGTGCGTGAGCCCGGATGGGCAGCGCTGGGATTTCGATCCTGGTGACCGGACAGATCCGGTTGCTCTGTTATCGACATGGGAGCATCAGAGCCTGGAGCGCATGTTGAAAGCTTTGTAGAGCGTTGAGGGCGTGCCCTACTGGCCCGGCTGTCGTGAACCGAGCCATCGCCTTGCGACGACTCAGCCCTTGGGAGGCCTTTTATCAGCCCGGCGCGCTCCGCTTGGTGTCTCTCATTCAGTGATCTTCCGAAGACGGCTTGATGCCGCTAAGGCTGCTGCCGCTCACAGCCGCCTCACTCGGCTAAGCTGAATAACATCGGTGGTGGCAGATGGAGAATTGCTCGCTAGGCCCCAGCTAGCCACCGCTAAAAAGGACAGAATCATTTAGAGGGTGCAAAGGATATGCGCAAGAAAGGTCAATCATGGCTCCTGCCTCTGCTAGTTCTCCTCGTGATGGTCTGGGCCATTAGCAAGAAGGATTCGCCTAAAACTGAGCCACCAGTCAGCCAGGTACCGGTTAGCACTTTGGCCGCAACGTCGTCACCAGAACCACAACCTACACAAGCCTCGGCACCTGAGCATTTCGTCAACGCGAACAAGCTGAATTTGCGCGCTCAACCGGGAGAGAAAGTAATCTCCAGCCTCAAGCGCGGGGAGAAGGTTCAGGTCTATGAGCAGAAACAGGAATGGGCGCGCATCAGCCTCGACGGCCAGCCGGAACGGTGGATTTCGTACAAAAACCTCTGCAGCGGCTCGAACTGCTTCGTCACCCCGCAGCCCAGGAGGGAGCGCCCTGCCCCGCAGCCAGTTCGAAGCTCAACACCTGAATATGGATCATCGTGCCCCTGCTCCACTGGTCGTGTCTGCATAGGCCCACGAGGCGGTCGCTACTGCATCACATCTGGGGGAAACAAACGCTATGGCGTTTAACTATCGCTAATGATTGGGCTTGGCTGGGCCACCAAGGGCGCGAAGCTGATAGTCAGTAACGGCCTGGAACTGATGTTCGGCCAGCAGCCGTAAACGCTCGAGCTCCGCACCGGTGATACCTTCGGTTTGTGCCTGGTGATACCGTTTCATAGCATCCACGGCATCGGTGTACATCGGATGATCAGGAATTAGGACGCTATTGGGATCCTTCGCCATCATGATAGTCCTCTGGGTCTATGGGTTAGCTGAACCATAGCCCTTAATACCTAGCTTCTGCGGTGGCGGTATGGGCACAGGGAGGTGAGAGTTAATCAGAGACAGTCCTTTATCAGGATTGCTACGGAAACGGCCCGACGACGGCACATTTTGAATTAGTGTACTGGTTCGCCGAGAGTACCGGCTTTGTGCAGTTGGTAGTCGATCACGGTCTGGTACAAGTGATCCGCCTTAATGCGAAGGCGCTCGAGATCAGCGTCGGATCGGCCTTGGGACATTGCCTCGTTGTAGGCCCTGATGGCCTCTAGGGCTTGCTTCAGCAGAGGCTCACCTGCTTCCGCCATTCCCAGCAGTGTTCGTTTCATCTCCTTACCTCTGTGTTGCTCACCCACCAACAGTCTGGCCCTTACCGAGTGTTCCGCAAAGCTTGATGTCAGCTTACGCGGCTTGGATTAACGGCAATGGTCGGCGCTAGATTTTTGAGCGGATGCCCTTCACCTCCTTTTCACATGCGATATGGGATCGTAAGTTATCCCTACGTGTGATAGACGCTTCCCTTGCCCGCTTAGCAGCGGGCTTTTTTTCCGCAATATGTCATCGGATCCGGCCATTCGTCCATTGACCTGTCCGCTTGAACGGGCATGATCTGTACGGTATCGCAAATTTACACTGACGCGGTTGTGGACGCACAAAACCAGTGAGATTGAGCACTTTTTTCCGCGCAAGTGGATGAATGACTTTGGCTAATCCTCTAGCCGTTTCAGCTTACTGATCCTGCGGGCAAGGGTTAAAAACCTCAGTCACGTCGATTGTTGTATGCCATGGGATAGCAGTGCCTGACACCAGTCCGCCTACGGTTTGTTTTCGACCCGAATTGCGCACATATCCGCCGTCTGTTCCTGTGAAGACGTGCTGCCCGGGCTTCGTCAGATAGTCGAAGAAACTGATTTTCACAGGCCCATTCATTTTTCCACCAGGCGTAATCACGGCGAGCATGATCGCTTGGTCTTGGGTGAATACAACGAACGGTTCGACTGCCGTGCGACCACCACCTGTCTGCACGCATTGCACTTGTTCCGGAAGGATGCGTGCGGTTTCAACGTAGGTGTGGTTCTTGTAGAGGCTGAGGATCAGGCCTTTATTGGTCAACACTCCCAGGCCTTGAGTGACTCTGCAGCTGGCATCGCTTCCATATGGGAATAGGCACCAGTTCGTTTCCGACACGGCTTGAATATCCGATGGTGCAATTTTCAGATCACGCTGAATTTGGGCTTTTGATTCCGGCGTGTCGTAAGGGATCATCACGCAACCCCCGACTGTCGTTGCTGCGATGAGGCCTATGACCGCAGCTACGTTTTGGATGGATGATTTGAAGATGTTAATTGTTCGCTCTCCTTGCTGTATCGCCACCACTGAAAGGCTATGGTGATTTGGGTGGCGAACCTTAAAGCATGGGCGGCAAGCAGTCACCCTCATGCTGAGAGCTGGTTCGGTAGATGATTTGACTGGACGCTTACCCTGCAGATCTAGCCCCTCATATCAGACCAGAGCCACTCACGTGTGCAGAAACTCCATTTCCCGGCTGTCCGTCGCCAGTGAAAAACAAAAAAGGCCGACAAATCCTTGCAGGCCTTACCGCCAATGATTAGCGGTCACTCCTCGCACATGACTATGACGTCTAGAACAAAGGCAGCGTGTAAGTCAGGATCAACCTGTTCTCATCGATATCGCGCTGGTAATTGGAGCGCAGCGTGGCGTTGCGCCAGAGCATGTTGACGTTTTTGAGTGGGCCAGACTGAATGGTGTAGCCCAGATCGGTGTCACGCTCCCACTCTCGCCCTTCCCCTACATGGGTAGCCGGAGTGGCATGGTCGCCTCGGTTGTAGCGTGTGGAGAAGGTTAACCCCGGAATACCTAGAGCAACGAAATCGTAAGCATACCGCAGCTGCCAAGTGCGCTCTTCGGCCTCCATGAAGTCAGCTGCCATCATGTAGTTAGTAAGGTAGGCATCAGTGCCTATGAGATAAGGCATGGCAGTTGAACCAGACAACCCTTGATAAGCGAGGCCAACGCTGTGGCCAACCTGGCTGTAAGTAAGCATCACATTGACGGTGCGATTATCAACCTTGCCCGCCCATGCCTGCCCTGTGTCGTTACTGACGAAATAGCGTCCGTCCAAGGCTAATTTTCCTGGCCCCATGGTGGTACTGCCGATGACACCGAAATAGTGCTGACCATAGGTACCGTCGAGTTCGCCGTATTGGTAGCTCAGGCTTAGGTTGGGGTTGACCGCGTAGTCGACACCGCCCATGCGAAAGTCGTCGGTTTGCGGCGCGCCGCTGAAGCGTCGATTCTTGTTGACTAGACTCATGGCCTCGCTATGGGAGTAATCGCGCTTTGTGGTGCGGTCTATTTGGGCATACGTAAATATCAGACGATCGAACTCTTTAGAGGTCAGCACGCCGCCTTGGAAGGTCTGCGGCAAAATCCGCCCGGTGCTAGATGCGATAGTCGGATATTTGAGCAATTGCGTACCGATCTTGAGTTCTGTTTTGGACAGACGCGCTTTAGCAGTGAGACCGAATTTACTGTATTCGTCGGGGGCTCGACCATCGGCACCTACGGGGAGCAGCCCAGTACCACTGCGATCGGGTGAGGAGTCGAGCTTGATGCCAAGCATGCCGAGGGCATCAACGCCCAAGCCAACCACTCCCTGGGTGTAACCCGAGCGGAAGTCGAGGACGAAGCCTTGGGCCCACTCCTCGCGTTTTGACACACCTGGGTCATCACGAAAGTCCCGATTCAAATAATAATTTTGGGTTTTCAGGGAGGCTTGGCTGTCCTCGAAAAAGCCTTCGGCCTGCGCCGGCAAGGTGAAGGACAGCAGGACTGCAGTCGGAAGCATTTTGTTGTTTTTGTGCATGACTGATCCATACGGCCCGCTGAGCACGAGCCGGTTTTCTTGATGTTGATGGGGGAAGCGCGTTGGACAGAGGCGTCGTTAGCCAAAGGCGATTAACGCAGGCTCAACTCACGCAAGTACGCCAATCTGCCATGGGCAGAACTCGTCCTCACCCAAGCCATTCTCTTCACTCTTGGTCGGCTCCCCTGAGGCGTGGGCGAGCAGCCGCTCGAAGATCTCCTGGCCCATTTCGGCGATGGTTTTGTCACCATCAATGATTTGGCCGCAGTTGATGTCCATGTCGTCTGCCATGCGGTTGTACATCGGTGAATTGCTGGCAAGTTTGAAAGTAGGTGCCGGCACTGAGCCAAAGCACGAGCCACGGCCTGTGGTGAACGCAATCATGTTCGCGCCGCCAGCGATCTGGCCTGTGGCTGAAACCGGGTCGTAGCCAGGGGTGTCCATGAACACCAAGCCCCGGGTTTTGACCGGGTACGCGTATTCGTAAACATCCATTAGAGGTGCATTACCGCCCTTCTTGGCACCGCCCAGCGACTTCTCCAGTACGTTGGCCAGCCCCCCTGCATTGTTGCCAGGGCTGACACGACCATTAATCTGTGTGTCTCGACCACGGTTGTACTCCAGCCACCACTCGATGCGGTCGATCAACTTACGCCCTATTTCCGGCGTTGCAGCGCGCGCGGTTAGGGTGTGTTCGACACCAAAGATTTCCGAGGTTTCTGAGAGGATCGCGGTACCGCCATGACGCACCAGGATGTCCACCGCGGCACCCAAGGCCGGGTTCGCCGAAAGGCCTGAGAAACCGTCCGAACCACCACATTGCATACCTATCTTGAGATGCTCAGCCGATACGGGTTGGCGCCGAATGTCATTGGCCTTAGGCAGCATACTCTCGATCAGTGCGATGCCCTGGTCAGTGGCGCTTTTGACACCACCAACGTCCTGGATCACCAGCTTTTTCAACATGCCGTCTTCGACCAAACCTTCCTGCTCGAAGAACCCGTGAATGTTGTTTCGCTCGCAACCCAAAGCAATCACCACTGCGCCGACGGTGTTGGGATGCTTGATGTAACCGCCGATGGTGCGACGCAACAAATCCATCGGCTCACCGGTCATTTCCATCCCGCAGCCAATCTCATGAACGAAAGGCACCACACCATCAACGTTCGGGAAGCCAGCCAATCGGCGTTGGTCGTAGTGGTTGGCAATCTTTCGCGCCACCGTGGCGCCACAGTTACCTACTACAAACACCCCCAGATAATTACGCGTGGCGACCCGACCATCCTCGCGAACAATGCCCAGGAAAGTAGCACGCTGCTCAGGCGGGAGTAGATCAGTCGGAACGTAATCCAAGCCAAAGCGGTAGTCGCGATCAGTCTCTCCAAAAACGATATTGTGACTGTGCATCCACGTACCTGGATGCAGGTCTTCGGAGGCGTAACCGATCACCGTGTTGTACTTGAGCACCGGCTCACCTTTGGCAATCAGTCGAGCGGCAATTTTATGCCCCAGCGGAACAGGCTGCTGGGTGGTGAAGCTTTCATTAGGGATGGCGGTACCGGCGGGAATCTCGATGCGAGCAACTACAACATTGTCGGCTGCATCCAAGCGAATGACAGGACTGACTTCACGGTGACTCATGGTGTTTTCCTATTATGGCAACAGACCTGGCAGTGGCGGCATAAGCACCACCGCCACGATTACTCAGGGATGCTTACCGAACTCGCAGCTGTGTTCAGTCCACGCCAGTGCTTGTTCGCTGAGGGAGAAGCCCAAGCCAGGACGATTTGGTACCCACATACGCCCCTCACGAAGTTCCAGGCGCTCGTTGAACATCGGTTCGAGCCACTCGAAATGCTCTAGCCAAGGCTCTTGCTGGTAAGCCGCTGCAAGGTGGAGGTGAATCTCCATGGCGAAGTGTGGCGCTAGTTTCAAGCCCTTTAAGTTGGCCAGATTCATGATCTGCAGGAACGGCGTGATGCCGCCAACCCGAGGTGCATCAGGCTGAATGAAGTCGCAGGCATTGGCCGTGATCAATTGAGCGTGCTCGTTGAAGCTGGTCAGCATCTCGCCGGTGGCGATGGCAGTATCCAGCGAAGCAGCGAGGGCGGCATGGCCCTCGACATCAGCGCTGTCTAGCGGCTCTTCGATCCAAGTCAGATCGAACTGCTCAAGCTTGCGGCAGAAACGCTGAGCGGTGACACGATCCCACTGCTGGTTGGCGTCGACCATCAGTGGGAAACCTTCGCCCAGTTGCTCGCGAACCGCTTGCACACGCTTGAAGTCGATGCTGGTGTCGGGCTGGCCAACCTTGATCTTGATGCCGCCAATGCCATTGGCACGGGAGGTCTGCACGTTCTCCAACACCTTTTCCAGCGGCGTCGATAGATAGCCACCGGAGGTGTTGTAGCACTGTACCGAATCGCGGTGTGCACCCAGCAGCTTGGCCAACGGAAGATCGGCGCGCTTGGCCTTCAAATCCCACAGAGCGATGTCGAACGGTGCGATGGCTTGAGTGGTTAAGCCGCTGCGGCCCATCGAAGCGCCGGCCCACAAGAGTTTGTTGTACAGTTTGGCGATGTCGTTCGGATCTTCGCCTAGCAGGGTTGGCGCAATTTCCTGGGCGTGGGAGTACATACCTGGGCCGCCGGCGCGCTTGGAGTAGCCGAAACCAATGCCTTCATGCCCCTCACGGGTTCGGATCTCGGCAAAAATGAAGGCGATTTCCGTGAGCGGCTTCTGTCGCCCGGTCAGTACCTTGGCATCGCTGATCGGCGCGCCCAACGGCAGTACGGTGTAAGACAGCTTGATCCATTCGATGCTGTCGGTGGTGGCTGGGCCAGTTTGCATTGCGGCAATCTTGGGGTCGATGTAAACGTTGCTTTCGATCATGAGTAAGTCCTCGTTATCACTGAGCGTCGGAACGTTTGCCAGTCAGGTCAGACAGCTGCAGACGCTGGATGCGACCAACAATGACTAGGTAGGAGAAAGCAGCGAGCAGACCGTGGGCGCCGACGTAGATCAGTGCGCTATTGAACGAGCCGCTGGAGTGCAGCAGGTAGCCAATAACCACGGGAGTGACGATGCCGGCGGTGTTGCCCAGGGCATTGAATACGCCGCCAGTCATCCCGATCATTTCCCGCGGGGCGGTGTCTGCCACCACGCTGAATCCGAGATTTCCGAAGCCTTTACCGAAGAAGGCTAGGCTCATCACGGCGATAACCAGCCATTGGGCATCCACGTAGTTGCAGAGCATCATGGTCGAGCTCAGCAGCACGCCTGTGATTATCGGCGTCTTGCGGGCGATGCTCAGAGACGTGGTGCGGCGTAGCAGGTAATCAGAAAAGAAGCCCGAAGACACGGCGCCAATCAACCCGCACAAGGCTGGGATCGATGCCACGAGGCCAGCCTGGAGAATGTCAAAACCTCGTTCCTTCACAAGGTAGATCGGGAACCAGGTGACGTAGAACCAGGTGACCGCACTGACACAGTACTGGCTGATGAACATGCCCAGTAGCATGCGGCTTTTGAATAGCAAACCTACTTCGGCCAGCGAGCTGCGTCGATTTTCCTTGGGCAGCGCGGCCTGGGCTTCAAGGTCGATCAGGGCCTCGCCTTTGCGCAGATAGTCGAGCTCTTCGCTGTTCATCTTCGGGTGATTGACTGGCAGGTAATAGTTCTTCCACCAGATCGCAGCAATGCCGAAGCCTACAACTCCCATGACGATAAACACGTATTCCCAGCCGAAGGCGTAGCAGAGCCAGCCCATGAACGGCGTAAAGAAGGCCAGCGAGATGTACTGCGCACTGTTGAAGATGGCACCGGCCATGCCCCGCTCTGCCGACGGGAACCAAGACGCGATCACACGGGTGGATGCAGGCCCCACTGGCGCCTCGGCTACGCCGAGCAGAAAACGCAGGCCCAGCAACAGCGGCACGATCATGCCGACAAAATGAATCAGCCCCATGCACACGGTAAACGCAGACCACACGCAGATCGCTAAGGCCATGGTTTTCTTCGAGCCGAAGCGGTCAGCCAGCCAACCCGACGGGATCAGGAAGATGACGTAGGCCCAGCTGAAGATGGAGAACAGGTAGCCCATTTCTACCGAACTAATGCCCAGCTCCTTGCTCATGTCCGATCCTGCTACCGACAGGGCCGCTCGATCACCACTGCTCAAGGCTAAAACCATGGTGATCAAGGCCAGTATCAAATAGCGGTAACGGGTTGCCGTCGAGGACGCGGCCACGGCGCCAGGGGCAGGCCCGGCGGCGTAGGTGTCATGGTTATGCATCTCGGTTGCCTCATTGTTTTTATATGGGTGTCGTGCAGAGTCTCGTACTGGCACCTGCTTCGAATTCTGGCATTTCGCAGCCATTCCTCGGGCCGCTTACGATCAATGACAGCGCTAGCAAATGACAGCGCTGTCATTAATCCTAGGCCGGATCATATAAGCTTTGCAAATCGTCTAAAGGTGCTTATTCCCATGGATTGGGAATGGTGAAGAAGTGAGAAAAAAAGGGGCCGATCCGGTACACTTTCGATCACGCTTAACGCTCCAGTTCAGAGGCCCCCGATGCTGGAAACGCCCACTACCGAAGCCGACCCGAAGCCCCTCTTCGCCGCGCCTGCCACCCTCGATGATGTGGCCAAAATGGCCAAGGTATCCCCCATCACCGTTTCGCGAGTCATCAACCGACCGGAGCTAGTGTCAGAGAAAACTCAAAAGAAGGTACGCAGTGCTATCCGCAAGACCGGTTACGTGCCCAACATGCTCGCCGGCGCCCTCGTCTCGCAGCGCAGCCGTCTGGTCATCGTGGTCGTACCCAACCTGTCGAACCGCGCTTTTGTCGATACCGTTACCGAGCTGGGCAAGCGCTTGGCAACTGCGCGCTACCAACTGCTGCTAAGCCAGTCTGACCTCAACGAAAGCCACGAGTCCGAGCTGATTGATGCCATTCTTGCCCGGCGTCCCGATGGCATCGTGCTCACCCGCCGACTGCGAAGCGAGGCCGCGCGGGAGAAGCTTGTGATTCGAGGTGTCCCAGTGGTCGAAACCTGGGAGCTAAGCGAACAGCCGATTGATACCGTGGTGGGTTTTTCGCATGAGGCGGTTGGCACAGCCATGGCCGATCACATCATTAGCCGTGGCTACCGCCGAGTCGGCCTGATCTGGAGCGATGACGACCGTGCCAGCCGGCGTCGCCAGGCCTGTATCGCCGCCTTGCAACACGCAGCAGTCGAGATCGTTGCGTCGGAACTGGAGTCCGCGCCGGTGAACATGGGTCATGGCCGTCAGGCCATGGCTCGACTATTGGCCGCGAATGTGAAGATGGATGCTGTGATCTGCAGCATCGACCTGTTGGCCCAAGGGGTCATGGCCGAGGCACAGGCTCAAGGACTGAGCATTCCCACCGATATCGCGGTGATGGGTTTTGGTGACCTGGAATTTGCAGCCCACACTCACCCGCGTCTTAGCACAGTAAACATAGACGGCGGGCGTATCGGTTTACGTACAGCGGAATTGCTGCTCCAACGTATAGACGGCAGCCTGGCGCGCGGCGTATGTGCAGAAGATGTAGGCTTCAATCTTGTAGTGCGCGAGAGCACCTGAACGCTGCGATCGTCAATCGATCCAGCGCTGTAATTGCGCAGCCATACGATCCCAAGCCTGCTCAACCTCGGCCACCCCAAACGCGCGTAGGCTCGAATGCACCATGCCCTCTCCCACCCACACCTCGGCGGGCACCCTGTTTGCCGTCAGTGCAGCGGCATAAGCAATTCCGTGGTCGCACAGCGGGTCTATCCGCGCGACAATGACCAGCGCCGGTGCCAGCCCCCCAAAGTCATCGGCCTCCAATGGCATCGCCTGTGGGTCGCTTCGTTCGGATTCATCCGGAAGAAAGCCTTGCAGTGATTGCATCAAGCCCGCCACGGTCATCATCGGAGCCTGGGCATGTTCCCGCATCGACGCGAGATCCTGGCGTGCAGTAAGTACCGGGTAAACCAGCAGTTGGCCCAACGGTTGCGGCTGGCCAGCCTCAAGCAGCGCTCTACACAACCCGGCTGCCAAGGTGCCCCCCGCACTGTCGCCGGCAACTATCAGCGCACTCTGGCTTAGGTTGGCATCTACCTCGCCGTTACGCAGTGCCGTCCAAGCTTTGATGCAGTCATGTAGTGGTGCGGGAAAAGGATGTTCGGGTGCAAGTCGATACTCCACGGCCACGATGGCTAGTTGTGCCCGCTGAGCCAAGGCGTATGCGAACCAGTCGTGAGTGTCGAGATTGCCCAAGTCCCAGCCACCACCGTGCAGGTATAACAGGGTTGGCCAGCCACCTTCCGGTACCTCACCAGTAGGTTGATAGCAACGCAAGCGCAGGCCTTCAACATCGATATCGTCAATGCGCCAGCCCTCAGGTACCGGTGGAGTGCAATGTCGGCAAGCCTGCAAAAATGCCGCACGGCGAGCAGCCAGTGTGTTTGCCTTGGGGGCAAAACGTTGGCTGCTGTCGATGTAGGCCTGTATGGCTGGATTTAATTGGGGAGGCATCGTTGGGTTCCTCGGCATCAACTCGTGGTGATAAGTTGCCGGGGTGCATTGCATCCCGGCGTGGTCTCAGAACAACGGTAGGGTATAGGCAACGATTACCCGGTTCTCATCCCGTCGCCCGGTTGCATCGCCGCGTAACTCAACGTTTCGCCAGCGCAGCGCTAGGTTTTTCAGCGGGCCGCTCTGGATTACATAAGTGACATCGAGGTTGCGCTCCCATTCACTCCCATCCTCTCCGCCCACCTTGAAGTTGTCTCCGCGCACATAGCGGGCGAACGCCGTTAAACCCGGCACGCCAAACGCCGCGAAATCCACATCGTAACGAGCCTGCCAGGAGCGCTCCTGGGCGCGATCGAAACGCAGTACCTGGACGGCATTGGCTACCCCTGGTAGATCGGTGTCATGAATGAACGGCAATGCACTGTCGCCAGCGTTGTACTGGTAACCCAAGCGGAAGGTATGCGCTCGAAGGTTGGCACTGAGCATCGCCGAGGTCATGCGGCTATCTAGCTTGCCGGCCTTTTCGCTCCCAGATTCGCCGGTGTCGAGATAATTAAGGGTGCCAGACAGTTTCCAGTCACCTGCCTGCAGGCTTTGGGTGCCTGTGTACAGTGTCTGTTGATAGACATCCTGCAGGCGGCCCGTCCACAGTCCCAGCGAGGTCTGCGGAGTAGCGCGCCAAGTTCCACCCAAGTAGTCGAAGCGATCACTGAAAACGCTGTAATAGTTGCCAACCTGGATATCGCGAGCGCCAGCAAACTCGCGTTGATTCACCTTGCGCATTTGACCCACACCGAGATCCAAATCGGCGAATTCACGGATATCGAGCATCGCGCCTTCGAAGAATTGGGGCAGCAAGCGCGCATCGCCAGAGCTCACCAGAGGAATCTTCGGAAAAAGACCGCCCACTTTCAGCTCGCTTTTCGAATATTTGAGCTTAATCGCAGCCGTAGCTTCAGAGTACTCGTCCACCGAGCGCGGGTCGGCATTCCGAGGCCCCCCGGCACGGTCGTAAGCGCCCGGGAGCAGTGCAGTACCGCTACGCGATGGCGACGAATCGAGCTTCAAGCCAAGCCCTGCGTAAACATCCAGCCCCACGCCGATCGTGGTGTCGGTGTAACCGGACTCACCCTTGAAGATGAAGCCTTGTGCCCACTCCTCCAACTTGGACTGCGCAGGCTTGGTGGAGTCGCGCAAGTCATGGTTATAGTAAAAATTGCGAAACGTCAGGTTGGCTTTGCTATCGTCCAGCAGGGCCGCTTGAGCACACAACGGCCCTAGACCCAACAGCAGCGACAAAGGTTTTGCAGCGCGAGCGAAGCCCGCTCCAGTCGAGGAGTCTTTCATTATTGTTGTTCTCAGTTATGGGTTGTATCGGGTACAGCAATCGAGTCGCAACTCAGCGTCCTTGCCAGGTGAATTCGAGCGTGGCCCGCAGGCGTCCCTCAGGTGCGAGTTCCAGGGTGCCGGTGTCTGCCCAGCTATTTGACGGTTGGTTGAATGCATCAGCGAGGTGTGACACCGGCTCAAGGCAAAGGGACGGGCTGCCGGCGGGAGCGAAAGCTACGAAGTGACTCAACGGCTCGCTCGCCTTCAGCAACAGCGTGCCGCTGAGATAGTCGAGCTCCAGCAGGCCATCCCAGCCTGACTGGTAATGCGCCATTGCTTGGGTGTCATCGGCATCGATCAGCTGCGCTTGTGACACTTCGCGAGAGGCGCCGGTCGCCAGATAATGGTCATCAATCTGCCATTCACGGCCCACCTGATAGCGCACCTTCAATCCTGAATGGCGCTGAAAATACGGGTGAAGCCCCAGGCCAGCAGGCATTGTCGAATTGCCTAAGTTGATCAACACCAGCTCGATACGCAGACGGTGCCCATCAAGCAGATAGCGTTGCTCTGCACGGAACGCCCAAGGCCAGTGCTCGCCTTGGTAGTTGCAGGCAATCGTTAACTGCTGATCGCCCTGCTCTACCACTTGCCATGGCACCGTATGAGTCACACCGTGCAAGGTGTGCGGCTGTACAGCGGGATGAGCAGGCAAAGCGTAGTCGCACCCGGCAAAGTGCAAATGGGCATTGCGGATGCGGTTGGAGTAAGGGATCAGCGGGTAAGCGCCGGCCCTCGGCCAGTCGAGCGGGTCGAACGTTTCGGCGTTGATCGGCAACAGTACGTCGAGTCCGTCGGCCTGCAGATGAGCAATTCGTCCTCCCCAAGCGGGCAGCAAGCCAATTGACCAAGTGGTGTTGGTGAGCAGCAATGGTTGCATGAAACCTCCTATGCCCTATTTCAGACACGACTTAGCCCAGCCGCCGCGGCGGAACGCGGCAGAGGGAAGCGAAACAGGAAGCGCGTATGACTTAACGGCGGAAGCGCTCGGCCACGGCGAGGTCGATATCCAGGCCCAGCCCAGGGCCTTGCGGGATGTGCAGCAGATTGCCCTGGCGCAGTTGCTCCACCGGATACAAATAGCCCGCCGGCTCGACAAACAGGTACTCCACTTGCGGTACACGCGACTGCACCGCGGCCAAGTGCAAGGTCGCGATTAAGCCGGGGCCGAAATATGGACAATGTGGAAGCACCACGGCATCGTGCTGATCGGCCAATGCGGCGATGCACAAGCACTCAGAAATGCCGCCAACCTTGGTCACGCTCGGCTGGATCGAGTCCACCGCGCCGGCCAGCAGCGCCTGTTCGAACTGCAACGCCGTGCACCAGTTCTCGCCTGCTGACAGCGCCACACCTTGCCCTCGCAAGCTGGCGAGAGTGGCGAAGTCCTCTGGCGGGAAGATGGGCTCTTCCAGCCAAGCCAGTTGCAAGTCTGCCAGCGCAGGGATCCACTCGCGGGATTGGTCTACAGTCCAAGAGCAGTTCACATCGGTCGCCAAGGGCACATCGAAGCCAACCGCGCGGCGGCAGGCGGCAATTTCTGGCAAGCTCACTTCATGAAGCTTGATATCACTGAAGCCCATCGCTAACGCTTTCTCGCAGATTGCCGGAGCAACGACATCGTCGGCATAGCGAACCAGACTAGCGTAGGCTGGTACTTCCTCTCGCTTGGCTTGGCCTAGCAGCGCATGCAACGGCACGTTCTGGCGACGGGCAGCTAGATCCCAAAGTGCGATGTCAACGCCCGAGATAGCAAACATCGTCACCCCGTAGCGGCCAAACAGGTGCAAGCGCAGCTGCAGCTCGCGGTTGAATGCAGCAATATCTTCAACTTGCCGATCGAGAAGCAATGGCGCAATCAAGCGGTCAATCAGGGCCTTGGTAGCATCGGCGACAAAGTAACCGAATGCTTCGCCCCAGCCGACGTTTCCGTGTTCGTCTTCCAGACGGATCAGCACGTTTTCCAGCGTGTGCCAGGTAGTCGGTGTAATACCCTTGCCTTGGCCGCCGTCCTGGAACGGGATTTCGACAACTTGAGTATCGATACGGACGATTTTCATGCTTGCTCCAGGACGCTTGCCAATGGAACTCCGGCGTATGCGCCGCCGACGTGGTCGCGGCCAGAGCCGACCGGTGCCATGGCTTCGTAGGGAAGGAAGTTGTCAGCCAAATGATCCGAAGCGTTGTCCTGAGGGCGATAGCCCAGCGCTCGGGCACGACGGTTGTGAAAGAAAGCATTCGGGCACTCCGACACCCCGTATACGATCTCGTGACGCACGTCTGGGTGCTCCAAGCCGATCAGCACCAGTTGTGCAAGGTCGCGGGCGCTCGTCCACAAACGCAGGCGGCGGGCATCGGCAACCTTAGGATCGGCATTGCCGATGCGTACAACAAAGGTGGCCAGCTCGCTGCGCTGCGAGAACGTGGCGCACGCGGCCTCACCAAACACCTTGCTCAGGGCGTAATAGCTATCAGGCGCCACAGGGCTGTCATCGAAGTGGGTAGCCGCCTGACTGTGATACTGCCCTAGTACGTGGTGGCTACTGGCAAATACGAAGCGCTTGGCACCCGCGCGCTGAGCAGCTTCCAAGAGGTACAAAGTGGCGTGGTAGTTGGGCTCTACCGTGCTCTGGAAATGAATATCTGTTCCGTGAGCGCAGGCTAGGTGAAGTACTGCATCAACTCCTTCGGCTGCCTGGCTGACAAAGGTTGGGTCGGTCAGGTCGCCAACGAGCGCCGTTTCTCCGTTCACCAAGTCAGTGACAGGTCGGCGATCCAACAGACGTAAGTTGAAGCGCTCGCGCAGATAAGGACGCAGTGCGGTTCCAACGATACCGGCGGCGCCGGTGACAAGAAGAGTAGGCATAGCAAATTCTCAGCGATCAGGTGTGGTGCGACTGCCTGACGGTGATTAGCCGCCAGGCCAGGGCAAGTCAGGCGGTGGCTGCCACGGGAGCGTGGTTAACCGGCTTCTTGCCGACAAACAAAGCAACGATGAGAGCCCCCAGGATGCCGAGCCCCGCCGCCAAGCCGAAGCCGCTGGCGTACGTGCCGGTGGACTGAATGATGAAGCCAGTGACCGTTGGCGCGACGATGCCGCTGAGGTTGGCCAGGCCGTGCATAAAGCCACCTGCAGTGCCTACCTGGTGATCTGGCACGGCGTCCTGAATCAGTGACCAGTACGCCGGAGCTGTCAGCATCAGGAAGCCAATGGCCACGGTCATCACAACCACCGTGTTGGTCACGCTCTGCACCTGACCAGTCAGACCGATGCAGACCGCTGCGACGAGCAGGCAGGTCACCAATACCACTTTGCGCGAGAACAATTGCTTGCCGGTGCGTTTGAACACCCAGTCGATCAGCAGACCGCCGCAAACAAAGCCCACCGTGCCCACCAACCATGGCAACGCGGTGACGATACTCATGGATTTCAAGTCGATGCCCTTGGCATCAATTAGGTAGCTCGGGAACCAAGTCATGAAGAAGTAAAGGATGTAGTTGTAGCAGAACAACGAAACACCGGTGACCAGTACGGAGCGCTGCAGGATGATCTGCAAGACCGGCGTGCGAGGCGCGTCTTGCGCAGCAGTAACCGGCACCTCGCGCCCTTCGTTGATCAGCGCCAGCTCTTCTTCGGACACCAGAGGGTGTTCCTTCGGTGTGGAGGCCGACATGCGCCACCAGGCGATGGCCCAAAGCACGCCGATCACGGCGATAACGACAAATGCAACGCGCCAGCCCAGCCACAGGGCGAGAAAGCCCACTATTGGGCCTGCCAGTGCACCGCCCAGAGGGCCGCCGGCCTGGTTAATGCCAATAGCGCGGGCACGCTCCTTGATTGGGAACCAGCTGTTCACGGTCTTGTTGGCGGTGGTCGACACCGGCCCTTCGCCTACGCCAAACAGTGCACGCACGATCAACAGCGACCAGAAGTTAAAGGCCAGCGCTGTAGAGCCACAGAGCACTGACCAAAAGCTCATCGACCAGGTCAGCACGCGCTTGGGGCCGAAACGGTCAGCCAAGTAGCCACCGACGAAACAGAACAGGGCATAACCGAAGAAGAAACTGCTGAAGATCATGCCCTTTTCAGCAGGCGTGAGGTGGTATTCCTGCGTGATGAAAGGCATGGCGATCGACAGGGCAGCCCGATCGACGTAATTGATGATCATGGCCAAGAACAACATGGTCAGGATCGTCCAGCGATAATTTTTTTTCTTGTTCATGTGCGACTCCGTCCGGCACACGTGATGCCGGATCTTTTTTGTTATAGCGCCTGACCCTGCCAGAGGGTCAAGCACCTCCGGGGTCAATCAAACGCTGTAATCGACCGCCACCCACTCAAAGTACTGCTTGAGGTCGGCAACCAGCGCTTGGTGCGCTGGATGTGGCAGGTAACGCGCAACCGCATCTGCGTCGTCGAAACTGGATTCCAGGATGTAATCCCAACAAATGGGCCGATCCAGCTCGTTCGCAGCAACTCGCCAGTCGCGAATGAAGTCGATTTCTTCCCTGAGGTCGCGCATCTGCGCCACCAACCCTGCTTCCCGCTCTGGTTGGAATTCGACGCCGGGCAGACGGCGAAACATCACGATATGTCGCATCATCGTACTGTTCTCCTCAATCCAGCACCCAGTTCGGGGCGTCTTGCAAAGCCACGGGGCGAAGGAAGCGCTCGATGGCGGCGTAGCCCACCGAGGTGGTCTGCGGTGCGGTTGAAGCCGGCCATGGCCCGCCATGCTGCTGGGCGTGACATACGGCAACGCCGGTTGGAACGCCACTGAATAGCACCCGTCCCGAGACCCGCTGGGCCGCGCGCAGCAGCTGGCGGTTGTCATCGCTGTCAGTGTCCAGCCCCCACAGCGTGGTGGTCAGGGTGCCGGCTACGGCGTCGAGGACTTCGGCAATTTGGGCAACCGATTTGGCGGTGACGATCAAGGCTGCTGGGCCGAACATCTCTTCACGCAGATGAGCATTGGCGATGAACGAGGCGGCATCCGTCGCGTACAGCCGCGGCGCCGGGCCTGCGCCATCGGCCTGAGGGGTGAACAGAGGTGTAGCGTTGGCAGCTACCGTGGCAGCGGCGGCCTCGAAGCCCTGCTGCATCCCCGGTGTGAGCATACGGTGGGTGCGTATCGGCGCGATGGCCTCCGCCAGTTGAGCGACAAACAGCTGGCTGTGCGGTGACTCGAGCAGCACGATTACGCCAGGGCTAGTGCAGAACTGGCCACAACCCAGAGTGATCGACGCAGCCAAGGTTTTGGCCAAATTCTCGCTGTCCTTCTCCAACGCTGCGGGCAAAGCAACCAGGGGATTGATCGAGCCCAGCTCGCCGAAAAATGGAATCGGACGGGAACGAGCATTGGCTGCCTGCCACAACGCCTTGCCACCTTGATATGAACCAGTGAACGCCACAGCGGCAATGGACGGATGCTGCACAAGATAGGTGCCAGCGGTGCGATTAGGAGCCTCAGCCAAGGTCAGCAGCCCTTCTGGCAGGCCTTGGGCTTGCACGACGCCTGCAGCCAGATCGAAAACCGCGCGAGAGAGTTCAGGGTGGCCGGAGTGTGGTTTGATAACAACCGGGCAACCTGCAGCTAGCGCAGAGGCGGTGTCACCGCCCAGTACCGAAAAGGCGAATGGGAAGTTGCTGGCCGAGAACATGGCCACCGGGCCCAGTGAACGCTGGATGCGGGTCAAGCGTGGGCGACCTGCAGGCGGCGCGCCCGTGATGGCCTGATCATCGACCTGGCGATACGGCACGCCAGCCTCCACTTCACTAGCAAAACCGCGCAGCTGGAAGGCGGTGCGTGCCACTTCGCCGTTCAAACGGCCTTCGCCCAAGCCGCTTTCGCGGTCGGCGATGGCGACCAGTTCAACTTGGTTCCGTTCGAGGGCCGTGGCCAGGCCGCGCAGCAAGGTTGCGCGCTGGTCGGCGCTGGACTCGGCCCAGAAGTCGGCAGTGGAAGCTGATTTGGCAACGACTGCATCAACGGCAGCGAAATCGTGATTATGCGGGGTGCTCATCGGAATTCCTTGATTATTACGAGGTGGCGATCCCGAGCAAGCTCGCCTCAGTAGAGGCGATCTCGCCAGGTAAACGACCTAAGGCGTTAGCGCGCCCTGGGCTCCAGGTGATACCCTCGGCCCACGTAGTCGAAATCAACCAGTTCGTTGATGGGCACTTCTTTGTCGGCAGGCGATGCGTAGTAGGCGCGGATTTCCTTGATCAGCCCGCTCTGCTCATCGAAGACATACCACTCGTCCCCGCGCAGTGCCGTGCCGAGCTTGCTTTTCCAGTGCGTCCACTCGATAACTGCTTCGTTACTGTCGTGGCTTACCAAGATCTTCTCGATCGTCCACTGCGAGCCCAGGTTTTCCACACACCAAACCCATTTACGAGCAATGGTGTCGGCCGTGCGCCATGGCACCTCGGGTAGACCTGCGGGGAAGTAGTGCACCGCGTCAGGGGTAAAGCACGACACCAGATTTTCGTAGTTGCCTTCGTTGCAGGCGTCGAAGTAGCGGCGGATCAGTTGCGCATGCTTGTGCTCAGCCATTAATCAGCTCTCCTTCTTGTCGATGATCGATGGGATTGGCGGGCGACCGGCAGCAACCCAGGCGTGGTAATCGGATACCGACGCCGGGCTCGGTGGATACACACCCCACAGGGCTTCGCCCGAGGCAATGCGCATGGCCAGGTAGTTTTCGATGTCGTCCTGGACACTGCAGACTTCGGCCAGTTCTTCGGCTAGGTGAGCAGGCACAACAGTCAGACCATCGGCGTCGCCTACGATGATGTCACCGGGGTAGACGGCTACCCCGGCGCAGCCGATTGGCACTTGCAGGTCGGCCACGTGGTGGTAGGAAATGCGCGTGGTTGCCGTGATTTCGCGGGCATAGGCCGGCAGGCTCATGGCGGCAATCTCGCTGCCGTCACGCAGGGCACCGTCTGTGACAATGGCTTTGGCGCCACGGGCGAGCAAACGCGTAACGAGGATATTGCCAGCCGAAGCGGCTGCCGGGTCATTGCGGCTGTCGATCACAAGCACGTCGCCCGGCTTGATCTGTTCAACGCCAACCCATTGCAGGTTGTCATCGTTGGGCTTGGTGGTCATGGTCGAATAGGTGTCGATGTCTTCACGCGCCGGGATGAAACGCATGGTGAACGCACGCCCCGCGAACGGCTTGATGTCACGGGTCATGTTGCGCAGACCGACAAGCGCCGGTTGGCGGAAACCGCGCTTGAATAACTGGGTGGTCAGCGAGCCGCTGCTGCACGTAGCCAGCTTGGCCAGCACTTCGTCGCTGACTTCGATCTGCTTCCCCGAAACGCTTTCATGAGCATCGGCATAATTGTGGATGACGGACATTGTTCTAGGTTCTCCTCGCGGTTCATCCAATTAGTGACCAGGGCAAGTCCCATGATGTGGGAAACATATCGATTAGAGGCCCTGCTGCTAGCGATCTTATGGGAGAAATCTGCTCGAAAAAGGGCCAGAATGCGCTCCTACAACTTGCAGTTCCAAATGGTGGGAAATTTGTGAAAACAGGTGAAGGGACAGCCGCCTTAGAGAAGGCTTTGGATGTGTTGCAGGCCATCGGCGCGAGCGCGAGCGGCATCAGCCAGGCTCAGCTGGCCGAACAGGTTCCCCTTCCCCGTACGACTCTGTACCGCATCATCGCCACGCTCGTTGATCGCGGCATGATCCGCCGCGATCCGACACGTAAGGTCTACCGGCTGGGATTCAACTACCTGGAAATGGTGCGTAACGCTTACTTGGAGCCTGATCTGGTATCTGCGGCCAGTGAAGAACTTCGGGCCCTGCGGGATTTGACCGGCGAAACGTCTTACTTGGCTGTGCTCGATGGCAACCAAGTCCTCTCCCTGGAGCGGTGCGACGGAGCCCATACGCAGCGTTCAGCAGCCAGCCTCGGTCAGGCCAAGCCCGTTTATTGTACCGGGCAAGGCAAGGCGATCCTCTCAGCGCTTTCTCCTACAGCGCGCGACGAGATCCTCAAAGGTTTGGTGCTGACGCCCCTAACGCCATTGACCATCACCGACCGCCGTCGATTGTTGGCCGAGTTACAGATCACTCAAGCACGAGGCTATGCGCTGGATGATGAAGAAATTCGCTTAGGGGTGCGATGTGTTGCCGCTCCAATCATCGATAAGCAAGGACATGTACGAGGTGCGCTCAGCGTAGCTGGCCCCGCCTACCGTTTGACGTTGGAGCGGTTGAATCTGCTTGGCCCGGAGCTGGCTGAAGCAGCGCGTCGGGTAGGCGAGCAGTTACGCCCCGATCACGTACCACAAGCTGCCACCGAACTTGGGGTGGTGCCAGGGCCTTGGGCTTTTCATGGTGCCTTTCCGCGTTGGCATGCCGAACAGAAACGTTTGTACTGGGCCGATACCCTAGCACCGGCGATTCACTGTTGGGACGGGCACGTCAGCCGCCAGGTGGCCAGGCTCGACCTTCCAATACGTGGCATGGAGCTACACCCGGATGGATTATTGGTGGCACAAACTGGTGGCTGGTCGTTGGTTGACTGGAAAGGCCAGGAGCATCCACGTCAAGACCTAATGGGTAGCCGTCTACTCGCGTTAGCCAGCCATCCTTCCGGTGCACTGTGGGCCTGCGCCAAGGCGGCAAACGGGTGCCTGATTGGCGAACTCAGCGCTGAGGGTGAATTACGGCATGGTTGGGCCGTTCCTGAGCTGGTAAGTGCGTTCAGTTGGGACGCGTCAGGCCGATCTGTGTACGCCTTGGCATCAGCGTCGGGCAATATTCTGATGTTGAACACTGGGAGTAGCCATGTGCGCAGATTAGCCTCCCTTCCCCGAGGCGGGGGTCGGCTTGGAGGGTTGACGATAGATAGTGCCGGCGGGGTTTGGACAACTCAGTTAGACGGTTGGAGCCTTGCTCATTTCGATGCTGATGGGAACCTGGATCGCATGGTTGGGTTACCAGTACCCACCCCTACCGATCTGTGCATAGGTGGTGTAGATGGAAAAACGCTCTACATCACCAGTGCCCGGCACTCGCTGCAGTTGGAAGCCCTTGCGAGTGCTCCAGATGCTGGTTGTCTGCTGCAAATGCAGCTCTGAGCGAGCGGCGCGTGTGTGCGATTTTGTTATAAGTGGTATCAACGCTCTGGAGTAGCTCGATTCTGTCGGGCAAAGCTCTCCACCGAATAGGTCTAAGGTAATTTCGTTCCGCTGGCTGAGGTCGAGCAGCAACACTTCCGCCTTGCTACAGCGGAAGCCCTTCCGGTACACCAGCTCCAGGCCCTCCTGCGCTGCTTTTGTCAGCAAACACGCATCGTCCATGGTATACGGCAATATCATCAAAATTCGATCAGGTAACCAAGGATCAACCGATTTTCATCCGCTGCGTCGGCAAAGTTTGAGCGCATGCTTGCATTGCGCCAACGTAGGGATAAATTTCTCAAGGCTCCTGACTGCACCACATATGTGATATCTGTGGTGCGCTCCCATTCCTCGCCCTCACCACCGCGCGCCTTGAGCGCCCTGCCCTTGGCTGTGGCAATGCGCTGCGGATCAACCTGGTCACCCTTCACATATCGCACGTTAAAGGTAAGACCCGGAATGCCCAAGGCAGCAAAGTTGTAGTCATAGCGCAACATCCAGGCGCGCTCTTTGGCCAGGGCGAAGGTGCTAACCTGCTGTTCGCTGAACAGGTAGGTATCGGTACCGCCTACGTAGGCGTAGGCGGTATCGCCAATAACCTTCTGGTAGCCGCCGCTGAAGGTATGGCCGTGCCAGCTGTAGCCGAAGTTGGTGCTCAAGGTGCGGTTGTCCACCTCCCCCAGCAACGCCTTGCCCTGCTCCCTAGCATTGAACCAGCGCCACTCGGTGAATAGCTCACCTGGCCCCGCAGCGACGCGATACTTGAAACCAGCAAAATCACGGCGGAACAGGTCTTTGAGTTCGCTGCTGTGCAGGCTCACGGTGAGGTTCTTCAGCGGCTGGTAATCCGCCCCGGCGTAATACAAACGGTCACTGCTCACCGTCGCTTGGTAGGCGCCCTGCTGCGCCATTGCCGTTAGGTCTTCGAAATCGGTGGAGTCGCGCAGCTTGGTCGCATTCACCTGCAGCACGGTGAAGGTGAAATCATCCAGATCCTTGCTGACCAATTGCGCCCCGTTAAACCACTGGGGGAATAGACGACTGTAGTTCGATGCTAGCAGCGGCAGTTGCGGGCTTAGCCCACCGACCAGCAGTTCAGTCTGCGACCGCTTCGCCTTGAACGTGGCAATTGCCTTCCCGTAGTTGTCCGCTGCACGCGTGTCGCTGCCACGCGGCAAAAGGCCGGTGCCACTCCGGTCGGGCGAAGAGTCGAGCTTGATACCCAGCATACCGGCTGCATCCAGGCCAAAGCCGACAACTCCATCGGAATAACCAGATTGCCACTTGAGCATGAAGCCCTGGGCCCACTCGGCGCGTCGCGACTGGCTGGCAGTATCACCATGGAAATCGCGGTCGAAGTAGAGGTTGCGCAGCTCCAGGCTGCCCTTGCCGTCGTCGACAAAGCCTGCCTGAGCCTCTTGGCACGCACAGCCAAGCGCCGCGAGCATCAGCGATGCCCGCCAGGAGGAGGATACATTCATAGTTACGCCTTGTTGTTCTTGTTGGAAAGCGCTGTTGTTCAAGCCTTGGGATTTCTGACGCAGCGCATCACGACCAGGCAAGCGATCAAGATCAGCGGTGCAATCGACAGCATGCCCATGAAGCTGCTGCCGGTAAGGTCATTGATTTTACCAACCATCACCGGCGCGACGATGCCGCTCAGTTGGCCGACCGAGTTTATCGCCGCAGTGCCCGTTGCGATGGCCAGCCCTGAGAAAGTCGATTGGGGAATTGTCCAGAAGATCGGGATGGCGATGAATGTGCCTGCGGTGGCCAGCACCAGCGCAGCCATAATGGCCACCGACGAGTCGGAGTACAGGCAAGCCAGCAGATAACCGCAAGCAGCGGCCAGAAGGCAGTACACCAAGTAGCGCTTGCGCTCACCCGTACGGTCGGATCGGCGGGTCAACCACACCATGCCAATGCAGGCCACGGCATACGGCAATGCCGACAGCACGCCGACCCACAGCATGTCCTGCACGCCGGACGACTTGATCAGATGTGGCATCCAGAAGTTCAGGCCGTAGGAAGCAGTTTTCACCACATAGTAAATGAACGCCATGATCGCCACTTCGCGGGTCAGCAGCACCTGCCAGATCGACCCCAGCATTGGTTTCTGCACGCGCCTGTCCTGAGCCAAGTTCTCCGACAGCAGGTCTTTCTCCTGTCGGCTAAGCCATCTGGCCGACTCGATGTCGCGGTCAAGCTTCCTTAGCACCAGTAGCCCCAGAAGCACGCATGGCAAACCCGACATCAGAAACAGCCAGTGCCAGCCCGCCAGACCCAAGACACCATCCATGGTTCCCAGCAGGAAGCCCGCAGCCGGCCCGCCCACCGCCCCAGCCAGCGGCACGGCCAGAAACCACAGGCCGTTCATTTTCGCCAGGTGTTTGCGCGGGAACCAGCAGGCCAGGTAGAACAGGATCGCCGGGCCGAAACCGGCCTCCATCACACCGATCAGGAAGCGTAGGAAATACAGCGTGTACTGGGTGTAGGCGAATACCAGCGCCGCCGTGGCCAGGCCCCAAGACACCATGATCCGGCAGATCCAGGCTGGCGCCCCGTAGCGTTTGAGGCCCAGGCTGCTCGGCACTTCAAACAGCACGTAGCCGATGAAGAACATGCTCGCGGCCAGGCCGTAGGCGGCGTCGCTCAGGCCCAGCTCAGCCTGCATCTGGGTCTTGGCGAAACTGATGTTGATGCGGTCGAAGTAAGAAAACAAAAAGCAGATGATGGCCAGCGGCATGATGCGCCAGGCCACGCGGCGGTACAGCAGCAGTTCATCGATGTGGCTGTCGGCGCGCTCGCGCGCCACTTCGCCGGTCAAGGCAACCATGGTGGATCTCCATTCTTGTAATTATTGGAGAGCGACGGCGCCCGTTGTGGGCGCCGCGTACAACGTGTCAGCCAACGCGCACGAGCTTGTTCTTGAACGCCTGGCCCTTGCGCACGTAGTCGGCAGCATTGGCGTGCATGCCGGCGATGGCTTCAGGGCTCAGTTCACGCACCACCTTGGCCGGCGCGCCAAGGATCAGCGAATTGTCGGGGAACACCTTGCCTTCGGTGACGATGGCGCCGGCGCCGACCAGGCAGTTGCGGCCGATCACCGCGCCATTGAGCACAACCGCCTGGATCCCGACCAGCGCGCCATCGCCGATGCTGCAACCGTGCAGCATGGCCTGATGGCCGATGGTGACGTTGCGCCCCACGGTCAGGGCAAACCCCGGGTCGGCATGCAGCACCGCGCCTTCCTGAACATTGCTGTGCTGGCCGATGCGGATCGGCTCGTTGTCGCCGCGCAACACTGCTTGCGGCCATACGCTCACGCCCTGCTCCAGGGTGACATCGCCGATGACCGTGGCTTCCTCGGCGATGAAGCTTTCCGGGTGAAGGGTCGGGGTCAGTGTGTCGTATCGATAGATGGCCATTCAGCGCACTCCCTGGGCCGGGTGGTCGGTTTTCAGCACCCCCGCCGCACACAGCTCGGCGATGCGTTCATCGCTATAGCCCAGCTCGCGCATGACCTTGTGCGTGTGTTCGCCAATCCGCGGAATCGGCCGGCGCGGCTGCAGGCGCTGGCCGTCCAGCGACAGCGGCAGCAAGGGCATCGGCGTGCTGCTGCCATCTTCTAGCAGCTGGTCAGCCAGGCCACCGCTCTGGATCAGGTGCGGGTCGTCGAACAGTTCGTCTGGGCGGCGGATCGGCGCGAACGGAATACTGTTCGCCTCCAGTTCCGTAGCCAATTGCTGGGCATCGAGATTGGCGAACACCTCGGCCAGATGTGCCAGCAGCCGCGGCCGCTGCAATACCCGGTCATTGTTGGTTGCCAAGGTCGGGTCGTCGAGCAAAGCGGTCTGGCCCAGCAATTGGCACAGTGCCTGCCACTGGCCTTCACCTGTGGCAGCGACGAACATCTGCTCGCCGCCCGCGAAGGTGAACACGTCGTAGATCGCCCAGGCACTGATCCGGTTGGGCATCGGCGCCGCGGCCTGGCCGGTTACCACGTACTGCTGCATGTGCTGGGCCGCGAGCAACACGCAGTTTTCATACAGTGCGCTCTGTACCTCGCGGCCGACACCCGTGGTGTTGCGCTCGTTGAGCGCGGCCAGCACGCCAATGGCGCCGAACATGCCGCCCATGATGTCGTTCACCGAACTGCCAGCACGCAGGGGGCGGCCTACCGGCCCGGTCATGTAGGCCAGGCCGGCCATCATCTGCACCACTTCGTCCAAGGCCAGGCGGTTGTCGTACGGGCCACTGAGGAAGCCCTTGTGCGAGGCATAGATCAACCGGGGGTTACGCTGGCGCAGCGTGGCGCAGTCGAAGCCCAGTGTGTGCATGCGCCCGGGTTTAAAGTTCTCGATGAATACGTCGGCGCTGTCGATAAGGGTCAGCACCGCCTCGCGGCCCTCGCGCGTGTCGAGGTCGACGGCAATGCATTGCTTGTTGCGGTTGAAGGTGCGGAAGAACCCCGCCCCTGCCCCGAGCAAACGGCGAGTACCGTCCCCGCGCGTGGGTTCGATCTTGATCACTTCGGCACCCAGGTCACCAAGGATCATGCCGCAGGTGGGGCCCATGACCATGTGCGAAATCTCGACGACACGAATGCCGTCCAAAGGGAGTCTGGACATCAGGCGATTCCTGGGTAGTTGAGCGGCAGGCCGGCGCGAGCGATGGCGCCGTAGAGGGGTTCATCCGGCAATACCTCACGCAGTAGCTGGCGCGAGGCGATCAGCGCTGACAGGTCGATGCCGGTGTCGAAGCCCATGCTTTGCAGCATGAACACCAGGTCTTCGGTCACCGTATTGCCCGATGCTCCCGGTGCAAACGGGCAGCCGCCAAGGCCGGCAAGCGAGGCATCGAGCTCGCGGATGCCCTGCTGCACCGCCACCAGGCTGTTGGCCAAGGCCAGCCCCCTTGTGTCGTGGAAGTGCGCAGCACCCAGGCGCTCGCCAGCAATGGCGCGCACGGCCTGGATCACCGTCGCCACTTGGCCGGGGTTGGCATAGCCGGTGGTGTCGCCCAGCGAAACCAGGTCGCAGCCCGCCTCGATCACCTGGCGGGTCAGTTCGCACAGGTCGCCCAGGGGCACCTCACCCTGGCGGGTGCAGCCAAACGCCACCGACATGCCGGCGATCATCTGCACCTCATGGCGCCCCAGTTCATTGCGCAGCTGGCACATGCGCCCCAGCTCCTCGACCATCTCCCGTGGCGTGCGGCGCACGTTGGCCAGGCTGTGGGCGGTGCTGACCGAAACCGGCGCGACGATCCGCTGGGCGCCGGACTCCAGCGCATCCTGCGCACCGCGCAGGTTGGGCGCCAGCACCGTCACCAACAGATCCGGATAAGTCAAGGCGTGGGCCACCACCTGTCTGGCATCGGCCATCTGCGGCAGCAGCCGGGCCGGCACGAACGAGGCGACTTCCATATGGCGCACGCCGGCGGCATAGGCGCTGTCGATCCAGCGCAGCTTGGCGGCAGTCGGCATCACCGTGTGCAGGCTTTGCAGGCCATCGCGCATACCGACTTCATTGATGGTTATTGTTGTCATCGCGGTCTCTTTGTCTGAAGCGTGGAGCCAGACTAAGAGCAGGACGACAGACGGAAAAGACGTGTTTCACGGGCTGATCCATCGTCAACCGCGATGGATCAGCTCCGTGTCTGCCAGGCAGGCGCGCGCAGCAGCAAATGGTCGAGCAAGCGACGCGCAGACAGGCTCAAGGCATGGCGGTCGCGCATGCAGATGACGAACTCGCCCAGCGCCCAGTCATCGGTCAGCGGGATCACTCTCAGGTCGAACAGCTGCGCATAGCGCGCCACCGCCTCCTGCGGGAACACTGCGAGGCCCAGGCCGAACTGCACCAGACGATAGGCCGCGTCAAAGGACGACACATACGAGCGAAAACGCAATTGCTTACCCGCCGCCTCAGCGCTGTTGCGCATGAAGGTATTGAGCGTGGCGAACGCCGACAAACCCAGATGCTCATAATCCAGCGTCTCTTCGAACGTGATACTGCCCCGCCCGGCCAGGGGGTGATCGGCGCCAACTACCACGGCCAGATGATCCTGCCGGTACGGCACGAACTCCAATTGGCCAACGGCCATCGACTTACGGCAGATGCCCAAGTCTGCATTGCCCTCCGCTACCCCGCGCACCACATCCGGACTGAAGCGTTCTTCGATATCCGCCTGAATCAACGGATTGTCGAGCATGAAGGCCGACAATTCCTCCGGGAGGAACTCCATGATCGACGAGACATTGGCTAGCACACGCACATGCCCGCGTGCGCCGTCCGCGTATTCACTCAGTTCGCTTTGCAGAGATTCGATGGCCCGGGTCAGTCCTCGTGCATGGCGCAAAAGTGCGACACCCGCCGGGGTAGGTTCGACGCCACGCTTACTGCGTTTGAGCAGAGTGATGCCGAAGCGCGCCTCAATGTCCGAGATTCTCTTGCTGACAGCGGAGGGCGCCATGTATGCACGCTCGCTGGCTCGGGCGATAGTGCCCTCCTCGCAAATGATTACGAACAGGTGCAACGATAAGTGATCGAGGTGCTGCATTAAGTTTCCCAGTACTAGAGACGACGAGCATAGCTGCCGCAGCAGCCGAACCAAGGTCGTTACATTCCTTCATTGCTTTAGCTTGACTCTGTCGGCTGAATCTCCAAGAAGCCAGTGCACACCGTCTGATTCTCCAGCGTCAACGCCTTGGGCTTCCGAAGCTCAAAATGCTTGAGCCGATAATGCTTTAAACATCCATTGCTTAAACTGAGAAACTGCATGAGGCTGCCTAGGTCGGCGTGGATGAACTAGGTAATGACCAACGTAGCGAACGCTATTGCTGACGTGGCGAAGCGGACTGACCAAGCGACCGCTAGCTAACTCCTGCTCGGCTACCAGATCAGACTCAAGTACTACCCCCAGCCCTCCTGCCGCAGCAGCTATACCCATAGAACTCCTGTCAAACGCCAAGCCGTAGCTACTTGGCGGCTGCATGCCGTTAGCTGCAAACCAGCCTTTCCACTGGATGGACTGACCATCGCTTTGGATCAGGAACTGAGAATACAAGTCCTGGGGGGTACGAAGGTGCTTGGCTACCTCCGGGCTGCACAGCGGTGTTAATTCTTCAATGCGCAGCGGCATCTTTTCGTGAGGCGATGATCTCGGTTCGCCGTAGACGATATCCAGGTCAAAATCATCGTTATCAAACAGCGCATAGTCGGTGCTCGCCGAGATGCGCAGATCAATGCCTGGATGGTCTTCAAGAAAACTCGCCAACCGCGGCACCAACCACTGGCTGGCGAATGTGGGCGCCGTGTGCAGACGCAGAGGTACCGCGGGCTCGTTGGTCGCAATCGCAAGGCCTCGACTCATTTCTTCGAACCCCCTCTGAATGTGATCCAGCAGCATGGCGCCTTCAGACGTCAGAGACGTGTTGCGGGTGTTTCTCAGGAAGAGAGTTAGCCCAGTGGCCGCTTCCAATTTTCGAATCGCATGGCTGACCGCGCTCGGGGAGAGATCAAGCTCCTTTGCCGCCTCGACAAAAGAGCAGGTGCGACCCGCAGCCTCAAAAACCCTAAGACCAGGAAGGGGCACCCGTTTCAAAAACTTCATTGATGAATCCTGTTCATTACCAGGCGAATTTAAACCTTTTGTCGCGTGATTATTTTTACATGAATATCAGGATATTACTCAATTCGGATGCTGACTGATGAAGAGGCTGCGTCAGTAATCCCGGATCGCTGGTCACCAATGGAGAACAATATGACCGAGATTCACCACCCGCACTTGGCCCGGATGTCGGAACACGCTTGGCGTATCCGGCGTTTCGCCTTGCGTATGGGAGAGGTTCAAGGCCAGGGCTATGTGGGCCAGGCATTGGGCTGGGCCGACGTGCTTGCTGTTGCCTACTGCCACGCCATGAATATTCGAGCTGATGACCCTGAATGGGAAGGCCGTGACCGCTTCCTTCTGTCACACGGCCATTACGCCATTGCGCTATACGCCGCCCTCTTGGAGGCTGGTGTTCTTCCAGAAGAAGAGCTGGAAACCTACGGCTCTGACGATAGCCGACTGCCGATGTCCGGGATGGCGACCTATACGCCCGGCATGGAGATCTCGGGTGGCTCACTCGGTCAAGGTTTGGCGATCGCGGTAGGCCAAGCCCTTGCTCTGCGCATGAAGGGCAACGATGCCTTCGTCTACAACTCGATGTCCGACGGCGAACTGGATGAGGGCGCGGTATGGGAGGCGGCCATGTCGGCCTCGCATCATCAGTTGGGCAACCTGATCAACCTGGTAGACATCAATCGCCAGCAGGCCGATGGCCCTTCCCATGAAATTCTCCAGTTCGAACCGCTGGTCGATAAATGGGCAGCGTTTGGCTGGCATGTACAGCGTGTAGACGGCAACGATCTGCAAGCGGTGATCGAGGCATTCGACATCGCTCGCGGTTTTACGGGGCCCAAACCTCGCGTGATCCTGTTCGACACCCTGATGGGTAAGGGTGTGCCATTCCTGGAACAGAGGGACAAGAACCACTTCATCCGGGTCGAGCCCGAGGAGTGGCAGCAAGCACTAACAGACCTCGACGAGATTTACGCGACCAGGAGCCCACAATGACCGCCGCCACTCCTACAAAGCCAAAACTCACCACTTCGTCCATGATCGCCTCTATCGCAAGCGAGGGGCAGCGCACCACCTCGACGCCGTTTGGCCACGCTCTGGTCAAGGCAGGCCAGAAGAATCCGCGTATTGTCGGCATGACGGCGGATCTGGCCAAGTACACCGACCTGCACATTTTCGCCCAGCGCTATCCAGAGCGTTTCCTGCAGATGGGTATGGCTGAGCAGTTGCTCATGGCTGCTGCCGGCGGCATGGCCAAGGAAGGCTTCGTGCCTTTCGCCACCACCTACGCGGTATTTGCCACCCGACGCGCTTATGACTTCATTCATCAAGTCATCGCTGAGGAAAACCTAAACGTCAAAATCTGCGCAGCGCTGCCCGGCTTGACGACTGGGTACGGGCCGAGCCATCAGGCTACAGAGGATCTGGCGATGATGCGCGCGATTCCGCAGATGATGGTTATCGATCCTTGCGATGCACTGGAAACCGAGCAGTGCGTGGCCGCGATCGCTGAGCACGACGGCCCAGTCTATATGCGCCTGCCTCGTGGGCGGGTACCGCTGATTCTCGACGAGTACGATTACCGTTTCGAGCTCGGTAAAGCCCAGCTCCTACGAGATGGCAACGATGTGCTGGTCATTTCCTCCGGCCTTATGACAATGCGTGCTCTGGAAGTCGCAGACGAATTGGCCAAGCACAAAGTGGACACCGCCGTTTTGCACGTTCCGACAATTAAGCCGCTCGATGTCCAGACCATCCTGGAGCAATGCCGACGCGAAGGCCGCCTGGTAGTCATTGCGGAAAACCACACTCAAATCGGCGGCCTGGGTGAGGCCATCGCCATGGCCTTGTTGCAGGCCCGCGTACAGCCTGAAATACGTCACGTTGCGCTGCCCGATCAGTTCCTAGATGCAGGCGCACTGCCGACATTGCACGACCGCTACGGCATCTCCAAAGACGTCATGGTCGCCAACATTCAGCGCTGGCTAGGCTGACCATTCCCTGACCATACGGTGGTACCCGCTCACGTTAAACGCCCTTCTGCCTGGGCTCGTTGAGCGGGTTCTTGCCGTACAGCCCGTTACTCCTCTGGATCGTCCCAATAAGTACAAAGGTGATGGCGATGCAAAAAGGCACCAGTCTCCTGAAGAAAAAACGTGTATGGATCTATGCGTTTCTCTTCACCCTGACCTTAATCAACTACGTCGACCGGGTCTCGCTCTCAGTCGCATCCAAAGTCCTCAAGGAAGAATTCGATATCTCGCCAGTTGCGATGGGATACCTCTTCTCATCGTTCGTGTGGCTCTATTTTCTCGCTCTCATCCCCATGGGCTATCTGGTGGGCCGCTTCGGCCCCAAGAAGGTTAATGGTTATGGGATCGGTGTTTGGTCGGTTGCAACGGCTTGCACTGCATTGTCGACTGGTTTCATCTCGTTGCTGAGCTGCAGGCTGATCATGGGCATGGGGGAAGCTACCACCTACCCCGCCGGTGCGCGGGTGATTCGCGAATGGATGCCGCTTAAAGAACGCGGCATGGCCACAGCGGTCTTCCACAGCGGCAGCCTGGTTGGGCCGGCCATTGGTGCCATTGGTTTCGGCTGGCTGATCAGTACATTCGGCTGGCGCATCGCATTTGTCGTGGCCGGTGCATTGGGCTTCGTCTGGCTGGCTGCCTGGTTGAGGTGGTACAGCCATCCCGCTAAAGCGCCGTGGCTGGGGGATGCCGAACGCGCAGAAATTGCCGCTGGCAGCATCTCCACCAGCGCAGACCCTGCTCGAACTGTTTCCCTTGGTCTGAAAGGCCTCGCTCGCTCAAGCAGCATGTGGGCCATCGCCCTGTCCCATGGATGTGCGGTCTATGCCACCTACTTCTTCCTGACCTGGTTGCCAAGCTATCTGCAAGCCGAGAAAGGTCTGACGGTGATGTCGAGCGGTATCTACACCGCGATTCCGTATCTGGGCGCTGCAGTGCTTGCCATCGTCATTGGTCGCTTGAGTGACAAAGTGATGCGCCCAGAGGCCGCAGAATCGGGACAGAGGCGCATGGTCGTTGCCAGCGTTCTGCTGGCGTCTTCGGTCATCTTCCTAGTTCCTGCAATCGACAATACTTGGGCAATTCTTTTCGTAATCACGCTTTCGCTAGCCACTTGTGCCTCAGCGATTTCCCTGAACCTCTCGCTGGTCAACGATCTGGTGCGCTCGGAAGACGATGTCGGCACTGCAGCTGGCTTTATCACTGCAGTCGGCAATCTGTTCGGTCTCCTCGCTCCCATCGTGACTGGCTACGTGGTGGCCGGCTCTGGCAGCTTCGCCTTGGCCTTCGTCGTCGTCGGCGCATTACTTGTGATCGGCTCAGTCCTCTCGATGTTCTGCACGCGTCGGCCGATCGGCTTTACAGCCTCCGGCAAACAGGCCATGGCCTGAATCAATAGCAAATGAAGGAAGTAGTAGCGTCATGAATCAACGTAGTAGTGAATCCCGCAGCAACGGCCGGGCCTCGGCTGGTCGAAGCGGGAAATGGCGTCTGGCGACCGTCGTGTTAGCCCTGGCGCTGGGGGCATTTGGCATAGCCCTTTTTGGCGGAGGCGTATGGCTGATGGCTTTGGGCGGTAGCTGGTATTACGCCCTCACTGGGGCGGGATGCGTAGTAACCGCTGTTCTGCTGTGTAGGCAACGATTCGCAGCCGTGTACCTGTTCGCCGTGATCTGGGGCCTGACGCTGATTTGGGCTTTATGGGAAGTCGGACTCAACTGGTGGGGGCTTGTACCACGTCTCGTGGCAATCACCGTCATCCTGTTGTTGATCCTTGCCGTGTCGCCATCACTGCGTCGCGCCCCCCGCTCTGCTGCGTAAAGAGGTTTGTCATGTTCCTATCAGTCAAATGCAGAAGCGCACTGGCGCTCGCCGTTTCTTGCGCGCTTCAGATGCAGTTCGCTCAAGCTCAGCAGATGCCGCAGGTCGGCAGCGATTGGCCATTCTATGGCGGCGATCACAACGCTCAGCGCTTCAGCCCACTCAAGCAGATTACGCCGGAAAACGTAGGGCGCCTGGAGCGCGCATTTGTGTATCACACACGGGATTTGCCGAACCCTGGCAGTCGCTACTCGCCTGAAACAACCCCGGTCAAGGTCGGCAACGACCTGCTGATGTGCTCTGCCAAAAACATCCTTATTTCGATCAATGCTGCAACCGGCAAGGAAAACTGGCGTCACGACCCTGGAGTACCTGATCAGGCCATTCCTCACGCAGCAGCATGCCGCGGAGTGGCGGTGTACACCGCACCAGAGATCCCTGAGTCCGCACAATGCCGCAGCCGTGTGGTAGAAGCGACACTGGATGCGAGGCTGGTAGCTGTAGATCTGCGCACAGGCGAGCCATGCAAGGACTTCGGACAGAACGGTACTGTGGATCTTTGGGAAGGTCTGGGGAAAAAAGTCCCCGGCTGGTATGCGGTTACAGCCCCTCCTACCATCGTCAATGGCTTAGTGGTCACAGGAGCACAAATTCGCGACGGTCAGGATGAGGATGCACCTTCTGGGGTGATCCGCGGCTACGACGCAATCACCGGGAAAATGGCCTGGGCTTGGGATCTGGGTAACCCTGAAAACGTTCATGGCCCAGCCGAAGGCAGCACATACACCCGTGGCACCCCGAATATGTGGACGGCTGCAGTGGGCGATGAGCAGCTTGGCTACGTCTACCTACCGATCAGCAATTCCTCGATTGATTACTACGGCTCCAACCGTAGCGAGGCAGAAAACAAGTATTCGACCTCACTGGTCGCCGTCGACGTGAAGACGGGGAAGGACGTATGGCACTTCCAGACCATCCGCCACGATGTGTGGGATTATGATTTGGGCAGCCAGCCGACACTTCTTGATTTCCCTGGCAAAGACGGAAAACCAGTGGCTGCAGTTCTGCTGCCAACGAAGCAGGGAGACATCTACATTCTGGATCGCGCAACTGGCGAGCCTCTGGTTCCGATTGGTGAAGTCAAAGCGCCAAAAGGCGGCTCCGTTGAACCCCAATTCCTGGCTGATACCCAGCCTACCTCCGAGTGGCACACCCTGCGTAAGGCCCCGAAAACCGAAGCGGACATGTGGGGTTTTTCACCACTTGATCAATTGATGTGCCGCATCCAGTTCCGCCAGGCCAACTACGAGGGCTACCTGACGCCACCATCGGTGGATCGTCCGTGGATTCAATACCCAGGCTACAACGGTGGCTCCGATTGGGGCTCGGTCGCGATCGACCCAGTACGACGACTGCTGATCGCCAATTACAACGACATTCCTAACCTCAACCAGCTCATACCGCGTGAGCAGGCAGACAAGATGGGGCTCAAACCTATCTATGCACCAAAGGTTGATGAAACCTCGTTGAACAAGGCTGGCAGCAAATCGGGCAAGGGCGAAGGGGGGGCATCGACCTATCCGCAGGTCAACGCACCCTACGCGATCAGCGTGAATGCGGGATGGCGTAACTGGGGCACCGGCGTACCGTGCTCGGCACCACCGTATGGTGGAATTCGTGCAATCAGCCTGGATACCGGGAAGACCGTATGGGACGAGCCGCTGGGTACCGCGCGTCGCAACGGCCCTTTCGGCATCCCGTCGCATCTGCCACTGAATATCGGCTTGCCGAACAATGGCGGAACGGTGGTCACCGCAGGTGGACTCACCTTCGTCGGCGCGGCAACTGACAACTTGTTCCGTGCCATCGACACGGCTACCGGTAAGGTGCTGTGGGAAGACACGTTGACGGCGGGCGCCCAAGCCAACCCGATCTCGTACGAGGTTGATGGTGAGCAGTATGTGCTCGTCTCAGCGTCTGGCCACGCCTTCATGGAAACCGGCACCAGCGACGAAATCATCGCATACAAACTGCGTAAGTAATGCCTTGACGGGGCCCGCTTGGGCCCCGTCTTGACACTGTTCACAGAGGAGTTTGATCATGGATTTGGGCTTGCAAGGTAAACGCGTACTGGTTAGCGGCGCTTCCAGGGGTATCGGGCGGGCAATTGCCAAGTTGTTTCTCGATGAGGGCGCCAAGGTGGCCTTCTGTGCTCGGGGTACCGCAGGCGTCCAAACGACGCAACAAGCACTCGGTCATGACGCCATCGGTACCGCCGTTGATGTCACCCAGCCCGACCAGGTGCAGGCCTGGGTCACAGATGCAGCGCAGCGTCTTGGAGGAATCGATATCGTCGTGCCGAACGTGAGCGCTCTGGCTGGCGGAGATGACTTGCAGACATGGCGGCGAGCCTTCGATACCGATTTACTGGGAAGTGCGACGATGGTCAAAGCCGCCTTGCCCGCCCTGCGTCAATCGCAATCCGCATCGGTTGTCCTAATTTCCAGCGTATCGGGCCGCGAAGTCGATATGTTCGCGGAGCCATACGGTGTACTGAAAGCAGCATTGCTGCACTACGGTAAAACGCTTTCTGCACGCCATGCGCGGGAAGGTATTCGGGTGAACTCTGTCTCCCCAGGAAACGTATATTTTCCTGAGGGCGTATGGGGTGACATAGAGCGCGACCAGCCCGAGACCTTCGCGAAATGCCTGGCTGAAAACCCGTTGGGCCGCATGGCTACACCCGAGGAAGTAGCCAAAGCAGTCGTATTCCTGGCCAGCCCTGCTGCAAGCTTTACCACCGGCACAAACTTGCTCGTGGATGGCGGACTGACACGCTCAGTACAGTTCTGAGCATCCAAGCCCAACGGTAGTAATCTGGATAAGATTTTGAATGATGAAACTCTATATCTACGAACATTGTCCGTTCTGCACGCGTGCTCGGATGATCGTTGGACTCAAGCGTCTCCCGGTAACGCTTCAGGTCATCATGGAAGGCGATGCCGAAACGCCCCTGCGCCTGATTGGAAAAAAAGCTGTGCCGATTCTGCAAAAGGGTGACGGCAGCCATATGGGGGAAAGCCTAGATATCGTGCGATATCTCGATGGCATCGGCCCGACAGTACTGATGGCGCCGCAAGACCCAACCTTGGATGCTTGGGTTAAAGAAACCTGGCCCACGGCACTCAAGCTATTCATACCACGCTTCGTCCAGGCAGACTTCGCAGAAATCAACACGCCAATGGCAAGAGAGGCGTACCGGCTGCGGGAGGAACAAGCCTTCGGAGATCTGGATGCTTTGCATGGAACCACATCCAAGCTGGTGGCGGAACTGCAGCCTCTGATCAACGACCTCGTTCCGCTGGTGAAGGACAGAACAACAATCGGCATCAACGATGTGACACTTTGGCCCGTATTGCGCTCGCTTTCCATCGTTCGAGCTGTTGAATTCCCAGATCAAGTGCTCAAATACATGCGTCGTTTGAGTGATGCATGTGGCGTTCCCCTGCTCTTCAACCAAGCTGCTTGACCGATAGATAGATGGCGATTTTAGAGCCCAGCGTCAGCTCCCAGAATGGCGTGGGAAACAATTCCTTTTTAGGAAGTCCTGAAGATCAGCGAGCTTTCACGACGCCCGTGCGTGAGCTCATCGTGGATGCAAGCACGCGGACAGTCAGATTCGAGGATCTTCACTTTCCGCTCAAAGCCACGTCTTGCCGGCTTTTGATATTGCTTCTTCGCCATCAAGGAAACGTCGTGAGCCGAACGACGATCTATGAGGAAATTTGGGGATACCAGTTCAATCCCGGTACCAAGATCATAGAAGTACAGATTTGTTATCTAAGAAAAGTGCTTAAGACCTTACAGGCGCCGTTCGAAATCAGGACACTACGCGGTAGAGGGTTAACCATTAGGGAGGTTAAGTCATCTTCGTCACTACGGACTGAGAGGGCCTTCTAAGCCAATTTACTGGGTACGTGAGTTTCTGAAAAATGAGATGCCTAGCCTCGGATGACGAGGCTATGGCAGCAGTCATTCACCCATGCCCGATCCCCATGAATGTTGGACGCGTCCTGCATGAAGCACTGCAGTCCAGCAACGACGAAGCGATGCTGGTGGACATCGTTTTCTCTCATGCGTATCGGAACCACCGCACGGTAAGACTCTATAAAGCGTTTCCCTATTTCAACCCAAAGTCGACGTATATCAGTGCTGGCCGTACTAACAGCGCTGCATGCAGCATAGCGACGCCTGTGCGCAAAGAATTAAACTCAATGACATTAATAATTGGTACCATGTGGAACTCCGTTACCCCGCCCAAGCAGCAAGACTACTCGACTGCTGATCCGCCTGGCTTTTGAAAAATCCCCTCAGATGTTCAATAAAAAAAGAAACTTTTGCAGATAGGTTTAGCCTCTCCAAATAGACCGCATAAATATCTGCAGGTGGCGTTTCGTAGTCTCCTAACACCTCTTCGAGCCGCCCGGATCGTAAATGATCAGCCAGGTTCCACTCCGCACGCATGAGAATCCCATGCCCCTCTAAGGCCCAATTCAAAGCGACCTCACCGTCATTGGTACTCAATCCACCATGAACTTTTATGGACTCCATTTGCTTACCACGACTCAACCGCCAAGTGCCAAAGGCTGCATCGTTTTGCCGTAACACTATGCAGTTGTGTTTCATGAGATCACGTGGAGACTCCGGTCTTCCGAAGGTGTCCAGATAGCCCGGTGTGGCACAGAGACGTCGCCGGTTGGTTGCAATCTTTCGAGCAATCAGTCTGGAGTCCGGTAGCTCACCGAAACGAATAGCCACATCGATCGCGTCATCAGGAAGATGGATAGGACGGTCACTTAGGTGCAGCTGGACTTCCACCTCAGGGTAACGCTTAGCGAAGGATGAAATGGCCGGCCCTACATGAGTACGCCCGAAGCCAAGAGGCGCATTCACACGCAGCAAACCCTTCGGTTCGGCGCGGCTGCTTGAGACCTGCCTCTCCATCTCCTCAATCTCCTCAAGGATCCGCTTGGCATTAACCAGATAGGTTTCACCTTCCGCCGTGAGGCTGATGCTGCGTGTCGTCCGATTAAGCAAGCGCACGCCAAGGCGCTTTTCCAATTGCGCAAGACGCTTCGTCACTGCAGGTGGAGTGAGGTTCAGCTCGCGAGCGGTGGCCGCCAGACTGCCCGCCCCGACCAGCTGACTAAAGAAAGCAAGCTCAGACACTGGGTTCATAATTAACTCTAGGTAAACAATGAGTTTATTTTCATTGTATTACACCGTTCTGAAAAAACCATTACCTTAGGCCCGGCGTGATTAACCACAAAAAAATCTGGGCTATCAGCTGCCAGACTGTGAGGAGGTTTCCTCCCGTTGCGTAGCCCAGTCGCCACATAAATCCGACTCACAACAATAATTCGGAGACGGCAATGGCCAAGCGATGGGTAGGTAAGTTGTACGTGCAGGTTCTGATCGGGGTCTCGATCGGCATCCTGTTAGGCGTGTTCTGGCCGCAGGTCGGCGTGGACATGAAGCCGCTGGGTGATGCGTTTATCAAGCTGATCAAGATGGTGTTCGCGCCCATCATCTTCGCGACGGTGGTGCTGGGCATCGCCAAAATGGAAAACATGAAAGAGTTGGGTCGGGTCGGTGTGCGCGCCCTGATCTACTTCGAGGTACTGTCAACTTTTGCTCTCGTTCTGGGCCTGATCGTTGTCAATTTGGTGCAACCCGGACAAGGGATGAACGTCGACCCAGCCACCCTGGACACCCAGGCAATTTCCACTTACACCTCCGCCGCAGCTACTGGCACGGGCGGTGTCACCGACTTCCTACTCCATCTGATACCGGGCAGCGTAGTCGACGCCTTTGCCAAGAATGAGATCCTGCAGATCCTGCTGTTCTCTTCTTTGCTGGGGATTGCCCTGGCCAATCTCGGCGAACGCGGCAAGCCCGTCGTTGACGTGCTTGAGGCCTTCTCTCATGGCATGTTCTACATCGTTGGCTTGGTCATGCGCGTCGCGCCGCTGGCAGCCTGTGGCGCAATGGCGTTTACCGTAGGCAAGTACGGCCTGGGCTCAATCGCGTCGTTGGGCAAACTGATGGCGACCATGTACCTGACTTGCTTCCTGTTCGTGGTGATCATCCTGGGCAGCATCGCGCGGATGTCGGGCTTCAGCTTGTGGAAGTTTCTCAAGTACCTGCGCGAAGAACTGTTCACCGTGCTGGGCACCAGCTCATCTGAGTCAGTTGTGCCTCAAATGATGAACAAGCTGGAAAAGGTCGGGGTGTCTAAGCCAGTCGTCGGCCTGGTTATCCCATCCGGCCTCACCTTCAATCCTGACGGCCAGTGCATCTATTACACCATGGCCGCGATCTTCATCGCCCAAGCCACCAACACTCCATTGTCCGTGATGGATCAACTGATCGTACTCGGCGTGCTGCTGCTCACCTCTAAGGGTTCGGCAGGGGTAACTGGCTCGGGCTTCATCACGCTCGCTGCGACCTTGGCAACCATGGACAACATTCCGGTAGCCGGCATGGTGCTGCTGCTCGGCGTCGATCGTTTCATGTCCGAGGCTCGCGCTATCACCAACACCATAGGCAACGCAGTCGGAACGATGGCAATCGCGAAGTGGGTTGGCGCACTTGATAGCGCCCGCATGAACCAGGTTCTTGATGGCAAGGCCTGCGCTAAAACAGAGAAAGAAGCGTTACAGGGGGCGGCTCCACTAACTGCCGTAAGCCCTGAAAAAAAACACCTTGTGATGCACTGAGGAAATAATCGTGGATACCATAGATAAAGAAGCAGCCGTCTCATCGCTGACTGACACGCTGGCCAAGTTCACTGCATACATTGGCAAACGCCTGCCCAAAGACGTGAAGGAAAAAACGGCCAAGCTGCGTGCAGCCGAAACCAATCCACTGGCCATTGCAGTGTACGACTCGATGGCCGACAACCAGGAATACGCCGACAAGCTCAACCGCCCCAGTTGCCAAGATACCGGCGTGATCCAGTACTTCATCTCGGCCGGCGCGCGTTTCCCGCTGCTCGGTGAGATGGAAGGCATCCTCGAAAATGCTACCAAGGAAGCCACTGTCCATGGGCCCCTGCGCCACAACGCGGTGGAAACCTTCATCGAGAAGAACACGGGCACCAACACCGGCTCGAAGATCCCGTGGCTGGACTGGGAAATCATCCCCGATGCCGACTACGCCATCGTCGACGTGTACATGGCCGGTGGTGGTTGCACGTTGCCGGGTTCGGCCAAGGTACTGATGCCAGGCCAAGGTTATGAAGGGGTGACTGAGTTTGTCTTCGATGTCATCACGTCTCGTGGTGTAAACGCCTGTCCACCTTTGCTGGTAGGTGTGGGTGTCTCCACCTCGGTGGAGACCGCAGCTCGCCTGTCGAAGAAGGCGATTCTGCGCGAAGTGGACTCCAGCCACCCGAACGAAAGCGCGGCGATGATGGAAAAGCTGCTGGAAGAAGGCCTCAACGAAATCGGCATTGGCCCGCAGGGCCTGACCGGCAACAGCAGCGTGATGGGCGTGAACATCGAGTCTTCGGCGCGTCACCCTTCGACCATTGGGGTCGCTGTGTCCACCGGTTGCTGGGCGCACCGACGCGGCAAGATCCGCATCAATGCCGACCTGACCTATGACATCCTCTCTCATGAAGGCGTGACACTGTGAACAGTCCTGTGAAAAAGATCATTAACACCCCCATCAGCGACGAAGACCTGGCCGGCCTCAACGTCGGAGATGTCGTCTACCTCACCGGACAACTGGTCACTTGCCGTGACGTGGCCCATCGTCGGCTCATCGAGCTGGGGCGTGAGCTGCCGGTGGATCTTCGTGGGGGCGCTATTTTTCACGCTGGCCCTATCGTCAAGAAGAAAGAAGACGGCAGCTTTGAGATGGTCTCCATCGGCCCGACCACTAGCATGCGCATGGAGAAGTTCGAAAAGCAGTTTATCGAACAGACCGGTGTCAAGCTGATCGTGGGCAAAGGGGGCATGGGGCCAGAGACCACCACCGGATGCCTGGAAAACAAAGCCGTACATGCCGTATTCCCTGGCGGTTGCGCAGTACTCGCCGCCACGCAGGTTGAGGAAATCGAACGTGCTGAATGGCAGGATTTGGGCATGCCCGAGACGCTGTGGGTTAACCGTGTGCGTGAATTCGGGCCCCTGATCATTTCCATCGACACCAAAGGCAACAATTTGTTCGAACAAAATAAGGCTCGCTTTAACGAGCGTAAAGGTGCGGTCATCGAGAAGATTAACAGCCAAGTTCGATTCATCAAGTGAGGAGTATGGGCAGCTTAGCGATAGTCCTAACCTGCCCTATTCTTAACTGATTCAATAAACCTTTCGACAGCTTGAACAGTTACTTGGAAACCTAGTACAGAGTTATTTAACATCCCCTAGCCTATTAAGGAAATCGCCATGCGAAATCGCTGCCACCATGACTTACGCATTGACTTCAGGAAAATACTTGAAAGAAAAAAATGTACAAGTTCAGCTTCAGTCTTTGATCCCTTGTCAGCTCGCATAGCTGCAGACCTAGGTTTTGAGGTAGGGATATTAGGTGGATCCGTTGCTTCTCTACAGGTATTAGGAGCCCCGGACGTCACTTTAATCACGCTAAGCGAGTTTTCGGAACAGGCGACGCGTATCGGTAGAGTAGCCCGACTACCGATTATTGCCGACGCTGATCACGGTTATGGTAACGCATTGAATGTGATGCGCACAGTTACGGAGCTTGAGCGGAGTGGCATTGCAGCGCTTACGATCGAAGATACATTACTCCCTGCACGCTTTCGGGGTCGACCGATCGAGCTCATAGGTATTGATGAAGCGGTAGGTAAAATACGCGCAGCCAAAGAAGCAAGAGTGGATGCGTCACTCGCGATTATCGCCCGCACACATGCAGCTGCTCAGCCTTTGTCAGATGTCATTAAACGAACCCGGGCATTTGAAACCTCCGGTGCCGATGTCATATGCCTGGTGGGAGTAAAGAACATTGAAAACCTCTCAGCTATTGCAGACGGTCTGAGCACCCCAATCATGATCATAACCTATGGTAACAGTGACTTGCGAGATGCACCTGGTCTAGCAGAAATTGGCACTCGCGTAGTGGTTGATGGTCATACGGCCTACTTTGCAGCCGTAAAAGCAACATATGAGAGCTTACGGGCACAAAGCAATCCAAATAGCACCGAACCAAGTTGCGCAACCACTCTCATAAAAAAATACTGCTTGCAAGAAGAATACCGCGATAAAGCCTCGACACTAATGCAATTCCCCGCTGCATAGCAGCTTAAAACAAGAACGCCAAAAAATAGATATCTAGCGAACTAACTGGCATTGGATGCGATTACAATTACCTTTCGCAACTCAAATAAACTCAAAAATACAAATACCCACGCACCCTAGACTGACACATGCTTAGAATGTGAGTCCCTTCCCACGGTTCGTATTTGCCAATCACATACGCCCGAGTAGAGACACAAACAATCACACTGAATAAACATGCTTTTACCGGCTTAGCGCACATACTTTGCCGCCTGCGCCAAATACTGATGAAAATAGCCCGTAAACTCTCTGAGCCTTGGGGTGGCATGTTTGTTAGTAGGCCATAGCAAATGCAAGCCATAAACCTGTCGAACATCATCCGGTAGAACCGTCAACAGCTCACCGGAATCTAGGTAAGGATCCGCTAGCAAGCTCGGCATAAAAGCAATGCCTCTGCCTTGCAAGGCCAACCCGAGTCTAGCATCCGCATTATTGCAAACCAGCTGAGTATCGGCAATCAAGCTACCACCTGAAGCCTCAAGCACAGGCCAGACTTCCAAGCGACCTGTTGATGGATAACGGTATTGGATACATTGGTGATTACGCAAATCCGCCACCGAGATTGGAACACCATGGCGCTCCAAATACCTAGGCGAAGCTACCAATTGCATAGTGAAGTTACCAATAAGACGGGAAGTCAGCCTTGAGTCAGGCAACTGACCAACCCTCACGACTACATCAAATCCTTCATCAATCACATCCACCACTCGATCACTGAAGTCCAACTCTAAGTCAATGGCCGGATATGCATCTTTGAAGCGACCAATAACCGGTAAAAAAAATGAAGTGATGTTCGGCATACTGATCTTGAGCTGACCAGAGGGTGCCTCGGCTATAGACGATATATCCAATTTTGCGGCCTCTAACTCCCTGAGTATTACTCTGCCTCGCTCCAAAAACATCCTCCCTTCTAATGTTAAACTGAGGCTCCGAGTGCTCCGATTGAAGAGTCGCGTGCTCAATGATTCTTCCGTGCGTGTCACGAGCTTGCTTACCGCGGAAGGAGAGAGATCTAACTGTCTCGCCGCAGCGGCGAAACTACCTAGATCCGCCACATGAACAAACGCTCTTATACCTTCTAACAGGTTCATCCACCCCATCCTCTTAAAGAAAAGCAATGTGCCGACTGGCCTCGCGACGCCATAAGACTATCAAATTTTAGAAAAATTAGTGACAAAACGTCACGACTGACGTGCCCTTTCTCGGATTTTTTAGGCGGGTACAGAGACCTACACTGGCCTCCTTAGCAGTCACCTAACCAGGAGTAAGCCTATGAGCACTCAACCACGCAACATCGTAATTACAGGCGCAGGTAGCGGTATTGGAGCCGCGACGGCGCGCGCCTTCGCTGAGTCGGGAGATCGAGTTCACCTGTTTGATGTTTCTAAACAGCGCCTTGCTGCAGTAGCAGCGGAACTGGATCTCGTGACCACTCACCTTATCGACGTGTCTGATGCCCAGGCAGTACGGATGGCCATTGAGAAAATAGGCGTCGAGTATGGTTCAGTTGATGTACTGGTGAGTAACGCCGGCATCTTCGATGGTCTTGCGGGTATTCAAGAGACGTCCTACGAATTGTGGGACAGGATCATCGCGGTAAACCTCACCGGTGCGTTCAACGTGATCAAACCGGTCTCGGAGTTGATGATCCGGCAGAAATTCGGACGCATCATCACAATCAGTTCCATCGCTGCTACCCGCACTTCGCCGGATGGTCTTTCCTACGACACGTCTAAAGCCGGCCTCGAGGGCATGACTAGGCGTTTGGCTGTCGACTTGGGCGCGTACGGAATCACTTCAAACTGTGTGGCACCGGGTGTCATTAGCACATCCATTCTTGAAACTTCCCGCGAGCTTTTGGGGGACATGGCGCCAAACAGCGCGGTAGTGGACAACAACGACTCCAACGCCAAGTTTTTAGAGATGGTTGTTCCAGCTCGCCGCGGTGGTCAGCCGTCCGAAGTGGCTGCCACTATTCATTTCCTGGCTAGCACAGGTGCCGCATACATTAACGGCGAAGTGATCCACGTTGATGGAGGCTGGATCGCAAGCTGATCAAAGGTACTTTTCAAACCTAATTGTGGTCGCCGCTTTACACGGCGACTGCAATGTGCAGTCGCTGGAGACTCGCATGCCGGTTACCACGTTATATGCGCTATAGAGGGTAGAAATGTCAAATCAAGACCAGTCAAAATTTATCAGTGTCAATGGGTTTGGATCCGTAACCGGCGTCCCTCACCTACCATTAGGTTTTAAGACGGTATTCAACAGCGTCAAAGTCGATGTGGGATCCATCTGTTTGCATGCCGTGGTGGGTGGACAGGGCCCGGCGCTCTTGCTGGTTTGCGGTTGGCCTCAGAATTGGTATGCATGGAGCAGCATGATGCTCCCACTCAGCAGACAATTTACGGTTATTGCTGTTGATCCTCGAGGGATTGGTCTTTCAGACAAACCGTGCGACGGCTTTGATGCTGATACCCCCTCTGCTGACTTGTTTGCTCTTATGGATCAACTTGGACACGATGAGTTCTTGCTGGCTGGCCATGATGTAGGAATGTGGATTGCTTTTTCTATGGCAGTAGATCGTCCGGAGCGCGTACGTAAAGTGGCACTTGGGGAAGCAATTATCCCTGGAGTCTTCGAGACACCACCAATTGTGTGTGATGAGCCCCAGACCAATGAATTTCTTTGGCATCACATGTTTAACCGCACACCTAGTATAAACGAGCGACTGGTTGAAGGACGTGAGGAAATCTATTTTGGATCTCAGCTTGATCACAAAGCGGGCCGACCAGGGGCTATACCAAAACATGCGCGGGACTTTTACATAGAAATCCTCCGGCGCGTGCCTGGAGCGTTGAAAGGTAGTTTTGATTATTACCGTGGCCTAGACTATTCGATTCCACAATACCGAGAAAAAGGGAAGAAAGGAATCAAGATTCCCGTCTTAACTTTTGCAGGTGAGCTTGCCTGCGGAGATATGGTGGAACGCGAAATTCGCAAAATTGCAACAGACGTCACATCTGTAATTTTCGAAGGTTGCGGTCACTACGTCCCTGAGCAATGCCCAACGCAACTAGTTTCTGCGTTTGAGGACTTCTTTCTTAGGCATACCTAAGCGAGTAAGGCGCAAGATCCGGCACAGCCAAACAACTGCCAGTTTCGTTACTGGCAGTAAAAACAACTAGATTATGATCGAGTAACGCAGGAAACGAGGATGTTAAACCGTGATAAAAACTTATCCCCACGGAATAAGCGAAAAAAAATCCGCCACCTTCTGAGACCACAAACTCACCAGCCTAGCGCGACACTATTTTTTATTGCGCTGGGGCTCTTTGGAATGTTCGCTACAGAATTCAGCGCCGTTGGAATTATGCCGATAATTTGCGAACGGCACGGTGTTTCAACAACTCATGCAGGCCTTCTAGTATCAGTCTTTGCCGCGGTGGTCGCACTGTGTGGGCCTGTGATGGTGTTGCTGCTCTCGCGCTTCGATAGCAAGTTAATATTGGTCATATCGCTGTCGGTTTTTTGCGTTTGCAACATTCTTTCGGCATGGGCTCCCAGCTTTTCCATATTGTTGGCGCTTCGCGTCCCCTCTGCACTGATGCTTTCACTGTTTTTCTCAGTAGCGTTCGCAGCTGCCGTCTCACTGTATCCTGCCGACCAAGCTGCCCGCGCCACCGCTATGGCCCTAATGGGCGAAACCGCTGGACTCATCTTTGGCGCGCCTGTTTTGACGCTGATAGCGACTACGATTTCGTATGAAGCCAGCTATTATTTTTGCGCCCTGGGATGCGGCGTAGCCGCTCTAGGCTTAGCGCTGGTGAGTATCCCAACATCTGTAAACGGGCAGACACAGCCTTCAAAAAATCTAGTCATTTTACGCGAACCAGAGTTTTTAATAGCTTTATTTGTAAGCGTACTACTCTTCGGCGCATTGTATTCCGTTTACAGCTATACGGTGGAATTCTTGTCCAGCAAAGGCTTCGATGGACAAGTTACAAGCATGCTGATGCTCGTGTTCGGTATTGGTGGATTGGTAGGCACATTTCTTGCGGGTCGTGTATTGGATCGGAGTCCACGTGCAGCATTACTTACCTACCCTACTTTGCTGTCTTTAGTATACCTGATTATGGATCTCTCTACTGACCCATCCATTCTTATAATGTCAGTTTTGTGCGCGTCGTGGGGTATGGTACAAATGGGACTAGTAGTCACAACTCAATTTTGGGTGACGAGCGCAGGTTCTAGCGCACCACAATTCGCAACCAGTATTTTCGTCTCATCCGCCAACGTTGGAATAACAACAGGGGCAGGTGCAGCTGGCTTTTTGATAGCCTCTGATGGCCTACGAGGCTCGATTTGGGCGGGTTGGTTGTTCAGCATTGCAGCTTTGATCACCATCGTACTCGGGATAATTCTTCAGGCAAGGAAGGAAGTTACCCGATACACAAATACCTGATATTTAAGTTGCTACCGGGGGCATTATGACGATCAAAAGGTTAAGCAGCCAGAGCATCCCTCAACGGAATCTCCAGCAATCTAACATTGAAGTTTTGGTAGCACAGACAAATAACCTTCGGAATGTAACACTAGCGTTTCCACGCAATGCCTTTGTTGTCTTTACCGGTGTATCAGGATCGGGGAAGTCGTCTCTGGCTTTCGATACTATATACGCAGAAGCACAGCTTAGGTACGTCGAATCTGTATCACCTCATGCTCGACGTTTGATGGAGCAGGCAGCTGCCCCAAAGGTCTTTGACATTGTGGGTCTCCCCCCCGCTATTGCACTTCGGCAAAGCAGTGCAGGGACACAGGAAAGGTCATCAGTAGGGAGTCTAACTCGCCTCTCAACAACCCTGCGGTTGCTTTTCTCCAGAGCAGGCCGTTACCCCGATAATACTGAAATGCTGCCCGCAGAGTGCTTCTCACCCAATAATCCTCAGGGGGCATGCAGTGCTTGCCACGGCCTAGGTGTGGTACATGACGTACGTGCGAATGCTATTGTGCCAGATGACCGATTGGCAATCAGAGCAGGGGCAATCGCTTGCTGGCCAACCGGGTGGCAGGCAAAGAATTTGTGCGCGATTCTTTCAGCGTTGGGATACAACGTAGATGCACCATGGCGGAGCCTGAGCGCAAAAGATCGTGAATGGATTTTGTTCACCGATGAGCAGCCCTCCGTCCCCATCTATGTGGGTCTACACGGGAAACAGAGGCAAGCCGCCATTGATGCAGGTGCCCCCCCTTCTTACGTGGGAACCTACACGAGTGCGAGGCGTAACCTTCTGCAGAGCTATTCTAACGGAAATGATTCAACCAAACGGCGTCTGTCGAAATTCGTATCGGTTGCGCAATGCCACCAGTGTCATGGCAAAAAAATTAGACTGGACGCCCTGTCGGTAAAGTTCGCGGATCTGGACATCGCAGAATTTAGCGAACTGTCGATTGCACAGATTCGGGATACATTAACGCCATATGCAGATCGCACGGCGACTGACCTTTCCGCTGAACAGGCTCTAAGAGAAGCAGTTGCGCGCATGGCGTCCGACATTCGCAAACGGGCGGATCAGCTCTGCGAACTGGGGCTGGGACACCTGTCGTTGGCCCGGAAGACCTCGATGCTTTCGTCAGGCGAACTGCAGCGGGTGCGGTTGGCAACGCAACTCATTTCGAAGCTATTTGGCGTATTGTACGTCTTGGATGAGCCCTCTGCGGGCCTGCATCCAAGTGATGTACGGAGGCTAATGAAACCATTGACCACACTACTAGAAGCTGGCAACTCTCTCCTGGTGGTGGAGCATAATCTTGAGGTCATAAGAAACGCAGAGTGGGTAGTGGACGTAGGCCCTGGCCCAGGCGTACAGGGGGGTGAAATTGTCTATAATGGAACGCCAAGCGGTATCCGCCAAGTACCTGAGTCGCTAACCGCTAAGTATCTTTTCGACAAAAAAAGCACCGGGCTGCGTAAGCGAAATCGTCCGACAGAGTGGCTTAAATTGCGATCTGTGTCGTACAATAACATCGAGAAAATGGATGTCGATTTACCACTGGCGAGACTCACCGTACTCACAGGGGTTTCAGGCTCAGGAAAGTCAACGCTTCTTACTCAAATAATACCCAGGCTGCTTGAGCGCGTGGATAGTCCCCCCGTTGGCAAAGAAGATGTAGAGGATCAGATTTTAGCACCGGTACAGGGAACCGTCACTGAAGGAGTTGACAGGCTGAGTCGACTGGTAAGCATCAATCAACGCCCTATCGGCCGTTCTCCAAGGTCGAACTTAGCCACTTATACTGGTTTTTTCGATGCGGTACGCAAACTTTTTTCTGAAACAGAAGGTGCAAGGCAAGCTGGATTTGATGCAAGCCGATTTTCTTTCAATATCGCTGGTGGACGCTGCCCGGTCTGCGAGGGACAGGGCCAGATCTCCATCGAACTGATGTTCATGCCGAGCGCTACTGCGCCGTGCAGTACCTGTGGAGGTAGTCGATACAATGACGAGACTCTTTCCATTCATTGGCGCGGCAGGACAATTGCCGATGTGCTTGACCTTACGGTTGATGACGCCCGTGAAGTATTTCATGACTTCGAGGGAATTAACCGCTCACTCTCAGCGCTGGCAGCATTAGGTTTAGGTTACCTGCGCATAGGCCAACCTGCCTCGGAGCTCTCTGGAGGCGAATGTCAGCGGGTTAAACTGGCGTACGAACTGCAAAAAGCCAGGCCAACCAAAACATTGTATTTGCTTGATGAACCGACATGTGGTTTACACCCTGCAGACATGGATAATCTATTGCAGGTTTTAGACAGGCTGGTTGAGCGTGGACACACAGTTATCATGGCCGAGCACGATATGAGGATGGCAGTTGAGGCCGATTGGATCATCGATCTAGGGCCAGGAGCCGGGATAGATGGTGGTCAAGTTGTTGCCGAAGGCCCCCCGGAAACCGTCGCGACCTGCCCGAATAGCAAGACAGCTCCCTATCTACGTGCGCAGCTAGAAGATCGACGTCGCGATCCATCTTAAACCTGAGGACAGTATTCGAATGCAATCAGATCTCTTTGGTCATCAGCAAGACGAGGCGATACAGGGTTTGACATATGAACCTAATTTCCTTAGCGAGCAAGAAGAAGAGGAGCTGCTCACGATCATCCAAACTTTAGCATTGCACCCAGTTCAATATAAAGAGCACGAATCAAAATGTAAAATCATCAGTTACGGTGGCATTTATGATTTCACGACCAATTCAGTAAAGCCAAGCTTAGAGCTTGACCCTCGGCTACTACCACTGCGGAGACGGGTCGCTGAATGGTCAGGGATAGATTCGTCAGAACTTGTACAAGTTTTAGTCACGGAGTACGCACCTGGCACACAGTTAGGTTGGCATCGCGACGTCCCGAGCTATGAAACGGTAATTGGTATTTCGTTAGGCAGCGCAACTAATCTCGCCTTTCGCCGTTATCCGCCAACCCCCACAACGAACCGACTTTCGACAAAGCTTGTATTAGAGCCACGCTCAATTTACAAGCTAGAAGGCACAGCTCGATGGGGGTGGCAGCACTCTATCCCTCCGGTCAAGCATCGGAGATGGTCTATAACGCTACGAACGAAGCGAATACACAGAAATTCCAATTTATTCGGTGCGCTTGCCTAATTATGAAACAAAGGTCATCAGAGTGCGATATACTCGATAATAGAACTCAAAAAAATTGGCGCTTCATGGCCGCCACGACTTTTCAGTAGCTGCCGAGGAAATGCAGAAGACGTAGGGCGGACTCGGATCTGAGGATTTTATGCCAGGATACCAGAAACTTGAATCATTAACACCCAACTCAGCCTCGGCATGCAATGTAAAATTGACATAATAATACCAATTCGATGTAAATCGCACCCCTAGCACTCATTTAGTAAGCACGAAACTTTCATCGAGGAAACTCTTGATTTCGCGCAGCCCCACAGACCCGTCGAGAAGTATGCTTACCCAATGCTCCTTATTCATATGATAAGCGGGTAGCACTCCTTTCATCCGCCGTAACGAACCAACTTTATCAACATCTGTCTTGACATTGAGAATCTCAATATCGGCATTACCATCCAAACCCAGCCTGCCCTTGGGAACGCTCATTATCAAACCAAACCATTTTTCAGTCCCTTCGTGACGGAGAACCGCGTAGCCAGGGTATCTAGACCAAGGGTAGTCGGGCTTCAAATTATAAGTCTGCTGAACGTACTTGAAAATCTCAGACCTTAAAGTCATATCGCCTCCTCACTATGATGTGCCACTCTCGGCTCCGTTGCGCTAATCTGGTGACAGTTCATACCTTACCTGACCGCATGACGCTACATGAGTTCATCTGAACCGTATTGGATCTTATCCGCCGGGCATCGATAAAGCATTTATGCCCCTACTAGTTTCCAGGTTATCGCCCCCAGGAATTTCCACTTCAACCAGTTCTTTAAACAGCCATTCTTTAAAAACATGAACTAAATTTAGTAGTCTCGGCCCGCGCGGATGTACGAAGTAATGACATACGGAACGAACACTGTTGCTTTTGTGGCGAAGGTGACTGACTAATCCACCGCTTGCGAGCTCTCGCTCTGCTACCAAGTCTGACTCTAACACTACGCCTAATCTGCCTGCCCCAGCGGCTAGCCCATAGAGCTCCTATCAACGCCAAGCCGTAGCTCTTAGGGCTGACGTGCTGGCCGTAGCGTACTGGCAAAAAGTGCTCCGGAACGTCAGTGAGCGCTAACCATTGGCGCCATCTCGTCGGACACGCGGTTAGCGAGCTACCCCATCAATCTGTTTTTAGTCCATTAGGTAAATGAGCACGTTGCTTCTGCAAGGATTCTGCATAAGCCTTGGCCAAAATGGCCCATACCTACCCTCTCCCACCCCATGACGGCCAGTTTCGCGCCAATGGCAGCGCTAACCTTCCTAAAAACGACCTATTTTCGCCCTTTGCGTACCCGCCGGACAGTTTTTTAATCCACCGGGTTGACAGTTTTCGGAAGTGATGAGATCGTCTATGTGTGCCCTGTCATAGGCTATGACATGTCGGGCGATCGCGACTGTTAGGCTAGTTCGGAGTGTCCATAAATGAACGAGCACAAGGGCAGCAGTCTCTGCCCCGTACCAATCACTTATTACACGGATTAACAGGTCGGTTGGGCTCCTTGGACAACCTGTCAGTCATCGTTTTTTTTCGCTTCAACAAGCATCACCCAGTGAAGGCGTGTTAGGGCTTATTTAAACCGAGTCTCTCGGTGATGACCTTCGGGGGAATAGTTCTCCTAACTGCGCAGCTGATTTCAACACGCTGAAACCATCGAACGTGCAGACGTAGGATAACGACCATGTCGAAAACTCTACCCCATGTCCTTGTGATCGGATGCGGCTTGATGGGATCCGCCATAGCCAAGGCGTTGTGTGCTTCTGGCATAAAGGTGGTCGCGTGGAATCGCTCTCCTAATGCTGCCGAACAGCTTGCAGAGTTCGGGGTGATACCCGAGCACTCTCTAGACGAGGCTATCCACACCTCCTCTTGTGTTGTTGTGGTGCTCAGCAACTATGACACCTGCAAAAAGGTGCTGTTTCCCCACCAGTCCCTGTTGCAGAGCAAGGTTGTGGTGAACCTATCAAGCGGCACCTGCGAGCAGGCAGATGAATTGGGTCGGTGGGTTCGAGGGTTGGAGGCCGACTATCTTGATGGCTCGATTTGGGCTCTACCGAAAGATATCGGCGAACCTGGTACCTGCTTGTCTTATTCAGGATCTCGCTTAGCTTGGGAGCGTTGGTTTCCGGTACTCAAAGTTCTGGGTGGTTCATCGAGGTATGTGAGCGAACGGTTTGGGTCAGCAAATGCCCTCGAAGCTGCCTTTCCAGGAACCTTTTACATGACGGCGATCCTCAGCTTTATTGAGGGTGTTGCACTGTGCCGGGCATATGAGATTCCCGATGACGTGGCGCTTGACTCCATTGACCCGACGATGGAGCTTCTTCGCAGCGGTCTCCAACAGACGATGCAAAAAATTAGCATGGAGGACTACAGTACAAACCAGGCGACGCTGAAGGTATTCCAAGACGCGGTGGCTAGTTATCAATGCAACACACTTTCCCCAGTGAAGAACTCACCTCTGAGCATAGCGCTGCGTCAGACTTTGGATCAAGCCTGTTCGACAGGCATGTACAACAATGATGTGGCTGCCACAATAAATCAATGGCCCCCAACTGACTTCGAACGCATTAATACATTTCGTTAATGTGACAGGGACACCTGTTGCCGATAAAAATTTTCCCCTTTAGGAGATTAACCTATGTTCCGTCAGATCACGCTCGCCATCACTGCAATCATTGGTATCTCCGCACAGGCTGCTGTTGCCTGTTCCCCTGCACATGAGTTCAAAACCGTCACACCCGGAAAACTAACCGTTGCGACGATGATGATTCCGCCTTTCCTCATTCCAGAAAACGGAGGCCTCAAGGGTGTCGACGGTGACCTCATCACCAAAATCGCGGAAATGGAATGTCTCACTGTCACACCTATCGTGGTCGACGCACGCGCGGTTATGCAGTATGTAGTTTCCGGTCAGGCAGATGTGGCGGTCGGTAACTGGTTCCGCACTGCCACGCGCCTTAAGTCAATGGACATGACAGACCCCTTGTACCTGACCAGTCTGGCCATCTACACGAAAGAAGGCACGGCTTCCTTAAAGTCGCTGGTAGACTCTGGGAAGCTGGTTGGCACTGTACAAGGCTACAATTGGGTGGCTGATGTTCAAAAGCTGTTTGGTTCCAAAGTCAAGCTGTACCCAAGCTTTGTAGCTCTTGCGCAAGACTTGGAGGCAGGTCGTATTGAAGCAGGCCTCGAAAGCCTTTCAGGAGGTCTTTACGCACAGCAGCAGGGCAGCTTGAAGGGTTTCAAGATTTTACCTGCCGAGCCTGATCAACGAGTACGCGCTTCTATCGAACCAGCGCAGATCGCTTTCGCGCTGGCCAAGGGCAATGACGAAGTGACCAAGGCCATCAACGAAGACATTGCCAAGCTGCGCGAGAAAAAAGCGATCAATGGCGCATTGCAGGCTTACGGACTGAGTGCTGAGGACAGCGAGGTTGGAGAGCCAAGGGCAATCGAATAAGCGACTAACGACTGGCCGGGTGCCCTACCCGGCCTTCTTGACCTCAACTAATACTCCCCTGATACACCATCACTTCTCAGTACGTTTAGGTGCGGATTTTGGTGTGTGCTTAAAACTGATGGCTATGGCCGGGTTCAGCCTGGGATCGGCGCTGAATGTCGTTATCGTCTTCAACGTCGGCGCCTCCTCGCTGGGTACGCAACTCCTGGCCTACACTTATGCGGGTGATTTTTACCCGTCCACGATTCGATCTGCCGGCGTTGGATTTGCTTCGGGTGCAGGACGTTTCGGCTCTATCGTTGCGCCTGTGCTCATCGGCTGGTTGGTATCGCTGAACTTGCCCTTTAAGCAGAACCTTATAGTCATCAGTGTGGCCGGTCTGATCGGAGCGCTTGCTGTGACGCTGATTAATCAATCGCAAGTCGACTCAACGCAGGCAAAGAAGATGCCGGCGTTGTCAGCAGTGATTTGCATTGTTCCGCCCAACTTCCTGAGAGCCATTCCGATGATCAAAAATCGCTTGTCGAAGCCATATCTGCCGCCTGAACTCCTGAGCCGGACGATTGATTGGGCGATTACTTCGAGGCGGAGTATCAGAGCATTTCGCCAAGACCCTGTAAGCCATGACGACATTGAGGGAATCCTCGATGTCGCACGCTTTAGTGCTACGGGGGTGAACATGCAACCGTGGCGGGTTCACGTGGTCACAGGGGAAATCAAAAGCCTCCTCTCAAGCGCGATTGAGGAGGTGGATAACGATCCAGAGCTTAGCCAGGGGCTAGAAGATTCCTATGAATACTACCCACGCGAATGGACATCACCCTATATTGACCGCCGCAGGCAGCTTGGTTGGGAGCTCTATGGCCTATTGGGTATTACCAAGGGCGAAAAGAAGCGCATGCACCAGCAGCATGGCCGTAATTACCGGTTCTTCGATGCTCCAGTTGGTCTGATTTTCACGATTGATCGTGTGCTTCAAGAAGGCAGTCTCCTGGATTACGGAATGTTTCTGCAGAGCGTGATGATCGCCGCACGGGGAAGGGGACTGCATACCTGCCCTCAAGCAGCGTTTTTGAAATATCACCAAGTCATTTCTGAAATCCTGTCGATCCCGGCAGACCAAATGCTGGTTTGTGGAATGAGCCTTGGCTATGCGGATGAAACTCGCGTTGAAAACAGCCTAGTGACAGACCGTGAGCCCGTTAGCGCTTTCACCACGTTTCATCACAATAATAAGGAGACACCCTGATGAACTCTTCAGCCTATGAGCGAGGGCTTGACCGTAGCTCCGCAAATCATTTGCCATTGACGCCATTGGGCTTTCTGGATCGGGCAGCACTTGTCCACCCTGATCGAGCCGCGCTCGTTCACGGCGACCTGCAGCAAAACTGGAACAGACCCGAGAGTGCTGCTACCGCCTGGCTTCAGGCTAATTACCGGCCAACGAAAAAACCCAGCATCACTGCTGGGCTTTCTTCATCATCGAACCTTACTTGCCGCGATTGGCGAACTGCTTGCGAACGCCTGCGAACTCGTCAGCGTTACGATCCTTTAGGCTCTGGTAGTAGGCACGGCGGCTAATGGCGTAAGCCCCCTGCTGTTTCAACTCCGCCAACGACTGAGCCAACTTCAGCGCCATGGTGTTCGGGTTCAGGATGGCCACGTCACGAGGCGTGCCCTCCATGATCGCTTTTTCATGGGAAGCCGAAATGATGGTGCAACCCAGAATGCAAACATCTGCCTCAGCCTCACGGCGGATCTTGTCAGCAGCAGCTACTGCATCTCGCGCAACGCCTGCAGTGTCCTGGATCATGTCGGTCACCCACCAGTCAATGCAGTCGATCTTGCGGCAGTGAGCCTCCTCTCCATAGAGCCGAACCATATCACGCAGGTACGGCACCGCCTTATGATGGTCGGTTACCAGCACATACTCGTGACCATAGTACGGCGCCATTTGCATGGTAGCTTCAAGCGGGCCGATCACAGGAATTTCGACTAGCTCGCGTGCAACGCGCACACCCGGGTCGTAGCAACAACCTACGATCACTGCATCGAAGCCTGCCTTCTCCGCTTCGATGCAGCTTTCGAAAATCGCTTCTTCGATCAAATGCTTACTGTAGTAATAATCAATGTTCTCTGGGCAGTTCTTGGTGTTGGTGACTACAAGCTCGGCCCCACCTGACAGATACGGACTCATGGTCTCCATGATGAGACCATTGTAGGCATCCGTACCGAACGGGTTGATGAAATTGATTTTTACACCCATTGCCCACCTCCAAGTGAAAGGATTACAGCGCGTTAGTAAGTTCCGGAATGAGCTCGAAGATGTCGCCGACCAGGCCGAAATCGGCTACCTGGAAAATCGGAGCCTCTTCGTCCTTGTTGATCGCCACGATGACTTTGGAGCCGGTCATACCTGCAAGGTGCTGGATAGCGCCGGAAATACCGAAAGCGAAATAGAGCTCAGGAGCCACGATCTTGCCGGTCTGGCCGATCTGCCAGTCGTTAGGAGCGTATCCAGAGTCTACTGCCGCTCGGGATGCACCAATGGCGGCACCCAGTTTGTCAGCGAGCGGGCTCAGGGTTGAGCTGAACTTCTCTGCCGAGCCCAAGGCACGACCACCTGCTACAACGATTCGAGCCGAGGCCAGGCCTGGGCGCTCACTTGTAGCCAGCGCATTACTCACGAAAGTCGTTGGGTTCTTAGTGGCCGAGACTGCGACAGCTTCGATAGTTGCGTTCCCCGATGCACCTACTGCGTCGAAAGCAGTGGAGCGGATGGTCAGCACCTTCTTGGCGTCGGAGGACTGTACGACCTGAATGGCGTTGCCTGCATAAATCGGGCGAGCAAAGGTGTCAGCCGAAATGACCTCGATCACTTCCGAGATCTGCATGACATCGAGCTTCGCAGCAATGCGTGGCAGAACGGATTTACCGGCGGTGGAGGCTGCCGCCAGGATCACTTCATATTGAGGCGCGAGTCCTACGACAACACTGGCCACTGATTCGGCAAGTGCATGCTCTAAGGAGGGGTCATCGGCCAGCAGAACCTTACTCACGCCCTCCAGCTTGGCCGCCTGGGTGGCGACGGACTCAACTGCATGGCCCGCTACGACAACGTGGACGTCTTTTTGGAATTTGGTGGCAGCACCAACAGCCTTAGCCACGTCATCTGCCAGGACACCTGCGGTGTGATCAGCAAGAATCAAAACAGTCATAATCTTCTCCTACCTCAACCGATTACCGAGACGGCTTTGAGCTTCTCGACCAGCTCTGCAACCGAAGAAACGCGCACGCCTGCCTTACGAACTGGCGGCTCTTGAACCTTCAAGACCTTCAAGCGTGGCGCGGTATCGACGCCGTAATCACCCGGGGTCTTCTTATCGAGTGGTTTCTTCTTGGCCTTCATGATGTTCGGCAGGGATGCATAACGCGGTTCGTTCAGTCGCAGATCGGTAGTAATAACTGCCGGCAGCGTGACTCGAACGGTCTGTGTACCACCATCCACTTCGCGGGTGATCACTGCACTGTCATCTTCAACCAAAACTTTCGATGCGAAGGTGGCTTGAGAGGCGTCCAGCAAAGCGGCGAGCATTTGCCCGGTCTGGTTGCTGTCGTCGTCAATCGCTTGCTTGCCTACGAAGATCAGACCCGGCTGCTCGGCATCACAAACGCCCTTGAGGATCTTGGCCACAGCGAGTGGCTCAACATTCTCTTCGGTTTGAACCAAGATCGCGCGGTCAGCGCCCATGGCCAGTGCAGTACGCAGAGTTTCCTCGCACTTTGCCGTGCCGATGGACACAACGATGATCTCAGCCTCGAGCCCGGACTCTTTGAGACGCACAGCCTCTTCTACCGAGATCTCGTCGAAGGGGTTCATCGACATTTTGATGTTATCGAGATCGACAGCCGAATTATCAGCTTTGACCCGAATTTTGACGTTGTAGTCCACGACGCGCTTTACGGGAACAACAATCTTCATGCCTGCGACTCCTATCTAACTTTCAAAAGTCCAGTTTCAGGCAAGCCGCTCCCAAGGCGCCTATGTCGTCACTTAGTGAAAACATGTGCACCGAGGAGAGCTTGCCGACAAACTGACTGCAGAGATTAGTTACACAAACTTAAGTGCATCAGGTGTTATAGCTACCTGGCTGCCATTGACGCTGCGCCTTCCAGTCAGATGGAAGGTCTTTAAAGCGATCCAGCTTCAGCGCGCTAATTGGCATTGAAGTCTGCCCCTCTAGCGCTAGATCCTTCACAGCGACACCAACACTCACCGCCATTCCAAACCCGTGCCCAGATGTGCAGGCGATGATCAAACCCTCAGGATCGCTAAGTCGGTCAACAATACAAACCTGATCTGGAGTGACATCAACGATACCCGCCCAACTACGGAGCAATGGGATGTGAGCAATCGAAGGCATCAGCTCAGCCAGGCGACCTGCAATGTTGCGGACGATCGGCGTATTCGGCTTGGCGGATTCTTCGGTGAGGCTGACATCAATCCATTCATGAGGCCCACCATTGAAGTGGATATTGCCCCGACGAGTTTGACGCAGCGACAGGCCGTTACCCACCATGGCGACATCGAAGAGCGGAGGCAGCGGTGCTGTTACCATTGACTCCAGGCGCACTGTAGCGACTGGAATATCCACGCCAACCATCGCACCTACTTTTGCCAACTGAGGGCCGGCGCAGTTCACCACGACCGGCGCAAAGATGGTCGAGTCAGGTGTGCGTACACCCTTCACGCGACCACCTTCGACCAGGATATCCACCACAGGACTATTCTCGAGAATGACGCCACCGCGATCCTGGAACGCCCATGCGAATGCCTGGGAGGTGCGCTGCGGGTTACCGTGCCCAGACCGATGAGTGTGGATGCCGCCAACGATGCCTGGCATCAGCGACGGGACGATCTTCCTGCACTGCTCACCATCGATCAGTTCAAATGGGATCGCCGTGGTACAGAAATGCTCATAGGTCAGCTGCATGTCCGCCCATTCCTGAGCATTTGTAGCGACCCACAGGCGTCCTTCCTGCTTCCATTCCGTGGGATACCCCAATTCCTCATCCAGGGTATCCCAGAGCTTTTCAGCTTCAGCAGCAAGAGCCGACTCCATCGGCTGCTCGCCACGAAGGCTCAGAAAACCAGTCGCACGCGAGGAGGCCTCTGCTGCCGTACGACCCTTATCGAGCACGATTACCTTTGCTCCGGCTTTCGCAAGCCAGTAAGCAGACGACAAGCCCGTAATCCCTGCGCCGATAATCACAACATCTGCATTTTGCATACAAACCTCTTACCTGCAGGCTACTCAGTGAACGCCACCGATGGTGTCTTCGACCGGGTGCAACCACGTCGGCCAGCTGTCACGCATCTCTTTGGGTTCATCGTGCGCACGGATGATGTTCAACGGCAGAGGGCGTACAGGCACTCGATAGCTGCCTGGCGCGACCTTGCTCAGCTCAACTCCCGCAATGCCTGCTAGCAACATGGCCGAATGCTCACGGCAACGGCGGCCTTGGCAATGCCCCATGCCGACTCGGGTCATGCGCTTAAGCATGTCCTGACTCGCCTGCCCTTCTGCAACGAATGTTTTAGCTGCATCACACGGGCTGCTGTGGGTGGAGGCAAGATACTTGGGCGCACGAACCTCAATGAGCTCTTGGCGCGAAACATCTTCACACTGGCACGCCATGACGCCCATGCCGCCAGCCTTGACCAGGGCATCCAGCCAGTACTGTGGCGGATATACAGAACGAGAATCCGACTGCACCTGCGGCGCCTCGACCTCGTCCTCCACCGCCTGACCTTCCCTCGCGGCAATCGCGGCAGCGATACGCTGGCCTTGATAGATCGACACGTCTGGATTGAGGAGCGAGGTTTCAGTCACACCGCTAGCATCACCAGCCACGAACACATTCGAAATGGTACTTTCGAATTCCGTGGTTAGCCGAGGGGCCCAACCACCCTGAGCGGCGTCGTAATCTAGTGCACCGCCTGCAGAAGCAACCAACTCCACGTTTGGTACCACGCCATACGCCATGCAGACGGTGTCACAGGTGATGTCGACCGGAGGCAATGATTGGTCAGAAACAGGCACCAATACAGCGCCACTGACTTCGTTGACGCCAGTGGTGCTCTTGATGCAGTAGCCAGTGAAAATCTGCACGCCCTGATCTTTGATCGAGGCAGCGAGCTCGGAGTCGCCCTGCAACTCATCAGCCGCTTCTACGATGCCGACGACCTTGATGCCAAGCTCAATTGCCTGGCTGGCCAACTGAAGGGCCACATTGCCCGAGCCCAGCACCAGTACCTGGTTACCACCCAGTGCTTGATACTTGCCCATCAGCGTAGTAGCGCCTTTCGCAGCCAGCACTCCGGGCAGGTGCCATCCCTCGAAGGACAACACCAAGTCGCGGGCGCCTGCCGCAACGATCAAATAATCGAAGCCGAGCATCCAAGATTTTTCAGCATCAGCCAGACCGACCTGATTGCATTCCAAATGCTCGTTATTGGGGCCCGAAACGAAGAGACCCCAGACGCAGGTGTTGGTCAGTACTTCAACACCTGCCTCAAGGCACTCCATGAGGAGGTCGTTGGAACCCAAAACTCGATCAGCGATGGTGCCTTCATCCGACAACACCGGCGCGAGTCGAGCGCCGTAGAAATACGGCGCATCCAGGCTCATCGCAGCGGTGTTCTGCGGGTGCTCATCAATTAGGGTCACGGTCAGTCCCCGACGAGCAGCCTCAAGTGCTGCGGTACAGCCGGCAACACCTGCACCAATGACGACAACTTGTTCTCTTGTAATAGTCATGGCAACACCTACTTGCTACGCAGCTCTTGTACACGTGCGACGAAAGCTGGCAGGACGGCCTTGGCGTCCCCCACTACACCGTACTTGGCAACGCTGAAAATGTTGGCCTCAGCATCACTATTGATAGCCACGACGTTCTTGACGCGGCTGATGCCGGCCAGGTGGTGGATCGCGCCGGAGATACCTGCGGCGATGTAGAGATCTGCAGCTACTTTCAGACCGCTGAATCCGACTTGCTTCGTCGTAGGAGCCCAGCCCATTTCTACTGCAGCACGGGTCGCCCCAACCGCCGCGTTGAGACCCTTGGCGGATTCTTCAATGATGCTCCAGTCGCCAGCGCTGCCGATACCGATACCGCCCGAAACCACCACTTTCGCGGTGCGGAGCGATGGGCCATCGCCCGCTTCTTCGACGATCGTTTCGATCAACGAGACGGGGTTGTCGATCACGCCGAGCGATACCTTCTCAGCCGGCACAGCAGCGCCGCTGACTGCCGGAGCAAAAGCGCCGCCGGATACAGTTACAACCTTCAGTTCACTGGTCAGTGCATATTGCGCCTGAACAGCACCGCCGCATACTGGCTTGGTCGCCAGTACACCGCCCTCGATTTTCTCAAGTGCGTTGCAGTTGGTCGCCAAGGCGGCATTCAAGCGTGCTGCCAAGCGCGGGGCCCACTCCAGGGCATTGGAGGTATGAGGTACGATGATTAGCTCGGCACCTGCCTGCTTGGCAATCTCTGCTGCGGCACTGACGAATGCTTCACAGGTGTAGTCGGCCACTTGGGCATCGTCGACCACAAGCAGGCGCTCGACGCCCGCTACTGAGAAGGCGCTGTCAGAGATACCACTTCCGATCAAGGCAGCAACGACCTGCGAGCCAGCACCACGTACGGATAGGGCAGCAGTGATAGCTTCAGCCGAAACCTGGGCCAACACGCCATTCTGAATTTCGCCAAAAACGACAATGCTCGACATTACACCACCCCCTCTTGAACCAGACGGTCTGCCAAGGCACGACCATTAGCTTCGTCGGAGCCCTCGGAAATCATTACGGTGTCCACCTTGACGGGGGGCTTGATAAACAGCCGCGTCAACTCGCTCGCTGGTGCAGTAGAGGCACCGCCCAGGTCAGCTTCAGTCCAGGTAGGAATAGAGACTTTTTTGGCCATCATCACGCCCTTGAGGCCAGCGGTACGAGGCTTGTTAGCTTCGTTCGAAATACCTACGAGAAGCGGGAGACGTGCCTTCAGTCGCTGGGTGACATCTTCACCCATCCGCTCCACAGTAACGGCTTGGGCTTCTACTTGAGTGATCGCTTTGACAGGAGAAACAGAGGCAAAGCCCAGCTTCTCAGCAAGGATGAGGTGCGTCTGACCAGCATCGGTATCGGACGAAGCCTTACCCGAAAGCACCAGGTCGACATTACCCAGCTTCTGGATCGCCTTTGCCAACTGATCAGCGATGACAAAACTGTCGCATTCAAGACCAATGGCGCCCTTGATGTGAACACCACCGTCGGCGCCCATAGCGATCGCCCGACGCAACTGGGCAATGGCTTGGTCATCACCGACCGTGATGACAGTCACGGTACCGCCGACCGCTTCTTTAATCTTCAGCGCTTCTTCGACAGCGTTGGCGTCGTATCCATTGAGAACAGGGCTCATACCCGAACGCATTTCAATGGATTTTTCGTCCGGAGCAACCTGCAGCAAAACAGACGGAGTGTTTGGGTCAAAGACTTGTTTGAGAGTTACAACGATGTGCATGCGATGCTCCTACGGTGCCAGCATTTCATACGGTGAAGTAGTCCTCGCCTCCTGACTGCCCTCGTCTATTCCCCGCATAGCAGAGCCCCTGAACAGCGGACTCTTGCCTGCTCATGGGCCCTTTTCAGGAGGGCTGGCGAAGGTGGCTTGAGATCGAATGTACAACCTTTTGACTTTGCAGTATACAAAAAAGACTCACGGGTCTAAGATATTTTCCAAGGAGCCAGCCGACCCCTTCGGCCTGCCCTTTCGAACTAAAGAAGCGCCGCGTCAGGCGGCAATACCAGAGGTCGTTTCCTTATGCGTACTGCAGTCACTGAAATGTTTGGGATCGACATCCCGCTCTTCGCTTTCTCCCATTGCCGCGATGTCGTGCTCGAAGCCTCCAAGGCCGGTGGCATGGGGATCCTGGGTGCTGCATGGATGACTCCAGAAGAGCTCGAAGTTTCGTTGAAGTGGATCGATGAGCGCATCGACGGCAAACCCTACGGCGTAGACATAGTGTTCCCAGGCACCTTCGCCCCGCTGACCGACGATCGCGATCCAGCCAAAATCCTTCCGGAAGGTCATCGCCAGTTCGTCGACAACATGATGAAAGAAGCTGGCATTCCCGAGCTGCCTGACGATGACGCGAAGGCGTTTGCGCAAGAGCACGCCGACAAGATGAAGATGACTCCGAGCGATTCCGAGCGCTCGCTGCAGATCGCGCTGCGCCATCCAGGCGTGAAGTTCATCGTCAGCGCCATGGGCGCGGCTCCGAAGCACGTCGTGGACATTGTTCACGAACATGGCCTGAAGGTCGGTGCCCTGGTGGGCAACATCGACCACGCGATCAAGCAGAAGGACGCAGGTGTCGACGTACTGATTGCCCAGGGCGCCGAAGCCGGTGGCCACGTAGGTCGCGTGGGTTCGATGGTGCTGTGGCCTCAGCTGGTCGATGCGATGGCTCCAATCCCAGTACTGGCAGCTGGCGGCATCGGCCGTGGTCGTCAGTTCGCCGCAGCAATGGCACTGGGTGCTGCAGGCGCCTGGTGTGGCTCGATCTGGCTGGGTACTCGCGAAAGCGATCTGACTCCGAACATGAAAGAGCGGATGTTCGAATCGAAGTCCGAAGACGCGGTAGTGAGCAAGGCGTTGACCGGTAAGAACTGCCGGATCCTGCGCAGCAACTACACCGAAGCCTGGGACAAGGCAGAGACCCTGAAACCTCTGACCTTCCCACTGCAATCGATTCTGGGTGGCGTACCGCTGCGCCGCGCTGAGCGTGTGCGTCGCTTCGACTACTGGACGTATGCCGTGGGCCAGATCGTCGGCGACATGAACCAAGAAACAACAGTCCGTCAGATCTTTGCGGAGATGTTAGGCGAATACGTTGAGGTCATGGAGCATCTGAACAACCTGCTCGAAGACTGATTGGCCCTGCTTCGAAGGGATACCTATGAAAGCGGTAGCTGGCAGCCGGCTCCGCTTTCAAAAGCTCACCCTTTTTAAGGCGAGCCATCACGGAAGGCATTAACTAAGGCCTCGCACCTGTGCGAATCCTCGCATCCGTGCACGTTATCGAATCGACGTTCTTGGAGTAAGAGATGGGAATTGTATCGAAGGCCCTTCAGAAGTATGACTACGTCGTAGTCGGCGGTGGGTCAGCAGGTTGTGTAATCGCCTCGCGCCTCTCAGAAGAGTCCAGTGTCAGTGTACTCCTTATTGAGGCTGGGCCGACTAACAAGAGTTGGACGATCAATATGCCACTGGCGGTTGAGCGCCTGCTTGTTGACGACAAATACAACTGGGCTTATGAGTCAGAGCGCGACGCGTCCATCAACAACCGGCGGATTGCCCATCCTCGTGGCCGCGTTCTCGGCGGATCCTCTTCGATCAACGGCATGGTGTACACCCGCGGTCACGCACTTGACTATGAAAATTGGGAACAGAAATACGGCTGCAAGGGCTGGGGCTATTCCGGTGTGCTGCCATATTTTAAGAAAGCTGAGACCAGCCTAGGCAACAAGAGTGACTATCGGGGCGCCAATGGCCCTCTGTTCGTTAACTGCCCCGACGTGATGGCCAACCCCATCAACAAAGCCTTCATGCTTGCCGGCGCACAAGCAGGCTATCCAGTCACAAAGGATTCCAACGGTTTCCAACAGGAAGGCTTCGGCCCCAACGAGTGCACCATTTACAAGGGGGAGCGATGGAGCGCGGCGCGTGCCTATCTATCCAGTGCCGTGATGAAGCGTAAAAATCTTCACGTCATCACCGGAGCGCTGGCTGAAAAGGTCATCATCACCGACAAAACTGCCAAAGGTGTCATTTACCGTCACGCGGGCAGAAGCCTCGAGGTGCTTGCCGGCCGTGAGGTGATCATCAGCGGGGGCGCATTCAACTCTCCACAGCTTCTCCAGTTGTCCGGCATTGGCCCGCGTGATGTACTTGAGAAAGCAAACGTACCCGTTATTCATGAACTACCAGGGGTGGGGGCGAACCTGCAAGATCACCCTGACCTGGTGATCAAATGGCGGTGCAAGAGGGCTGCAGGCTTGGGCACCATCCTCAAGTTTCCAAAGAAACACCTCACGGGTATTTCCTGGTTCCTGAGCCGATCAGGTGCTGCTTCAAGCAACCAGTTCGAAGCTGCAGCCTATCTTCGCTCCCGACCTGGCCTGAAGTACCCCAACTTCAAGCTTGAAATGCTGCCGCTGGCGTTCCAGAACGACACGTTTACTCCATACAACGGCTTCAGCTTTCAGATCCACATGACACTTATGCGAGCAGACAGCCGTGGATCTCTGAAGATCATTTCCGCAGATCCGAGCGCGAAGCCAGAGATCAAATTCAACTACCTCCAAGCAGAGAGCGACGTAGTTTCGCTTAGGGAGGCACTCAAGCTGACGCGCGAATTGGTTTCCCAGGAGGCGTTTGACGAACTGCGCGGTGAAGAGCTCGAGCCAGGCATCGATTGCCAAACCGACGAGCAGCTTGATAGCTGGATTCGCAAAGTCGTTGCAACTGCTTACCATCCCTCATGCACTTGTCGCATGGGCACCAGAGATGACCCTATGGCGGTAGTCACGCCAGATCTCCGTGTGCGTGGGATCGCCAATCTACGGGTGGCTGACGCTTCGGTCATGCCTGAGGTCATAGCGTCCAATACTAATGCTCCCACTATAATGATCGGTGAAAAGGCGGCGGACTTAATCAAAGGCAGGAGCCTCGCCGATGAGCAGAAAAACTACTTTGTTTCGCCTCAGTGGCAAAGCAGCCAGAAGTAAAACCTCGAAAACTTAGACTTATAAAAACTAAATTTGCCATGAATAGACCTAACATCACTGCCATTTATGCAGCTACACCGTGCATGCTGACCCACCCCTGGAACCCCTCGATCAAAATACCGAACAGAAATTAATCTAAATAATATATAGCGCTCATAAAAATAATTAGATACACCGAAAAAATTTGCTCTACCCCGCAGATCGTCTAACAGGTGCTTCAAGCAGCGCTTAAAGGTACTCCATGAAACACGTGCACTCTATCGAAGACGTCCCACTTAATACTTTCCACCATTTGCTGGTCTTAAGATCGGGTGGTGGATCTTTTGTTGATGGCTATATCCTGAGCATCATCGGCGTCGTAATGATGCAAATGTCAACTGCACTTAGTCTGAGTAGCTTCTGGGAAGGAATGATTGCAGCGTCTGCACTAATCGGTATTTTCTTCGGTGGGTTCCTGGGCGGCTGGCTCACCGATTACTTTGGACGTCGCTACATTTTCTTTGTCGGCCCTGTCGTGTTCACCGTGGCGTCGATTGCGCAGCTGTGGGCTGACAGTGCCGTGGCCATATTTACACTTCGACTTTTAATAGGTGTGGCGGTTGGCATCGAGTACCCAGTCGCAACGGCTTTGCTGGTCGAGTTTCTGCCCAAGAAGCACAGGGGGCAAAAGCTCGCGGCACTGACCGTACTCTGGTTCGCAGGTGCAGCGTGCGCCTACGTGATTGGAGAAATCATCCTTCGCAGCGGTGCACCCGATGCATGGCAGTGGGTTACTGCGAGCAGCGCCCTATTTGGTGCGACTCTCTTTGTATTAAGACTTGGCACTCCCGAATCCCCTCGCTGGCTGCTGACCAAGGGCCGACGTAAAGAAGCTGAGATCACGATTAAGAGGGTTTTTGGTGAGGGCTTTTCCTTCGCTAGCCTGCCCGAGCAGGACGACGCATCAAAGCTCCCACTGAGCGCCCTGCTCCACTCTGGATATGGCAACCGCCTGTTCTTCGTGCTGGTGTTCTGGACGTGCTCGATAATTCCGATTTTCGCTGTTTATGCGTTTGCACCGAAGGTGCTATCGGCACTGAAACTTACCGGCGATCTCAGTGCGATTGGCTCGGTCTCGATCACAGCCTTCTTCATGATCGGTTGCATGCTGGCAAGCAAAGCTATCAATTTCGTCGACAGGCGAAAAATACTGATCTATGGGTTTCTATTCTCTGGGTTGGCGCTCGTAGGCCTTGGAGCTTTTGATTCGTACGGCGGGATCCTTGTCCTCGTATTCTTCTCCCTGTTTGCTCTATTCATTGGTGGTGCTCAAGCACTGTGCTTCGTGTACCCAAATGAGATTTTTCCAACCGAGATGCGATCGGTGGCTGTCGGCATTGCCACTTCACTCTCGAGGGTCGGTGCAGCCGCAGGCACCTATTTAGTACCCATGTCGCTAGCCGGCATCGGTGTCGCAAATACGATGTATGCTGCTGCAGCTATTACGTTTTTCGGCCTGTTCGTGTCCTGGTGGCTAGCACCGGAAACCCGTAGCCTTTCTCTTCAAGAAGCTGCTGCGTTGCGATAGTAACTGACCATCTCAAGGCGCCATTGATAGCTAATGGCGTCTGTTTTGATCATGTCACTAAGGATCATTTGGGATGTGAAGCTTCGAGTGACCAAGCCCTATGTCTAACGCCGTGTTTGTGGAGGGAGCTACTGATTGCTTCGAATCCTCTAGGCCACGCTCGGTTGTGGCTTTGTACGAGCAGTAATGACAAGAAACTTCCACCGAACGTGCATCCCTTCGCGCTCCCAAGCCCCACAGTACTTTCCTTGGTAACGCTTGACGCACACTTGGCACAAGCGCGTTCAACTTCAACGGAGCCCCAGCAGCGAGCCATGATATCCCTCAAAAACATTGAACTCCGGCTGGGCACAAAAGTGCTGCTTCAAAATGCCAATGTGTGGATTAACGCTGGAGAGAAGGCTTCACTGGTTGGGCGAAACGGTGCAGGCAAGTCGACCCTATTTTCGCTTCTTACCGGTCAGATCCGGGAGGATCGGGGCGACTTCGAGATACCCGTAAAATGGAAAATTTCTCAGGTTTCCCAGGACATGCCGGAAACCACAGACACCGCCCTTGAGTTCGTTCTCCAGGGTGACGACGTCCTGGTGCAGGCCCGCGCCGCTTTACAGCAGGCGATCGACCAGGACGATGGGATGGCAATGGCTCAGGCCTATTCCGATCTCGCGGACGCTGGCGACCATGATGCCGCCGCTCGTGCACAGATGCTTGTTCAGGGACTTGGATTCAAGCCAGGCGAGCATGACAACCCGGTGAATAGTTTCTCGGGTGGCTGGCGAATGAGGCTTCAGCTTGCTCGCGCCCTGATGTGCCCCTGTGACCTTCTGCTGCTCGATGAGCCCACCAACCACCTCGATCTCGATGCCCTTGTCTGGCTCGAAGCGTGGCTTAGTCGGTTTGAAGGCACCATGGTGGTGATCAGCCACGATCGTGAGTTCCTTGACGCGGTGACCAACGTGACAGTGCATCTTGAGCACGCCGGGCTCAACCGGTACAACGGGAACTACAGCGCCTTCGAGACCCTACGAGCCGGAAAGCTTGAGCAGCAGCAAGCGGCTCACGAAAAACAGCACGAAAAAATTGCCCACCTGCAGAAGTACATCGATCGCTTCCGGTACAAGGCCACAAAAGCCCGCCAGGCGCAAAGCCGCATCAAGGCCTTGGAGCGCATCGAGAAGATCAGCGCCGTGGTCGCTGATGCCGAGTTCACATTCGTGTTTCAGGAACCTGCAAACCTACCAAATCCGATGCTGGTAATCGACGACGCGGATTTTGGCTACCACATCCAAGACGGTGAAGAGCCCAAGGTGATTCTCTCCGGCGTGCGCGAATCCGTATTGTCAGGCCAGCGCATCGGGATTCTGGGAGCGAATGGTCGAGGAAAGTCCACGTTCATCAAAACCATCGCCAGGGCGCTCAAGCCACTCTCAGGATGCATCACCGAGGGCAGAGGTCTTGCGATCGGATACTTCGCCCAACAAGAACTGGACGTCTTGCGGGAAGAGGAAACACCACTGTCCCACATGTTCGATCTTGCCAATACGCTGGCAGCGCAATCTGGCCAGGTTGCCCGGGAACAGGAGCTGCGTAACTTCCTGGGTACCTTCAACATCAGTGGAGACATGGTGAGCCAGAGAGTCGGGACATTGAGCGGGGGTGAGAAGGCGCGCCTGGTGCTGTGCATGATCGTATGGCAACGCCCTAACCTCCTCCTGCTGGATGAGCCTACGAACCACCTGGATCTCGCGACTCGTCAGGCGCTGTCGATTGCACTGAACCAATTCGAGGGCACGGTCATGCTGGTCAGCCATGATCGGGCGTTGCTGAATTCCGTTTGTGATGAGTTCTGGCTGGTGCGCGACGGTGGCGTTGAGCCGTTCCAGGGCGACCTCGGGGACTACCATCGGTACCTGCTGAGTGAACTCAAACAGCAGCAACAGAGAACGCAACAAATCAGGAAGGAGCCGAAAGCCCCACCACAGGCGAAAGATAACAACGGCCAGCAAGCGAAACGGCTATCGCGCCTCAGAAAGGAGCTGGAAACTGTTGAGTTCAACATGACAGAGCTTCGGTGGGAGAAAGCGGCACTTGAGCTCAAGCTCATCAATGCCACTGATCTTGCTGAGCTTCAATCGATCGCACTGGTGGTTCAGGATTTAGAATCGCAAATCACCGCGCTTGAAAGCAATTGGCTGACCCTTGAGCTCGAACGAGAAGAGCTGGGGGCAGCATAGCCCCCTCTGGTTTTCTAGTTCACTTGGGATGCGGCCACTGCCAATCTGAGACGTCCGCCAGCTATGACCAAGACATGCTACGTGGTTCTGCATCTCACCTCGGCATGTGGGCGCCCCAGGAAGACCATAATCAACAGTGCAAACACAGCGGTTATGGCAGCGAGCCCTTGCATCAGTGTATCGAATGCGGATACATACGCCCCGTAGACCAAGGAGAAAGAGAGCTGCCCAGCAGTGGCTACCTGGCCAATGTTTCCCTGTGCCAGTTCGAAGGCAGCAGTTCCCAGCAACGGCAACTGGAAGCCGATCAGCAGCGCCAGTACCGAACCTGCCAAAGCCAGTCCCACTGACTCACTCGCCAACCGGATGGTGTTGAAAACACCCGAGGCCATACCCGCTCGACTGGACGGAACGACGGAAACGGACAAGGCATCCATAAGCCCCCAGGGCAGGCCAGTACCGATACCTATGATGACCAGGGAGATAATCAGCCCGGGCATATCTCCACTTTGTCGCAACGACAGAAGTACAAGCCCGATGCTCGCGGTCATGAGCCCAAAGCCTGAAATCACCGCCGGAGAAAAATGCCTGGCCAGGCGAACAGCAATTGCCGGAAGAAACATCAACGGGAGACTTAAGCTGAACATGAGCAGTCCTGTCCTCGCCGGCGATACCCCCTCGATTGCTACCAGCCGGATCGGCATTATAAGGAGCAGCACTACATAACAGCAGGTGGTAGCCAAGGGTAACGCCTGAACCGCAAGAAAGGCCGGATACCTGAACAGCGAAAGATCCAGCACAGGGCGAACCTGACGGCGCTGACCTCTTACGAAGATGATCAGACACGCCACTGAACACATCAAGAAGCCTAGGGTGGAGATGCTCATCCACCCTGTGGCTGGAGCCTGCAGCACCGCCCACGTCATGAGTATCAACGAGGCGCAGATCGTAAGGATGCCCACCCAGTCAATCCTCTTAGCCTCGGGGTCTTTGGACTCTTTCAGAGCCCCCCGTCCAATGATTAACGCGAGCAATCCGAGCAAGGCCGATAAAAAGAAAATAGATCTCCAGCCAAACGCATCAATCAAGAGCCCAGAAACGGGTGGCCCCAACGCAAGCCCTACACCAAAACTCGTTCCGATCCAGCTCAAGGCTTTTTTCTTAGCTTCTCCTAGGAAAGAGCTGGCAAGCATCGCAGATCCTGCAGCCAGCAAAGCCGCACCAAATGGGCCTTGGATCGTGCGCAGAATTGAAAGCGTCATCGCACTTTGAGCGTTTGCGAGTAACAGGGAAATGACGGTAAAGCCCACAAGACCAATCAAGAAAGTCTTTTTCCGCCCAACGCCGTCTGCAAACGTCCCAGCAGCGAGCATGGTGCAGCTAACCATCAGAATGTAGCCATTAGTTATCCAGGCCAGTTCCATCGCTCCGCCACCGAGCTCGGCACGAATAGCAGGTATGGCGAGAATACCCGCAGAAAAACAAAGTGGCATCGCAAGGAGGCCTATGCAAACGCACGCAACCATCTTCCAGCCCTGCGAAAGATTTTCCACGGACACATCTCCCTAAACATTGGGCAAAAAAAACTGGCCCAATGGAGCCAGCTAAATCGGAGCATATGGCCTACGAATCTGCGTATGATTCGCAAGCTAGAACATCAAGCAATAAAGCCACCGTCCACTACCATAGAATGTCCGGTGATGTAGCTAGCTTCATCCGATGCCAAGAACAGCACCGCAGCAGCGACTTCATCAGAGGTACCTTTACGACGTGCAGGGATGGACTTTTTGTAGGCGTCTGGGTCAGCCGCGCCTACGCCACGGTTCATAAGGTGAGCAGCGTTCGGTAGGATCGAGGCGGAGTTACCACGAATGTCAGTGGCAATCAGACCAGGACAAACGGTGTTGAAGGTGATACCCGAACCGGAGTGAGTGGTTGCCATCTGGCGGGTCAAGCCGATAACAGCAAATTTCGAGGCCGTGTAAGAAGCGCCATCAGCACGACCGACCAAGCCGCCAATCGAAGAGGTGTTGATCACCCGACCAACGCCACGCGGAATCATGTGCTTGAGGGCAGCTTGGCAGCCGAAGAAGGTACCCTTGAGGTTGATACCGGTGATCTGATCCCACAGCTCTTCAGTGGTCTCCATGACGTCAGCAAAGCCATCAAACACGCCCGCGTTGTTCACGATGATATCCAACTGCCCGTAGTTGTCGACAGCAGTCTGAACCAGTGCTTCGACTTGCTCCTTAGAGCGGACATCCGTGCGGACGAACAGAACCTCGCCACCCAGTTCCTGAATTTCAGCTACTGCCTTCGCACCAGCCTCAGGCTGAATACCGCCGATGACGGTCTTGACGCCGGCCACCGCGAGATTGCGTGAAATGGCCAGACCGATACCAGTCTCGCCACCGGTTACGACAGCAACTTTACCCTTCAGATCAAACATGGCTCACCTCGTGTAGATTCAGTTTTCATTTATCAATTGCACTCGATCACTCCTGCACCGACTCAATCAAGCCCACGGTTATAGGAAGCTAGCGAACGGAACCGGCTCCGAGAAGCCGGGTGACACAATTCTTCAATTGGTCAGCGCTCTTTGATACATCGGCGGGGTTCGTCGACACGCCCCCCAACATCCCATCAAGCAAGCTCCAGATCGCCTTGATCGCGAACTCATAGCTTGGAATTGTGAAGGCCCCATCCTTCACCCCTCGCTCCAATACCTGGAAAATCAGCCGCTCATGACTGAGCAGGAGGGTTTTAAGCCGGGTTGCATCTCCTTCATCCAGGCACCGCTTCTCGCGAACGGCGAGCAAATGCAGCTCCTTGTTGCGGGAGGCATGGAGAAAATACTGCTCAACGTATGCCCCGACTTGCGCGACAGGTGTGTGGGTTCCATCCACTGCCTGCTTCAACGCTTCGAAGAGATTCTGTTCTGCCTCGTAAATCAGCTCGAAAAGCAGCTGTTGTTTGCCATCAATGTGGTTGTAGAGCGATCCAACCTGGATGCCACTCATGTCTGCAATCCTTCGCAAGCTCACCGAGCCAAACCCTTCTGCGACAAACAATTTCAAAGCAGTGGCACGGATAACCTCCGCCCTTACGACGGATTTGCTGTCTTTACCGGAGAGATGCGACATATTCATAAGAGGCCACACCACAAGAAGAAAGGGGTTGTTAAAGTGATTGCGAAATCGGGTAACCCACGAAAAGGTCACTGCGAAGCAGCACGTTTTCAGGCATAGCCTCTGCGTCACACAGCGCCGCAGCGATGTCCTCACCCACAGCGATCGCAGCAGCAGGGTTCGTACCATGGCCAATGCCCAGGTAAAGTCCTTTGAAGCCCTCGGGCCGACCGACATAGGGCACGCCATTCGGAGTCATCGGAACCATGCCTGTGAACACTCCTGGAATACCTTGGCGAGCTGAACTCGCACCCAATTTGTTTTCCGCTGCTCTAAGAGGGAGTATCAGGCCAGCCGAGGTCAGTAACATCTGGCTTTGTAGCCCGGCACATACCACCACTTCATCTGCTGTGATCACGCCACTCGCGGCATCGACTCCACGAACATGGTTGTTGATGCCGAGCAGGCCATGGGCGGGATCAGCCTCCAGGACTCGCACTCCAGCATCTCGGCACCGAGCAGCAAGATCTCGAGCAAAATCGGAGAGCAGAGCAGTACCTGTCTGATCGCCCATTTTCTGATCAGGCACACTTGCCTCACCGCAGACATTGTCGAGGCTTTCGCCGTACCCCAGCTCAATCGCCATAGCGCGAGCCAATACCACTCCCCTTTCAGTAAGGGGGCCAGACTGGGTTTTCTTGCAATAGGTCATAACCTGGCTCAAGCCCAGGGTGGGAATGCAGTCGCCGACAAAAGACTTATCGACAAGCGTAACGCTGGCACCTAGCTTCTGAAGAAAGTAAGCCGCCGAAACCCCAATGATCCCCGCGCCAACGATCGCAACCTCAAGATTTCCGTGCTTACTCACGTCACACACCTCTTCTGATCAGGCGCCCACAAAAGGCACGCCACTGCGCCCAACCCTTAAACACCCACACCCGAGGCTCTCGAATCATACCTTTGGTACGATTTTTTAGACCGCCCAGTCAGTATGATAATTGTACAGCTGGTTTGTCAACAGAACGTGGCGCTTTATGAGGATGGGAAACGACGGCGGCGTCGACGGATTTCCTCACCTTGCTTTGGGTGGTCAAAACCCAGCATACTGAAAATACCCATCGGTCAGTTTTTAAGATCGAAAGGTCAGTTTAGATAGGAGAAAGGCAAACGCTCGGTGGAGATTGGACGCCTTTCAAGCCGGCCATACCTCCATGGAGGCACGCTCAGGTAACGGATTGGCGCCTGCTCATCTTTCTGTTGGCATCCCCATCGGTGGTCTCAACGAGGACGAAAACCGGAGGCTTGCCCCTTAAAAACCACAATAAGCTTCGAGGTCGATCATGAAGAATGCGGATAAATTTTTTATCGATGGAGCATGGGTTGCGTCGTCTCGCGATGAACTAATTGACGTAATCAACCCGGCAACGGAGCAGGTTGTTGCCCGGATCGCTAATGGCTGCTCTGTGGATGTTGATAAAGCAGTTATAGCCGCACAAAAAGCTTTCGAATCGTTCAGCCAAACGTCCATCGAAGCGCGCCTGGAAATGCTGGAGCGCATCCGTGAGGGACTGATCAAGCACACCCCTGAAATTGCCAGATTGATCAGTGCAGAAATGGGCGCCCCCATGACCTTCGCTCGCGACGCTCAGGCTGCAACCTGTGTAGCCCATGCTGATGCGATGATCGCTGTGCTCAAGGACTTCAACTTCGAACAAGTCGTGGGGAACACGCTGATCACGAAGGAGCCGATTGGTGTGGTAGGGCTGATTGCTCCCTGGAACTGGCCCCTCAACCAAGTAGTGTGCAAGGTACTCCCTGCCATCGCTTCCGGCTGCACAATTGTGCTTAAGCCCAGCGAGGTTGCCCCGCTGGACGCCATTTTGTTCGCCGACATTCTCACCGAAGCTGGCGTACCCCCAGGAGTGTTCAATCTGGTGAACGGCGATGGCCCGAGTGTTGGCCATGCCATCTCTACGCATCCCGGGATTCACATGGTGTCCTTCACCGGTAGCACGCGAGCAGGAATTCAGGTTGCAAAAGCGGCTGCAGAAACCGTCAAGCGTGTAACACAAGAGCTTGGTGGCAAATCTCCCAACATCATCCTCGATGACGCTGATCTGGCAACCGTGGTGAAGGCAGGTGTCGAGCACTGCTTCAGCAACAGCGGTCAGTCCTGTGACGCCCCAACCCTGATGTATGTGCCTGCCGCTCTCTACGAAGAAGCAGTCTCGATCGCAGCCAAGGCAGGCGCGGCGCTCAAAGTGGGTAATCCAGATTCGGAAGATACCGATCTGGGCCCTGTGGCGAACCGCAATCAATTCAACCGGATTCAAGAGCTCATCAAGTCCGGCATCAACCAAGGTGCTCGTACTGTGATCGGGGGCGAGGGCCGCCCTGATGCTCTGAAAGAAGGCTTCTACGTCAAACCCACCATCTTCGCGGACGCCACGCCCGACATGCGGATCGTCCAAGAGGAGATTTTTGGCCCGGTATTGGTCATGCTCCCCTACGATGACGAGAAGGCCCTGATCAACGCCATCAACGCCGCCGATTATGGTCTAGCTGCTTACGTCCAGTCGAGAAGCCGAGAGCGTGCACGCAAGGTAGCTCGCCAAATTCGCGCAGGCTCCGTCTACATCAACAGCCCGGAGTGGAACTCCCTGGTGCCATTTGGTGGCTTCCGGCAGTCTGGCAACGGTCGCGAATGTGGGGCACACGGCTTGGGTGAGTACCTCGAAATCAAAGCCAACGTTGGGTACTTCTGATCCAGCTGTTTGAGCGTAGAGCACACAGCCGCATCACCGATGTGCAGCCCCGCCTTAAGAGCGGGGCTTTTTAATAGCCTCATTTCCTTATCACATCGAGGTCTATCTTGAGCTGGCCGACCTACCCTACTCTGCCTACGTCAGTCAGAGTGTTGGAGTAAACGAACTCCCCCAGGGCATCACGCCATGACTCAGAATAAGACTCAAGCGACCGTCGCGCGACAGCCTTCACGTTGGCTGCATGGATTGGGATTGTAAGTGCCTGCATCGCATTACCCAGTTCGACATACGCCTTGCGATGCCGCACTCCTCCGTTCGCCAGCAGAACCCCAATCCGTGAAGGTGCGCCAAATTTGAGATGCTCGATGAGTGCCGGTACACCTTCGGTCACCTCGATACCGCGTTCGAGCAAGAGTCTGGCGAGCAGCGAGATGCCCTGCTCGACCAGTGTTTGCAACGAGTAGGTAACAGCGCGCGTGTGAATCCCAAGGATATCGTCCACCTCCATTTGGGTGGATTCAGCAATCTCTGCGAACGTCGCGCCATGTACCCACTGGCGAACGATCTGGAAGAACCTGCCCTTCGCATGCTCAGGATCTTGGCTGTCCTCCAGTCGGAATGCCACACGCACGTCCGACTTCAGCTCCCTATCCTGCCATGCCCACTCCAGGATGGCAGTCAGCAGTTCGTCAGCTACGGGATCGACCTCAGTCGTCCAATCGACTCTGCTAGGTAGCAGGGTCTGTTCAACGAAGTCCAGCAGCCGTACCTTGGCACCTGTATCTTGCAGCCAGGCGATCTTGCCATCAGTCCTCAGTCCGATCAGACGCTGCGCTCTCAGTTCAAACACAGTCCGCAGCGTGACGACGGCAGCGGCAGGTAACTGCTGAGCAGCAAAGGTATGGTCAGACAGGTCGGCAGCCAGTCTCACAAACTCGGCGTCTCCAACCTCCTCTGCCATTAACTCGATAAGCGTCGCGTCCACTCCATCGATGAGCGAATGACTGGCTGGCTGGACTTCCAGGAACTGGTTGCTGAGCACGATGCCGGTTTGCCTCAGATGCTCTTCAAGCGCAACGATCAAATTCCGCAGAGAACCCCTGACTGACTCCCCTGCACCTGCGGTGGCGACGGGTTGCACGATCCACCATTGGTCAGGATTAGCGCATAACACCAGGCCCTTGGTATTGGCGCCGGCACGACCGGCTCGACCCACCAGGTTCTTGATGTCGCGAGCAAGCATGTTCTCGGGCTGCCCGCTGCCAACGCGACGCTGCACCGAATACAGAACAAGTGAGCGGATCGGCAGGTTGACCCCCTCCGCGAGCGTGCTGGTACAGATCACCAACTGGATCTTCCGATCGCGCAACAACTCTTCCAAGACCTCCCGCGTCTCCTGAGGGATGTCTCCGTGGTGCAACACCGCGCCATTACGCAGCGCCTTCGCGCCGATCCAGCTGTCACCGAACTCGGTTTCGAGATACTCGATGCGCGACCTGAGAACTTCGAGATCGGCGAAATCCACGGGCTTCGGTAATGGCAGTGGGCACTCTAGCTGTTTGATGAGCTCTTCTGCCAAGCCAATCGCACCCTGATGTCCTCGTTTATTGGCGGCAAAAATCGCCGTCGTCCCCATCGACAACACCTTGCGGGCTGCACCGACGGCCAGGGTCTTGGTGGACGTGAAGGTATAGGTGTTGGTTCGGCGGGTTTGGGGATTCCGGTACTGGAAGTTGCTTCTATCCAGAAAACCATGGATAGAGTACTGCCGCTGCTGTGCGTGCGGGTGCATGTCCAGACGTACAGACTTGTTGACCCCGGCGCCGGAGGATCGCAGCACGGAGAATTCCGCGATTGCAGGCCGATAGGTGCTTCTGATGACCGTGTCATCGTCCCCTCCGAGCCAGGCGTTGATTTCCTCGATATTGGGGATGATCGCCGACATGAACACGAAGCGGATCGGGTTGACCAGGCGGGCCTTCATCCGAGCCAACAGCAGCTCAAGGCCAATTCCCCTGCCGGCGCTGTCGAGCAGATGCCCTTCGTCACAGATGACCAGCGATATCCGCTGAGCGAAGGCTGGATCGGCACTGAGGATTCCGGACAGCGACTCAGGTGTCGCGATCAGCGCGTTGATGTGATCAAGCCCATGTACCTCATCTCCCGACGGAATCGTGCCGCCATACGCGCACCGCGCCGCGATGCCGAGAGCATTCAGCTGACGAACCAGTGAGTGTCGAAGCTCCGACGCCAACGAGCGGTACGGCACGATCATGATCGCGACGTGCGTCGGGTTTCGCTTCAGGTGCCAGTACAGCAGCGTCTCGCAGAGTGTGGTTTTGCCAGCCCCGGTTGGCATCTGCAGCGCATAGCTCTCGGAGGTGCTCAGCAGCCCTTCATCGATGGCCTGAATCTGAGAGGGGAAGAACTCCCACGTTGAGGGTTTGCGATCTATGAAGGCGTTGATCAGCGGCGTCCAGAATGCATCTGCACCCTCCGGCAGCACAGCGCGGGTATTCGATGCATCGAAGCGGGCCAGAAGGCGGCTGAGTAAAGCCGCCGCCACCCACTGATCTGGCCCAACCTGCAAGGCGTTGTCCGCCTCGCTAGTGCTTGCCTCCACAATGCGTTGCAGACCAGGAAGGTCACCTGTTCGCAGGTGCTCCTGCACCTGGTGTGCCGTTTGAGATACCAGCGTTTCTGGCCGCGCCAGGAAGTCATAGCATGCAGCCCATGGACTCAACGGATCGGCGGGCGGCGACGACTGCCTCATGGCCAAGCAGGCGGACGCTGGGAAATCCCCAAAATAGAACGCGGCAGCAGCAAACAATGCCGCCTCATTCTTTGAGATGCCCATCGCTTCAATTTGCTCAGCCGGCATGTCTTTCGAGAACTGGAGGAAAGCGTTTCCCAACTGCGCCCAGTCATCGCTTGAGACCGTCGTGGAGTGAAGGCCGTCGAACAGCTCTCCGACAAGCGAAATGTAGTAATCCGTGGATCGATTGCTGATTTGAGCCAGCTCAATGGGCAACGCAGCTACGGAAAATTGGCCCAAATGCCGGGCCTTGTCTGCATCGTTGATCCAGGTCTGCAGGGAAGCTCTCATATCAACGCACCGTCGCCCGAGCAGCCTCGAAGGCCGCGTTATAAGTGGTATACAGATTCGGCACTGAGATCACCACAAGGGTGTACTCACTGCTGGCCGTCACCGGGGCGTTGGGGAGCTCTGCAGTGAGCAGGCTTTCACAGATGACAGCGACTGCCCGGAAGCGCTGAGTCGTAGGTGGATGATCAACGGCATTGATAAAGCGGTTTAGGAGCGGGATATCAACATCTCCCAGATCCTCAAACAGCGCACGCTCGCGCAACCACACCAATGTGCTCGCGAGCCTACTGGTGCGATCTTTAGCGCAGTCAGCGATAGCTGAGCCGATTGGATTCGAGGCAGCGCTAGTAGATTTGACCTTCACCTCAGAGCAAAGAACCTGATCATCCGCACTCGCATCAGGTCGGTTGGGCATGATGAAGTGAACGACGTCTGACTTGGGCGCTGGCTTCGTTCTGTCCTGCTTGAGTCGCCATTTCTTGGGGCCAATGGCCGGATCAGGATGCTCCTTGGTGGACTGGTAGAAGTAGCCGAGCACTTCTCCGAAATCCCCCGCCATGGTTGCCCCGGCATCGGGAAGCTTGGCCGCTAGAACATCAGCAGGCGTTATTCCATGGCGTGCTACCGCTGCCGCAAGAGCGCCGTCAGTGATGTAGCAACGGCGCAGCGGTTCGGCCATGGCTGCCTCCAGGAGTGCCACGTTCTGGGCAGTCATCCTCACCAGCACATAGGGCAGATCCTGCTCATGAACAAACCACGGCACCGCGTTGGCAAAGTCAAAACCGAGATCATCCATGGTTGATGGTCGTCCTAGATCAAAGCTCGGCAGCAGGCTTAGCAGTCAACCCAGCGCCCAGTTACCGATTGGTGGTTAATGGCCACTACGGTACGCCAAATAACGGGGCAGATGTCAACCGATCGCCTGATGGTACGTCCCCCTGTCAGCCTCAGTCGTACTTACCAAGATGCCTCTCAAGGTAGTTGACGGCCAAGGTCGCCGGGATGCAAATCAAGGCATACATCAATCCGGTCAGGCTCAGGATCGACATGTATTGGAAGGTCTCTGAACCGATGTCGTTGGCGGCGCTGATGACTTCAGGAAGCGCAATCGTAAAACAGAGCGACGTCGCTTGAAGGATCAATAGGGCAAACCCGAGCAAGGGAGGTAAAGCGATCCGCAAGCCCTGCGGAATCACGATTATACGCAACGTATCAGCACGACTAAGCCCGAGGGTCTGCGAAGCTTCACGTTGGCCGACGGCGACAGCATTCAAGCCAGCGCGAATGATCTCGCTGGTATACGCGCCCGTACTCCAAGCCAGTGCCGCCACTGAGGCGCTCAGCGAAGATAACGTCAACCCGCTCGTGGGCAATCCGAAATACAGGAACTGCAGGAGGATCAAGACTGGCCCACCACGACCCAGCTCAACCAGAATCACACAGAACCAACGGATTGACCTCACCTTGGCCTGCCCACCGATGGCCCAGATGAGACCAAGCGGAATGCCGATGATCAAGCTCAACGCTGCGACCTGCAGGCTGATGAGGTAGCCGTCCCACAACCGTGGGAACCACTCAACCCAGTCATTGAAAGTACCTGTCATCGTTCAATCCTCATCCGAATCCGTGAGTCGACTGCCCGTGACACGTAGGCCATCAGGAAGCTGAGGCTGAAATAGCCCACCGCCGCCCAAGCGTAGATCTGCAGTCCCTGGTAGGTTTGCTGGGTAAGTTGGTTCGCGATCAATGCCACATCTGCCACGCCAATAGCCGACGCAATCGCCGTATCCTTGAGCAGACCAATGGCGTAAGAGCTAGCGGACGGCAGTGATATACGCAGCACTTGAGGTGCCAGGACATACCGGTACCGCTGCCACGCTGAGAGCCCTATGACATGGCTCGCCTCACTCTGCCCTTTGGGAACTGCTTTCAGTGCCCCTCGGTAGATTTCCGCCAAGTTGGCAGCGGTGATGATCGACAGACCAATCACAGCAGCAGCAAACGGGCTCAACCGGATCACGTGTTGCCCAATCGCAAAGAACACCGCGAAAAGCCAAACGATGGGAGGGATAGATCGGACGATGAGGATCACTGTTGCGCCCAGGTAGGAAAGATGCGCGTTGCGAGCCGAACGGAGTGCACAGAGCGGGATAGCCAAAATCGCCCCAGCGATAAACGACGCCAGGGTCAGGGCGATTGTCCAGGGCAAGCCCGCGCACAGTTTCTGGATCACTGTGAGCATGTCCATTAGCGATCTCGCACAGCAGAAAGAAACTGTTGAACGCGTGGGTGCTGCGGTGACCTCATGACCTGAGCGCTCTCTCCTTGCTCGATGATTTCACCGTCGGCCATGACGATGACCCGGTTCGATACGTTTTCGGCAAATCGCATCTCGTGGGTGACGACCATCATGGTCATGCCTTCGTCAGCCAACTCCCGCATGACGGCAAGCACTTCGAGGCCCACTTCCGGATCTAAGGCCGATGTTGGTTCATCAAAAAGCATGATCTGAGGATCCAGTGCGAGTGCACGAGAAATGGCGATGCGTTGCTGCTGGCCACCTGAGCATCGAGATGGATACAGACTCGCCTTGCTTGCCAGTCCCACTCGTTCCAGCAATTGCATGGAGCGCGCATCCGCCTCTTCTCGACTGCGCTTAAGCACTCGCCGTTGTGCCAGCGAAATGTTTTCTAGCACGCTCATGTGCGGGAATAGATTGAAAGACTGGAACACCATACCGAGCTTGCGGTTCAGGCCAGCCAATTGAGCACGCGTAGCACCGACCGAAGCATCAATCGACAGATCGCCGACTGTCACGGTGCCAGCGGTTGGAGGCTCAAGCTGATTGATGCAGCGTAGTAGCGTACTCTTACCCGAACCACTGGGCCCAATCAGTGCAACCACCTCACCGCTTTTGAGTTCAAAATCGATGGATTTTAAAACAGTGATATCGCCAAATCGCTTACTGACTCCATCAAGCCGCAAAACAGTGCTTTGATGAGATAAATCCAGCGCAAGCGAAGATGACGCGAAGGAGATCTCAGCGTTCATATTTTTACCCCTTTACTAAGATTTATTGTTGGCAGGGCTATAAAAAAGGGGCCGCTGGCACAGCCCAAATATGAGACTCTTTAAAAATTCTTATTACAACTTCAGGTTCGAATACAATTCAGGCCGACGGTCTCGCAAGTGGCGAACCTCGCCCTTCTCACGCGAAAGCCTAAGCCTCGCAAGATCCAGCTCAACATTGAGCAGACCAGGGGCATTCAATTCGCCTTCAGCGTAGGTGCCATCAGTGACACCCATCCGATTGTCAATCGGGCACGCAACGAATGCTTTGCCCATACAGCTCACTGGATAGTCATTGGGGATACCCAGATCACCGACGAGTGGGGACACGCACACATACACCTGATTTTCTAGCGCACGAGCATGAGCACTGAACCACTCACGCCAGGTTCCGCGCTCTTCTGTCAGAGCTGGAACGAAAATGACTTCGGCACCAGAGGCGACAAGGCTACGAGTGAGCTCAGGGAATTGAACGTCGTAGCAGATGAAGACACCACACTTCACGCCATCAATCTCAAAAACATCATTCAGCGAGGACGCACCCGAGGTCTGGATGGCCTTCTCCCCACGAGTGAGATGTACCTTGTGCTGGCGTTCGAACGAGCCGTCTGGCTTGAAGACAAAGGCACTGTTGAAGCCTTCGCCATTTTCTTCATGCCAGTAAGTTGCGCCGACGATGTAGATGTCATGAGCCCTGGCCAGCGCGGTCAGGCACTCAACAAAAGCTGGATACAGCGGGGTCAAGACGTCCCGGTAAAAAGCCGAAACAGTCTGATTACTGACTTGGGCTGCGTCCGGACTCGTCCACAGCAGACCCATTGGCAAGAATTCAGGGAGCAGCAGTACGCGGCTACCTGCCACCTTGGCTTCAAGGACTACCGACTCAACATGCTCGGCGAATTCTTGAAACGCTGCATAACGCCGGATCTCAAAAACGGCGACAGATACCTTCAACTGATCAAGCATCTTGTGCTTCCTTCCAAATATTGAATAGCGCCTTCTTGTCGATCTTCGACGTGGATCCCAGTGGCATTTCAGACAGTTGGATGAAGCTGACCGGAACTTTGAACTCGGCAAGTTTTGCTCGGCAGTGAGCCGTCAACTCTTCAGCGCTGACCTGCTTACCAGCCGTGGTCACAAAGTATGCGAACGGTTGCTCACCAAATTTGGGGTCTGGGATGCCGATTACCGAAGCCAGCTGGACAGCTGGATGCTCACAGATGACGTCTTCAACCTCAGCTGGAGCGATATTCGCGCCGCCTTTGATGATGATGTCCTTGATACGACCGGTCAGGTAATAGAAGCCATCCGCATCGCGGTAGCCCAAATCGCCTGTACGGAAGAAGCCATCAACGAAAGCTGATGCAGTGAGATCTGGGGACTTGTAATAGCCGCTGGTGGTGGCCGGAGCCTTCACCCATACCTCGCCCTCTTCACCATCAGCCGCCAGTTGCCCAGAGGCGGTGACGAACCTCACCTCAACACCAGGCGCTGCTTGGCCGATAGAGCCTTCAGGCAATTCGACGTGGCGAGAGGCGTAGCTACCAAAGACCGGACGAACCTCAGTCAGCGCGTAGTAATCTTCGATTCGCTTGTTGAACCGCCGAGCAAAGCGATCCTTCAGTTCCTTCGACAGAGGTGCACCAGCAGAGATGAATAGCCGCATGAAGGACAAATCGAACTGCAGGTCATTTTGCTCGGCATATTCGAGCATCATGCTGAACATGGTGGGTACGCCATGGAATACCGTCACACGGTGATTCACGATGGCATTCAACACATCTGCCGGGCGGAATTTACGGAGCAAAATCACTTCGGCGCCGGCCTGCAAGGCCATCGACGCTGCGGTTGAGAGTCCATAGAGGAAGCCCAACGGCAGAGCCACCAACACCTTATCTTCGGGCGTTACCCCCCAGAGCTCGATCAAGGAATGGTTTCCCGCAAACTCTGCGGCCTGGGTGTAGCGAACAGCCTTGGGAACCCCCGTGGAGCCAGAGGTGTAAACAATGAGGAAATCCGGATTGATCTCGGATGCCTCCAGTTGCGCCTCAACCGACTGTTTCTGGAGGAAACCACGGGTATCAAAAATGGTGCAGTCACGCTCGCCGACCGCATCCAACGCTGCCGATGCCAGCAGCTCATCCACAAACAGATGTTTGATCTGCGCGTGATCGATGATGTAGGCCGCCTCCGCAGCGGTCAGCACAGCATTGAGCGGGATAAAGGTGCCGCCAATTTTCGACACCGCGTAATACAGAATCATGGTCGCACTGCTATTTTCGCAGTACACGCCTACCGGGGTGTTTCGCCCAATGCCCACACTAACCAAACGCGATACCGTCTGGTTGACCTCGCGCACTAACGCCTCGTAGCTGAGAGCCTCGCTTTCAAAACGAAGAGCGACTCTTTCAACATTGCTACCGGAGAAGGCCTGAATACTGCTAAATATCATGACAAAACCTCAGAGAACGTTAGTGCCGAGCCATGGACGCGTGTTAGGCGGGCTTGCAGTGCATCATCACCTTCCACTCGCCTTCCTGCACCGACTCACCGCGCTGGTTGACCAGAGAAACTTGGAAGTTGACGATACCAACACCTGGCTTTTTCGTCTCACGCTTGGAGCCGACTTTTTGGTTCACATGGATGGTGTCGCCAATCTTAATCGGGCCGCGAAGATCCCAAGTCATGCCCAGGAATGCGATTGCAGTGCCTTCCTTGATGCCCAGGCGGCTTTCCAGACCAGTAGCGATGGCAAAGCCAGCTGGGCCGTGCAGGATGCGGCCACCGAACACAGTAGTTTTCGCAAACTCTTCGTCGGTGTGAACGGGGTTATGGTCACCGGTCAGCGCGGCGAACATGACGATGTCGGCTTCAGTGATGGTTCGGCGCGGAGAATTCCATTCCTGGCCAACCTCCAATTGATCGAAGTACAAGGCGTTTTGGCCAATACCGGTCAGGCTCTTCGGTTCAACTGCACTATTCATTGTATTTCTCCAGATTAAAGAGCGGTGCTCTTGATATGTTTCGCAGCGGCACCCATGGTCATGAAGTGCACGTCAGGTTGCTGCATGTGCTTGATCAGCTTTTCAAGCATCTCGATGCGCGGGCCTCGCCCGATGATTTCCGGGTGGCACGTCAGCGTGAAGACGCCACCGACTTTATGGGCATAATCGAACTCGGCAGCCCATGCCTTGTAGACATCTTCAGCCAAGCGCAATCCGGGATTTAACGGACGTGGGGAGAACTGGAAGTACGGATAGTCGTCGAGCTCCCACGCCACAGGGAACTCAAGCACCTGGCTCTGCTCACCGTGCGTGAATCGCTCTTCGGTGAGTACGTCGTTTTTCCGGGCAAAAAAAGTATTGAAGTCATTCGACATTAGGCTGCTGTCGTAGATGAGTCCAAACTCTTCGAGCAGATCGATGGTGTTATCACTCAGATCCCATGCAGGCGAGCGGTAGCCGATCGGACGCACACCCGTGACCTTTTCCAGCACCTCAAGGCTTTGGGTCAGGAGACGTCGCTCTTCTTCGATCGGCAGCCCCACGGGCGATTCGTGAAGATAGCCGTGGCACCCAATCTCATGACCCGCCGCCACAATGCGCTTGATCTGCTCAGGGTATGAGGAGGCAGTGTGAGCCGGCACGAAGAAGGTCGCGGGCACTTCGCAACGTTCCAGAACCTGCAGAAGACGGGGAATACCGACTTCAGCTCCAAATTCACCCCGAGACAGAGGTGTCGGAGAAACCTGCTTGAAGGTGCTCATCCAGATGGCGACGCCATCAAAATCGAAGGTTAGGCATGCGATGGTCATCAGTGCTCCTCAACAGAAATCAGCAGGTTTGGCATCTCGAACGGTCTCGACCTGCCCCTGGCATCACAACCGGGGCGCTTCCCTCATGCTTCTAAGAGCCTGTGACGGAACAGCTCAGAAAAAAGACCGACCGTAATAAAAATTAGACCGCCCAGTCAGTATGCTTGAATTAGTAAGCATGTCAATAGACCCAAGGGTCAGCCACCGCTCGAAAAAATTCGCCTTCAAGCTCCGAATCACCGGGTTCACCTTGCGCGGCAAGACTCACAGGTTTAGAATTAATACCGATAAGTCAGATTTTTAGCCCGACCGTACGGTCTGTCAACCACAAAAAGGTATCGTCATGATCCAAGCTATTAACGCAGGGCCTGGTTACCCAGGCGTATCAATGTCAATGCGAGTAACGGATGGGGATCTGCTTTTCATCACGGGGCATGCTCCCGTCGACAGCGATGGCGAGGTAATCGAGGGCGACTTCGAAGCGCAGGTCGTGGCGGTTTTCGAGAATCTGCGCATCACCCTTCAGGCCGCCGGTGTGGACTTCGAAGCCTTGGTACGCATGAACACGTACCTGACCGACGTGAATCCTGAGACCGTCGCAACCTTCAAGGCTGTGCGTAATCGCTTCGTGAACATGGACTGCCCTCCAGCCAACACGCTTCTCAAGGTGAGCGGCCTGTACGACGGTCGCATCCGGATTGAAGTGGATGGTGTCGCTGTGCTGCCACGCGCTTGACCGATCGCCCGCCGCCCACCAACTGGGCGGCACTTGATCAAACGGCAGTACCGCCTGACCGACATTGACGAGGGCAAAATTGACTTGGCGGTACAAAAAAAAGACAATCACCAAGCTCCCTCCCAATCAAAGGCTTGGTAAGGCTGAAGACAGCCCCAGCAAGTAGGAGTACCGATGATCACGTTTCGAGGGGTTGTTTACCCCGCGCAGACCGACGCCATGGGCCACATGAATGTGCAGCACTACGTCGCGTCCTTTGATCAAGCCTTTTGGCACCTAGCCGAACACCTGGGCTACGACACTGAGTGGCGGCTGAGCCGCAAACAAGGTTGGGCGGATGTTCATTACGAAATCGATTTTCGATCCGAATTACACATTGGATCGACTTTCCACATTAAGAGTACGATCGACAGGGTTGGCCGCACGTCGATGGTGACTCACCACACCCTTTACAACAATAAAGACCAGCTCTGTGCCGAAATCGCCATGACCTCTGTCTATTTCGATCTCGAAGAGCGCAAGGCCATAGAGATACCTGACTTTATTCGTGCGTCTGCATCCTCCATGATCGAGACGCGTACTGCTTAGAACCTATTCGGTGTAACCCATGAATCTAGATCTGCGCGATCAACTCAAACAGAAAAAGCAAGCCTACGTCCAAGACGAAATTCTGTCGTCCGCAGCATCCCTCTTTGCTGAGAAGGGATTTCGAGCAATTACTATTACCGATGTTGCCGCACAGCTGGGTTACACAAAATCTGTTGTCTACTACTACTTCAAGAACAAGAATGAGATCCTGTGGCAGATCTTCAACAGGATGCACGAGAGCTACGAGGCAACCATCGACGAGATCCTGGCTCAGGAGCTTCCCGCTGAAGATGCACTTCACCGCATCCTTCACAGCCATGCCCTTCACGTAATGAAGAAGAAGGACTGGACAGCTATCTATTTCAGAGACGAAAGCGAACTGGAGCCCGAACAGCGCCTGCTGATGCGCAAGCGCAAGCGCGAGTACGATGCCAAGATTGAGGTCATCTATCAGCGCGGCATCGATGAGAAGAAATTTAAAGACATTCCACCTCACATCGCGATCACTGGCTTCATGGGTATGTGTAACTGGCTGCACACATGGTTCAACGAACAGGGGTCTCATACCCCTGAGCAGATCGCCGATTACTACTGCGACCTGATGTCGGGCGGCTACTTGAAATAACCGCCAGCAAAGCAGAAGAAGCGCGACTCTCGTCGCGCTTTTTTTCAGTTCGATTTCGCCCGGGCAAAATCTTCAGTAAAGCTGCGGCGCTCACGCGCATAGTCAACCTGTTCATCTGGGATGACGCGGATACGGACTTTGCTCTGCATCTCCTCGGAGATATGAGCGATCACACCAGGTAAAGTCGAGATTACCGCCAACCCTGTCATCTCGGCAGGAGTGAAGCCCATCTGCGCCAGGATTGCGCCGAGCATCCCAACTTCGTTGATGACGATCTCTGGCTTCTTGGCTTGGGTAGTGAACGCCTTGTGCACTGCCTCGTACCACTCGCAAGTCTGTCCCCACACTCCAGTCTCGATTGCCAGTTGCTTCAACTGTTGAGCACGAGGATCGGTATATTTGAAGGCTGGGTGACCCAGACCTGGAACACGCTCTTTACGAGCCCGCATTCCTTCCACAAGAGACGCAGCGGCCTCATCCATGGAGGCGGCTTGCTTGGCTTCAGCCAGAGTTGCATTCAGAAAAATAGCGGTCTGATCAGGCGCCAAAGAGTACTCGCCTGCAGACAGAACAGCGGTCGCCAAACCAGCAACCATGGATGGGTTGCTCGACACGCAGAAGCGGGCAGCGGCAGTACCTGGCTTACGTAGGGAATAATCCAGTACAGAACATAGAACCCCCTCGATCATCTTGGCTTGGCCAACCGTAGGCAGCTCGCCACGAATCATTAGATAGGTTGCATCGGCAAAGCTCAGCTTCCCAATCATGTCACCCAGATCATACCCACGGATATACACAGTGTTGTCTTGGACATCGCTGACAGCGCTGCTCCAGTACTTAGGCGTCTCGTTCATGCTGAATTCCTAGTGGATGGATCAATACCAAGCGCGCGGCCCGGCGTCAAATGATGGTATCCGAGCCCAAGTCAACTGTCCAGCCGGTCAGTCTTTTTAACTGACCAATCGGTATGTGAGCATCAGCACTCTACCATTACCTGTAGCCATAGTCATGCGTCCAAATTGCCAGGAATTCAGATGATCCAAGGAATGGATTGGGGCTGCTCGATCGGAGGATTATCTGCACACGCTGACGATTCGATGCGCCCGAGATGAGGATAAGACCGAGCACTTTCGGCAAACTCCCGAGCGCTGGTGACGCTTTGGAAAATGTCCTGGTGCGGGCCAACAGTGATGATCTTGGGATCGCGAGAGCCGCCCTCTATGCCTGGCCATGGTGCCCGCTCATTACGTCCTTCCTTGGAGAAAAAACCGCGAATTGGATCAAGGATGGCGGACATCATCTGGCTCGCAGTCGAGGGCCTAGCTTTGGTCAGAATGTGCGAGGCACGCTCAAATGACAGGTATCGACCTGTCACGGGTAACCAAATATTCCGACCATCAGCTGGCGCCTCTCCCGGCTTGGAGTTCTTTGCCTCTCGGCACACCACTATTGTCGCGTAGCCAAATACCTCACCGCTGACCACCGCTTCGTGATGCTCCATCGCTGGGCGCAAGTCAGCGAGTGATCTACCGCTGAACACCCTTCCGCCTCGTTTGAAGATGCTTTCAATGAGCTGAGTGGCCAGCCTTTTAGGTGATACAGAAATATCCTGATCGAATCTGGCAACCGCCAAGGTGAAGGGGGGGACATCAAGGTGTGTCACTTGGGTAGAAAACCTGACCAACAGACCCCTTGCTCTGCAGCTGTCGGCAAACCGCTCCAGCTCCTCTACGTACTCTGGTCGACGCTCAAAAATCACCGTCCCCAATGGAGAGGAGATTACTGAGGCCCCAAGATCAAGGGCGATGTCACGAAACTCGGAGATTCCCTGCCAGGCGATCCTGGTCGACTCTGTTGATTGATAGAGACCGAGCCATGTTGAAACCCATTCATCAGAGGTGGATTGAGGAAAGTCTGGATCGTCCAAGAATACGTCCGCCTCGAACCCAAACCGCTGCAGGAAGTAAGCGTGCAGAAGCGCCTCCATACCGCTTCCCACGACTGCAATACCTCTATCCCTAACACCTGTGCTCATTTCCGCCCTCCGCCTCACACGTGCCCCGCCTCATGTAAGAGCCCAATACAAAGGTACTCACGGGTATTATTTTGAGACTGAACGGTATTTTAATCGCTCCTGAGGGTCAAGCAGCTTCGCCACCAGCTCATCGGGTCGTGCGGCCGCTACCAGATGAGCTCCTCGGATGCGTCGAAGGGCAGGCTGAATTTGCGCTTGCGCGGCAATCAGACCTCGCGACATACTCGACATGTACCCGATGGTTATTTTTTAAGACCAACAGGTACGTAATATACACCCCTCGCCAACACGGGGTCTTGGCTCTAGCACATCACAACAACAGCAACGCTGCCTGAGGATTATGATGTTGGGGAACGCCTCCATTCGCACCACCATTACCGCGCTGAGCTTGATCAGCATGGTCGGACTCATCACAGCCATCAGTGCCATCAATATCCAGCAGAACGACTCAACCGGCGCGTTGACCAGCGCAGCGAGTAACGCTGCGATTGAGCGCGCGATCCAAGGCCAGCTTGAGAGCACTGCAGCCGGCCAGGCCGCGCAAATTGAGAGCATTTTCGAAAAAAAATACGCCTCGCTCGCTCAGCTCGCAATTGAGTTTTCAGGAATTCAAACCGTTTTCAGGTCTTATGGCGTCGCGGCGAATGTCTCTCGGTTTCAGGCAGACCACGCGATCAAAGCGACGTTCCTAGGTGACAAGGATCTGCTGGGCGCCTGGGGGATCATGGAGCCCAACCAGCTGGGCGAAGACAAGGACTTTGTCAATTCACTTCTATACAGCTCAAACAACAAGGGCCGTTTTGCAAGCTTCTGGAGCCGCACCACAGGAGCCGTCTCGAACGCGCCCACCGATGAGCAAATGCTTCTGGATGAGACCAAAGGTGCAAGCGGCCTGCCATTCAACTATTACTACAAGTGCCCACTCAGCACTAATGCTCCCTGCCTTGCACCGCCGTTCAGTGTGAACTTCGCAGGCCAAGACACCCTGATAACAACGCTGTCCTACCCTATCCGCCGTGGCGATGTGGTGACAGGTGTCGTGGGCGCTGATGTAGCACTGACAGACCTCCAAAAGCTGGCCATGTCTGCGAAGGAAAAGTTGTACAACGGCGCCGGAGACATATCTATTATCACCAGTTCCGGAATTGTGGCGGCATACACGCCCTCCCCTGCAAAACTGGGTCACCCCTACCAGAGCTTAGGGTTGCCCGAGGTTAAGCAGCTTGCTGGCAACACAAGCTCAAACAAACCTACTTACATCGAAGATACTCAGTCGGTGAAAGTCGTATCGCCAGTCAACGTAGGTGACAACATTGCACCATGGTGGATTGTCCTTGAACTACCGAAGGCAGTGGCGCAGGCAGAGGCACAGAAGCTGCACGACCTACATGAGCAACTCCAGGCCGAATCGCTGCTCAAGATCTTGGTGGCGGCTGGCATTGCCACCTTAATTGGAGGTCTGTTGATGTGGTTGACTGCAACCCGCATCACTACTCCTATCCGCATGGTGTCTACGATGCTGCGCGACATTGCGTCAGGCGAAGGTGACCTCACCAAGCGCCTAACCTACACCAAGAAAGATGAGCTCGGCGAGGTCGCGGTCTGGTTCAATTTGTTCCTGGACAAATTGCAGCCCATGATCAAAACCATCCGTTCAAGCATCGTAGAAACCCGCCAGACTGCGAATCAGTCCTTCAGCATTTCTCAAGACACAAGCGAGGGGATGCAGGCCCAGTTCCGAGATATTGATCAAGTCGCTGCAGCGTCCAATGAGATGACCACGACAGCACATGAGGTAGCTAGCACCGCCGCGATGGTAGCCCAAGCAGCACAAGATGCCGAGCGATCAGCGCAGGGGGGCCATGCAATGTTGGAGCGTACCAACCAGGGCATCATCGACCTGACAGGCTGTCTGACGTCGTCCATGAAAGATGCGAGGCAGCTAGCCGACAGCAGTGAGCAAGTCGGGGAAGTGCTGGACGTTATCCGAGGGATCGCTCAGCAGACCAACCTACTGGCACTCAACGCGGCAATCGAGGCTGCCCGTGCCGGTGATAGCGGGCGAGGCTTTGCGGTGGTAGCGGATGAAGTTCGAAGCCTGGCCATGAGAACCCAAGACTCAGTTGAGCAAATTCGTGTCGTCATCGAGCAGCTGCAAACAGGCGCGCTGACAGTGACCTCAGCGATCCAGGACAGCCAGCAAAGGGCTACAACCAGCTCGAAGCGTATGGACGAAACGGTGATTTCGTTCGGCAACATCACTCAAGCCGTGTCCAAAATTCAAGACATGACTCATCAGATTGCTACGGCGGCTGAAGAGCAGAGCGCTGTGGCAGAGGACATTAACTGCAACATCAGCAACATCCGCCTGGTTACTCAGGAGCTCAACGAGAAGGCGAGCAGCTCTGCCTCGCTAAGCGAGCATCTGAATGCCTTGGCCGATAAACAGCACGCGCTTGCAGAACAATTCCAGGTCTGATTCATCCTCCCCTGCCAAGGCACCAGTAAGCTGGGTGCCTTGGCAGGCTCATTCATAGAAAAAAATGACAACCCATTCGCAAGCATGGGCACTCATTAATGAATTTCGTTGGCCGGCATCAGTAGACAGCACCCTGCCTGGAGCAGCCTACCCAACAGGACGCGGAGGCTCCTGTCATGTACCGTACCAATGCCAACGCGGACACTAGAGCGGCCTAGTAATGCTGATCACGGAGCTGGAAATGCTCATGCGTTCAATTGCTCGATTGAGGCCCAAGCATCCGTGGACAATGTAAAAAGTCATCCCCACAGCTTCAATTCCCCCAATCCTGCCCGCCAGGCGCACCCAGTCCGATGTAATCGATGATGATCGTATCTGCGTTCAGCAGACGAATTGCTTGGTCGCTCGAGCGCACACAATCTCTAACCTTATGTTTTAAAAGCTTTTTTTATAAAAATGCGTGTTCTGAGCTGCTATTGATTTGTCCATCCATTCTGTTAAACTGACTCACGGGTATTTTTTGACCACCAAGAAGACAGCAGCTCGGGTATTCACCCATGGCCGGCTCCTCCTTTACCAACAACAATAACGAGGGTCTACAACATGAAGCTCCCACTTCTGAAAAGCCTTTTCTACGTCCCTCTCGTCCAGGGCAGGCCATACGGCGGCTGAAATCGCTAGGTCTACCAAATCTGCCATCCTTAACAAAGATAACTAATGTGAGACAGTGCTGGAGTTCAAAATGAAAGCCACCGCATCGCAAGCAGTGCCACCCTATTCAAATTCTCAGGGCTCAAGCTCCCAGCCAGGATTGGCAAAGAAACTGGGCACAATGGATATCGTCTTTACCGTCTTAGCCTATAATGCGCCTTTAACAGTCGTAACGGGTTTTATGCCCCTGATTATGATTGAAGGAAATGGACTTGGAATACCGTTATCCTTCCTGTTTTCAGCTTGTTTAATTATGCTTTTCGTTTTCGGCTTCACTGCAATGTCGGAGCATACACCAAATCCGGGAGCATTTTATTCGTATATTACTTCCGGCTTGGGCAAAAACCTCGGACTTGGCAGCGCGTTTGTTGCCATTATGGGATATTTTTGCTGGCTGATTGCGCTGTACTGCTATGCGGGCATAGCCTTTGAAGGACTTGCAAAAAGTCTAATTGGTAACTTGTCACTTCCGTGGTGGGTCTGGACATTCCTCGTAATGGCTCTTGTCTCCATTTTAGGATACCTTAAGATTACTCTATCAGCTGCAGTACTTTCCGTTGCCCTTCTGCTCGAAGTCATCACGGTAATTACTTGGCAAGGTGCGGTAGTCGGCGAAAAGGGTGTGACAGCAGCTTCGCTGGATTGGCTTTCTACATCGGCATTTTTTTCGGGCTCTGTCGGAATTGCAATTCTTTTGGCCGTGAGTTCATTCAATGGCTTTGAAGCGACTGCGATATTTAGAGAAGAAGCGAAAGACCCTGAGAAAACCATCCCGCGTGCATCATTTCTAGCGGTAGGGCTGCTAGCGGTTCTTTTCATCAGCACCTCAATTATGTACGTGATTGCATACGGGAGCGATAACGTACTTGCTGCGACTGCAGCAAACCCTTCGGAAGCTATGATTAAAAGTATCGAGCATTTCTTAGGCGCCCCGGGACTTCTGACTGTAAACGTCCTGCTTTGCTCCAGTATCTTTGCTTGCTTACTCGCACTGCAAAATATTGCTTCTCGATACGTTTACTCGCTGGCTTCTGACAAAGTATTGCCTCTAAGCCTGGCTAAAGTGCACCCCAAACACCAATCGCCATACGTAGCTTCATTGCTTGTTTCGTTCGGCACCCTTGTTGTTATCATCGCTTGCGTAATGATGAAGGTAGACCCGTACGTTATCTATGGCGGGATTGGAGGCACAGCAGGATACGCATTGATGCTGCTGGTCATGCTCACTGCCTTCGCAATTATTTCTTATTTCGCTAGAAACAAGCACTCCTATAGTATTTGGAGAGTATACATCGCCCCAGGCTTGGCAGGCGTCGGCTTGATAGTCACTTCTTGGCTCGCGACGACAAATCTTGAAGTATTGACAGGCAACACGACACTCGCTTATTCGATGATTGGTCTCGCAGTTGCTTTGCTGACCACGGGAATTGTTTATGCGTCCTATCTACGCAAAAACAAGCCAGAGTCCTACAAGCGAATTGGCAGGCAGGACGTTTGATTTGATCTCTAAAATATCGTAACCAGACCGTTGCAGGTGGTGCAGTTTCACCACCTGCTGGTCGGACTGGCAGGATGGTATCTGATGTTAGTTACAAATAACACAACAGATAAAAGCTTCGAGGCAGAACCAGAGCTTGACATCATTAGCTCTGCGATACGCCATAATTTCCAAATAGGATACTCCTGCCGCCAAGGCGTATGCGGTAGTTGCAGCGCTTCGATTACATCAGGCACCTACTCCGTGATTGGCGGCTCCGCCAAGACCTGCGTATCAGCATGTGGTTCGCCTCAAAAGGTTCTGCTTTGCCGAGTTGTCCCTCACTCTGATATCACTATTGAGCACACGCCCCCTTCCGCCGTGAACAGGCATGCGGCTCAGATTGAATCCATCGTAGCGATGACGGATGACATCGTCCGGTTGACCTTGAGGATCATCTCCGGCAAAGCTTTCGAGTTCGAACCTGGCCAGTTCATTGCCATTCGTTGGTTGGGGTCACAGCTCAAATACTTTTCTATTGCAACCGCTCCTGGCGACTCGGAATCGATCGAACTCCACATTCGCAAACAAGGTGTCGGAGGTTTCACCCAGTGGCTGTTCGACTCGGCCACTACTGATGACGTGATTGGTGTCGAAGGGCCGCTCGGGAATTTCGGGTGGAAAACGCCACCGGAGCGACCAGTAATCATGATTGCGACAGGAACAGGGTTTTCCCCTGTGAAATCGCTTATCGAGGGACACTGGCTTTGGGAGCATGCTCCAGGGGTCTACTTCTACTGGGGAGGCCGCTACAAGACCGACCTCTATCAGGATGAGCTTGCCTGCGCATGGTCAGCTGAGAGCTCGCACTTTAAATACATTCCTGTACTTACACGAGAATCCCCATCTGTTTGGCAGGGTCGAACAGGCAGAATTCCAGCCTCGGTTTTGCAGGATCATCCTGACCTTTCAGGTTTTGACGTGTACGCATGCGGCTCTCCTGAAATGATCGCTGACGCCAAGGAAATGTTCGTCCACATAGGGGGGCTACCTGCCGAGCGATTCTATGCGGATGCATTCGAATCTACAGGACGCGCTTCCAACAAACCCATTGTCAGTTTTGACGTGGAGTTTGCGAAGAGCCCTCTCCATGGTCGCGTTCGCGCTGAGGTTGGCGTGTCGCTGCTCGAGGCTCTCAAGAACAGCGGCTTGAACCTAGATCATTACTGCGGCGGCGGTGCTGTTTGTGCAACTTGCAGGGTAAATGTGATAGCGACTGGCATTGAAAAGCCAGAAGAGACAGAGGCAGATCTCTTGGAGTGCTTGGTCGACCTAAGCGCCGGTGATCGCCTGGCATGCCAGATGGTTGTGACCGAAGCCCTGGATAGCGCGCGAGTACGCTTGCCGGGTTCTCCAAGCCATATCTCACGCCTTGAGGATTAAGCAGATGGAATCGAGCAACCTCGAAAGTGAAGCCGTAGGGCCGCGTTTCACGTTGGATGGCATGACTGAAGCGCGCAACCAAACGATGCGGGCTCTTGATGTCATTGCCTCTCGCGTAACACCTGGGATTACTGAGGAAGAAGGTGAACGTCTTGCTCGTAAGACCCTTAAAGAGTTGGGCTTGCTCCTGGGCTGGCACAAAGTGGTTGTTCGATTTGGCTGCAACACCGTGCTTGAATATGGCGCCCCTTCCAAGCCGGGCGTCATCCTCCAAGCCGATGACATCATGACCCTCGATATCGGGCCGCTGTGGAACGGCTGGGAGGGCGATGGTGGAAATACTTACGTAGTCGGTAACGACCCGGAAATGATTCGTGCACGCGATGACGTGCGGGCCCTTTGGCTGAAAGTTCAAGGCTACTGGCGTGACACTGGGGCATCCGGCCAACATTTGTACGACTATGCGTCGAATGAAGCTGATGAAATGGGATGGGTGCTTAACCCGATCATGGCAGGCCATCGAGTAGCTGATTTCCCCCATGCTTATCAGGGGCGTTTAATTGACTTACCCAATGCACCAACAACGCATCGCTGGATTTTGGAGATACTAATTCGCCATAAATCACGTCCAATTGGCGCCTACTACGAAGACCTACTCACCTAACCCGGACTGCAAATAACAGGCAAGCCTTAGTAGTAATTTTTCTGGCAGCGAATCATGCCAGATGGATTCTCTCGCCTGAAATAAGTGATCGGAACCACAAAAGCTTCTAAGAAAGCTCAAAATATTATCCAAAAAACACCTGCCCACAAAAACGACGGATAACACTGTGAAAACAATTAAAAAATTTGTTGTTCCTACGCTTTTTCTTACACCTTGGTCTTTTGCTCATGCGGTAAGTTTGGGGGATGATTTCACATTAACTGCAACTGTAGGTGCTTTTAGTAACTATTGGAGTCGAGGTGTTTCACAGACCCAGGGCGACCCTGCTGTGCAAGCTGGGGTAACGCTTGCGCACTCCAGCGGAGCATACGCGGGCATCTGGTCATCGAACGTTGACTTCGGCCATGAAAGCAAAACACGCCAGGAAATTGATTACTATGTAGGCTATTTCTTTGAGCCTATTGAGAACGTCTCGCTTGACGTTGCGTATTACAAGTATGAGTACCCTAAACAATCAAGCTTCAATTACAACGAGTACTACACAAAGCTTACCGCTTACGGCTTCAACATCGGTGGTTGGTACTCGGACAATCTGTATGGTGACCAGAGCTATCTCTATAGCTTTGTGGGCTATACCGCAAATCTCCCCTACGAAACCACGCTGGATCTTACCTACGGAAAAGTTGACTACAAGGATGACTACTTCTTCAGCAAGAACGGCGGCTCGCGCGATAGCTTTAACTCTTGGATTGCAAAGCTAAGCAAAAACTTTGTTGGGGTGAAGTGGTCTGTTGCCTATGCTGACAGCAGTCTCTCGAAATCTGAGTGCACAAGCTTCAATGGATTTGATGACGTTTGTTCTAGCACCGTAATCTTTGGTGTCGAGAAGTCATTCTAATGATAAGAGATCACTGACCTTAGGCAAGCCGAAATTTGTTAAGGCAATATAGCAATATACTGTAACGAGTTAAGCGCTTAGATCATATCTAATAGTAGGAGAATGCGATGACGGTCAAAATATCGGAATACGAAAACCAATCAACCATGCGCGGGGTTATTTTAACAGGACATGGCGGGATTGAGAAACTGGAATACCGAACTGACATCCCTGTACCTAAGATGAAATCGGGCGAGATCATCATCAAGGTCGGCGCCTGTGGAATCAATAATACCGATATCAATCTAAGGACTGGCTGGTACGATCGAGATGTAAATACTTCACTGTCAGAAGCAGTCGGCATTAAAGGCAGCCAGAAATATCAATCAAACGATAGTGTTGAAGCGGAAAGTTCTTGGAATCAAGAAGCTGTGTCGTTCCCGCGAATTCAGGGCGCCGCAGTTGTAGGTCAAATTGTGGCAGCTTTTTCACCTGAAGATTCCAACAGGTTAGGCCAGAGAGTCATATTGGATCCTCAGGTACGAGACCTTAGCCTGCCCCTGAACGCACAACTTCTGCAGTATTTAGGTGGTGACCGCGATGGGGGGTTCGCTGAATACGTAGCTGTTCCAAGCTCCATTGCTCATGAAATCATCTCACCTCTGAGCGACGCCGAGCTAGCGACCTTCCCCACCTCCTACGATACGGCCGAAGAGATGCTGGTTCGGACTCGCTTAGGGCAGGATGAAATAGTTGTGATAACTGGTGCCGCTGGCGGAGTGGGCACAGCACTTATACAGCTAGCGATTCTTCGCGGCGCCGTCGTAATTGCCGTCGCGGGCAAAGAGAAACAGCAACAACTCCTGAACCTCGGCGCACATTACTTCATCGCCCGCGATGAAAATGATATTGCTGGAAAAATCAGGACTATCGTCGGAGAAACTGGAATTGATGTTTTTGCTGATGTAGTGGGCGGTCTGCTATTTACAGAAATCTTCAAAACATTAAAGCGTGGCGGCCGATATGCGACGGCAGGCGCGATTGCGGGGCCTATACAGCCCTTCGATTTACGTGACTTGATTTACAAAGATCTAGAGATGTACGGGATAACCTGCCCCACTAAAGCAACTTTTATGAGCATTGTGAAATATGTTGAGCAAGGAAAAATTCAGCCTATCTTAGCTCAAACCTTTAAGCTTGATCAGCTTCAAAAAGCTCAATCAGAATTTGTCAAGCGAGGACATTTTGGGAAATTCGTAATCGTTACATAGACTAATTGGTGACAACGTTTTTTACTAACTTCATAGCTCGCTAGGAGGCCTTATGTCTGCTCTATTTCAACCATACACACTGAAATCTGTGACCCTACGCAACCGGATCGCCATTCCGGCAATGTGCCAATACAGTGCTGAGAACGGCTTTCCAAATGATTGGCACCATGTGCATTTGGCAAGCCTCGCTCGTGGCGGGGCGGGCTTGGTCATTGTAGAAGCTACCGCTGTATCACCTGAGGGACGTATTACGCCTGGTTGCACCGGCATTTGGTCGGATGCACATGCCGAAGCATTTTTTCCCACGGTCAAAGCCATTAAAGCTGCTGGTGCTGTGCCTGGAATCCAAATAGGACATGCTGGACGTAAAGCTAGTGCAAATCGCCCCTGGGAGGGTGACGATCACATTCCTGAAGACGATGTACGCAGTTGGCCAATCATTGGGCCTTCAGCCGTGCCGTTTGGTGCTGAGCTGCCAAGAGTACCCCACGAGATGTCGCTGCAAGATATTCGCCGGGTTCAGAATGATTTCGTAGATGCTGCTCGACGAGTTCGTGACATCGGATTTGAATGGCTTGAACTTCATTTCGCTCATGGTTACTTGGCTCAAAGTTTTTTGTCCGAACACTCGAATAAGCGCACCGACATGTATGGTGGGTCGTTTGAGAATCGCAGCCGCTTCCTGCTCGAAACCCTGGCCGCTGTTCGTGAAGTGTGGCCAGAACATCTGCCACTTACCGCTCGCCTTGGAGTCATCGAGTACGATGGACGCGACGAACAGACACTCCAAGAATCGATTGAGCTGGTTAAATTGCTAAAAGCCAATGGATTAGATTTTTTGAGCATTAGTGTCGGCTTTACTATTCCAGATACAAATATCCCTTGGGGCCCCGCGTTCATGGCCCCAATCGCAGAAAGATTTAAAAGGGAAGCTGATATTCCTGTAACAGCCGCTTGGGGACTAGGAGAACCACAGCTGGCTGAAAATGCTGTCAGATCTGAACAGATGGATTTGGTCTCTGTTGGCCGCGCTTATCTTGCAGATCCGCACTGGACATTCCATGCTGCCAAAGCACTTAAAGTGGAAAATCCGTGCTCTACACTACCTGAGCCCTATGCTTATTGGCTGGCGCGTTACTAACTTCGCCAGTTAGAATTAACAGAATAGCCGAAAATTTTGAGACCGGGCGGTCACGGAAACAAGACCGCCCGACTTAGTGAAATCGTCCCGCAACATTCAAACTTAGATGGTTTCCAGTTTGCGCGAAAGGGCAGCGCCCGTCTTCCGCCCGGCATGGCCGATCTGGATAGCCGAAACAGCTCCCGCTGACTTGATCCCTGCCGCAATGGTAGACAGCCCTTCAACTTTAACAACGCCCCAGATATCCGCACAGGCGGCTGTGGTACCTCGCTTGGGGGAAGCTACCGTAACCTCGACAATTACCAAGCCAGCACCTTCCGAGCTAAGGCTCGGCAGTGAGCCTGGTTCCAATCGGTGGTGTCCCATCAAACGCACTATGCTGGCACATGGGCGCGACTGTGATGCGATTGCGTAAAGTCACACCTTTGAGTTTGAGAGGGGTACACGCGTGAAGAAGAGGGCGCTCTGTTAGCGCCCGAGCTATCAGCCAACGGTGCGTTTTATGGCCTTTTCGATACGCTGACGTCCTGCGTGAGTAAGCTTATTTACCCCAGCCTCCTTCGCCACCGCGTAGACGAGCCCCTCTCCTACGTGACCCAGCTTGGTCATCTCATCCACCAAGGCACGTAGTTCAGGCAAGCAGATATCGGCGAGTGGACGAATCGAATCGTCATCACCTGGTCTCCGGAAGACGACGTTAGAGTCCGACTCTAAATGTAAGGGCCAGAAGAAGGTTCCGGACTGCTCCTCTTCATGGGAACGGAATCGTGCCCGGGCAACTTGATCGACACGATCGCGAATGCGTGAGCCGGTTCTGACCCAGCCATGAGCACGGGCGATACGCCGTGCTAGCGCCGAATCGAGCACCGGCCCCTCCTCTGACACCACGTGGGCGATCATCCGTTCCAGAGTAGACGTATAGTTCGCTTCGAAGAATCGATCTGGGTCAACTCCTTCCACAGCCTCAGTAGGGTCTGCTTCCTTGTAAACCAGATGCTCCACCGGCACATGAAGAATCACAACTTCTTCTACCCCTTGAGCCGCCGCTGCTCTGGCGTATTTCAACTCAGGCAATGCGCCAGACGGATCGTTGGCCTCAGCAACAGTGGTAGAAGCTACAACACCGATCTGATCCACCACCTCAATGACTTCTGCCATCGCGGCATCAACTTTCAAACGCTCCGCCTCATGCGCAGCGTCGATGACGGCTTGCTTGGCTCTCGACTCAGCGAGAAGCTCCGTCAATTGTTGATGAACCTTTTCCGTAGTCCCTGCAGCATCAACCCACCAGTCTGTCGACCAGATTCGAACAATCTCCCACCCGAGCCCTCTCAGCACGAACTCTCGGAGCTTGTCGCGATCTCGTGCAGTCGCACTGCGGTGATAGGTAGCACCATCGCATTCGACGCCCGCGAGGAAGCGCCCCGGAGCATCAGGGTGCACGACACCCAGGTCGACTCGGAAGGAAGACACACCAATCTGGGTATGGATCTGCCAACCCTTCTTGGCCAAGGCAGCTGCGACCGCCTCTTCGAACGGGCTGTCGAATCCTCCCACGCTGCCGAAGTTAGCTTCCGCCAAGGCCCGTGGCCCACGCTCTGCAAACTCGAGGAAGTGCTTCAGGTCACGCACCCCAACAGCTTGCGTGCGGGCGAGGTCAATGTGCTCTGGACGAAGGGTCGAGAACAGCACCAATTCCTGGCGAGCACGTGTAATTGCAACGTTGAGTCGACGCTCGCCACCAGGACGGTTCATCGGGCCGAAGTTCATCGACATCGCGCCGGCAGCGTCTTTCCCATAGGTGGTCGAGAAGTAGATGATGTCTCGCTCGTCGCCTTGGACACTCTCCAGGTTCTTCACGAACACAGGCTCTAGCTCAGACTCAGCGAAATACGAGTCAAGCGACGGATCTTTCCGGCATGCATCATCCAGCATGTCCATGATGAGTTTCTGCTGCTCACCATTGAATGTGACTACACCTACGGTGCGCCGGCTCTCGCGGAACGCTGGCGACTGGAGTCGAGCAACCAGGTCAGCGACTAGTGCTCTCGCCTCGATCAGGTTGGTACGCGAACCGCCCTTGTCGTAGACACCAGCTACGGGGCACAACCGCACTGCCTTGTCAGCCGTGAACGGTGATGGGAAAGTCACCAGCTTCGAGCCGTAGTAACGCTGGTTTGAGAAGGCGATCAAGCTCTCATGTCGGCTACGGTAGTGCCAGTTCAGGTTTCGCATCGGCAGGTTCGCACTGATGCACTCATCGAGGATGCTCTCGAGATCAGCCTCGACATCCTCATCATCAGCCGTAGACTCGGCACGGTCGAAGAACGAGGTGGGTGGGAGCTGTTTCGGGTCGCCCACCATTACAACCTGCTTTCCTCGCGCCATCGCACCGATCGCATCCCAGACCGGAATTTGAGAGGCCTCATCGAAGATGACCAGGTCGAACGGAGTCGAAGCCGGCGGCAGGTATTGGGCAATCGAGAGCGGGCTCATCAGCAAGCAAGGCGTCAGCTTCGTCAGCGCTTCGGGTGCTCGAGTCATCAGCTCTCGTAGTGGGATGTGCTTGGTCTTCTTGCCCATTTCATGGCGGAGCAACCCCCACTCAGAAGATCGACTCACGCTGTCCTGACTCGGCAAGTCGGCACACAGCCGAGCACGGAGCCAGTCCTTCGTCAGCTCAGTAAACTTGTCATCCAATGCGCGGAAGTCGCGAATGCGCTGCTCGTGCTCGACGCTGACGAACGTCCGAATGACCTCCTCGTTGTCAACAGTGGTATTCAGCCACCAGCGAGCGTAATTCACCTCAAGAACGCGACGGACTTTTCCAGAAGTGATTGCTCCGCTTTCCATGCCCTGAACAATTGGCGCGAGGCCCACGGCGAAGGCCTCATCGCGCACCTTCCGCCAAGCGCACCATGCCTTGAGTCGGGCCTCAGAAGAAACCACAGTTTCGCAGTTTTTCTTGAGGTCACTCAATGACAGGTGAGCGGTCTCATCTGCACCTGCTTCAGTGAAGTGGCCTATCGAAGTCAGATGCGATGATCGCTCCTGAAGCAGCCCAAGCTTGTCACGCAGAGCAACACCAGCAAGTGCGATCGCGCCTTCCGGCTCCAACAGCGCGTTGCCATCACCCAGGAGTGTTTGCAGGGGGGCTTTGTATGCAGCAATCTGCTCCGGGTTGAGCGCAAGCTTCGTAACAGCAGTCGCTAACTGCCCCTGAAACGCCAAGGCCTGGCGGGCTATCTCGATCTTGGTCTTCAGGTCACTCCAGACCGGCACCAACTCCCGCAGGTCAGCCAGGTCGGAAAGATCACGCTCAACCGCTGCCCGCTGCTTCAACAAATCGAAGTCACTCTTCAACAACGATCCACAGCGACCCTCTTCTACTTCGGGGTGATCATCAACAAGGCGGCCGCGCTCTTCGATATCCCGACGCTCGGACTGGAAACGCAGCGCAGCAGTAAGGAGTTCAATGTTAGTGTCCTTGCCGCACCAAAGCTGCTGAGTGCTCAAGCCAAGGTCGGATAAGGCGGCCATGTCGCGATCAAGCTGAGTCAGCGTTCGAAGCCGCTGCAGCTCTTGCCTCAAGGCATCTCCCAGCTGGCCTTGCTCGACCAACTGGAATCCATCATCGATCCAGTCCGAGTCTGCTTGCTGGAGCCGAATGGCCTCTTGAAGCTTGATCGACGTCGAAAGCTGCTCGGCCACAGACTTTGAACCTTGCCAAACGGCAACGCACTCGTTCCCGGGCTCAAGCTCATCAATAGCACGGCGCACGGCGCGGATTTCTGCCCAAATTGCCAAATCTTTACCGTGATCGGCCTCGCCCGTAGTGGTTTGAGTCGGGGCTAGCAAACCTGCAATACGACGCTTTCCAAACCAGGATTTTGGCCAAAACGAGTCTTCAGCCTCCTTCCACTCACGGAGCAACAGATCAATGTCGAGCGATTCGATCGAATCGCTATAGGTCGTACTGAGCTGCTGTTTGAGCTCTACTATTTGGCCAAGCAGTGCCACCGCCTGAGCAAGTACATCGGTGGCACTTTCCGGCCAGGCCGGGCTGAGCTCACCGAATACGGTGCGACGTTGCTGCAGCAGTTCAATACCCTGCTTCGCATCGGCCACAATCCGAGAAGGCCAGAGCGGCGAAAGCTTAGCGTTGAGTTCTCGGTGTTGTTCAACCCACGCACAGCCATCGCTCAGTCGTTGGGATATGGAACGGGCATCAGGCCGCAACGCGAAGCGCCAATCCTGCCCTGCTGCCGCGGGCAGTGCCTGGGAAAGGATTGACAACCCCTCCAGTGCTGTCGGGGTGTATTCCGAAGCCGGGAACCCAACGAACTCAACGAACCGATCAGCCGCCCGCTGCACATCCAGCACGGCAGGCAAGACATCGCGAGCTGCCTGCACTAACTGTTGTTGCCAATGGGGTGACCATTCCGCCTGGCCTATAGCGGACAACGCATTGCCCACTAAATGGCTGTATCCCACAGCCTGCGCGTTCACTTCGAGGCGATCGGCCAACTCCCGTAGCTCGAGCATGGCCTTCTGGTCATGCGTGTCAGGTGACGCCCAACCAACAGGCGCAACAGCTTCATCGCCGCCCGAAGTGACGGTGCCAATCGCATCGTAGATGGTGTAACCGTTGCGGTGGCGCCGGTGCAGTCGTTCCACGTAAATGTTCAGGCTGTCTCGCAGCGTTGCGAGGCGCTGAGCCTCAACCTCCCATGCAGCGGAATCAACCTGCCCTTTCGCCTCCCAAGCGGACTGCAGCTGGGCCAGCACATCAGTTTTCCGCGCCTTGCTAGAGTGCAACTCGAGGCAGAACTCACCCAAGCCAATCTCACGCAGACGACGGTATACGACATCCAGCGCGGCGATCTTCTCTGAGACGAACAGCACGCGACGCCCTTGAGCGATCGACTGGGCGATCATGTTGGAGATCGTTTGGCTCTTACCGGTACCAGGTGGGCCGATCAGTACGAAGTCTTTGCCCTTAGCTGCCGCCATCACTGCAGCCAACTGAGATGAGTCAGATGGCAGTGGGCAGAAAACATCGGTCGGGCCGTAATCACGATCCAGCGATTGCGCCTCTGGGAACGGTGTATCCGAAATGAACGAGTCGCGTGGGGTATCCAGGAGATGCTGAACCACTGGGCTCTGCCGCAAGTGCTCAGCGTTCTCGGCCAGATCCTTCCACATGAGGTATTTGGCAAACGAGAACATCGACAGCACGACGTCTTCGCTCAACTCCCACCCTGGGATGTCCTTGATGGCATGGCCGACCTTGTTCCAAATGCCGGCGATATCCAGACCAGAATCGTCCCGAGGCAAGTCGTGCTCCAGCGAGCCCAAGCCCAACTCGAAATCCTGTCGAAGCATCTCGATAAGGGTTGGGTTGAAGCGCGGCTCATCATCGTGCAGCACCATGGTGAATCCGGAGCGAGCGCTCTTGCGCTCCAGCGTAACCGGAACTAAAACCAATGGCGCCTTGTACTTCTGCCCTGCCCTGTCCTCGCGTGTCCAATTCAGGAAACCAATGGCCAGAAACAGCGTATTGGAGCCGCCTTCCTGCAGCGCGGTGCGAGCACCTCGGTACAGTTCGGTCAGTCGAACATCCATCTCGCTGGATGTCAGCGCAACGAACACCTCTCTGCGCTTAAGGGCATCCTCGGCATGCCGGCGACGAACATCCTCACGCTCGCGTTGCTCATAGAGCGCCCGCTCCCGCGGATCAGCACCATCCATGAGGTCTGGACGGGTGAGCAGCTTCAGCGACTGACCACTGGCCAGTACATCCTCAAGAGCACCAGGATCTGGGGACTCCAGTTTTAGCGCCCGCTTGCCCGTCTTGAAGTTCAGGAGGTTGTTGCGAAGAGAAAGATCCAGAAGCTTACGCTGCCAGCGGCCTAGACGATCAGCAGGATCGAGCTTGGAAAGATCTTCGACGAGCACCTCATGAGCTTCATCGGGCATGTCCAGGCCATCTTCAACCAGCAGCGGTTCGGCCTCGTCCGGTATTTCGGGAGCAATTCGTGGTATCTGAGCCTCGGAGCTCGCCAGGGGTTTGATACGCTGCAGACGTGCGCGACGTATGTCGAGCAGCATCTCAAAGTCGCTGTCTGAGTCTTCGGCTATCTGCTTCGCTCCGCGCTCGACGGCATAGGAGAAAGACGGAGCAAGGTTCTGAGTAACGAGGGTGGTCTCGAAAAGTACCAGCTCGCGCAGCTTCACCCGTTTGCGCACCGCGGTCACATCATCCACCAGCGCCGTCGTAAACTCCTCCGGCTTCATCCACAGCCCCACGAAGGCATGCCCCCGGGTAAAGACGATCACCGGGTTCAGCCCAATTTGCTCAAGAGCTGCACAGAAAAGCAGAGTGAGATCCATACAGGTCGCCAAACCAGTGTCGGCGATTTGGCTGGGACTGCGCACCTTTTGGCCAGTCTGCTCAAAGCTCGCCGGTGGCAACGCGTAATCAAGCTTCATTCGTGCCACGGCGCCCCAGACTGCTGACGCCAGCTGCCAGACACGCTTCGCACCACCCTCGTAGCCATCGAGCGCCGAAGACTTCTCACTGAGACGTAGCAATTCAGCCGTCTGCTTCAACAACCGTTCAACTGCCGGATCATTGGGTTGTACGAAAGCGGCAGTCATATCTGGGATATGACGAAGCCCACCCCACTGGTTGCGCGGCAAAAGGTCTACAACCTGCTCTAGGCGAGCAACTTCCTTCCGACCACTCTCGGACGCCTTGTCATCGGTCTCAAGGACAAAGGTAAAAGTCGAAAGCTCCGCCTCTGTGAGACGACTGAGTAAGGGGCCATCCAAGACCAGATCAAGCCCCGGAATAACTCGAAAGCTGTCAGGTGCGACTTCGTCGATTCGCCAGACCTTGGCCTTGAACACCTCAGGCTCTGAGGTCAATGTCAGGGTCACATTGACGAAGCGTTCTTCGGTCTCGTTCGCGATGCGAAGTTCCCGAATCACGGGAATGGCGTTCTGGAAGTCGGCAAGGTTCAGCTTCGCCACCAACGTGGCCAGAATCTTGACTTCTTTAGGCGGGATTTCTTCTTGAGCAGCGAGGGGCTGAACGATGTCGTCCATGCGCAACCTTCCTTGTCGTTATGCCCAAGGGAGTGCCGGAATAGGCCGGCCAAGGAGCCCCTCTTGAGCTGATGGCGGGATGATAGCGCTTCCAGCTTCAGGCGTAATGATCCTTTGGTCGTTGTAAGGCGCACGAATCCATCCAGCAGCCAGGGTACAGGCGCCATGAACACCGCATCCAGCCCAATGGATCGCATCAAGCGCCGATTTCGAAAGCCAGGAAATCCTCAATGATGGGTTCCGGCGCTAACCCACTCAACACCAGTCGCTGCTGTATGCCCCTGCAGATGTGGGCCCAGAGACGCGATCTCAACTCGATATGCCAGTCATGGCTGTAGTACCTGACATTCCGGCGAGACTTTGCATTCAGGGCTACGACTAAGGAAGAGTAACCAACCTGGCCTATGCATTCAGCAGTGATCCGAACAGGCTCGTCTTTGCCAGGTTTACGCTCATATTCGTCGAGCAACCCGTTCAGAACGTGGACGAACTCATCACCGCAGCAAGCCGAGGCGCGGCTCCAGATTTCAAGGGTGATGGTGCTATCCATTCGCAGCGCTCAACTGCCCGGGGAGCCAAGATGGCCCTGCTGGGAAAACGGGTAGCAATATACTCGAAAATCACCTGATCCCTAGTCGCTATATCGTAGCCATGATATGCAGGCTTAACTCGTACAACGATCACTACTGGCCATGAGAGCTCGATTTTATGGACATTCTTAAGCGCTTCCAGCATGTGTGGGGTGAAAATCCTACTGACCTGCTGGACAAGTACAAATACCAACCCGAGCTTACAAAGAGGCTCGACGGCCTGGATGCTAGGGAGCTTACCGAGCAGACCTTGCTGGAGATCGTTTTGTGGAAGGTCAACCGATACCCCCAACTACCTCCTGACCTGATGGACGAGCTACGAACGCTTGATGACCTTCAGCCGCAAGAACATCGACAGGCAGATGCATTGTTGCGAAAACTGCTGTCCTCTCCAGGTATTCGTTTGCCGATGGCTTCGACCATCCTGCGCTTCCTAAACCCAAAGGTGTTCCAGATCATCGACGATCGGGTGTTCAGGGTACTCATGCCGGGGCAGCGACGCTACCCAGACAAACCCGCCAGCGGCGGCAGCCTTGTCAGCTACCTAAACAATTCGGTGGAGACGTACTTCAGCTACCTCGACGCCATGCATGAGATCGCTTCAGACAAACTGCCTTTCCACCTGGCAGACCGAATCCTCTATCAGCTCGACATCGAGCTTGGAAATCGGATCGGTGACTGACAAGCGCGCGAAGCTGCCTGCGGGTCGCCTCGCGCCGATCTGCCCAAGGACATGTTTTATGAAGGACTTAGACGCTGAAGCCGTGGGATGCGAGCTGAGACCTCAGGAAACTGTCCTTGAGAACCTTGGGAAAACTCACGATCAATTTCCACATAACGTAGATGAAGCCCACTGGGACAATGACCCCGAAGAAGCCGCCAAATAGCAATGCGACCAGGCTCAACGGGATGAACAGCAACCCGAGGAAAGCGCCCATGACGCGCATTTTTTTGATCCACGTGGTAAAGCCATCAGCCTCATACAGCTTCTCTCCCGCTGCCGTTTTGATTGCGTACAAAATGAAGCCCAGCTTCCCAAGCTTTACGAAGTGGAACTCGCCTTCCACACCCGGCTTGAGATATGACGCGATGTAGTGACCAGTCCCAACTTTTTTGACCATACGCACAGCCCCCCCTGGCTCCTTGAGGCGCAGATAGTCGTACTCGCTCCCTTCCGGAAGATTTCGGTGAGGGCCAACCACTTCCAGTACACCCTTCAGAACACTCGCATCCGACATTTCAGCCTCTCCATACGTCCACGCGCCAAACGCAGCGTGCTTACCCATTCGTCCATTCGGACTGCGATGTGCAGCGGGGCATGCCCTCGCCGCAGTATTTTCCTTGGCCATGCGCGTGAGGCAGGCCTTACCAACTGAGATGTCAGAATGATATCTCGCAATCGGCACTATATTGCATAGAGCGGGAGTCATCAACGTGGCTTCATCCTCGTTTTTAGCGAGGATGGTCAATGTCACTCATGCCGGCACTAGCCGCCTTGGTGCGCGTGATTAGACATGCCAAGGGGCTGACGCAAGAGCAGATGTCCGGCTCAGTCGAAGCGCGTCATTTGCACAATATTGAAAATGCCCGCTCCAGCATCACGATCGATCGCCTTGAAGCAGTGGCTGCAAAGCTGGAGGTCGATCCCGCCACGCTCATTGTCCTGGCATCTGCGCTTAGTAAAGGGATGAGCGATGAGCAACTGCTGGAAGTGATCCAACAGGAATGCCGAGGCCTCAACAACCTTGGAGCACTCGAGCGCACTGCCGATCACTACCAAGAGGGCAAGGTCACCCGGGTGCGACCAGGGAAACAGATTGATCCCCAGAAGCTGGCAGCCATTCGACTTGCAAAGGCCGCGGGAGAATCACAAGCCTCAGTTAGTGCGCGCCTGGGTATTCCTAAGTCAACGGTAGGCCGGCTCTGGCACTACCCAGAAGACTAAACCGCCTCAGCCCTGCATCCTCGAGATGAACCTAAACTTCGATGGTAAGGGCAGCTGAGAAGCCCGTACGTTCTCCTGGATAACCACGCGGGTTCGACACGAGCCGGCACCCCGTGATGACTGTGTCTACCGCGTGATGCGTGTGACCAAAAATCCATACGTCAGCTTGGGCCACGAGGTCATGCCACTGATTGAAATACGCTGCGCCTAGATGACCTTCATGCCCCTCGCCGGCAACGTCTTGGATTGGGCAGTGATGGGTAATCACGATCGTCTTTCCCTCAAAGCGTTTGGCGAGCTCAGTGACGAGAAACTCACGAGCGGCGATGTTCCGACCTATGACGTCAACGGGTCGAAGCTTTCTAAAATCCTCCCCTGCCCGGATCCTCCTGAAGTCGCTCATGAGCTCGACGCAGTCTCTCATGGCAGCTTTGTAGTCGCCCGTGGACGTGTAGTCTGTCCATGCCGTCGTAATTAAAAACCGTGTGTTATCGATGATGAGAATTTGGTTGTCCATGACGTGTACATGCTCTGCTGCAGCCTCGCGCATTTTGATGAGCGTTCGGTCAAGGTGCCCTTTGTAAAACTCATGGTTACCACACACGTAAACGACTGGGCATTCGAAGGTTTCGTTAGCCCAGGCTACCCCTCTGCCACGCACCGAGATGTCGCCGGCAAGGACAACAACATCCACATTCACCTGGGGCGGTTCAAAACCTTTGAACTCAATGTGCAAATCAGAGTAAATCAAAATTTTCATCAGCTCACTTGGGCTCCGAGCGGCATTTTAGAGGTCGCTCGTTCATGGCTTCAGGGAAACCATGAGGTCTGAGCATCACGCCCTACCTAGCTTCGACATGCTGCATTGTCGAGCGCAGCGGCGGCAGATTGACCAGTCACCAGGTCGTTGCCAGGCGAGATCTCACCACGGCGCACCTAATGACCAATGGGCCTGGCTAACAAGCCCCCCGAGGTCAGGTCAGGCGAGAACGACTGACGCCCTTTTCCAACGCACTCGCCAGCTCATCGAGCGCATAACGCAAACGTTGATCCTCCTCTACGTCGCCAGAACTAGGTTGTAACTGGCGAGAGTGCCTGATGAGCGTTTGCAGATGCTTCGCACTGAGCTCCAGCTCAATCAGCACGCGATCTTCAAATAGAAACTCCTCAAGTCGCTCGAAAAAAATCGGTACTACACGTGTCTCAGCGAATCCCCCATCTCTCGGAGAGCCCAATAGGTATCCATAACAAATATTGTCTTTAACTAGTACAACCATCAGTAGCTTATTAATCTCGCGACGCCTCCCCATGATCCAATCATCAAGAAGTCGTGGATAGCCGGTCGAGTTAGCAATATAGTCATCTAACTCGGCCATTGTTTTTGGCCATACGGCTTCCGACCAATCCGTATCAATGGCAACGGGAACTAACAAGCAATACCCTTCCCTTAAGCTAGCAATGGCCTCATCGCAGTGGAAGGTAATGGGCAACGGGTCGATTTCGTAATACGGCACGAAATATAGCGTACCAATCATTAGCTTACCGCCAGAGAAATTGGCTGCCATTCGAAATTCCGCTGCCCCATCAAACTGGGGAAGGTCAACTAGAGCAGAAGTAAATCCTGAGGTTTCTGTCACCTGTCGACACTTTAGGCAAAATCGCCCCCACTCGGTATATATTTCATTCATGTCGCCGCTCCGGGATGATGAGCGAATTGAATTCTATAGCACAGCGTTAAATGAATGCGAATTTTGCTCTGATGCTGCTCCAAGTAGCTGCTGCTGTGCAACGCGCAATTTTATGGCTGGGTTTACATACGGCTTAGGGCCCTGAATTAACCGCACTTGGCTATATTTGACTAACAGGCGTAGCCGTGCTCAATGCGGTCAAGTTCCCACTTTACTGTCCGATACCCAGCCACATCGCACGCGCATTCCAATGCGGTGACGCCCATGAAATCAGTCCTAGGCTGTGACAACCAAATGTTGGCCTTGGCTTTGCTGCCAAACACCTGCTCGGCCTGACGTCGAATCAGTTCCTCAAAATTCGTTTCCATTTTCATGGTTCCTTCGCCTTATGATGTATCTACTGGGCGAATGGCGCATTGGCTACGTTTAGGCATTTTCCAAGGCTTGGAGAGCAGGAAGGCTCACATGTTTTCTTGCGCCTGGCCCGGCTAAGATGTAACTCGTATTCATGCTTTCGAAAGTGCAATCGTCTAGTATGCGCTGGAAGCTCGAGCGAATTGCACCTACTCGGGAGCCTTGAGCTTTACTGTCGTACACCACGATATTAGCAAAAACCACCGTTGGCTCTAGGCCCATAGCTTTGAGATCATCTTCAACATCACTAGGCACCATGATGTCGAGTAGGAGCCAATCCCGGACAACATAGAATGGTCGGCCCTGATTATTTGCCCATGCCGTTTTCACAATCACGTCATCTGATTGACCGTCCCCATCAACGGGAAGGCCGTGCTCGAATAAAAAGTTTGCTACCAACGCTGCTTCCACTGTGCCTACCTGATTCTTCTTAGCGTGCTTCATCTTGCATCGCTTCGTTGCGGGATATGCCGGCCCTACTGAAGGGCGCCCTCGAACTGAGGGCTTCCACCTCTCAGCGCCCAGTCGCAAACGACATAGACGCTTCCATTTCTCGTCTCAAACAGATGGTACGCACCATGCTCTAGGCGCCGTCCCAATGGAGACGTTCGGATTGTCGAACCATCTCGGAACCGGCCGCGGCTCTCGCGATACACAATGCCCACCAGACAATTGATTGAATGGTCGTACAAAGCGCAGCAGAGGAACCCCGTGATAGCGATGCCAAAATTTATGGCCATCGCCCGCTCCACAGTGGCAGGCACTGACCCGGGTGGTGTCTCTGCGGGTGACTGCTGGCTAGCCAATAAATCAAAATTGCTGGGCATTTCAGTGCACCTGAAAAAAGGTTGAACATACATTGATCGCCAGATCCGACTTAGTGCCCGTGCTTCAGCCCGAGCACAAATTTGTGCTGCTTCACCCTCCGCATTACTCGGGATTTCGTTGAAATCTTCCCAGCCAACCTCAGCGAGCCCTATAGCGCTGAGTCCCCCATCACACTGAGACGCGGGTGATTCTCGGTAACCCTTGATGTGGCGAATTAGCGATATATTGAATGAGGCAGCTTTCTCACACGGCCCCAAATCTCGCGTCGAAGTGATGGCCAAACCCAATCAATCCCACAGGGATGACTATATACATTTGTGTGGGAGCACGCAAACGCGGCATACCCTCCGCTTTTATCAGGGCGGATGAAATGAATCTGCGTGAAGCCTATGCGGCAGTCCTCCAGATGCTTAGAGATCGGCAAGCGCTGACGCAGTACGACGTAGCCAACGGCGTAACCCAGTCCCAGGTGAGCCGGCTCGAAGGCCGTCAGTCCAACCCCACGCTGGAAACCAGCAGAGATCTGGCAAACGCGTTGAACCTGCATCCTCTTGCATTCCTAGCCTTGGTACATGCAGCGGATGAGCAGAAGACGGCCAGAGAACTCCTCGATCAGGTGTTCGCAGAGCTCAAGCGTCTGGAAATGCTTGATGCTCCCCTGCCCCAAGCGCCTACCAAGAAGCCTCATCCTCGAATGCGCAGTGCTGAGGAAAATCTGCGTAAGGTGCGCGCCCTTAAAGCTGAGGGGAAGACTCAGGCTGAAGTGATGGCGCTGCTGGGTATTCCTCGATCCACGGTCAGCCGCTATTGGAGCAAAGCCTGAGGGACGTCAGGTTACGCAAAAAGACTGGTATCGCTCGGAAGCAGTGCCGGGCAGAACCATGCTCCGCCTTCGCTGTCCCTCTAGGCGGGTTGATTTCGACCCTGATGCCGCTCTTCGAAGTCAAAGTTTCTAAGATTTTGGGAATAGCCAAGTCGACGGCGGTGCGCACTAGTAGCAGTCTGCGATCACACCCAGGGGCCGATCATCAATTGCTAAGCTAGCAGCACGATCTGCAGAGATGCTCTGGCGAGCCTTTGCCAGAGTGGGGGTAGCGAAGTTAGTGGCGATCAGAAATTTAGCGATCGTGTCCCAGGAAGTGGTGTAACTCATCATGGCTCTGGCCACTGAGTTTGCCGTTTGGTCGATTACGGCCGACAGCTTGGCCTGTGGATTATCGCTGACGACCTCGAAAGCCTCCAACTGCATATATCGCCGTTGCAGGCACCACTCATCGTTCTGCTCCAGTAGCATCGCCCCTACCAGCCGTGTGATCGCCGGATCGTTGGGGAAGATGCCCACGACATCGGTGCGGCGCTTGATCTCGGCATTGAGTCGTTCCAGTGGATTGGTGCTGTGCAACTGCTGTCGGTGCGCTTTTGGAAACGCCATGTGTGCCAGCACTTCATCCTCGCAGCCGTCCATGAGCGTCGCGATCTTGGGGTACTTTTCGCGCAGCTGATCGGCGACCAGGCGCCACTGCTGGTGGCATTCGGTGCGGCTGTCCTGGGCGAAAACCGTACGCAGAAGCGCTGCCACCATGGTGCGCTGGCCCTTGCCTACATGGGCCATGGCGTTGCGCATGAAATGCACACGGCAGCGCTGCCAGGTTGCATTGAAAACTTTGGAAACAGCCGCCTTCAGGCCTTCGTGGGCGTCGGAGATGACCAGTTTCACGCCACGCAGGCCACGCCGCATCAGGCTTCGCAGGAAGTCCGTCCAGAAGGGCTCGGCTTCTGATGGGCCAACCCGCATGCCCAGGACTTCACGGCCACCATCGGTGTTAACGGCCACGGCGATTATGACGGCGACCGAGACGATGCGCCCGGCCTCCCGCACCTTGACGTAGGTGGCATCGATCCAGAGATAGGGCCAGTCGCCTTCAAGCGGGCGATCAAGGAAGGCGTGAACGCGCTCATCGATCTCACCAG
>Ga0209370_1000094_pt1 | contig 205651 bp, 183 predicted proteins | sample AgamicAtPrz_FD_187164 | JGI IMG/M metagenome (GOLD analysis project Ga0209370, IMG submission 187164) | Agave microbial communities from Guanajuato, Mexico - At.P.rz (SPAdes) (version 2) | ecosystem: Host-associated > Plants > Phyllosphere > Phylloplane/Leaf | place: Guanajuato, Mexico...
CAGAATTTTCTTCGCGACTTGAGTCATAGTAGGCATTACTTCTTTTAACTGTGAAAAGGGTTTTCGATATTACCAAAAGGGGCATTATTAAGTAAGCACAAACCACGGCCTTTCAGGTAAACTTGTTGGCCTAAGGTCTTATTCACAAGAACAAAGGAGTCGGGATGAGTTCTCAATCCCAGGCCAAATCACCGGAAGCCTTACGAGCAATGGTCGCCGGGACGCTGGCTAATTTTCAGCATCCAACCCTGAAGCACAATCTCACGACGCTGAAAGCGCTTCACCACGTCGCATGGTTGGACGATACGCTGCACATCGAGCTACAGATGCCGTTCGTCTGGACCAGCGCTTTCGATGCCCTGAAAGAGCAAACCAGCTCTGAGCTGCTGCGCATTACCGGGGCAAAAGCGATTGACTGGAAGCTGAGCCACAGCATCGCCACGCTCAAGCGCGTGAAAAATCAGCCGGGCGTTAACGGGGTGAAGAACATCATCGCCGTCAGCTCTGGCAAGGGTGGGGTGGGTAAATCCTCAACCGCCGTTAACCTGGCGCTTGCGCTGGCGGCAGAGGGGGCGAAGGTCGGCATTCTGGATGCGGATATCTACGGTCCGTCCATTCCAAACATGCTGGGGGCGGAAAACCAGCGTCCAACCTCGCCGGACGGTACCCACATGGCGCCGATCGTGGCGCACGGGCTGGCGACCAACTCCATTGGTTACCTGGTGACGGACGATAACGCGATGGTCTGGCGTGGCCCGATGGCCAGCAAAGCGCTGCTGCAAATGTTGCAGGAGACAATGTGGCCTGACCTTGATTATCTGGTGCTGGACATGCCGCCGGGCACCGGGGATATCCAGCTGACGCTGGCGCAGAACATTCCGGTCACCGGCGCCGTGGTGGTAACCACGCCGCAGGACATCGCCCTGATCGACGCCAAAAAAGGCATTGTCATGTTCGAGAAAGTGGAGGTGCCGGTCCTGGGCATCGTCGAGAACATGAGCATGCACATTTGCAGCAACTGCGGTCATCACGAGCCCATCTTTGGCACCGGCGGTGCGGAAAAGCTGGCGGCGCAGTACCATACGCAGCTGCTTGGGCAACTGCCGCTGCACATCACGCTGCGTGAAGATCTCGATAGCGGGAAACCGACGGTGGTCAGCCGTCCGGACAGCGAATTTACGGAAATCTATCGCCAGCTGGCAGGGCGCGTTGCGGCGCAGCTGTACTGGCAGGGTGAAGTGATCCCAAGCGAGATCGCCTTCCGCGCGGTGTAAATCCTTCGCGTCGAATTGCCGGGTGGCGCTTCGCTTACCCGGCCTACAAATGGCACCATCACGCAGGTCGGGTCCGGTGAAGCCGCCACCCGACGTTAACCCAACCGATAGTGCATCAAATAATACTCTCCATCCGGAGAATCCCCCGTCGCCTCAATGTGCCAGCCGTGGCGTTGGTAAAACGCAACCGCCCACGCATTCTTCACCAGACACTTCAGCGCGCCTGTACTGGTAAACGTCTTCTGAACCTGTTCAAGGAGCCGGCTCCCGACCCCGAGATGTTGATACTGCGGGTCGACAAACAGGTTGTGCAAAAAATTATCGTTTACCCAGACGGAGGCGAAACCCACTCTGTGACCGTCGTGGATCGCAACCCAGATCTGCTCGTCACGCGTTGCGGCGTCAAAATCCTCAAGCTGCCATTCAGAACCGTCCAGCCATGGCCAGGCAGCGCGTCGTGCATGCAGGTACAGCGTGCGCAGAAACGGCCGATCGTCTTCCTGCCAGGGCCGGATCATCGTATCAGCGGTGATAGAAGATATCTCCGTTATAGGCTTTATGGATTTTGCCATCCGCATCGCCAATCAGAACGTAGTTCTCGCCCATGTAGGTCCAGTGCGTACCGGCATCCGGCGCGGGAAGGTTACGCAACTGGTACTGTTTGATGGTGTACTCAGGCGTCTGATACTGCGCGGGCGCCGTATCGCCAATCTTAAATTTGGTGAAGTCGGCGATGAACTCCTGCTCTTCATAAGCCTTAATACCGGAAGGCGCGGCGGCCGTTTGCGGGGCTGCGAATGCGGAGCCCGCCAGAGACAGTAATACACCCAGAAGCACCAATTTACGCTTAGCCATTTTTTCTCCAGTGATATCGTTACGGATACGCTTGTCTGCGGGGAACAGTGCGGCAGACAGCCCATTTTAAGTATCAAAACAGGGTGTGTTTGAAAAAAAATGTAACAAAAGTGAACGGTTTTGTGTAGTGCCAGCGGTTGTGAGTATTATTGATATGAATGCATGCTGGTGGGAATAATTCATTGTAATTATCGTTTTGCTGAATTAATTCTGAAAATACATTGTTGCCGTAATTTTATAAACTGTAGATCGTGCATTTTTTTACAGCAGGCTTTAAGATTTTCAGGAAGATTATATTTTAATTAATTGCCCGTCACGGATCGGGCAATTCGTTACTTCACTTTTAGATTACGTTTAAGTATTCCCTTGAAAAGACAGTTATTTCAAGCGTGGGTTAGCGCAGGGCTGCGCCCCGTCGGGCGTTCGCCACGAGCAGGGATGATAAGTATATATAAATGAAAAACACAACAGCATTATCTGTAATATTCTTAGCAATAAGTCAGTTGGCGGGATGCGTAATTTCTCCTGGCCAAACGTTAAGTTCCGCAGGCAAAAAAATAATCGCGCCGGCCGATCTTAATAATAGCTTAGATAAACAAATCGAAATTTATCCACTTACGCCCGGATTAATTGAGAAACTACGTCCAGCAGCGGCAAAATCTCAGGCAAATCCTAATCTTGATGAGCAGGTCAAAAACTGGGAATACCGTATTGGAATCGGTGACATCCTGACGGTCACCGTCTGGGATCACCCGGAGCTGACTACGCCCGCGGGACAGTATCGCAGCGCAAGCGATACGGGAAACTGGGTCAATGCCGACGGCACGCTCTTTTATCCTTACGTGGGTAAACTCCACGTGGCGGGAAAAACGGTTTCCGAAGTGCGCGAAGAGATCACCGCGCGGCTGGATAACGTCATTGAAAGCCCCCAGGTGGACGTCAGCGTTGCCGCTTTCCGTTCGCAAAAAGCCTACGTTACGGGAGAAGTCGCGAAATCTGGCCAGCAGGCCATCACCAACATTCCGCTGACGGTAATGGACGCCGTTAATGCCGCCGGTGGGCTTACTGCCGATGCGGACTGGCGGAACGTGGTGCTGACTCACAACGGTCAGGATTCCCGAATTTCCCTGTACGCCCTGATGCAGCATGGCGATTTAACCCAGAATAAGCTGCTCAACCCTGGCGACATCCTGTTTATTCCCCGCAACGATGCGCTGAAAGTATTCGTGATGGGCGAGGTTGTTAAACAAAGCACGCTTAAGATGGATCGCAGCGGCATGACACTGGCCGAAGCGCTCGGCAATGCCGGTGGCCTGGACCAGAATATGGCCGATGCCACGGGTATTTTTGTTATCCGCTCGGTACGCGAGTCCGGGAAAATTGCGAATATCTATCAGCTGAATGCAAAAGACGCGTCGGCCATGGTGCTGGGCACAGAGTTTCAGCTTGAGCCTTATGACATTGTGTATGTCACCACCGCACCACTGTCCCGCTGGAATCGCGTGATAACGCAGCTTGTACCAACGATTAGCGGGGTGCATGACCTCACCGAAACGGTTCGTTACATCAGATCGTGGCCGCAATAATGTTCAAATCAATATTGGTGGTTTGCACCGGAAATATCTGCCGTTCCCCAATTGGAGAACGGCTTTTACGCCAGTACTTGCCCGACAGAGACATCACCTCGGCGGGAATATTTGGCCTTGAGGGTTGCCCGGCGGATGACTGTGCCCAGGACGTAGCCTGGCGACACGGAATTTCCCTGGATGGCCATGTGGCACGCAGGTTGACGCCCGATCTGATGCAGGGATCCGATCTCATTCTGGTTATGGAGCCGAAACACCTTCACTTTATTTCCGCCATGGCTCCGGAGATCAGGGGCAAATCGCTGCTATTCGGGCAATGGCTGGAGCCGCAGGATATCCCCGATCCTTACCGTAAAAGCCGTGAAGCGTTTGAATATGTGTTCGGACTCTTGGGTAAAGCCAGCCAGGAATGGGCACGTCGATTGGGTCAGAAAGGAATGAAGCATTAATGTCGTCTTACACTACAGACAATTATGGTGCAGCGGCACCGCAACAAAGTGAAATCGATCTTGTCCGATTGCTCGGCGAAATGATCGACCACCGCGCGATGATTATGTGCGTAACTTTCATTTCTGTCTTATGCGCGGGCCTCTATGCCTGGGTTACGCCGCCTGTTTATCAGGCGGATGCCATGGTGCAAATAGAAAGCAAACAGGATAACAGCCTGCTCAAAGGGTTAAGCCAGCTGGGCTCCACAGTTTCAACGGATGTAGCCCCTGAGATTTTACTGCTGAAATCACGCATGATCCTCGGCGAGAGCGTCGACGACTTAGGTCTGACGTTTCAGGCGAAGCAGCGCGTTTTGCCTGTGGTGGGGCGTCTCTGGCAACGCCTGCAAGGGCGAGGGCAGGGCAAAATAACCTTAGGCGAACTCCAGATCCCGCAGGTGGAGGGCAATGCGCAGGAACTTATACTGACCGTACAGGAAGCGGGAAGGTATCACCTGACGGGCGAAAACATTGAGGCTGAAGGTTCGGTCGGGAAAATGCTTGTTACGCAAGGGATCGCTTTGCTGGTGACCTCGATTGACGCTGAGCCAGGCACGCAGTTTTCGCTTAAGACGCTGACGCGCCTGGAGACAATCAACGCCCTGAAAAAGAGCCTCACGGTTGCGGAGTCGGTGAAACAGAGCGGTATCGTGACCTTAACCCTGACGGGCGAAGATCCTGACAAAATTGCCAGGGTGCTGAATACGATTGCCGAGAATTATCTCCAACAGAATATCGCGCGTCAGGAGGCTCAGGATTCTCGTAGTCTGGCTTTTTTACAGGAGCAGTTGCCGAAAATCAGAACGGAACTGGATCAGGCTGAAGCGCGGCTGAATGCCTACCGGGCGCAGCGCGACTCGGTGGACCTCTCTTTAGAGGCAAAATCCATACTGGATCAGGTTGTTAACGTCGAGAATCAGCTAAATGAGCTGACGTTCCGTGAGGCAGAGATCTCCCAGCTCTTTAAAAAGAATCACCCCACCTACCGTGCATTGCGTGAAAAGAGACAAACCCTTGAGCGGGAACGCGAGCGTCTGAATCACCGGGTATCAGCAATGCCCTCCACGCAGCAGGAGATTTTACGCCTGAGCCGGGACGTTGAGTCAGGCCGCACGATCTATTTACAGCTACTGACGCGTCAGCAGGAGCTGAATATTTCCCGCTCCAGCGCTATCGGGAACGTAAGGATCATTGATAAGGCGGTTACGCTCCCGGATCCAATAAAGCCGCGAAAAGCGTTAATCATCGTCCTTGGCGCGCTGTTCGGGCTCATGCTCTCAATGGGCGGCGTGCTGATACACATGGCGTTTAAACGTGGGATTATGCTCTCCGAACAGCTGGAAATGCATGGAATTCCGGTTCTGGCTACGTTGCCTCGATCCCAGTGGCTGTGGAAAAAAACGCATCTGCGCAGAAAAATTCCGTTTACCCGTCACTGGAAGCACAAAACGCTGGACGTGCCGTTCCTGCCTGTCGATCGGCCTGCTGATATGTTTGTCGAAGCGGTTCGGGGGCTGCGCACCAGCCTGCATTTCTCCATGATGGAGGCTGAGAATCGTATCGTGATGATTTCTGGCCCTACTCAGGACTGCGGTAAAACGCTGGTGGGGACGAACCTGGCGGCCATTGCCGGACAGAGCGGCCAGCGGGTGCTGTTTATCGATGCGGATATGCGTCAGGGCTATGTTCATAACATTTTTGGCCTGGATAACCGCCATGGGCTGTCCAGCGTGCTTGAAGGTAAATGCGACTGTACAGAGGTAATTCAGCGCTTCGAGAAGGGGGGGATCGACGTTATTACCTGCGGCCCGGAACCGCTGCGACCGCTGGAGATGCTGTTAAGCGAACGGTTCCTGGCCGTTATGTCATGGGTTAACGAGCATTATGACATCGTCATCATCGATACCCCGCCAGTGCTGGCCGTCACCGATGCGGCGCTGGTTGCCAGAGCAGCCGGAACGACGCTGATGGTGGCCCGTTTCGATAAAACCAGCGTGAAAGAGATGGAGAATACCATTAAACGTTTGCACCGCGTTGGCGTAAAGGTTAGCGGAACCATTCTTAACGATATCGTTAAGTCCGCAGCGCTGTTATACGGTTCTGAGTGTAGTCAGTATGAATATGGTTATGGTTCGAAGAAAAAGCGGGGCGAGCACTAAGGCGGGGATAATAATCCCTCTCCCGGGCGGGAGAGGGATAGGCATTACTTCGCCAGGACTTCCTCTGCGGTACGCTCAACCAGAGACAGCAGGACTTTGATGTCCTCCAGCGTCACGGTTGGGTTCAGCAGGGTCAGCTTCAGGCAGGTGACGCCGTTATGCTCGGTCACACCGACGTTTGCACGGCCAGACTCCAGCAGCGCGTCACCAATTTTCTGGTTCAGCAGGGCGATACCCGCGTCGTCCATCTGCACCTGTCCACGGAAGCGGAACAGCACGCTTGCCAGCTGAGGCTGCATCACCAGTTCCAGAGCAGACTGCTCTTTCACATAAGCCGCAACCTGCTGTGCCAGCGTCACGCCGTGGTCGATGATGGCCGCGTATTGCTCCTGACCCAGCGCTTCCAGGCTCATCCACAGTTTCAGCGCGTCGAAACGGCGCGTGGTTTGCAGAGACTTGGAGACCAGGTTAGGCACGCCCGCTTCTTCATCGAACTCTGAGTTCAGATAAGCCGCCTGATAGCGCATCAGCTCATAATGACGCGCTTCTTTCAGCAGGAACGCGCCGCAGCTGATGGTCTGGAAGAACTGCTTGTGGAAGTCCAGGGTTACGGAATCCACCAGTTCAATGCCGTCCAGGTAGTGGCGATACTGTTCAGACATCAGCAGCGCGCCGCCCCAGGCCGCATCAACGTGCACCCAGATATTCTGCTTCGCAGCCAGCTCAGCAATGGCGCGCAGCGGATCGATAGCACCCGCATCGGTCGTGCCGGCGGTGGCTACAATAGCCAGGATCTGCTCGCCGTTCGCGTTGCACTGCTCAATTTTCGCCGCCAGATCGGAGAGATCCATGCGGGAGAATTCGTCCGTTTTCACCTGCACCACGGACTGGTAGCCCAGACCCATCAGCGCCATGTTTTTCTGCACGGAGAAGTGTGCGTTTTCCGAGCACAGCACGCGAATTTTACGCAGATCGCCTACCAGACCGTCCTGCTGAACCGAGTGGCCCTGACGGGCGAAGAACGCGTCGCGCGCCAGCATCAGGCCCATCAGGTTGCTCTGGGTGCCGCCGCTGGTGAAGACGCCCGCGTCGCCAGCCTGATAACCCACGCGGGTACGCAGCCATTCGATCAGTTTGATCTCAATAATGGTTGCGGACGGGCTTTGATCCCAGGAGTCCATACTCTGGTTGGTGGCGTTAATCAGCACTTCCGCTGCCTGGCTAACCACCAGGCTTGGGCAGTGCAGGTGCGCCACGCACTGCGGGTGATGAACGGACAAACTGTCTTTCAGGAAGAACTCCACGGCGCGTTCAATCGCCGCTTCGTTGCCCAGCCCTTTCGGGTTGAAATCCAGCTTAATACGGTCGCGCAGCTCCGCGACCGTTTTGCCCTGATACATCTCAGGCTGTTTCAGCCACTGCATCACAGCCTGAGTGCTTTGTTCAATCGCCTGCTGGTAAGCTTCAATGCTCTGCGCAGAGGAGAACAAAATTGGGTTTGAATCAGACATCGTATTCAACAACTCCGGTTACGCCGGGCGAACGCCCGCAGCAAGCAGCGCCTGCTCGAATTTATCCAGGAAGATTTTCAGCTCTTCGTCGCTGATCAGCAGAGAAGGCAGCAGACGCAGAACGATACCGTTACGGCCGCCACGCTCCAGAATCAGACCGGCTTCGAAGCACTTCTTCTGGATCAGCGCAGACAGCTCGCCGTCGCCAGGGAAGCAGCCCATGTGGTCAGCGGCTTCGTGCGGCTTAACGATCTCGATACCGATCATCATGCCCAGACCGCGAACGTGGCCGATGACCGGATAACGTTTCGCCATCTCTTTCAGTTGGCCCTTCAGCCATTCGCCCTGTGCGGCCACTTTGCCCGCGATGTTCTGGTCTTTCAGGATCTTCAGCGTCGTCAGGCCAGTTGCCATTGCCAGCTGGTTACCGCGGAAGGTGCCGGTGTGGTGACCAGGCGCCCATGCATCGAACTGCTTCTTGATGCCGAGTACAGCCAGTGGCAGACCACCGCCAACCGCTTTAGACATCACGATGATGTCTGGCTCGATGCCTGCGTGTTCGAAGGCGAAGAATTTACCGGTACGGGCAAAGCCAGCCTGAACTTCGTCGAGGATCAGCAGAATGCCGTGTTCCTGAGTCACTTTACGAATGCGCTGCAACCACTCAGCCGGAGCCGGGTTCACGCCGCCTTCACCCTGAACGGCTTCCAGGATCACCGCAGCAGGTTTACGCACGCCGCTTTCGACGTCGTTAATCAGGTTATCGAAGTAGTAGGTCAGCGCCTTCACGCCCGCTTCACCACCGATACCCAGCGGGCAGCGGTACTCGTGCGGGTAAGGCATGAACTGCACTTCAGGCATCATGCCGTCAACCGCTTCCTTCGGAGACAGGTTACCGGTGACGGACAGTGCGCCGTGGGTCATACCGTGGTAACCACCAGAGAAACTGATGATACCGCTACGACCGGTCACTTTTTTCGCCAGCTTCAGCGCAGCTTCAACGGCGTCAGCGCCGGATGGGCCAGTGAATTGCAGGCAGTACTCTTTGCCCTGACCAGGCAACAGAGAGAGAAGATATTCTGAAAACGCGTCCTTCAACGGCGTGGTCAGATCCAGGGTATGTAACGGCAAGCCGCTGGTAATGACATTTTGGATGCTTTTCAGCACATCAGGATGATTGTGGCCAAGCGCGAGGGTGCCTGCACCTGCTAAACAGTCAAGGTATTCTTTATTATCTGCATCGGTGATCCACACGCCTTCTGCTTTCGTGATCGCTAAAGGCAGTTTGCGCGGATAACTCCTGACGTTAGATTCAAACTCGGCCTGACGGGCCAGATAGGTTTCGTTGCTTTTGTGGGCATCTACGGTGTCAATACGGACTTTATCCGTCATCATATCACTCCTACAACCGCCGCTTCGTTATGAGCAACGATTGAATAAAAAGTTAAAAAACAGATGGGGCCTGAAAAAAACGCCGCCAATATAGAGCCTTTTGTCACCGGGCTCAATGGTTAATTTGTTTACTGTTTTGTGACACAGGGCACAGGGGAGGGGGTAACCTCATTTTCTGGCAAAAACTTGCAGTTTATAGCGAGTGAAAACAGTGACTTAGATGTGAATTGTCAGCATTGTAAAATCAGACAAAAGAGTGTGGCAAATTGTGCGACTGGCAGGCTAAAAGGAGGCGGGGAGCCTCCTTACGCTGTTTATTTCTGGGTAATGCTTAAAACGCCGTGTTCGCGTCCCTTCGTTTTATTCCACGACGCGTCCGTAATGCCGTTTTCATCCAGGCTTAGCGATATCACAAAACTATTACCGTGAATCTCATAAAAATTGGCATTCAGGCGTTTAACGCTGGCTTTTTTGGCGCATTTTCCGCTTTGGTTTGCTGATATCACATGAGCCATTGCCAGCGCTCATTTGCGTGCACCCCGAGCGCTCTAACTGAGCACGATAGTGTGCGTTAATGGCGTGTGCAGGCGAAACTGCCTTTAAAGACTTATGCATAGTTAGGAAGTTGTTATATGAAGTATAGAGTTTAGAAGAGAGGCCATGATAGCCCCTAAGACTTAGAATTGTCGTGAGAGAATGATGTAACCGTTAAATCTAATGCTACATTCATCCTTGTTCATTAAACTGGATTCAATGAATACATCCTTTTTAGCATCCTTATTGATATATGTGTATTTTGCTGTAATTGTTTTCACGTCGTTTTCAAAATAACTGGATAAGTAAATTTTTTTATATATAGCTAATGTTTTATCCTTGCTCTGATCTTTAGCATAATCAATTTTTGCTAAAGATTCTGCATAAATTTTTGAGACTGGGGAAACGTCTATCAGTTCTACCTTTGCTTTGGTTTCATCTATAGTACCCGTATCAATTTTTAACTCATTTGATAGAGCATCAAACAAGGTTGATTCCATAAACAAGCCAATTGCAGCACAACCAGGAGATTTGGCATGGACTAAAATAGGTAGTAACATTAATGAAAATATTAACTGTTTTTTGAACATAGTTAAACTTCCACTACTAATATTTTATCTTTGCTTGCTGCAATAATTTTTCTGTACGGAAGATTTAAAACGATACAACCATCTGAGGCTTCTCCCGGATGCGCTGAGCTATCGCCGTGTATCATGAACCCATCACGCCCACACATCTGATTTTCTACATAGGGTGTAAGTCTCATTGTCCAGCCTTTGGTTTTGCTGTGATAGAAAGCCGATCCGAATGCATAAGTTCTATGATTTCAATCGAACCCTCCCGACCTTTTACATCAACAGAGCCTTTAAACTTATTTCCAGTATCGTCTGTTAACCACAGATAAACAGCTACAGCCATTTAAAATCCCTCTTGTTATTTATTGATATTGAACGCCAATCGTACAGCGCGTTACAGAAGTGAGGAAGTAATTTATTCAGGAAAGCATTTATAGTCAAAAGAATGGCTAAATATATCAAGCTTCGATTTAGATCATAAATTAAATAGGCCGAGAAGTAAGGTTAAGTGAATAAGTGAACGATAAAATACATGCATTAAATACTTTCAACAATATTTTAGTACATTACTATATGTTTTATTTATCTATCGCATCCTAACTACCTTGCGTAAATCATTTCAAAAAATCTTGCACCCTACCTGCGGCCCCGGTTACACTAAACACCTAAAATTATTTATGATTAAATAATTGTTTTATAAGTAATTTGACTCGGGGTGCCCTTCTTTGTGAAGGCTGAGAAATACCCGTATTACCTGATCTGGATAATGCCAGCGTAGGGAAGTCAGATGCCTACCCGGTCATCGCTTCTTCACGTACGGCAGGAGCGAAACCATGCAGCCTGACCTGCTCGATTCACACGTTTTATTTCAATTCCGAACCCGTTCCCCGCTCACGCACTGTATGACTAACGATGTCGTGCAGGCCTTCACCGCCAACGTTCTGCTTGCGCTCGGTGCTTCCCCGGCAATGGTGATCGAAGCCGAGGAAGCGGAACAGTTCGCCGCGCTTGCCGATGCTCTGCTCATCAACGTTGGCACGCTCACCACGCCGCGCGCCCAGTCGATGCGTCGGGCCATTGAGAGTGCGGTTGCCGCGGGCACCCCCTGGGTTCTGGACCCGGTCGCGGCTGGCGCGCTGGCGTTCCGCACCCGTTTTTGCCAGCAAATCATATCGCTTAAACCTGCTGCCATTCGCGGCAATGCCTCCGAAATCCTGGCCCTTGCCGGAATGAGTGCGGGCGGTCGCGGGGTAGACACCACCGATACGGCTGTAAGCGCCTTGCCCGCCGCGCAGGCGCTCGCCCGCCAGACCCACGCCGTTGTGGTGGTCACAGGGGAAGTGGATTACATCACCGACGGGCAGCGAACCCGTACGGTTGCGGGCGGCGACCCGCTGATGACCCGCGTGGTGGGAACAGGCTGCGCGCTCTCGGCGGTCGTCGCCGCCTGCTGCTCACTGCCTGGCGACAGGCTTGATAACGCGACGGCAGCCTGTGGCTTTATGAAGCGTGCAGGAGCGGCTGCTCTGTCTCAAAGCCAGGGGCCCGGCAGCTTTGCCTCTGCGTTTCTGGATGCGCTTTACGCGCTGGAGGCACAGGCATGAATCGCATCAATGCCCTGACTATTGCGGGAACCGATCCAAGCGGCGGAGCGGGGATCCAGGCAGACCTGAAAACTTTCTCTGCGCTCGGCGCTTACGGCTGCTCGGTTATCACCGCGCTGGTGGCGCAAAACACGCGCGGCGTACAGTCGGTGTATCGCATTGAGCCGGATTTTGTCGGCGCGCAGCTGGATTCGGTATTCAGCGACGTACGTATCGACACCACCAAAATCGGCATGCTGGCAGAAGCAGACATTGTTGAAGCGGTTGCTGAACGTCTTAAACATTACCGGATAAAAAACGTAGTGCTCGATACCGTAATGTTAGCCAAAAGCGGCGATCCGCTGCTCTCCGCCTCTGCTGTCGACACGCTGCGTAAAAAGCTGCTGCCGCAGGTGGCGCTGATCACGCCAAACCTGCCTGAAGCCGCCGCGCTTCTGGATGCGCCGCACGCGCAAAACGAACGTGAAATGAAAGAGCAGGGGAATGCGCTGCTGGCGATGGGGTGTAGCGCGGTGCTGATGAAAGGCGGTCATCTTGATGATGCAGAAAGCCCGGACTGGCTCTTCACCCGCGATAGCGCGCAACGTTTCACCGCGCCGCGCGTACAGACTAAAAACACCCACGGCACGGGCTGTACGCTCTCTGCTGCGCTGGCGGCGCTGCGTCCCCGTCACGCGAACTGGGCGGATACGGTGCAGGAAGCGAAGGTCTGGCTCTCGGGCGCGCTGGCAAAAGCCGATTCTCTGGAAGTGGGTCACGGTATTGGGCCGGTTCACCATTTTCATGCATGGTGGTAAGCCGTATACTGGCATGAAACCTCATGCCAGAGAAAAACAGAGATGGAACAAGCGCATACCCGGTTAATTGCCCAGCTCAAGGAACGAATTGCCGCACCGGACAACACGCCGCTGTATCTGAAATTTGCCGAAACGGTCAAAAACGCGGTGCGCAGCGGCGTGCTCGCTCACGGGAATATTTTGCCCGGCGAACGTGACCTGAGCCAACTTGCCGGCGTATCGCGCATTACGGTGCGTAAAGCGATGCAGGCGCTGGAGGAGGCCGGGGTCGTCACCCGGGCGCGCGGCTACGGCACGCAAATCAACAATATCTTTGAATATTCGCTGAAAGAGGCTCGGGGGTTTTCCCAGCAGGTGGTACTGCGGGGCAAAACGCCCAATACGCTGTGGGTGAATAAACGCGTGGTGAAGTGCCCGGAAGAGATCGCCCGCCATCTTTCCCTTGCGCCGGAAAGCGACGTGTTTCTGCTTAAGCGCATCCGCTATGTGGACGACGATGCGGTATCCATTGAGGAGTCATGGGTACCGGTAGGGTTAATTCCCAACCCGGACGATATTGGTGTCTCGCTTTATGATTACTTTCGCAGCCAGAATATCTTTCCGCAGCGCACCCGTTCCCGCGTCAGCGCCCGGATGCCGGACAGCGAGTTTCAGACGCATATAAAGATGGACGATAAGATACCGGTGCTGGTGATCAAGCAGGTCGCGCTCGATCAACAGCACCGTCCCATTGAGTACAGCATCAGCTACTGCCGCAGCGATCTATACGTCTTTGTGTGCGAGGAGTAGTGCGTCGCGCGTGGGTGCGCAGTCTCCACCGCGATGGCTGACGACCCAGGCGGCTACGGCATTGCCAAGCTGCACCGACTCCGGCAGTGACCATCCCGCTGCCAGCCCGGCAAGGGTGCCTCCCGCATGGCTGTCACCCGCGCCGATGGTATCGACCACGTCAGCAGGAAACGCCGGAACGTGTCCGGAGGCGTCACCGTCATACCAGATCGCCCCGTCTTTATCCTGGCGCACGATCAGCGCAGCGCTAAAACGCTGCTGCCACTGTTTGCCGAGCTGCTCCACGTTCACGCCAAGCCATTCAGCGGCAAGCTCTGCCTCCTGACGATTAAGCGAGACAATCGGTTTGCAGGCCATCATCCGCGCCATCAGCGGGTCGGGGATATCCGCAATACGCGGACCGAAATCAATAAAGAGCGTTACATCCTGAAGACTTTCCACCCAGGCCGTCAGCAGCTCGCCGCTGGGCGACGCCAGCTGGTAGCCGGACAAATAGATCAGGCTTTTCTCCGGCACGCTTAACCCGTCCAGCCAGCGCTGCTGCCACTGATTCTCCACGCCGCTGAACGACATAAAGGTGCGTTCACCGTCAGGCTCCACCAGCGCCAGACACCAGCCGTTATCGCCCGTTTCCGCTTCCACGGTGCTGTGCAGATCCTGCTTCGCCATGGCGTTACGGATAATATCGGCCCATACGCCGTGGCCCACGGGAAGCGCGTTTTGCGCAGCAATGCCGAGCCGCTTGAGGGCGATGGCGATATTCAGCGCGCAGCCGCCAATATTCACGCCCTGTTGCTTCAGCTCGATATCACACCCGCGCCAGGGCAGGGCGTAGGCGTCGGCAATCACGTCGATCACCGCCGCGCCCAGCACCGTTACCGGACGCGTGGCGTGAAGCGTTTCGAGACGGCGGGCAAAAGCACTCATACACCCTCCCTTTGCTCCCGGAAGTGCAGCAGCTTGTCGCAGTAGTGGCCGAAATCAAGCCGGTTGACGGCATCCAGTTCGCGCCTGAGCGCCGGATCAATGGCCTGTATACCGTGCAGGGCGCCGCAGATGGCGGTTGCCATCGCGCCGATAGTGTCGGTGTCACCCCCCAGGTTGGCGCATAAAAACGCGCAGCGGTTCGGGTCGGTTCCCGCCAGTTCGACCATCGCAATGGCCGCCGGAACGGACTCCAGGGTACTCGTGCCCGCGCCAATAAGCTGATAGATCTGCTCGCTGGCGGATTCCGTACCGTTGGCTTCGCGCACGGTTTTCAGGGCCAGCTCAATGCGTGCCGAAAGCGATGCGCTGAAGGTGGTCGTGTTGGCCTCCTGGGCCGCGCGGGCAATACCCGGCAGGGCGTCAGCGATGTTCTGCCAGCGCTCGCCGTCGATAGCGCGCGAAACCGCCCACGCGATGACCACCGCACCGGCGATGGCGAGATCCGATTTATGGGTCGGGCTGGAGGCTAACGCAACCTGTTCCACAAAGTGCGTCAGACGCGTGGCCGGCAGCAGGCAGCCCAGCGGGGAGGCGCGCATCGCGGCCCCGTTGGTGACGCCGTTATTTTCCAGCTCGCTCACCGGCCTGCCGTCGCGGATGGCGTTCAGGGCAATTTTGGAGGTCGGGCCAAGCACATTCTTATTGAACGCGTCGAAATCCAGCGCCCAGTTCAGAATATGCTTACCGATAACGTCAGGATTAATGTCCCCGTCGCATTCGATAATCGCATCGGCCAGGCACAGCGCCATGGATGTATCATCGGTAAACTCCGCCTGCCTGAAGTAGCAGGCGGCATTATTCTCGGCCGGGCCGGGTAAGAAACGGTCGATCCAGCCGAAGTGTGCTTTTACCCGCTTGCGCGGCCACAGCTCCGACGGCATTCCCATCGCATCCCCTAACGCCTGCCCGTAAAGGGCACCGAGAATACGGTCTTGTTTCATTTAACTTCCCCTCGTGTCAGCGCGGTATCGCCATCAACCACCTCAATTGCGGTGATCTCTTTATCCGATTCGCGGAAAAACAGCATAAACAGCACGGCAATCACCACAATCATGATTGCACCAAACGTCCACATTCCGGCCCAGTTGAAGGTCAGCCCATTCACCGGCTCTTTATATGCGAACATTTTTTCCATCATCACGCCGCCGAGACGGTAACCCAGCAGGCTACCAAAGCCCTGACAGCACAGCGTGATCAAGCCCTGCGCCGCGTTGCGCATATGCACGGGCGCTTTTTTATCCACGTAGATGTACGCGGTGACGTAATAGAAGTCATAGCTCACGCCGTGCAGCAGAATGCCGAGGAACAGCAGGGCGTAGGTGAAGTACTGCTCGGCGCCACCGTAAACAAAGAAGCCGTAGCGAATGGCGGCGGTGATCAGGCCCAGCAGCAAGACCTTCTTAATACCAAAGCGTTTGGTAAAGAACGGCAGGGCGAGCATGAAGAAGATTTCAGAGAACTGGCCGAGGGTCATCCAGCCGGTGGCGTTTTTCATCCCCACTTCGGTGAGATAGCCGTTGGCAAAGATGTAGTAGAAGGCCAGCGGCATGGCGAACAGGAACGAGCAGAAGAAGAACACCAGGAAGTTTTTGTCGCGCAGCAGGATCAGCGCGTCCAGCCCCAGCATGACTTTGAAATCCAGCTTGCCGGTGCTCTTCGGCGGGGTATTCGGCAGGAACAGCGCGAAGACGCCGAGCAGAAGGGAGCTGGCTGCGGTCATCAGCAGGGGAATATTGGTGTCGGAGATGTCGCTATAGCCCATCATCTGCGGCAGGAAGCCGCACGCCAGGCCGGAGGCAATCCAGCCGATGGTGCCCATCACGCGGATGCGCGGGAAATCGGCCTCCACGTCATCGACGTTCGCAAAGGCGATACTGTTGGTCAGCGCGATGGTCGGCATATAGGTCAGGGAGTAGGCCAGCAGCAGCGGGAAGAAGGTGCTGAACTGGGTTTGCTGTGCGGCGAAGTACATCAGGATCGCGCCGGCGAACATCAGCACCGCCAGCACCTTCTGGGCGGCGAAGAAGCGGTCCGTCAGCGAGCCGACCAGGATGGGGGAGAGGATCGCGGCGATGGCGGTACAGGCATACGACCAGCCGATTTCGCCGGCAGTAAACCCGCTCTTGCTCAACCACAGCCACAATGGCACAAACCACGCGCCCCAGATAAACCATTCAACGAACATCATGAATGACAGTTGGACTTTCGTTTTCATTTTTTAATCCTGCATGTCAGAGGTACGCGGTTAACATACCATGTGATAATACCTTTTAAATACCTTTAAGGCGATTGTTTGATCAGTGTAACAAAAATGTTGTACACGAAACGAGCCAGCAGATTGTGCTTAAAAAAGTTGCAAATGGTGGAAAATAGAGTAAGTCGGTACCAGGCTTAGTCTGCCTGCAAAAACGTGGGTTTGGATCACACGCTCCGACATCACGTCGGACTTACGGGAGCATCACTATGACTGATATTGCGCAGTTGCTTGGCAAAGACGCCGACAGCCTTTTACAGCATCGTTGTATGACCATTCCAGCCGACCAGCTTTACCTGCCTGGCCATGACTACGTTGACCGCGTCATGGTCGACAACAACCGTCCGCCTGCCGTACTGCGAAACATGCAGACGCTTTATAATACCGGACGCCTGGGCGGAACCGGGTACCTCTCTATTCTGCCCGTTGACCAGGGCGTTGAACACTCTGCGGGGGCGTCGTTTGCCGCGAACCCGCTCTACTTCGATCCGAAAAACATCGTCGAGCTGGCGATTGAGGCGGGCTGTAACTGCGTGGCCTCCACCTATGGCGTACTGGCCTCCGTGTCGCGTCGCTATGCCCACCGCATTCCGTTCCTCGTCAAGCTGAACCATAACGAAACCCTGAGCTACCCAACCGAATACGACCAGACGCTGTACGCCAGCGTCGAGCAGGCGTTCAATATGGGCGCGGTGGCGGTCGGGGCGACGATCTATTTCGGCTCTGAACAGTCGCGTCGTCAGATAGAGGAGATCTCCGCAGCGTTCGAGCGCGCCCACGAGCTGGGCATGGTGACCGTGCTGTGGGCCTATCTGCGCAACGGGTCGTTCAAGAAAGACGGCGTGGATTACCACGTGTCTGCGGATCTGACCGGTCAGGCAAACCACCTGGCGGCGACCATCGGCGCGGACATCGTGAAGCAGAAAATGGCCGAGAATAACGGCGGCTATAAGGCGGTGAATTTTGGCTATACCGACGACCGGGTCTACAGCAAGCTGACCAGCGACAACCCGATCGATCTGGTGCGTTACCAGCTGGCGAACTGCTACATGGGCCGCGCCGGGCTGATTAACTCCGGCGGTGCGGCAGGGGGTGAAACCGACCTGATCGACGCGGTGCGCACGGCGGTGATTAACAAACGCGCGGGCGGCATGGGGCTGATCCTCGGCCGTAAGGCGTTCAAAAAATCCATGGCCGACGGTGTGAAGCTGATCAACGCGGTTCAGGACGTCTATCTGGACAGTAAAGTCACGATCGCTTAAGTCTTTTCCCTCACCCTAACCCTCTCCCCAACGGGGAGAGGGGACTGTTCCGTGCATACGGGAAGAGGGCCGCCACCCGGCAACACATCAGCGCAAAAGCTGACAGTCCGGCGGCAACCGGCACTGCAACGCGCCGGGCAAAACTTCGATGCGGAATCGCTCACCGCTGAGCGGCTCTCCGTCAAGGTTAAAGGTCATGCCGTGGGGGGCGATCACCTCAAACCACGCGGATGTGCCGTCGATGATGTTGGGGCTCTCCTCCGGCTGCGTCAGCGTCGTAAACAGCGCGGGCAGCAGCCCGTCGCCGGTAAAAATGCGCAGCTGTAGCTGACCGTCATTAATCAATGCTTCCGGGCAAAGCTGCTGTCCGCCGCCCGCCTGCCGCCCGTTGCCGATGCCAATCACCAGTGCGTTGCCCTGCCAGTGGAAGTTCTCACCGTGGATTTCACAGCTGTCCGGCTTGAGCGTGTCCATGCGCATCAGGCCGTGAATGAGATACGAGACGCCGCCCAGCGCGGCCTTCAGCTTTTCCGGCGTTTCGCTGGTGATCCGCGTGCCGAAACCGCCCGTGGCCATATTGATAAAGCAGGTTTTTTCATTCACCTGAGCGATATCGACGGGGGTCGCTTTACCGAGGATGGCCAGTTGCAGCGCTTTTCCTAAATCCTCAGGTATGCCGGCGCTGGTGGCAAAATCATTGGCAGTACCGAGCGGTAAAATGCCCATCACCGGGCGTTCTGCTGTGTTGAGATCAATCAGCGCGCCGGCGATTTCGTTGATCGTTCCGTCGCCGCCGCCGGAAATAATGGTTTCAGCGCCTAACCTGATGCCCTCGTCGATATAGCGTGCTGCATCGCCTTTTTCAAAGGTCACCCGCACGTGAATGCGCGCGCCATCTTCACGCAATTCGGTAATCGCCTGGCGCAACAGATCGTTGCCTGCACTTTTGCCGTTGAGAATTAATAAACTGTCTGGATAGGTTGCCATCCGGTTTGCTCCCTTTTTTAACTATAGAAAGAGTGTATCCCAGAGAAGAACAAAGCGGGTAAGAACAGGATGAAAGGCAAAAAATAAGCCCGCGTAAGGGAGATTACGCAGGCTAAGGAGGTGGTTCCTGGTACAGCTAGCATTTATGGGTTATGTTTTTCAGCGGGGGGATAATACCCGTATTGAACGAAGCGGTATGTGATCCGATTCTAAGAATTATCCCAGCGTGAAAAAATCCCGTTGATTGACTATTTGCCGTGTGGATTTCGGGTATTTTCACCTTCAAAATTACGCATCAGCAGCGCAAACTCCAGCTCTACCTCTTCAGGAACCGGCAGCCAGACCACATGGCCATCGCCCGGTGCGACCTCAATCGCCTCACCTTTTTTGTTTTCCAGGTGCTCCAGGCGGAAGTTCATGTTGCCCTGCGGCGTCATCAGCTCCAGGCTGTCGCCTTTGGTGAATTTGTTTTTTACGGCAACGGCAGCCAGCGGGCCTTTACGCTCGCCGGTGAAGTCACCGACAAACTGCTGGCGTTCAGAAATCGAGTAGCCATGCTCGTAGTTCTGGTAGTCGTCGTGGGTGTGACGACGCAGGAAACCTTCGGTATAGCCGCGATGCGCCAGACCTTCCAGCGTTTCCAGCAGGCTGGTGTCGAACGGTTTACCGGCGGCGGCATCGTCGATGGCTTTGCGATACACCTGTGCGGTACGGGCGCAGTAGTAGTAGGACTTGGTGCGGCCTTCGATTTTCAGGGAGTGCACGCCCATCTGGGTTAAACGCTCCACGTGCGCGATGGCGCGGAGATCCTTCGAGTTCATGATGTAGGTGCCGTGCTCGTCTTCAAAGGCGGTCATGTACTCGCCCGGACGTTTGGCTTCTTCAATCATAAACACGCTGTCGGTCGGCGCGCCGATACCCAGCGTTGGCTCAACGTTGGTGACCGGGATCGGCTCGTGTTTATGCACGATGTTCCCGATCTCATCCTCTTTGCCTTCCTGAACGTTATATTCCCAGCGGCAGGCGTTGGTGCAGGTGCCCTGGTTCGGGTCACGCTTGTTGATATAGCCAGAGAGCAGGCAGCGGCCGGAGTAGGCCATGCACAGCGCGCCGTGAACGAAGATTTCGATCTCCATATCCGGCACCTGGGTGCGGATCTCTTCGATCTCTTCGAGAGACAGCTCGCGAGACAGAATGACGCGGGTTAGCCCCATCTGCTTCCAGAATTTCACCGTTGCCCAGTTGACGGCGTTAGCCTGCACCGAAAGGTGAATGTCCATCTCCGGGAAGTTCTCCCGAACCAGCATGATTAAACCCGGGTCCGACATGATCAGCGCGTCCGGCCCCATCTCCACCACCGGCTTCAGGTCGCGAATGAACGTTTTCAGCTTGGCGTTGTGCGGCGCGATGTTCACCACCACGTAGAATTTTTTGCCCAGGGCATGTGCTTCGTTAATGCCGAGCTGAAGATTCTCGTGGTTGAATTCGTTGTTACGCACGCGCAGCGAGTAGCGCGGCTGGCCCGCGTAGACGGCGTCGGCACCATAGGCGAAAGCGTAACGCATATTTTGCAGCGTTCCCGCCGGGGAAAGGAGTTCCGGTTTAAACATGTTTGTTCTCGTTCTGATGACAGGTCAGATCCGCATACACCTGGTGCAGCGGTAAGGGGAGATCCCCCACTTTAAGGGCGGGCATTGTAGCGCTGCGGGGCGGGGAGGTAAAGCGCCTCACCCCTTTCAGATGACATAATACTTCGTATCTTTAAACCATTAGCGATATGACATACATACACAAATATATTAAAGTCAGTAGAATAATACCGGCGATAAGAATGAAACCAATGGCATTCATCGTAGCCGTTCCAGAATACTTGACTGTCCAGATGGCAACCGTTCGAATGTTATGCAGTATTTTTGTGATCATATAGCTGATGAAAACAATAAGTAGCGTCAATTGTGTAAACATGGAAAGGTAAAACATGATCGCCTGCGGAATGAAGTAGTTAGATATTGCCCCTTTTGAGGTAAAGATAATCATGGTTTCGTTATCGATGAAATCCAATGAAGACCGTATCACTTCCAGCGGGTTCCATGTCATAACAGGTCTGTCTTCAAAATACAGGCCTTGCTGGATATAGAGGTCCTCAATCGAAACATTTTTAAGGTGGGTGATGATAAGTGTAAATGAGAGCATAACACCCAGAACAATTGAAGAAAAATAAACGATCGATTTTACAGACGAAAACCCTTTCGATAGACTTGCGTTAATGTAAGCTCTGATAAGATAAATTGACATCACATCAAGCAGTAAAGAGTACCAAAAGCCAAAATGAATAAAGTCATGTAATGCAACTTTAATGGTCAATGGTAGATGTTGAGGAATGATGTGCTCAGGATTTCTAAAAGTCAGCACCCAGAGATACCAAACTACAAATAAGATACTGGAATATAAAACCAATAAAAACGGTATGGTGATTAATTGCCTTTTTGAGTATGCATGATTACCGAATGCCAGGAAAAAAGCGCTTACCCATTGCTCGGAAAACTTGGTTATTCTGTTTTTTTTAGGTATGAGGAGTTCTATTTTTTGTATTGCTTTTGTTTTCATTTTTTTATTATAAGCAAATAACCCCAAGAAAAGGCTGGCAACGCTTATAGCTGTGGTGATGATAATGAATAAAGTACCAATAACATTTTGCATTTCTTGAAGCCGTAATATTGTGATTTATTTCGTTTTTAACATCAAACAATACAATTAGCAATTGTCAAATCAGGTAGGGGGTTGTTAGAAAGTGAATGTTATGAAGAACGATGATTACCTGGGCAGGTAATCATCGTTAAAGCAAATATTAGGCAATCCTGCACGCGTCCGCTTCCCATCGATACCCCACGCCGTACACCGCACGAATAAACGACTGGTCGGCATCCAGCGACTCCAGCTTGCGGCGCAGGTTTTTGATGTGGCTGTCGATGGTGCGATCCGTCACCACGCGGTAATCGTCATACAGATGATTAAGCAACTGTTCACGGGAAAACACTTTCCCCGGCTCGTGGGAGAGCGTTTTCAGCAGGCGGAACTCCGCAGGGGTGAGGTCCAGCAGCTTGTTGCGCCAGCTCGCCTGGAAGCGGCTTTCGTCGACAATCAGCGGGCTTTGCGCATCCAGCACCTGCAATTCACGCTGCGGCTTGCAGCGGCGGAGGATCGTTTTCACGCGAGCAACCACTTCGCGCGGGCTGTAAGGCTTGCAGATATAATCGTCGGCGCCGATTTCAAGCCCCAGCAGGCGGTCGATCTCTTCGATTTTGGCCGTCACCATCACGATGGGTACGTCGGAGAAACGACGAATTTCACGGCACAGGGTCAGGCCGTCAGTACCCGGGAGCATCAGATCCAGCAGGATCAGATCCGGCGGCGTCTGGCGCACGTAGGGCAGCACCTGGTCGCCGTGGCTGATAAGCGTGGGCGCGAAGCTCGCGGTACGCAAATAGTCGATCAGCAGTTGCCCCAGTTTAGGCTCGTCTTCCACGATCAAAATGCGCGGTGTGTTGTCGTCAATCGGTAACTCGGTCATGCTTCCCTCGATAAATCCCGTTCCAGAGGTAACTCTACTGTAATGCTAACCCCGCCAAAAGGCGAATGGGCGGCGCGGATGGTGCCGCCGTGGGCTTCCACAATATTAACGCAAATCGCCAGCCCAAGGCCGGAACCGCCGCTGGCGCGGTTGCGGGAACCTTCGGTGCGATAGAAGCGCTCGAACAGTTTTTCCAGCTGCGCATCCTTCACGCCAGGGGCGGAGTCCGCGAAGGTCAGGGCAAAACGCCCGTTTTCCTGCTTGCCGGAGATATGCAGCGCGCCGCCGCCGTCGGTATAGCGAAGGCTGTTCTCCAGCAGATTATTGAATAATTGCATCAGGCGATCTTTGTCGCCAAACACCACCGCGCTGTCCGGCAGCGAGAGGTTGATTTTCAGGTCACGGCTGGCGAAGCGTTCGCGGAACGCGCCGGTCACGACTTCAAGAATATTGATCACGTCGATTGGAGCTTTCTGGTAGGCCAGGGCGCCTTCGTCGGACATGGAAAGCTGATGCAGATCGTCCACCAGCTTGGTCAGCGTACCGACTTCTGCCTGTAGCGAGGCCACGGACTCGGGAGTGAACTGCCGCACGCCGTCCTGAATCGCCTCCAGCTCGCCGCGCAGCACCGCCAGCGGGGTGCGCAGCTCGTGCGAAATGTCGGCCATAAAGTCGCGGCGCATCTGCTGGTTTTTCTCCAGCGTGCTGGCGAGCTGGTTAAAGTCCTGCGCCAGCTTGCCCAGCTCGTCCTGACTGCGGGTGTCCACGCGGGTCGAGAAATCACCCGCCGCCAGCTTGTGTGTACCCTCCACCAGACGCTTAACCGGCGCCAGCAGGCCGCGCGCCAGCGGGAAGGTGGCGAGCGCGGCAAGCAGGGTAGAGAGCGCGACAATCAGCCAGCTGGTCTGACGCTGCTGGCGGTCAAAGTTGATGTCGGTGTTGCGCGTCAGCCTCTCGACCGGCGAGGCGATAACCCAGCCCACCGTTGCACCGTTCGAGGTGATGGCGCGTTTTGTGCCGTCCGGCGGTACCGGCGAGCGCGGGCCAACGAGCACGCGCATCTCCTGGTCAATCACCCAGAACTGGGTGCGCCAGCCGTGCGGCGGCATCCCCGGCCCCGGACGGTCATCGTCATTATCGTGCTCCAGCGAGCGCAGAATTTGAAATATAAAGCGGTCATTATTGCGCAGAAAACGCCAGTTACCGTGCAGGCTGTACTGTTCGCCCAGCGCGTCGCTTAAGCCCTGTAAGCGCTGTTCGTTACCGTGCTTGATGTAGTCAATAAACCCGCGCTCAAAACTGACCCGCACCGCCCAGTGCATGGTTATCAGCAGGACAATACAGGTGGCGAAAATCGCCACAAAAAGCTTACCGGTGATCCCCGGACGCCAGAATTTCATGGTGCACTCCTTTTGCCGCGTCGGAGCACGACATTTTTGGTCGTGTCATTCGGTACTCTGGCAAAGATAAAAGCGGGCAGGGCGACGATCGCCGCCATGCTGAGGTAGGTGTATAAAAAGACCTGATGCGCGACGGGGGTGTCGACGCTGAGGTGGTGCTGGCCGTACATGCCGAGCAGCAAGCCGGCCACCGTGACCCCCACGCTCATTGAGAGCTGCATGATCATCGACAGCAGGCTGTTACCGCTGCTCGCCAGCTCGTCCGGCAGATCTTTCAGCGTGAGGGTGTTCATCGACGAGAAGCGCATGGAGTTGACGATCCCCTGGCAGAACAGCACCAGCGGCAGGACGTAGTACCAGCCCATCAGCGCCACGGTCATAAACAGCAGGGTGACCAGCGCCAGCCCGAGCGTGGCGGCCACCAGCACGCGGCGATAGCCAAAGCGGTTTACCACCTGCACCACAATACGCTTCATCCCCATGCTGCCGAGCACCATCGGGATCATCATCAACCCCGCGTGGAACGGCGAAAAGCCCATCCCAATCTGTAAAAATACCGGCGTCATAAACGGCAGCATGCCGCTGCCGATACGTCCGGCGAAGCTGCCCAAAAGCCCCAGACGGTAGGTTGGGGTGTTAAACAAGTTCAGGCTGAACAGTGCCCTGTCGTTGCCTCTGGCATGCCACAGATACCAGAGAATAGCGGTGACACCCAGCGCTACCAGCAGGGCGAGCGACAGGGACGAAATCCCCAGCCCTTTTTGCCCGTCCAGCGCCAGGGTGAGCGTCGCCATGCCGGCGGCCAGCAGGATGAAGCCAAAGAAATCAAAGCGCCGGGTCTGCATTTTATAGTTCGGCATCAGCGTCAGGGTGGCAATCGCGCCGATGATACCGACCGGCAGGTTAATCAGGAAGATCCAGTGCCAGGAGGCGTACTCCACCAGAATACCGCCCAGCGCCGGGCCAAGCAGCGGGCCGACCTGACCGGGCAGGGTGACAAAGGTCATCGCCGCCATATACTGCGCGCGCGGAACAATTTTCATCACCGTTAGCCGCCCGACGGGCACCATCATTGCGCCGCCGACGCCCTGTAGCACGCGCGCCATCACCAGCTGATCGAGGGTATTGGCCTGAGCGCAAAACAGCGACCCGGTGGTAAACAGCACGATGGCGGTGAAGAAGATGTTCCGCACGCCGACCTTATCCGCCAGCCAGCCGCTGGCGGGCAGCATCACGGCGACTGTCAGCACGTAGGCGACAATCACCATATGCATGTGCAGCGGGCTCTCCCCCAGGCTTTTTGCCATCGAGGGGAGGGCGGTGTTCACGATAGTCGTGTCCAGCGACTGCATAAAGAAGCCGAACGCGACTATCCACAATTGCCAGCGAACGTTACCGGGAAGGTCGGTCATTTACTCGGTCACCGTGGTTCTCTTTTTACGCGAAAAACGCAGCCGCAGCCGGTCGAAGAACAGATAGACCACCGGCGTGGTGTAGAGCGTCAGGAGCTGGCTCATCACCAGGCCACCGACGATCGTGATCCCCAGCGGCTGGCGCAGTTCAGAGCCGTCACCGCCGGAAATGACCAGCGGCAGCGCGCCGAAGAGTGCCGCCAGCGTGGTCATCATGATCGGGCGAAAACGCAGCAGACAGGCCTGGAATATCGCCTCGTCCGGCGTCAGGTTGCCGTTGCGCTGGGCGTCCAGCGCAAAGTCGACCATCATTATCGCGTTTTTCTTCACGATGCCAATCAATAGCATGATCCCGATGAGCGCGATAAGACTGAATGGGGCACCGAACAGCTCCAGCGCCAGCAGTGCCCCCACGCCCGCAGAGGGAAGCGTGGAGAGAATGGTCAACGGATGCACGTAGCTTTCATACAGCACGCCCAGCACGATATACACCGTGGCAATGGCCGCCAGAATCAAAATGACCTGCGAATTCATGGTGTCCTGGAACACCTGCGCTGTACCGGCAAAACTGCCGCGCACGGAGGAGGGTACCCCGAGCTGGGTCATGGCGCGGTTAATGGCATCGCTGGCCTCAGACAGCGACGAGCCGGTTGGCAGGTTAAACGAGACGGTCGAGGCGGCGGAAAGCCCCTGGTGGTTCACCGACAGCGGCGCGTTCGACGGCTGCCAGCTGGCGAAGTACGACAGCGGAATCGCCTTACCGTCATCATTGATCACAAACATCTTGTCCAGCGCGCTGATGTCCTGGGTGTAGCGCGGATCCACCTCCATCACCACCTTGTACTGGTTCATCGGCTGGTAGATGGTGGAGACTTCACGCTGCCCGAAGGCGTTGTTCAGCAGGCTGTTGGCCGCCTCCACGTTAATGCCCAGGCGGGCCATGGTTTCACGATCGTAGGTGAGCGCCATCTCCGCGCCGTTGTTCTGGCTGTCGGAGTTCACGTCCGCCAGCTGCGGCAGAGCGGCCAGCGCTTTTCGGATCTTCGGCTCCCACTCGCGCAGGGCAGCTAAATCGTCCGAGAGCAGGGTGTACTGATAGCTGGCATTGGCCTGTCGTCCGCCAACGCGGATATCCTGAACGGCCATCAAAAACAGGTTTGCCCCCGGCTCTTTGGCGAGCTTCACCCGCAGGCGGTCAATGATCTGCTGCGCCGTTTCGTGACGTTCACCGCGCGGCTTAAGGGTAATAAACATCATCCCGCTGTTAACGCGCGAGCCGCCGGTAAAACCGGTGACGTTGTCTACGGCCGGATCCTCACGAATGATCTTCATAAAGTCCTGAAGCTTGCCGCGCATCGCCTGGAACGAAATGCTCTGGTCCGCCTGAATACCCCCCATCAGCACGCCGGTATCCTGCTCCGGGAAAAAGGTTTTCGGGATGGTAATGTACATCCAGACGTTGAGCACGATGGTGCCCATCAGCACCAGCCCGACAATACGCGTGTGGTTCAGCACCCATTTCAGCGATTTGCCGTAGCCTGACTGCATTGCCATCAGGACGCGGCCAAAGCCTTTCCGGCGCGGCTGCGAGTGCGGTTGGCTGCGCTTGAGCATCCAGCCGCACATCATTGGCGTCAGCGTTAGCGAAATCACCAGTGAGATACCGATGGCGACGGAAAGCGTGACGGCAAATTCGCGCAGCAGTCGTCCCGGCAGGCCGCCCATCAGCAGCAGCGGCAGGAACACCGCCACCAGCGACAGGCTCATGGACAGTACCGTAAAGCCCACTTCACGCGTACCCTGAAGCGCCGCCTGGAGCGGCTTCATGCCCGCTTCCAGATGACGCGAGATATTTTCCAGCACCACGATGGCGTCATCCACCACAAACCCGGTGGCAATCGTCAGCGCCATCAGCGACAGGTTGTTAAGGCTGAAGCCGCACAGGTACATGGCGGCAAAGGTGCCAATCAGCGACACCGGAACCGCCACCGCCGGGATCAGCGTGGCGCGCCCCGATCGCAGGAACAGGAACACCACCAGGATCACCAGCGCGACGGAAATAATCAGCGTCTGCTCCACCTCTTCGAGCGAGGCGCGGATGGTAGGGGAGCGGTCCTGCGCAATCTGGAGATCGATCGCCGCCGGAATGGTTTCCTGAAGCTCCGGCAGCCGCTCGCGGATGCTGTTCACCGTCTGGATGATGTTGGCTTCCGGCAGCTTGCGGATCATCAGCAAAATGGCCGGTTTGGCGTTGGTCATCCCGGCGTTACGCACTTCCTGCACCGAATCGGTAACGCTGGCGACGTCGCTCAGGCGCACCGCCGCGCCGTTGTTGTAATGAATAATTAGCGGCTGATACTCGGCGGCGGTTTTCAGCTCGTCGTTGGTCTGGATCTGCCAGCGGTGGCTGCTGTCCTCAATCGCCCCCTGCGGTTTACGCACGTTGGCGTTGCTGATGGCGGAACGCACGTCGTCCAGCGACACGCCCTGGTTAAAGAGCGCCTGCGGATTCAGGCCCACGCGCACCGCGGGCAGGGAGCTGCCGCCGACGTCCACGTCGCCCACGCCGTCAATCTGGGCAATGGTCTGCGCCAGCTGCGTGGAGGCAAAGTCGTACAGCTCGCCCTGAGAGTAGGTCTCCGACGTGAGCGTCAGGATCATGATCGGCGCATCGGACGGGTTGGCCTTGCGGTAGGTCGGACGGCTTGGCATGCCGCTCGGCAGCAGGCTTTGGGCGGCGTTAATCGCGGCCTGCACGTCACGCGCCGCGCCGTTGATGTCCCGGTCGAAGTTAAATTCCAGAATGATGCGCGTGCTGCCCAGCGAACTGCTGGAGGTCATCTCGTTAACCCCGGCAATTCGCCCAAGCGATCGCTCAAGCGGCGTCGCCACGGATGAGGCCATGGTTTCCGGCGATGCGCCCGGCAGCGAGGCGCTGACCATGATCACCGGGAAATCCACCTGCGGCAGCGGCGCCACCGGCAGCAGGCGGAAGCCCAGCACGCCGCACAGGGTGATGGCGACGGAGAGTAAAATCGTCGCCACCGGACGGTAAATGAAGAGGGCGAAAAACTTCACTTACGCCTCCTCTTCACGTTTCGGGAAGCGGCTTTTCGTCCACAGCGCCAGACGGTCGAACAGCAGGTAGATGACCGGCGTGGTAAACAGCGTCAGCACCTGGCTGACCAGCAGGCCGCCCACCATGCCGATACCCAGCGGACGGCGCAGCTCTGCCCCCACGCCGGTGCTCAGCATCAGCGGCAGGGCGCCCAACAGGGCCGCCAGGGTGGTCATCAGGATCGGACGAAAACGCAGCAGGCAGGCCTGGTAAATGGCCTCGCGCGGCGCCATACCCTGTTCGCGCTCGGCGGCCAGCGCAAAGTCGATCATCATGATGGCGTTTTTCTTCACGATCCCGATAAGCAGGATGATGCCAATTATCGCAATCACGTCCAGCTCGCTCCCCGCCAGCATCAGCGCCAGCAGCGCTCCCACGCCCGCCGTCGGGAGGGTAGAGAGGATGGTGATCGGGTGGATAAAGCTTTCATACAGCACGCCAAGCACGATATACATCGCCACCACCGCCGCGACGATCAGCCAGACGGTGCTGCCCAGCGCGGCCTGGAACGCCAGCGTACTGCCCTGGAACTGGGTCTGAATATCGGACGGGAAGCTCAGTTCCTTCTCCGCGCCCAGAATGGCCTCCACCGCTTCGCCCAGGGAATAGCCGTCCGGCACGTTGAACGAAATGGTGGTAGACGGAAACTGATCGAGATGGTTAATCGACAGCGGGGCGTGACGCTCTTCCACCGTGGCAATCGCGCTGAGTGGCACAATACCTCCGTCTTTGCTGGTCAGGCGCACCGAGTCCAGGGCGGCCAGCCCCGGCGTGTTCTCGGTGTTGTGTTCCAGCACCACGCGATACTGGTTCGCCTGGGTGTAAATGGTGGAGATCAGACGCTGGCCAAAAGCGTTATACAGCGCGTTATCCACGTCGGACATGGTAATGCCCAGACGGCTGGCGGTGTCGCGGTTGACGTTTACGTACGCCGCCAGCCCTTTGTCCTGCCAGTCGCTGCTGACGTCAGAAACCTGCGGCAGCGCTTTCAGCTTGTCCACCAGCTGCGGCACCCAGATGCTGAGCGCATCAAGCGAGGTGGCCTGAAGCGTGAACTGATACTGCGTGCGGCTCACCTGCGTATCAATGGTTAAATCCTGAATCGGTTGCAGGTACAGCTCAATGCCCGGCACGCGCGCCACGGCCCGTTGCAGGCGCTCGATCACCGCGTTGACGCGATCGTCGCGGTCATCAAGCGGTTTGAGGTTAATTTGCAGGCGGGCGCTGTTGAGCGATGGGTTGGTGCCGTCCACGCCCACGTAGGCGGTCAGGCTTTCCACCGCCGGATCTTTCATGATGATCTCCGACACCTGCTGCTGGCGCTGCGCCATATTCGCGAAGGAGACCGACTGCGGGGCCTGGAGCGTGCCCTGAATAATGCCGTTGTCCTGAATCGGGAAGAAGCCTTTCGGAATGAAAATCCACAGCATGACGCTGAGCGCCAGCGTGCCGAGGGCCACGCCGAGCGTCGCCCACGGATGGTTCAGCACTTTTGCCAGCACGCGACCGTAGGCGGCAATGATGCGCTCGAACATCCGCTCGGAGGCGCGGGAGAAGCGGTTTTGCTTGCGCAAAGAGTCATGGCTCAGCATGCGGGCGCACATCATCGGCGTCAGCGTCAGCGACACCACGGCAGAGATCAGTATGGCGACGGCCAGCGTCACGGCAAACTCGCGGAACAGGCGCCCGACGATATCCCCCATAAACAGCAGCGGGATCAGCACTGCAATCAGCGAGAAGGTCAGCGAGATGATGGTAAAGCCAATTTCTCCCGCGCCCTTTAGCGCGGCGGCTAACGGCTTTTCACCTTTTTCGATATAGCGCGAAATGTTCTCAATAACGACGATGGCATCGTCCACCACGAACCCGGTGGCGATGGTGAGCGCCATCAGCGTCAGGTTGTTAATCGAAAAGTCGAGAAATACCATTACCGCGAACGTTCCCACCAGCGAGAGCGGCACGGCAACGGCGGGAATAATGGTTGCCGGAACGTTGCGCAGGAACAGGTAGATGATCATGACCACCAGCGCAATCGCCAGCATCAGCTCGAACTGCGTGTCCGATACCGAGGCGCGAATGTTGGTGGTGCGATCCGACAGCACCTTCACGCTGACCGATTTCGGCAGGCTTTCCACCAGCTGCGGCAGCATGGTGCGAATGCTGTCGGCAGTATCAATAATGTTCGCGCCCGGCTGGCGCTGAACGTTCATGACGATCGCCTGCTGCTTATTGGCCCACGCCCCGAGCCAGCTGTTTTCAGCCCCTTGCTCAACGGTGGCAACGTCCCCGAGGCGGATTGGCGCGCCGTTTTGATAGGCCACAATCAGCTGGCGGTATTCATCGGCAGACTGCATCTGGTCGTTGGCGGAGAGCGTGACCGCGCGGGTTGGGCCGTCCAGCGAGCCCTTCGCTGAGTTAACGTTGGCGCTGCTGATGGCGGTGCGAATGGTTTCGCTGGTTAACCCCAGCGCGGCAATGGCCTGGGCATTAAGTTTAACGCGCACGGCGGGGCGTTGTCCCCCTGCGAGCGTCACCAGCCCGACGCCGGTCACCTGCGAAATCTTTTGCGCCACGCGGGTTTCGACCATGTCTTCCACCTGCGTCATCGGCATGGCGGAGGAGGTGACGGCAAGCGTCATGATCGGCGGGTCTGCCGGGTTCACCTTGCTGTAAACTGGCGGGTTCGGCAGGTCAGACGGCAGCAGGTTGGTGGCGGCGTTAATGGCGGCCTGTACCTCCTGTTCCGCGACGTCCAGCGACAGCGCGAGCTGGAACTGAAGCGTGACGACGGAGGCGCCGCCGGAGCTCTGGGAGGACATCTGCTTCAGGCCAGACATCTGGCCGAACTGACGCTCCAGCGGGGCGGTGATTGCGGACGTCACCACGTCCGGACTGGCGCCCGGATAGAGGGTGACAACCTGAATCGTCGGGTAGTCTACTTCCGGGAGCGCCGACACGGGCAGAAAACGGTAGCCAATGATCCCGGCCAGCAGGATCGCCACCATCAACAGGGTCGTCGCAACCGGACGTAAAATGAACAGGCGTGATGGCCCACCTGTAGAGCTCGGCGGCATCACCTGCATCAGGCTTTTGCTCCTGTAGTCTGAGCTTCCACCACCTCGACCTGCGCCCCTTCGGTCAGACGGTCAATACCGTCGGTCACGACGCGATCGCCTGCGGACAGCCCGGCGTCGATTACCACCGTCTGGCTGTCCTGGATGCCGGTTTTCACCAGGTGTTTGCTGACCTTGTTTTCACTGTTCAACACCCAGACAAAGTTGCCCTCACTGCCCATTTGCAGAGCCGCCGTCGGGATCACTACCGCATTTTCTTCGGTCGCGACCAGCATACGCGCGTTGACGAACTGATTCGGGAACAGGGCATCGTCCTGATTGTTGAAGCGCGCCTTCAGCTTGATGGTGCCGGTGGTGGTGTCGATCTGGTTATCCAGGCTCAGCAGCGAACCTTCGCTCAGCTTCTGCTTGTTGGTGCGATCCCAGGCCTCCACGACCAGCCCTTTACCGGCTTTCTGCGCCTGGACCACCGTCGCAATGTCGCTTTCCGGCAGGGTAAAGACGAGATCGATAGGGTGTGTCTGGGTGATCACCACAATGCCCGTGGTGTCGCCGCTTGAGATTTGGTTGCCGATGTCTACCTGCCTGAGGCCGACGCGCCCGTCGATGGGGGCAACGATCCGGCTCCAGTCCAGCTGGAGCTGGGCGCTGGCGACCGCGGCTTCGTCGGCCTTGATGGTGCCCTGCGATTCGCTGACCAGCGACTGCTGGGTATCCAGCTCCTGGCGCGACACGAGATTGGTTTTTACCAGCTGCTGATAGCGGGCTAAATCGCGGCGGGCGTTGGCGAGGGTGGCTTTGTCTTTCGCGAGCTGCCCCTGCGCCTGCGCCAGGGCCACCTTAAACTGGCTTGGGTCGATTTCCGCCAGCAGATCGCCGGCTTTGACCTGCTGCCCTTCCTGGAAATGAATGGCCATCAGCTGACCGTCCACGCGGCTGCGCACCGTCACGGTGTTAGCGGCGGTGATGGTTCCCAGCCCGGAGAGATAACGAGGCACCGCTTTAGTCACCGCCGTTGCCGCCTGCACCGGCGCCAGCGCGCCGCCGCGCATGCCGTGGCGACCACTGCCCGCAGGGCGCTGTAAGGGGCTACTGGCGCCAGCCGGTGCCGGGGAATTCGCGGTCTGGCTGTGCCAGTACCAGGCGGCGGCAAGGACCACCACAATCAGACCAGCGGCGATCGCCCAGCGGGATTTGTTACTGCCTTTCATCGTTATACGTTCTCATCCTGAAACTCTTTCGGGGAATGATACTAGTTTAGTCAGCTAACACAGCGGAAAAATGAAGGAAATATGGAAGACTGTCAGGAATGGTCTGAGTGTGGTGCGCTGTTTTGCCGGGTGGCGGCTTCGCCTTACCCGGCCTACAAGATCCTCGAACCGTAGGCCGGGTAAGCGCAGCGCCACCCGGCACAACCGCATTAGCTAAACACCACCTGCGCCCAGCGCGCCAGCCCTGCCGTAACGGAGCCAAAGTCATCGCCGCCGGCAATGGGGATCCCCGGCAGCTGTTCCGCCAGCGCCTTCTTGATCAGCGGTGAACGGGCACTACCGCCGGTCAGGTAAATCACGTCCGGTTTCTCTTTGCCGTTCTCCAGCGCCAGCTGTACCTGCTCCAGAATACGCTGTAGCGGCTGGGCCAGCGCCAGTTCCAGCCCTTCCCGGGTAATGGTCGTTGCCAGATTGTCGCTAATAAACGGCAATGAAACGGCCTGCTCCGGACGATCGGAAAGGGCAATTTTGCTCTCTTCGGCGGTGCGCACGACCCGGTAGCTCAGGCGCTGGCGCCACACTTTATAGAGCAGGGCGACCTTCCCGGCATTCTGTGCGTCGCGCACCAGATCGTTGAGGAAACGGCCATTCGCGGTGCTGTAAAAATCACTCTGCGCAGGGACGTCGTTGATGGCAATCGCGTTCCACCACGGCAGGATCGGCAGGGCGATGCCTTTCTCGGTTTGTCCGCCCATGCCGAGCAGCGGCATCAGGCTCTTGAACGCCAGGGCGATATCCAGATCGTTACCGCCGACGCGGCAGCCGCTGTGCCCCAGCAGGCTGTTTTCACGATCGCGACGGTGATGCCATTGCGGCCCCATCAGCAGCAACGAACAGTCCGTCGTACCGCCGCCGATGTCCACTACCAGCACCCGCTTCTCTTCCGTCAGCGTGGCTTCAAAATCCAGCCCCGCCGCAACCGGCTCATACTGGAACACCACGTCGCTAAAGCCCGCCCGGTGCGCCGCACGCTCGAGGATCCCCTGCGCCTGCTGGTTGGCTTCATCACCGCCCAGCCCCTGGAAGTTGATCGGGCGACCAATCACCGCCTGGGTGATGGTCTCCGGCACCTGCGACTGCGCCTGATTGCGGATATGCAGCATCATCGCGCAGACCAGATCTTCAAACATCGCCACCTGCTGCGGCTTCAGGCCGCTGGCGCCGAGGAAAGATTTAGGCGATTTAACGAAGTAAACCTCTTCCGGATCGTCAATGTACTGCCCGAGCGAAGAGAGGCCGAACTGCACGCTGGAAGGGGTAACGTCGATATCTTCCTCGCGGTTAAAACTGACCGCACGGCGCAGCAGCGCCTGTGATTCTGCCGCCGTGGCCGGAACCTGATGATGGCGGAACAGCCACTCACTCACCGCTTCACGCGTGGGCGCGCAGAGCATTGACGGCAACAGCGTACTGCCGTTTTCCATTTTCAGGAGCTGCGGTTGTCCGTTTTGCATTATCGCAACCGAGCAGTTTGCGGTGCCGTAGTCGAATCCAATAAACACAATAAATCCCCATGCCGGTGAGAAGGGGCGAGACTTTAGCGAAATGTCTGCCAGGCGACAACAGGAATATGAAAGCAAGGCGCAACGCTATCTTTCGGTTTATGCTGAGGTAAATAAAAAAAGGAGAGACGATGTACACCCTGAACTGGCAACCGCCCTACGACTGGCAGTGGATGTTTGGCTTTCTTGCCGCGCGTGCGGTCACCGGGGTGGAGACCGTCACGGAGGCTTACTACGAGCGCAGTTTTGGCTATGCGGGGCAGCAGGGCGTTTTTCGGGTTACGCCGGACAGCGCAACCCATACGCTGGCGGTGTCGCTCAGCCCTGGCCTGATCCCGGTGGCGGACATCTGTCTCGACCGCATTGCCCGCCTGTTCGATCTTGATTGCGATCCGCAGCAAATTGCGCAGACGCTGGGCGATCTCGGCGCGGCGCGTCCGGGGTTACGTTTGCCGGGGGCGATGGATGCATACGAACAGGGCGTGCGCGCCATTCTCGGGCAGCTGGTGAGCGTGGCGATGGCGGCAAAACTGGCGTCGCGGGTGGTGGCGCTGTGCGGTGAACCCATCGAGGATGCGCCGGGCTACCTGTGCTTTCCTCCGCCAGACGTGCTGGCCGCGGCGGATCCGCTGGCGTTAAAAGCCCTTGGGATGCCGCTCAGGCGTGCGGAGTCGCTGATTCATCTGGCGCAGTCGGTGGTGGACGGTGAATTCCCGCTGTTCCCGCCTGCGGACGTGGAGGCCGGGATGAAGGCGCTACAGCAGCGGCCCGGCATCGGACGCTGGACCGCTAACTATCTGGCCCTGCGCGGCTGGCAGGCAAAGGACGTTTTCCTGCCGGATGATTATCTGATTAAGCAGCGTTTTGCCGGCATGACGCCCGCGCAGATCCGTCGCTATGCCGAGCGCTGGCAGCCGTGGCGCTCGTACGCGCTATTACATATCTGGTACACCGACGGCTGGTCGCCGTCAGTTGATGGCGAAATAGCTGGTATTCAGCAGTAAATCGAGCGGCTGCGCTTCCCCGATGGTATCGCCGTAAATAAAGTCAATGCCGATGCCCGACAGCGTATCCATCATGATCGACTGGTGGCACGGCCCGGCAATGGTTTTTAGTCCCAGACGCCGGGCGTGGCCCTGAATAATGGTCACCATCATCTCGTCCATCAGATTGCCGTGGACGTTGGTCACCACGTCTGCATCCAGCAGCAGATAATCAGCGGTGGTGGCGCTGAGCTGACTGAAGACGTTCATGTCGCGTCCGACGCGGGTCAGCACCACGCGGCAGCCGGCATGACGAAGCTTTTGCAGACCCTGCTGCACGTTTTCATCCGTGTTGTTCAGCACATCGACGGCGATCGCCAGATGCAGCAGCCGCGCCGGCATCGGGCCTTTGGTAATCAGGTCGAGCAGTTCATTTACCAGCGTGACGCTGGCTAACCCCGCCTCTGAGAGCGGCAGCGCGACGCCCATACCTTTGGCCGCCACCTGTGCGGCATAGGTACGGAAAAACTCGCTGAATATCCGTCGGTCAAGGGCGTGCAGCAGCTCCGCCTCTCCGAGCCCGGCGCGGAAGGCATGCTCTTCCAGCACTTCTCCCTGGCTGGTCCACAGCCGCAGGGAAATCAGCCAGAAGCTGCTGCTCTCGGGAATGCGCGGCGAGGCGACGCTGCGGGCGATCATCAGCAGATGATTATCTTTAATCATGTGCCACTGCTCATCCAGCGACATCATGCTGCGCGTGCTGTGGATCCGCTCCTGCTGGGGTTCATAGACAGTGACCACGCCGCGCCCGCTGTTTTTCGAGGCGTAACAGGCAATGTCGGCCTGAGACATCACTTCCGCAGCCTGATAATTGCTGTCGTCAATCAGCGTGATCCCCGCGCTGGCGCCAATGCGGTGCAGGCGTCCTTCCCAGGAAAAATGGTAGCTGTTGATGGCGTCAATCAGCCGGCCCGCAATGTAGCGTGCGCTTTCGACGTTGCAGTCCGGCAGCAGCAGGCCAAACTCGTCGCCGCCCAGACGCGCCAGCACGTCGCTGGAGCGCAGCATGGTCAGCATTAGCGAAGAAAGCTCGCGCAGGAGGGCGTCGCCCGCCGCGTGGCCTGCCGTATCGTTCACCGCCTTAAAGCGGTCAAGGTCGATAAAGACCAGCGCGTGACGCTGGTGGGTCTCCTGGACCGTCTGCAACAGGCGCTTCAGGTGATTTTCGAAGCTGACGCGGTTCGCCAGGTGGGTAAGGGCGTCATGGGAGGCGCTGTAGCTCAGCTGGCGCAGCATTTTGCGCGATTCGGTTACGTCCTGAATCACCAGCACCGAGCCGATAGTATGACCGTCCAGGGTGCTGAGCGGGGTAATGCTGTAGTGAATGTCGAAACTGCCGCCGTTCCGGCAGTTAAGCACCACATCCTGTTCGATATCGGTACGGGACATGTCGCCGCTGTGGATGTTTTCCATTAACGGTCCCTTCTCGCCGAAGGTAATGTGCAGCACCTCCAGAACGGGCTGACCCAGCGCTTCGCTTTGCGACCAGCCGCTCATCTTTTCGGCGACCGGGTTCATAAAGGTGATGTTCATGTCGACGTCGGTACACAGCACCGCTTCGCCGATGGAGTCGAGGGTGATATGCAGGCGCTCTTTTTCCTGGAACAGCGCCTCGTTCAGCTGCTTCACCTCGGTCATATCCATGTTGATGCCTAACAGCCGCTCCACTTCGCCCTGTTTGTTCAGCACCCGGTTTGCCAGGGAACGAATGTGGCGAATGCCATCCTTGACGCGAATGCGAAATTCCAGTTTGAAGGGGACCCTGGCCTGGAGTGATTCACGCAGCACCCGTTCGGCGTTCGCGCGATCTTCAGGCACGATGGCGTCATGCCAGAGCTGCCAGGAGGGCTTTATGTGCGCAGGGATCTCGTACAGCTCAAACATTCGTTTATCCCAGCTAATCACGTCTGGCTCAAGATCCCACTCCCAGATGCCAATCCCACCGGCTTCGTTAGCGAGGGTGATACGCTCCATCAGGCGCTTATTCACCCACTCGGTCTGTTTCAGGTCGTTGATGTCTTCAATCTGAGCAATAAAGTAGAGCGGCGTACCGTCGGCATGTCGCACGACGGAGACGGCCAGCAGCGCCCAGACCACCTCGCCGTTGCGGGTGTAGTAGCGTTTTTCGAGACTGTAGGTGTTGATCTCGCCGTGGATCAGCTGTTCGAGCTGTTCCAGGTCGGTATTTAAATCTTCCGGCCAGGTTAACTGCTGGAACGTGAGCGACTGGAGCTCCGACTGGCTGTAACCGAGGAAATTGCACAGCGCCTTGTTGGCCTGGAGCCACTGGCCCTCAATGCTCACCAGCGCCATGCCTATCGCGGAATATTCCATCGCATTACGAAAACGCGCTTCGCTTTCCGTGATGTGTTTACGCTCGGCCCGGAAGGCATACATCACCATCGTCATAATGTTGGCGGGGAGCAGCATCATCAGGAAGGGGAGCCACGGCGCGTTGAAGGTGACGATCATGCTGGAGGGCGTCATGGAGAGCGGGTTTCGCGCCATCATCAGGGATACCATCATGATGGTGAATAAAAAGATCAGGAACGCTTCCATACGCGGCAGGCGCACCGCGCTCCACATCAAAAGAACGATGATGCAGGTGAACGGCCACGGCAGCCAGGTAATTGCCGTCCAGCTCAGAACCAGCGTAACGACCAGGGTGACCAGCGTTTCCAGCAGCAGTTTTGGGTTGCGATGGCGCAGCAGATAATGCGGCTTAAACAGCAGACCTAACGGCACCAGCGCCAGTGCGCCAATGGATTCTGACAGAACCCAGAAAAGAAAATTACGCAGCGGCTCCGCGCTCGGCACCAGAAAATGCACCAGAATGCCGCCCACCAGCGGCGGCACCACGGCACTGCCGAGGGCGAGTCGGACCCAGTCGTTGAGGTTTTGCAGCGGGTTATACCACGGGAGAAGCTTACGCAGTAACAGCGCGCCGATGGTGGCCTCAATGATATTGATCGCCGTGTAGGTGATGCTGATCGATTCCCATGAGAACAGCATCCACGAGGCGAAAATATTGCCAAAGGAGCAGGCGAGCGCAATGCCGGGCCACATTTTTCCCGCGTGGCGGTAAAACGCCACCATCATGATTGAGGTCGGAAACCACAATGGCGCCAGCAGCGTACCGAAGCGAGTCAGTTCAAGGGAAAATAAGGTGAAGATGAACGTGACCAGACCCAGACAGACAAGCCGCAGTAAAGGATGTGGGGTAGTGACCAAAACCCGCTGGTATTGTTTATTCATTACCGCTCTATCCAGGGACGCCGTGTTGTCAGGAGCCAGGTCCGGACGCGTAAAAGTAATAATTTGGTTTATGCTAGTACAAACATTTTACAATTCATATGCTGAGTGCTCAGATTTTGACTTCATAGACTTATAAAATAGTGACTCTGCGAAGAAGGGTGTGGAAATGGCGATTAAACGCGCGTAAAAATTTCGCTAAAGGCGAGAAGGGGCGCTTTTCAGCCCGCCTCGCATAACCTGCGCATTCGACTGGTATCACGCCCCCGAAATCCCTATAATTGCCGCGTTTGACGCTCCGGCGTCGTCCTTCCTTACATCCAGGTTAATCAGGTCGCTAAATTTATGACTGATAAGTCTCATCAGTGCGTCATCATAGGCATCGCCGGCGCATCGGCTTCAGGTAAAAGTCTTATTGCCAGTACGCTTTATCGCGAACTGCGTGAACAAGTGGGTGATGAGCATATCGGTGTTATTCCCGAAGACAGCTATTACAAAGATCAATCCCATCTTTCGATGGAAGAGCGCGTAAAAACCAACTACGACCATCCCAGTGCGATGGATCACAGCCTGCTGTTCCAGCATCTGGAAGCGCTGAAGCGCGGCGAGGCGATTGAACTGCCCGTCTACAGCTACGTGGAACATACCCGCACTCAGGAAACAATCCGCATCGAGCCCAAGAAAGTCATTATCCTTGAAGGGATTTTGCTGCTCACCGACGCCCGTCTGCGCGAATCAATGAACTTCTCGATTTTCGTCGACACCCCGCTGGATATCTGCCTGATGCGGCGTATCAAACGCGACGTTAACGAACGCGGCCGCTCCATGGACTCGGTGATGGCGCAGTATCAGAAAACCGTTCGCCCGATGTTCCTGCAATTTATTGAGCCTTCAAAACAATACGCCGATATTATTGTTCCTCGCGGCGGTAAAAACCGTATTGCTATTGACATCTTAAAAGCGAAAATCAGTCAGTTTTTTGAATAAGCCGCGTGAATTGTGTACCGTTCAGAGATAACCTGGTTTTGCCCTGATGCCGTAAAGCTTCAGGGCGCGATGCACGAAAGGAGAAAGTGCCATGCGTCTTTGTGACCGCGATATAGAAGCCTGGCTGGATGAAGGCCGCCTGTCTATCACCCCGCGTCCGCCGGTTGAGCGTATTAACGGCGTGACCGTTGATGTGCGTCTGGGGAATAAATTCCGCACCTTCAGCGGCCACACGGCACCGTTTATCGACCTCAGCGGGCCGAAAGACGAAGTCAGTGCGGCGCTGGATCGCGTCATGAGTGACGAAATCGTCATTGAAGAAGGCGAAGCGTTTTATCTCCATCCTGGCGAACTGGCGCTGGCGGTGACCTTTGAGTCCGTCACGCTGCCGGCGGATCTGGTGGGCTGGCTTGACGGACGCTCTTCCCTGGCGCGTCTGGGCCTGATGGTGCACGTTACCGCGCACCGTATCGATCCGGGCTGGTCTGGCCGTATCGTGCTGGAGTTCTTTAACGCCGGTAAACTGCCGCTGGCGCTTCGCCCGGGTATGATGATTGGTGCGTTGAGCTTCGAGCCGCTGACCGGCCCGGCAGACCGTCCTTATAACCGCCGTCAGGACGCAAAATATCGCGACCAGCAGGGTGCGGTTGCCAGTCGTATCGATAAAGACTGATCTGTGAGTTCACTGAGGAAGCCATGAGAAGAGTTCTGACAACGCTGATGATTTTGCTGGTGGTGCTGGTGGCTGGCCTTTCAGCGTTGGTGCTGCTGGTTAACCCGAACGACTTCCGGGCCTATATGGTGCGACAGGTTGAAGCGCGCAGCGGGTATGAACTCAAGCTGGACGGGCCGCTGCGCTGGCACGTCTGGCCTCAGCTCAGCATTCTCTCCGGGCGCATGTCACTTACCGCGCCGGGCGCCGCGCAGCCGCTGGTGACCGCGGATAACATGCGTCTTGATGTCGCGCTCATCCCGCTCTTGTCCCATCAGCTCCAGGTCGAACAGGTGATGCTGAAGGGCGCGGTGATCCAGCTTACGCCACAAACTGAAGCCGTTCGTCAGGCGGATGCCCCGGTCGAACCGCATGAAAACACCTTGCCTGACGTCCCGTCTGATGCTGGCTGGTCGTTCGATATTGGTAGTCTGAAGGTCGCTGACAGCGTGCTGGTTTTCCAGCATGAGGACGACGAGCAGATCACCGTACGCAATATCAACCTCAGGATGGAGCAGGACGCCAGCCATCACGCCACCGTGGAGTTCTCCGGGCGGATCAACCGCAATCAGCGCGATCTCAACCTGTCGATGAACGCGAACGTAAACGCTTCGGACTACCCGCATCAGCTGACGGCGGACATTCAGCAGCTCAACTGGCAGCTGACCGGCGCGGATTTACCCACAAAAGGTATCGCTGGCCAGGGTACGATGCAGGCGGTCTGGCATGAAGAGCGCAAACAGCTGGAACTGAACGCGCTAAACCTCCAGGCGAACGACAGTACTCTTAAAGGACAGGCGAGCGTTACGCTTGATGAAAAACCTAAGTGGGTGCTGGATCTGCAATTCGACAGGCTGAACCTTGAAAATCTGCTTCCGTCGCAACCGGTGAACGCAGCCGATGAGGGGGTCACGCAGGTAGGGCAAAGCCAGGTCACGCAAACGCGTCCGGTGATCTCCTCCAATCTCGATCGGCCTGACTACAACGGCCTGCGGGGCTTTACCGCCGACATCCTGCTGAAAGCGAACAGCGTGCGCTGGCGTGGGATTGATTTTACCGACGTCAGCAGCCAGATGTTCAACCACAATGGCCTGCTGGTCATCTCTGAGCTCAGCGGAAAAATGGGGGCCGGGAATCTCTCCCTGCCGGGCACGCTGGACGTACGCAAAGACGTTGCCAGCGCCGCGTTCCAGCCGCGTCTGGAAAACGTGGAGATTGGCACCATCCTGAAAGCCTTTAACTATCCGATTGCCCTGACGGGGCAGCTGTCGCTGGCGGGGGATTTCTCCGGCACGAAGATCGATGCGGACGCCTTCCGCCGGAGCTGGCAGGGGCGAGCGCACGTTGAGCTGAAAGATTCGCGCATGGAAGGGCTGAACTTCCAGCAGCTGGTGCAGCAGGCGGTAGAGCGCAGCAGCAGCGTGAAGGCAAATGAAAACTACGACAGCGCCACCCGTCTCGACAGCTTTACCAGCGAGCTTGCCCTCGACAACGGTCAGCTCTCGCTCGACGAGATGCAGGGAACCTCGTCTCTGCTGGCGCTGACCGGCAACGGTGCGCTGGATCTGGTGAAAGAGACGGCTGACACCCGCTTCAACGTCCGCGTGAAGGCCGGCTGGGAAGGTGAAGGCCAGCTTGTTGATTTCCTGAAAGAGACGCCAATACCGCTGCGCGTCTACGGAAAGTGGCAGGCGCTGAACTACAGTTTACAGGTCGATCAGATCCTGCGTAAGCATCTTCAGGATGAAGCGAAACGTCGGCTGAATGACTGGGCGGATCGCAATAAAGAGTCCCAGTCAGGTAAGGACGTGAAAAAGCTGCTCGATAAGCTCTGATGCCTGTTGTGCTGGGTGGTGGCTTCGCCTTACCCGGCCTACAAAAGCCAGACACCGTAGGCCGGGTAAGCGAAGCGCCACCCGGCTTTTTTACACCTCAAAATCCCTCTCATCGTCACCGCGCAGCGGGATCAGCTGCACCTTCTGCACGCGATGGCTTTCCACCTGCAAGGTTTTAATCATGTAATCCCCCACCTGAACTTCTTCGCCCGGCTGCGGAATACGTTGCAGATATTCCATCAGCAAACCGGCGATGGTGTGGTATTCGCGCTTCTCGTCCAGCGGAAGCGGAACGAACTGCACCAGATCTTCAAGCGGCATGTGGCCGTTAGCGGTCCAGCTGCCGTCGGCGTTTTTCTGAATATCGTGGCGCGCGTCGATCTCATCCACCTCATTTGGCAGATTACCGGCGATGGTTTCCATAACGTCACTGAGCGTCACCAGTCCTTCCACAGAGCCAAATTCATCCACGACAAACGCGAAGTGGGTACGCGCGTTACGGAACTGCTCCAGCGCGGAGAGCAGCGGCAGCGCTTCCGGGAAGACCAGCGGCTGGCGCACCAGCGCGCGCAGGTTGAGCGGCTCACCGTGCAGCTGCTGTTGCAGCAGGTCGATCACGTGCACCACGCCCAGCAGCTCTTCTTCCTCGTCCCCGCCGGTGACGACCACGCGGGTGTGCTGGTTTTTATCCAGCAGGGCGCGGATCTGCTCTTCCGGCGCCGTCAGATCTATATGCTCAATGTCGTGACGGGAGGTCATGATGCTGCTGACGGAGCGCTGGTTGAGATTGAGCACGCGCTCTATCATCCGGCGCTCCTGCGGGTTGAAGATCTGCCCGTCGCTGTGGTCGGCAAGCATCGCCGCGGACTCGGCATCCAGCTCGGCATCCTCTTTCCTGCCGCTCAGCAGGCGCATCACCGTGTCGGCGGTGCGCTGTCGCAGCGTCTGGTTCGCGGAGAGAAAGCGGCGGCGGTTGAAGATGGCCAGCTGGTTCAGGAACTCTATCAGCACCGAGAAGCCAATTGCGGCGTACAGGTAGCCTTTCGGGATATGGAAGCCGAAGCCATCCGCAACGAGGCTAAAGCCAATCATCAGCAGGAAGCTCAGGCACAGGATCACGATGGTCGGGTGGCTGTTTACAAATCGCGTCAGGGCCTTGCTGGCGAGCACCATCAGGGTGATGGCGATGATCACGGCGGCCATCATCACGGCCAGGTGGTCAACCATCCCGACGGCGGTGATCACCGAGTCGAGAGAGAAGACGGCGTCCAGCACCACGATTTGCGCGACCACCGGCCAGAATTTGGCGCCGCGTCGCTGGGTGGGGTTTTCGCTGTCTTTCCCCTCCAGCCGCTCGTTAAGCTCAACGGTGGCCTTGAACAGCAGGAACAGCCCGCCAAAAAGCATGATCAGATCGCGGGCGCTAAAGCTCAGGCTTTGAACGGTGAAAAGGGGTTTGGTCAGCGTAACCAGCCAGGAGATAGAGGCCAGCAGCAGCAGACGCATCACCATGGCGAGCAGAAGGCCCGTCACGCGGGCGCGGTCGCGCTGCGAGGGGGGCAATTTATCCGCAAGGATGGCGATAAACACCAGGTTATCAATCCCGAGCACTAATTCAATGACGACGAGCGTCACCAGCCCGGCCCAGATTGATGGATCGGCAATCCATTCCATAGTAAACGCAATACCTTCTGTTATATGACGAATGTCACACTTCGATCATGGATAAAGCCGACCAAAATTGCAATGCCGGGGTGAGATTTCTCTTAATGCTACACTGAGGTAAAACCGATTTAGGGCGCGCTGTAAATAAGTTAATTGCGAAGATTTAATTACACTGAACGATATTTAGGATATATCGCAGTAAATGGTTTGGCGCGCAATTTTGTCAATATAAAGAAAATCCGAAAACCTCAAAACTTTGCTCTTAATATTAATCTTAAAAACGAATATTAGGACGGTTGTCTCCTTGCCTGCTATTAGGTTAGCTGCAACAATTCTCCCAGCATCAAATGTTAAATTTCCTTGTTGCTATTTTTGTTTCGGTCTTTAGTGAAGGTAATTCATTATCAACCGTGCCTTTGACGTGGTTGATATATTCTACAAAAGGCCATGTTCAGAAGGGTGTCTATCCATAACGCATTGTTTAGTCAGTGTATTGGTAACTGAAAGCCAAGGGCGGTAGCGTGCCTGAAAGCGTGTGAATCAGCCTCAATTATTCTGTCAATAGCCAACAGATGAATAAGCTTACTTTAGGACTGATGCCAGTTATATTGCTAAATGATTAACTGCATTCTGATTGTCACCACGACCCGCGCTTATTTAAATTGCACAGGATAATTACTCTGCCAAAGTGATAAATAATCAATGATGAAATCCAAAATGAAATTGATGCCATTATTGGTGTCTGTGACCTTGATGAGTGGTTGCACGGTCTTTCCCGGCAGCAATATGTCAACAATGGGCAAGGATGTGATTAAGCAGCAGGACGCTGACTTTGATCTCGACAAAATGGTGAATGTTTACCCATTAACCCCACGTCTGGTAGAACAATTGCGCCCGCGTCCAAACGTTGCTCAGCCAAATATGTCGCTGGACCAGGAAATTGCCTCTTACCAGTACCGCGTGGGGCCGGGTGACGTTATTAACGTGACCGTCTGGGATCACCCGGAACTGACCACGCCTGCGGGCCAGTACCGCAGCTCAAGCGACACCGGTAACTGGGTCCAGTCCGATGGCACCATGTTCTATCCGTACATTGGTAAAGTGCACGTTGCGGGCAAAACGCTTGCTGAGATCCGTAGTGATATTACCGGCCGCCTGGCGCAGTACATTGCTGACCCGCAGGTGGACGTTAATATCGCCGCGTTCCGCTCCCAGAAAGCGTATATCTCCGGCCAGGTTAACAAATCCGGCCAGCAGGCTATCACCAACGTACCACTCACCGTTCTGGACGCGATCAACGCCGCGGGCGGTTTAACCGACGGCGCCGACTGGCGCAACGTAGTGCTAACCCACAACGGCAAAGAGCAGCGCATTTCGCTTCAGGCGCTGATGCAGAACGGCGACCTGACCCAGAACCGCCTGCTTTATCCGGGCGATATTCTTTACGTGCCGCGCAATGACGATCTCAAAGTGTTCGTGATGGGCGAAGTGAAGAAACAGAGCACCCTCAAGATGGACTTCAGCGGTATGACCCTGACCGAAGCGCTGGGCAATGCGGAAGGCATCGATCTGACCGCATCCAACGCCAGCGGCATCTTCGTGATCCGTCCTATCAAAGGCGAGAACGCGAAGGGCAAGATTGCCAATATCTACCAGCTGGATATGTCCGACGCGACGTCTCTGGTCATGGCAACGTCGTTCCGTCTCCAGCCATACGATGTGGTCTACGTCACCACCGCGCCGGTTGCCCGCTGGAACCGTCTGATCAACCAGTTGCTGCCTACCATCAGTGGCGTTCGCTACATGACGGATACGGCGAGCGACATTCATACCTGGTAAGCCGCGATGTTTAACAAAATTCTGGTGGTGTGCGTGGGGAACATTTGCCGTTCCCCCACGGCTGAAAGGCTGCTGAAGAATTACCAGCCTGCGTTAACGGTCGACTCCGCAGGGCTTGGCGCGCTGGTTGGAAAAGGTGCCGACGAGCGTGCATCGAGCGTAGCCCTTGAACATAACCTCTCACTCGACGGGCACGTTGCCCGTCAGGTCTCTGGCCGGATGTGCCGGGAATATGACCTGATCCTCGCGATGGAAAAACGCCACATTCACGCGCTGTGCGATATCGCACCGGAGATGCGCGGCAAGGTGATGCTGTTTGGTCACTGGGATGGTGAGCGCGAAATTCCCGATCCGTATCGCAAGAGCCGCGAGGCCTTTGAGGCGGTATACACCTTACTAGACCAGTCTGCCCGCCAGTGGGCGCAGGCACTGAAAGCTCAGCAGGGATAACAATGACAGAAAAAACAAAACCTTCTGCCGCCCCGACGTCGGGCAGTGATGAAATCGATATCGGTCGCCTTGTCGGGACCGTTATTGAAGCGAAATGGTGGGTGCTGGGTATTACCGCCGTTTTTGCCGTGGCGGCGATCGTTTATACGCTGTTCGCGACGCCGATTTACAGCGCCGATGCGCTGGTGCAGATCGAACAAAACACCGGTAACTCACTGGTTCAGGATATCGGCTCGGCGCTGGCCAATAAGCCACCGGCGTCGGAAGCCGAAATTCAGCTGATCCAGTCGCGCCTGGTTCTGGGCAAAACGGTTCACGATTTGGGGCTGGATATTGCGGTCACCAAAAATACCTTCCCGGTGTTTGGCGCAGGCTGGGATCGCCTGATGGGGCGCAGTAACGATACGGTAAAAGTTACCGACTTCGTGATTCCAAAAGGGGCAGGGGATCAAACCTTTACCCTGACCGTGCTGGGACCGAAACAGTATCAGCTGACCAGCGACGCGGGCTTGAGCGTGCGCGGAGAGGTGGGGCAGATGCTGACCAAAGACGGCGTGAGCATCCGGGTTGGCGCCATCCACGCGCACGAGGGCGGTGAGTTTACTGTCACCAAGTTCTCCACGCTCGGGATGATCAACAATCTGCAAAACAACCTGACCGTTACCGAAAACGGCAAGGACACCGGCGTTCTGAGCATGACCTTCACCGGTGAAGATAAGGATCAAATCCGCGACATCCTGAATAGCATCACCCGCAACTATCTTGAGCAGAATATCGAGCGCAAGTCTGCGGAAGCCGCGAAAAGCCTGGCGTTCCTCAGTAAACAGCTGCCAGAAGTGCGCGCCCGTCTGGACGACGCCGAGAACAAGCTGAACGCGTACCGTCAGGATAAAGACTCCGTCGACCTGCCGCTGGAGGCGAAATCGGTTCTCGACTCCATGGTCAATATCGACGCGCAGCTGAACGAGCTGACCTTCAAAGAGGCGGAAATTTCCAAGCTCTACACCAAGCGTCACCCGGCGTACCGCACGCTGCTGGAGAAACGCCGCACGCTGGAAGAAGAGAAGGCGAAGCTGAACGACCGCGTGACCGCGATGCCGAAGACGCAGCAGGAAATCGTGCGCCTGACGCGTGACGTGGAATCTGGCCAGCAGGTGTATATGCAGCTGCTGAACAAACAGCAGGAGCTGAAAATCACCGAAGCTAGCACCGTCGGCGACGTGCGTATTGTTGACCCGGCGATCACCCAGCCGGGCGTGCTGAAGCCGAAGAAGGCGCTGATTATCTTCGGCAGCATTATTCTCGGCCTGATGCTCTCCATCGTCGGCGTGCTGCTGCGCTCCCTGTTCAACCGGGGTATCGAAAGCCCGCAGGTGCTGGAAGAGCACGGTATCAGCGTTTACGCCAGCATCCCGCTTTCCGAGTGGCAGAAGTCGCGTGACAACGTCAAAACCGTTAAGGGCGTGAAGCGTTACAAACAGAGCCAGCTGCTGGCCGTGGGTAACCCGACCGACCTGGCGATTGAAGCGGTGCGCAGCCTGCGTACCAGCCTCCACTTCGCCATGATGCAGGCCAAAAACAACGTCCTGATGATGACCGGCGTGAGCCCGTCAATCGGTAAAACCTTCGTCTGCGCCAACCTGGCGGCAGTGGTGAGCCAGACCAACAAGCGCGTGCTGCTGATCGACTGCGATATGCGTAAGGGCTACACCCATGAGCTGCTGGGGACCAACAACGTTAACGGCCTGTCCGAAATCCTGCTCGGGAAAGGGGAAATCAGCGAGAGCGCCAAGCCGACGTCGATTCCGAAATTTGATCTGATCCCGCGCGGTCAGGTGCCGCCGAACCCGTCTGAACTGCTGATGAGCGAGCGCTTCACGCAGCTGATCGAGTGGGCGAGCAAAAACTATGACCTGGTGCTGATCGATACCCCGCCAATTCTGGCCGTCACCGACGCCGCCGTCGTGGGGCGTCATGCGGGCACCACGCTGATGGTTGCACGCTATGCGGTGAACACCCTGAAGGAAGTGGAAACCAGCCTGAGCCGCTTCGAGCAGAACGGCATCGAGGTGAAAGGGGTCATCCTGAACTCTATCTTCCGCCGCGCGACCGGATATCAGGATTACGGCTATTACGAGTACGAATACAAGTCTGACTCTAAATAACAAAACACACCCCACACCCCACACCCCTCACCCCGGTCCTCTCCCCTCAGGGGGGAGGGTTAGGGTGAGGGGTGGGGGCAGGAGGAATACATGAGCACACAACGCCCTTTGATTTCTATCTATATGCCGACATGGAATCGTCAGCAGCTGGCGATCCGCGCGATTAAATCGGTCCTGCGTCAGGATTACGATAACTGGGAACTGATTATCGTGGATGACTGTTCCTCCTCTTACGAACAGCTGCAAAAATTTGTTGAAGACCTTAACGATCCGCGCGTGGTGTACACGCACAACGCCATCAACTCCGGGGCGTGCGCGGTGCGCAATCAGGCGATTATGCAGGCGAAAGGGCAGTATCTGACCGGTATCGACGACGATGACGAATGGACGCCAAACCGCCTGTCTATTTTCCTGTCGCACAAGGCGCAGCTGGTGACTCACGCGTTTCTCTATGCCAACGACTACGTCTGTCAGGGCGAGGTGTATTCGCAGCCGGCCAGCCTGCCGCTGTATCCGAAATCACCGTATTCCCGCCGCCTGTTCTACAAGCGCAACATTATCGGTAATCAGGTGTTTACCTGGGCCTGGCGCTTTAAGGAGTGCCTGTTCGATACCGAGCTGAAGGCCGCGCAGGATTACGACATCTTCCTGCGCATGGTGGTGGAGTACGGCGAGCCGTGGAAGGTGGAAGAGGCCACGCAGATCCTGCACATCAACCACGGGGAGATGCAGATCACCTCGTCACCGAAAAAATTCTCGGGCTACTTCCATTTTTACCGCAAGCACAAGGACAAGTTTGACCGTGCCAGCCGGAAGTATCAGCTCTTTACCCTCTATCAGATCCGCAATAAGCGCATGAACTGGCGCACGCTGCTGACGCTGCTGTCGGTGCGTAACGGCAAGCGTCTGGCTGACGGGCTTCGGGGGAAATAATGTTTCTGGAAGATTGCCGCGCAAACAGCTGGAGCTTGCGTCCGTGCTGCATGGTTCTGGCCTACCGTATTGCGCACTTTTGCTCGGTGTGGCGCAAGAAAAACGTACTGAACAATATCTGGGCCGCGCCGGTGCTGGTGCTGTATCGCATCATCACCGAATGCTTTTTTGGCTATGAAATTCAGGCCGCTGCCACCATTGGTCGCCGCTTTACCATTCATCACGGCTATGCGGTCGTCATCAACAAATTCGTGGTCGCGGGTGATGATTTCACCATTCGCCATGGGGTGACCATCGGCAACCGCGGGCCGGACAGCCTGGCCTGCCCGGTCATCGGCAATAACGTCGAGCTGGGGGCGAACGTGGTGATGATTGGCGATATTAGCGTAGGCAATAACGTGACGATTGGCGCAGGCAGCGTGGTGCTGGACAGCATCCCGGACAACGCGCTGGTGGTGGGTGAAAAAGCCCGCGTGAAGGTGATTAAATGAACATTCTGCAATTTAACGTGCGCCTCGCAGAGGGCGGGGCGGCAGGCGTAGCGCTGGATCTGCACCAGCGCGCGCTGCAAAAAGGACTCCAGTCGCGCTTCGTTTACGGTTACGGCAAGGGCGGCAAGAAAAGCGTCAGCCATGATAACTATCCGCAGGTGCTGAAGCAGACGCCGCGTCTGACCTCCATCGCCAATATTGCGCTGTTCCGCCTGTTTAACCGCGATCTGTTTGGCAACCTGAATAATCTTTACCGCACCGTCACCCGCACCAGCGGCCCGGTTGTGCTGCACTTCCACGTGCTGCACAGCTACTGGCTGAATCTGGATGAGGTGGTGGCGTTTTGCGGCAAGGTGAAGGCGCACAAGCCGGATACCCGGTTCGTCTGGACGCTGCACGACCACTGGAGCGTGACCGGACGCTGCGCGTTCACCGACGGATGCGAAGGCTGGAAAAACGCCTGCCAGAAATGCCCTACGCTTAGCAACTACCCGCCGGTGAAGGTGGATCGCGCGCATCAGCTGGTTGAGGGCAAGCGTCAGCTGTTCCGCGATATGCTTTCGCTCGGCTGCACGTTTATCTCTCCAAGCCAGCACGTGGCGGATGCTTTTAACAGCCTTTACGGGGCAGGGCGCTGCAAGATCATCAACAACGGTATTGATGTGGCGACGGAAGAGATCCTGGCCGAACTGACGCCCGTGGCCGTTACCGCCGGCAAGCCGAAAATTGCGGTCGTCGCCCATGACCTGCGCTACGACGGCAAAACCAACCAGCAGCTGGTGCGCGACATGATGGCGCTCGGCGACAAAATTGAACTGCATACCTTTGGCAAATTCTCGCCGTTCGAAGGCGCTAACGTGGTGAATCACGGGTTTGAAACCGACAAGCGCAAGCTGATGAGCGCCCTCAACGGCATGGACGCGCTGGTGTTCAGCTCCCGCGTGGACAACTACCCGCTGATCCTGTGCGAAGCGCTGTCCATTGGCGTGCCGGTGATTGCCACCCACAGCGACGCGGCGCGTGAAGTGCTGGAGAAATCGGGCGGTAAAACGTTCGCCGAGCAGGAGGTGCTGCCGCTGGTGCAGCTGTCGAAGGCCGATATTGCGCAGGCCGTTTTTGGCACGGACCTGGAATCGTTCCGCAACCGCAGCCGCAAAGCATACAGCGGACAACAGATGCTGGAGGAGTATGTCTCGTTCTATCAGAATCTGTAGTTATCTGCTGCTGCCGCTGATCTACCTGCTGGTCAACGTTAAGATTGCCCAGCTCGGTGAAAGCTTCCCGATCACCATCGTCACCTTCCTGCCGGTTCTGCTGTTGCTGTACGTTGACAAGCTTAACCTCAAAAAGCTGATGATTGCGCTGGGGATCGGGTTTGGCCTGACGGCGTTTAACTACATCTTTGGTCAGTCGCTGGATGCCAGCAAATATGTCACCTCCACCATGCTGTTTGTTTATATCGTTATCATTATTGGCATGGTATGGAGTATTCGCTTTAAAACTATTTCTCCTCACAATTATCGGAAAATCCTCAGGTTCTTTTATATTGCCGTTGGGCTGATTGTTATGCTTGCGGCAATGGAGATGGCGCAAATTATTCTCACGGGCGGTAGTAGCCTGATGGAAATAATTTCGAAATATCTTATATACAGTAACAGCTATGTACTGAACTTCATTAAGTTTGGTGGCAAGCGTACTACCGCGCTCTATTTTGAACCGGCGTTTTTTGCTCTGGCATTAATCTCAATTTGGCTCAGCATCAAACAGTTCGGTATCAAAACCCCCAAGACCGATGCTATGATTCTTGCAGGAATCGTTCTGTCTGGGTCGTTCTCAGGGGTAATGACGTTTATCCTGTTTTACCTTCTTGAATGGGCGTTCCAGTACCTGAACAAAGAGGCGATTAAGAAAAAACTGCCGCTGGCGATAATCTCTCTGACGGTATTTTTAGTGGGCGTCATATTCGCGTTTCCGTACATTTCAGAGCGTCTGGGTGATTTGGGAACGGAAGGTTCGTCGTCCTATTATCGCATCGTGGGTCCACTGGTGATGGTGGGTTATTCCTTAACCCATATTGATGGCGTAGTAAGATTCGGCTCACTTTACGAATATGTTGCATCATTCGGAATCTTTAACGGTGCGGACGTCGGAAAAACCATAGACAATGGTCTGTATCTGTTAATTATTTATTTTTCCTGGTTCGCCGTACTATTGACACTGTGGTATCTGTTTAAAGTTTTCAAAATGATGATTAACGCGTTTGGTGATAACCAGAACTTTCGCGTGCAACTTTATCTGTTTACACCGGTGTCGCTGTTTTTTACCGGGTCAATATTTAGCCCGGAATATGCTTTCTTAATTGTCTGTCCGTTTATTTTGCGCAAAGCGCTCAATATTACGCGCGTATGACGAAATGAGGTGATTTATGTTTCTTAGCGTCATTACTGTCGCCTTTCGTAACTACGAAGGGGTGGTAAAAACCTGGCGCTCGCTGCGCAACCTGGCGCGCGATCCGAGCCTCACCTTTGAGTGGATCGTGGTTGATGGCGGTTCGAACGACGGTACGGCTGAGTTTCTGGAAAAACTCAACGGTGAGTTCAACTTACGTTACATCAGCGAGAAAGATAAAGGCATTTACGACGCGATGAATAAAGGTATCGCGATGGCGCAGGGGCGTTACGCCATCTTCCTGAATTCTGGCGATGTGTTCCATGACGACGTGGCCCTCTTTGCCCGTCAGCTCGCCCGTCAGAAAGAGGACGCCTTGTATATCGGCGATGCCCTGCTCGATTTTGGTGACGGAAATAAAGTGCTGCGCAGCGCCAAGCCGGGCTGGTATATCTACCACAGCCTGCCGGCAAGCCATCAGGCCATTTTCTTCCCGGTCGAGGGTCTGAAAAAACAGCCTTACGATTTGCAGTATAAAGTGTCTTCAGATTATGCACTGACTGCCAGCTTGTACAAATCAGGTTATCCATTCCGTCGAATTAAAGGGCTGGTATCTGAATTTTCCATGGGCGGTGTGTCAACTTCAAATAATCTGGAATTGTGCCAGGATGCAAAAAACGTGCAGCGTAAAATATTACGCGTGCCGGGGTTCTGGGCGGAATTGTCTTATTTTTTACGCCTGAAAACGACAGGTAAAGCGAAAGCCTTATATAACAAAGCCTGAAATATAAGGAAGCCTAATGCAGGAACTTAACGGATTCTCCGTGCCGAAAGGCTTTCGGGGCGGGAACGGTATTAAGGTGCAGTTGTGGTGGGCGGTTCAGGCGACATTATTTGCCTGGTCTCCGCAAATACTGTACCGCTGGCGAGCCTTTTTATTGCGTCTCTTTGGCGCAAAAATCGGAAAAAACGTAGTGATTCGCCCCTCGGTGAAAATTACCTATCCCTGGAAATTAACGCTTGGTGATTACGCCTGGGTAGGGGATGACGCGGTGTTATATACCCTGGGCGAGATTACGATTGGCGCAAATTCGGTGGTGTCGCAGAAGTGTTATTTGTGCACCGGCAGCCATGATTTTATGAGTCAGCATTTTGATATTACCGCTTCGCCAATTGTGATTGGTGAAAAATGCTGGCTGGCAACAGATGTCTTTGTTGCACCTGGTGTTTCTGTTGGCGATGGCACGGTAGTCGGTGCCCGCAGCAGCGTTTTTAAATCGCTACCGGCAAATACAATTTGCCGTGGCAACCCCGCAGTGGTGATACGCGAACGCGTTGAAACTGAAAAACTTTGATAAGTACAGAGGAATATAAACATGTCTAAAGTCGCTCTCATCACCGGCGTTACCGGACAAGATGGTTCTTACCTGGCAGAACTGCTGCTGGAAAAAGGGTATGAAGTACACGGTATTAAACGTCGTGCCTCTTCGTTCAACACCGAGCGTGTTGACCATATCTACCAGGATCCTCACTCCGCGAACCCGAAATTCCATCTGCATTACGGCGATCTGACCGATTCCTCAAACCTGACCCGCATCCTGCAGGAAGTGCAGCCGGATGAAGTGTACAACCTGGGCGCGATGAGCCACGTTGCGGTCTCCTTCGAATCCCCGGAATACACCGCCGACGTTGACGCCATGGGCACCCTGCGTCTGCTGGAAGCCATTCGCTTCCTGGGCCTCGAGAAGAAAACCCGTTTCTACCAGGCGTCCACCTCCGAGCTGTACGGCCTGGTGCAGGAAATTCCACAGAAAGAGACCACGCCGTTCTACCCGCGCTCTCCGTATGCGGTCGCTAAACTGTACGCCTACTGGATCACCGTAAACTACCGTGAATCCTACGGCATGTACGCCTGTAACGGCATTCTGTTCAACCACGAATCCCCGCGTCGCGGCGAAACCTTCGTGACCCGTAAAATCACCCGCGCGATCGCCAACATCGCTCAGGGTCTGGAATCTTGCCTGCACCTCGGCAACATGGACTCCCTGCGTGACTGGGGCCATGCGAAAGACTACGTGAAAATGCAGTGGATGATGCTGCAGCAGGACAAACCAGAAGACTTCGTGATCGCGACCGGCGTGCAGTATTCCGTGCGTCAGTTCGTTGAAATGGCTGCCGCGCAGCTGGGCATCAAACTGCGCTTCGAAGGTACTGGCGTGGAAGAGAAGGGCATTGTGGTTTCCGTGACGGGTCACGACGCACCGGGCGTGAAGCCAGGCGACGTTATCGTTCAGGTTGACCCACGCTACTTCCGTCCTGCTGAAGTGGAAACCCTGCTGGGCGACCCAACCAAAGCGCACGAAACCCTGGGCTGGAAACCAGAGACCACTCTGCAGGAGATGGTTTCCGAGATGGTGGCCAAAGATCTTGAAGCAGCGAAAAAACACTCCCTGCTCAAGTCTCATGGCTACGAGGTTGCCATCGCGCTGGAGTCCTGAGAATGACAAAACAACGTATTTTTGTCGCCGGTCATCGCGGAATGGTGGGTTCCGCGATTGTTCGCCAGCTTGAACAGCGCGGCGACGTCGAGGTGATTGTTCGCACGCGCGACGAGCTGAACCTGCTTGACAGCAAAGCGGTGGAGGAATTCTTCGCCAGCGAACGTATCGACCAGGTGTATCTGGCGGCGGCGAGGGTGGGCGGCATTGTCGCTAACAACACCTACCCGGCGGATTTCATCTACGAGAACATGATGATTGAGAGCAACATCATTCACGCGGCGCATCTGCACAACGTGAACAAGCTGCTGTTCCTCGGCTCATCCTGTATCTACCCGAAAATGGCGAAGCAGCCGATTGCCGAAAGCGAACTGTTGCAGGGCACGCTGGAAGCCACTAACGAGCCGTATGCGATTGCCAAAATTGCCGGGATTAAGCTGTGTGAATCCTACAACCGTCAGTATAACCGCGACTATCGCTCGGTGATGCCGACCAATCTGTACGGACCGCACGATAACTTCCACCCGAGCAATTCCCACGTGATCCCGGCGCTGCTGCGTCGCTTCCACGAGGCGACTGCCGAAAACGCCCCGGACGTGGTGGTGTGGGGCAGCGGGACGCCAATGCGCGAGTTCCTGCACGTGGACGACATGGCGGCTGCCAGCATTCACGTGATGGAGCTGGATCGCGAGGTGTGGCAGGAAAACACCGAGCCGATGCTGTCGCACATTAACGTCGGGACCGGCGTGGACTGCACCATTCGCGAGCTGGCGCAGACCATCGCGCAGGTGGTGGGCTACAAGGGCCGCGTAGTGTTTGACGCGACCAAACCGGACGGCACGCCGCGCAAGCTGCTGGACGTGACCCGTCTGCATCAGCTGGGCTGGTATCACGAGGTCTCACTGGAGCAGGGGCTGGCCAGCACCTACCAGTGGTTCCTGGAAAACCAGCACCGCTTCCGGGGGTAATGATGTTTTTAAGTCAGGAAGATTTTGCCACGGTGGTGCGTTCCACTCCGCTCATCTCAATTGATTTGATCGTGGAGAACGAACGCGGCGAGTTCTTGCTGGGGAAACGAACCAATCGTCCTGCACAGGGCTTCTGGTTCGTGCCCGGCGGGCGCGTGCAGAAGGATGAGACGCTGGCAAATGCCTTCGAGCGTCTCACTCTGGCGGAACTGGGCCTGCAACTGCCGATGGCAGCGGGCCAGTTTTACGGGGTCTGGCAGCACTTCTATGACGACAACTTTTCAGGCACCGGCTTCACCACGCACTACATCGTGCTGGGGTTCCGCCTGAAGGTGAGTGAGGCAGACCTGCGTCTGCCTGATTCTCAGCATGACGATTACCGCTGGTTAACGCCGGAGGCGCTGCTGGCAAGCGACAACGTCCACGACAACAGTCGGGCGTACTTCCTCGCGGAACGTCAGGCCGAGGTGCCAGGCCTATGAAAATCCTCGTCTACGGAATTAACTACTCGCCGGAATTAACCGGTATCGGGAAATACACCGGCGAGATGGTCGAGTGGATGGCGAGCCAGGGACATGACGTGCGGGTGATTACCGCCCCGCCGTACTACCCGGAGTGGAAGGTAGGCGAACGCTATTCCAGCTGGCGCTATCGCCGCGAAGAGGGGGCCGCGACCGTCTGGCGCTGCCCGCTCTACGTGCCGAAACAGCCCTCGACGCTGAAACGTTTAATTCATCTGGGCAGTTTTGCCCTGAGCAGTTTCTTCCCGCTGATGGCGCAGCGTCGCTGGAAGCCGGATCGCATCATCGGCGTGGTGCCGACGCTGTTCTGCACGCCGGGCATGCGCCTGCTGGGAAAACTCTCCGGCGCGCGCACCCTGCTGCACATTCAGGATTATGAAGTGGACGCCATGCTCGGTCTGGGTATGGCCGGAAAAGGCAAGGGCGGCAAGGTGGCGAAGCTCGCCAGCGCCTTTGAGCGCAGCGGCCTGCACAACGTGGATTATGTTTCGACCATCTCGCGCTCGATGATGAACAAGGCGCAGGAGAAGGGCGTTCCGGCGGAAAAGGTGATCTTCTTCCCGAACTGGTCCGAAGTGGCGCGCTTCCGCGATGTAACAGAACACGATGCGCAGGCGCTGCGCGCGCAGCTCGGCTTGCCTGCGGAACAAAAAATTATTCTTTACTCAGGCAACATCGGTGAAAAACAGGGGCTGGAGAGCGTGATTGACGCCGCGCTTCAGCTGAGCGAACACCCGTGGATGTTTGTGATTGTCGGGCAGGGCGGCGGTAAGGTGCGGCTGGAGAAAATGGCCAGCGAGCGCGGACTGACCAACATCCGCTTCTTCCCGCTTCAGTCTTATGACGCGCTGCCCGCGCTGCTGAAAATGGCGGATTGCCATCTGGTAGTGCAAAAACGCGGTGCGGCGGATGCGGTGCTGCCGTCCAAGCTGACCAATATTCTGGCAGTGGGCGGAAACGCGGTGATTACGGCAGAAGCCGGAACAGAATTAGGCCAGCTGTGCAACAGCTACCCGGGCATTGCCGTTTGCGTGGAGCCGGAATCGGTCCCTGCGCTGGTAACCGGAATTGAGCAGGCACTCGCCATGCCAAAAGAAAACACGGTGGCACGTGAATATGCCGAACGCACGCTCGAGAAAGAGAACGTGCTGAGCCAATTTATTGCAGATATACGGGGATAAATCATGAGTCAAACCACTTTGTATCCGGTCGTAATGGCGGGTGGATCCGGGAGCCGGTTGTGGCCACTGTCCCGCGTGCTTTATCCAAAACAATTTCTGTGCCTGAAGGGCGACCTCACCATGCTGCAAACGACGGTTAACCGTCTGCACGGCGTGGAGTGCGAAAGCCCGGTGGTGATCTGCAACGAACAGCACCGCTTTATCGTTGCCGAGCAGCTGCGCCAGCTGAACAAACTGACCGAAAATATCATTCTGGAGCCTGCCGGACGTAACACCGCGCCCGCTATCGCCCTTGCGGCGCTGGCGGCGAAACGCAGCAGCCCGGACTGCGATCCGCTGATGCTGGTGCTGGCGGCTGACCACGTTATCCAGCAGGAAGACGCCTTCCGCGACGCGGTTCGGGCGGCCATTCCTTATGCAGAAGACGGCAAGCTGGTGACCTTCGGCATCGTGCCGGACCTGCCGGAAACTGGCTATGGCTACATTCGCCGCGGCAGCGTAACGCCGGGCGAGGGCGACAGCGTGGCCTTTGACGTGGCGCAGTTTGTCGAGAAGCCTAATCTGGAAACCGCGCAGGCGTACGTGGCCAGCGGTGAATACTACTGGAACAGCGGCATGTTCCTGTTCCGCGCCGGGCGCTATCTGGAAGAACTGGAAAAATACCGTCCGGATATCTTAAGCGCCTGCGAAAAAGCGATGGCGGTGGTGGATCCGGACCTCGATTTTATCCGCGTGGATGAAGACGCCTTCCTCGCCTGTCCGGAAGAGTCCATCGACTATGCGGTGATGGAACGCACGGCAGATGCGGTAGTGGTGCCCATGGATGCGGGCTGGAGCGACGTCGGCTCCTGGTCATCACTGTGGGAGATCAGCGCGCATACCCCGGAGGGTAACGTCCATCACGGTGATGTCATCAGCCACAAAACGGAAAACAGCTACGTTTACGCCGAGTCTGGCCTCGTCACCACGGTCGGGGTGAAAGATCTGGTGGTGGTGCAGACCAAAGACGCGGTGCTGATTGCCGACCGTAACGCCGTGCAGGACGTGAAAAAAGTGGTGGAGCAGATCAAGGCCGACGGCCGTCACGAGCACCATATCCACCGGGAAGTCTACCGTCCGTGGGGGAAATATGACTCCATCGACGCGGGCGAACGTTATCAGGTGAAGCGCATCACCGTGAAGCCGGGTGAGGGGCTGTCGGTGCAGATGCACCATCATCGCGCCGAACACTGGGTCGTGGTGGCGGGTACCGCCAAAGTGACCATCGACGGTGAAGTGAAGCTGCTCGGCGAAAACGAGTCCATTTATATTCCGCTGGGGGCAACGCACTGCCTGGAAAACCCGGGGAAAATTCCGCTCGACTTAATTGAGGTGCGCTCCGGCTCCTATCTGGAGGAGGACGACATCATCCGCTTCCAGGATCGCTACGGGCGCGTGTAGCACTCCGCATCATGCCCGGTGGCGCTGCGCTTACCGGGCCTACGAATGACAAAAATAAATTTGGCCATTAATTGGTCAGGGCCAACTGTTGCCTGAAAAAGGGGTCATCATGGAAAAATTAACCTGTTTTAAAGCCTACGACATTCGCGGCAAGCTGGGCGAAGAGCTGAACGAAGACATCGCGTGGCGCATTGGCCGCGCCTACGGCGAATACCTGAAGCCACAAACTATCGTGCTGGGCGGCGACGTGCGTCTGACAAGCGAATCCCTGAAGCTGGCGCTGGCGAAAGGGCTACAGGACGCGGGCGTGGATGTCCTGGACATCGGCCTTTCCGGTACCGAAGAGATCTATTTTGCCACCTTCCACCTCGGCGTGGACGGCGGTATCGAAGTGACGGCCAGCCATAACCCGATGGACTACAACGGCATGAAGCTGGTGCGCAAGGGCGCGCGTCCTATCAGCGGCGACACCGGCCTGCGCGACGTGCAGCGTCTGGCCGAGGCCAACGACTTCCCGCCGGTGAATGAAGCCAGCCGCGGCAGCTATAAGCAGATCAACCTGCAAAAAGAGTACATCGACCACCTGCTGGGCTACATCAACGTGGCAAACCTCAAGCCGCTGAAGCTGGTGATCAACTCCGGCAACGGCGCGGCAGGCCCGGTTGTCGATGCACTTGAAGCCCGCTTCAAGGCGCTGAACGTGCCGGTAACGTTCGTCAAAGTGCACAACACGCCTGACGGCAACTTCCCGAACGGTATTCCTAACCCGCTGCTGCCGGAGTGCCGCGACGACACCCGCAACGCGGTGATCGAGCACGGTGCCGATATGGGTATCGCCTTTGACGGCGATTTCGACCGCTGCTTCCTGTTCGACGAGAAAGGGCAGTTTATCGAAGGCTACTACATCGTTGGCCTGCTGGCGGAAGCGTTCCTTGAGAAAAACCCGGGCGCGAAGATCATTCACGATCCGCGTCTTTCATGGAACACCGTCGACGTGGTGAAGGCCGCGGGCGGCGAGCCGGTGATGTCCAAAACCGGTCACGCGTTTATCAAAGAGCGCATGCGCGAGGAAGACGCCATCTACGGCGGCGAGATGAGCGCGCACCACTATTTCCGTGATTTTGCCTACTGCGACAGCGGGATGATCCCGTGGCTGCTGGTGACCGAACTGCTGTGCCTGAAAGGGCAGAGCCTGGGCGAGCTGGTGCGCGACCGCATGGCGGCATTCCCGGCCAGCGGCGAGATCAACAGCAAGCTGGCACAGCCCGCCGAGGCGATTGCCCGCGTTGAACACCACTTTGCCCTTCACGCGCTGGAGATTGACCGTACCGACGGTATCAGCATGGCGTTCCCGCAGTGGCGCTTCAACCTGCGCTCCTCAAACACCGAGCCGGTGGTGCGCCTGAACGTGGAATCCCGCGCTGACACGGCGCTGATGGAAGCCCGAACGAAGGACATTCTGGCGCTGTTGAATCAGTAAAAACTGCCCCTCACCCCAGCCCTCTCCCCAAAGGGGAGCGGGTGTTCAAGTTCCCTCTCCCCTTTGGGGAGAGGGATAGGGTGAGGGGAAAGGTTTAGAACTAAAGGAACAACGATGACAAATCTAAAAAAGCGCGAACGAGCGAGAACGAATGCATCGTTAATCTCAATGGTGCAGCGTTTTTCTGATATCACCATCATGGTCGGCGGACTGTGGGCGGTGTGTTGGGTCAGCGGGCAGTCGTTCTTCTACATGCATTTGCTGATGGCGTTGATCGCGCTGGTGGTGTTTCAGATGATTGGCGGCATGACCGATTTCTATCGTTCATGGCGCGGGGTCAAAATGACCACCGAACTGATGCTGCTGCTCCAGAACTGGACCTTAAGCCTGATTTTCAGCGCAGGCCTGGTGGCGTTCAGCCATGATTTTGATAACCGCCTTGTAACCTATCTCTGCTGGTATCTGTTGACCAGCGTTGGCATGGTGGTTTGCCGTTCGCTGATCCGCTTCGGCGCAGGCTGGCTGCGCAACCGCGGCTATAACCGCCGCTTCGTTGCCGTGGCGGGGGATCTGCCGGTCGGGCAGGTGCTGCTCGACAGCTTCCGCAAAGAGCCGTGGTTAGGTTTTGAAGTGGTCGGAATTTATCACGACGCGAAGCCCGGCGGCGTGCCGTCCGACTGGGCGGGCAACTACGAACAGCTTATTGACGACGCCAAAGCCGGCAAAATTCATAACGTCTACATCGCCATGCAGATGAAGGATGAATCCCGCATCAAGAAACTGATGCGCGAGCTGGCGGATACCACCTGCTCGGTGATCCTCATCCCGGACGTGTTCACCTTCAACATTCTTCACTCCCGTATTGAAGAGGTAAACGGGGTGCCGGTTGTTCCGCTGTACGACACGCCGCTGTCGGGGATCAACCGCGTGCTGAAGCGCGTGGAAGACATTGTGCTGTCGTCCCTGATCCTGCTGCTGATCTCCCCTGTGCTGTGCTGCATTGCGCTGGCGGTGAAGATCAGCTCGCCGGGGCCGATCATCTTCCGTCAGACCCGCTACGGCATGGACGGTAAGCCGATCATGGTGTGGAAGTTCCGCTCCATGAAGGTAATGGAGAACGACAAGGTGGTGACCCAGGCGACGCAGAACGATCCGCGCGTCACCCGCGTGGGCAACTTCCTGCGCCGTACCTCGCTGGATGAGCTGCCGCAGTTCATCAACGTATTCACCGGGGGGATGTCCATCGTCGGGCCACGTCCTCACGCCGTTGCCCATAACGAGCAGTACCGTACCCTGATTGAAGGCTACATGCTGCGCCATAAGGTGAAGCCAGGCATTACCGGCTGGGCGCAGATCAACGGCTGGCGCGGCGAGACCGACACGCTGGAAAAAATGGAAAAACGCATCGAGTTCGACCTGGAGTACATCCGCGAGTGGAGCCTCTGGTTCGATATCAAGATTGTTTTTCTGACCATTTTCAAAGGCTTCGTGAACAAAGCGGCGTACTAAGATGAGCTTACGAGAAAAAACCATCAGCGGCGCGAAATGGTCAGCCATGGCCACCATCGTCATCATCGGCCTCGGGCTGGTGCAGATGACGGTGCTGGCGCGCATTATCGATAACCACCAGTTTGGCCTGCTGACCGTCTCGCTGGTGATTATCGCGCTGGCCGATACGCTGTCTGACTTCGGTATCGCCAACTCCATTATCCAGCGCAAAGAGATCAGCCATCTGGAGCTGACCACGCTCTACTGGCTGAACGTTGGGCTGGGCATCTTTGTCTTTGTGCTGGTGTTCCTCCTGAGCGACGTGATTGCCAACGTGCTGCACAACCCGGATCTCGCCCCGCTGATGCGCACCCTGTCGTTTGCTTTTGTGGTGATCCCGCACGGGCAGCAGTTCCGCGCGCTGATGCAAAAAGAGCTGGAGTTCAACAAGATTGGCATGATCGAGACCAGCGCCGTGCTGGCGGGCTTTACCTTCACCGTGGTCAGCGCCCATTTCTGGCCGCTGGCGATGACCGCCATTCTTGGCTACCTCGTTAACTCTGCCGTGCGCACGCTGCTGTTTGGCTTCTTTGGCCGCAAGATTTATCGCCCGGGGCTGCACTTCTCGCTGGCGTCTGTTTCGTCCAACTTGCGCTTTGGCGCATGGCTGACGGCAGACAGCATCATCAACTACGTGAATACTAACCTCTCCACGCTGGTGCTGGCGCGCATTCTGGGCGCAAGCGTCGCGGGCGGTTATAACCTGGCGTACAACGTCGCGGTTGTCCCGCCGATGAAGCTCAACCCTATCATTACCCGCGTGCTGTTCCCGGCGTTTGCCAAGATTCAGGACGATACCGAGAAGCTGCGCGTGAACTTTTACAAGCTGCTCTCCGTGGTGGGGATCATCAACTTCCCGGTGCTGCTGGGGCTGATGGTGGTCTCCAGCAATTTCGTACCGCTGGTGTTTGGCGAGAAGTGGAACAGCATCATCCCGATCCTGCAACTGCTGTGCGTTGTGGGGCTGCTGCGCTCGGTGGGGAACCCGATTGGTTCTCTGCTGATGGCGAAAGCGCGCGTGGATATCAGCTTCAAGTTCAACGTGTTTAAAACCTTCCTGTTTATTCCGGCAATTATTGTGGGCGGCCACACGGCGGGCGCCATTGGCGTGACGCTCGGCTTCCTGCTGGTGCAGATCGTCAATACCGTGCTGAGCTACTTCGTGATGATCAAACCGGTGCTGGGCTCCAGCTACCGTCAGTACATTCTCAGCCTGTGGCTGCCGTTTTATCTCTCATTACCGACGCTTGCGGTGAGCTACGGTCTGGGCGTGGTGCTCAACGGGCATCTGCCGCTGGCGGCGCTGCTGGCGGTGCAGGTGGCGGCCGGCGCGCTGGCGTTCGGCGTGATGATTGTGCTGTCACGCAATGCGCTGGTGGTCGAGATGAAGCGCCAGTTTTGCCGTAACGAAAAAATGAAAACGCTGCTTCGCGCAGGCTAATTTTACGAGGCCATTATGAAATTACTTATTCTTGGCAACCATACCTGCGGCAACCGTGGCGACAGCGCCATCCTGCGCGGTTTACTGGATGCAATTAACACCCTTAAGCCTGAGACAGAAGTGGATGTGATGAGCCGTTATCCGGTCAGCTCATCCTGGTTACTCAACCGCCCGGTGATGGGCGACCCGCTCTACAGCCAGATGAAACAGCACAACAACGCTGCGGGCGTGATGGGGCGCGTGAAGAAAGTGCTGCGTCGTCGCTACCAGCATCAGGTGCTGCTCTCCCGCGTCACCGATACCGGCAAGCTGCGCAATATCGCTATCGCGCAGGGCTTTACCGATTTCGTGCGTCTGCTGTCCGGCTATGACGCCATTATTCAGGTGGGCGGCTCGTTCTTCGTCGACCTGTACGGCGTGCCGCAGTTTGAACATGCGCTTTGCACCTTTATGGCGAAAAAGCCGCTGTTTATGATCGGCCACAGCGTCGGGCCGTTCCAGGATCCGCAGTTTAACCAGCTGGCGAACTATGTCTTCGGCCACTGCGACGCGCTGATCCTGCGTGAATCGGTCAGCCTCGACATGATGAAGCGCAGCGAAATCGACACCACCAAAGTGGAGCACGGCGTAGACACCGCCTGGCTGGTGGATCATCAGGATGACAGCTTCCAGGCCAGCTACGCGGTACAGCACTGGCTGGACGTGGCGGCACAGCAGAAAACCGTCGCCATTACCCTGCGTGAGCTCGCCCCGTTCGATAAACGCCTCGGCACGACCCAGGCGGCGTACGAAAAAGCCTTTGCCGACGTAGTCAACCGCGTGCTGGACAGCGGTTACCAGGTGCTGGCGCTCTCAACCTGTACCGGTATCGACAGCTACAACAAGGATGACCGCATGGTGGCGCTGAACCTGCGCAACCTGGTGAACGATCCGTCCCGCTACCACGTGGTGATGGACGAGCTGAACGACCTGGAGATGGGCAAGCTGCTCTCCGCCTGCGACCTGACCGTGGGCACGCGTCTGCATTCGGCGATTATCTCGATGAACTTTGGTACGCCGGCCATCGCCATCAACTACGAGCACAAGTCCGCGGGCATTATGCAGCAGCTCGGTATGCCGGAAATGGCCGTCGATATTCGTCATCTGCTGGACGGATCGCTGGGTGCAATGGTGGGCGACACGCTCGGCCAGCTGCCTGCGATCAACGAGCGTCTGGCGGTGGCGGTGAAAGCCGAACGCGAAAAGGGCATTGGGATGGTGAAATCCGTCCTCGACCGCGTCCGGGAGGGGAAATGAAGGTTGGTTTCTTCTTACTGAAATTCCCGCTGTCGTCTGAAACTTTCGTGCTGAACCAAATCACCGCGTTTATCGATATGGGATATGACGTGGAGATTATCGCCCTGCAAAAGGGCGATACGCAGAACACCCATGCGGCGTATACCCAGTATGGGCTGGAGGCGAAAACCCGCTGGTTGCAGGACGAACCCGCCGGACGGATGAACAAACTGCGCCATCGCGCCGGCCAGACGCTGCGCGGCCTGCATCGCGCGTCGACCTGGCGGGCGCTGAATATGTCGCGCTACGGGGCGGAGGCCCGCAACCTGATCCTCTCCGCCATTTGCGGGCAAACGGCCCAGCCGTACCGCGCCGACGTCTTTATCGCCCACTTCGGACCGGCAGGCGTAACCGCCGCGAAACTGCGTGAGCTGGGGGTGATTGAGGGCAAAATCGCCACCATTTTCCACGGTATCGACATCTCCAGCCGGGAAGTGCTGAACCACTACACGCCGGAATATCAGCAGCTGTTTCGCCGTGGCGACATGATGCTGCCGATAAGCGATCTGTGGGCCGGACGCCTGAAAACCATGGGCTGCCCGAGCGACAAAATCACCGTTTCACGCATGGGCGTGGACATGGAACGCTTCACCCAGCGACCGGTCAAGGTGCCGGGCAAGCCGCTGCAAATTATCTCTGTTGCCCGTCTGACCGAAAAGAAAGGGCTGCACGTGGCCATCGAGGCCTGTCGCCAGCTGAAGGCGCGCGGCGTGGACTTCCACTACCGCATCCTGGGTATCGGACCGTGGGAGCGTCGTCTGCGCACGCTGATTGAGCAGTATCAGCTGGAAGACGTGGTCGAGATGCCCGGCTTTAAGCCGAGCCATGAAGTGAAGGCCATGCTCGATGACGCCGATGTGTTTCTGCTGCCCTCCGTGACGGGCGCCGACGGCGATATGGAAGGCATTCCCGTGGCGCTGATGGAGGCGATGGCGGTCGGCATTCCGGTGGTTTCGACGCTGCACAGCGGGATCCCGGAGCTGATCACCTCTGAACATTCCGGCTGGCTGGTCCCCGAAAACAACGCGCTGGCGCTGGCGGACCGTCTGGCCGCGTTCAGTGACATCGATCGGCAGACGCTGATCCCTGTGCTGCAAAATGCGCGGCAAAAAGTTGAAGCAGAATTCAATCAGCAGGTGATTAATCGCCAGTTAGCGAGCCTGCTGCAAACGCTGTAACGCTGAGGTTGTATGCTGAAAAAGATTACCCGACGCCGATTTGTCTCTTCATTATCCGTCCTGGCCGCCATGCCGCTGTTGTCGCCCCGCGCTGCGCGGGCGGCGACCGGGAAGACGGTTTCTGTCGATCGCTACAACAATCACGACTGGATCGCCGCCTTTAAACAGGCCTTTACCGAGGGCGATACCGTTGTTGTTCCCGCCGGGTTAACCTGTGAAAACATCAATACCGGCATTTTTATTCCTGATGGCAAAACCCTGCTGATCCGCGGCGCGCTGAAGGGCAACGGACGCGGACGGTTTGTGCTCCAGGAAGGCTGCAAGGTCATTGGGGAAGGAGAAGGGCGCACGCATAACATCACGCTGGACGTGCGTGGCTCCGACTGCGTCATTAAAGGGCTGGCGATGAGCGGCTTCGGCCCCGTCACCCAGATCTACATTGGCGGCAAAAAGCCGCGAGTAATGCGTAACCTGCTTATCGATCGCCTCACCGTGAGCCAGGCCAACTACGCCATTCTGCGCCAGGGATTCCATAATCAGGTGGACGGTGCGCGCATTACCAACAGCAAGTTCAGCCATTTGCAGGGTGACGCGATAGAGTGGAACGTGGCGATTAACGACCGCAACATCCTGATCTCTGACCACGTCATCGATAACATCAACTGCACCAACGGCAAGATTAACTGGGGCATAGGCATTGGGCTTGCCGGCAGCACCTACGATAACGACTATCCGGAAAAGCAGACCGTTAAAAACTTCGTTGTGGCAAATATCACCGGCAGCAACTGTCGGCAGCTGGTGCATGTCGAAAACGGTAAACACTTTGTGATCCGTAATATCAAGGCCAGCAATATCACTCCTGACTTCAGTAAAAAGGCCGGAATTGATAACGCGACGGTAGCTATTTATGGCTGTGATAATTTCGTTATTGATAATGTCGATATGGTAAACAGCGCCGGAATGTTAATCGGGTATGGCGTGATTAAGGGCGATTATCTGTCGATACCGCAAAACTTCAAGCTTAACGATATTCGCCTGGATAACCGACAGCTTGCCTATAAGCTGCGCGGAATTCAGATTTCTTCAGGCAATGCCACGTCGTTTGTCGCCATTACCAACGTTGAGATGCAGCGGGCCACGCTGGAGCTGCACAACAAACCGCAGCACCTTTTCTTGCGAAATATCAATGTGATGCAGGAGTCTACGACGGGGCCCGCCCTGAAGATGAACTTCGACCTGCGCAAAGACGTGCGCGGGAAGTTTATGGCTAAAAACGAGACGCTGCTGTCGCTCGCGAACATAAAAGCGGTTAATGAAAAGGGGCAGAGCTCGGTGGATATTGATCGGGTCGATCAACACGTGGTGAATACGGAGCGGTTGAATTTTGCGCTGCCGCACAGGTGACGATGGAAGCCTTAGGCGTATGCCATTCAATCTGATGTAACCCCTAAAAATTTGTTACTGAATTCAGCGGTTTTAAGGTTTATAATCCATGGCATTACTTTGCAATATTCAGTTTATCAATAACGGTGCCTCAGGGAAGAACGCGATTACCGGGGGGGTGCCAAACACACATAACGCATTGAGTGGTGTATGAACGATAAAGTTTTGTTTATTGGCGCATCTGGTTTTGTCGGGACTCGATTGATCGAAATTACTCGGAATGAGTTTGACGTTACTAACTTTGACAAACAGCAGAGTCATTTCTACCCGGACATCACCGTTTCTGGTGATGTTCGTAATCAGGAGCAACTCGATAAGGCGCTTGCTGGTTTTGAGACTGTCGTGCTGCTCGCGGCTGAACACCGTGATGACGTAAGCCCAACATCGCTCTACTATGATGTAAACGTGCAGGGAACGCGTAACGTTCTGTCTGCTATGGAAAAAAATAACGTTAAGAACATTATTTTTACCAGTTCTGTGGCCGTGTATGGTCTTAACAAAGTGAACCCTGACGAATCCCACCCCCATGATCCTTTCAACCATTACGGCAAAAGCAAATGGCAAGCGGAAGAGGTTCTGCGCGAGTGGTTCAATAAAGCGCCAGAGGAAAGATCCCTGACAATTGTCCGTCCTACGGTCATCTTTGGTGAGCGTAACCGCGGAAATGTGTACAACCTGCTTAAACAAATTGCAGGGGGGAAATTCGCCATGGTAGGCGCTGGAACCAACTATAAGTCAATGGCTTATGTCGGTAACATTGTTGAATTCATCAAATTTAAGCTGACCAATGTTAAGCCGGGTTATGATGTCTACAACTATGTAGACAAACCAGACCTGAACATGAATCAGCTAGTTTCAGAAGTTGAGAAGAGTCTCAATAAAAAAATCCCTTCAGTTCATCTTCCTTACCCGCTTGGTATGTTAGGTGGGTATTGCTTTGACATTCTTAGCAAAGTTACCGGGAAGAAATATGCAATAAGCTCTGTGCGCGTGAAGAAATTCTGTGCAACTACACAGTTTGACGCGACCAAGGTACACAGCTCTGGATTCAAAGCGCCTTATACCTTATCTCAAGGTCTGGACCGTACGCTGAAGTATGAGTTCGTTCATGAGAAGAAAGATGACATCACGTTTGTATCTGAATAATGCCTCAAAGGTTGCGATTTGTCGGAAACAGAGGGCTGCGCGATTTTTGCGACAGGGTTTCCGATAATTCTGGGTCACACTTAATGCATACTCATGTTTAGTAATGTGAGTTTTAACGCGAAACGTGATTTGCATAAGGCGTAGTAGACTTCTTGATCGGGCAATTTAGCTGATTAGGTCTATACTTCGTCAACCATTTTAAGGTGGAAGATAAAATGACCAATTTGAAAGCAGTTATACCGGTAGCGGGTCTGGGTATGCACATGTTGCCCGCCACAAAAGCTATTCCTAAAGAGATGCTGCCGATCGTTGACAAGCCGATGATTCAATACATCGTCGACGAGATTGTTGCTGCTGGGATTAAAGAAATCGTCCTGGTGACGCACTCTTCGAAGAATGCGGTAGAGAACCACTTCGACACCTCTTATGAACTCGAGGCGCTTCTTGAGCAGCGCGTTAAGCGTCAGCTCCTGGCAGAAGTTCAGTCTATCTGTCCTCCTGGCGTAACCATCATGAACGTGCGTCAGGCGCAGCCGTTGGGTCTGGGCCACTCAATCCTCTGCGCGCGCCCGGTCGTAGGTGATAACCCGTTCATCGTGGTTCTGCCGGATATCATCATTGATACCGCTTCTGCCGATCCGCTGCGTTACAACTTGGCGGCATTGGTCGCACGCTTCAACGAAACGGGCCGCAGCCAGGTGCTGGCGAAACGTATGAAGGGCGATCTTTCTGAATACTCTGTCATTCAGACTAAAGAGCCGCTGGAGACGGAAGGGCAGGTGAGCCGTATCGTTGAGTTTATCGAAAAACCCGATCAGCCGCAGACCCTGGACTCCGACCTGATGGCGGTAGGCCGTTATGTGCTGAATGTGGATATCTGGGCTGAGCTGGAAAAAACCGAACCGGGGGCTTGGGGGCGTATCCAACTGACCGACGCGATTGCAGAGCTGGCGAAGAAGCAGTCCGTTGACGCAATGCTGATGACTGGCGAAAGCTATGACTGCGGTAAGAAAATGGGATATATGCAGGCATTTGTGAACTATGGTCTGCGTAACCTGAAGGAAGGTCAGAAATTTAGAGAAAAAATTCAAAAAATCCTTTCAACTTGTTGATCTCATTATAATTTTAAGAATGTATTAACGCCCATTCTAAATATGTAATATTTAGAATGGGCGTTTTGTTTTGAACTTACATTTATGTAATAATAACAGTGAGTTATCCGATTTTTTAGAGTACAATTTCGGTCATTTGCTCTTGTTTATTTTGTCTCAAAATACGACAATTAAAACAGTTTAAAGTTACTATAACTTTTTTAGAGTACACAACTAAATTCATGCAGTGCACTGGTAGCTGTTGAGCCAGGGGCGGTAGCGTGCTTGTTTCTTAAGGAGTAATGTATGAAAGTTCTTTTTTTAATAACGCGGGGAGATGAAATAGGAGGGGCACAAACCCACGTTAGAGATGTTATGCTTGGGTTACAAGATAAGTATAATATTGAATGTATATTAGCTACCGGCTCTGTAGGAAAATTTACAGAAGAAATGCAACAAAAGGGTATAAGGATCTTACATATAAAATCAATGAAAAGAGAAATATGCCTAAATGATTTCAAAGCCTTTTTAGAATTACGAAAACTTGTCAAAGAAATCAAGCCTGATATAATTAGTTGCCACTCATCTAAAGCTGGGGTTCTTGGTAGGTTAGCTACTATTGGTTTGAGCATTAAAAAGGTGTTTACGGCACACGGTTGGGCATTTACCGACGGGATTCCAGCGAAAAAAGCAAAATTCTATAAAAATATAGAGCTTCTTTTATCTTACCTGACGGATGCTATTATTAATGTTTCGCGATATGACCGGCAATTAGCAATAAATAATAAGATTAAATCTAAACATTATGTAATCCATAATTGTATACCTGATAATAAAATGATACGCGAAGCGCAGCGTAATAAAATCAATATGCCACTTCGTTTTGTAATGGTAGCAAGATTTTGTGAACAAAAAGATCACGAAACACTTATAAAAGCTTTTCGTAATATCTTACCAAGCAAGTGGCATTTGAGCCTATTAGGTGGGGGAGATAGTACAGAGACTAAAAATTTGGTTTCTAAATTAAATCTTGACTCCAGCGTTGAATTCATCGGTGAGGTATCGAATGTACAAGATTATCTTGATAAAGCCGATGTGTTCATGTTGATAAGCAATTATGAAGGATTCCCAATATCCATTATTGAGGCAATGAAAACCGGACTCCCTGTAATTGCTAGTGACGTTGGGGGAGTTTGTGAGGCTGTTATTGATAAGCAAAATGGATATCTTATACCGCGAAAGGATGTGGATGCTTTGCGATCCAGACTTGAAGAACTCATTGAAAACCCAGACCTGCTGATTAAATTTGGTAAAGAATCTCGTGAATTGTATGAGCTTAATTTTACTTTGAACAACATGGTAGATTCATATCATCAAGTTTTTGCAGAGGTTAACAAATGAGTGACTTGATAGTATTAATGCCTGTGTACAATGATCAAAAGGATATGATCAAAACTTTAGACAGTATAAGCGAAGACGACAACGATTTCTTAGTGCTCATTATTGATGATGGCAGTAAAATTCCGTTAACGTTAAATGATAACGAGTATAAATTTAATGTTAAAATACACCGTCTGAACGAAAACAAAGGCATCACTGGTGCGTTAAATGCTGGGTTGGATTTAATCTCAGAGATGGATACTGTTAGTTATATAGCTCGATTAGACGCTGGTGATGTTCAGGTTCATAATCGGTTTAAGAAACAGCGTCAGTATTTTCATAAGAATCAAAATATTAAGTTTCTGGGTTCAAATGTATCTTTTTTTGATGTTAATGGAGAAGCTGCATTCGATACTAATCTTCCGCTCACAGATACTCAAATAAAAAAAGAAAAATATATCCGATCATGTTTTATACATCCCACAGTCATGTTTTCTATGGAGATAATAAAAGAAGGTTTAAGATATTCAGAAAATTATCCATGTGCTGAAGATTATGAACTTTTCCTTAGAATAACAAATAAATATGACGTAGCAAACTTGAGTGAAAATCTACTCTTTTGCTATGATAGAGCGAATGGCATAAGTATAACCAGAAGGAAAAAACAAATATCAAGCGTTTTAAAATGCCTTCTGACACATAAGGATTATAGAAGCCCTTACTGGTATTTAGGAATCGGCAAAGTGTTGGCGCAATATTTTGTACCAAGAGCCGTTTTTAGCTATATTAAGGCTCGATTATCATGATTAATACAACTGTCATTATACCTTACAAAAATAATCTGAGTGCGCTTCATCGCGCATTAGAAAGCGTATTGGCTCAAACAGTTGAAGTCTATATTATAATCGTAGATGACGGATCAGAAGAAAGTCAGAAAGCAGAGCTGGCAGCAGAGAAGTTTAATCACGAGAATATTAGAGTTATTTATAATGATATAAGCTTAGGTGGAGGGGAAGCAAGGAACATTGGTATTCGCAATGCTAAATCAAAATTTATCGCGTTCTTAGATTGTGATGATTATTGGGATCCCAATAAAATAGAATCGCAGCAAATAATGTTTTCGAAATTACCTGCAAACAGAGCTAATGTTATATTTAGTTCAATTCGGGTAGTCGATGAAGATCTAAATATCATCAAAGAGTATCGGGATAGTTCGGAAATTATAAATTTCTCTGAGTATGTTTTTCTTCAAGGTGGTCTCATACAAACATCATCTTTATTTCTTGAAACTTCATTAGCATTAAAAAATCAATTTAATCCTACTTTAAAACGTCACCAAGACTATGATTTTTGTTTAAAGCTTGAAGGTCATGGAGCCATCTTTAAATGTTGTGATGCAACCTACAGTTATTGGGTTGTTCCCAAAGATCCTCTCATAGCTTTAAAAAAAGGATATGATTATAATCTTAGCCTGGATTTTTATAATAATTATAAAGGATTGATGACTACCAGAGCAGGTTATGCTTTTTTAGCGAAGGTTCCTCTATGGTTTTCTATTAAACAAAAAAATATGAAAGGTTTCGTTTTTAGTTTACTGGAAAAATGTGGTTTCAAAGCAAGTTGTATGGTTTTTCTAGAGTTAGCAAGATTAATTCTAACAAAATGGATAACGCGCAATGTTAAATAAAATTAACGATGTGAAACCAAAAGGTTTCATATTACTGAATTCAGCGTTCTTTATTTTTTGTTTACGTCCGCCAGGGATGTCCGCCATTGTTTTTATTTTAACTGCCATAGCTTTACTAAGTCTTTTTTCAAATAAGTTAATCGTGAAGTATGAAAGGCAGTACAATTTACTTTATATTTTAATATTTATAATGATGATCAGATGCCTGGTCGGATTCGCTTTTAATGGTGGATATGAAGAAAGGTATTTTCCAGTATTACTTTTATTTTCTTGTGTGTTAATTATACACATTTTAACTGCGAGACAAATTAATCTGAAAGAATGCTATGCAGGTTTCTATTATGCGATAATTGTGACTCTTGCTTTAGTGGTTTTTGAGATCATTACTGGATATCATCTACCATCATCTCGATATTCAGATCCTACAAATGATGCACAACTATGGAGTATATCAAAGCCAACGGCATTTTATTATAATGAAAATGATATGCTTAGCTTTCTTGTGTGTTTTCTACCTTTTGCTGTTTATCATTCCAAGAAGAACTTACATAAAATAATAATTTTTTTAATTACCTTAGCTAGCGCAGTTTACATTGGTTCTAAAGCGGCAATTTTGGCTTTGCTTATATATGTATTGTTTACCAAATTAGTTTCTAAGAAAATAATCCTGTTCCTTGGTGCTTCTGCGTCACTGTTGTTGTTATTGCTTAACCCTAGCATTATTGAGGATTTGACTCTTTTATCAAATAATGCTGTATCGAGATTGGTTAATTTTTGGAACACATTGTCAACTACTGGAGCGGATGATGAAAGTACCTCCGAGAGGCTGCAAATTTATAAGGCTAACATCGATTGGCTAATGAATCATGCAAATGCCTTCTTATTTGGTAACGGCCGCTTTGGAGACTATGAAGTCGATATAATTAATCAGTATGGTTTAAGAATGGGCGAATTTCATAATATCCACTTTGAAATGATAACAATTTATGGAATAGTCTTTTATATACTGTTTTTTTCGTATTATGTATTTTTAATTTGGAAATGTATTAAGTTAAGGTATATTAAACCAGCTGTGAGACCACTGATTACCTCAGCGATTTTATATCCTATTTTGATTTCATTTGGGCCCAGTAGTTCTTTGAAATATCCGTTTCTCTTTATTATTGTATTATTGATGGCTATCGGGATAAGGACTTATGAAAAAAACACTAAAGCATATACTTAAAATAGTCTTACATACTATTAATTTACCGTTCCTATTTTGGTATCTTATACGAACAAAAATTCCTTATGCTAACTTCAAAAACATTGCCATTTCTATCTCCAAGCATACAGGTGAAAGGGGGATTCTATTAAGGCAGGCCTTTTATAAGAAAACGCTTAAAAAGTGCGGAATTAATTTGCGTGTCCATTATGGTGCTTTTTTTGTATATCCGAATATTACCGTCGGGCAAAACTGTACTGTAGAAGAATTTTCAATAGTAAGTTTATGTGACCTTGGGGATGATGTAATAATTGCTGCCCGAGTTTCCATCATGAGTGGTGGTAATCATCATGAAGTTGATGATTTAAATTTGAAGTTCGTTGATTCTTTGTTGCCGCTCAAGCACCTTTCAGTTGGTTCAAACGTATGGATAGGCACACATGCTGTCATCATGAATGATGTGGCTGAAGGGTGTGTTATTGGTGCTGGAGCTGTATTAACGCGTAAGTTTGATAAAAACATGATTATAGCGGGAATCCCCGCAGCAATAATTAGAAAAAGGGGCGGGCATTGAATATATTGGTTATTCCCTCATGGTATCCTAATCCGAAGCTAAAGACTCAAGGCCTTTTTTTTCGTGACCAAGCGCTAGCATTATCTAAAAAACATAACGTTGATGTAATCTATTGCCATAGAGGTGCTTCTTTTTATAACAAAGAATATAATGATAATGGGCTGAATACACATTTTTGGGGTTACAGACTACGTGCTGGTAAATATATCGGAATGCTTATCCGAGTTCTTATATTTATTGTTATGTTCATCAAATATCAAAAAAATAGACAAGTTGATGTAATACATTGTCATAGCGTTGCATTCAATCAGGATGGAAGCGCTGGTATCGCTGGGGTGATAATAGGTAGGCTATTTTCAAAACCGGTTATCATAACGGAGCATGCAACAGTTTTTAAGTCAAAAAATTACGGTTACGTTGAAAAGAAAATAATGCAATGGGCGTTAAAAAATGCTTCAACGTTAGTGACAGTTAGCGATGGTTTGAAGGAAAATCTGCTTGAGTTCACTAACAGAAAGGATATACATACGATCCCTAATACAATGGATATAAAACTGTTTGAGAAAAAAAAAGGTATAAAACAAACAACCTCTGAGGGTGAAATTAATATTTGCTCTGTTGGTTATTTGATGCAAAAAAAAGGATTTGATAGATTAATCTTAGCTTTCGAAAAGATTAAAGAAAAGTATGATATACCATTTAAACTCAAGGTGATAGGTGATGGCCCAGATTTTACTGCACTAAAAGAAATGATCGAAGCTAAAGGCTTAGAATCTAATATTGAGTTGTTAGGTGAACTAAGTAAAGATGAAATTGCATATCATATGAGCCAAAGTGATGTTTTCATTTTGCTTAGTCGAGTTGAAACCTTTGGTGTTGTTGTCATTGAAGCGTTGGCTTCAGGACTATTCTGTATAGCTACAAAATCCGGAGGCCCTGAATATATCATAAAAAATGATACGCTTGGCGAGTTACTTGAAAATATAGACGATGTAGATTATTTTTCAGATGCAATAGCGAAGATTTTGATGTCTCGAAATTTTAGAACTAATGAAAATTTACGAAAGGAATTTGTCAAAGAACATTATTCATATGACAGTTTTCTGGATTCTTTCGATAATATAGTTTTGTCAAAATATGAAATACATACAAGTAATTAAAAAGTATTCTTTTTTTTCTGTAGCACCCTTACTCTCGGCATTAATACAGCTTTTTTCGGTATTTATCATAGGTCATACTCTCTCAAGTTCTGAGTTGGGTTTAGCTGGCATTTTTAATACATTAATTTTTATTCTTGTTTTTATATCTGACGGTGGGAGCTCTAATTATTTTATTTACAGAAAAATTCTCACCTTCCTAGAGGTTAGAATAATTACCGCATTGAATGTTTCAGTGTCTTGTTTGTCTATTATACTATATTTACTTCTCTCTCCTAATCTTATTGAGGGAAGTATTTTTACGATATTCTCGTTTCTAGTTATTTCTTTATCAATTAGTTTTCCGTTGTATCATTATTCACGGCTTCTCGTCGAGAAGAAATTTAATACCATAGCTATGGTGGAAGTATTTTCAAAAATAATATTTATATCTAGTTTGGTAGTGTTAATTTATAATTTCAATATCCAGGGAGAAGCTGTTGTATATGCATGGGCAACTTCATATGTGATAAGATGTGTTATATTTATCATTGTGTGTAGGGGAATATGTTTGTATGAAAAAAATTCAGTTGCATCTGGGTTTAACTCTATAGTTAAAAGATGGTGGGCATATATACATAATCAAATATTTTCCCAATTTTTAAATTATATTACGCTAACTGCGGATATATTTATTGTATCACACTTTGGTGGATTGGAGCGTGTAGGCGTCTACAGCCTTTGTAAAGACACTACATTAAAAATCAGTGCTGTTATTAGTCCGGTTATTAGTAAGTTACTCATAAGCCATGTTGTCACCTCAAATGTTAAAATGCTCTATTTAAATGCCAAACGAATATTTTTAAGTATTCTGTTTGTTGCTTTATGTGTATTTATCACATGGAGTGTCATAAGCCCTTATTTACTTCAAAGGCTACGACCAGATATACATTCCGACTTTGAGATTTATATTTATGCTTGGGCCATTTGTGGGGTGTTAAGGATGCTTATTAACCCAATAGCAACTATATTTCAGGGCATAGGTGAAACCCGAAAAGAACTTCAAATCAACATTGTTTCATTTATTGCTTTCGTAATAATATTCTCATTATTATATTTAAGCGGCTTTATGGCTGGTGTGATTAATACTGTTCTCATTACTCTGGTCGGGATGTATATTATATCACTTATGTACTCAGGATGGCTTTTGCAAAGACGTTTTCAAAAAATTTAATTTCATGAGGCTTTAGAAATGACTATTTTGATAACCGGTGGTGCAGGTTACATAGGCTCACACACCGCTTTGAGCTTATTAGAAAATGGCCGTGACATTGTAATTGTTGATAATTTAGTTAATTCGTCGAAAATTGCCATTCAGCGGATTGAAGAACTTTCAGGGAAAACTGTCGAATTTTATGAAGGGGATGTTTGCAATATTGATTTCTTAAATATGTTGTTTACAAAGCACTGTTTTGAATCCGTCATACATTTTGCATCTTTAAAATCAGTTTCGGAATCAGTATTATACCCTTTAGAGTATTACCACAATAATATTGTTAGTGTGCTTTCTCTTATTAAAGCAATGGTAAGTCATGGAGTCCATAACCTTATATTCAGCTCGTCAGCCACTGTTTATGGTGTTCCAGAATCTATTCCTCTTATAGAGTCGTGCCGCACAGGCGGTACAACAAATCCATATGGATCATCCAAGTTTTTTATTGAACAAATACTGAATGATATTTCACATGCCAACTCAAATTTAAATATTATGCTGTTGCGCTATTTCAATCCGGTGGGAGCACATCATTCGGGATCTTTAGGGGAAGCTCCAAATGGAACACCTAACAATTTATTCCCATATATAACGCAAGTGGCCGTAGGCAAGCTGGATAAAGTATATATTTACGGTGACAATTACGATACACCAGATGGCACAGGGGTAAGGGATTATATACATGTCATGGATCTTGCTGAAGGTCACTTAGCAGCACTAAATGCACAAAAGGATCACCCAGGTTTGAAAGTGTATAATTTAGGAACAGGAAAAGGGTATTCTGTTAAAGAGATCGTCACTGCTTTTAAAAAAATTACGGGTGTTGATATTCCGTATCAAATTACCGAGCGTCGTCTAGGTGATATAGCAGAATGTTGGTCTGATCCTACTTTAGCATCTCATGAGTTAGGATGGAACGCTAAACGCGGATTAGATGAGATGATCGCAGATGCCTGGAGATGGCAACAAAAAAATCCTGCTGGCTACAAATAATCCCTTAAGACCAACAAGTAAATTTATGCTCTTAATTGCGCTATCTTCCTCTTTATCTCTGCGTTAAAATCTTAGAACTTTCAAGCCGCGCACAGTCGCGGCGACCACACCTGACAGGAGTATGTAATGTCCAAGCAACAGATCGGCGTTGTCGGTATGGCAGTGATGGGGCGCAACCTGGCGCTCAACATCGAAAGCCGTGGTTATACCGTCTCCGTTTTCAACCGCTCCCGTGATAAGACCGAAGAAGTCATTGCTGAGAATCCAGACAAGAAACTGGTTCCTTTCTACACGGTTAAAGAGTTCGTTGAGTCTCTGGAAACACCTCGTCGTATCCTGTTAATGGTGAAAGCGGGCGCAGGTACCGATGCAGCCATCGACTCCCTAAAACCGTATCTGGATAAAGGCGACATCATCATTGATGGCGGTAATACCTTCTTCCACGACACCATCCGTCGCAACCGTGAACTGTCTGCTGAAGGCTTCAACTTTATTGGCACCGGCGTATCCGGCGGTGAAGAAGGCGCGCTTAAAGGCCCATCCATTATGCCTGGTGGACAGAAAGAAGCGTACGAACTGGTCGCGCCAATCCTGACCAAAATTGCAGCAGTTGCTGAAGATGGCGAGCCGTGCGTAACCTACATCGGTCCTGACGGTGCTGGTCACTATGTGAAGATGGTTCACAACGGCATCGAATACGGTGATATGCAGCTGATTGCTGAGGCATACTCCCTGCTGAAAGGCGGCCTGAACCTCTCCAACGAAGAGCTCGCAGAGACCTTCACCGAGTGGAACAAAGGCGAGCTGAACAGCTACCTGATCGACATCACCAAAGATATCTTCACCAAGAAAGATGAAGAAGGTAAATATCTGGTTGATGTGATTCTGGATGAAGCGGCAAACAAAGGTACCGGTAAATGGACCAGCCAAAGCTCTCTTGATCTCGGCGAGCCGCTGTCCCTGATCACTGAATCCGTTTTCGCGCGTTATATCTCTTCCCTGAAAGAGCAGCGCGTTGCAGCATCTAAAGTGCTGTCCGGCCCGCAGGCTAAACCAGCCGGTGACAAAGCTGAATTCGTTGAAAAAGTCCGTCGTGCACTGTACCTGGGTAAAATCGTCTCTTACGCGCAGGGCTTCTCTCAGCTGCGTGCAGCTTCAGACGAGAACAACTGGGATCTGAACTATGGCGAGATTGCGAAGATCTTCCGTGCCGGCTGCATCATTCGCGCTCAGTTCCTGCAAAAAATCACCGATGCCTATGCTGAAAATGCGGGTATCGCCAACCTTCTGCTGGCGCCATACTTCAAACATATTGCAGACGAATACCAGCAGGCGCTGCGTGATGTCGTTGCGTACGCCGTGCAGAACGGTATCCCGGTTCCTACCTTCTCCGCTGCGGTGGCGTATTACGACAGCTATCGTGCTGCCGTTCTGCCAGCCAACCTGATTCAGGCACAGCGTGACTACTTTGGTGCGCATACCTATAAGCGTACCGATAAAGAAGGTGTGTTCCACACCGAATGGCTGGATTAATATACGGTTAACCATGCCATCAAGCCCGGTAGCGATACCGGGCTTTTTTATCTTGCCCGTCCACCTAATGTTTAATGGAATAGATTGCGTGAAAATTCTAGTTACTGGCGGCGCCGGTTTTATCGGTTCCGCGGTTATCCGACATATTATTAGCAATACTCGGGATAGCGTTGTTAACGTTGATAAATTGACCTATGCCGGTAATCTGGAATCCTTGCGCGAAGTGAGTGATAGCGAGCGCTATGTTTTTGAGCATGCAGATATATGTGATAAAGAGGCAATGGCGCGTATTTTTGCTACCCATCAACCTGATGCGGTAATGCACCTGGCTGCCGAGAGCCATGTCGATCGTTCTATTACCGGGCCCGCTGCGTTTATTGAAACCAATATCGTTGGCACGTATATCCTGTTAGAAACAAGCCGTGCTTACTGGTCTTCACTGGACGAGGCAGCAAAATCTACCTTCCGTTTCCATCACATTTCAACTGATGAAGTTTACGGCGATCTGCCTCATCCCGATGAATGTCATTATTCTTCCCCTTTACCGCTGTTTACCGAAAAAACTGCATACCAGCCAAGTAGCCCTTATTCAGCGTCAAAAGCGTCCAGCGATCATTTAGTTCGTGCCTGGATACGCACCTATGGTTTACCGGGGATTGTAACGAATTGTTCAAATAACTACGGACCCTTCCACTTTCCTGAAAAGCTGATTCCTCTCGTCATTTTGAATGCGCTGGATAATAAATCATTGCCGATTTACGGTAAGGGCGATCAAATCCGTGACTGGTTATACGTTGAGGATCATGCTCGTGCGTTGTATACGGTTCTCACCAAGGGTAAACCGGGAGAAACGTATAATATCGGCGGCCATAACGAGAAGAAAAATATTGAGGTCGTCCAGACCATTTGCGATCTGTTAGACGAAATGGTACCAAAAGAAACATCTTACCGCGCGCAAATTACCTATGTGGCAGACCGTCCTGGACACGACAGACGTTATGCAATTGATGCCCATAAAATTAGCGACGAGCTCGGATGGACTCCTGTGGAAACCTTTGACAGCGGCATTCGTAAAACGGTTGAGTGGTATTTGAATAACCAGGAGTGGGTTTCGAACGTGAAAAGCGGCGCCTATAAGAGCTGGATTGAGCAAAATTATGGGGAGCGGAACTGAATGACGAAACGTAAAGGTATTATATTAGCTGGCGGATCGGGTACACGTCTTTATCCCGTCACAATGGCCGTAAGTAAGCAATTGTTGCCAATTTACGATAAACCAATGATCTATTATCCACTCTCTACGCTCATGCTGGCAGGTATACGGGATATTCTGATTATAAGCACGCCTCAGGACACTCCCCGTTTTGAGCAACTGCTCGGAAACGGTAGCCAGTGGGGATTGCATATCCAGTACAAAGTGCAGCCGAGCCCGGATGGCCTTGCTCAGGCGTTTATTCTGGGTGAAGAGTTCATCGGTGAGGATAATTGTGCGTTGGTATTAGGCGATAACATTTTCTACGGACACGATCTTCCTCGCCTGCTTGAAGGCGCTGCAAGCCAGCAAGAGGGGGCGACCGTCTTCGCCTATCACGTCAGCGACCCCGAACGCTATGGCGTCGTTGAGTTTGATAAAGACGGTACCGCGATTGGCCTTGAGGAAAAACCTCAACAGCCCAAGAGTAATTATGCAATAACCGGTCTCTATTTTTACGACAACGATGTTATTGAGATGGCCAAAAGTTTAAGCCCGTCCGATCGTGGTGAACTGGAAATTACCGACATCAACCGCATCTATATGCAGCAGGGACGATTGTCCGTCGCGATGATGAGACGCGGTTACGCCTGGCTGGATACCGGCACGCACCAAAGTATGATTGAGGCGAGCAATTTTATTGCCACTATCGAAGAGCGACAGGGGCTCAAGGTTTCTTGCCCTGAAGAGATCGCATTCCGTCGAGGCTTTATCGATGCTGAACAACTTCGTGTGCTTGCTGAGCCACTGAAGAAGACTGGATATGGTCAATATCTGCTGAATCTGACCAAGGGATTAGTCTGATTTGACGCAGTAAGCACTATTTATCTGCGGACTGCCGAGTGCCCTTTAAGGTCTTATTGTCGCTGAAAAACAGGTGCTTTGCTTAGTGTAGTGATAAGCCGTTTTGATGAGCAAAAACATTTTTCAAAAAACCTGAAACCTTGACAGTGAATGAGTATTAGCGCTAAAAAACTCCTAGTTAATCATTGTGGTGGCCGGAATAAGGCCATCAAAAACTCAAACGTGTAAAAGTCAAACAAATGAAAATAACTATCTCCGGAACAGGCTATGTTGGTCTTTCAAACGGTATCCTGATTGCACAAAACCATGAAGTGGTTGCGCTGGATATCGTGCAGGCAAAAGTGGATATGCTCAACCAGAAGAAGTCTCCAATCGTCGATAAAGAGATTGAAGAATACCTGGCGACCAAACCGCTGAACTTCCGCGCTACCACGGACAAAGAAGACGCATACCGCGATGCGGATTTCGTCATCATTGCCACCCCAACAGACTACGATCCTAAAACCAACTACTTCAATACCTCTACCGTTGAAGCGGTGATTAAAGACGTTACGGCAATCAACCCTAACGCAGTGATGATCATCAAGTCGACGATTCCAGTGGGCTTCACCAAATCTATTAAAGAAGAGTTGGGTATTGATAATGTCTTCTTCTCGCCGGAATTTCTCCGCGAGGGCAGGGCGTTATACGATAACCTGCACCCATCCCGTATCGTGATTGGCGAGCGTTCCGAGCGTGCGGAGCGCTTTGCTGCATTGCTTCAGGAAGGCGCGATCAAAAAAGACATTCCGGTGCTGTTCACCGATTCCACCGAGGCAGAGGCGATTAAGCTTTTCGCTAATACTTATCTGGCCATGCGCGTGGCTTACTTCAACGAGCTGGACAGCTATGCTGAGAGCTTAGGTCTGAACACCCGTCAGATCATCGAAGGCGTGTGTCTTGACCCTCGTATCGGTAACCATTACAACAACCCGTCATTTGGCTACGGCGGTTACTGCCTGCCAAAAGATACCAAGCAGCTGCTGGCAAACTATCAGGCGGTCCCGAACAACCTGATTTCCGCCATTGTGGACGCGAACCGCACGCGTAAAGACTTCATCTCGGATTCCATTCTCGCGCGTCAGCCGAAAGTGGTTGGCGTGTATCGCCTGATCATGAAGAGCGGTTCCGATAACTTCCGTGCCTCTTCCATTCAGGGCATCATGAAGCGTATTAAGGCGAAGGGCGTGCAGGTCATTATTTATGAACCGGCGATGCAGGAAGACGAGTTCTTCCACTCTCGCGTCATTCGCGACCTGGATGCGTTCAAGAAAGAAGCGGATGTCATTATCTCTAACCGCATGGCGGAAGAGCTCGCGGACGTGAAGGATAAAGTCTATACGCGCGATTTGTTCGGCAGTGACTGATTAAAGCTGTGATATAAAAAAACCCGGCATTTTGCCGGGTTTTTTGTTTTAAACGTTATAGAAGTTGCGGTACCAGTCGACAAAGTTTTTCACGCCTTCTTTAACGGAGGTCTGTGGCTTAAACCCAATGACGTCGTACAGCGCTTTAGTATCCGCGCTGGTCTCCAGTACGTCACCCGGCTGGATCGGCATCATATTTTTCACCGCTTCTTTGCCCAGCGCCTCTTCAAGCGCGGTGATGTAATCCATCAGTTCGACAGGTGAACTGTTACCGATGTTATACACGCGATACGGGGCAGAGCTGGTTGCCGGCGAACCGGTTTCGACTGTCCAGTCGGCATCGGCCTGAGGAATGACGTCCTGCAAGCGAATAATTGCCTCTGCAATATCATCGATATAGGTAAAGTCACGTTTCATCTTACCGTAGTTGTATACGTCGATGCTGTTGCCTTCAATCATGGCTTTGGTGAATTTGAACAGCGCCATATCCGGGCGTCCCCACGGGCCATAGACGGTAAAGAAGCGCAGGCCAGTGGTCGGCAGGTTGTACAGATGCGAATAGGTGTGCGACATCAGCTCATTGGCTTTTTTGGTTGCCGCATACAGGGATACCGGATGGTCTACGGAGTCGTCAGTAGAAAACGGCATCTTACGGTTGAGGCCGTAGACAGAGCTGGATGACGCATAAAGAAGATGCTGAACCTTGTTGTGGCGACAGCCTTCCAGCACGTTCAGGTGACCGACCAGGTTAGCATCCGCGTAGGCATGCGGGTTTTCCAGCGAGTAACGCACACCCGCCTGTGCAGCAAGATGGATCACGCGGTCAAACTTCTCATCAGCGAAGAGGTTTGCCATGACCTCGCGGTCCGCTAAGTCCAGCTTATGGAAGGTGAAATTCTCGGATTTGAGCAGTTCGAGGCGAGCGAGCTTGAGGTTCGGATCATAGTAATCATTCAGGTTATCAATCCCAACAACCTTATGTCCTGCATCAAGCAGGCGCTTGATGACATGAGAACCGATAAAGCCCGCCGCGCCAGTTACCAGAAATTTCATAGCTTCCCTCATTCACAGTGTTCTTGTTGATGCCCCAGACATCAGAATCCGACTATGATAGCGCGTCGCCTTGAACTTACATAACCCATCTTTCCGATATAACTCATCGGATTCTTATAGAAAATTCTTCAGCAACAGATACACTAAGGGAACAAGATTATTTTTGCCCTTTTTCATCTGTTAGGGATTGTATGACGCAAAACAACAATAACCTGGTCACACGTAACAATGACCCGGAGCAAATTGATTTACTTGATGTAGTGTTACAGCTGTGGCGTGGTAAGTGGTTGATAGGGGCTTTTATTGCTGCTTTTATCGTTCTTGCTGGCGTTTACATCACTGTAGCTAAAGAGAAATGGACGTCATCTGCCATCATAGCCCAGCCTGATGCGGCTCAAATTGCCACCTATTCCAATGCATTGAATATCCTCTATGGCGGGGCAGCTCCTTCCATGTTGGACATTCAGAATCGTGCTATTGGACGTTTTAATTCCTCCTTCTCGGCATTAGCTCAGGCGCTGGAGAATCAGGATGTACCCGAGAAATTGACGATTGAGCCCACGTTTAAAAGTCAAGGATTACCCTTGACAGTAACCTACCAAGGCGAATCTGCCGAAGCGGCACAAAAGCAGCTTGCGCAGTACATCCAGCAGGTTGACGAGCAGACAGCAAAAGAACTAACCCTCGACCTCAGAGATAACCTCAAACAGCAAATCACTACGTTGAATGACTCACTCGCAAACCAGGAGAAGGTTGCTCAGGAGCAGAAGGATCTGCGTATCAAACAGATCTCTGAGGCGCTTAAAGACGCAGAAGCGGCGAAGATAAATACACCGCAACTCCAGCAAACACAGGATGTCACTCAAGAAACTATGTTTCTGCTGGGCGCGGTAGCACTAAAATCAATGGTTGATAATGAAGCGTCTCGACCGTTAGTCTTCCCAGGTTCCTATTACCAGGCTAAAAAGAATTTATTGGATATTCAGAATTTAAACGTAAATCCGGATACAATTCACGTGTATCGTTACGTCATGAAACCGAATTTGCCCATTTATCGTGACAGCCCTAAGAAAGCTCTCACCCTCATCCTTGCCGTTCTCCTCGGCGGGATTATCGGTTCTGCTTTCGTCCTCGGCCGTAACGCGCTGAGAAACTACAAGCCAAGATCCTGATTTACAGACAAAAAAAGACCGGGTTTCCCCGGTCTTTTTTATTTATGCCGTTTCCGCAAATTCTCAATCACCGTCGTTAAATCCAGCTCCTGATCCTGAAGCAGCACCAGCAGGTGATACATCAGATCCGACGCTTCGTTCGTCAGCTCCTCACGGTCATGCACGGTGGCCGCCAGCGCCGTTTCAACGCCTTCCTCACCCACTTTCTGCGCAATCCGTTTGGTTCCGCTGGCGTACAGCCTCGCCGTGTACGAGCTCTCAGGATCCCCTGATTTACGCTCTGCCAGCAATTGTTCCAGCTGATAGAGGAACAGCCACTGGTGGCTCGCCTCGCCGAAGCAGCTGCTGGTGCCTTTGTGGCAGGTTGGCCCAATTGGGTTGACCAGCACCAGCAGGGTGTCGTTGTCGCAGTCTTGCGTAATGCTGACCACGTTCAGGAAATGACCCGAGGTTTCCCCTTTCGTCCACAGGCGCTGTTTGGTGCGCGAGAAAAACGTCACCTTGCCGCTGTCGATGGTTTTTGCCAGTGCCTCCCGGTTCATGTATCCCAGCATCAGCACTTCGCCTGAAACGGCATGCTGTACAACTACCGGCAGTAATCCGTCAGTTTTTTCCCAGTCCAGCTGCGCCTGTTGTTGCTCTGTTAACATACCCTGATCTCCACGCCCTGGTCGGCCAGGTACGTTTTTAACTCACCAATATTGATAATCTGTTTGTGGAACACGGAGGCCGCCAGCGCGCCGTCCACGTTCGCATCGCGGAAGGCTTCCAGGAAGTGTTCCATGGTGCCCGCGCCGCCGGAGGCAATCAGCGGCACCTGGCACACCGCGCGCACTTTTTTCAGCTGCTCCAGGTCGTAACCGTTACGTACGCCGTCCTGGTTCATCATGTTCAGCACAATCTCACCCGCGCCGCGTTTTTGCACTTCCTGCACCCAGTCCAGCGTCTCCCACTGGGTTACGCGCGTGCGGCTTTCGTCGCCGGTGTACTGGTTGACGTGATATTTGCCCGTCGCGGCATCAAACCAGGTGTCGATCCCCACGACGATACACTGCACGCCAAAGCGATCCGCCAGACGCGTAATCAGCTCCGGGTCGGCCAGGGCAGGGGAGTTAATGGAAATTTTGTCTGCACCGAAAGAGAGAATTTTCGCCGCATCGTCAGCAGATTTAATTCCGCCCGCCACGCAGAAGGGAATATCAATTACTTCTGCCACGCGCGCCACCCAGCTTTTGTCCACCACGCGGCCATCGCTGGAGGCGGTGATATCGTAAAATACCAGCTCGTCTGCGCCTTCATCGGCATAGCGTTTAGCCAGCGGAACAATGTCGCCAATGATCTCGTGGTTGCGGAACTGCACGCCTTTCACAACCTGACCGTCGCGTACGTCCAGGCAGGGAATTATCCGTTTTGCCAGCATTGAATCGCCTCCTTCACCGTAAATTTGTCTTCCAGCAGCGCACGACCTACGATCACGCCGCGCACGCCGGTTCCGCGCAGAGCGGCGATATCCGCCAGGTCGCCGATACCGCCAGAGGACTGAAACGCCACCTGCGGATAACGCGCGCAAACCTCTTCATACAGCGAGACGTTCGAGCCTGCGAGCGTACCATCGCGTGAAATATCCGTGCATAGCACGTGCTTCAGCCCCACGGGGAGATAAATTTCGACCAGCTCTTCCAGCGTGACGCCGGAGTTTTCCTGCCAGCCGCTGACCGCGACCTGCTTGTTACCCTGCTCGTCGATGCGCACATCCAGCGCCAGCACCAGCGCATCCGCGCCGAAGCGGCGGAACCAGCCCTTGACCATCTCAGGATCTTTTACGGCAGTCGAGCCGACCACCACGCGCGCCACGCCCGCGTCCAGTAAGGCTGCAACATCGGCTTCCGTACGTACGCCGCCGCCCACCTGCACCGGGACGTCCACGCCAGCCACCAGCTTTTTAAGCAGTGGGATCTGGCGCTTCGCCGGATCTTTCGCGCCGGTGAGATCGACCAGGTGCAACACCTCAGCTCCCTCGGCGGCGTAAGCCTGTAAGCGCGGCAGTGGATCGTTGCCGTAGTCGCGCTGCTGCCCGTAATCGCCCTGATGGAGACGAACAACCGTGCCGTCAATTAAATCTAAAGCGGGAATTATCATCACATCTCCAGGAAATTTTTCAGCAGCTGCGCGCCGGCGGCGCCAGAGCGTTCCGGGTGAAACTGCACGCCGTAAAAATTATCTTTTTGCACCGCGGCGGTGAACGCCTCGCCGTAATTGCACTGGGCGATGGTGTAGGTATTCACGGGCATGGCGTAGCTGTGGACGAAGTAGAAGTACGCGCCGTCTTCAATTCCCTGGAACAGCCTGTTGCCCGCTTTGGGATAAACGCGGTTCCAGCCCATGTGCGGCAGCGGCAGGCCGTGGTCGGTCATTTTCGGCACGTCTTCTTCTATAATGCCCAGCAGATTGACGCCGTTGCTCTCTTCGCTGCGGTGGCCAAGCAGCTGCATGCCGAGGCAAATGCCCAGCACCGGTTGAGTACAGGCTTTGATGAGATCCACCAGCTCGCGCTCATGGATCTGATCCATTGCCGCCTGAGCGGTGCCCACGCCCGGCAGAAAAAGTTTATCCGCGCGCAGCACCACGTCCGGGTCGCGGCTCACTACCGGCTCGTAGCCGTGGCGCATAATCGCCGACCGTACGGAGTTCAGGTTGGCGCATCCGGTATCCAGAATCACCACGTTCATTACAGCACTCCTTTCGACGAGGGAAGGGCATCACCTTCAACGCGGATCGCCTGGCGCAGGGTACGGCCAAAGGCTTTGAACAGGCTCTCGACGCGGTGGTGATCGTTTTTGCCTTTGGTTTTCAGGTGCAGCGTCAGGCCCATGGTGTAAGAAAGCGAGCGGAAGAAGTGCTCCACCATTTCGGTGCTGAGATCGCCCACGCGCTGGTAGGTAAAGTCGGCTTTGTATTCCAGGTGCGGACGCCCGGAGATATCCATCGCGCAGCGCGCCAGGCACTCGTCCATCGGCAGGACAAATCCAAAACGGTTGATGCCGCGCTTGTCGCCGAGCGCCAGCTTCAGAGCTTCGCCCAGCGCCAGGCCGGTATCTTCTACGGTATGGTGATCGTCGATATACAGATCGCCCTTAACGGCGATCTCCATGCGGAAACCGCCGTGGGTGGCAATTTGATCCAGCATGTGGTCGAAGAAACCGACGCCGGTGTGGATCTTGCTGCCGCCTTCGCGATCGAGCCAGACCTTCACGTCGATCTGCGTCTCTTTCGTGTTGCGTTCCACGTGGGAATAACGGTCGCGTTTGGTCAGCTGCTCGCCAATCATCGCCCAGTTAAGCGCGTCCCGGCTGTAGCGCAGGCCCGCAATGCCCATGTTTTCCGCCAGCGTGATGTCCGTGACGCGATCGCCAATCACATAGCTGTTGGCTTTATCCAGCGCCTCTTCCGCCAGATAGCGTTCAACAAGCTTCACTTTTGGCTTACGGCAGTCGCATTCGTCGGCAGGCATGTGCGGGCAGATCAGCACCTCGTCGAAGGCGATGCCCTGAGAGGTCAGCACCTGCATCATCAGGTTGTGCGGGCCGTCAAAGTCTGCCTGCGGGAAACTGTCGGTGCCCAGACCATCCTGGTTGGTGATCATCACCAGCTTAAAGCCCGCTTGCTGAAGCTTCAGCAGCACCGGGATCACGTCGGGTTCAAACGCCAGCTTGTCGAAACGATCGACCTGAAAATCGCTGGGTGGCTCCGATATGAGGGTGCCGTCACGATCGATAAAGAGATACTTCTGACTCATACTTTCTCCGCTTTCAGGGCGTCAATCACGCGCTGGCTCTCCGCGCGGGTGCCGACGGTAATACGCAGGCAGCCGCTCAGGGTAGGTTGTTTATTCTGGTCTCGTAAGATAATGCCCTGATCCCACAACGATTTAAATATCGCGCTTGAGGCGGTGAAGCGTACCAGGATGTAGTTGGTTTCCGAATCGAACACCTGCTCCACGCACGGAATCGCTTTCAGGGCCTCGACAAGATACTGACGCTCTTCCAGGATCTGCGCCACGCGCTCGCGCATCGCGCTGATGCCCTGCGAAGCCAGCGCCTGTGCTGCAATATCGGCAACCGGCGTCGAGAGCGGATACGGGGCGATCACTTTCAGCAGCAGGTCGATAATCGCTTTATTTGCCAGCGTAAACCCGCAGCGAAGGCCGGCGAGGGCGAACGCTTTCGACAGGGTACGCAGCACGACAAGATGCGGATACTCTTCAAGCCAACCAGCAAGCGTGGCCTGCGGGCAAAACTCAATATAGGCTTCGTCGGCCACGACCAGCGCTTTGCCGCGCGTCATTTCCAGCAGGGCACGAATATCCTGCGGATTGATAATCTGCCCGGTCGGGTTGTTCGGGCTACAGACAAACACCACCTTCACCCCGTCGAGGTTATCGGCGATGCCCTGCAAATCCAGCTGCCAGTTATCGAGCGCCTGCACGTTGCGGCAGGCCACGCCGAAGGTTTCGGCGCTGACGCTGTACATGCCGTAGGTCGGCTGGCAGTACATCACCGCATCTTTACCCGGCTCGCAGAACGCGCGGATCAGCAGCTCGATCCCTTCATCCGCCCCGCGGCTGACCAGCACCTGCTCAGGCTTCACGCCCGCGTACTGTGCGTAGTTCTCGATCACCGCTTTCGGCTGACACTCCGGGTAGCGGTTCAGCGTCTGCTGCGACAGCTCGAAGGCCACCGCCGTGGGATATTCGTTAGCATTCAGCCAGACGTCGCCGTTCCCGCCCAGACGACGCGCAGACTGATAGGGCGTCAGGCGACGGACATTTTCGCGGGCTAATTCTTCGATGTTCATGCTTGCTCCTTCAGGGCGGCAACGCGCAGCGTCACGGCATTTTTGTGGGCAGTCAGGCGCTCGGCGGCGGCCAGAGTTTCAATGGTCGACGCCAGCGAGGCAAACCCTTCGCGGGAGAGTTCCTGCACGGTCATGCGCTTCTGGAAATCCGCCAGCCCCAGGCTGGAGCAGGTTGAGGTATAGCCATACGTCGGCAGCACGTGGTTGGTGCCGGAGGCGTAATCCCCGGCGGATTCTGGCGACCAGTCGCCGAGGAACACCGAGCCTGCGCTGGTAATGCTGTCGACCAGATCGCGCGCGTTGCGGGTCTGAATGATCAGGTGCTCGGGGCCGTACTGATTAGAGATGGCGATGCACTGGTCGAGATCGCGAGCCACAATCAGGCGGCTGGCAGACAGCGCCTGACGCGCTGTTTCCGCACGCGGCAGGTCGGCCAGCTGGCGCTCAACGGCTTCGCCCACGCGTTTTGCCATGTCGGCATCCGGCGTCAGTAAAATCACCTGCGAGTCCGGTCCGTGCTCGGCCTGCGAGAGCAGGTCAGAGGCGACGAAATCCGGCGTTGCGCCGCTGTCGGCAATCACCAGCACCTCAGACGGACCGGCAGGCATATCAATGGCCGCGCCGTCCAGACGCTGGCTGACCTGGCGCTTCGCTTCGGTCACATACGCGTTACCCGGACCAAAAATTTTGTCGACTTTTGGAATGGACTCGGTCCCGAACGCCAGGGCGGAAATCGCCTGCGCGCCGCCCACTTTATACACCGCCTGCACGCCGCAGAGTTTTGCCGCATATAAGATCTCATCGGCGATCGGTGGCGGAGAGCAGAGCACCACGTTCTGACAGCCGGCAATGCGCGCCGGGGTAGCCAGCATTAATACGGTCGAAAACAGTGGGGCGGAGCCGCCGGGGATATAAAGTCCGACGGATGCCACCGGGCGCGTCACCTGCTGGCAGCGCACGCCGGGTAGGGTTTCCACATCCACTGCCTGCAATGTCTGCGCAATGTGGAAGGTATCTATATTTTTCACAGCGACGGCCATCGCCTGCTTGATGTCATCACCCAGACGACTGCTGGCATCAATGATTTCCTGCTCGGTAACCCGTAGCGCGCCGACTTCGGTTTTATCAAACTTCGCGCTGTATTCACGCAGGGCGTCATCGCCACGGGCCTTGACGTTATCGAGGATCTCCGCCACGGTGCGGGTGATGCTCTCCGAGGCGGAGATGGCCGGGCGCATCAGCAGTTCGCGCCGTTGCGCGTCGCTACAGGTATTCCAGTCGATGATTGTGTTAAAGCTCATGGTCGTTACTCCATCATCTTCTCAATTGGCAGCACCAGAATGGAGCTTGCGCCCAGCGCCTTCAGTTTTTCCATGGTTTCCCAGAACAGGGTTTCGCTGCTGACCATGTGCATCGCCACGCGCTGCTGGTCACCCGCCAGCGGCAGAATGGTGGGGCGCTCTGCGCCCGGCAGAAGGGCAATGACTTCCTCGAGACGCTCGGTTGGCGCATGCATCATGATGTACTTGGATTCACGCGCCTGAATCACGCCCTGAATGCGGGTCAGCAGTTTGTCGATGAGCTGCTGTTTGGCCTCGGCCATCTCGCCGTCGCGCTGGATAAGGCACGCTTTGGAGCGGTAAATCACCTCCACTTCGCGCAGGCCGTTCGCTTCCAGCGTGGCGCCGGTCGAGACGAGGTCACAGATGGCATCGGCCAGGCCCGCGCGCGGCGCCACTTCAACGGAGCCGTTCAGCAGACAGGATTTAAACTGCACGCCTTTTTGATCGAGGTAACGCTTCAACAGGTGAGGGTAAGAGGTGGCGATACGTTTGCCGTTCAGCGCGGCCGGGCCGTCCCAGGCTTCATCGACCGGCGTGGCCAGCGACAGGCGGCAGCCGCCGAAGTCCAGACGACGCAGGGTAAAGTAGCGCGGATCTTCGCCCTGCGCGCGGCGGGTTAATAGCTCTTCTTCCAGTACGTTTTCGCCGATGATGCCGAGGTCAACGACGCCATCCATCACCAGGCCCGGGATATCGTCATCACGTACGCGCAGAATGTCGATCGGCATATTTTCAGCCAGAGCAATCAGGCGCTGGGTGTGCAGGTTGATTTTAATCCCGCAGCGGGCCAGCAGTTCGCGTGAATCGTCGCTTAAACGGCCTGATTTCTGAATAGCTATGCGTAAACGTGAGTTATCTAACATTCTGTGTTCCTCGTTAACCTGTTTTAACCTGTCTGAATGCGGTCCAAAAAAAAGCCCCCGGAAGATGATCTTCCGGGGGCTTTTTCATGCGTTCATGCACCACTGGAAGATCCAAACGTCTTCCAGCACACATCGCCTGAAAGACTAGTCAGGATGATGGTGATGATGGTGGTTTTTAAAAGGAACGCGTGTCATATAAATTCTCGTTGAATGCTTATGCATTTGATGTCTTTTAACCTAAACCAGTTATACGCCATAAAGCAAGGGCTTTTTTTGATCATTAATTCATTTCATATTGATGGTATGAATTGTGCGTTCCACCAGGCTGGCGTAGCCTTATAACAGGGGTAGTTAAGCGGAGAATGTACATGAAAAAGGTCGCGATTGTCGGGTTAGGGTGGTTAGGAATGCCGCTGGCGATGTCAGTAGCCGCGAAAGGCTGGCAGGTGACAGGGAGTAAGACCACCCGAGATGGGGTTGAAGCGGCACGCATGTGCGGCATTGACGGTGTCGAGCTGCGCCTCGAACCCGAGCTTATCTGCGATACCGACGAGCTGGACGAACTGATGAATGTGGATGCGCTGGTCATAACCTTACCGGCGCGACGCAGCGGGCCGGGCGAGACGTTTTACTTGCAGGCGGTGCAGGAGATTGTCGACAGTGCCCTGGCGCATCATATTCCGCGTATCATTTTTACCAGCTCGACCTCCGTCTATGGCGATATCGACGGTACGGCGAAGGAGAACACCGAGCGCCGTCCGGTGACCGCCAGCGGTCGGGTACTGAAAGAGCTGGAAGACTGGCTGCACAATCTGCCCGGCACGCAGGTGGATATTTTACGTCTGGCCGGGCTGGTGGGGCCGGGGCGCCATCCGGGGCGCTTCTTTGCCGGTAAATCCGCGCCGGATGGTCAGCACGGGGTTAACCTTGTGCATCTTGAAGATGTTGTCGGCGCAATAGAACTGCTTTTACAGGCTCCGAAAGGGGGGCACATCTATAATATATGTGCGCCTTCGCACCCGGCGCGCAGCACCTTTTATCCGCTGATGGCCCGCCAGCTTGGCCTGGCGCCGCCGGTGTTCAGTGATGCGCAGGGGGAACGCAAAGGCAAAATTATTGATGGCAATCGTATTTGCCATGAACTGGGATTTGAGTATCAGTATCCCGATCCGCTGGTTATGCCCATGGAATAACTGCATCAGCGGAGACAATCGCACACCGCAAGGGGGCGAAGATGAAACCGCTGCTGGATGTTCTTGTTATTCTGGATGCGCTTGAAAAAGAGGGGAGCTTTGCCGCCGCCTCGGCGAAGCTCTATAAAACGCCTTCAGCTCTGAGCTATACCGTGCAAAAGCTCGAGAGCGATCTTAATATCCAAATCCTTGACCGTTCCGGACATCGCGCACGATTCACCCGTACAGGGCAAATGCTGCTGGAAAAAGGGCGTGACGTGCTGCATGCGGTGCGCGAGCTGGAAAAGCAGGCCGTTAAGCTTCACCAGGGCTGGGAAAATGAGCTGGTGATTGGGGTTGATGATACTTTCCCTTTTTCACTGCTTACCCCGCTTATCGAGGCGTTTTATCAGCGCCACAGCGTCACGCGCCTGGTTTTTATCAACGGCGTGCTGGGCGGTTCATGGGACGCCCTGACGCAGGGCAGGGCAGATATTATCGTTGGAGCCCTGCACGAGCCTCCTCAACTGAGTGAATTTGGTTTCGCCCGGCTGGGCGTTCTGGAGCAAATCTTTGCCGTTGCGCCTCATCATCCGCTGGCGAATGAACCGGAGCCAGTTTCAAGACGCGTCATCAAAAACCATCGCGCCATTGTGGTGGGAGACAGCTCGCGTCCCGAGTGCGGTATTTCATCGCAGCTTCTGGATGAGCAGGAGGCCATCACCGTTTTTGATTTTAAAACCAAGCTGGAGCTGCAAATAAGCGGCCTCGGGTGCGGTTATCTTCCCCGTTATTTAGCTCAGCGGTTTATAGAAAGCGGCGCGCTGGTGGAAAAAAAGGTTTTAGCGCAGAGCAGTAACGAATCGGTATGGGTAGGCTGGAATGAACAGACCGCCGGGCTTGCCAGCGCCTGGTGGCGAGACGAAATTTTAGCAAATAGTGCTATCGCGACAGTTTACACTCAGGCAGATGATGGTAAATCAACCAGTTAGAAAAATTATTTTATGGGCTCGTTTCTCAATGTATTGCCTTTTGTATCTTGAATAGGGCAAAATGCCGCCGCTGCAAACAAATAAATAATCGACGATATAAAAGGCGTCGGTTATTTTTTTTTGCATGTACGAAACGAAACTAAAAACCAAGAGGCCGGGCTTCGTACCGGATAGATACTTACTAAAATCCGACAGTTGTTGTCGCTGAGGAAGAAAGAAATGGGGCAATTTTTCGCTTACGTGGCGGTTATCACCGTAAAGGAGAATAACTATGTCGCATAACGCAACTCCAAACACCTCTCGCGTGGAATTACGTAAAACGCTTACGTTGATTCCGGTTGTCATGATGGGCCTTGCCTATATGCAACCGATGACGCTGTTCGATACATTCGGTATCGTATCAGGCCTCACGGACGGTCATGTGCCGACGGCTTACGGCTTTGCACTGATTGCGATCCTCTTTACCGCGCTCAGCTACGGTAAACTGGTGCGCCGCTATCCGTCTGCCGGTTCCGCCTACACCTATGCCCAGAAATCCATCAGCCCGACGGTCGGCTTTATGGTGGGCTGGTCTTCGCTGCTCGACTATCTGTTCGCGCCGATGATCAACATTCTGCTGGCAAAAATCTATTTTGAAGCGCTGGTGCCATCGATTCCATCCTGGATGTTCGTCGTGGCGCTGGTGGCCTTTATGACGGCCTTTAACCTGCGCAGCATCAAGTCCGTTGCCAACTTTAACTCCGTTATCGTTGTGCTTCAGGTTGTACTGATTGCCGTGATCCTCGGCATGGTGATTTACGGTGTGTTCCACGGCGAAGGCGCGGGCACTCTGGCGAGCAGCAAGCCGTTCTGGTCTGGTGATGCGCATGTGATCCCGATGATTACCGGGGCGACGATTCTGTGCTTCTCCTTTACCGGTTTTGACGGTATCAGCAACCTGTCTGAAGAAACGAAAGATGCAGAGCGCGTGATTCCGCGTGCAATCTTCCTGACGGCGCTGATTGGTGGCCTGATCTTTATTTTCTCGACCTATTTCCTCCAGCTGTACTTCCCGGATATCTCTCGCTTCAAAGATCCGGATGCTTCTCAGCCGGAAATTATGCTCTATGTGGCGGGTAAAGCGTTCCAGGTCGGCGCGCTGATCTTCTCCACCATCACCGTACTGGCGTCCGGTATGGCCGCGCATGCAGGCGTTGCGCGTCTGATGTACGTTATGGGCCGCGATGGCGTATTCCCGAAAAGCTTCTTCGGCTACGTGCATCCAACATGGCGTACCCCGGCGATGAACATCATTCTGGTTGGTGCGATCGCGCTTCTGGCGATTAACTTTGACCTGGTGATGGCAACGGCGCTGATTAACTTTGGTGCGCTGGTGGCGTTCACCTTTGTTAACCTGTCGGTGATCTCTCAGTTCTGGATCCGTGAAAAGCGTAACAAGACGCTGAAAGACCACTTCCAGTATCTGTTCCTGCCGATGTGTGGTGCTATGACCGTGGGCGCGCTGTGGGTTAACCTGGAAGAGAGCTCAATGGTGCTTGGCCTGATTTGGGCAGGTATCGGTCTGGTTTACCTGGCCTGCGTGACGAAGAGCTTCCGCAACCCGGTTCCTCAGTACGAAGACGTCGCGTAAGACTGTGTCGGGTGGCGGCTACGCCTTACCCGACCTGAATACCCCGTAGGCCCGCGTAAGCGAAGCGCCACCGGGCAAAAAAAACCGGAGACGATGGTCTCCGGTTTTTTTATCTCTGCATTTCAGATGAGCTCTTGCGCATACTGGTATAGCGCTTTCAGCAGCGCCTGTTTCTCGGCATTCCCTTCATACTGGCCGTAAAGCATCTCCAGCTCCTGAGCGTAGCTGTTGAGAAATTCCGGGGTAAAGACGTTGCGTCGATGCTGTAGCCAGCGCTCCTGCTCAGCCTCATCCAGCGTGCCGGGATAGTTGCGCGCCCGGTAGTTAAACATCAGCTTCTCAATGCGCGTGTCCGCAAAGGTGATATCCAGCGCGGGCAGATTACGCGGGTCGGTTTGCAGCACGATATTCATCGCCGCGCGGTCGGCGTCGCTGAAGAAGCCGTTATAAAGCTGCGCATCCACGTTTTCAGACGGCACGAACGGCTCTGCTTCGGCAAAAATAGCGACGACTTTCTCGCGCACCTGCGGGTTGTCGCGCAGCACTTTCAGGTTATCGAGGCAGTGCTGACGGTTAATCCCCAGCCGGTCGGCGTCTTCCGGGCGCAGCGTATTGGCCTGGGCCAGCACCGGACATTTATTGATGTGCACCAGTTTAACCGGTACAGCGGGCAGGTCACCCAGCGCCTCTTTCGGCGTATACAGCCGTTCACGTAAGGTGTCGCTGTCAAGCTCAAGCAGCGGGGAGATATCCCCGGCAAGATCCACCATGATGACGGCGTTACGGTTATCCGGGTGCCAGGCGAGGGGCGCTACCCAGCTCGTGTTCCCGCGCCACGCCCCGAACATCCCTGAAATATGCACCAGCGGTTTCATCTGCGGCACATCAATCAGCGTCATCAGCTTCTGCTTGCTGCGGTGGCTCAGCAGATACTCAAACAGGCGCGGCTGTGCGGTTTTAACGAGTTTCGCCATAGCGATGGTCGCGTAAACGTCTGCCATCGCGTCGTGGGCATTGCTGTGCTCGATGCCGTTGGCGCGCGTCAGGTGCTCGAGCCTGAAGCTCGGCAATCCGTCGTCGTTCTCCGGCCAGTTAATTCCTTCCGGGCGCAGCGCATAACAGGCGCGCATAATATCCAGCAAATCCCAGCGTGAATTGCGGTTCTGCCAGCTCCAGGCGTACGGATCGTAGAAGTTGCGGTAGAAGATATTACGCGTCACTTCATCGTCAAAGCGGATGTTGTTGTAACCCACCACGCAGGTATTGGGCACCGTGAACAGATCGTGGATGCGACGGGCAAATTCCGCTTCGCTAACGCCTTTATCCCGCGCTTCCTGAGGCGTGATGCCCGTCACCATCACCGCGCCCGGCTGCGGCAGATAGTCATCGGCAGGCTTGCAGTAAAACACCTCGGGTTCGCCGATGATGTTAAATTCCTCATCGGTACGGATAGCCGCAAACTGCGCCGGTCGGTCCAGCGCCGGATGGGTGCCAAAGGTTTCGTAATCGTGGAACAAAAAAGTCGGGCGCGCGGCAGAGTCAGACACCAGTAATCTCATCCTGTTAAAAATTGACGTCTCTATGGTAAACGATTGGGGTGAGCAGTCCGAATAAAAAGCACGGTCAGGCAAGAAATTTGCGAGATCTGTTCCAGAAAAATTTGCGCATTGTCACATTTTTTTGCAATTAAGGCAGGTAACGACATCAGAACTGCCGTAAAAAGGTCATCGATTTTTACTGACCTGAGGATATACCGTTGAAACGCCGTCTGTTTATTGCTGTTTCTTTACTCGCTTCGAGTATTTCATCCGCGCTGGCCGCCGAGCCGCTGGATTTTTCACCTCAGCCGCCTGCCATTCAGGCAGGGTCCTGGGTATTAATGGATTACACCACGGGTCAAATCTTAACGGCGGGCAACGAACATCAGCAGCGCAATCCGGCGAGCCTGACCAAACTGATGACGGGGTACGTTGTCGATCGCGCCATTGATAGCCACCGTATTAGCCCCGATGACATTGTGACGGTCGGACGTGACGCCTGGGCGAAAGGCAATCCGGTCTTTGACGGTTCATCGCTGATGTTTCTGAAGGAGGGCGACCGGGTTTCCGTGCGCGATCTCAGCCGCGGCCTGATTGTTGACTCCGGCAATGACGCCTGCGTAGCGCTGGCGGATCACGTGGCGGGCGGTCAGCCGCAGTTCGTCAGGATGATGAATGACTACGTCGAAAAGCTGAACCTGCGCGATACCCACTTCGAAACCGTACACGGGCTGGATGCACCGGGTCAGCACAGCTCCGCTTACGATCTCGCCGTGCTTTCCCGTGCCATCATTCACGGCGAACCTGAGTTCTACCACATGTACAGCGAGAAAAGCCTGACCTGGAATGGCATCACCCAGCAGAACCGTAACGGGCTGCTGTGGGATAAGACCATGAACGTGGATGGCCTGAAAACGGGGCACACGTCGGGCGCGGGCTTCAACCTGATTGCCTCCGCGGTGGACGGTCAGCGTCGGCTGATTGCGGTGGTGATGGGCGCAGACAGCCCGAAAGGGCGTGAAGATCAGGCGCGCAAGCTGCTGCACTGGGGACAGCAAAATTTCGATACGGTGCAGATCCTGCATAACGGCAAAAAAGTGGGTACCGAACGCATCTGGTACGGCGATAAAGAGCAGATCGCGCTGGGCACGGATCAGGACTTCTGGCTGGCCTTGCCCAAAACGGAAGTGCCGAATATCAAGGCAAAATACGTGATGGACAAAAAAGAGCTGGAAGCGCCGATTGCCGCGCACCAGCGGGTAGGGGAGATCCAGCTGTACGATCGCGACAAGGTGGTTGCGCACTGGCCTCTGGTTACGCTGGAAAGCGTTGAAAAGGGCGGCCTTTTCTCCCGTCTCGGCGATTATCTGCATCATAAGCTCTAACCTTTCGGGCAGACTGGCAGTGTTGCGAGTCTGCTCGCATAATAAACATTCCCGGTTTGCCGATAATCGCGATTCTGCTTTATAGTGTATGTATATACAGTGATAAACGGAGGCAGCATGGACTACAGCGTCAGGCAGCAACAGAAACGTAAAATCGCAGGCTTTCATCTCGTGGGGCCGTGGGAAAAAACGGTCAAGCAGGGGTTCGAACAGCTCGTGATGTGGGTAGACGGGCGTCATATTCAGCCGCAGGAATGGGTAGCCGTTTATTACGACAACCCGGATGACGTGCCGGCGGAAAAGCTCCGCTGCGATACCGCCGTCACGGTCGCTGATGATTTCACTGTTCCTGAGAACAGCGAAGGGGTGATGATGACCGAAATCGCTGCCGGGGACTATGCTATCGCCGCTGCCCGTGTGGAAAATCATGATTTTGCCACCCCCTGGAACCAGTTCTTCAACTCCCTTCTCCAGGACAACGCCTACCAGATTGCGCCAAAACCGTGCTTCGAACGTTATCTGAATGATGGCAATGCAGACGGCTACTGGGACATTGAGATGTTTGTACCGGTAGAACACAAGGTGGGATAAGCCTGCGAAACGCAGGGTTTTTGAGCCGGGTGCGATCCACCCGCCTCAAAACACAGTACAATTGTGGTTTGCCGTAAAGCTGGAGACGGGTGTGCGCCCCGACAAGTCATTAACCCCATTTGAAATTCGGTTATACAAACATTATCGCGTGGTGCACGGTTGCCGCATTGCGCTGGCGTTTGTGTTGACCTTCGTACTGGTTCGTTTGCTGGATATCCCGGAAGGAACGTGGCCGCTGATCACGCTGGTGGTGGTGATGGGGCCGATCTCATTCTGGGGGAACGTGGTTCCTCGTGCCCTCGAACGCATAGGCGGCACCGTTTTAGGCTCGGCGCTTGGGCTTATCGCCCTGAAGCTGGAGCTGATTTCATTCCCGATCATGTTGCTGTGGTGCGCGGGGGCGATGTTTCTTTGCGGGTGGCTGGCGCTGGGCAAGAGGCCGTATCAGGCGTTGTTAATTGGCATTACGCTTGCGGTTGTGGTCGGCGCGCCGGCGGGCGATATGACTACCGCACTGTGGCGAAGCGGGGACGTTATCCTCGGCTCGTTGCTCGCCATGCTGTTTACCGGCATCTGGCCGCAGCGCGCCTTCCTGCACTGGCGCATTCAGATGGCAAACTACGTCACGGCATTTAACCGCGTCTACCAGGCCGGGTTTTCGCCGAATCTGATCGAACGCCCACGGCTGGAAAAGCACCTGCAAAAAATCCTCAATGACGTGGTCAAAATGCGCGGGTTGATTACCCCGGCAAGCAAAGAAACGCATATCCAGAAAGCCATTTTTGAAGCCATTCAGACGGTCAGCCGTAATCTGGTCTGTATGCTTGAACTGCAAATCAATGCCCACTGGGCTTCACGCCCCAGCCACTTTCTGATGCTCAACGCGCATACGCTGAAAGAGACGCAGCAGATGACGCAACAAACCCTGTTGACCATCGCCCATGCGCTCTACGAAGGGAATCCACAACCGATACGGGCAAACAGCGAGCGGCTGAACGAAATCGTCGCCGAGCTGAAACAGCTGATGAATGAGCGTCAGGCCGACAATGTGGCGGAAACGCCCATTCACGGCTATGTCTGGCTGAGTATGGAGCTGGCACGACAGCTGGAATTATTATCGCAGCTGATTTGCCGGGCACTGCGCAAATAAAAAGCGTACGTGATGCCTGCTGCTTCGATTCAGCAGCAATTAGGGTTATGATGGTTTTAAACGATATACTCATTGTCATTCGCAGCCGCTGTCTGTTAAAACGGTTGCTTTAACGAATCCGAATCTCACATTATCAGGGGTGTAAAAATGGAAACTATTAAGCCTTCGTTCCAGGATGTTCTGGAGTTCGTCCGCCTGTTCCGCCGCAAAAACAAGCTACAGCGTGAAATCCAGGACGTAGAGAAGAAGATCCGTGACAACCAGAAACGTGTCCTGCTGCTGGACAACCTGAGCGACTACATCAAGCCGGGTATGAGCGTTGAAGCTATTCAGGGCATCATCGCCAGCATGAAGAGCGATTACGAAGATCGCGTTGATGACTACATCATCAAAAATGCTGAGCTGTCCAAAGAGCGTCGCGATATCTCCAAAAAGCTGAAGGTGATGGGCGAAATCAAAAACGTCGACGCTAAAGGCGAGTAATCGCGCAATCTGTTGCCCGGTGGCGTTGCGCTTACCGGGTCTGCGATTCCGTAGGTCGGGTAAGGCGTAGCCGCCACCCGACAATTTTACCGAACGCAGAAAAGCAAAAAGCCTGCTTTGAAAGCAGGCTTTTTAAATGTGGCTCCTCTGACTGGACTCGAACCAGTGACATACGGATTAACAGTCCGCCGTTCTACCGACTGAACTACAGAGGAATCGTTGTGGAGGCTTATCTTAGCGGCGAAAAAACTTTTGTCAAACCTCATCTTAGGCAAAAGTGACTGATTGATGATTCTGTCGTCATTTTGTTGCCATTTCAGACATAATTTAATGGAAAATACTTTGCAGGATATGCATTTCTGCCCCATCATTTGAAATGGAGTTTCAACTTTCTCGCTAAGGTCCATTTTGAACGTCACCGCACCCATACGCCAGGCGATTATGCGCACGCCCTGGTATGCCAAACGTAAAAGTTATCGAGTTCTGTTCTGGCGTGAAATCACCCCCCTTGCCGTGCCTATTTTCCTGGAGAATACCTGCGTCCTGCTGATGGGCGTTCTCAGCACCTTCCTGGTGAGCTGGCTCGGCAAAGAAGCGATGGCCGGGGTAGGGCTGGCGGACAGTTTCAACATGGTGGTGATGTCCTTCTTTGCCGCCATCGATCTTGGGACGACGGTGGTGGTAGCGTTTAGCCTCGGCAAACTCGATCCGAAACGCGCCCGGGAAGCGGCCAGACAGTCGCTGATGATCATGACGATTTTCTCGATCGTTCTTGCGGCGGTCATTCATTACTACGGGAAAGAGATCATAGATATCGTCGCCGGCGAAGCGACCGGTGAGGTGAAGGCGCTGGCGCTCACCTACCTTGAAATGACGGTGCTGAGCTATCCGGCGGCAGCCATCGCGCTGATTGGCAGCGGCGCGCTTCGTGGCGCAGGCAAAACCAAAATTCCGCTGCTGATAAACGGTGGGATGAACATCCTGAACATTATCATCAGCAGCGTTTTGATTTACGGCGTCTTCTCCTGGGATGGCCTGGGCTTTGTCGGTGCCGGTTTAGGGCTGACGATTTCCCGCTATATTGGTGCGGCGGCGATCATTGGCGTCCTCATGGCGGGCATCACGCCGTCGCTGCGCCTGACGCTGAAAAGCTATTTCCGTCCGCTTAACTTCGCCATTATCTGGGAAGTGATGGGTATCGGGATCCCGGCCAGCATCGAATCCGTGCTGTTTAACGGCGGGAAACTGCTGACGCAGATGTTTGTTGCCGGGATGGGCACCGACGTCATCGCCGGCAACTTTATTGCCTTCTCCATCGCCTCGCTGATTAACCTGCCGGGTAACGCGCTGGGCTCGGCGTCGACCATCATTACCGGTAAACGCCTCGGCAAGGGGCAGATAGGGCAGGCGGAACGGCAGCTTCGCCACGTCTTCTGGCTTTCAACCATCGGGCTGACCGCGATTGCATGGGGCACCGCGCCGTTTGCCGGACTGATGGCCTCGTTTTATACCCACGAAAACGACGTAAAAGAGGTGGTGAAGGTGCTGATTTGGCTCAACGCGGCGTTTATGCCGATCTGGGCCGCGTCCTGGGTACTTCCTGCCGGGCTGAAAGGGGCGCGCGACGCTCGCTTTGCCATGTGGGTCTCTATGCTCGGCATGTGGGGCTGCCGCGTCGTGGCGGGCTATACGCTGGGGGTGATGCTAGGCATGGGCGTGGTCGGCGTCTGGCTGGGGATGTTCCTTGACTGGGCCGTGCGCGGCGCGCTGTTCTACTGGCGCATGGTGAGCGGACGCTGGCTGTGGAAATATCCGCGAAAAAAAGCGGAACAGGCGGTTTCGGAAACCGCAAACGCCTGACAAATGCGCGAAGTGGAGAATAAATCGGCAAACGATTGAAAATCTGCATTCACCCTTTGACATCCTCAGGGCGCATCGATAATATGCGCCCCGTTCACACGATTCCTCTGTAGTTCAGTCGGTAGAACGGCGGACTGTTAATCCGTATGTCACTGGTTCGAGTCCAGTCAGAGGAGCCAAATTTGAAAAGCCTGCTTTTATAGCAGGCTTTTTGCTTTTCTGCGTTCGGTAAACTTGTCGGGTGGCGCTCCGCTTACCCGACCTACGAATCCCAGGCCGGGTGAGTGGTGTGCGTGATGTGTCCTTGTTATCAGCGGAACGGTGGCTCATTAAAGGTGCGCAGCTTGCGGGAGTGCAGTTTATCGCCCTCGGCACGCAGTAAATCTATAGCGCGAATACCAATCTGAAGATGCTCTGAGATCGCCCCTTCGTAAAAACGGTTCGCCTGGCCCGGCAGCTTGATCTCGCCGTGCAGCGGTTTATCGGACACGCACAGCAGCGTGCCGTAAGGAACGCGGAAGCGGTAGCCCTGCGCCGCAATGGTGGCGCTTTCCATATCGATCGCCACCGCGCGGCTGAGGTTAAAGCGCAGGGCGGAGGCGGAATAACGCAGCTCCCAGTTACGATCGTCGGTAGTGACCACCGTGCCGGTGCGCAGGCGCTGCTTCACCTCTTCACCCGGCATACCGCTCACCTCTTTAGTGGCGTCATACAGGGCGCGCTGGACTTCCGCGATGCTCGGGATAGGAATGTCCGGCGGCAGAACCGCGTCAAGGACGTGGTCGTCGCGCAGGTACGCGTGGGCGAGAACGTAATCCCCAATCAGCTGGCTTTCGCGCAGGCCGCCGCAGTGGCCAATCATCAGCCAGACGTCCGGGCGCAGAACCGCCAGGTGGTCGCAGATGGTTTTTGCGTTTGACGGCCCAACGCCAATATTAATCAGCGTAATGCCCTGGCCGTCGGCGGTGATCAGGTGCCAGGCCGGCATCTGGTGCTTTTTCCACGCCAGGTCGGAAATGGCCTGCTCCGGCGCTTCGGTTTCAGCGGTGATCCAGATCCCGCCCGCGCAAGACAGGGCGACGTAAGGGCTATCCGGATCGAGGATCTGGCTACAGCCCCAGCGAACAAACTCGTCCACGTAGCGGGTGTAGTTGGTAAACAGCACGAACGGCTGGAAATGCTCGGCTGGGGTGCCGGTGTAGTGGCGCAGGCGCGCCAGCGAAAAATCCACGCGGCGGGCGTCAAAGTGCGAGAGCGGTGAAAATTCTGCCGGGTGATAAATTCCGTCCGCCGTCTCGTCGCCAATCTGCGAAAGCTCGGTGGTCGGGAAGTGGCGCGTCAGCCCCGCGCTCATGGAGCGGTCCAGCGTTAGCGCCGAGCCGTCAATTACGTACGGGTAAGGGATCTCATGTAGCGACGGTTCAACGGATATATGCGCACCGTAATCCTGATACAGCAACGTGAGCTGTTCTTCCAGGTAGGGGCGGAACAGCGCAGGGCGCGTGATGGTCGTGCTGTAACAGCCGGAGTGGGTAAAACGTGCATAGGCGCGGGTTTTCGGATTGCTGCTGGCGCTGCCGTCCCAGGTGACAGAGAGCGATGGATAAACAAAAAGGCCCTGAGTTCTGGCCTTTTCATCGGGAAGTTTCCCTGTTTCGATATATTCACTGATGGCGCTGCGCAGTGCGTTGACGGATTGCTCATACAACGCGTCGAGTTTTTCCAGCGCCTGAGCCGGGGTCAGGCTGGAGCCCTTATTATTCATGTCTGTCTCCTTGTTCCACAGGTGTGCGGCAATACCCGATAGTATGTCACACGCCCGTGAAACTAAAGTGAGGAGATCGGCCTAGCGCGTTTCCTTCATGAACAGGGCGGTCGCGGCGGAGAGCAGGCAGCCTGCCAGCAGATAAATCGCCACGCTGTGCCAGTTCCCGCCGGAGAAGGTCACCAGCGCGGCGGCGATAAACGGCGTAAACCCGCCGCCGACCACGCTCGCCACCTGATATCCCACGCCCGCGCCGCTATAACGATAGCTGGCGCCGAACAACTCGGTAAACATCGGCTGCTGCACGCACACCACCATATCGTGGGCGATGTTGGCGAGCATGATGGCGAAGAAGACGATCCAGAACACCGACTGCGCCTCCAGCGCCATAAAGAACGGCCAGGCGCTGAGCGTGCCGATAAGCGCGCCCGTGATGTAAACCCGGCGGCGGCCAAACCGGTCCGCGAGCCAGGCGAAGCAGGGGATGGTCAGGCAGCTGATCCCGCCCACCACCAGGCCAATGTTCAGAAACAGCTCACGCGGCAGGCCGAGGTTCTGGGTGGAGTAGTTCAGGGCGAAGGCGGTGACGATATACATGGTCAGCAGTTCGCACAGGCGCAGGGCGATGATTTTCAGAAAAGCGCCAGGGTGCTGCACCAGCGCTTCCATCACCGGCAGCCTTTTTTTCGCGACCGGTTTTTCGCGCTGCTGCTGCTCAAACTCAGCCGACTCTTCCATGCCGTTGCGGATCCACAGGGCCGCGATGACCAGCACAATGCTGAAGATAAACGGAATGCGCCAGCCCCAGCTCAGGAACTGCTCGTCTGTCGTGAGCTGGCTAATGAGCGACACCAGCCCGGTGGAAAGCAGTAGCCCCACGCCATAACCCACCTGCACGCCGCTGCTGTAAAACGCCTTCCTGTGCTTCGGCGCGCTTTCCACGGACAGCAATGCCGCGCCGCCCCATTCACCGCCGACGGCAAAGCCCTGAATGGCGCGCAATGTCACCAGCAACACCGGGGCCCACCAGCCAATCGACGCAAAGGAAGGCAAAATACCGATAAGCGCGGTGGCAATGCCCATCATCCAGACGGTGAGCATCAGCATCCGTTTCCGGCCAAGGCGGTCACCGAAGTGGCCGAAAATGATGCCGCCCAGCGGACGAAACAGAAAACCGACGCCAAAGGTGGCAAATGCGGCGAGCGTGCCCATGGCGGGGCTAATCTGGGGGAAAAATTCGCGGTTAAATACCAGCGCAGCGGTAATACCGTAGAGCAGAAAGTCATACCAGTCGACGACGGCGCCTGCGAAGCTACCTAAAGCGGCGCGGCGGGCGCGGTTCAGCGAAGGCGTCTCCTCGCTGCGGCGAGCGGAGATGAGGGTGGAGTCCATAGTTGTCCTGTCTGTACTGATTTTTAATTATTGGTATAAGAAAAGGTCACTCACATTGCGGCCGTCATCGTGACGGAAGGTATGAGACTACCGCGACGGGCGGCCAGAGAAAACGTTTTTATCTTTCCTGAAAGCGCTGAATAAATAAATTTCATCTTACCCGGGCCCAATATAAATCAGCCTGTTTGGCTCCGGTTAGGGCTGAATGGTTTACAGTAATAGTGATCGCTGCGTGACGTAAGCTGAGGGAATAACGATGCAACGCCTCTTTCCTGCACTCTGGGTAGTCCTGTTTTTGGTGGCTTCGCCGCTGTATGCGGAGCCGAAAGTCTATGGCGAACAGCGCATTCACCGCTGGTGGGATGCGGTAACGGACGATATTTCCCAGACCTGGGAGCAGCCGGAGCGTTACGATCTCTACCTGCCGTTTCTGAGCTGGCACGCCCGCTTCATGTATGACAAAGAGAAAACGGACAACTACAACGAGATGCCGTGGGGCGGTGGGCTGGGCGTGTCTCGTTACAACGACGAGGGCAACTGGAGCGCGCTCTTCGCCATGATGTTTAAAGATTCCCACAACGAGTGGCAGCCCGCGATGGGCTACGGCTGGGAGAAGGGCTGGTATCTGGATAACGCGAAAGATTTTCGTCTGGGGCTGGGCGCCGCGGCGGGGATCACCGCGCGCGACGACTTTGCTAACTACGTACCGCTGCCGTTTATCTTTCCCCTGTTCTCAGCCGGATACAAGCGCGTTACCGTCCAGTTCACCTATATTCCCGGCACCTACAACAACGGCAACGTGCTGTTTGCCTGGCTGCGGCTGGGCTTTTAAAGGGTAATGACCTTTTTGGCCACCGCGTTGGAGAGGATGAGCAGTGAAAACAGGACCGACGTAATAAAGGTGAGCACAATCAGGGCCAACTTGATGCTCAGAGAGGTCACCGGAATGAGCGCCGTCAGCAGGTGAAACACCGAGTAGTGCATAATATAGACTCCGGTCATCGTTTTGCTAATGGCGGCCAGCACGGACTCTTTAAACTCCGCATTGCGGCGAAAGCGCACGCCGTTGGCCGCGATCACCAGGGCGATAATCAGAATGTAGATTTGCGATCCGGTGAGGATAAAGGCGTTTCTGTCCGCTTTAAACAGGGCAAAAAAGAAGTGCCGCTCGTAAAACCACGTGAACAGATAGATAAACGGGATGGCAATCACCGCTGCCCTGACCACGTTTTTGCGGCCAATCCACGCCGCGATGTGCGGATCGCAAAAGAGTTGTCCCGTCAGATAAAACAGCAGCCACGTCCACAGGCGATACTGCGGCGACAGCGAAAGGACATGTACGTCAGGATAGAGCGCTGACAGCAAATCGTACCCGTAGGAGAAAAGCAGCAGGGCGGCAATCACCCCAACGAAAAGCGTTCGCCGCTGGCTGAGCCACTCCACCACAGGATGAAATGTGTAAATCACGATAAACGCGAACACGAACCAGGGTTGGATCAGATACCCGCGCTGATAGGGCTCCCACAGGTAATAAATGGTCACCCAGAACAGAAAGACGATCACCAGGCTTTTGATCTTATCAAGCTGCCAGCGGGTGCCGTGGCGGGATTGCCCATCCAGATAGCCTGCCACCACAAAAAACAGCGGCGTGGCAATGGTCGAGATAAACGTTAAAAAGCCGAGGATCCAGTGATAGTCATAATCGTACCGATCCCAGGTATTGTAGATGGTGAAGAAAGTCACCGCCGTCATACAGCCCAGCGTCTTGATGATGTTCAGCCCTGTCGCATTCATTGTTGTTCAGCTTCGTCCTTACGATGGAAACACGCGTAAATTACCGGGAGTACCAGCAGCGTCAGGATTGTAGCAAACCCAAGTCCAAACATAATCACAACGGCCATGCTCTGGAAGAACACATCCAGCAGCAGAGGAGCGAGCCCGAGCACGGTGGTAAAGGCGGTGAGCAGGATGGGGCGCAGGCGCGAGGTGGCGGCGTAAACGATCGCGCTGTGCTGATCCTGCTGCGCTTTCTGCTGTTCAATTTCCTCTACCAGCACAATGCCGTTGCGGATCAGCATCCCGCTCAGGCTCAGCAGGCCAATCAGCGCCATAAAGCCAAAGGGGATCCCGGTCAGCAAAAACCCCGGCGTCACGCCGATCAACGCCAGCGGCACGGTCAGCCATATAGCGACGGCGTTTTTCACCGAGCTGAACATCAGCACCGTGATCACAAACATCACCAGATAACCGAGCGGCAGCGTGGTGAACAGTCCCTGCTGCGCTTCGCTGGCGTTCTCCACGTCCCCGCCCCACTCGATGCTGTAGCCGTGGGGCAGGGGGAGCGCATCAATTTGCGGCTTCACCCGGGCGAGAATATCGCCGGAGGTTTGCTGGCTTAGCGGGTCGGGATCGGTCTGCACGGTCAGCACGCGGGAGCGGTCGCGACGCAGGATCAGCGGATCTTCCCACTCCAGCGCGAAGCCGCTGACGACGTTGCTCAGCGGGATATACTGCTGCCGGGTCTGGCTCCAGACCAGGACGTTATTCAGGTGATTGGCGTCCAGCCGCTCGCTTTCCGGCGGGCGCACCACCACGGGCAGCAGATCGCTGCCTTCACGGTACAGCCCCGCCCGGCTGCCGGAGAAATTCATCTCCAGTGCGTTATCCACGTCCTGCTTATCCACGCCAAGCTCGCGGCCCAGCGCGGTAACGTACTGCGGGCGGATCACTTTGCTGCGGTTTTGCCAGTCGTTCCTGACGCTATCCGTGGCCGGATCGCGCGTGAGGATGTTGTCTACCTGGCTGGCGATCAGGCGCAGCCTGTCCGGGTCAGGGCCTTTAATACGCACTTCTATAGCGCTGTCGCCGGAAGGACCAAACATCACCCGTTTCGTGCTGGCGTTAACCTGCGGATAGTTCCGGGCGATGTACTCATCAACGTGGCGGGTCAGGGCAGAGATGTTACGCTGGTCGTCCATCCGCACCATGATTTGCGCATAGTTGCTGTACTGGCGCTGTCCGCTGTAGGTCAAAATAAAACGCATACTTCCCTGACCGATCGTCGAGACCGTGGTTTCCACGCCTGGCTGGCCGTTGATGGTTTTCTCGATATCGCCGGTCATCTTCTCGGTCCATTTAATGTCGGTACCGTAAGGGAGCCAGAGGTCGACAAAGAAAATCGGCGTGCTGGAGGAGGGGAAGAAGTTCTGCCGCACCGAGCCAAAGCCCCAGATGGCGGCAGCCAGCAGCGCGGCCATCACCACCAGCGTTGGTGCTTTACGCCGCAACAGCGACCTGAGCAAACCCTGGTAAATGCGATAGATGCGTTTGTCGTAGGGGTCCGTTTTGTCGGTCTCTGGCGGCGCAGCGTCGTGTTTAAACAGCCACCATTTGATCAGCACCGGCGTAATGGTGAGGGCAGAGAACCAGCTCAGCATGAGCGAAATCAGCAGAACCTGGAACAGCGACTTACAGTATTCGCCGGTGGAGTCCTGCGACAGCCCGACGGGCGCGAAGGCCAGAATGGCGATGACCGTCGCCCCCAGCAGCGGCAGCGCAGAACGGCGAATAATGTGGTTAATGGCGCTCAGCAGGGGCGAGCCCTGCTGCCGGGCGATCAGTACCCCTTCGACAACCACGATGGCATTGTCCACCAGCATGCTGAGGGCGATGATCAGCGCCCCCAGCGAAATGCGCTGAAGTTCAATGCCCCAGAGATACATGATCAGCAGCGTGCCCAGCACGTTGAGCGCGAGGGAAAAGGCGATAATGATCCCGCTGCGTACGCCCATAAAGATCAGCAACACACCGACGACAATCGCCAGCGCCATCAGGAAATTAATGATAAATCCGTTAACGGAATCACCGACTTCCGCCGCCTGATCGTAAAACAGATCGATATGGATGCCTGCCGGCTTTTCGGCTGACATCTGCTCAAGCTTCGCCTCCAGCGCATGTCCCACGTCGATCACGTTTACGCCGGGGATAAAGGAGACGCCCATGGTGACGGCTTTTCTGCCGTTGGCATGGTAGATGCTGGAGGGGGAGGCATCCAGCCCGCGCGACAGGGTGGCAATATCCCGCAAGCGGGTAGCCGCCCCAGCGCCGGGCGGGGTTACGATCAGATCGGCAAGCTCGTCAATACTCTCGAATTCCCCGGTAGGATGCAGGCGAATGGACTCGGTCCCGGCGGGAATGTCTCCGGCGCTGGAGACCACGTTCAGCCTGCTTAACAGGGCAGAAAGCTGGTTCAGCGTTATCCCGCGGGCGGCCATTTTGGTCAGAGAGATGTCCACGTTAATCTGCTGGGTGATGGCACCGCCAATGGCAACTTTGCCCACGCCCGGCACAAGGACCAGCTCCCGGCGCAGCTGCTCGGCATACCGCACCAGTTCCGGATTGCTGAATTCATCGCCGGAAATGGCAAAGAAAAAGCCAAACACGTCGCCAAAATCGTCATTCACAAACGGGGCGACTACGCCCGGCGGAAACTGTCGGGCGGCATCTCCCACCCGGCGGCGCAGCTCATCCCAGATTTGCGGTAGCTCATCTGAGTGGTAGCGCGAGGCAATATTGACCGTGATCTGCGACAGGCCGTTGGAGGAGATGGAGCTGACGTTATCGAGGTAAGGGAGCTGCTGAAGCGCGTTTTCCAGCGGCAGGGTGACCTCTTCCTCAACCTGCTGCGCCGACGCGCCCGGATAATGGGCGATCACCACCGCAGTTTTGATGGTAAACGCCGGATCTTCCAGCCTGCCGATGTTCAGCAGGGCAATAATGCCGCCCACGCCCAGCAGCAGAATAGTCAGCCAGACGCGAACCGGATTACTGATAAACTGACGAGAGATATCCATTACAGTCCCCGTTCACGCGTCCAGATGCGTACCGGCTGGTTGGCGTGTAGCTCGCCCACGCCTGCGGCCACCACGCGTTCACCGGCCTTAAGCCCGTCGACGACGACGATGCCCTCAGCGCTAACTTGCCCCACGCTGACCTTACGATCTTCCAGGTGCAACGTTTCGCCTTCGCCCGTTACCACCCAGACGTGCGGCTCATTGCGCGGGCGGTTATCCGGGCTAAAGACCGCCTCAACCGGCACCACCAGCGCCTCGCTGCCCACGCCCGCCGGCAGGTCGGTTAAATTGACCGTGACCGTCCCGCTGACGCCGCCCACAACGGGAAAATCATTCGGGCGGGGCATGGTTAAAATCACCTGCCAGGTCAGCGTGTTGCTGTCGCTACTGCCCGAGTGTTCTTTGTACACTGCGGTGAACTCGCGCCCGGGCAGGGCATTGATCCTCACCACCGGTCTGTACTGCGCATTGCGGATATCGAAGGTTTTAAACAGATTTTCCGGAAGGCTGAAAACTACGTCCAGCAGGTCTGTACGGGTCAATGTGACGATGGGCTGGCCGGCTGACACGACCTGATGATTTCGCACATGGACGCTGGCCGCTGTCCCGCTAAAGGGGGCGACGAGCGTCATCTGGCTCAATTCTTCTCGCGCAATCTGTAGCGCGGCGTTTGCAGAATCGCGGCTGGCGCGCTGGACATCCATCTCGGCCTTCGACACGGCCTGACGTCCCGCCAGCGTCTGGAAGCGGTCGAATTGCCTCTGCGCCAGGGTTGCCGCCGTTTGCCTGTCGTTCAGACGCTGCCGGGCTTCACGATCGTTAAGACTGGCGAGCCGTTGCCCCTGTTTGACAACGGCGCCCTGGCGAATGTCCAGGGCCTCAATCTGCCCGGCACGTTTGAACGCGAGATCCGTAGCGTCGCCGGATTCGATGCGGGCGGGAAAGACGCGCTGCTGCGCGTTGCCGGCCTTCACCACCTCTGCGACTTTTACCATTTTCGGCAGGGGCGCGGCGCGATCGGGTTTAGGATCGCACGCCGTCAGCAGTAATAACACAGCGGGCAGAAGAGAGACGTAGCGCTTCACAGTATTCCCCTGATAATAATTGTTTTATTTATTTCGTCATCAATGCTGGGGTGGCGCTATTCTGCCAGGGCCGAGACGACCACATAGGTAAATAAACCGATTGCTGTGCTGGCGATAATGGCAAGCGCGATAAACAAACCAAGGCGAATCAGGCTTAAACCGTACATGCATTCCTCCATGAGGTAGAAGGTGGCGCAGGGTAAATATGAATGAACGTATTGCATGCCTGACTATGAGCATAGTCGGTGAATAAATAAATGTTAAATAACCATTATTAGTGGCGTGGCAGGCTAAGGCGAAACACGTGTGACGATAGCGTATTCGCTTTGAATAACAACCTGATATTCCTGTGCTACGTTTAATAGCATTCATCCCTTTTTTCCGTAAAAGGCCTTTGCGCATATACCCCCTGGTTTGATGCGATCTCTCCTGATTCACTCACAGCTGTGTTGGTTATAAAAAGGATGCTTGATATGTATAAAACGATTCTGGTGCCGGTGGATGTTTACGAAACAGCGCTTTCAGATAAAGCGCTACAGCATGCCCAGTTCCTGGCGCAAAGCGCATCGGGTGACGTTCATCTGCTGTACGTTATGCCAAAGTTCTCGGCTGAACTGACCCGCGGTTTTATTGCAGACGCGAGAAAGATGGATGAATATATGGTTAATAATGCTAAAGAAAAACTTGCCGCGCTGGTAAAAAAAATCAACCTGCCGGAAGAAAATGTTCATCTTCACGTTCGCAGCGGGAATATACGTGATGAGGCGATCAAACTGGCGGATGAACTTAACGCCGGCGCAATAATTGTGGGGTCGCGCAATCCAAATATTCAAACCCACTTATTAGGTTCAGAGGCGGCGAGTATCGTTCGTTATGCGCATGTTCCTGTTTTCGTTATTCGTTAATTGCATGAAAGCAAGGTGATTTCTGAAAAGAACCCGAGGAAGGAACGATGATAACAGAAAAGCCTCACCGTCCGTATTATCAACAGACCGTTGATGAAACCCTGACAAATATCCAATCCAGCCTGGACGGACTTAGCAGTGCGGAAGCCACCGTCAGGCTGGACAAATATGGTGAAAATGCCTTACCGCAAAAACCGGGTAAACCCGGCTGGCTGCGCTTTCTGGCTCATTTCAACGATGTTCTCATTTACGTTCTGCTGGTGGCGGCGCTGCTTAAGCTGATAATGGGACACTGGGTGGATATGTTTGTCATTCTCGGGGTGGCCGTCATTAACGCCCTGATTGGCCATATTCAGGAGAGCAATGCGGAGAAATCGCTGCAAAGTATTCGCAATATGCTCTCCAGCGAGGCGGTGGTCATCCGGCAGGGCAGCCATGAAACCATCCCCACCACGGCGCTGGTGCCGGGAGACATCGTGGTTATACGCGCCGGAGATCGCATTCCTGCCGATCTTCGCGTGATAGAGGCGCACAACCTGCGGGTGGAAGAGGCTATCCTCACCGGCGAATCCACCGTCGTGGAGAAAAGCAGCGATGCGCTCAGCGGCGAACTGCCGTTAGGCGACCGTTACAACCTGCTGTATTCCGGCACCACGGTCAGCTCCGGCGGGGGGAAAGGGCTGGTGGTGGCGACCGGCGGCGAGACCGAGCTCGGCCATATCAACCAGATGATGTCGGACATTGAAAAACACCGTACCCCGCTGATGGTGCAAATGGACAAGCTCGGCAAGACCATTTTCATCACCATTCTGGTCATGATGCTGGCGCTGTTTGTTTTCAGCCTCATCTTCCGCGATATGCCCGTTTCAGAGCTGGTACTGTCGCTGATTAGCCTGGCGGTGGCGGCGGTGCCGGAAGGATTACCGGCCATTATCTCGATCATCCTCTCGCTGGGCGTGCAGGCGATGGCGCGCCGCAAGGCGATTATTCGCAAGCTGCCTACCGTGGAAACCCTGGGGGCGATGACGGTTATCTGCTCGGATAAAACCGGCACCCTGACCATGAATGAGATGACGGTAAAAGCGGTGATTACCGCGGACACCACCTACCGCGTGGAGGGCGACAGCTACGAGCCGGTGGGCACTATTCACCCTGTTGACGATCCGACGCCAGTCAGCGTGACCCAGGGATCTGTGCTGGAGCGCTATCTGCGCACCGTCGATCTCTGTAATGACAGCCAGCTGATCAAAGATGAGCAGGGGTTATGGAAAATCACCGGCGGCCCCACCGAAGGCGCGCTGAAGGTGCTAGCGGCCAAAATTCCGCTGCCAGCAGTTGATGCCGAGTTGCGCAGTAAAATCCCATTCGATTCGCAGTACAAATACATGTCTACCCTGTATCGTCTGGGCGACGAAGAGGTGATGTTAATCACCGGTGCGCCGGACGTCCTTTTCCGTCTTTGTCAGCACCAGCAGACCCATAGCGGGCTCGAGCCGTTCAACCTGCACTACTGGGAAGAGAAGATTGAAGAGTATGCGCGCGAAGGGTTGCGCATGGTGGCTGCGGCCTGGAAGCCGGCCGCCAGCGGCCAGCGTGAGCTGACCCATGCCGATCTGCAAGAGGGCGTTATTCTGCTCGGCATCGCGGGCATGATGGATCCCCCGCGCCCGGAAGCCATTACGGCCATCGCCGACTGCCTACAGGCGGGCATTCGCGTGAAAATGATCACCGGGGATCATCCGCAAACGGCGATGAGCATTGGTCAGATGCTGGGTATTGGCAACGCGGCGAGCGCCATCACCGGGCGCGAGCTGGAGGCGATGGACGACCATCAGCTGAGCGAGGCGGCGCAAAAATACGATATCTTTGCCCGAACCAGCCCGGAAGATAAATTCCGCCTGGTGCAGGCGCTGCAAAGTAAGCAGGAAGTGGTAGGGATGACCGGGGACGGGGTGAACGATGCGCCGGCGCTGAAGCGGGCGGACGTTGGCATCGCGATGGGGATCAAAGGTACTGAAGTCACCAAAGAAGCCGCCGACATGGTGTTAACGGACGATAACTTTGCCACCATTGCCCGGGCGATCCATGAAGGGCGTCGGGTCTACGACAACCTGAAAAAGACCATTCTGTTCGTGATCCCCAGCAACATCGCCCAGGCTCTGCTGATCATTATCGCCCTGCTGGCGGGGAACCTGATCCCGCTAACACCGGTACTGATCCTGTGGATGAACATGGCAACCTCGGCAACGCTGTCGTTTGGCCTGGCGTTTGAAGCGGGTGAAAAGGACATCATGAACCGGCCGCCGCGTAAGTCTAACCTGCACGTGATGGACGGTTACGCCATCTGGCGCGTGGTGTTTGTCGGCCTGATGATCGCCATCAGCGCCTTTGTGCTGGAGGCCTGGCTACAACCGCGCGGCTACTCGCCGGAGTTCATCCGCACGGTGTTGCTGCAAATGCTGGTGACTGCCCAGTGGTTTTACATGCTCAACTGCCGCGTCACCGACGGCTTCTCCCTGAGTAAAGGTCTGCTGGCTAACAAGGGGATATGGATTGTGAGCGGCGTACTGCTGGCGCTTCAGCTTCTGATCGTCTATGCGCCGTTCATGCAAATGCTGTTCGGTACCGAGGCGCTGCCGTTCCGCTACTGGATCATTACTTTCCTGGTCGGGTTTGCGATGTTCATGATCGTTGAAGCGGAAAAAGTCCTTACCCGGAGATGGCGCACGACGAAAAAGTGATTGCGTGAGTATGATAAGCCTGCCCACCGGCAGGCTTTCTCTTTTGGATGAGTACAGAACACTATGATTCGATTTGTCGCGTTCGTTTTTACGCTTTGTATGCTGGTTCCCGCTGCATCTGCTGTCACTTACCCGCTGCCTCCCGAGGGGAGCCGCCTGGTGGGAGCGCCGGTAACCGTCACCGTACCTGAAGGCAATACCCTGCCGCTCGAAGCGTTTGCAGCGCAGCACGGGCAGGGGTTGAGCAATATGCTGGAAGCTAACCCGGGGGTAGATCCGTTTTTACCGCGTGCCGGTACACAGCTGGTGGTGCCGCAGCAGTTAATTTTGCCGCCAACGGTGCGCGAGGGGATTGTGGTGAACGTCGCGGAAATGCGCCTTTACTATTATCCACCCGGCAGCAATACGGTTGAGGTGCTGCCTATTGGCATTGGTCAGGCCGGGCGCGAGACGCCGCGTAACTGGGTAACCGCCGTTGAGCGCAAGCAGGAAGGCCCAACCTGGTCACCGACGCCCAACACGCGGCGCGCTTACGCGAAAGAGGGGAAAACGTTGCCCGCGTTCGTTCCCGCCGGGCCGGATAACCCGATGGGGCTGTATGCTCTCTATATCGGCAGGCTGTACGCTATTCACGGTACCAACTCGAATTTCGGCATCGGCCTGCGTGTCAGCCAGGGCTGCATTCGCCTGCGTAATAACGATATCAAATACCTGTTCGATAACGTTTCGGTGGGGACGCGGGTACAGCTTATCGATCAGCCCGTAAAAGTGACCACCGAGCCGGACGGCAGCCGCTGGGTTGAGGTCCACGAGCCACTTTCACGCAATCGGGCTGAATTTGAATCGACCAACAAGGTGCCGCTGCCGATTACGGCTGCACTGCGGTCGCAGCTCGTGAGCGAGGGTGCAGCCGCTGAGCTGGAACGGCGGTCGGGGATGCCGGTGAAGCTTGCTATGCCCGGTGGCGCTGCGCTTACCGGGCCTACAGGACCGTAGGTCGGGTAAGGCGCAGCCGCCACCCGACAAACTTACCGAACGCAGAAAAGCAAAAAGCCTGCTTTAAAAGCAGGCTTTTCAAATTTGGCTCCTCTGACTGGACTCGAACCAGTGACATACGGATTAACAGTCCGCCGTTCTACCGACTGAACTACAGAGGAATCGTGTGAACGGGGCGCATATTATCGACCTGCGTACGCCTTGTCAAAGGATGGATCGCTGACTTTCAACTGTTTGCTGACAAAACCAGCAAAGTGACGTTTTTGCCAACGGAATGCACCATTTTTGTGCAGACATACCCCGAATGGGGCAGATCGGAAACCACTGTCCCGGACTCAAAACTGGCATTAGCGATTGGCTTTCCTTATTTTCAGCCGCTTAGCGCAGATATTTTCCCGCCGCCAAAAACTGGCATCCATATTGCAAAACCTGTTTAACAACACAGCCGTTACCGGCACGCTATTTTCGAACAGGGGGCAACATGAACTTAAGACGACTGAAATACTTCGTAAAAATCGTCGATATCGGCAGCCTGACCCAGGCGGCTGAAGTGCTGCATATCGCGCAGCCTGCGCTGAGCCAGCAGGTCGCGACTCTGGAAGGCGAAATGGACCAGCAACTGTTGATCCGCACCAAGCGCGGCGTAACGCCTACCGAAGCGGGAAAAATTTTATACACCCACGCCCGGACGATCCTGCGTCAGTGCGAACAGGCGCAGCTGGCCGTTCATAATGTGGGGCAGACCCTGAGCGGGCATGTCTCCATCGGCCTGGCGCCGGGAACGGCCGCATCGTCTGTCACCATGCCGCTGCTTCAGGCGGTACGCGCTGAGCTACCGGAAGTGCTGGTTTATCTGCATGAGAACAGCGGTTCCGTGCTCAATGACAAACTGCTCAACGGTCAGCTGGACATGGCCGTGCTGTACGACCGCTCACCGGTTGCCGGGATCACCAGCCAGCCGCTGCTGAAGGAAGATCTTTATCTGGTCGGGACCCGTGATTGCCCGGGGCAGAGCATTGATTTAACCGCCGTGGCGGAGATGAACCTGTTCCTGCCGCGCGACTACAGCGCCGTGCGCGTGCGCGTCGACGAAGCGTTCTCGCTGCGCCGTCTGACGGCGAAAATTATCGGAGAGATTGACTCCATCTCCACGCTGACTGCCGCCATTGCCAGTGGTATGGGGGTTACGGTACTGCCCGAGTCTGCCGCACGTTCACTGTGCAGCGCGGCGAACGGCTGGATGGCCCGCATCACTACGCCCTCCATGAGCTTACCGCTCTCTTTGAATATGTCCGCGCGCGGTTCACTGACACCGCAGGCGCAGGCGGTGAAAGAGATCCTGATGTCTCTGGTCAGCAAGCCGTCGCTGGAAAACCGCGAGCTGCAACTGGTGAGCTGATATTCCAAATAAGCATAAGATGCTGGTTTTTATTATTTGTTCTACAGCCCGGCTGACTCTAACAATAGCCTTATGTCAGATGCGCCGGAGTGAATCGTGAATTTCCAGCAACTTAAAATTATTCGTGAGGCGGCCAGGCGGGATTACAACCTGACCGAAGTCGCCAACATGCTCTACACCTCCCAGTCGGGCGTCAGCCGGCATATCCGCGAGCTGGAGGAGGAGTTAGGCATTGAGATTTTTATCCGTCGTGGCAAGCGCCTGCTGGGCATGACGGAACCAGGCAAGGCATTGCTGACCATCGCTGAGCGCATTCTCAACGAGGCCAGCAACGTTCGCCGGCTGGCGGATCTCTTTACCAACGACGCTTCGGGGGTGCTGACCATCGCCACCACCCACACGCAAGCGCGCTACAGCCTTCCGACGGTGATCAAAGCCTTTCGTGAAATCTTTCCTGACGTACGGCTCGAGCTCATCCAGGGCACGCCGCAGGAAATCGAAGTGCTGCTGCATAACGGTGGGGCAGATATCGGTATCGCCAGCGAGCGGCTGAGCAATGACCCGCTGCTGGTGGCATTCCCGTGGTTCCGCTGGCATCACAGCCTGCTGTTACCCGCCGATCACCCCCTGAACCAGGTTTCACCACTGACGCTGGAAGAGATCGCCAAATGGCCGCTGATTACCTACCGGCAGGGCATTACCGGACGCTCGCGCATTGATGAAGCGTTCAAGCGTAAAGGGCTCACGCCGGACGTGGTGCTGAGCGCACAGGATTCAGACGTGATCAAAACCTACGTCGAGCTAGGGCTGGGGATTGGCCTGGTGGCCGAGCAGTCCGGCGCAGAGCGTGAAGCCGATAATCTGGTGCGTCTCGATACGCGTCACCTGTTCGACGCGAATACCGTCTGGCTGGGGCTGAAACGCGGGCAACTTCAGCGCAACTACGTGTGGCGATTTATCGAGCTCTGCAATGCGGGGCTCTCCGTGGATGAGATCAAACGTCAGGTGATGGAGCCGGAAGAAGTGGCGATTGATTATCAGATTTAGTCGCTAATCAGCAGGCCGGGTAAGGCGCAGCCGCCACCCGGCAAATTTACCGAACCCACAAAAGCAAAAAGCCTGCTATGAAAGCAGGCTTTTCAAATTTGGCTCCTCTGACTGGACTCGAACTTCATCTGTTTCTCCTGTTATTAGTGGTGATGAAATAATGGCATGATTTTTTACCATCATATTTACCAACATTTTTAATCTTGTATCTTTAAAATGTCAATTATATTCAATTGGTTATGACAACACGCTTTACTGAACTTCACTGAACGATCTTCATCTCTGGACTGATTGTTCCGATGCTTTTCCCAGCTCCATTCAATAGATTACCGCCATCAAATCCGATATGTTTACTCATAACATATCAAAGCGATAAGTAAAACCAGAAGGATAGATACCTCATGACCAAAGCGGAGATCGCCAGCGCTGTTAATGAGTGGTTCAACATTGAAAATTACAGCGTCCTTAAGGATTTGACAGTAGAACAACTTTTTCAAGAGATAGAGAACAGGATTGTCGCTTACCGCATGGGGCAAAACAGTGGGGAGTTGCCTCCTGAAAGCCGTCGCAGGCATCAGAACTATTACGAAGAACTGATTGACGGTAAGGTCGTGTTTGGTGATGTTTTCGGGGGGCCAGAAAAAAGGCTGTCTTCCAGCTATGCCATCAAGCCTGTCACACATCAGGGGCTATGGGAGGTGGCGGGTTATGTGGCTGCTTTCGATAAATACGTTAACCCGGAAGGAAAACCCCTACCTCATATGGAAGTCTCGCATTATCTGAAGGAAGCCGGGGTAAATAACGAAGGGTTGATGCTTGTTCAAATTAATCTGGCGGAAACGTCATCCGAAGAAATCATCAATCACCTGAAAGTGATGGTGCCTGAGTGGAAAGAACAACTACAGGCTCCTGAGCCTCCAGCCAGAGATTTTCGCTTTGGGGTCAGCAACCTCAAGAGAATACTCGATTACAACATCATTCCCATCATGGATTTGCTGTTCTGGGCGCAGGATGAAGAGGTCAGGATTGGTATGCCGCAGCTTACCAGTTTTATCTACCCGGACGAGTTTAAAGACGGTATTCGTGATGTTGAGAAAATGAAGTCTACAGACCATCCGTTGGCAGTCAAGTATCTGACAAAGCTGGCTCGCTATCAGTCTTTTGTCGATTTTACATACAGATACGACGACAGAAGACACTGGAAGGTTCATGATCTCATCACTGACGAACTCGGTGAGGACTGACATTCCCGGAGGCGGTGTGTTGCGCAATGCGGATATCGCCTACATTCACTCAACCTGAACATACCCTATTTTTATCCTCCCAAAAATCTGCGTAAAAAACTTCTTCTCGAACGTCCCTCTTAAATCACAAGAAAAACTCATACAATTATCTCATCGAACAACACAGGAGATAAATATGGTTCAAATCAAAACAGATAAACATCCCAAGCTCATTCGTTTACCTGAGGTAATGAACAGAACTGGATTCGGGAAGACATGGATATATGAGCTTATTAAAGCGGGTTGCTTTCCCGCACAGATAAAAACAGGTGTAAGAGCAATCGCCTTTATTGAAAGTGAGGTGGATGCGTGGATTGAACGAGCTATTCAGACATCACGAAAACAAGCAGTTTAACAAATATTATCTATATAATGATCTAAGGAGGTTTTATGTAAACATAAGAAAATGAAACTGTTGTAAATAATATCCCTTACCAAAATCATACAGATTTCTGTAGGGGGGCGTTCACTTAAAAATAAAGAAGGAAATAAAAATGAGTAAAGCAATAACAGAAGTCACGAAATCAAAGTTTACAATGAATCTACCAGATTATTCCTTGTAAAGTCATTTTATTGCTATGAGCTTTATATTAGTAATATGCAGGAATACATGGGCGATAGATTTGTTAAAATGGTTGAAGACAGAATATATATGGATGATGTTTTTGACAAGGTAATAGAAAACAGTAAGGAAGGATTTAATAAGTTTCTTAAGGAGTGTAAAAGCTCAGGCTCTCTCAGAGATGTTTTATTCGATGAGGTCAAGGTAAATCTGAGACATATGCACAACGTTATTTTTAACTCAAACTAATGGTCATGTGATCAGTATATGGCCCCGCAAGGGGCTAATAATCAACTCAATAAAGGAACATTTAAATGAATGATAATATTGCAATATCAGTAAGTCTGCTATGTGAGCAAACACCTGAAATATTCTGCACCATCCAAGCAAGCGTCAGTACGTTCATTGCGCTATGTGGGTATTCAGCAGAGGAAATAATGGATGATGAAAACCTTACAGACGCACTGAACAGGTATGTTAATAACGAGCTTGTCAGTGAAATGGATTTAAGATACGGATCAGTGATCATTAATCTGGTTTATAAAAAGTAGTTATCTCTTTATCCCTATTCCGGGAATAAATAAAACAAACATGTAAAAATGAGGATTAATTATGTCTAAAGAAACTGTAGTAACAAATAAGTCTACACAGCTGTTCCTTGATCTTGCTATAAGATCATTGGAGGCAAGCTGGAAGCTTTTTCAGGAAGTGAATGGAGATGGAGACGCTAATGACTATCTTGATGATCCTGATTTCATGAGTCCATTTATTATGAACATCATTGACCATATTCAGAATAACTTTGAGAGATTTACAACCCAAGAAGGTGATAGTGGGAGTATTAATGAAGTTAACTTCGAGCAGATTGCTGTTGTGTTGGTGTGCCATTCAGAACGATTCAGGAAATGAGTTCTAAAAGTTGCCTCGCAAGGGGCTAACTAAAAAACAGTAAATAAAAACAGGAGCTAAAAATGATTGATGAATTTCATGTGTTGTATATGTATAAAAAAATCCAAGCAGAAGCTGCTACTACCGACATCAAAACACTGGAACAGCTATTGACGAAGTTCCGCAAAGTTGTTGCGGAGCGTCGGGAAGAATACTATCAGGAGATTGGTGAGAAGAAGGCTCAAAAGCTAAGGGCAGAAAGATTACAACGGTTGCTTAAGAAAATGAAGCGTGATCGTGTATCACCCCATGAGTTATAAAATAAAACCACCATATTGGTAATATATTGCCAGTATGGTGGTTTTATTTTAGATAGAAAATTTTCGGCACTTTGTTGCTGATGCATTAAAGTCAGAAGATATATTTGAAAGTTGCTCAAGACTTTGCTCAACAGAACGCTGGAACTCAAGAGCCGCTTCTGTGCGCTGTTTTATGACCAGAGCGACGAGCTCATCAGGGCTTTTCTCAAGTAATGACTTTCGGTAGATAATGGACTCCTGTACTTTTTCAAGCTTTCTTGATGCAAGGGCTGATGCGTGACTGACAGGGTTGAGTTCTTCAATAAATTTTTCGAGTAGTGATTTTTTCTTCCTGTCTAATCTCAGAAGTTCGGTATGCGCCGATTTAAATTTCTTGGCTTCACTCAACGGTGAACCATCGGTTCTTAGCCTGCGATATTCCTCTCTGTATTCAGACATCGTTGGATTTTGTTTTAACTTATTGATGGTGTTCAGATACTGAATTAAATCGTCGTTATTTAACTTTACTTTCCTCATATATACCTCGTAAATAAAATAGTGGATATATTTATATTACGAGATATAGTGTAAGTGTCAAATATAACCGGAAAATAAGAATGATAATATTCAGATGAAAACTACATTCTTTCTTCTTGATCAACATATTCAGGATAATCAACAAAAATGTCATCTTCTGAAACAGAGTCCCAGTCAATATCTTCGTCGGGCGTAGAAAGTAAAGGTTTATCATCTCCTTTATCGATGGTTTTTTCTGCGTTGTTTGTAAGTACCGTATCTTTATAAACGGTGACGAATACGTTTTCTATGCCTTCACTGGTCGTTCTCAGCGACTTCTTAACATATTCTTTCCTTATGGCATTTAATGTTCTGTACTGGCCTTTTAGAAAGAGATTTGCGTTTATCATTGTATGCTTCCCTTCTTTGACCAGAATGCCTTTATTTATTAGCTTGTTCCAGCATTTACACACGTTAGATTTGCTCATATTAAGCTCTTCTGCGAGTGCCGACTGAGATATACTGGCAATGAGGTTTCCATGCTGCATGAGTTTACATAAGCGGATCATTATTGTGTATTCTGCTCCGGACATATTTTTTCCGAGCTTTTCCAGATTATCAAGAAAAGCATGAACATAGGCTATTCCCGGTTGAATATCAGAACTTCTCTCTTTTTTCACATTTACGGTTATTTTATCTTTTCTGTTTCTGTTATAAAAACTGTAAATCTCCAGTTTCTGTTTGTCTGTAAAATGATTTCTGTTGATATATTCTTCCACTTCTTCACTGCTGGAGGTCATTATTGTATTATAATCAATGCTCATCGGTTATCCTTTTATTATTATGTTTATTCTATATAATGCAGGATATACTTTTGTCAAAAATAAATGTGAAAAAAGGAAAAATAATACACTTTTGCGAAATAGCGTTCACTTATTTCTGGGGATTTTAACTATAAAAAAGTTTCCACAGAAGAAACTTTGGTTTCCGTACAGGAAACTTCGGTTTCCACAGAAGAAACTTAAATTTCCGTACAGGAAACTTTTTCCGTGAAATCTCTTTTAGATATAATAGGTTACACCTCCTTAATACTATAATATGTTTAATAACCTTAACGGGGAGTGTGCCGGTTAAATGGCACCGTCTATTTTTCTGCTTTGTTTTTACTTGATGTTATGGACAGCAAGTGATTGTTTAATACAATCACGAAGCGCTGCTGATTTTTTAGTAAATATACAATTGTTTTTCCTCTACGTTAAAGCGGCTACGCCGCAATTCTTTATGGATAAATCCATCATAAACAGGGATGAACCCTGTTTCAGCAATGTGATTGTCCAAAACAATCACGAAGTGCTGCTGTGGATATTGTTTTTCTGTAAACTTAAGAATAAATGCTATATATCGAAAAAGGATCCTTTCCATTTTGCAATCAAATAATGGAAAATGTGTTAGCCATTAAATCCCATTGGATATCAGCGTCAGGACGTAGCCGTGCGGCAGCACATGAGCGTTAGCTCATAAGATAAATATCTTTTCAAAAGAGAATAATAAACAGGCAGTAAACCTGTTCTGAAGGGTAAGTTAAATTGGATTTTCTTCAACAGGAAATGGTATTTTTTATATAAGATAAGGAGAAGCATACAATGAAATCTATAAAAATAATAAACATCTTTAAAGAGAAAGAAAACATTCCCTTTATGACCTGTTTGATCACCAGCATGGAGGAAAATGAAAAAGGAATAAACCTCACGCTGGAAAATGGTGAAAACATTTGCATTAAAGATTACGATTATTACTTCCTGTCAGAAGCCGACGGTGACTTGGACAGAGAGCAAATGGTAAACAGCTATCGAAGGTTAATTTCTGAACTCGGCCAGATGAGTGAAGAAACGATAACATCATTAATGCCCTAAGCTGAATTCGTCATCATTGTTGATTTTGTCGTTGGTTTTTATAACTTCATGACAAACATTGCTTTTAAGTCAAATTGCAAATCGGTTAGTATTACATCAACTAAACCACATAAATGACAAGGAAATGGAAATGGATCGTCAATACAACAATGAACTGACCCCGGAAGTGCTGGCAACAATGGATCAATCACCGTTTACGGCGGAACAACTGTCCGGGATGAATGATGAAACACGTGCGCTCATCTCTGAGCAGCAGGAATATTACCGCCAGCATCCTGTTAATGCCATATACCGTATTGCAGTGGATGGCAGCCTTACTAGAGAGGGTGGGACAGTTCGTGCTACATACAACGGAAACGAAATCGAACTTTCAGACGGCAGGAAGGTTAATGTTGCACTGGTTGGTGATGACGTTGTTTACCCTGATGGGAGAGCGGCGAAGATTGTCACTGGTGCGGGTAAAATGAGTGAAGTAAATGGTCGCGGTGTAGCGCTGGTCAACAGTCATTTGGATAACGGAGATGAGATTATCAGCACTCTGTGCGATGGCCCGATGATTGTAGGTCGTGAAGGAGAAGAGATGCCGGAAGATTTTCTGCCATCCTGTGAGGTGGCGTAATGGGAAATCGATCTGACTGTTATGGAAGAGGAACAGCACTTGAGGGTGATAAAACAACCACGGGTGCTGAATGCATTGCCTCAATGTCCAATGATACTGAACATGGGCGCAGGGTTGTTCGTGTTGGTGATAAAACGACACCCTGTCCTAAATGTGGTGAGGTAGGGGTTATCGTTTCCGGTGAACCCCGTGATACCAATAATGGAAAAATAGCGGCGGTGGATGGTTCAATCGTGCGCTGTGCCTGCCCTTCCGGGTCTAACTGGATTATTGCGCCAGCAGGACAATGGGTTGGCAGAGGCCCGGATCCTTCTATTGCAGCCCTTGCAGCACTGGTTGCTGAACGTAAGGCCGCAGAAGAAGAAAGAACTAAACAACTGGCTGAAGAGCGTGACCGCAATCGTGTCTTTGCTAAATCCTGCCTTCGTGGTGAAGGTTGTAATGATGCCGGAGTAGATCAGGAGCCTCATACCAATTTCGCTGCGATGGCATTTTATCAGGCTGTTCAACCTGCGGATCCTTCATCGGATGAAGATGTTCCCCAACATGCTCAGACCGCCAAGAAAAAGAAACCTGCTGAAGATATTCCAGAGCCAAAGAAACGAAGCGCCCTGTATAAATGGTGGTTTGGTAATCATGAGGAAGTCGAATACCAGCGGGCAACAGCCGCAGCGAGGAGTACTGCCAATGTTCAGACGGCTGTTGAAGGAGCCAGCGTTCTTGGGCTGGTAGGCGGAAGTGCCATTACGTCAGGAACGTGGGCGGTAAAACTGGGTGAGATGGCTACAGGACTTGGAAGAATAGCTGCCAGCGGTCCCGGTGCTCCTGTAGCCGCAGTCGTGATGGGAATGATGCCCGGAAGACTCAATGACGGTGAACAGGACTTTATTGACCGGATGCGTCTGGAACAGATGCGTGAAGCGCCAAGCCGCGTGCGTTATACATGGGAACAGGATGATAAAGGTAACCCGGTTCCTCATGGCTGGCATACGCCACCCGGCAAAGATATGGTGCGTGTGCGTAAAATGGAGTGGGACAGCAGCCGAAAAGCGTATACGTTCACCACAGAGGAAGATCCACGTATTACCATCATCTGGACGCCGGATAACACAGGTGAGAATAAACCGTGGAATACAGGCAACCAGAACCCGGTAAGGATACCGAACCCGGTAGTTGTTGATCCGTTGCCGGAAAACACCAGCATTGATGCTACAACCACCCCTGCACCGGAAGAGAAGAATTTTGCGGATTATATTCTTGTTCTGCCATTGCCGAATATTCCACCGATTTATATATATCTGCGAAACAATCCCGGTCAGGTAACGGGTAAAGGCCAGAAGGTTAGTGGTATTTGGTTGTCGGATGCTAACACGGGGAATGGTTCTCCGGTTCCAAGTCAGATAGCAGATAAGCTACGAGGGCAAACCTTTGGAAACTTTGACCAGTTCCGCAAGGCTTTTTGGTTAGAGGTTTCAAAAGATCCTGAGCTATCAAGTCAGTTCCGTGGGAGTAACAAAATTCATATACGCAATGGAAACTCCCCTTTCACACGGGAACAGGATCGTGCTGGAGGAAGAGAACGCTATGAAATCCATCATATTATTCCAATAAGTAAAGGTGGAGAGGTTTATAATGTCGATAATATGGGCATAACTTCACCTAAGCGGCATATCGATATTCATTCAACGAGGCAGAGTAAATAATATGGGTGATAAAAAAATATTATCTGATTATACAGAAAGCGAATTCTTAGATTTAGTTCGTAAAATTTATAATGCCGAAGGGCCAACAGAAGAGGACGATAATCGCCGAGTTAGGGAGTTTAGACGACTTGCTGAACATCCATCAGGTTCCGACCTTATCTTCTACCCAGAGGATGGGAAAGATGATAGTCCAGAAGGCGTTGTTCAGGAAGTAAAACAATGGCGTCAGGCCAATGGTAAACCGGGTTTTAAAAATTAGCCTCTGTTCGCATAAATGAGTATGTCTCCGTGTAATTAAACGCGGTTTTCAATTGCCCAATACAAGCAGCACATACCTTGTGTGCTGCTTCGTTCCTTATCCCTTCGAACATCCAGCCAAAGCCCCCTACTGTGGCGTTCCATCGCTCACAATCAGGCTTATCAATTGATAAAAGAGATCGATAAAAGGATATTAATAGTTTTTAGCGATTAATAACGGTTTATCGATCGGTTTCCTAATTGATTTAAGCGATCGATATGTTTGCTTTGATTGTTTTTATCTATCATTTGTTTTTTATCGATCGATTTAAACGATATGACGAACATCAAAAATAATTCAATTCTATCAATTGGTTAAACAGACTGTTTGTGGATCGGGTGCGATCCGCTTCGGAGTAGGATCTCTTTTCCTTTCAATCCTTCCACGAACAGTCAGTTCGTTAAAACATTGATGGGATATGAAGATGAAAAAAATCTTACTTATGGCAGGCGCTGCGTTGGTTCTGGCGGGATGTGGTGAAAAAGGCGACTTTGAGAAAGCGATCAATGCGAAGATTGGTCAATCAAAAACTTGTTTCTCACTGCGAAGCAATGACGTCACATTCCCTGTCCAGCTCTCCAAACCTCGATTTGATGAAACAGGGACTGGAACAGGGTCTGTAATCCTCGACGGTCTCGTAGAACAGGGCTTAATGGCCTTTGTTAAAGGCTGGGATAACAATACGCTTGGGATAACAGATGAAGGTAAACAAGCCAAAATCTGGAATGCCAAAGAAGGTGTTTGCATTGGTCGCCGTGTTGTTGATGAGGTGAAGGAATGGACCGAACCGGGCAACGGTAATCAAAAAGTTGTTCGCGTCACCTATACATGGAAATTAACTGATGTTCCATCATGGGTGGACAAAAGCGCGTTCTCTGGAGTGAAAGGGATGAATGAGCCTGCCGATGGTGCCATGAATCTTGTTAAAACCAGCAATGGCTGGAAAGCGATCTAAGGGGTCTATCATGGAAAACAAAACTATCCAGTGTCCGTTTTGCCTGAAAGAAAGTCAGAGAGGCGTCCATGTTTGCACCGGCTGCATGGCGACGGTTCTGTATGGAACCTTCCCCGGCTGGTATGCTTTCGTGGTTATAGTATTGACCTTTGGCCTGTCTATACTAATCGGAATGTCTACAGGAATGGCGGGAGCTACTATCAGCCTACCAATCATTGCTGCTGTAGCTTTTATAGCTGGTAAGGCGATCTTCTCTGATAAGGTTGTTTTCAGGCGAAGGATGTGAATAAGTTTAGAACATATTGAGAGATGGTTTAATTTAAAAGGCTATGGCTTTTTCTTAAGGCATGGCCTTTTCTATATGATTTATGCCCTCCTGATGATATTTTACTTAACAATCAATACTCTGGGTGAAGATAACTTAATGTTGATTTTAGTTTATTTGTCTCTTGACGCTCTATGCATTGAATTAGTATATTTATTTTGAGTGTAAAATTATGGGGTTGATTGGAGAAATAAATGAATCTAATGGAGATGGTAAAAAATACAGGGCTATTGGATGAAAATTTCAGAGGAATTACAACAGCAATCGTTTTGGCTTTTGTGTATTGGGTATCAAGGAAGTTAAGGATGTTGCTATATCCTTTTTTGTATATTTTTTCAGATGGTTTTTCATCAACTTTCTTAAAGCTAAAGGTAGATGATAAAATAGAAGCATTAAAAATAATTAACGATCGTCAAAGGAACCGAAATAAGTACAATGTTCTTGCTAAAGAAATTAAATTAAAACAATATGGGTTAAATTATCCGCAGATGACTTTAAGAGTCTTGTTTGATTATATTTATGACAACGAGATTGAGTTGAATAATATTGGTTTTATTTCTTATTTAGATTGCTCATATGTTTTTCAATGCAACAGGAATAAACTTCCTGTTTTTTCAGTAAAAAAAACAATTAGTCACTCGTTGGCATTAATTGGATTTTGTTCAGCCTTATTTTATTTTTTTGTTGATGTTTTGCACGAGTTAAAGTCTTATCTTCATCATGAAGCAAATTTTTATAATGTATTGATTATTTGCTCTTTATTGATTGTTTTAATTGTGATGATAAGGCTATTTTATATTCTTATTTTAAATGCTATATCAATCTTTTTAGCTTTTAGGTTTTCATTGAAACTGAATTTATATTATTACATGAGAAAGCGGTGATTTTTTATTATACTATTCCCTATGTAATTAATTGAGTCTGATTTAATGCTTTTTTTGATGTCATTTTCTTTAAAAAGCATCAAACCTATATACCGTGCTCTATTATATTTCTGCATTTATGATCTGCCACAATGCCCTGATGGTTTCAGTTTTGGGGCATTGTTTTTAACCGAGTGTGGCATGAATGGGGTGAGATCCAGACTACGATCGCGTTCAGGTAGTTCATTTTTAGGACGACTTGGGAAACGACTGATCTCATCCGGTGCTGGCTTGTAGTCATCTTGGTTAAACTTAGCTCGTTTCTCATATTCAGCGCGAGTAACAGGATGACCTAATACTTCATCAAAGACATATTTTTCAGCAATACGTTTATCATGTGCTTCACTGATAAGATCATTTTGGGATTTGTTTGCTTTAGCCCATACAAACTTCTGCTTGAAAAATTCTATGACAAGAGTTGTGAAGCGTTTAAAAATATTATCCTGACGTGGAGCAGTCTGTTTCCTCTTAACACGTTTAGGGGAGCTTCTGGATGCCCTGTTTGGGTTTTGAGAGGATGATGTTTGCAGAATAGTATTTGATCCAGAATCAGAAATACTGACCGATGGTTTTTTACCAGCAACAACTTTACTGACTTTGGATTTATCACGATAGGATTTAACTCCACGCATACGAGTATGAGGAGGTGGTGCTACAAGTACAGGTCTTTGCGTTTCATTGGCAGAAGAACTGGAGCTTGTTTTTGGTAATACAATCTCTTCTGGTTCAGCAAGATCTGTAATCGTAAAGCTTCTGACATCAACAACAATTTCAAGATTAAGCTCACTGAATGTTTTGTAGACTTCAACTGCTTCTTGCTTGGCAGCATCACGAACAGCCTGTTCTGCGGCTCTTTGCTCTTGAGCAGCTTTACTACGCCATCTGGCACTATGGATACGTTTCATTGCAGGGCGGTTTGTTGAAGCGGCTTTAGCAAGCCATAGCGCTTGTTCTTCATTGTCCAGAGTAGCCGCTGCTTTTTCTAATGCCTCTTCGTGCTGGGCTTGAAGGGAACGATGATCAATACGTTCTGGCGAACCAGCAGCAGCGAGGTAGCTGTTAGCCATCGATGCCCATGATTCACGCCATATCACAGACATTTTTCTGTCGTTCCAGCTTCTTTCTTTTTTACCAAAACCTTCAGGGCCTATGGTTTTTAATGTCAGCATAACGTGAGCGTGTGGGTTATCACTATCAAGATCATGAAAAGCGATATCGGCAATCATGCCTTTATTAACGAAGTTTTTCTGGCAATATTCAAGGACAAGTTTTTTCTTGTCGTCATTGTTTATCTCGGCAGGAATGGCGACATCGAAATAACGGGATGTTTGGCCGTTATTCTGACGCTCAACTCGTTCTACTTCATTCCATAATGCTGTAGAGTCTTTTACGATATGTTCTGGAGCATTAACAGGTGCTAATATGAAATGCCCGCATAAATCAGTACGGCGGCTATAATCATACGTATCACCTGTTCTTTCATCTGTTATCCTTGTACGAGCATGATAAGCAGCCTTCGCAACGGAAGATTTGCCCTCACTTCGTTTCACAATTTTAAAATCGAGATGAAAAATAGCCATACAATAAAAAGAACCTCAATATAAATTTAAATATCAAACCAAAATATAAATCTCCAATGCGATTATGCTGGTTTTAGTTTTTCGCAAGAAAAACTCTGGTGTTGACGTTGACCTTGTTTCCGAAGGAAACGGTGTTAGCCTGCGGCAGGCAACCGTCGGTAGACCCCACACGCTCACGAAGTGAGTGTATAGGTGGGCATTGCTTTATTTTTATTTCTCCTGTCGGAGCTAAAAATAATGACAATGTTTTAAGTTTTCCTATAGTTAAATAATAACGCTAGTTTTATCGGTTGTGAAATTAACGGGGCTAGAATCGGATGAACGGCTGAGGTAGTTTAGTTATATTGAATAAATTGGTTTTAGATAGCGCCCGTAAGGGCAAAAGTAATTAAATTAGTCTCCCACCGTAAGGCGGGAAAGCAGAATTTAAGATAAATAGTGAAAATTATAAATACTTTTATGTGTTGCACAATTCACAGGTTAAGACCAGAAATCAGAGTCAAAAAGTAAGAGGTAAAATTCTTTTCATTGATTCAATAAAATAAGTAACGCGGAGAGTATCAGGTAATTAATGTTAGTGACTGCATTCGTATGTGTTGCATGTTTTTATTTTGAGCTTACTGATATTTCATTTTTTAAACCAAGACACTATTTTTTCTGGATAAATCCAATCATTAACAGGCAAGCCTGTTCAGCTATTGATTGTCTGGAACAATCATCTCGCGCTGCGTTATTTAATCTGGAATAAAAAGTATTCAACCTTCTGCCTATGGTTTGACCTTTTCCTTTTTTAATTGTATTCCATGTTTTTGACAACTAAAAGGAAAAGTAATTATGAATACGGATGATAAAGGTAGAAAGCCGAGATCAGAAAAAACCATTAAGCAAAAAATAGCATCAGCACAGATGCGTCTGAATCGCTTGAAGAGTAAAGAAAAATCCTTATCCAAGAGTGCTGAGACACGCCTAAAGATTATTTTAGGTGCAGAAGTGGCAAAGGCCGTTGGCTGTAAAGTGGATGATGTCGATAAGGAGTTTGTGTTGGGGGTATTATTACAGTCAAAAAATGTTAGTGCTGAGGATAGGGTCAGATTTAAATTACGTGGAAAAAGGTTTCTTGAGGATATGCTCGGAAGACAGGAATAAAGATACTTATATATTACTTTTTCTATTCCACCTTCATCACCTTGATCATACTTTTATTTTTAATAATGACACGAAAATATTTTTGAATGATGGAGGAAGATAATAGCTATTTTATTATAGAGGTAAATCTTGTCACTAATAAGTTAATATGATTATAATGTCTTTTGTTAACAATATAGGAGCGGTAAAATGGTTTCTTGGAACAAAGTTTTTGAGAATTTTGACAAGCGTCTTGATCATGAAGATATAGATGAATTACGTTCATTAATCAACAGTTCAACTGAACGTAGGATCAATAAACTTAAAAAGGAATATGATAATATTAATGAAAGAACCTTTGACAGTGATGAGCATGCTTTTGACATTGATGGATATAAAGATCACTTAGTAGATTTAATGATAAATGCCAGCAATATAAAATCCCTATCTGACGAGTTAAGTATTTTGGCATTGTTTAAGAGTGTTGAAGTGAAAATATCTAAAGTAATCGATAAAAAATTTTATAATAATGGTAAAAAAAGGTTCATCGGAAAATTAAAGCTCATAACACGCCATGAGGAAGTTGAGACACTAGCGGGTTATGATGCATACAATGAATTAAGACTTATAAATAATGCTATAAAGCATGAGGGAATGGTGTCTAATGAACTTGCTACAGCATATTCATCATGGATAGAAGGTGAAGAATTGAAGGATATTGATACTGCATATAATCGTCTTCTTCCTCAAGTAAAATACTTTGTTCAGGAAACAGTATCTAAGGCATATGAGTTATCAGCAGTATAATTTATTATGTATATAAGACATGATATTATCAATTATATGTTTTTATAGATGAGGCGTCAGAAACTCAATTTAATCCTCCGGATAGTTTGCTGTGGAGGGTTAAATTTTTCCGTGTTTGATGGATATGATAATGTTTTTCAAAAAACTAGTTAGATATTCTTGACAATCGATGTTAAAAATTATATTTAATATGTGTTCCTTGTGAATATTCACTTCAACGAAGTGTCTGATTGCCCCATATATGGGGAGTAGTTTACAGCCCAATGGGTTGATTGAGTTGCCCCAAGTATGGGGATATATATTCTCTCCAATGGAGAGTTCCCTTGAAGGGAAAGCGAAAGGGCCGTAAGGTCCTTTCGTTTTAATATTTATTTCATTTAAGTAATGATTCAAGCTGTTCGGCAATTTCATCAATGGTATTTATCGATGTATTTAATGCCATTTTATCTACTAGTGTAGGGCTGAATTTTAAGATATCAGATTTAGATACTTCGTGCCAGATAGGCAGTATTACTTGGTCTTCACCACTCATCTCTCTGGCAGTCAAACCATTTAATTCATATTCTGTCCAGTCCTTTTTGATAAAGGATTTAGATAAAACAACAACACCAAACCGAGAGTTTGCTAATCCATAATCGATTGTCTTACGTAGACTTTTACCCCAGCCTAAAGAGAATTCGTCATACCATACATTTATCCCTTTTGCTTTTAACAACTCAGCAAGGGGACGGACAAAACTATCTTTATCTTCTGTTGCATGAGAGATGAAAACATCATAACTTTCTATAATATCTTCTGTCTCATCAGGTTTGTTGATAATTTGACGATTGAAATTATGGCTTGAAGATATTGCTTTTTTTTGCGATGCCAACTCCCTTGTGATTTTTTTCTGATGATCTAACTGCTCTTTTTCAATTTTCTTTTGAGCTGCAATCCTTTTTTTCTGCTCATTATCTTGTTCTTTAAGGAGTTGGACTTGATAACGATGTAAGTCTCCAGTTTTGGTTGCTATTTTTTTATTGATATCTGCTTTTTTAGAACTACACTTTGAAACGTCATTATTATAACGATTGATTTCTGACATTTTTGAGTTCAAGGTGCTTAATGATGTAGATTTAGTGATACTACGTTCTATTTGATTTATTTTTCCTGAAAGTTGAGCTTCTTTACGTTGCTCGTCGGATAGTTGTTTTTGTAAATTAGCAATGTCTTTTTGTAGTCTGTTGATATTTGACATGGTAGTACTTATTGACATTAGATGTTCTCCCGGACGATATTGTGTGCAATATACTACGTTGCTAATGAATTTTAAAGCTTTCTCTCAATGTTTTATATTACTCTACGGGCTGTAAAAATAATTTCCGTAGTGGTGCTTTCTTAATGATAATATCTCCAGTAGTTATTAATATACCTCTATCAATCAAAGGTTTCAGAGTTCCATGGATTATATTTCTTCTAAAAATAAGATGGCGATGAGGTAATTGAATGGTTTTCTTATTGGCGATAGCCTCTGCTTCTAAAGATATAAATTCAGGATCGAGAGGTAGGATGTCACTCATTTCATCAAATATGTTATAAACAGTAATGCCGCTTCCATTTGGTATATTATCTATTATGTTAAGCATAATGCTAATTATTAAAATTGACCATCTCTGGAACATCCACAGGCTGGGTGATTCTTTCATTTCTTTAAGCATTATAGGTAATTTGGGCCACTTCCTCTGCATGCTCGGAGTAAATAGATTATTGTTTATAAGCCATTTATTCCATGTACTGTAGTCTCTTTTGAATAGTTCATCGGTCATGTCTAAATACTCATATGAGCGATTTTTCAATCTATTGCTCATATGAATTGTTAGGGATTTTGTGTGTATGTTTTCTTTGCAATTTTTAATGAACTGAGATCGTAGTCGTGATTTTTCTTTTTCAAGTGATGGATATTTCAACCAGCGCCATTGAGGTTTGTTACTATCTATAGGATAGAATCTTATAATTACACTTCCATCAAAAACATCCATTAGATTCAAATCAAATTCATTTAGTAAATATATTATCCATATATGAAATTCTTTCCCTTTATGCAAGGTGTCTCCACGTAGGATAACACAATCATCTTTTTTTTGTATAACCGATATTTCATCAACGGCACGATTCTTCTTTTTGTAAAGGCAGAAGCTTTCAGTAAAAATCTCATTAGATTCTTCATAAGTTATACTCTCATGAATACTTGGCAGGAATATGGTTTTATTTTTCATTGTTTTGTTGATTGAATTTAGTGTGTTTTTTAATCTTCTTAAACGTCTTTCATTTATTTCTTTTTCGACAGCTAAATCATGACATTCAATCGCTTTAATACACTCTGAGTAATAAAACCATTCATTGGGAACTTGATTGTTTTTAATGCGTTGATACCATTCTTCTATCTCGATACCCTCAGAGTATTCAAATACTAACTCTACTGAATTTATTTTGTTATTTTTAAAATAACGTATCTTTTCAGGCTCGCATTTGTGTGTTACACAGATCTCCACGATGTATAATCCAGTGTCTGTATTAAGGCAGACATCTGATACATAGTTTCCAATTCTGTGTTCTAAGGTTGCGGATAGTATATTTGTATTTATCAGTGGTGTTTTTAGCGTTTCGTTCTTATACGCAAAAGTCATTTGTGGTATTGTTAATACATCTAAGCTAAGAAAATAATGTTGCATTGCTAAATGCAACTGTGTCATTCGGCAAGCACGATTTTCAATAAGATTTCTATGGGCGAAATGATGTTTTTTTAATTTTCCACCATTGCGAGCAATTAATTCATCATTACATGACTTACATATGCAATTACACTTAGCTCCATTAGGAACATCATCAATATGCATGATCTGTTTTGTTTCTTTTTCCACAGCATATTCAATGATCACTACAAACTCCATTTCTTTACTATGACTGACTTGTCTAGATTAAATCCTTATATTGAATATGTCTACTGTATAAGGCAACGTAATCCTTAGCTTTCAGGTCTTTATTTGCTGCGAGCAAATTGAGATAGCATGACCATGTCATTAATATTGGCACCTAAATAGCTGTGAGGGATTGTAATCCATTTATAGCGTAAGGCTTTGGTGCGGTTTTCTCTGTCTGCCACGCTGTATCAGGTCTACGATGTATGCTTTTACGCAACATGTTACATGGCAGTCAGCGCAAGTGTAGTGGTATTAGATACAGCTATTTAGATAACAAATCCACCACTACAACATCAGAAGGAGCTGATCAAGATGTTTGCCTAAGAGTGTAAGTAATGTGGACGCTGTCGTCTTACTTATGGCATATCTGAATTACTTTTGCTTTTCATATAACCATATTGCATAAGAATTGCCTGTTGACCTGTCAATGCCCCCATATAACCATCAATATTGATTCCTGATAGTCATTATCATTGTCTTTATCACTCGATTACCGACATGAGCATGAGATGCGGGTAGCATATGTTAAAAAAATGCTGGTTCTGTTTATCTGCAATGCTCTGTGCTGTGATAGCTCTACTCCAGAAGGGGCTAAGACCACGATTTTATAGACTTTTTGCCCTTCCTAAATTAGATTGGTTCGAAAAGTCAGTAGGGATTCCTTAAGTAAAGGTGGGGTTTTCAATGGAACGTAATGTTTTGGGTCATGCTCAAAGAGAAATTTCAGGAGCAACCACATTTGGAAAATATGATTTTCAATATCATTGGGCTCTATGCAGAATAATTGAAAAGCATAAATCAAATTCTGACTACGCATTATTGATCGAATATCATGAGGATGTCGTTATCGCAGACTCATTGTATGGAAGTTCGGCAAAATTTGAATTTTTTCAAGTAAAGAACACTGGAAAACCTTTCACTTCTGACGCCTTAACCAAACGAGAGCAAGGTACTGAGGGAGCTAAGAGTTCCATTCTCGGTAAGCTATTAAGCTCATGTATTGGTACAGACTATGAAGCACGAATTACGGAAATAGGTCTTGTGTCCTCCAGTGGTTTTTCATTTGAACAAAGAGATAAGAAGTTAAAATTAGACGTTATAACTTCAGGTGATCTTAGTGTAGATTGCTTGTCGGGGTTAACTGGAAAATTAAAGGATGAGCTTGGAATATCTCTCTTGCCAGAAAATCTAAAGTTTATTGTTCCAAAAATAAAATTAGAGAACCAAGAAGAGTTTGTCATTGGCAGATTTGCTGAATTAGTAAATGAAATATTTCCAAATAGTCATTGCAATGCCGTTAATATTTATAGAGCAATAATCGATGAAATTCATCGAAAAGGACAGAATAGTTACGATTTTACTGTTTGGGAGAAAATGGTTGAGGATAAATCTCTAACATCTCATAAGGTAAAGGATGTTATAGCTGTTAATACAACAAGCCCAAAATTTGAAGACTTTGAGAAAGACTTTGAGTACTTAGCTAAAAATGACATGAAATGGAACACCTTAACTTATCGGAAGATTAATAAAAAAATAAAACAACTTTTCTTGCGCCGAACCGGACATTCATCGGCCTTTGATATGAATATAATGAGAATAGTCCAGCAGGCGCTAAGTAGTGTCTCTGAAGAAGACTTTACAGAAACCCGTGATTACATTGAGTCAGTTATTGTAAAAGCTCAAGAGCTTAATATTGAAGATCAAGTGCCAGAATATGACGATATATTATGCGAGGTAATTTATAGCTTTTCAAAGGTGATGCATGAATAATATTGTAAGCAATAAAGATAACTATAAATTATTAATTCGAAATTTAAGGAACAAGAAAAATGAGAAACTTGACATTTCAACGATTAGTTCTGATATCAGATTCGAAAAGACTTGCGAATCAGTTCTCGTTCCAGAAAAGATTGAATTTAATTACCGGAAAAGATAATAGTATTGGCAAGTCCACTCTAGCAAAAAGTTTACTGTGGTCTTTAGGATGCGAACCTGTTTTCGATGAAGAATGGAAATCAAATGACATCAAATCTATTTTATACTTTACTATAAATAACAAAGAGTATTTTTCATGTCGTGGAACCCACTCAATAATTTTGGGAGCTATCGGCGATGAAGCTCAAAGATATATAAATATAACTGGTGATTTTTCGAAAGATTTCTCGGATCTCGTCAATTTCTAAATGAAGCTTCCTAATCGTGCTGATGGAAACTTAGAGACACCTCCTCCAGCATATTATTTTTTACCATTCTATATTGACCAGATAAAAAGCTGGAGTTCACCTTGGAATTCATTCGAGAACTTAGGGCAATATTCCAACTGGAAAGCTCCATTAATCAAATATTTTACTGGTTATCTTAAGCCTGAGCATTTTGATATTGAGGAAAATATTTATGAATATAGTGAAATCAAAAAAGAATCAGCTCATAAAATAGAAAAATTTCAAAGCGCGGTTGAAGTTATAGTTGATAACTCGGTTGATTCGCATATAGCGTTAGATAATGATGACTTCATTAAGATTCAGAATGAAATAAAAAATGAACTTTACGACTTGATCGATTACCAAACAAGACTTTATGATGCTCAGGCTACTATCACCTCAAATATTTACGATCTCGAAAGTCAGTATACGTTAGCCATTACTTCTGCATATGAACTCGAGGAAGATTATAAGTTTGCGGTAGAATCCATACCTACTGACAATTTAGAGTGTCCATTGTGTGGCACTCTTCATGATAACTCACTACCTAACAGAGCGTTGCTTCTTTCAGAAAAGGATTCATTGCTTAATGAGGCATATTCAATAGCATCTAAAATAGCGGAACTCAATTCTTCAATGAACTCATTAAATGATGACGTTCAGTTTATTACTAACGAAATCGATAAAATAAATAAGAAATACATTACAGACGACGATGTGGTTGAAAAAGATCTCATTGCTCAAGTAATTGATACCATATCTACTGAAAACGTTTCAAAAAATATTCAAATTAAAATCAATAATGAAGACCTCAACATCAACAAGGCCAACAGCTCCATCAAGGAATTAAAAAATGACCAGAAAAAACTTCTTTCTACCAAAGAAAGGGAAGAGCTGAATTCATCCTTTATGTCCAAACTGTTGGCAAATATTGAAGCACTAGGTTCTACAGGGATAAATCTTAGCAAAGTTAAAACACCCACTGATTATAAACAGTTGCTTGGTGGTGGTGCTGCTGAGGCTGCTAGGGGACTACTTGCTTATCAACTCTCTATACTACAACAAATTCATGGCGCTAAATCTTGCGTAGTGCCTCCTTTCGTTATCGATACACCCAACCAGCAGGAACAGGCAGGATACCGTTATGAAACTGTTATTAAAGAATTAATGCGTAGTGTTCCTCAGGATTATCAAATAATACTATGTGCAATGGAAAATGATGCATTAAATGAATTTAAACATGATGCTAATGTTATTGAGTTAAATTCAAATAGACTTTTGACTGCTTCACAATATAATTCTTTGAGGTCTGAATATAAATATCTTCAGTCAATGATTACAGGGCAAAGTGAGAAGGAATAAATAAGGTTAGCCACTTAATCTTCATTTTAGATAATAAAAAATAGGGGTAAAGTATGGTGAAAGGCCATCCTTGGCCTCTATTGTTATCTTCTTTGAGCAAATTCAAACGGCCTAACCATACCGTAGCTGTTCGCATCCAGATAATCAGCCCACCACTGGAGCATCAGGCGGCGCTGCTCAAGGTGCTTGGCTTTATGGGTGTAAGCAGCACGAACGCTGTTGCTTTCCTTATGGCTCATTTGAAGCTCCACAGCATCTTCTGACCACAAACCAGACTCAATTAAGGCACTACAGGCCAGTGTGCGGAAGCCATGACCACAAATGTCCTGCTTCGTGTCATAGCCCATATTGCGCAGGGCTTTGTTGATGGTGTTTTCGCTCATGGGCTTAAACGAGTCATAACAGCCAGTAAAGATTAATCCGTCATTATGACCTTCTTCATAAGTTAGTTGTGGGATCTCTTTCAGTATCCTCATGGCTTGATTACAAAGGGGAACGAAGTGCTTACGCTTCATTTTGGCCCCACGAGTGGAATGTTTGACGTTTTCAATCGCTTCACGCTGTTCGGGTATCACCCACAACTTACTTTTGAAATCAATTTCAGACCAGCGAGCGAAACGAAGTTCACTGGAACGAATTAAAATCATCAGATTGAGCTGGATTGCCAGTATGGTTAGTCTGCGGCCTTTGTATTCGGTAATTTTTTTAAGTAGTTGAGGGATTTCTTCCAGTTCCAGCGCGGGACGATGTTCGGTCTGTGGTTTCTGAACAGCACCTTCCATATCATAGGCAGGGTTATGGCGCATCAGTTTTTGCTGGACAGCATGGCGGAGGATCGCCGTGATGTATTGTTGAATGCGCATGGCAACTTCAAGATAGCCAAGTGCCTCAACCTTTTTCACTGGAACCAGCAGGTCACCCGTATCCAGTTCGGCAACATCTCTGTCACCAATTGCCGGGAAGACATAGGTTTCAAGACGCTTCCATACAGAATCACCATAATCTTTTGACCATTTTGTTTTTGTGGCAAACCAAGCTTTAGCCACCATAGCGAAGGAGCGTGTCTTATCACGCTTGGCCTTTAGCTCTTTAACCTCTGCCTGTTTCTTTGCATTAGGGTCAATACCCTGAGCAAGAAGCCTTCTGGCCTCATCACGGCGTTGTCTTGCGTCAGAAAGAGAAACAGCAGGGTAAACACCAATAGAGAAGAGTTTTTGCTTTCCTTCGAAACGGTAGGCCATTTGCCAGTATTTCGAACCTTTAGGGGTAACACGGAGGAACATACCAAAGGCATCGGTTAGCTTATATTCCTTCTCAAGGGGTTTTGCATTTTTTGCTTTAATATCAGTTAGTGACATGAAAACACCCCCTCGATTGTTGGTAAAAGGCAAATCGAACCAGCATTACCAGCATTTTTACCATCAAAATGATATGGCTTCGAGTGGTTTTTAGTGAACGAGGGTGAACGTGAAAGAAGGGATAACCAACTGATAGAAATGCAGAAAGCAGACGTCAGTGAACGTCTGCTTCCCTTAAATTGGCTCCTCTGACTGGACTCGAACCAGTGACATACGGATTAACAGTCCGCCGTTCTACCGACTGAACTACAGAGGAATCGTGTGAACGAGGCGAATATTATCGGCCTGCGTGCGCCTTGTCAAAGGGGAAAACGACGTTTTTGTTCGTTTGCCGAGAATTTCAGCAAACCGATGATTTAATAGCAAATTTGCTTTCAAATTGCACAGCGAATTGCGCCGCCCGCTGGCAGGCGGCGCGAAGGATCAGAACAGAACGGAGTAGTTCAGACCAAACGTACGTCCACGACCTTTGTAAGTATACAGACCCGGTGCGCCGTAGGTTGGGCTATACAGCCCCGGTGCGCGCTGGCCCCAGGCGGTGGTGTAGTCTTTGTCCAGCAGGTTTTCCACGCTGAAGCTGACTTTCCCCACCGGCAGGGCGTAGCTGCCGAGGAAATCAATGGTGTTATAGCCATCGATCTTCTTACCGTCGGCATCCGACACGTCGAAGGTTTGAGTGCTCTGCACGCGCAGGGCCCAGTCGCCCGGCGCCCAGTTGACCCATGCGCTGGCTTTCGACGGGCTGGCGCTGTCGACCGTCAGCTTCTCCCATTTCCCGTTTTCACGCGTTTCGGACTTGATGGCGTTAAAGTTCGCCCCGGTGCTCCAGTCGCTGTCGGTGAAGAAATAGTCCACCTGGCCTTCAACCCCGTAGATACGACGTTTGTCGTCTTCCAGGTTGATGGTCATGTCGCTCTTGTTGATGGTGATGGTTTTATCCGAGAGCGAGTAGTAGGCCGCCACCTGCGTACGCAGGTTATCGCCGGTGAAGCGCCAGCCCAGCTCGTAGGCGTTGACCTTAATCCCGTCCAGCGTCGAGTCGTTCACGTTCACGCTGTTTTGCAGACGATAGTGACCATCCACCAGCTGATAGGTGCCGGAACCGTAGTACTTCGCCAGATCCGGGATCTCAAAGCCCTGAGAGAAGTTAAACCACAGCTGCTGCTGTTCGGTCAGACGTCCAAGGATCCCGGCGTTAAACAGGAAGTTGTTGTAATCGGTTTTCCCGCCCGGCACCGCGTCTGCGGAGGTCGCTTTGCCTGTTGCAATAGCCTGCTGCTGGGCGTAACCGACAAAATCATCCACCTTGTTTTCGGTGTACTGGTAGCGCACGCCGCCGCTCAGGGTGATGGCGTCAATGTCATAGCTGGCTTGCAGGAACGGCGCGAGGTTAGTGATGCTGTAACCCGGATAACGGCCCACGTTGTAGGCGTTGTCCAGCTCCATGCCGCCGCTCGCCGCCGCTTTGCTTAAGTCGAAGAACTGCTGGTTGGCGTCGAACGTTTCATGGTCGGCATCCACGCCCCAGGTAAGCGTCAGGTCATCCATCGGCTTGCTGTTCAGCGTCAGCTTGCCGCCGTAAAAATCGGTTTTCTGCTGGGATGCGCCAATGCTGGTTACCGCGCCTTTGCTCAGCGTCGGGAACGGGTAGTAGGTCAGGCTCTCATCACGGTAGTAAATCTGCGCAACCAGGTCCTGGCCCCAGAAGTCGGTGTTCGAGTATTGCAGGTTAATCAGGTGACGCTCTGTGCCCGGGATACGGTCAGAGTTCAGGTTGTCTTTGTTATAGGCTTTGGCATCGCCCGTGACCGCAGCAAAATTCTCCCCGAGGAACAGGCCATGTTTCCCGTCGGATTCGCTCTTGTAATACTGCGTGGTTAACTGGAGCTGCTGATGATCGTCGATGTTGATGGTGCCTGTCCCCATCACGTCGATACGGTCGGAATACTGCAAGCCGGTCTGGGTGTTATCGATAATCACTTCGTCGCCGTTGCCGTCATACCAGCCGCCGTAGCGCTGATACGAGACCGACAGACGGCCAGACGCGTTATCGTTGCCGCCGCTCACGGCGGCAGAGACGTTCTCATCATGGTCGTTATGGCTGTTAAATCCGCTTTTTGCCCCGGTCTGGAACTCGACTTCGGTCTCCGGCTGGCCTTTTTTGGTGACGATGTTCACCAGCCCGCCGGTACTGCCGCCGCCGTAGAGCGAGGTGGCGCCGGAGATCACTTCGATGCGGTCAATGTTAAACGGATCGATAGAATCGAGCTGGCGGCTGTCGCTGCGGGATGAGTTCAGGCGCACGCCGTCCACCATCACCATCATGGAGCGACCGCGCAGGTTCATGCCGTAGTTGGTACGCCCCTGGCTGCTGACGTCCATGCCGGGGATCAGCTGGGCCAGCACGTCTTTAATCTCTTTCCCGCCCTGTACCTGCTGCTCAATTTCCGCCCGCTCAATAACCCAGGTGGTCTGCGCCATCTCTGCCACGCTGCGGTGGGCACGGCTGGCGGAGACCACAATATCTTCTTCCTTTTGTTCTTCCGCCCACGCAGAGGTAGAAAGCATGGCAAGCAGGCACGGATTTAAAACCCAAAGATGAGAACGTTTCATTGTTATGTTGATCCTGAATGTGTGTGTCAGTACTCGGTGGTCTTCATTAATGATTTAAAAACCTGGCTGCTCTCCGGGCTGGTGGTGCTTCGCCAGTGGATAACGCCGGGGGTGGTTGCCAGTTCAAACGGCTCGTCATCGTGAGCGCGATTCAGAATTCGCGCCGCGCGCCAGGCCATCAGGCTGAGCTGGGGTTCGGCAATACCGAGACGGTGCATCCCGGCGTTGACGGCAAACAGGCGGTTGCGCTGCGGGCCGTCCCATTCAAGGGTGAAATCGTTGTTGATGCAGAAGGCGTCATCCTCATCCAGACGCAGTCGGGAAGAGAGCGGGGCCAGAAACGCGGGCTGCACGGCGCGGTAGCCGGTGGCGAAAATCACCACGTCGCTCTCCAGCTGTTCACGCCCGCCGTCGAGATGATGCTGTATGCTCAGGCGCTGCCCGTTTTCCAGGCGCGTCAGCGCCGTCACCGAACGGGACGGCAGCAGGTGTGCCCAGGGTTTTTCGCGCAACACTTCGAAACGGTGGTACATGGCGCGGTAAATGGCCAGTAACGACTCCGTGGTGATCCCGTCGGAGGTCATCTTCTGTTCCTGCAACATCTGACGACGCGCGTCGTCACCGAGCGTGGAGAAGCTGTCCACATACTCCGGCGTAAAATACTCGTTAGCAAACGCGGCCTCATCCAGCGCGTTGTAATTGTTGCGGCGCGATACCCAGTTGAGGCTCAGCGGCTGGCCCCATTCCCCACGGAAGATATTCAAAAACAGATCCGCACCGCTCTGGCCGCCGCCGACAATGGTGACGCGTTTGCCCGCTAAATCCGGCGTGCGCAGCATCATCTCGCTGGCGTGGAAGCAGGTATCATCCTGCGCGGTGACGCACTCGGGCAGATTGATCTGCTTACCAATCCCCACGCAGACGTGGCGCGCAAGGAAGCGATCCCGCTGGGTCACCACCTCAAACAGGCCGTTTTGCTCATCATAGCTGACCTGCTGCACCTGCTGGCTGAAGGCCAGATTCGTCAGATTATCCGCCGCCCAGCACAGGTAGTCGGCAAACTCCTCACGAGAGACGGTGCGCTGCTCGGTGGTCAGAAAACGGTAGAACTTCTTACGCTGAACAAGGTAATTCAGGAAACTGTGGCGGTTGGTCGGCTCCACGGCGCTGACCAGATCCTTCAGGAAGCTGGTCTGCATATGGCAGTCCGGCACCATCATCCCCGGGTGCCAGGAGAAGTGCGGCTTGCGTTCAAGAAACAGCGAGCTAAAACCGTCCAGCCCCTCTGCCAGCGCGGCGATGCTGAGGTTGAACGGACCGATACCGATGCCGATGAAATCATACGTTTTCATTGCGCTGACTCCTGGGAGACCAGAAAAAGAGGGTTATCAAGATCGCAGACGTAGTTCGGCAGCATGCGGCTGCCGCCGTCGTGTTCAGAGAAGGTCAGTTTGACCGGGTTGAGGATCACGCGAATAATCTGCGGCTTAAACAGGTCGAACTTCGCGAAGCGCGCTGCAAGATCCGGATGGGCGGCCATATAGCGGTGCAGCACCTGCGCCAGGATCTGATAGAAACGCGTTTCGCTCACGCCGCATTGCAGGGTGAGGCGCGAAATAAAGCGCAGCACGGTGACAAAGTTGCCGGTTTGCAGGTCGTGGATGATGTAATCCGCACTGAGGCGCGCGGTGACGGCTTTTACCTGTTCCGGCAGGCTCTGCGCCTGCGGGAAATCTTCGTCCACCAGGCGCATATCGCCCTGAAAATCCTTCAGCAGAATGCGCTGTGGAACGTCGTCTTTCATCACCAGCGTGACGTTCTGGCCGTGGGCGATCAGCGCCACGCCATAGCGGCAGAGCAGGTGATAGAAGGGGATCACCGTCGCCTCAAACAGCCTGTCCAGCCATGCGTCAGCGGTTAAGCCCGAGCGTTTGATCCACGCGTCAATCAGCGGGCGCCCCTGATTGTCGGTTTCCATCAGCGCCGCCATCAACACCGCCTGTTCGCCGTCCTGTAAATAGCAGGATGGGTTCTCGCGCCAGATCACGCCCAGCATCTCCTGATAGCGGTACGGCGCTTCAGGCAATGCGGCATAACCCGGATGCGACAGATAGCCAGCGGCGGGTTCGCCAAGCACCTGCGCCCCGGAGCGAATCAGCGTGGCATCGCTGGCGAACTGCTGCTGTAACCAGCGCGAGGCCAGCGGACCGGCGGCAATGTACTTGCCCGGAATACCGCGGTAGCAGGAGGTGTTGTAGATGGTCAGCGGCAGCTTGATGTCATACGGTGCGCGACGGCTGGCGTTAGTCAGCGTGCGCAGGGACTGCTGCGCCAGATACTCATCGCCAAACTCGCCCAGCTCGACCATTTCGCCGCGCGCGAGCTGCGCCAGGAAATGAATGGCAATTTTTTGCTGCCACTGCCACGGATGCAGCGGCACGGGCAGCCAGCGGTCGTCCAGTTCCAGCGCCTGCCAGCGGGCGGCGAACCGGGCGCGCTCGGCATCGTCCATGGCGCTGGCGAGCAGGGCGTTAATGTCGCAATCGGCGTCGCTGCTCCAGACCAGACGCTCGCGCTGCACGGCTACCCAGTGCAGGCGAAAGCGACCGCGATATTCCGGCGCGTACTGGCGTAGCGCATCCAGCCCCCAGCCGCGGCGTCCCTTGTTGAAGATAAACTTTGGGTGACCGCGCATCAGGCACTGTAATTCGTCCGGGTCGAGCTGGATCAGCGCATCGGCATCCAGCGCTTCACGCGCCTGCAACAGCTGCATGTCGCCGCGCAGCGTGGCGTAGAGATCTTCCATGTGCTCCGCCGTTTGCGCGTCGCTCATCTCCAGCACGGTGGCGAGTTGTAGCAAAGCACTTTCCGCTTCGACCGCCGCGCCGCTGGCGGTGGTCAGGGTGTCCGGGTCGATATGCAGCCAGCCCCAGATCCCACGCGTGGCGCGGAACTGCCATGACGCGCTGCCCATGGCGATGCGCCAGCCGTCCGCCGAAACCGGCTCGGCGCGCAGGGTGCGTTCGTATTCCAGTTCAGCGAGGATTTTTGCCACCATCTCGCGGTTCACTTTCTGCCAGAGCGCGTTCACAGTTCCACCTCATGAAAGAAGCGGTGACGCTCGCTCATGATCAGACGAGAGCGCTTGTGCGGGAAGTCAAACTCCTTCACCGTGTCGAAACCGGCGGACGCCAGGTGGCGGAACAGACGCTGGTTGTCGAAGCGCGGCTCGGCGACAATACGCGTTGTGCGCGGTTCATAGAGATACAGATAGTGGCTCAGCCCGCGCAGCCAGCTGCGGATATACTGCGCCCCGCGCCAGTGCTCTTCCCCGACCAGCATGTGCAGCCCACGGTCAAAGGACTGCCAGCGGTAGTGGCGGCCAATACGGTCTTCTGGCGCCCAGTAGAGTTCAAAATAGCCGAACGGCTCATCGTCAAAGCAGCCGATCACCGGATAGCAGTACGACGAGTCGAGCTGGCGACGCAGGTAATTTTCCTGTTCGGCCTGCGGACCGGCCATCTCCCAGAAGGCGTTCACGCGCGGGGTGTTCATCCAGCGGGTAAAACGCTCGCCGTCCAGCGCCACGTCCGCCACGCGGAAACTCAGGGTGCGCTTAATCTGCGGATCGTAACGGCGATAGACTTCACCCTGCGGGCGGTGAGGGCGCAGCGGGAAATAAAGCTGGCGGCTCTCGTCAAACTGCATGCCGCCGCTCGCCTGCGGACGTTCCCCTTTCAGCCACAGCGGCAGCTGCCAGAAACGTTCACGCGCCAGATAATCCCCGTTTGCGAGGCTAAACAGCGCCTGCGCCTGGGGTTCATCCTGCCAGGTGGCCCACGGCAGGGTAATGCCCGTCAGGGCGGGCGCGGCAACAAACAGCTGGTCGAGCGCCTCCACCAGCCAGCCGTCCGGGATCCCGGCCAGACGATCAAGAACCGCGCTGCCGTCAAGACCCAGGGTCAGCGGCAGGTTTTTTTCCGTGGACGTGCAGCGGAAGCCGTAGCCGGAATGGACGATATTCGCAATGGCCATCACGCCTTCTCCTTATAAAACGGGTTGCTAAAGTCGAAATAGATCACCGCCGGATCGGCGATGGTGTTTTCGTTGCGATCGTGCAGGTAGCAGAAGAAGTTGCCCTTACAGTTCCAGGTCGGGCTGTCGAGCACGTAATCGAGGCAGCGGGTCTGCTTCGCCGTTTTGCGCTGGTCGGCCAGCGCGTCCCGCACGCGGGACATCAGGCTCTCTTCACTGTCGAAGCCGGCAGCGGCGAGGGCGGCGGTCACGGCAAGGGTGGAGTTCAGCAGCAGGTAGTACGGGAAGTAGCGCAGCAGCTGGCTGTCGCCAAAGCGGTTTTCCACGTCGGTTTCGCCCGCTTCTTTCAGCCACGCGTCGGCCCCTTCGGTCCATGCGCTGCCCTGGCAGTCACGGTAGATCAACCCGACGGGAAAATCCTGCTGCATCTCAACGAGGATATTTTGCTGGTGCGCCAGCAGCACCAGGCCGTAGTCCGCCTCGGCGCTGAACAGGGGGAGTAATACGCGGTCGCAGTAGGCGTCCAGCCAGCAGCGCGCGGCCTGGGCGAGCGGGAGATCCAGACGCGCGCTCAGACGGCGAACCGCCGCCGCCAGCAGGCTGTCGCCGCCGTCCGGTGCGGCCTGCGTCAGGCTTACCAGCACGTTGGTTTGCGTTTCAGGGGTAGGGAACAGCAGGTTGACGCGCAGGGCCATCAGGCTCTCTTCCTGAACGACGCCGTGCTCATCGCACAGGCCCGCCCAGCCGTCTTCCTGCATCACGCGCATGGTCGGGTAGCGCGCCTGGAGCCCCTGCCAGCGTTCCGTTTTCGCCAGGCGCGCCAGGCGCATTCCGCGCTTAACCTCTTTCACCGACAGCGTGCGCACGGAGTTGGTCAGGCGCACGCTCAGGGAGAATTTAATCATGTCGCTGTTGGTTTCGCTGTACAGCGAGCGGGAGGAGCTGGTGGGCAGCCACTGCGCGCCCGCTTCGCCCAGGTCCTGAAGGGCACCTTTTTCGACCAGACGCTGGCACCAGGGCTGTTCCAGCAGACAGTCAGCCTGCCACGGGTGCATCGGCAGCAGCCAGCGGGTATCGGTGAAGTGGCCAAGCAGCGCCGGGGCGCTCTGCGCCGCAAAGCGCAGCAGCCGCTCCCGCAGGGAGACATTCAGGCTATCGCCGGTAATCTGCTTACTCTCAACCGCGAACCAGCGCAGCGGGAAGCGGGAGGCAAAATCCGGCAGATAGCGGCGCGCCTCGGCGTCGTTAAACGGCTCGTGCGACTTAGGTGCCGGGTGAAACGCGTGGCCGACCAGCAGCGCCTGTTCCGCTTCGGCAAAGGTCAGCGGCTTATCGCGCAGGTTGGCCCAGTTGTGGCGTAAATCAATGGCCTGCCAGGTATGCGTATGGCTTTCCAGCACGCGCTGCCTAAAGCGCGCCAGCGTATCGGCATCCAGAGATCCGTTGACCGACGGTTTTTGCAGGATGAAATCAATCAGTTGATGAAATGTGACCGCGTCACCACCGTCGCTGTCGGCCTGAATCAGCGTGGCCGGGAAACAATACTGGTGATGCTGCGTGGGGGAGAAATAGCGTACCGGAACCCGAATGGCCTGGGTTGGGGAGAGCGGGATATGAATCTGCGATAACTCATCCGCACGGGTTGCGGGAAGATAATGCCAGTCCTTCGTTTCGCGCAGCAGCGCGTTCAAAAAACACTGGGCCGCAACATCTGTACCGGCGGAGCGGGGCAGAGCACGCATAGATGTACCTCATTCCATGACTGATAATAATTCTCGTTATGATATTCATTCTGTTTACAGTCGCAACTATTTTTGCAATATTTGTTTTCATAAACTTCATAATTTCCACACATTTATTGACATTATCTTCACAATTCTATGCGCGCCTCTATTAATAATCTGACTGATGAAATTGCCCCGAAGGCCAACTGGCCCCTGGCGCTGGGCGCCGGTTTACTGGGCATCGGACAAAACGGTTTGCTGGTCATGCTGCCGCAGCTGGTATCAATGACCGGTTTTTCGCTCTCCGTCTGGGCCGGGCTGTTGATGTTCGGCTCGATGCTCTTTTTACCCGCATCGCCCTGGTGGGGACGCCAGAGCGAGCGGCGCGGCTGTAAGATCGTTATGCTGGCCTCGTTAGGCGGCTATCTGGTGAGCTTCGTGGTGATGGCGCTGGTGGTCTGGGCGATGGCGAACGGCGCGCTGAATGCCTTCTGGGGAATGGCGGGCCTGATTCTGTCGCGCATGCTGTACGGCCTGACGGTCTCGGGGCTGGTGCCTGCGGCCCAGACGTGGGCCATTCAACGTGCCGGGCTGGATAAAAGAATGGCGGCGCTGGCGACGATAAGCTCTGGCCTTAGTCTTGGGCGTCTGCTGGGGCCGCCGCTGGCCGCGCTGATGCTCAGCGTCAGTCCGGTCGCACCGCTCTGGCTGATGGCGCTGGCACCGCTTATCGCGCTGCTGCTGGTGTTGCGCGAGGCCGCGGATCCGCCGCTGCCGCCGGTGGCGCATCAGTCGACGCGGTTACAGGCCTCGATGCTGCCTTTCCTGGCGCTGGCGCTGCTGCTGGCGGCGCTGGTCAGCCTGATGCAGCTTGGCTTATCGCCCCATCTCCACCCGCTCTTCAATGGCGATGCCGTGCAAATCAGCCATCATGTCGCGATGCTGCTGAGCCTGGCCGCGCTGGCGACCCTTGCGGCACAGTTTCTGGTGGTGCGCCCGCAGCATTTTAGCCCGAGGGTTTTACTCTTCATTGCCGCAGTACTGATGGTGGCGGGGCTTGGGCTGATGTGCCTCGCAAGCGTAGCCCTGTTCTACGTGGGCATTGTCATCACCTCGCTGGGTGCCGCCATGGCCACGCCGGGATACCAGCTTTTGCTTAACGATCGGCTGACGACGGGCAAAGGCGCAGGGGTAATTGCCACCAGCCATACGCTGGGGTACGGGGCGAGCGCGCTGCTGGTGCCCGTGGTGACGCGCTTGTACGGTGAGCAGTTCTTGATTACTGCCGCATGGGGAATGGCGGTGTTGTTTCTCGCGGTGAGCGTGTGGGTACGATCAACCGATCGTACCCCTTAAACATTAGTGGAACGGATGTGAGGACGTGCTCGCAGCGTCCTCGCTTTGCCGCATACGCTGGAGCGGATCCTGCTGGTAAAACTGGCAAAAACGCTGCCACAACGCCGGGAAGCGAGGGGCGAAAAGCTCGGGTGCGCTAAAGAAATACTCGGACAGCACCGCAAAGCATTCGGCGGGATCGGTCGCCGCATAGGCATCAATGCTGGCCGCACTCTCACCCACCAGGTCAATCTCATCCTGAATGTTTTCCATCGCCGCGTGCAGATCGTGCTCCCAACCTGCGACTTCACGCAGTGGGATCAGCGGCACGCCGCTGGCGCGATCGCCGTTGCGGGTATCCAGCTTATGCGCCACTTCGTGAATAATCAGGTTGAAGCCCGAGGCATCGAACGAGTCCTGAATATCCAGCCAGTTGAGGATGATCGGCCCTTGCTGCCAGCTTTGTCCGGACTGCACCATACGCTGGTTGTGCACCAGGCCGATGTCATCTTCCCATTCGTCATCAACGATAAACGGTGCCGGGTAGATCAGCACCTCGTGGAAGCCATCCAGCCACTCGATGCCCAGCTCCAGCACCGGCAGACAGAAGAGCAGGGCGATGCGCGCGTTTTTCAGCGGATCCAGCTCGAAGCCCTGTAGCGGTACCAGACGTTTTTGCTGTAAAAAACGCTCTGCCAGCTGAATCAGCTTTGATTGTTCTTCAGGCAAGAGATTCGCCAGCACGGGGATCGCCAGAGCCTCGTCCCAGGGGAGCGTCATATTTCGATCGGCGTCGTTCGTTTTCCAGGGCCACTTAATCATCGCTTTGCTCGTTACTCGCACGTGAACAAAATGGAAAGGTCAGGGGCTGTTAGCATGCCAACATACTCTGTATAGCAGTATGACACTCCTCTTCGGCAGTTTGCAGACGGGCAGCCTGTTTAAGAGGAATCCAGCCCGCATAAACTATCACTATGTGCCGTCTGGTTGATAGCGCTTTAGGGGTATCCCCTTCATTTTGTGAAGTATGTCGTGCGCGGCTATGATAAATCTCTTCTCACCCTATGTGCTTAAGGATCCTGTCCGTATGCCCGTCAATTTTGACCTCAACGATCTCTACGCCTTCCGCGCGCTGCTGGAATACGGCAATTTCCGCCTTGCGGCAGAGTCTATCTGCCTTTCCCAGTCGGCACTGAGTCGCAGAATTGAAAAGCTGGAGGCGGCGCTGGGGGCAAAGCTTTTCGACAGAACCACCCGGCGCGTCACGCTGACCCTGTATGGTCAGACCTTTGCCGACCGGTGCGGGCAACTGCTTGCCGACGTGGAGTCCATGCTTTCGGATATCGATAAAGCCAGCGAGGAGCGCACGGGGCTGATCACCGTGGCGACCGTGCCGTCAGCCGCGTGTTACTTTATGCCGGACGTGATCCGTCGCTTTCAGTCTCGCTACCCCCGCGTGCGCATAAAGCTGATCGACAGCAGCGCCGGGAATGTTATCGAGGCCGTCACCCGCGGACAGGCGGATTTTGGTATCTGCTTCGCCCAGAATTTGCAGCCCGACATCGAATGTGTCCCGCTGGTGGAGGATGTCTACGTCGCCGCCTGCCGGCGCGACAGCCCGCTTGCCAAAAGAAAAAGCCTGACGTGGCAGGCTTTTTATCAGCAGGATTATATCGGTCTGGATAAGACGTCCGGCAACCGCAATCTTCTCGATCAGCGGGTCGGGCATATTCGACCCGAGCGCCCCAGCATCTGCGAAACGCGGCACGTGACGACCATGTTGGGGATGGTTGAAGCCGGGATCGGCATTGCCGCCGTTCCCGCCATGTCAATGCCCCGCGCCGAGCATTCGCTCCTGACGTCGGTCCCTTTAACCGAGCCCGAGGTCAGGCGGACCGTGGGGCTGATTCGCCGTCGCGGGCGGATCCAGTCCTATATTGCTGCCGAACTGGAAGCGCTGATCACCGAGCAGTATCGCGATCTGCGCTAACGGGCTGTAGGCCGGTTGCCGTCACGATCGGTGCTGCATCCGGGGAAGAGAGAAAGGCCAGCAGCGCTTTTCCCCGTTCAGGATGGTCGGCGCTCTGTGTCACGGCGCCGGCGAAGCGGGTTATGTACTGCATGTCGTCAGGCAACTTGCCCACAAACGTCACCCCCGGTACCGGCAGAAGTTCGCTGACCTGCTGAAAGCCGAGGTCGTATTTCCCTTTCGCCACCTCAGACGCCACCGGGATGCGTTCAACCCGGTGCGCTTTACTGTGAACCTGGCCGTCGATGCCCAGTTTCCCGAACAGCTCGCTCTCGACATAGCGGCCGCTGGCGCTGTCGGAATACGCCATGGATTGGGCCTTCAGCAGCGTTTGTCGAAGGGCAGCCACCGTACTGATATCCGGCACCGGCGCGCCCGCTTTAACGACCATCCCGACGGGCGAATCCGCCAGCTCCACGCGGGAGCCCGGCGTCGTCCAACGATCCTGTTCAAGTTTTTCCAGCGCATCGCCAACCATAATCACCACATCCGCTTTTTCGCCCCGGACGAGCCGGGCGGGAATAGCCTGCGGCGTTTTGCCCATCGACGGGCCGGAGATCAAAACAAGCCTGTCGCCGCTTTTCGCCTCATACTGCGGCGCCAGCTTCTCCAGCGCCGCTCTGAAGCCACCAGAAATCATTACTGTAACGTCTTCGGCAAGCGCGCCCGCGCTGAGGGTGGCGAAGGTCAGGGCGGCAATCACCGTTCTGAATGTAAGCATCATCAATCACTCCTCAACGGCGGTGTGCAGGGCTACCGTACGGCGACGATAGAGATAGAGCGTTGCCAGCAGGGCGCAAACGGCGGCAAAGCTCATCCAGTAGCCCGGAGAGGCTTTGTCCCCGGTGTACTCAATCAAGGCGGTCGAGATCACCGGCGTGAAGCCGCCAAAGACGGCGGTCGCCAGGCTGTAAGCCAGTGAGAAGCCCGCCACGCGGACTTCTGTTGGCATGATCTCCGTCAGGGCCGGGATCATCGCGCCGTTATACAGGCCATAGAGGAAAGAGAGCCACAGCAGTACGGTCAGCATCATGGAGAAGCTCGGGGCGGCGGCCAGCATCGTCAGCGCCGGATAGCTGGTTGCCAGCGCCAGCAGCGTCATGGCGATCAGCACCGGCTTCCGCCCGAAGCGGTCCGAAAGCGCACCGCCGATCGGCAGCCAGATAAAGTTGGACACCGCCACAAGCAGCGTGACCAGCAGGCTGTCCGACGCGCTCAGCATCAGCACTTTTTTACCGAAGGTCGGCGCGTAAACGGTGATCAGGTAAAAGGCGGTGGTGGTCATCGCCACCATCAGCATGCCCGCGACGACAACCTGCCAGTTGGCGAGCAGCGTTGTGAAGACCTGACGCATCGCCAGATGGTGGCGTCGGGCGCTGAACTCCTCGGTCTCCTCCAGCTTGCGGCGCAGGAAAAAGATGAACGGCACAATCAGACAGCCAAACAGGAACGGGATACGCCAGCCCCACTCGCGAATGGCGCTCTCTTCCAGCACCACGTTCAGCGCGAAGCCCATCGCCGCCGCGACCATAATGGCGACCTGCTGGCTGCCCGACTGCCAGCTGGTGTAAAAACCCTTGCGGCCCGGCGTGGCGATCTCCGCCAGATAAACCGAGACCCCGCCCAGCTCAGCGCCTGCCGAAAAACCCTGCAACAGGCGGCCGGTCAGCACCAGCAGCGGTGCCCACAGGCCAATGCTCTGATAGGAAGGGATCAGCACAATCAGAAACGTTCCGGCGGCCATAATCGACAGGGTGACGATCAGCCCTTTACGGCGACCCACTTTATCAATGTAGGCTCCGAGGACAATGGCCCCGATCGGACGCATCAGAAAGCCCGCGCCGAAGACGGCGAAGGTCATCATCAGCGAGGCAAATTCGCTGCTGGCCGGGAAGAACGTGTGGGCGATATAGGTGGCGTAAAACCCGAACAGAAAGAAGTCGAATTGCTCAAGAAAGTTGCCCGACGTGACGCGGAAAATCGCGCCGGCTTTCGCCCGGACGGTTGCAGGTGAGGTTGAGGAAACCATGGTTATCTCCAGTTTTTATAGCGACGTTATGCTCGTCTGTTTCTGAAAACTGGATCAGGATGTGAGAATTAATAAGCGCAAAAAGCGCATGAATTGATGCATGCCGCGCATGAATGACAATGTGTTGACCAGGATTTACATAGGCAACAATAACTTAACATTTGGGTGATCTTTTATTTACCTGTTTTCGCTAAGTTGCTGAAATCGCTGTTTTGTGACGTCGCGCAGAGGTGAAGCCAGGCAAAGCCTGGCTTCGGTAATTTAGCGCAGCGCGTTGGCAATGGCGCTAAACATCAGCGACGCTTCCAGCGGCTGGGCGCTGAATGACGGCTCCGCCTGTGGCCAGGTGGACCACTGGACAATCACCAGGTTTTCCTTCTGATTGACCACAATCATCTGGCCGAAAATGCCCAGCGCCCAGAGGGAGTCCTTCAGCGAATCCTCGACCTTTGGCTCTACGTTTGTGGCGTTGGCCGGCACCTCATTGTTCCACCACTGATAGCCGTAAAGGCCTTTCGGATGCGCGGCGGAGACAGAACCTTTTGCCTGCGTCCACTCGGAGGACTGCTTCACCCAGCCGTCAGGGAGGATCTGCTTCCCGTCCGGCAGCGTACCGTTATGCAGGATAAATTCCCCGAAGCGTCCCCAGTCTTCCAGGGTTGCGTTAAATCCGTGCGCGCCCACGTCGTGCTGACCTTTGCTGTATGCATGCCATACGCCGTCGCTGGCCATGCCGTACGGCTGCCAGATGCTTTTCTCCAGATACGCGGCGAGCGTCATGCCGGTGGCGCGCTCAAGCACATCGCCTAACAGCCACGCGCCGCCCGAGGAATAGGACCAGTTTTCCCCCGCCGGATGTTCGCGGCGTAACCCTTTCACCAGCGTGCGCACGCAGTCGTAGGTGCCCGGCTTCGCTTCGCATTCGGTAAGCCGGGCGAAGTCTGACTGCGGGTTAGTGTAATCTTCATTCCACGCCACGCCGGAGGTGTGGGTGATGAGCTGCTTCAGCGTGACGCCGTCCCAGGCGGTGCCTTTTAAATCCGGTTCGTATTGGGTGACAAGGTCGTCCAGGGAGTGGATTTTACCCTCTTTGATCGCCACACCCACCAGCGCGGAGACCACGGATTTGCCCACGGATCGTGACGTCCAGAGCGTTGAATCGGTATTGCCTTCACCCAGATATTTATAGGCCACTTTGCCATTTTTCAGCACCAGCATGCCGCTGACGTTCTGGCGCTTCAGGTAATCCTGAAGATCATAGCTCTTGCCATTCACCTGATAGTGGGCATCTGTGAGCGGTTTTTCTGCGGCGAGCAGCGGCGAGGCGTTGCCGTGGCGGAATACATCGCCCGCGTAGTTGCGGTAGTCATTGCGAAAGCCCACCACGCGGTCGGCCTGACTCCAGGTGAGCATCGTATGGGCGTCCGGGAGTTTGGCATCAAAAGGCGCCGGACAGGTCGTGAGGTCGGTGCCGCCACAGGCAGCCATCGCGGCAGGCGAGACCAGGCTACCGACGACAAGCGCCGCGAGCAGCGTGCGATTGGTTTTGTTTTTCATATTTATCTCGTTTGGCTCAGGAAGGACTTCAGTTTAAGAACCCGCGCCCTATAATAAAAAGCGCGTTATGGGGGAAAATCCCCCGTAAAATTCGCGTGGAGAATGACGTGGCAAACCTGATCTACTCTTTTGCCCAGCTTGAGGCGTTCACCGCCGTCGCTGAGCACGGCAGCCTGATGAAGGCGGCCAGTAAACTCGGCAAAGATCGTACAACCCTTCGCGATCTGATCGATTTTCTTGAGGATGGGCTGGGCTACGCGCTGTTCCTGCGGGAGGGGCGCAGCCTGCGCCTGACGCCGGAAGGGGAGCAGCTTCAGCGGCAGGCGCACCTGCTGATGCGGCAGGTGAAAGCGTTTGAGGCGTTTGCCCGTACGGTGCCGGACAGCGCCACGCAGGACATTGCCCTCGTTTACGATCCGTTCACCCCCAGAGCCTTTTTGCAGGCGCTGATTGCCACGCTGGCGACGCAAAAAATTCGCCTGAGCCTAACCAGCGCGTCACGCGATGAGGCGGAAGCCATGCTGGCGAGCGGTCAGGCCGATTTGGGCATCTGCCAGGCGCGCAACCGCAGCGTGGGCAATGAGATGGAGTGGCGGGCATTAGGGGCGATCGAAATGGATTTTTACGCCGCAACGGCGCTTTTTGCGGAGGTGGCATCGCCGGTGTCGCTGCTCGATCTCTCCCTGGTGCCGCAGGTGATTATGCATGCCGCATCCGACGAGCCGGTTGCGCGTCGCCTGCAAATTTCAGGGCACACGCTTTTCACTAACGAACTGGAGATGCTGCGCGGCCTGCTGGAGCAGGGGTGCGGCTGGGGCTTTTTGCCGACCCATCTTCACGCGGCGCGGTGGAAAAACGTAAAAAGGCTGCCCACCGAAGTGGGCAGCCAGGGGATAAGTCAGACGATGGTCACCATCTGGAAGCCGGGCAGCGACAAGCGCGGGCTTATCAACGATACGCTGTCGCTGCTGCCGGCATTATGGAAACGCTCAGCGCTGTGAGCACCCTTTGCACTGTTTGTTCTGGATCTGCTGGAAGAAGTCGTTGCCTTTGTCATCTACCAGGATAAACGCCGGGAAGTTTTCCACCTCAATTTTCCAGATCGCTTCCATTCCCAGTTCCGGATACGCCACGCACTCCAGGCTCTTGATGCTGTTTTGCGCCAGTACCGCCGCCGGGCCGCCGATGCTGCCGAGGTAGAAGCCGCCATGCTTATGGCAGGCGTCGGTGACCTGCTGGCTGCGGTTACCTTTTGCCAGCATGATCATGCTCGCACCGTGGGATTGCAGCAGGTCCACATAGGAGTCCATGCGGCCTGCGGTGGTTGGGCCGAGTGAGCCGGACGCATACCCTTCCGGGGTTTTGGCCGGACCGGCATAGTAGATCGGGTGATCTTTCACGTACTGCGGCAGCGCTTCGCCGTTATCAAGCAGTTCCTTCAGCTTCGCATGGGCGATGTCGCGCGCCACGATGATGGTGCCGTTAAGGGACAGGCGGGTAGAGACCGGATGCGCGGAAAGCTGTGCCAGGATCTCTTTCATTGGCTTGTTAAGGTCAATGCTGACAACGTCGCCTTCACCCTGCTGGCGCAGGGATTCAGGAATATACTGGCCCGGATTGTGCTCCAGCTTCTCAATCCAGATCCCATCGCGGTTAATCTTCGCTTTGATGTTGCGGTCAGCGGAGCAGGAGACGCCCATGCCGATTGGACAGGAGGCACCGTGGCGCGGCAGGCGGATCACGCGAATATCGTGGGCGAAGTATTTCCCGCCGAACTGTGCGCCGAGGCCGAGATTCTGCGCTTCCTGGAGCAGTTCCTGTTCCAGCTGAACGTCGCGGAACGCCTGGCCGTGCGCGTTACCTTCGGTTGGCAGCGCGTCGTAGTAGCGGGTGGAGGCGAGCTTGACGGTTTTCAGCGTGGCTTCCGCGGAGGTGCCGCCGATAACAAACGCGATATGGTACGGCGGGCAGGCTGCGGTGCCGAGGGTCCGCATCTTTTCAACCAGGTAGTTTTTCAGCTTCGCCGGGGTAATCAGCGCTTTGGTTTCCTGGTAGAGATAGGTTTTGTTGGCAGAGCCGCCGCCTTTCGCCATGCAGAGGAATTTATACTCGTCACCGTCGACGCTGTAGAGGTCAATCTGTGCGGGCAGGTTGGTGCCGGTGTTCACCTCTTTATACATATCCAGCGCCGCATTCTGCGAGTAGCGCAGGTTGTCTTCAATATAGGTGTTATACACGCCCTGGCTCAGCGCCGCTTCGTCACCACCGCCGGTCCAGACGCGTTGGCCTTTCTTACCCATAATGATTGCCGTGCCGGTATCCTGACAGGTTGGCAGCACGCCTTTCGCCGCAATGTCCGAGTTGCGCAGGAATTGCAGGGCCACGTATCGGTCGTTCTCGCTGGCCTCCGGGTCGCTCAGAATAGCCGCAACCTGCTTCTGGTGAGAGGTGCGCAGCATAAACGCGGCGTCGTGGAAGGCCTGCTGTGCCAGCAGGGTCAGGGCTTCGGGCTCCACCTTCAGCACTTCCTGGCCGTCGAATTCGGCAATCGAGACGTGCTCGTTGGTCAGCAGATAGTATTCGGTGTCGTCGTGGGCGAGAGGGAAGGGGTTCTGGTAGATAAACGGTTTGTTTGACATAGCGTATTGCTCCACAAAAATAAAACCGCCGGAGGAGAAGTCCGGCGGTCAGGAATCAGAACATCATGGACATCCACGGATAGCCAATCAGCAGCAGGGCCGCCAGGAAGATGGCCCCGAAGATGGTGCCGAGGCGCCAGTAGTCTTTGGTTGGCAGGTAGCCGCTACCGTAGTAGATCGGGCTTGGGCCAGTCCCGTACGGGGTGATAATCCCCATCACGCCCAGCGAGGTCACCATCAGCAGAACGAACACTTCCATATTCATGCCCGGAATGGTGGAGGCGATGGTCAGCATCGCTGGCAGCAGCGCCGTGGTGTGCGCGGTGGTGCTGGCAAACAGGTAGTGCAGCAGGTAGAACGCCAGCAGCAGGACGATGGTCGCCACGCCCGGAGAGATACCGCTCATCAGCAGGCCGCCTTCTTTACCCAGCCAGCTGATAAAGCCGGTGGAGGAGAGGCCATCCGCCAGTGCCACCAGGGTGGCGAACCACACGAAGGTGTTCCAGGCGGCTTTGTTGCCGGTGATGTCGTTCCACTCCAGTACGCCGGTCCACAGCATCAGGCCGACGATGAGCAGGGCAGCCATCGCGGGCTCAATCCATGCGGCGGCGAAGATCCACATCAGCAGCGCGCAGCACACGAACACCAGCAGCAGGATCTCATTGCGCGACAGTTTGCCCAGTTTTTCCAGCTCACGGGTCGCCCACAGTGGCACTTCGTTGTTCACCTTCACTTCCGGCGGGTAGAACCAGTAGGCCAGCAGCGGCATGGTCAGGATCAGCAGGATGCCCAGCGGCAGGAAGGCGAGGAACCAGGTGCCCCAGGAGATATCTATCCCAACGGTGCTTTTCACCAGCGCCAGCGCCAGCAGGTTTGGCGCAAGGGCGGAAAGGAACATGGAGCTGGTGATACAGGCCGCGGTAATGGCCACCCACATCAGATACGAACCGATTTTACGCGCGCTTGGGTCGTTCGGTTTTGAACCGTACAGCGGCGGCAGGTTGGCGATAATCGGGTAGATAGTCCCACCGCTGCGCGCGGTATTGGACGGGGTAAACGGTGCCAGCAGCAGGTCCGCGAAGGTAATCGCGTAACCGAGCGTCAGGCTGCGACGGCCCAGATATTTCACCAGAATCAGCGCCAGGCGGCGGCCGAAGCGGGTTTTGTCGTAGCCCGCGGCAAACATAAAGGCACCGAAGATCAGCCACACGGTGGAGTTACCAAACCCGCTCACCGCCCATTTAAAGGAAGCGCCCGCCAGCTTGAATTTCGGGTCAGCCAGCTGTTCGGGGCTAAAGAGCACCCACTGGCTGCACAGCGCAATCGCCACCACGCCGGTGAGGCCGATTACGGCGCCCGGCAGAGGTTCGAAAATCAACCCGACGATGACGCCAACAAAGATGGCGAAGTAGTGCCACGCGTAAGGCGGCAGACCTTCAGGAACGGGGACAAACAGCAGCAGGACGGCAACGATGATGGGCAGGGCCATCATCAGCAGGCGTTTTGCTGTTCCATTTGATGCCAGATTCGCCGCAGGAGGCGTTACAGCAGTTTTTGTTTTCATAGTTTCACGTCTTAAGTTGTCAAAAATTCGTCGTACAGCGAAAACACAAATTCGATTGCTTTATTCGTTTTGCTTTTTTTAGTTATTTAAGGTGCGTTTTTGTGTTTTCAGTAATAGCGATTTAACGCATTTTTGTTTGCGCTAAATAAAAAATGATGATGTTTTTATATTGCGCCTTTGGATGCCATTACTATTGATCGCGATCAAAAAAATAGAATTATGAGCGTATTTTTATACTTTTTATAATAACCACTCGGAGTAGTGTGGTTATTCGCTGGTTTTACGCATTTTATGTATCAAATTTATAACATTTTAAAATTGGTATTTATGTTATTATTTGATTTATATGGATTTATATTAGTGTGGGTGTATTGGTTTGACCTTTGCTGATTTAACTTTTTTTAAATTAATGTGAATGGGTGAAACATTCCTTCTAACACCAATGTGTTATTAATGTTACCGCAGGGATTAAATAGTTTATTAACTAACGTAATAGCTTTGGAAACTAAAAAAAGCATTATATTACTTCCATGACATCGGCAAAAAATACGAAATAAAACGATCCCGATACCGAATTCTTAATTTTAAAGTTTGGAGTTTCTATTATGAGCACTAACGAACGAATTTTTAGCCCCTTCACATTACCGAATGGTACTGAACTCAAAAACCGTTTGTTAATGGCCCCAATGACAACCTGTACCGGTTATTACGATGGCACCGTGACCAGCGAGCTGGTGGAGTACTATCGCGCCCGCGCTGGCAGCATCGGCACCATTATCGTTGAGTGCTGTTTTGTTGACGATCTCGGCCTGGCGTTCCCGGGTGCAATTGGGATTGATAACGACGAGAAAATCGCCGGGCTGGCGAAAATTGCTGACGCTATCAAGTCCAAAGGCTCTAAAGCCCTTCTGCAAATCTACCACGGCGGCCGTATGGTCGACCCAAAACTGATTGGGGGTCGCACGCCGGTTGGCCCAAGCGCGGTTGCCGCGCCGCGTGACGGTGCCGCGACGCCGGTTGCCCTGACCTCGGAAGAAGTGGAAGGCATGATCGGCAAGTTTGGCGACGCCGTACGCCGCGCGATTCAGGCTGGCTTTGACGGCGTCGAAATTCACGGGGCGAATACCTATCTGATCCAGCAGTTCTACTCCCCGAATTCCAACCAGCGCGACGACGAGTGGGGCGGCAGCCGCGATAACCGCGCGAAATTCCCGCTGGCGGTGCTGGACATCACGCACAAGATGGTGCGCCAGTACGCGGACGACGCGTTCATCATTGGCTACCGTTTCTCTCCGGAAGAGCTGGAAGTCCCGGGCATCCGCTTTGAAGACACCCTGTATCTGCTGGAAAAACTGGCCGCACGCGGGGTGGATTATCTTCACTTCTCCCTTGGTGCCGCCCTGCGTCCATCTATCGTCGACACGCAGGATCCGACGCCGCTTATCGAAAAATACTGCGCGATGCGTTCTGACACGCTGGCACAGGTACCGGTAATGGGCGTCGGCGGCGTGGTGAATGCTGCCGATGTGAATGAAGCGCTGGATCATGGCTACGACCTGATTGCCGTAGGCCGCGCCACTATCGCCTACCCGGACTGGACCGATCGCATCGCGGCGGGCGAAAGCCTTGAGCTGTTTATGGACAGTACCCGACGCGAAGAGCTGAACATCCCGGAACCGCTGTGGCGCTTCTCGCTGGTAGAGGCGATGATCCGCGACATGAGCATGGGTGAATCGAAGTTCAAACCGGGCACCTTCGTTGAAAAAGTGCAGGACGATGCCAACGAGCTGGTGATCAACGTCAGTCTCGAAACCGATCGCATCGCTGATATCGAGCTGGCCTCAGGCCCGAGCGAAGACGTGGAGTTTGTCACCAGCTTCGAAGAGATCCGTACCCGCATTCTGGATGCCAATACCCCGCACGTGGACGCCATCACCGGCGCAACCAGCCAGTGCGAGGCGGTGAAAAAAGCGGTCTCGAAAGCGATGCTGAAATCCAGCAAAGCGCTGGCGGCAGAAGAGGGTGCAGACCCGAATGAAACCAGAAGCGTCGACGTGGTCGTGGTCGGCAGCGGCGGTGCAGGGCTGGCGGCGGCGATTCAGGCGCATGACGAAGGCGCGAGCGTGCTGATCGTTGAGAAAATGCCAACCATCGGCGGTAACACCATTAAAGCCTCGGCAGGGATGAACGCGGCAGAGACCCGCTTCCAGCGCGTGAAAGGTATCCAGGACAGCAAAGAGCTGTTCTACCAGGAAAGCCTGAAAGGCGGCGGCAACAAGAATAACCCTGAACTGCTGCGTCGCTTCGTGGAGAACGCGCCGGAGGCGATTGAGTGGCTGGCCACGCGCGGCATTATGCTGAACGACATCACCACCACCGGCGGGATGAGCATTGACCGTACGCACCGTCCGAAAGACGGTTCCGCGGTAGGCGGGTATCTGATCAGCGGCCTGGTGCGTAACGTCAACAAACGCAACATCGAAGTGATGCTGGATACCGCCGTCAGCGACATCATCTTTGAAAATGGCGAAGTTACCGGCGTGCGTCTGACCACCGAAGAGAACGAAACCCTCACCGTGGCAACCAAAAGCGTGATTGTCGCAACGGGCGGCTTCAGCGCCAATAGCCAGATGGTGGTGAAATATCGTCCGGACCTGGAAGGGTTCGTGACGACTAACCACAAAGGCGCAACCGGCGGCGGTATCGCGCTGCTGGAACGTATTGGCGCGGGCACCGTGGATATGGGCGAGATTCAGATCCACCCAACCGTGGAGCAGAAAACGTCGTACCTGATTTCCGAATCCATCCGCGGCGGCGGGGCGATTCTGGTCAACCAGCAGGGGAACCGCTTCTTCAACGAAATGGAGACCCGCGATAAAGTTTCGGCGCAAATCATCGCGCTGCCGGAGAAATACGCTTACATCGTCTTTGACGAGCATGTCCGGGCTAAAAACAAAGCGGCGGATGAGTACATCGCGAAAGGCTTCGTGACCAGCGCCAGTTCGCCAAAAGCCCTGGCGGAAGCGCTCGGGATGGATCACCACCAGTTCCTGGCAACGCTGGAACGCTACAATGGTTTTGTGGAAAAACAGCACGACGATGATTTCGGCCGCACCACCGCGCTGCGCGCCCCCATCAACGAAGGGCCGTTCTACGCCATTCAGATTGCACCGGGCGTACACCACACCATGGGCGGTGTGACCATCAATACCGATACCTGCGTGCTGGACAGCAACCACAACGTATTGCCAGGGGCGTTTGCTGCGGGTGAGGTTGTCGGGGGTATCCACGGCGGTAACCGCATCGGTGGTAACGCGGTGGCAGATATCATTATTTTTGGTACGCTAGCAGGACATCAGGCGGCTATGCGTTCGAAAACACGGTAAGGCTCCTGTTTCCCCGGCGGCGCGGTGCCTGCCGGGGCTACATATGAGGACTCATGCAATGCCTGATAGCCATCGCGTTTACAGCTACTCCGCCGTTCTGATGGGCTCGCCCATCCTCCTGAAACTCTTTTCCCACGACGAAGCGCTCGCCTCCCGCGTGTTTCGCCTGATCAAACAGTACGAAGATCTCCTTACCGTCAACCGCGCGCATTCGCAGGTGATGAACATCAACCATGCTGCCGGTCAGCATCCGGTTGCCGTCAGTCGCCCGGTGTTTGACCTGATCCGCTGCGCGAAAGCGGCCAGCCAGATGGAAGACAGTGCGTTTAATCTGGCGATCGGCCCTCTGGTCAAACGCTGGAAAATTGGCTTTAAGGGTGACGCCGTGCCGCTCGCAGACGAGATCGCTGCCTTGCTGAACATCACGCATCCTGCGGACGTGGTGCTGGATGAAGCCAGCAGCAGCGTGTTTCTCACTCGCCCGGGAATGGAGATCGACCTGGGCGCAATCGCCAAAGGCTATATCGCTGACAGGGTCCGGGACCTTCTGAGCAAAGAGGGGGTTGAGCTGGGGTTAATTAATCTCGGCGGCAACATCCAGACGTTAGGCTCGCCGGAGGGCGGCTGGCGCGTCGGCCTGAAAAAACCGTTCGCCGGAGACGCGTTGATTGGGACGATGACGGTAGAGAACCGGTCGGTCGTGACGTCAGGCACCTATGAGCGCTACTTTGAGCAGAACGGCAAACGCTATCATCACATTCTTGACCCGCGCACCGGCTACCCGCTGGATAACGAACTGGACAGCGTGACGATTGTGTCGAAAGACTCCATCGACGGCGATATCTGGACCACGCTGATCTACGGCATGGGTGTGGAGAAGGGGTGTGCCGCACTGCGTTCGCGCCCCGATATTGAAGCCATCTTTGTCACCAAAACAAAAGAAGTGGTGATCTCCTCGATGCACCACTTCCGCTTTACCCTTCTGGACGACAGCTACCGCATTACTGGCAGTACTGTTTGAGCAGCCCGACCTGTTCCGGCTGTAAACGGTAGCGATACACTGGTCTGCCGGTCGCGCCGTAGTGAATGCTGGTAAACAGGATATTAATTTGCGCCAGCCAGATCAGGTATTTGCGGCAGGAAACGCGCGAAATGTTGACCGCATTCGCCAGATCGTCAGTGGAAAATTCCATTTCCGGATGGCTGTCGATCCACTGGCAAATCGTGCGCAGCGTCTGCGGGGTTAATCCTTTCGGTAATTTTTTGCTGTCGGCCAGCTCCGGCGCGCCGCCGTGGATCAGCCTGTCGACGTCGGCCTGTTCATAATACTGATGCGATCCCATCAGGCTGCGCTTTGCCTTCCAGCCGTTCAGCGCCTCTTCAAAACGCGGGAACTGGAACGGCTTAATCAGGTAATCCACCACGCCATAGTGCATCGACGTCTGGATCGTCGCGGCGTCGGACGCCGACGAGATCATGATGACGTCGATCGGGCGGCCCGACGCGCGGATGATGGGCAGCAGATCCAGCCCGTTATCCTGCTGCATATAGACATCCAGCAGCACCAGATCGATCGGCTGGCCAGGGTTTGCGATCAGCGCCTCGGCCTGGTTGAGCGTGGACGCGACGCCGCAGCAGCTAAAACCCTCAACGCGGTTTACATACAGACGGTTGAGGTCGGCTACCATGGCGTCATCATCGACAATTAACACATTTATCACGCGATATTCCTCTCGCTATCCCAGGGGATCTGAACAAAAAATTGGGTAAATACGCCAGGCTCCGACTCGACGGTAATATCGCCGCCCAGGTTCTGGATCTGCTGACGTGCAAGGAACAGCCCAACGCCGCGGTTTTCACCTTTTGTTGAGTAGCCCTTTGTAAAAATAGCCTCCAGCCGCTCGGGATCAATCCCGGGGCCGTCATCGCTGACCTCTCCGCTCAGCCAGCCGTTCTGGTAATGGAGCAGAAGGCCGATCTCGCCTTCCGGCTGACCTTCCATCGCATCCAGGGCATTTTCGATCAAATTGCCCAGCACGGTGATCAGCACCGCAACCTGCTCTTCATTGGTGGTATCGGGAAGCTGGCTCTCCTCCGCCAGCGTCAGGGTCACTCCGGCCTCTTTGGCGCGGTTAATTTTACCCAGCAGGAAACCCGCAATGACCGGCGATTTAACCTTGCGCTGTATCGCTCCGATGTCCATCTGATAATTCTGCGCGGTCTGGATGATGTACTCCTCCAGCTTATCGTAGCGCTTCATGTGCAGCAGGCCGAGGATCACGTGCAGTTTGTTCATAAACTCATGCGTATGCGAGCGCAGGGCATCAACGTAATTGACCATGCCATCAATACGCTGCATTAGCTGGCTGATTTCGGTTTTATCGCGGAACGTGCTGATCGCCCCGATCACCTGATTCTGGCTTTTCACGGGGACCATGTTGCACAGCAGCAGCCGTCCGTTACAGCCGATCTCCTGATCCTGGCGAGCAATGCCAGTTTTTGACACTTCCCGCAGGCTGGCCAGCAGCGGTTCACTGCTGCTTTCGGAGTGCTGGCCCGAGGTCAGGAGTAAAATTTCTCTGGCGGTGTGGTTAATCATCGTCACGCGACCGTGCATATCCACGGCCATCACGCCTTCTCGCAGGGACTGTAACATGGCCTGACGCTGCTCAAAGAGGGCGGAGATCTCGTAAGGCTCCAGCCCGAAGAGGATGCGTTTCAGCACCCTGACCTGGCCCCATATCGCCAGTGAACTCATCAGAACGCTGAACAGGATGGTCCACACGGCGTTGAGCCGTCCGCGGGCAATCTGATCTTCCACCTTATTCAGCGAAATCCCTACCACCACTACGCCGATCTGGTCTTGCCGATCGTCATACACGGGTGTAAAGACGCGCAGCGCTTCCGCAAGCGCGCCGCGGTTTACAGAGACATTCTCTTTCCCTTCCAGGGCAGGCGTCAGATCGTCGCCGATAAAATGCAACCCTAACAGCGCTTCATTGGGGTGGGAATAACGAACACCGCGCAGATCGGTGACCACGGTAAACAGCAGGTCGTTGCGCTTCGTTACCGCCTGGGCAATCGGCTGGATGATGCCGGCCTGGGGTGAGGCCATCAGGCCACGCTTGATATCGGGGCTGTCGGCCAGCGTTCGGGCGATACCCAGCGCGGTATCCTTCACGTCATCGCGCGTGGCGCGGGTGATCTGTACGGAGTACAGCGCGAACACCACCAGCAGCACAGAGCCGATAATGGCGCACACCATCAGCGTAACCAGCGTATTCAGCTTCATAGGACGCTTGCGCATCGGGGGGAAGGGCCGCAAATCGCTCATTAACACTCCGCGAAGAAAAAGAAAGGGCTAATTATCGCTGATGAAGGCCATTTCATAAAGCCATGTAAAGAGAGGCGTTTCGTGAGCCTCCTCTCAGGTGACCTATATAAAACACTTTATAGTGTGTGGGTACTCATAATAAGGAGGCAGTTTATGAGCATTATGCTTACCGGTACGGCCAGGGAAAGACGGCAGGCCAGCACGACGAACATCGACAGATTATCCACGCTGGATATGCTTAACGTCATTCATCAGGATGACGCGCAAATCGCTTCTGCACTTACCCCCCACATGACGATGCTGGCCCGCGTGGTAGATAACGCGGCGGCGACGCTGAGCCACGGCGGACGTCTGATTTTGACCGGCGCGGGCGCGTCCGGACGCGTGGCGGAGCAGGCGGCAGAAGCGTTCGCGCCGGGAAAACATCCCGTTATTGCGATCACAGCAGGCGATAACGCCGGAAGCTACGCGCGCGGCGTTGCCGATCTCCAGACCATTGATTTTGGCGAGCACGACATGATGCTGGCGCTGTCCGTCAGCGGCAAAACGCCCTGGGTGTGGGGCGCGATGCGTCATGCGTGGTCTCTGGGCTCAACGGTCGCGCTCATTACGGAGGATGCACAAAGTGAAGCGGCGCAGCTGGCGAGCATGGTCATTGCGCCCGAGCTGGGGGCTGACGTGGTTGCCGGGTATGCCAACACCAAAGCGGGCATTGCGCAAAGCATGATTATGCATATGGTTACCACCGGTCTGGCGGTACGGACCGGACGGGTGTACAGCAACCTGCGCGTCGATCTGGAAGCAAGCAGCACCAAATGGGCCGAGCGACAGATTGCCATTGTGATGGAAGCCGGGGGATGTTCCCGGGCGCAGGCGAAGGCCGCGCTGGAAAGCTGTAACCACCAGTGTAAAACGGCGGTACTGATGGTGCTGACGGGTCTGGATGCGTGGAAAGCCCATGAGCTGCTGGTGCAGAATAACGGATTTATTCGCCTGGCCTTGCAGGAAGCGCCGTAAATAAAAAAGCCCGCATCGCGGGCTTTACTTTTTGTGGGGATTAGAACTGGTAGATCATGCCGACGCCAACGATGTCATCGGTTGCAATACCGTTGTCATTGTAGAAGGCGTCATCTTCGTCCAGCAGGTTGATTTTATAATCAACGTAGGTGGAGAAGTTCTTGTTGAAGCTGTAGGTCATGCCTACGTCGATGTAGTTAACCAGATCCTGGTCAACGTAGTCATAGCCGTTGCCTGGGTGATAATCGTTACCGCCCAGGTCAATGCCTTTTGAATAGACCCACGCCAGGGATGGACGCAGACCGAATTCAAACTGGTATTGCGCTACGGCTTCAAAGTTCTGCGTTTTGTTGGCGATGCCGTCACTGCCGTACGGCGTCATGTTGCGGGTTTCCGCATACATCATGGCCAGGTAGACATCATTCGCATCGTATTTTGCGCCAACTGTCCACGCTTCCGCGCGTTCACCGCCCGCATATTTGCTGAAGCGGTTGTAGCGGCCATTACCAGCTGCGACCTGGTCGTTGGTACGGTCAGAGGAAGAATACGCCGCACCCAGCGTCAGGCCGAAATCGAAGTCATAGGTGGAAGACATACCGAAGCCGTCGCCGTTCTGGAAACGAACGTCATCATGGCCGTTTTTGGTTCCTTCCTGATCTTCGTTTGCATTGGCGCCTTCATTCGCGCCCTGGTATTGCAGCGCAAAATTAAGACCGTCGACCAGACCATAGAAATCATTATTACGGTAGGTCGCCACGCCGTTAGCACGACCAACCATATAGTTATCGGTCCAGGTGTAGGAATCACCACCAAATACCGGCAGCATATCGGTCCAGGCTTCAACGTCATACACGACGCCGTAATTACGGCCGTAATCAAACGAGCCGAAATCGCCATATTTCAGGCCCGCGAATGCCAGACGGTTAAAAGAGGTATCGCCAGCGTCTTCGGTGTCGTTTGCGTAGGTTTTATATTCCCACTGGCCGAAGCCGACCAGATCGTCAGTAATCTGCGTTTCGCCTTTGAAACCAATCTGAACGTAGGTTTCATCGCCGTCGTCGCCCGCGTTGTCTGAGAAGGTGTGGCGCGCATCAACCTTGCCGTACAGGTCGACCTTGTTGCCGTCTTTGTTGTACATCTCAGCCGCATTGGCTGCGCCAGCCATTAATAAAGCGGGTACAAGCATTGCCAGAACTTTTCTTTTCATTATATATTCCCTTTAAATATAAATTGTCTGAATATATGTAATTACTCTCCGTAATTACATGGCCGATACTATTCTATGGATAGTTATTTAGGTTCAAAAATAAATGTAATTAAAATAGTAAAGATATTACAAAATATTTCTCTTTATCTCTTTATTTTTCACGTGAATTAATGCTTTGAAAATATAGCGGGTAATTATTATTAAGTATTTCGCAATTCTATTTTTTAAAGTCTTTCATTTGGATATATTATAATTTCACGCTTTCGAACTACAGGACGTCATAATGGAACATGCGCAGTGGCAGCACCGCTTTGAACGCTGGCTCAATGAAAATCATTCTACCGAGGACGCGGCGCATGATATTGCGCATTTCCGCCGCGTCTGGATGACCGCGCAGACCATCATGGCCGGGGAGGGCGCCGATCCGCTGGTCGTGCTGGCCGCCTGCTACTTCCACGACATTGTCAGCCTGCCGAAAAACCATCCCGAGCGGAGTCAGTCCTCGCGGCTGGCGGCGCGCAAAACGCGCGAGATCCTGAGCGGCGCGTTTCCGGACTTTCCGGCAGAGCGCTATGCGGCAGTTGAGCACGCTATCGAGGCGCACAGCTTCAGTGCGGGCATTGCGCCGCAGAGTACAGAGGCGAAAGTCGTGCAGGACGCTGACCGGCTGGAGGCGCTGGGCGCCATTGGCCTGGCGCGTGTGTTTGCCGTGTCGGGGGCGCTGGGCGTCGCGCTGTTTGACGCCGACGACCCGTTTGCCGGGGCGCGAGCGCTGGATGATAAAACCTTCGCGCTCGACCACTTTCAGACCAAACTCCTGCGCCTGCCGGACACCATGCAAACCGCGCGAGGCCGGGAGCTTGCGCGTCACAATGCTGATTTCCTGATCCAGTTTATGGCGAAGCTGAGTGCTGAATTACAGGGGGATTACCTCGGAACAGATCGCCAGGTGCTGAACCATTTCCGTCGCAGTCTGCGATCCTGAACTGTGGTACTCTGTTTTCTGTCTTTATTGCCCGGTTAAGAGAATGCAGGAAAATCGATCAGTGACTGTGCCCGCGCCCGAGCGGGTTGAGAAATCAACGGCAGCCGTGCAGGCACTCCTGCGTCAGCTGCTGGAAATGTACGATGCTAAAACGCTGGCAAACCAGCTGGAGGCCCATGGCGAGAGCCACTGGAGCCCGGCGATACTCAAACGGCTGCTGATAAGCGACAGGGCAGGTCACCGCCTCAGCGACGGCGAGTTCCGCTACCTGCAAAATTTGCTGCCGCGTCCTCCTGCCGCGCATCCGAATTATGCTTTTCGCTTTATCGATCTCTTTGCCGGCATCGGCGGCATTCGCCATGGCTTTGAAGCCATTGGCGGGCAGTGCGTGTTCACCAGCGAATGGAACAAACATGCCGTCCGAACCTATAAAGCGAACTGGTACTGCGACCCCGACGCGCACCAGTTCAATGCGGATATTCGTGACGTCACCCTGAGCCATAAAACCGGCGTCAGCGACGAAGAGGCCGCCGAACACATCCGTAACACCATTCCGGCGCACGATGTGCTGCTGGCCGGTTTCCCGTGCCAGCCGTTCTCGCTGGCTGGCGTATCGAAGAAGAACGCGCTGGGGCGCGCGCACGGCTTTGCCTGCGATACGCAAGGCACGCTGTTCTTTGATGTTGCCCGGATTATTGATGCCCGTCGCCCGGCGATTTTTGTGCTGGAGAACGTTAAGAATTTAAAGAGCCATGACGGGGGTAAAACCTTCCGCATTATCATGCAAACCCTGGATGAGCTGGGCTACGACGTGGCGGATGCAGAGGATATGGGGCCGGACGATCCGAAAATTATTGACGGCAAACACTTTCTGCCACAGCACCGCGAACGCATCGTGCTGGTGGGTTTCCGCCGCGATCTCAATCTGAAAGGCGATTTTACGCTGCGTGATTTGCCCTCGCTCTATCCGGCGCGTCGTCCGACGGTGGCCGAGCTGCTGGAGCCCGCCGTCGATGCAAAATTTATTCTGACCCCGGTGCTGTGGAAATACCTCTATCGTTATGCCAAAAAGCATCAGGCAAAAGGTAACGGCTTTGGGTTTGGCATGGTTAATCCGCTTAATCCCGACAGCGTGACGCGCACGCTGTCGGCGCGCTACTACAAAGATGGCGCGGAAATTCTTATCGATCGCGGCTGGGATAAGGCGCTGGGTGAAAAAGATTTCGACGATCCGCAGAACCAACAGCACCGGCCAAGACGCTTAACCCCGCGCGAGTGCGCCCGCTTAATGGGGTTTGAGACGCCACAGGGCTACCGTTTTCGCATCCCGGTGTCGGACACCCAGGCCTACCGCCAGTTTGGCAATTCGGTGGTGGTGCCGGCTTTCGCCGCCGTCGCAAAACTGCTGGCCTCTCGCATCAGCAAGGCCGTTCAGCTTCGTCAGAGTGAGGCCGTCAATGGCGGACGTTCACAATAAGGCCACGCGCAGCAAGAACATGCGCGCCATCGGCACGCGTGATACCGCGATTGAAAAACGGGTCGCTGGCCTCCTGACCGCCGTCGGGTTTGAATTCAGGGTTCAGGATGCCACGCTTGCGGGGCGTCCTGATTTCGTGATCGACGCGTACCAGTGCATCATCTTTACCCACGGCTGTTTCTGGCATCATCACGACTGCTATCTTTTTAAAGTCCCGGCGACGCGTACCGAGTTCTGGCTGGAGAAGATTGGCAGGAACGTCGAGCGGGATAAACGCGACGTTTCGCAGCTTCACGCCCAGGGCTGGCGGGTGCTGATTGTCTGGGAGTGCGCGCTGCGCGGAAAAATGAAGCTGAATGATGTGGAACTGACGGAACGGCTGGAAGAGTGGATCTGCGGCGGCGGTCAGGCCGCGCAGATCGACACCCAGGGCATTCACCCGATCACGGTTTCTCCACCCCACACGGCGTGACAACCGGCTTCGCGGGCAGCAGATATTTACCCAGCGTGACCAGCACCACGGCAAAAACAATCACACCCAGCGCCAGCCATTCAATTGGCGACAACACTTCGCCAGCGAAACCGGTACCCAGCAGCACGGCAACCACCGGGTTAACGTAGGCGTAGCTGGTGGCAACCGCCGGGGAGACGTTGCGGATCAGGTACATATAGGCGTTGATGGCAATAATCGAGCCAAACAGCGCCAGATACCCGACGGCCAGGAAACCAGAGAGGCCTGGCATCGCCGTCAGTTTTTCACCCGCCAGGGTGGAGGCAATCAGCAGCACGATCCCTGCCGCGAGCATCTCAATGGCGCCCGCCATCATCCCGGAAGGCAGTTCAATGCGGGAGCCGTAGACCGAGCCGAAGGCCCAGCTCATGGAACCGATCATGATCATCATCGCAGCCCACGGATTCCCGCTCAGGTTACCGCCGCTGTTAAGCATGATGATGCCCGCAAGCCCAATCGCGATGCCCAGCCATTCGAGCTTGCGGGTGCGGATCCCAAACAGACGACTAAAGCAGAGCGTAAACAGCGGCACGGTCGCGACAACCACCGCGGCGATCCCTGACGGCACGTTCTGATGTTCGGCAACGGTTACCGCACCGTTGCCCACCGCCAGCAGCAGCAGGCCGATCAGGGCGGCGTTAAGCAGGGGGCGCAGCGGCGGAAGCCTATGGCCGCGCAGCAGCAGAAACGTCAGCAGCAGCACGCCGGCTGCAAGGAAGCGAACGCCTGCCATCATCAGCGGGGGCCAGCTCTCCACGCCAATGCGAATGACAAAATAGGTGGATCCCCAGATGATATACAGGGAGAAAAGCGCTCCAATGAGCGGTAATAAATGCCGGAAACGCATAGTCCCTCACGACGGAATAAAAAGGTCGCTCATAGTTAACGCCAAAACTATCTCGCTGGCGAGCGCTTTAATTGGGCTGGTTATGTGAAATTTTTGTTGACGCGAGGTGCCAGTTTCCGGGCGGTGAGTTTTGTTCCATACTATTCACTTAATTAGCAAAAAAAGAAGGATAGAGATTTTGGCAGGAAGTAGCTTATTAACATTACTGGACGATATCGCCACCTTGCTGGATGACATTTCGGTGATGGGAAAACTGGCGGCGAAAAAAACCGCCGGGGTACTGGGAGACGATCTGTCGCTGAACGCGCAACAGGTGACCGGCGTGCGGGCGAACCGTGAGCTGCCGGTGGTGTGGGGCGTAGCGAAAGGGTCCTTTATTAACAAGGTGATCCTCGTTCCGCTGGCGCTGCTCATCAGCGCCTTTATCCCCTGGGCCATTACGCCTCTGCTGATGATTGGCGGGGCGTTCCTGTGCTTCGAGGGCGCCGAAAAGGTGCTGCATATGCTTGCGGCGCGCAAAGAGAAAGACACCCCTGAGATGCGCCAGCAGCGTCTGGAAGCGCTGGCCGCGCAGGATCCAAAAACGTTCGAGCGCGATAAAATCAAAGGCGCGGTTCGTACCGATTTCATCCTCTCGGCCGAAATTGTGGCGATTACGCTTGGGATCGTCTCCGAAGCACCGCTGATGAATCAGGTTCTGGTGCTTTCGTTAATTGCCATCCTTGTCACGGTTGGGGTGTATGGCCTGGTCGGGCTGATCGTCAAGCTGGATGATATCGGCTTCTGGCTGGAAAAAAAATCCAGCGCCATTGCACGCGGTATCGGCAAAAGCCTGCTGGTGCTGGCCCCGTGGCTGATGAAAAGTTTGTCGATAGTGGGAACCCTGGCGATGTTCCTGGTCGGCGGCGGTATTATCGTGCACGGCGTGGCCCCGCTGCATCATGCCATTGAGCATCTGGCGTCAGGTTATGGTTCGGCAATCGCCGCCATTCTGCCGACGCTGCTTAACCTCGTGCTGGGCTTTATCGTCGGTGTCATTGTGGTGGCAGTGGTTAAGCTGATTGGAAAAGTACGCGGCACAGCGCATTAATTATTGATGCGCTGCGGATGCAAAAAGGCTATTCCTCGTCTAAATTGAAAACGTTTCACCCTGATACAGGAGGCAGGTATGGTCTTTTTGGTCAGTGATGAAGTTAAGCCTAAAAGTGGTGGTCCAGGCATGATTGTCACCGGTTATTCCAGCGGAATGGTGGAGTGTCGGTGGCATGACGGATACGGCATTAAGCGTGAGGCTTTTCGAGAAGACGAGCTTCAGCCTGCGAATAACAGGCAAGAGCGCGACAAGGCTTAATCACACAACGCCCGGCCATGCCGGGCGTTTTACTGGCAGAAGACGTATCCTGTCGGATGGCGGGCGACAATCAGGGAGTGGGTGTGCAACACGATACCTTTGTTGAAAAACAATCTTTGTTGCAGTGGCTGCATAAGCGTAGCAATCCCGGTTTGATTGTTAATCTCTGTTTTATCGTTGTCCTGATCTTTTCCACCCTCCTGACCTGGCGCGAAGTCGTGGTGCTGGAGGAGGCCTACATTTCCAGCCAGCGTAACCATCTGGAAACGGTGGCCAGCGCGCTGGACAGAGAGCTTCAGTTTAGCGTCAATAAAATGCTCTATTTTCGCCACAGCATGCTTGATGCGCTGGAGACGCCGCTGGCGTTTGGGGTTCTGCAAGAAGCGGTAAAGCGGTTTGAACGCGTGAGGCGTTCCCCCGTCTGGCAAATCGCGGTCGATCCAAAACGCACGTTACCGATTAACGGCGTTTCGGATGCGTTTGTTGAACAAACAACGCTGCTTAACCGCGATGACGATTACCTGGATAAGGAGATTTCCGCCGCCCTCGAGGTGGGCTATTTGCTACGGCTGGCATCCACGAATTCACGTCACGAGGAGCGGATATTATACGTTTCTCGCGCGGGATTTTTTCTGGAAACGGATACGCCACCCCATCACAGCGATATTGCACAGCGCTATTACCATCTGGTGACGCAGCCCTGGTTTACGCAGCAGACGGATCGTGAAAACCGGGCGCGGGCGGTTCGGTGGTTTATCTCTCCTCCCTCGGCCTTTGCCGGAAAAAAGCCGCTCATTACGGCCAGCGTGCCGGTTTACTACGATCATGTCTGGTATGGCGTGGTGGCGATGGATTTTACCTTTGCCACCATGCGTCAGCTGCTGGTGGAGGCAATGGACGACCATACGGAAGGGGAGTACCAGCTGTATGACAGTCGCCTCAACATGCTGGCGACCACCGAGAAGCCAGCGGACGAGGTGAATCATTTCAATGAGCTGGAATTAGCGCAAATCGCGCACGCCATAGAACAGGACACCGAGGGCGGTATTCGCCTGGGAAGCCGTTTTATCAGCTGGGCGCGCCTCGATCATTTCGACGGCCTCGTCCTGCGGGTCCATACCCTGGATGAGGGGGTGCGCGGAGATTTCGGCAGCATCAGTATTGTTTTGGCCCTGCTTTGGGCGCTGTTCACCGCGATGCTGCTGATTTCATGGCTGGTGATCCGGCGCATGGTCAGTAATATGTATTCGATGCAGAACTCGCTGCAATGGCAGGCCTGGCACGATCCGCTGACCCGGCTGAATAATCGTGGGGCGCTGTTTGAGCAGGCGAAAAGGCTGGCGAAGCAGTGTGAACAGCAGTCGCTGCCGTTCTCGGTCATTCAGATCGATCTCGACTGCTTCAAGAGCATCAATGACCGGTATGGGCATCAGGCGGGTGATAAGGTGTTGACCCACGCCGCCGGGCTGATTGCCAGTACCCTGCGCGCGAATGATATTGCCGGACGCGTCGGTGGCGAAGAGTTCTGCGTCGTGCTGCCCGGCCTGACGATTGAAGAGGCGGCAGACGTCGCAGAACAGATCCGCGAGCGTATCAACAGCAAAGAGATCCTGATTAAGAAAAGTACGACCTTGCGCGTGAGCGCGTCGTTTGGCGTTTCCTGCGCCCAGGAGAAGGGCGATTACCACTTCGAAAATCTGCAATCCGCCGCCGATGCGCGGCTGTATGAGGCGAAACAGCGCGGGCGTAACCGGGTTGTCTGGCAGGCTCACGACAAAAAGTGATCGAGCCCTTCACGCCAGCCGGCCGGTCCGGTGTGCTGCGTATGGTATACCCGCGCGGGATCGTTATTTTTCAGGCTGACACCCTCCCGGTTGAAGCCTTTCACCACCACGGCGAAGCCTACGCTGTCCAGCAGCGGCGCATCGTTGGGGCCGTCGCCCAGGCCCAGCGTCGTCGGCTCTTTACCTTCGTGCAGGCGATACTGGTCCACAAGCCAGTGAACCGCCACGTCTTTGCCGCAGGCGTTGTCCAGAATGTGCCAGAAGCGTGCTCCCTGGACGATCTTCAGCCCCTGCCGGGCCAGTTCGGTTGCGAAGCGCGTCATTTGTTCATCACCGTCACGCCAGATAAGCGTCACGGACGCCTCATGTTTGCGTGCAAGCGCCGAACGAGGGCGGCTCAGCCCGGTCCATTCGGCGACCACGCGCTCATCCACATCATCAAAGGTGGTAAATTTCAGGTGCAGTTCCTGACGAACCCGGTCAATAAACTGCCGGATTTCGTCATGCTTTTTTTCTGAGATGAACCGGGCGGCGTTTTCCCACCGTACGTCAGGCTGGATCACCGCGCCGTTTTCCGCAATGTAAGGTAGCCCAACGAGCCCAAGCTCCTGCTGGATGTCCTGCATCTCAGACGCGGTTTTGCTGCTGCACAGAATGACCGGTATCTGCTCATCCTGTAGTCTCTCCAGCCAGGAGGCGGCAGGCTGCCAGTCAAACGTGTGAAAATCCAACAGCGTGCCGTCGAGGTCAGTAAAGACCAGCAGCGTCTCCTGAAGCGAAGGCATAAACTCTCCTGGAAGATGGCGCGTTTTATGAGAAAATTCTTAAAAAAGAGAGGCGTTGTCACCCCGTTGAACCGGTAACGATCCCGACAAACCCACACCCGACGCAGGTTTATACTCATAACAAAAATTCACATGTATAAAATATTATATTCGCTCAGAGAATATATGCTTGTAAGAAAATTCCGTTGGGGATAATGTCTTACCTGCATCAGATTTCCTGGTGTAACGAATTTACAAGTGCTTCTTGCATAAGCAAGTTTGATCCCGGTCATCCCCATGACCGGGATTTTTTTCGCCTTAGCGGTTCGTCTCCGAAACGCTAAAGTCATGGATATCCAGCTCGAACGCTTCGGCCAGCTCGCGGTAGGTATGGTAATCCCGACCGTTGACCACGACGCGGTCTGAATTATCCTCCGCACGATGAACTTCGGACTCACTGATTTCATTAATGGCGGCAAGCAGGGCATCGACGTCCACCTCAACCTCACGCTTAATGGTGTCGCTGTACTCTTTGTCGGTCTTCATTTCGGGCTCCTCATTTAACCGTCTCCACAGCTAAGTATAGACCGCACACAAAAACGCCATTCGCGCCGGGCGGCGATGCCAGAGAAGGTAATTTGTTCTACACTGGCTCAAAACCACAGGAGAAATGTATGAAGGTCAACGATCGGGTAACCGTCAAAACGGACGGTGGGCCGCGCCGCCCGGGTGTGGTGCTGGCGATAGAAGAGTTTAATGAAGGCACGATGTATCTGGTGTCGCTGGAAGATTACCCGCTCGGCATCTGGTTCTTTAACGAACTGGGCCACCCGGATGGGATCTTTGTGGAAACGGCGGAATAGGGCGGCGTCGGGGGCGTTGTCTCCCCGGCTCCGGCTGCTGAAAAGCAAAATCTCTGGCCAGGCCAGAGATCAAGGTAGGGTACAACATGGCCGTGCAACTTAGCGCATATTAACGAAAATCCCATTCGTCACATTATCTGTCAGGCGTACGACATGGTAAATCACTTGCTTATTATGCGTTTTAATTTTCCTTTTAATATTTCCTTTGTGTGACGATACTGTTTTTGCCTTGATATTCATCTGGTCTGAGATCTGAATTGTCCCTTGTCCTGCCATCCACATTCTTAACATACTTGATTCAGTTCTGCTTAATGATAGGGTGGGTAAGTTAATCGCACCTACATTCTTTACTTCTTTATTCAAATAATCGCCCAGAATGTCGTCAAGCGACTCTGGTTTAATCGATTTCGAACTGATTAATAAGTTTTTACGCACCAGCAAATACTCATCGAAATGAATATTGGCGATTGCCATAAAAACAATAAACAAGGTCTTAGGATGCTGATTAATGATCTGCTTAATGTGCTGACTGTTAGCGGGGTCGTGAATGAAACAGTCCTCATTAATAAACACCACGCCTGGCTTGTGGACGTCACAAGCGGCTGCGAGTTCTTCAACGGTGTGCGCATCGTTGATGTCTCTCTTTCTTACCCCTCTGCTTGCTAAGTACCCGGTTAACCCTAGCCGGGTGTAGCTGCATAAATCCATAATGATCGTTGACATGGCATACCCTCACTCAATGCGTAACGATAATTCACCATCTGCCTGAGAGCTCATAAACAGCCATACGGGATGGAAAAAACCAAATAAAACCTGTGAGCATGACAAAGACTTTCAGGCGAACTCACTATCCCGTAAAGTTACTTATAATTTGCCAGGAATCTTCTTAAAGTAAAGTAAATATTAAGTATTGTGAGATGGTTAGAAACATTTAAACCGCGTCAGATATATCCTGGAAGATGTTTTTCGCGTTTTATTTTAGGAATATCCTCAGAAAGACAATATGGAGTGTGAGGACTATTATTTGCGAGGCAGTTCGCTGACAATATCCGCTAACAGGTTGAATATCTCGCTGAATAAATGTTCACAGAAGGGGGCGATAAGTGGCATTAGCAATGACATTAATAAAAGACCGACCGTCAACGTCACGGGAAAACCAATGACAAACACGGAAAGCTGCGGCGCCATTCTGTTCAGCAGGCCTAATGCCAGGTTAACGGTCAGCAGCAGGGTGATAATCGGCAGCGCCAGCATCAGCCCGTTGAGAAAAATCAGCCCGGCGGCACGCACCAGCGCCAGAAACGCGTTGCTGTTAACCGGATTTTCGCCAATCGGCAGCGTGTGGAAGGTGTCCACCAGCATTGAGATGAGCCATAAGTGGCCGTTAAACGACAGGAACAGTAGCATCGCCAGCAGATCGATGATACGCGCCAGCACCGGCATGTTGAGGTGGCTGCCGGGGTCGACGAAGGTGGCGAAGGATAACCCCATTTGCAGGCCGATCAGCTCACCCGCAGTACGCACTGCCGCAAAGGCGAGCTGCATGGTAAACCCAACGGCGACGCCGATCATCACCTGCTGAAGCGCCACCCATACGGCGTTAGCGGAAAATACAGGGATATCAACCGGCGGCAGGGACGGGGCGACAATAATCGTAATGACGATCCCCAGCCCCACTTTGATGCGCTTGGGTATCGATTTCTCGCTGAGAATAGGTGCGGTTGAGATGAGCGCCATAATGCGCAGCATCGGCCAGAAGTAGACGCCCAGCCACTGGACGTATTGATCGCTGGTGAAGTGCAGCATCGTGATATCAGCCGATGATGTACGGCAGATTGGTGAACAGGTTGCGCATATAGTCCAGCAGCAGGTTCAGCATCCACGGCCCGGCGACGATAATCGCCACGAACACGGCAATGATTTTCGGGATAAACGACAGCGTCATTTCGTTAATCTGCGTGGCGGCCTGCAGGATACTGATGATCAGACCGGTCACGAGGGCAACAAGCAGCAGCGGGGCGGCAACGGCAATCGCGACTTTCATCGCTTCCGTGCCCATCATCATGACCGATTCTGGCGTCATTGCGCGCTCCTCAACTGTAGAAACTCTGCGCCAGCGAACTGACCAGCAGCTGCCAGCCATCGACCAGCACAAAGAGCATGATCTTAAAGGGCAGGGCAATGGTGGCCGGCGGTACCATCATCATACCGAGCGCCATCAGCACGCTGGCGATCACCAGGTCGATAATCAGGAACGGGATAAAGATGGTAAAGCCAATCTGAAACGCGGTTTTCAGCTCGCTGGTGACGTACGCAGGCAGCAGTATGCGCATAGGAACGGCCTCCGGACCCTGCAATTCCCCGGTGTTGGAAAGGCGGGCAAAGAGAGCCAGATCCGCTTCGCGCGTCTGGCGCAGCATGAATTCACGCAGCGGCTGCGCGCCTTTCTCCAGCGCCTCCTGCATGGAGATTTTATCTTCACTGAACGGCTGGTAGGCGTCGGTATAAATCTTATCGATGACCGGCGACATGATAAAAAAGGTCAAAAACAGGGCCAGGCCCAGCAGCACCTGGTTCGGCGGGGCGGAAGGGGTACCCAGCGCATTTCGCAGCAGGCCAAAGACAATGATGATGCGGGTAAAGCTGGTCATCATCAGCAGGATCGCCGGAATGAAGGTCAGCGAGGTGATGAAGACCAGCGTCTGAACCGGGAGCGACCAGCTTTGTCCGCCGCCCGCCAGAGGGGTTGAAACCAGACCGGGCAGTTGCGCATAAACCGCAGGAGCAAACAGGCCAACGCCCGCGAGCGTCAGGGATAACAAACGGCGCATCAGGATCTCCCGGAACGCTTAAGCAAACTCTTCATGACGGACTGGAAATCCGCAGGGGCTTCTGCGCGCTCATCACTGATAGCAGGGGCGGGCGGCAGTTTATGTAAAACGTTGACGTTAGACGCGGTGACGCCCAGCACCAGCCGCGCGTCCTCAACATCTACGATGACCACGCGCTCGCGCGGCCCCAGTGTTGTACTGGCGCTGACCTTCAGACCGCGCGTCCCGGCGGTTTTACCCGCCAGGCCAAAACGCTTCGCCAGCCAGGCGGCGATAAGAATAAAGGCAATAATACCGAGCAACGCGCCGCTCACCTGGAGCAGCGGTGAGCCGGGAACGGCGGAAGGTTGTGATACTGTTGCCTGGGTTTTCATTCTTAACGGCTCAGACGACGCATGCGCTCAGACGGGGTAATGATGTCGGTGATACGCACACCGTATTTATCGGCCACGACCACCACTTCACCCTGAGCAATCAGATACCCGTTGATCAGGATATCCAGCGGCTCACCGGCCAGACCGTCGAGGGCCACGACGGAACCCTGCGTCAGACGCAGCAGCTCTTTAATGGTCATGCGGGTGCGGCCCAGTTCAACGGTCAATTTAACCGGGATATCCATAATCAGGTCGATATCCTGCAGCGTACCGCTGACATCGCCGCCGCCTAACTGCTGGAAGACGGCATCCGCTGCACTTTTGGCCGGGGTCGCTTTTTGCTCGTTTAACGCGTCAGCCCACAGATCGTCCAGTGCTCCGCTGTTTTCATCGGACGGATTGTTCATGTCACTCATTTGGGCTGTTCCTCATTCAGCGAATTCAAAATCGGGTTGATCAAGTGCTCAACGCGTAACGCATACTGGCCGTTAATCGTGCCGTACTGGCTTGTCAGCACGGGTACGCCATCCACATGGGCAATAATGCGGTCGGGTTTATCTATCGGCAAAACGTCGCCGGGTTGTAATTTCAGGATCTGCGATAACCGCATAGAGATGTCGGCAAAGTTGGCCACCAGCTCCAGCTGCGAATGCTGTACCTGACGCACCAGGTTCTCACGCCAGTTCTGATCTTCATGGCGTGAGTTCTCCAGCGGCGGGTTCACCAGCAGTTCGCGCAGCGGTTCAATCATGCTGAACGGCAGGCAGATGTTGAACTCGCCCGTCAGGTTGCCGATCTCCACGTGGAACGGGGTGTTCACGACGATGTCGTTCGGGGAGGTGGTGATGTTGGTAAACTTCACCTGCATCTCGGAACGCACGTACTCCACTTCCAGCGGGTTAATCGCTTTCCACGCGTCGCTGTAGGATTCCAGCGCCAGCTTCAGCATGCGGTTAATCACCCGCTGTTCGGTATGGGTAAACTCGCGGCCTTCCACTTTGGTCGGGAAACGACCGTCGCCACCGAACAGGTTATCCACCGCAATGAATACCAGGCTTGGCGAGAACACGACCAGGCCGGTACCGCGCAGCGGTTTGAGATGGATCAGGTTAAGGTTGGTTGGCACCGGCAGGTTGCGGGCAAACTCATGGTACGGCTGAATGCGGATCGCCCCGACGGTGATATCCGGGCTACGACGCAGCAGGTTAAACAGCCCCATACGGAACTGACGTGCAAAACGTTCGTTGATGATCTCCAGCGCCTGTAATCGCTCGCGCACCACGCGACGCTGGGTATTGGGATCGTAGGGACGAACATTATCATCGCCGGTTAAACTCGGCTTCGGATCGTCACTCTTATCGCTGTCGCCGTTGAGCAGCGCATCGATTTCTGCCTGAGAAAGAATACTGTCGCCCATGTCGTTACCGCAGAATGAAGGCTGTATACAGAACGTCAGTGACTTCCTGCTTAGGTTGGCCGTTGACCAGCGGGGTCGCCAGCGTCTGTTTGATGGCATCGACCAGCTTTTGCTTGCCCACATCGGTGGCGAGCGCGGAGGCGTCCTGACGAGAAAACAGCAGCAGCAGACGGCTACGCACTTCTGGCAGGTAGTCGTTCAGACGTGCCCGGGTCGCTTCATCTTTCAGGCGCAGCGTAATGCCCACGTACAGCACGCGATCCGCATCGCCCAGGTTAACGGTGAACGTATCCAGCGGAAAGAAGACCGGCGCCGGCGGAGGCGGCACGTCAGCTTTGGCGGCCGCGCCGGAGGGCTCCTGCTGCATACGCCAGTAACTGTAGCCTGCGGTGGCGCAGGCCGCGAGGGTAATCAACACCAGCAGCGGGATCCAGATGGAACGCTTGCTTTTTTTGGTGATAGCGGAGTCTGTCATCTGATACGAGCTTCCTGTTTCGGTACAGCTTAATACGGTGATTATCCCGTGTCCGGCTTAGGTCAAAGCGTGGAAAAGACGGAGATAATCACGTTACCTCTGGCGTTTAGGCAAAGATGTCTACGGCACGGCTGCCGCGCGCGGCGGATTGCAGGGCAGCTGGGGTTGGCAATAACTCTTCGCTCTCATCGTTAAACCCGCCAGGCTGACCGGAGCGCGAAGCGTGCTGTTGCTGCCCGGATGAAGACTGCTGCTGCCCGGCAAAGCCCTCGCTGCTGACGCTGCTTTGTGCAAGCTGAATACCATTTTCCGCAAGCTGCGTGCGCAGGATCGGCAGGGCCGCTTCCAGCGCCGCGCGAACGTGGCTGTGAGGCGAAACCATCTGTAACTGCGCCTGGTTGTCATCCAGCTTAAGCGAAATTTGCACCTGACCCAGATCCTCCGGGTGCAGACGCAGCTCCGCGGTCTGCTGTCCCTGCTTTGTGAACAGGGTGATGTGCTGGCTCAGATTCTGCTGCCATTCGTGCGTGCCCAGCGGCTGGCTTAACACCGGTGCTGTCGCAACGGTTGCGGCAGGCTGGGGGGCTGGCAGATGACTGACGACCGGGGCCAGCGTCGCGGTTGGGCTGGAGGCTGGCGACGCCGTGCTCGCTACGTCCTGCTTCTCCGCGACGGCGGCGACAGCTGGCGTAACGGATGCCGTGGCGGGCAGCGACGTATCGCTATCCTGAACCGGCGTTTTATCCTGACCCGGTAACGCGTGGCTAAGCGGCTGTTGCTGGCCGTTATCCGTCTGGGCTAGCGCAGAGGCGAGGGCGGGGCGCGACGCGATCCCCGTCGTACTTGCAGGCGTCGTCGCCAACGGGGTGGCGATCTGCTGGTGCGGTAACATCGCCATCAGCGCGCTTAACCCGGCCAGCTCTTCCTCTTCGGTTGCGGTGTCGCTGCTTGCCTTCGCGTCCGTCTGGGTCAGCACCTTCAGCGCGTCCGTATTTGCTGTGGGCTTCAGGCCCGAGACGAGGCTTTGCAGGGAGAGGGCGGTATCCTCTCCGGTCAGTGTCTCCTGGCGGGAGAGCAGCTCGGCGATTTTGGCCTGGAGCGTAGTATCACCGCTTTTTTCCCGTGCCGCTGTCGTCAGCTTGCTGCCCGCTGCTTTCAGATCGGCCAGCGTCAGCGGGGCATCTTTACCTTTGCCGGTGGCCTCCGTCAGCGCACCAGCCAGCAGAGAGAGAAAATCCTGCGCGCCCTCAGCGCCTTTTCCGGCCAGCGTGCCGCCGGACGGGTCGCTGTCGGTCATCAGCAGTTGTTGCAGTGTGATCATTCTGGTTTCCTCATTGATGCGCGCTGGGCAAACTCATCCATTTTTTTCTGATCCAGACGGTTTTCCGCCAGGGTCGAGGCTGCAATTTGCCGGTCCTGTAAGGTTTGCCAGGCCTGCAACCGCTGTTTTTTCTCGCGCCAGAAGTTCAGCGCGGTATCGACTTTTTGCGTCCACTGGTTAAGCTGCTGGCGATGCTGCTCAATCGCCTTTTCCAGCGTCTGGATAAACTGCTGATAGTTGATCCAGCGCTGGCTACCAATGCCCTGCGCCATGTCGGTGTTAAGGTTGGTGCGGTATTCATGCTGATAGTCGATTAACATCTTCAACTGTTCTTCAGCCTGCTGGCACCCGCGCCGCATTGCGCCGAGCTGCAATGCGGCATCATCAACTTCTTTTTCAGCCAGATCTTTTAGCGTTGATAACGCGCTGTTTTGCGCCATGACCTTCGCCCTCCACCTGTGTTACACCTGCGGGAAAATCAGCTCCAGTGCCTGGAGGGAATCTTCCCAGTCGGCGCGTTCAAAAATACCTTGTTGCAGAAACGCCTCCAGCTGCGGCCACAGGGCAATCGCTTTATCGAGCATCGGATCGCTGCCTTTGGCGTACGCCCCGACGCTCACCAGATCGCGGTTGCGCTGGAAGCTGGAGAGCAGTTGTTTGAAGTTACGCACGCGGGCGTAGTGCTTCTCGGTAATCAGCGCCGTCATTGCACGGCTGATCGAGGCTTCAATATCAATGGCCGGATAGTGCCCGGCTTCGGCCAGACGGCGTGACAGCACGATATGGCCGTCGAGGATCGCTCGCGCGGAGTCGGCAATCGGATCCTGCTGGTCATCGCCTTCGGTCAGTACCGTATAGAATGCGGTGATGGAGCCCCCGCCGCTGATGCCGTTCCCCGCGCGTTCCACCAGCGCGGGCAGTTTGGCAAAGACCGACGGCGGGTAACCTTTGGTGGCCGGCGGTTCGCCGATGGCGAGCGCAATCTCACGCTGCGCCATCGCGTAACGGGTCAGGGAGTCCATGATCAGCAGCACGTGCTGGCCCCGGTCGCGGAAATCTTCCGCGATCCGCGTGGCGTAGGCGGCACCCTGCATACGCAGCAGCGGCGACACGTCGGCAGGCGCGGCGATCACCACCGAGCGGGCGCGGCCCTCCGCACCCAGAATGTTTTCGATAAAATCTTTAACTTCGCGTCCACGTTCACCGATCAGGCCGACAACGATCACATCCGCCTGGGTATAACGCGCCATCATGCCGAGCAGGACGGATTTACCCACGCCGGAGCCGGCAAACAGCCCCATACGCTGGCCGCGTCCCACGGTGAGCAGGGCGTTAATTGGCCGCACGCCGGTATCCAGCACGTGCTCTATCGGGGTACGTTGCAGCGGGTTGAAGGGTTGAGTGATCAGCGCGCCGGTTTCGGTGGTATCGGGGGAGGGCAGGCCATCGAGCGGCTTGCCGCTTCCGTCCAGCACGCGGCCCAGCAGCGCCGGACCGAGCGGCAGCTGTTTGCCGCTTTGCAGACCGTCGCCGCTGATGTTTTTCGCGTAGACGCGGGCGCCTGGCAAAATCCCTTCCACTTCTTCAAGGGGCATCAGGAACAGGCGATGACCGTTAAACCCGACCACTTCGCTTTCCACTTCGCGCGTGTCGCCCCCGTCCTGACGCTCAATCACGCAGGTGGCGCCGAGCGGAAGTTGCAGCCCCGTAGCTTCCAGCACCAGTCCGGTGGCGCGCGTCAGGCGTCCATAACGACGAACGGACGGCAGCTGCGCCATCTTCGTTTCAAAATTGTCGAGCGTAGTAAGCCAGCGCGTCAGGCGAGCGGTCATCAGACGACTCCCGGTGCCGCCAGACGGCACAGTTCCTGCCAGCGGGTGGCGACGCTGGCATCCAGATCGCCCTCATCCGCCGAGACCTTACAGCCCCCGTGATGAAGTGACGGATCGCCGCGCAGCCGCCACCCGTGCAGGCTCAGCGTCGCGCCGAGGCTCTCCTCCACGCGCTGCAAGTCATCAGGATGAACGCGCAGCTGCGGTTTGCCGCTGAACAGCGGCTCCTGCTGGAGCAGGGCCTGGATCTGCTTAATCAGCGCGGCGTTATCCACCACCGGCGTCTGGCCGATCACCTGACGGGCCGCCTCCAGCGCCATCTGCATCAGGCGCGAGGCAATCACGCTGTCCAGCGCATCCAGGGTATGCTGAAATTCGCTCACCAGCTGCTGCATGCGGGCATGTAGCGGCGCCTGCTGCTGGCGCGCCTGCTCGATGCCCTGCTCTAAACCTTTCGCCAGCCCTTCCTGATAGCCCTGCGCGTGCCCGGTCTGACGGCCTTCGTTCATCCCGGCGTTAAAGCCCTGCTCGTGCGCCTGCATTTGCATCTGGGCCAGCAGCTGGGCGCGCTGTTCCTCTTCACTCAGTTCCGGCACGCCCGCATCGGTATCGCCCTCGTCGGACGACAGCGTGGCAGGGGTGAACTCTGCGGCAGGAGGGGAGAGGTCGTCAGGCGTCCAGCGCTTCCACGACAGTTCATCAGACATAAGTGTCGTCTCCGCTGCCAATCACCATCTCGCCGGTTTCCGCCAGACGACGAACGATAAGCAGGATGGCTTTCTGTTCGTTCTCCACCTGAGACAAACGCACCGGGCCGCGGTTGGCAAGGTCGTCGCGCAGGATATCTGCCGCACGCTGGGACATATTGCGCAGGAACTTCTCGCGCAGCGGCTGCTCGGCGCCCTTGAGGGCGATAAGCAGAGATTCCGAATCCACTTCCTGGAGCAGTCGCTGAATGCTGCGATCGTCCACTTCGACCAGGTTTTCGAACAGGAACATCTCGTCGATAATTTTCTGCGCCAGTTCGCCGTCGAACTCGCGTACCGCCGTAATAACCGCCTCTTCCTGCTGGGTTTTCATCAGGTTGATGATTTCCGCAGCCGTTCTCACGCCGCCCATTTTGCTGCGCTTGAGGTTCTGGCCGTCGAGCAGGTTGTTCAGCACTTCGGTCAGCTCCGCCAGCGCGGCAGGCTGGACGCCGCCGAAGGTGGCAATACGCAGCATCACGTCGTGGCGCAGGCGCTCGTCGAACAGCGCCAGAATATCGGCCGCCTGGCCCCGTTTGAGGTGGACCAGAATGGTGGCGATAATCTGCGGGTGCTCGTCGCGAATAAGATCGGCGGCGCTTTGCGGCTCCATAAAGTTGAGCGTTTCGATCCCGCTGGCGGTATCGCGCGTTTCGAGAATGTCTTCCAGCAGGCTGGCGGCTCGCTCTTCGCCCAGCGCCTTAACCAGCACGGAGCGCAGGTATTCGTTGGCGTTGACGTTGAGCGCAGCAAACTGTTCTGCTTCCTGCTCAAACTCCGCCAGCACTTCGGTCAGCTGCTTGTTGGAGATCTGGCGCACGTTGGCCATCGCCGCACTGAGGATCTGCACTTCTCTCTGGGAGAGGTGTTTAAATACCTCCGCCGCGCGGTCTTCGCCAATGGTCATCAGCAGGATGACGCTCTTATCGGTGCCTGTAAGCGTATTACTCATGTTCGTTACCCATCCAACCGCGGATGACCAGCGCGACGACGCGCGGATCGTTATCTGACATTTCGCGAATGCGCTGGCTCATCACCTCTGCGCCCATGCGCTGGTTAGCACGGCGCTGCTGCATCTGTTCATCTTTGCTGAGACGAACCTCGACCGCTTCTTCCTCGTCCTGACGCGTGCTCTTCTGTTCCAGCGCGGCTTTCTCGGCTTCAGCACGACGCTGAAGCTGAGGACGGACGCCTTTACGCCACAGCAGCCACGCGACAATCAGCACCAGCAGCCAGCGGCCAGCGGACATCAGTTGATCGAAGAACGCCTGCTGTTGCCAGAACGGCAGTTCACCACCGGTTTCATCCACCGGGTTGAACGGTGAGTTCACAACGTTGAGGGTATCGCCACGTTTTTCAGAGAAGCCCATCGCTTCGCGGGTCAGGTTTTCGATCTGCTTCATCTGTTCCGCCGTGAGCGGCAGCGGTTTACCGTCCGGCAGCGTTTTGTAATTCACGACAACGGCTACAGAAAGGCGCTCGATATCGCCCGTGTTCAGTTTGGTATGGCGGATGGTCCGGTCGACTTCGTAGTTGGTCGTTTCGTTACGGCTGCTGTTGCGCGGGCCGGCACTGTTCGCCGTCGAGGTCGTCTGCTGATTCGTTTGCTGACCGTTCTGCTGGTTTGCCGGCGGCGTGGAGATTGGCGCGGCGTTGGCAGGCGCAGGCTGGTTAGAGAGTGCACCCGGCACCCCGCCAGGATACTGGCCGCCGACCTGTTCCGTCTCATTGATCTGACGCGAGCGTAACACGGCGCGGGAGGCATCCCCGTTCGGAGCGTACTGCTCTTCGGTCTGTTCTTTATTCGAGAAATCAATCTGCGCGGTGACCTGCGCGTGCACGTTGCTGTTGCCAACCACCGGGCCCAGAATCGCTTCGATGCGACGCTGGAGACGGCCTTCCACATCGGCGGCATATTTCAGCTGGGCGTCGTTAAGATCGCGCCCGGCGGTGTTGGACTGCGTCAGCAGGTGACCGCTTTGATCCACCAGCGTGACGTTACCCGGCGGCAGACCGGCTACCGCACTGGAGACCAGGTGCGTCACGGCGCTGATCTGCCCCTCATCCAGCGCGCGGCCAGGTTCGAGGTTAACGGTCACAGAGGCGGAAGGGGACTTTTGTTCGCGGACAAACAGGGACGGCTTAGGCATCGCCAGGTGCACGCGGGCACTCTTCACCGGGCCTAAGGTTTCAATCGTACGGGCCAGCTCGCCTTCCAGCGCGCGCTGGTAGTTAACCTGCTCGCTGAACTGGCTGATGCCGAATTTTTCCTGATCCAGCAGCTCAAACCCAACCGCGCCGCCTTTCGGCAGCCCCTGCTGGGCGAGACGCAGGCGAAGCTCGTGCACTTTATCTGCCGGCACTTCAAGCGCACCGCCGTTATCGGCAAAGCGATACGGGATGTTCATCTGGGTCAGCTGGGTGACGATGGCACCGCCATCCTGGTCGGAAAGGTTGCTGTAGAGCGTGCGGTAATCCGGGCTTTTTGCCCATAAGATCATCGCGACAATAATCGCAATGGCGGCAGCGCCTGCCACAATCAACGGGATCTTAGGGTTAGCGCGAAGGCGGTTCATCCACTCAAGTGATTTATTCTGCGGCGCTGTCGATGCTGCTGTCGCACTCATTGCGCACCTCTTAAATCCTGGTGGTTTACGTTATTCGTGTAGAGAAACAAAACTGACTCCCGGGTCGGCAAACACGACAAAAGTTCCATACTGATGGCCCAGCCATTATTTGATGATTCGGGATTTTCTATGCGTCAAATAACCTGGTTTTTTAACGCTATTTACCGCCTTTATCTTATTGACAAGCTGTTAGTCTTGACCCCGTAAAAAACCATCCAGGGGAGAGTCATGGCTATACAGGGCATTGAAGGGGTACTCAGTCAGTTGCAGGCAACGGCGATGACGGCCCGCAACCAGAGCGTGGCTGACCAGCCGCCGGGCATTAGCTTCGCCGGTCAGCTGCATGCGGCGCTGGACCGGATCAGCGACAAGCAAAACGCGGCCCGTACCCAGGCTGAGAAATTTACCCTCGGTGAACCCGGCGTGGCGCTCAACGATGTGATGGCCGATCTGCAAAAAGCGTCGGTGTCGTTGCAGATGGGGTTGCAGGTGCGGAACAAGCTGGTGTCGGCGTATCAGGAAGTGATGGGGATGCAGGTTTAAACATTACCTATCTTACGCTGGCAGCCTGATGGCTTTAATGCCACAATATTTTTTTCTTCGCATGCAGGAAAGATGATGAAAAAAGTAGCAATTGTGGCTGCGATGCTGACGTTAGCGGGATGCGTTCAGGTCGAAAACTATCAGGAAGTGGTTAAGCATCCGGCACCTTCGCAACTGGCAGGTTACTGGCAGTCGAAAGGGCCGCAGAGCGCGATGGTGAGCCCGGAGGCGATTGCCTCGCTGGTGGTGACGCAAGAGGGAGATACCCTGGACTGTCGTCAGTGGCAGCGCGTTATCGCGGTGCCGGGTAAGATCATGCTGCGTTCAGATGATTATTATAACGTGACCGAAAAACGAGACGTCTATCCGCTGGATCGCGATGGAACCACGCTTGAGTATGACGGCATGGAGCTGCAAAAGGTTGACCGTCCAACGGTGGAGTGCGCAGATTATCTGAGCAAGAATCCGCTCGAGAGTAAGCTTCCGTAACCGTGTTTAGCCGGGTGGCGGCTTCGCCTTACCCGGCCTACAAAAACTAACGGTAAAAGCAAAACGGCAATCGTATTGCCGTTTTTAGGGTTTGCTCCCTTTCCCGTACTAGAGCGCGTCTTCAATCACCCAGACGCTGACGCTTCCCCCGTTACAGAAGAACGTTCCTTCGCCGTCCGCCGCCGTGGTTACGGTTTCCTCGCGATTGCCTAAAAAATCACGCCAGGTCTTATTGCCGTAATTCTCGCCGAGGCAGATTGTCTTCTCGCCGTCATCACCATTCGACAGCACCACCACGCAGCCCGGGTGATCCTCAGTTCCGCTGCGGCTAAACGCAATGCAGTTTGGATGATCGAAAAAGAGCGTCTGCACGCCGTGGGCAAAACGCTGACGGGCTAAAATCAGCTCGTGAAGCTGTTCAATCACCGGCATATCAATGTGATACGTCTCGCCGTCACCCCCGGTGTCGTCATAGCTGGCGCCAAAAAGATCCGGGTAGAACACGCTCGGCACGCCGTTTTCACGCAGCAGGATGAGCGCGTAGGCCAGCGGTTTAAACCAGGCTTCAACCGGGGCTTCCAGCGCCTGCAAGGGTTGGGTGTCATGGTTGGCCACCAGCGTCACGGCATGGAACGGATCGGCTTCCACCAGCGTACCGGTGAAAATCTGGCTCATATCGTAGTCGCGGCCCTGGCGTGACGCCTCGTGAAATTTCATTTGCAGCGGCGCATCAAACAGCATGGTCTTGCCGTCTACCTGATCGATGTAATGCTGCAATTTATCCACTTCGTGAGACCAGTATTCCGCCACGATAAACAGCGGCTGCGGGGCCACCTCCTGGACGTGCTCAATCCACTCTTTATAGAACCAGGCCGGGATGTGTTTTACCGCGTCCAGGCGGAAGCCGTCGCAGTGGGTTTGCTCCATCACCCAGCGCGCCCAGTATTTGATCTCTTCCGTCACCGCGTGGTTGCGAAAATCAATATTTTCGCCCATCAGGTAATCGAAATTGCCCATCTCGTCGTCGACCTGATCGTTCCAGCCTTCGCCGGTGTAGTCGTTCACGATTTTGAAGATACCGTCCTCATTGGGGTTTTCAATGTGGTCGATACCGCTGAAGCATTTGTAATCCCAGACAAACTGCGAATACTGACCGGCACGAACGGGGAAGGTGTAGCGCGTCCAGGCTTCACATTCGATGATCTCATCGCTGATTTGGGTGCGATCCTGTGCATCCACGCGCTGTACGCGGACGGGTTCCTTTTCATCGGCGCCCATTTTATGGTTAACCACCACGTCCAGAAGCACCGCAATCTGGTTGCTTTTTAAGGCGTTGATGGCCTCCAGAAGCTGGGCTTTATCGCCGTATTTGGTAGCAACGCTGCCTTTCTGGTCAAACTCACCGAGGTCGAAAAGATCGTAGGAGTCATACCCGACGGAATAGCCTCCGGACGCGCCTTTGTACGCCGGCGGTAACCAGACCATATTGATGCCGATTTCGTTCAGGTTGGGGGCTAATGCCGTGACTTCTTGCCACAATTCACCGCCGGTGGGGTAGTACCAGTGAAAACATTGTAAAAGTGTTGGGTTGCGCATGCACCATCTCCATGAGGTCGCGAAACTCAAGTATGGAGCAGGTTTGGCAGAAATGCCTGGCGAACGAAACGGTTAACGCTTGCCCGCCAGTTAAATGGCTAATTAATATCGCTATTACTTTGCGGAACCAGGACATGACCGCCCTGATTACCGTAGGTGGAGAGCACGGTTTTCTGGATGGAGGATTGCCCAACCAGTTTCGCCAGCTCATCCATTCTGGCTTGCAGCAATGTTTTTACCTGGCCTTCGTTGTCCAGGATCACCCGCAGCGTCGGGCGAAGCTGTTCCTGAATCTGCATCGAAGGTTCACTTTCCTGAGTGAGACGAGCCAGTGAGTGCACCGCATTAACATAGTCGGTTTCACAGATGATCAGATCATCCCATAGTCCCTGCCGGGCCAGTCGCAACATCAACTGGCTCTGCTCAAGGAGTTGCTGATAAAGGGCATAAAGTTGCGGTGCGTTACTCATTAGACGGCGTCCTGCATCAGTTGTGGCGTACCGGCAACCTCCTTCCACCCGTCAGCGATATTGCGCAGCAGGTTTTCCACCTCTTCGATGGCGCTGGCGTCGTTATTCACGTTGGCGTGCAGGAGGCGACGTACCATATAGGCATAAAGGGCAATCAGGTTTTGCGTAAGCTCATCACCGTTATCTTCTACCAGGCCAACCTTCAGCCCGTTTTCGATAATGTTGATGGCTTTGGAGAGCGCCAGCCCTTTTGCCGGGATATTACCGTCTGCCAGGAACAGACGCGCGCGTACCAGCGCGCTGAGGGCTCCATCAAATAGCATGATAACCAGCTGCTGCTGGCTGGCGCTCATCACCGCGCTTTCAACTTCTATCTTTGCGTAGGCTTGCGTGCCTTTTGCGCCGTACATGTTATCCCCCTCGGGTCTGATTAGCGTTTACTACTTGTTGCTGGACGTGTTCTCGAACTGCTGAGTCAGGTAGCTGCTGGTGTTGTTCAGCGAGGTCATCAGTACGTCCAGCTGGGTAAACTGGGCTTTGTACTGCGCCACTCTCGCGTCGATACGTTCGCTCAAGGCGTTGTATTGATCCGTTAACTTGTTCAGCGTTTTGCTGACGCCATCTTTGGCCGCCTGGATAATGCCTTTACTGGAAAGCCAGTCAGTCAGATGGGTGGCCATGGTGGTGGTGATCCCGGTGGTTTTACCGTCACCTACAACCAAATCTTTCACCGCAGACGGGTTCTCCGTCAGCGTTTTTTTCAGCTTGTCGCTGTCCAGCTCCAGCTTGCCCGTGCTTGGATCGGAGGTAATGCCCACTTGAGACAGCGTTTTATAGGCGGTTCCGCCGACGGTGTTGCTCAGCATGGTTTTCAGCTGTGTCTGGATAGTACGCAGCGTAGTGTCTCCGAGTAGTGCGCCGTTGCTGGTATCTTGCTCATCCTTACCCGGATCTACCGCTGTGTATTTTGTAAGTGAGGCGAAGCTATCTTGCAGGGTGTTGTAGGCATCCACCCAGGCCTTCATCGCCGTTTCCGCTTTTGACGTATCTTTAGTAATCGTCAGCGTCTGGTTACCGGTGGTGACGTCGTTCAGGTTCAGGGTGATATCTTCCAGCGCATCGCTGATGGTGTTGCTGCTGTTTTCGATATCAACGTTATTCACCTTCAGCTTTGCGTTCTGCGCGGTGACGCTTTCCGTCATGCCGTTGCTGGCGTCGGTGCTGGTGCCGTTGTAACCCATAAAGGATTGCAGGGCGCTGTCGCCGCTGACGCTGATGCTGACCGCGTTGTCCGCCCCGGTTTCGGTGGAGGTGATGGACAGACGATACTGACCGTTACCGACGTTAATAATACTGGCGGTCACGCCGGCGTCTGCTTTGTTAATTGCATCGCGAATGCCGTTCAGCGAGGAGTTTGCCGCGCTGATATCGACGGTCACCGGATCTTTACCGTTCCCGGCGGTAAAGGTGATCTTGCTGTCAGCCGTGGCAATGGCCGTTTTGCTGTCCGGCTGCGCATTTTTGGTCGTCAGGGTTTGCGCCTGCGCCAGCTGCGACACGCTGATGGTGTATTTCCCTGCAATCGCGCTGCCGGTGGTGGTGGCGCTGAATGCCGTGGTGCTGCTCGACGTGCTGGTCGCCGTAAACAGGTCGGCTTTATTCAGCGCGGTGTTGGCGGTCTGAAACGCTTCCAGTGAACTCTTCAACGTGCCGTAAGCGCTCAGCTTGGCGGTATAAGATGACTGTTGTTTGGAAATCGGCGACAGCTGCGCTTTTTCGGCCGTGGTCAGACTATCCAGAATGTCTGCTAACTTAAGACCCGATCCAATCCCCAATGATGAAATACTTGCCATATTTATTCCTTAATCTATCGACACGTAGAACGAATAGTGGGGTTATCGGCCTTAATGGGGGAAAGTTTACGGTTAATTTCTTTTTTTAATGGCGGGAATAACGCTAATAGAGAAGAGCTTTTCCGTGGCTAAAAAAATTAACGCGATCCTGAAAAAATATCTAAAGGTTGGTTTGGACCAGACGATAACACTTTTGACGGCGATGAAGCCGAAGGGTGGAAACCCAAATCTAACCAAACAGATTTGATGAACAACAGGAATCGAAATCATGGCACAGTACATTAATACCAACAGCCTCTCGCTGATCACTCAGAACAACATCAACAAGAACCAGTCCGCTCTGTCTTCTTCTATCGAGCGTCTGTCTTCTGGTCTGCGTATCAACAGCGCGAAAGATGACGCTGCGGGCCAGGCGATTGCTAACCGCTTCACCTCTAACATCAAAGGCCTGACCCAGGCTGCACGTAACGCTAACGACGGTATCTCTGTTGCTCAGACCACTGAAGGCGCACTGTCTGAAATCAACAATAACCTTCAGCGTATTCGTGAGCTGACCGTTCAGTCTCAGACTGGTACTAACTCCGATTCCGACCTGTCTTCAATCCAGGACGAAATCAAATCCCGTCTGGACGAAATCGACCGTGTATCTGGTCAGACTCAGTTCAACGGCGTGAACGTGCTGGCAAAAGATGGCAAAATGAATATTCAGGTCGGTGCAAATGATGGCGAGACTATCACTATCGATCTGAAGAAAATTGATTCCAAAACACTGGGTCTGGATAGCTTCAACGTTAATGGTCCTAAAGATGCGAAAGGTACTTTAGGTACTGCTGTAAACACCGATTTCACCTCCTATTACGGTTCAACGACACAAGTTACCAAAGCGTCTGTTGCGGAAACTGATGGTGATGACACTCTGTCGACTCGTCTTGGCCTTGCAGCTGATGGAGCTAAAATTGATAAAACTGGTGTTTATAAAGATGATAATGGCAACTTGTTTGCTAAAGTAACAATTGGTCCAACTACTGACGCTGAAGTTAACAACCTTAAAGCGAATGGTTTTGATATTGCAAAAGGCGCTACCAAAGAATTCTTCATCGCACTTGATCCTCAATCTGCTGACACCAAAGCAACAGCAGATACAGCTGCGTTCTCTCTGGATACCAAGAACCTTAGCCTTAGCAGCCTGACTACTGGCTCATCGTCCGATCCGCTGGCTAAACTGGACGAAGCGATCGCTTCTGTTGACCAGTTCCGCTCTTCTCTGGGTGCGGTACAAAACCGTCTGAGCTCTGCGGTTACCAACCTGAACAACACCACCACCAACCTGTCTGAAGCGCAGTCCCGTATTCAGGACGCCGACTATGCGACCGAAGTGTCCAACATGTCTAAAGCGCAGATCGTTCAGCAGGCCGGTAACTCCGTGCTGTCCAAAGCTAACCAGGTTCCTCAGCAGGTTCTGTCTCTGCTGCAAGGCTAATCGCCTGATTACGCTAAAACCCCGCTTCGGCGGGGTTTTTTCTATCTACGTACACGCGTAACCCCCCAAATAACCCCTCATTTCACCCACTATTCACCCGATTAAAACCCCTCCAGAATCGGATAATCATGCCGATAACTCAACTAACGCAGGGCTGTTTATCGTGAATTCACTCTATACCGCTGAAGGTGTAATGGATAAACACTCGCTGTGGCAGCGTTATGTTCCGCTGGTGCGTCACGAAGCATTGCGCCTCCAGGTGCGTTTGCCGGCGAGCGTGGAACTGGACGATCTGCTACAGGCGGGCGGTATCGGGTTATTGAATGCAGTTGACCGGTACGACGCTCTGCAAGGAACGGCATTTACAACTTACGCAGTGCAGCGTATTCGTGGTGCGATGCTGGACGAGCTGCGCAGCCGCGACTGGGTGCCGCGCAGCGTTCGCCGCAACGCGCGCGAAGTGGCGCATGCGATGGGGCAGCTGGAACAGGAACTGGGGCGCAACGCGACGGAAACCGAAGTGGCGGAACGTCTGGGCATTCCTGTTGAAGAGTATCGTCAGATGTTGCTCGATACCAATAACAGCCAACTCTTCTCTTATGATGAGTGGCGCGAAGAGCATGGCGATAGCATCGAGCTGGTGACGGATGAACATCAGCAAGAAAACCCGTTACACCACTTACTGGAAGGGAATTTACGCCAGCGCGTGATGGAAGCCATTGAAGCTTTACCGGAACGTGAGCAGCTGGTGTTAACCCTCTATTACCAGGAAGAGCTCAATCTCAAAGAGATTGGCGCCGTACTGGAGGTGGGCGAGTCACGGGTGAGCCAGCTGCACAGCCAGGCCATAAAACGCCTGCGCACCAAACTGGGTAAGTTATAGGTGAGTGATTCGCCTTGGTAATGCCGCACAACGTATTGACAACCAGGAGTTATCATGACGGTGCAGCAATCTAAAAGACGGCCTTTAAGCCGCTACTTGAAAGACTTTAAACACAGTCAGACGCATTGCGCCCACTGTAAAAAATTACTCGACCGAATCACGCTGGTTCGTCGCGGTGAAATCGTGAATAAGATTGCGATTTCCCGCCTCGACACGCTGATGGATGAAGCCGCCTGGCTTGAAGAGCAAAAAGAGTGGGTAGCGCTTTGCCGTTTCTGTGGCGATCTCCACTGCAAAGAGCAAAGCGACTTCTTCGATATTATCGGCTTCAAGCAGTTCCTGTTTGAACAAACTGAGATGAGCCACGGCACCGTGCGTGAATACGTGGTTCGCCTGCGCCGCCTGGGTCAGCATCTGACCGTGCATAATATCTCCCGCGATCTGCTGACGACCGGCTATCTGGATGAAAATCTTGAGCCCTGGCTACCCACCACCAGTACCAACAATTACCGCATCGCGCTGCGTAAGTACGCGCAATATAAAGTCCAGATGCCGGGCGCCCTAAAGCAGAAAGTCCACGCCGGAACAACTTCTGATATATATTAAAAAAGAATAAGATGTAGCGCAGCCGCCTTTGACGTTGCAGGCGATTTCTCTACACTACTCAAAAATTCCACTGTATCGGAGTACTTATGAAATTAGCACTTCTGGGTCGTCAGGCGCTGATGGGGATGATGGCCGTTGCGCTGGTCGCGGGGATGAGCGTAAAAACGTTCGCGGCAGATAATCTGCTTAATAAAGTCAAAGAGCGCGGCACGCTGCTGGTTGGGCTGGAAGGTACCTATCCTCCGTTCAGCTTCCAGGGCGACGACGGTAAGCTGACCGGTTTTGAAGTGGAGTTTGCGCAAGAGCTGGCAAAACACCTCGGCGTAAAAGCCTCTCTGAAACCGACCAAATGGGACGGTATGCTGGCGTCACTGGACTCCAAACGTATTGACGTGGTGGTTAACCAGGTGACCATTTCTGACGAGCGTAAGAAGAAATATGACTTCTCCACGCCGTACACCGTGTCCGGTATCCAGGCGCTGGTGAAGAAAGGTAACGAAGGAAGCATCAAATCCGCCGCGGATCTGAAAGGTAAGAAAGTCGGCGTCGGTCTGGGCACCAACTACGAAGAGTGGCTGCGCCAGAACGTGCAGGGCGTGGACATCCGCACCTATGATGATGACCCGACGAAATACCAGGATCTGCGCGTAGGCCGTATCGACGCCATTCTGGTTGACCGCCTTGCAGCGCTGGATCTGGTGAAGAAAACCAACAATACCCTGGCTGTTGCAGGCGATGCGTTCTCCCGTCAGGAATCTGGCGTGGCGGTGCGTAAAGGTAACGAAGATCTGCTGAAAGCCATTGACGGCGCCATTGCTGAAATGCAGAAAGACGGCAGCCTGAAGGCGCTTTCTGAGAAGTGGTTCGGCGCAGACGTGACGAAATAAGTCTTCGACCGACAAAAAAAGGCGCTTTTAAAAGCGCCTTTTTTATTTCTCGCGCGTCTGCGTGCATAATGAAATAACAATTGTTTGCGTGACCGGAGGAACCATGTCACTACAGAATTTAACGCGCTTTCCCCGTCTGGAGTTTATCGGCGCACCCACGCCGCTGGAGTACCTGCCGCGATTTTCTGACTATCTGGGGCGCGATATATTCATTAAGCGTGACGATGTGACGCCCATGGCGATGGGCGGAAATAAGCTGCGCAAGCTGGAGTTTCTCGCCGCCGATGCCCTGCGCGAGGGCGCGGATACGCTGGTCACCGCCGGGGCCATTCAGTCTAACCACGTTCGCCAGACGGCGGCCGTGGCGGCAAAGCTGGGCCTTCATTGCGTAGCCCTGCTGGAGAACCCGATTGGCACGCAGGCTGAGAATTACCTGACTAACGGTAACCGCCTGCTGCTGGATCTGTTCAACGTGCAGGTTGAAATGGTTGACGCGTTGACCGACCCGGCTGCCCAGCTTGATGAGCTGGCGACGCGCCTGGAAGCACAGGGCTTTCGTCCGTACGTCATTCCGGTTGGCGGCTCGAATGCGCTGGGTGCCCTCGGCTATGTTGAGAGCGCGCTGGAAATCGCGCAGCAGTGCGAGGGCGCGGTAAGTCTGTCTTCGGTGGTGGTGGCGTCCGGCAGCGCGGGTACCCATGCCGGTTTAGCGGTCGGGCTTGAGCAGCTGATGCCGGACGTTGAGCTGATTGGCGTAACGGTTTCCAGAAGCGTTGCGGACCAAAAGCCGAAAGTCGTCACGCTGCAACAGGCGGTGGCTGAACAGCTTGAGCTTAAGGCGAAGGCGGAAATTATGCTGTGGGATGACTACTTTGCACCCGGCTATGGCACCCCCAATGATGAAGGGATGGAGGCCGTTAAGCTGCTGGCGCGTCTCGAAGGCATTCTGCTTGACCCGGTCTATACCGGCAAAGCAATGGCGGGCCTTATCGACGGCATTGCCCGGAAGCGCTTTAAGGATGAAGGACCCATTTTGTTTGTTCATACCGGCGGGGCGCCTGCGCTGTTTGCCTATCATCCTCATGTCTAAAAATCAGGTCGAAAAATAATAATGCAAGAAAGTATTCAACTGGTTATTGATTCGCTGCCGTTCTTACTTAAGGGCGCGGTGTTTACGTTACAGCTCAGTATCGGCGGGATGTTCTTCGGGCTGGTGCTCGGGTTTGTGCTGGCACTGATGCGCATGTCAAACATCTTGCCGGTGCGGTGGCTGGCGCGGTTTTACATCTCCGTGTTCCGCGGAACGCCGCTTATCGCCCAACTGTTCATGATCTACTACGGTCTGCCCCAGTTCGGTATCGAGCTGGACCCGATCCCGGCGGCGATGATTGGTCTGTCGCTGAATACGGCGGCGTACACCTCGGAAACGCTGCGTGCGGCGATCTCGTCCATCGATAAAGGGCAGTGGGAAGCGGCGGCCAGTATCGGGATGACCCCGTGGCAGACGCTGCGTCGGGCGATCCTGCCGCAGGCGGCGCGCGTGGCGCTGCCTCCGCTGAGCAACAGCTTTATCAGCCTTGTGAAAGACACCTCGCTTGCGGCGACCATTCAGGTGCCGGAGCTGTTCCGTCAGGCGCAGCTGATCACTTCGCGCACGCTGGAAGTGTTTACCATGTATCTGGCGGCCTCGCTGATTTACTGGGTGATGGCGACGGTGCTGTCGGCCCTGCAAAACTATTTTGAAAACCAGCTTAACCGCCAGGAGCGAGATCCAAAATGAGTGCAATTGACGTCAAAAACCTGGTGAAAAAATTCCACGGGCAAACGGTTCTGCACGGCATCGACCTTGAGGTTGAGCAGGGCGAAGTGGTGGCCATTATCGGCCCGAGTGGGTCAGGGAAAACCACGCTGTTACGCAGCATCAATTTGCTGGAGCAGCCCGAAGGCGGGACGATCCGCGTGGGCGATATCACCATTGATACCGGGAAATCCATCAGCCAGCAAAAAGGGTTGATTCGCCGCCTGCGCCAGCATGTCGGCTTCGTATTCCAGAGCTTTAACCTCTTTCCACACCGTACGGTGCTGGAAAACATTATTGAAGGCCCTGTCATCGTCAAGGGTGAATCAAAGGAAGACGCGACGGCCCGCGCCCGCGAGCTGCTGGCGAAGGTTGGCCTGGCAGGGAAGGAGACGAGCTATCCGCGTCGCTTATCGGGCGGGCAGCAGCAGCGTGTCGCCATTGCGCGCGCGCTGGCGATGCGCCCGGACGTGATCCTGTTCGACGAACCCACCTCCGCGCTCGATCCGGAGCTGGTCGGGGAAGTGCTGAACACCATCCGCCAGCTGGCGCAGGAAAAACGCACGATGGTGATTGTGACGCATGAAATGAGCTTCGCCCGCGATGTGGCCGATCGGGCCATTTTCATGGACCAGGGGCGAATAGTAGAGCAGGGGCCGGCTAAAGCGCTGTTTGCCAATCCGCAGCAGCCCCGCACCCGTCAGTTCCTTGAAAAATTCTTAATGCAGTAGCATTTTCGCACTCAATTTGCTCCGGATGCCGCTTCTGGGGCAAATTATCCTCCCTTAAATTCGGTTCTGTTGCTTTTTTATTCCGGCTAATGTGGTTAAGCCTTCCTCAAATTAAAGATAATCTGCCCGTGGCCGATATTTTATATAAATAATCATGCTTTATGTGTTAGGTTATATTCACCATAATAATGATTATCTATTTCAGAGGCTTCATTCACTACATATGAGGGATATAGACTTTTTCACCTGGCGACGGGAATGCTTCCTTCGGTTCCAGGAAATGACCTGTGCTGACGAGGTATATCAGGAGCTTCAGCGACAAACGCAGGCGCTTGAATTCGATTATTATGCGCTTTGTGTTCGACACCCTGTGCCATTTACCCGCCCGCGAACCTCCGTCCATTCCAGTTATCCGCAACAATGGATGGCACAATATCAGTCCGAGAATTATTTCACCATCGATCCGGTACTCAAGCCGGAGAATTTCATACAGGGACATTTGCCCTGGACGGATGAATTATTCGCGGATGCCCAGCAATTATGGGACGGCGCCCGCGACCACGGTTTACGCAAGGGAATAACGCAGTGTCTGATGCTGCCAAATCATGCGCTCGGCTTCCTCTCCGTGTCACGGACCAGCGTAGAAGCAAACGCCATCACTAATGAAGAAGTTGAGCTGCGTTTGCAAATGCTGGTCCAGATGGCGCTCACAACGCTGTTGCGATTTGAACATGAGACGGTGATGCCGCCGGAAATGAAATTCAGCAAGCGTGAACGGGAAATACTGAAGTGGACCGCAGAAGGGAAGACGTCGGCAGAAATTGCCATCATTCTCTCCATCTCGGAAAATACCGTGAACTTCCATCAGAAGAATATGCAGAAGAAATTCAACGCGCCGAATAAGATCCAGATAGCGTGTTATGCCGCCGCGACGGGACTTATCTGACTGCTCTCACGTTCTGCGTGTCAGACGAGGAAAAGGCTGAATGCACTGCATCCAGCCTTTTTTGTTACTGGCGGTAGGCTTGTTTAATTTGCTTAACCGTATTGGCAAAAACAGCGGATTCCGCCTGGTCTTCCATCTGCGCGATCTGTTTTTCCATTTTAATGATCACACGTCCAGCATCAGCCTGGCCCATCGCTTGTAGCATAAGCGTCAGCAGCGACTTCAGGCAGTTTACTTCCTGTGCCAGTTCCTGGTTATTCTCGGCAGTGGCAAATTCAGGTGTGCTCATTTATTTTCCTCATTATAAAACAGCGCATGAGCGCGACGATGAAAGTTAAGGCGGCGGAGTATACCACAAGCTGCGGCAAAAAATGCAGTGGTTGTTTTTTATACTTTTCCGCGGATTGATTATTGGCTGATGCGGATTATGAAGGTAATCTGTCCAATATGTTAGCGACAATTAAATGTTTATCGCCGGTACGTCATCCGTTAATTGTTGTTACAAAAAAATGAGAGCATTTTTTAGTTTACGTTAACAAATGTTTTGGTAGCTTTTTGAATGCTGGTGCCAAAAAATAGCGGTAAAGCCCAGCGTACATGGGTTTTCTTTCCACTTACTGTACAGCCTAATTTCCAAAAACGAGACCCGAATCGTATAGCCGATTTTTTAGCGTTTTAATCTTGCATGGAAAACCGTTAATATAAACACAATTAGCAGTCAGTAGCGTTATCCCTATTCTGGAGACATTTCCTTTGATCAACGTCCTTCTTGTTGATGACCACGAACTGGTGCGCGCAGGGATACGACGCATTCTTGAAGATATAAAGGGTATTAAAGTTGCCGGTGAGGCCTGCTGTGGTGAAGATGCCGTGAAATGGTGTCGCTCAAACTCGGCCGACGTGGTGTTGATGGATATGAACATGCCCGGCATTGGTGGGCTTGAAGCAACACGTAAAATCGCCCGTACCTTTGTTGATACCAAAGTCATCATGCTGACCGTACATACCGAAAACCCGCTGCCCGCGAAAGTTATGCAGGCGGGGGCCGCCGGGTATCTGAGTAAAGGCGCCGCACCACAGGAAGTTGTGAATGCGATTCGCTCCGTGTTTGCCGGGCAGCGCTACATCGCCTCAGACATTGCACAACAGATGGCATTGAGCCAGATTGAACCTGAAAAAACGGAATCGCCGTTTGCCAGTTTGTCTGAGCGCGAGTTGCAGATTATGCTGATGATCACCAAAGGTCAGAAAGTGAATGAGATCTCTGAACAACTGAATCTCAGCCCGAAAACGGTGAACAGCTACCGCTATCGGATGTTCAGTAAACTGAACATTCACGGTGATGTCGAGCTGACTCACCTGGCCATTCGTCATGGTCTGTGTAATGCGGAGTCGTTAATAAGTCAGTGAATGAAGCGTTCGATTCAAAAGCATTTCTAAAAACCGTCACCAGCCAGCCAGGCGTGTATCGCATGTATGACGCTGGCGGTACGGTTATCTATGTGGGTAAGGCGAAAGATCTCAAAAAACGCCTTTCCAGCTATTTCCGCAGCAATCTTGCCTCCCGCAAAACCGAAGCGCTGGTCGCACTCATTCAGAATATTGATGTCACCGTCACGCACACCGAGACGGAAGCGCTGCTGCTTGAACATAACTACATCAAACTGTATCAGCCCCGCTACAATGTGTTGCTGCGCGATGATAAATCCTATCCCTTTATTTTCCTGAGCGGGGATACCCATCCGCGTCTGGCGATGCACAGGGGCGCGAAGCATGCGAAGGGTGAATATTTCGGCCCGTTCCCGAACGGTTATGCCGTGCGAGAAACGCTGGCGCTGCTGCAAAAAATCTTCCCGATCCGCCAGTGTGAAAACAGCGTTTACCGTAACCGCTCGCGTCCGTGCCTGCAGTACCAGATTGGTCGCTGTCTGGGGCCGTGCGTAGCGGGTCTGGTCAGCGAAGAAGAGTATGCCCAGCAGGTGGACTATGTTCGCCTGTTCCTCGCGGGGAAAGACGATCAGGTTCTTACCCAGCTTATCGCGCGGATGGAGAAAGCCAGCGCGGCGCTGGAGTTTGAAGAGGCTGCGCGCATTCGTGACCAAATTCAGGCCGTACGCCGCGTTACCGAAAAGCAGTTTGTCTCCAATACCGGTGACGATCTGGACGTGATTGGCGTGGCCTTTGACAACGGGCTGGCCTGCGTTCACGTTCTGTTCATTCGCCAGGGTAAAGTGCTCGGCAGCCGCAGCTACTTCCCGAAAGTACCGGGCGGCACGGAGCTGGGTGAAGTGGTCGAGACATTTGTTGGACAGTTCTATCTTCAGGGCAGCCAGATGCGCACGTTGCCCTCCGAGATCCTGCTTGATTTCAATCTCGACGATAAAACCCTGCTGGCGGATTCCCTCTCTGAACTGGCCGGGCGTCGGGTGAATGTCCAGACGAAACCGCGCGGGGACCGTGCACGCTATTTGAAGCTGGCGCGCACCAACGCGGCGACGGCGCTGACGACGAAACTGTCCCAGCAGTCGACGGTTAGCCAGCGTTTAACCGCGCTTGCTACGCTTCTGAAGCTGCCGGAAGTGAAACGTATGGAGTGTTTTGATATCAGCCATACGATGGGGGAGCAGACCGTAGCCTCCTGCGTGGTGTTTGATGCCAACGGTCCGCTGCGGGCGGAGTATCGCCGCTATAACATCACCGGGATCACGCCGGGGGATGATTACGCCGCGATGAACCAGGTGCTGCGTCGACGCTATGGCAAAGCCATCGAAGAGAGCAAGATCCCTGACGTGATCCTTATCGACGGCGGAAAAGGGCAGCTCGGGCAGGCGAAGGCGGTGTTTGAATCACTCGACGTCGAGTGGGATAAAAACCATCCGCTGCTGTTGGGCGTGGCGAAAGGGGCGGATCGTAAAGCGGGTCTGGAAACGCTTTTCTTTGAGCCGGAAGGTGAGGGCTTTAGCCTGCCGCCGGATTCGCCCGCGCTGCATGTGATCCAGCATATCCGCGATGAATCGCACGATCACGCGATCAGTGGCCACCGTAAAAAACGGGCGAAGGTCAAAAACACCAGCACGCTGGAGACCATCGAAGGCGTTGGACCAAAACGTCGTCAAATGCTGCTGAAGTATATGGGCGGATTGCAAGGATTACTCAATGCCAGCATGGAGGAAATTGCAAAAGTGCCGGGTATTTCGCAAGGGCTGGCAGAAAAGATCTACTACTCGTTGAAACATTGAGGGCTCTGTAGCAACATAGAGCTAAATTTTACTGACAACAGACAGTTACCGTCATCATGCGATTTAATATCCCTACGTTGCTCACCCTTTTTCGCGTTGTGCTCATTCCGTTCTTTGTACTGGCATTTTACCTGCCGGTCGTCTGGGCGCCTTTTGCCTGTGCGCTGATTTTCCTGATTGCCGCCGTGACGGACTGGTTTGACGGGTATCTGGCGCGCCGCTGGAATCAGAGCACCCGCTTTGGCGCGTTCCTCGATCCGGTCGCGGATAAGGTGATGGTGGCGATCGCGATGGTGCTGGTGGCGGAGCATTATCATACCTGGTGGGTCACGCTGCCCGCTGCGACCATGATTGGCCGTGAAATTATTATCTCTGCCCTGCGCGAGTGGATGGCGGAGCTGGGGAAACGCAGCAGCGTGGCGGTATCCTGGATCGGTAAAGTCAAAACCACCGCACAAATGGCGGCGCTGGTGTGGATGCTGTGGCGTCCGAATGCCTGGGTTGAGTGGGCCGGCATTGGCCTGCTGTGGGTTGCGGCAGTGCTGACGCTGTGGTCAATGCTGCAATATTTGAACGCTGCGCGCGGTGATTTGCTTGAACAGTGATCGTTTCGGCTTAATTTTCAGCAAACGATCCTGAGATGCAAAAAATAACGTTGACTCAAAACGTCATATCAGTAGAATGCAACGCATCGAACGGCGGCACAGTTAGCCGGACGATAATGAAATCAAGTGGTTAGCAGTTAACTTGATAACATGCGGGAATAGCTCAGTTGGTAGAGCACGACCTTGCCAAGGTCGGGGTCGCGAGTTCGAGTCTCGTTTCCCGCTCCAGAT